>JAESFY010000054.1_pt1 | contig 121518 bp, 143 predicted proteins | sample 9266201 | NCBI WGS metagenome assembly JAESFY01 (sample SAMN14515071, study PRJNA621656) | algae metagenome | isolation source: Nodosilinea sp. WJT8-NPBG4 and co-occurring heterotrophs from soil, lower... | place: USA: Pinto Basin, Colorado Desert, California | collected 2006-05-27 | reverse complement strand
AACCATTTCACTGCTTCCCGAAATCTGTGGATGAACAGACGCCGCGTCGGGTCATGATTCCAGGGGGAATAAGGAGAGTGGCGACCCCGGAGGGACTCGAACCCCCGACCTCTGCTTTAGGAAAGCCATTTTGAGCAATTCTCGTGCTTTTCACAGAGGTTCATCTCGATCCAACTGCTTGTAATCACACCGAATATCTCTTCTCCGCTTTTCACGCTGTTTCGGGGTTTTTCGGCATTCTGTGCCCCATTTGTGCCCCACGAATTGATTTCCAAAAGCCCATGCAAAGGGCACTATGAAGCAGCCGGTTTTTGATTTGTGCCCCGCGCGTCGCCGTTTTGCGATCCAGGAGGGTGTTTCGCCCAAGTTTCATCTTACACATGCGAAGATCGCCAGCGCTAAAGCCGCGCCTGGCGAGCGTCTGGAGTGGTGGGATGAGGCCACGCCCGGACTTTGTCTGCGTGTCAGCGAGAGGGGGCCGGTCGCTTGGGTGCTTCGCTACCATTCCAGAAACGGGGGGCAGCCGAGATTCAGGTTCGGCGACCCGCGGGTCATGGACCTAAAGGAAGCTCGTACACAAGCCTGGCGCCTGAAGGACCAGATCGCCGCCGGTAACGAGCCGCGCAGCACCGCTTCAGCCGCTGAGAAGGCCGCTGAAGCCGCGGAAGCGATCAAAACCTTCGGGCAGTTGCTGGATGCCTATGAGGCGGCCTGCGCCATCGGAGAATGGAAGCCCAAATTCAAAAGGAAGCGCCCGCAGACGATCGCATTCGAAAAGGACCTCGCGGTCCGTCACATCCGGCCTCGGCTCGGCGAACTTCAGATCGCGGAGGTCAACCGTGCGGAGGTGAAGGCACTGCTGCGGGGCATGATCGCAAAGGACATCGGCGCGCAGACAAACCGTGTGCATGCGATCATTCGGCAGGCGTTCAACTGGGCAATCGCCGAGGAACTGGTGAACAGCAATCCGGCGATGGGTTTCGCCGCGTTCCATCACGCCATGCCCCGCCAACGCATCTGGGCGGACGAAGAGCTGAAGAGGCTCTGGCCTCTCCTCCGGGATCCGAAGAACCTGAAAGACGCCGACAGCAACGCCGTGCATGTAAGCCGGCCGGTCGCCATCGCCTTGCAGCTCTGCGCAATCCTGCTGAACCGCCGGGCTGAGGTTGCGGGCATGCAGACCACCGAGTTGAACCTCGACGCCGCGACCTGGTTGATCCCTGCTGAACGGATGAAGGGTAACAAACCCCACCAGGTGGCTCTGCCGCCGCACGCGGTGGCGCTGATCCGCGAAGCAATGGCCCTCGCCAAGGGCGACGACGACGACCAGCCGCCTGTGGTGTTCCCCTCCCCTCGGGACAAAAATGAAGCCATCAAGCCGCTCTCCCTTACCCATGCCATGGCGAAGCTGCGCACCTGCATCAATGTCGATGGAGCGCATATTCATGACTTGAGACGCACCGGCGCCACGGCGATGACTTCCGAGAGGCTGGGAATATCACCGCACATACGGTCTCAGGTCCTCGGACATGGATCCGACGCCGGCGGTGGCGCCGCGGTCTCCGCGACCTTCTACGACGTGAACGACTACCTTCCCGAGAAGCGTCGAGCTCTTGAAGCTTGGGAGAACCTGCTCCTGCAGATCGTGGGTGAACGAGCAGCGCCATCTACTTGTGCCTGACGTGGTCTCCTGCTGACTTTTAGCTAACTTCCATGACGTCCGCTGGCAGAACTGGTCGATCTGATCTGGCACAACCCGGAGGGTTTTCGGTGACCTTTGACTGTGATTCATCCAGCCGCCTCTCGGCAGGACCAGGATTTCGTTCACAGCGCAGTCGGCAGAACTTTGGAATGTGAACTCACGAAGCGGAGTGTGACGGACTTTTTGCGCAACCGACACTTGCACAACATGTAGACGTTTGCATAACTGTGGTTTCCGTTGGGAGGCGGAAGCCATGAAACAGTCTCGAAGGTCCGTCTTAGGGGCCGCGATCGCGGCCGGTGTGCTACCGCCGCTCGTCGGATGCGGTCGGTCCAACCCAGCCGAGACTCAAGCTGCAGACCCAGCGCGACCCGCGAAGCGGGGACTCGACTTATTCTCCGAGCTGGAACCCCTTGAGACCTCGCCTGGGTTGGTGGCGGTCACGAACAATGCCGCCCCCTACGCGGATCAGATCGGCCGAGGTTGGGATTCCGTGTTTGGCGCTACCCGACGCTATTTCGTGACGGGAAACGTCATTGAAACTCGCATGCTGCCGGACGGCGTCTATATCCCAAGCGACTTCGTTTACACGCTGGCTGAAACTCAAGCCCAGTACGAGTCGGCAACGTCCTTCACCGCAAAGGCAAAGGGGCGTGCCGGACTCGTGAAGGCGAAAGCCAGCCTATCTACGGCTCTGCAGAACGCCAACAGTAGCTATGCAATTCACGTTTGCGCCCTGGCTCGAAAAGTCGGTCCGATCTACATCATCCAGAACGGGACTCTCGCCCTCACCGAGGAGGCGCGACAGGCGATCCAGAAGGCAAGGTATAAAGACCATCTGTTGCGCGACATGGGCGACAGCTACATCTCTGGTGTGCTGCCTGCCTCGGAGCTGTTCATCGACCTGATGTACGAAACAGCATCCGCCTCATCCCGTTCAACTCTGACGGCCTCTTTAAAAGCAAGCTACGGAGGTCTTGTTTCCGGCAGCGCCACGTTTTCTCAAATGATGTCGAACGCGACAGGGCACAAGAACGTCAAGCTTACCGCAACTGGCATTAATGGCGTGTCCAAGGATCTAAAGCCGGAGGATGTCCTAGCAATGTCCAGTGACTTCTTCGCCCAGGACTCGAGGACTGAATACGCAATACGACAATATCCGCGGAACATCAGCGAGCTTACGCTTAATGGCGTGCCGCTCGACTGGGTCAACCAAGAGGCACTCCAACGTCGGACACGGTTTGTACAAGCCGCCGAGAACAAGCTTCAGGACCTCGTGGATGCGGCTGCCGACAGTCAGTATGTGCAGAACAATCCGGCTGAATTTGATGAGATGACACAATCGCGCGCACGGGCCGATTTTCCGGTGATAAGCCGGGCATATGCGCGCATTCAGAGCATCGTTGACGATGCCCGACGTGAGTTCGAACAGAACGGCATGACGACTCGGAAGTTCGACGTCGCTAACCTTGAGGACGAGGTACCCGACCTGAAGATGTACCTGCAGATTGAACCGCCGCCGCCGCCGCCAGCTCCAGCGCCAGCAACTCCGGCTCAACCCCCGGAACGTCCGCGCCGTCCATCACACGAAGGAGGTGCTGACCGAAACGTGGGCGGCGGACGATGACCGCGGCGTTGAGCGGCACGGGCAGATGGCGGGCGATCTGCGACTCTCACCAGTGGGAAGGAGCGGCTCAAGACGATAGGGCCGACGCCAGTCAAGACCTGGCCGCGCACGAGGCCACGTTTCCTGACGAGGATCATCGAGGTGCGCGCGTCGAACGCGAAGCCCCCTTGGGATTGCTGTCGAACCAACAGGACAAACAGTGAGCTGGCAGAGACCGGCCTCAAGCCGGAAACCGAAAGTGAGGCAGGCGCTCCCAGATCTTTTTGCGCAGCAGCTCATGACTCGTAACTGACTTTTCAAAGCGTCCCCTTCCTCGACTGGAGCAGTCGAAAAAGCGGAAGTCCGGGCGAACTTCCGCTTCTGACCCAAAGCGGCGGTAGGGGATGTCCGGTATGTGCGTAAGACCGCGGCTGTCCTTCCCCTAGGGACTGACAGTGCAGAGATTTCTGGTAAAAACAGCTAGTTAACCCCCGTTTCGGGCGTGGTTTTCTACGTTTTTTTCCACGATATTTTTGGCACCGTCTCCGACCTTTAATGGAACCTCGATCAGCCCCATCATCGGCTGATGCGGAAGCCAATCCCTGGTCAAAAACATCATTGGTTTCCCAAGGCCATGGCGAAGGCTTGGGCCGACGAGGGCGGGCTTGTCGGTCGAACTAATAGTCGGGGTCTCTCCAAGCGGCGGCACCCGAGCGGCATGGGCTACGCTCCCGACAATCACAACATTCTGTCTGACGGAGGTAGCCCTTGGGACTCGACCTTCGAACCTGATTTCGACGTCGCCGATAACGCCTTCCCGGCGGTCCTCCGCTGGCTTGAGGCCATCCGGTCAGAGCATCCCCCCAGCGAGCGGGTGCGCGGTGTGGATATCTCAGACGATCGTCGGGCGCAGTTCGCCGAATGCCTTGCGTCGTTGATCGTCCGCAGTCCTCGCCTCCGCTACCTGTCAGAAAAATGGACAGCCGAGTATCAGGTCAACGACTTCGGCTTCCCCGAGCCCCTCAACCTTCATGAGACAGCCGGCGCAAACCTGCGGCGTTGCCAAGTGCCGTTCGCCAGAGACATTCGCACCAGAGGGAAGCCCGCTTTCTTGATCGCCAGCGAGGGCAGCTTCCTATTCGGCGACGGCTTCATGACCAACTTCCACCCCACGCCGGATCGCGTGCTTCACGCCATGGCAATGACGGCATTCACGCCCGCCGTCGCCGTTTTGTGGTTCAGCCCCCGCTCATACCCGACGTTCCCCAAGGGGGTCAGTCTGAGACTCACCGGAGGCGAAGTCTCAAGGTTCAATGAGATCGTGCAGATTTACTCCAGAGACAGCCTGTTCCACGCGGGCGAGCCGCCCGAGCTGCATGAGGCGTTCAAAGCGGATCAGCACTTTATCGTCCACATGAATGGGGCAAACCACCGCAACCCCTTCGTTGACGCCTGGATGGAGGAGGCGTTGGCCGTTTCGGAGACTAGGCCACGCAAAAGCGTGGCTGTTCCATTGACGGGGCGTTCAGTTTGACGGTCTGTGGCCACCTGCGCGGTGCCTGACAAGGGGGGGCGGCTGATGAACATCTTACTTTCGGCATTGATTGGCGGCTGCGTGGCTGGTTTGGGCGCGGCTCTCGTGTGGCTGGCTCAACGATACCTGGGGCTCGGGGAAAAGGGGCAGCGGATCGGAAATGCCGTTGCCATTGTCATCGCCATCGCGGCCCTTCGTGTGGTGCCTGTCGATCAACTAGCGCTCCGCCTACAGTCCTCGGAAAGCGTCGCGGAACGAGCGGACGCCGAACTGTTCGAAATCCCGGCCTTCAAAGTTCTGCATGACTACTATCCAGCAGATTATGCGATTATGCGGGACACGGCTGTTCAGAGTATCAAAGCGGGTGAGACAAACCTGCAGACCATCAACCGGATCCGGCCCCGGATGCTGGAAATCTTCGCGGCGCAGACGGTCAAGGCTCCGGATGCAACGTTGGGTCGCCACCTCGCCTTCGTCTTGAAACAGGCGACCTTCTTGCAAGGGCAAGAGCCGCGGTATTGTCATGAGATCCTCAACACCCCGGGGCGCATCTCCTTCGATCCGAGCGCCGTATTCCCTCGTGAAATGGCAGCGGAAGAAATGACGCTGATGGCAGACGTTCTGCGAGAGACTGCCAGCCGGCCTGCCGCCGTCCCCGCGCCGCTTGACGAAGCAGTATTCCAGCCGCTTGCCGAGCGAGCCTTCGCCCGCTTATCGCCCCCAGACGTTACCGCACTGACTGCGATCAACTTCGAGGCCACGCGAGCCACCACTGCCGTTCAGATGACGGCGAGCTGTCACTTCGCTTTGGGACTGCTGGAGGAGATAAATGCTCTGCCTCTGGTCGACAAAGCGCGGGTGTTTCGGAGCCTACTCGCCGAAGGCCAAAGCGCCTAACGCCTCCCGCTGCCAGCCAGCACCAAAAAGAGATGGAACTGCTGGTGCGGAACGCTGTCGTGGTCAGTCAGCGGGACGGCAGCTGCTAGTTCGCACCGCGCCCGATAATCTTGATATCTGTTCCAATCGCTCCGAACGCGCTGAAGGCCAAGCCAAGCCGAACATGTCGGCCTTTCCCAAGACTGTCCCAAGCGTCGATATCCAGACCTATTCCAGGATTGAGGAAAATGTCCGCAACCATTCCCGGCACGCGGACGAACCCGTAGTCCGGGTTAAGACCGGTTACGATGCCTTCAAACTGGCCGTCCGACGTCGCTGGGTTGCGATACGGGAACCGCGGTTTCTGCTTGATACCAGCATGCACCTTGAGCGCTTTCGCAACTGTTCGGGCGGTCTCGTAACCAGTCAAATCGCCCTTCAAGAAGCAATACCGCACCATATGGACGTGCATCGCGACGTTATTATCGTGATCGGTAAATGATCGCCGCAGGGGGAGCTGCATCTCCTGTCGTGCATCGTCCGCTTCCAGCAGCAAGAGTTCGAACAGGGCCTGGTTAAGGGCCTTGCTCTGCGGGTTGTGGACCAAACTCTTACGAACTGTGGCGAGCGCTGCCCCTACGTCCGTCGCCCGAATGGCCCGGGCGTATGCGACGGCAACCGACTCGAGTTGAGGTCTCGCGTCGATGGCTCGCTTCAGAACCGTGACAGCGTGCTCGTCTCGTCCAACCAGTTCGTAAAGTTTGCTCGACGAAAGCGTCAGCCCTTCAAAGTCCGGTGCCTTCGCTAGGCCGCCGCGGATCGACTGCTCGGCTTCTTCGACCAAGCGAAGAAGTTGCACGTCGGAACTCTCGGACCGGTCGTTTGAGGTCAATCGATCAGTGATTTCTTCGATGATGAGCTGGGCTTTGGAGCTAGCGATGTATGGATCCGACTCATCGCGGCTAAGGGATTTCAGCAGGGTCATCGCTTCGGTTCGGAGAACTTTTCGAGCGAGATTGTTAGGTGCGGCTTGTGCTTCACGAGCGAGCAGGGTCGCTCTGCTGTGCTTCAAGGTGCGGTCGCCGGGCCTAAGAGCTTGGGCGCGATCGAGATATTCCCTCGCGACATCGAGATCACCCTTGGTGTCATTCATCTCTACGAGCGCACGCTGTTGGAGAACAAAGGTCTCGCCCTTCGTGACCCGCTCAGCGACGTCTAAAATATCGCGCCGATCTTTCAATATAGGGGCGACATCCCTGATATTGCGATAGTTTATCATCTTCTTCATCGCCTCAAGATCAGACGAATAAGAAGTGTCCATTTGCAGTAGCACGCGCGTGAACTGGTTCACCTTCTTGGAGTTGGTGTTGAGTATGTTCTTGAAGACGATCTGCGCGATGTGTGCGTGCCGAGCACGGAAAGCATAGTCACGAGATACAGGATCGGTGAACGCGAAAACCACGTCGCTAAGCGGAGACAAAAGGCGGGCTTCGAAGTCGTTGAAGTCGATGCCCGTGAGACGGCGTATCAGGCCCGCCCGAACAGGCACGTTATATTGGTTCAGGGTGCACACGAGGAGGTAAAGCTCCTGGGCGTCCGTGAGGGCAATGCGATGATATTCCTCGATCAGTATTTCTTCGAGCGACTTCCCTTGGGTTGCCTCGTAGAGCGCGACCAGTAGCTGTCTATCAGCCACTTCGGTGAAGCTGTTGAAACGGTCATCATCGTCGGCATCCGACAAGATTCCGAGGCATTTGTGGGTGTCCAGCTTGCTGATGAGCAGCCGGATCTCACTCTCCCCGAGTTTTCGCAGGTCGTAAGGGTATCGAATGGCCTCGCCGAGTTCTTCTAGCGCATTTCCAAACGCTGCCTGAGAGTCCGTCAGAACGATGGTCAGCGGGACTGACCACCCCTTCAGTCGGGTGGTAAGTTCCGCGACCCGCGCCATTTGGTCAGCAGCTTGGTCAACGATCAAAATAGCCCGTTTCCCCGTTAGCTCGTAGAGATCCTTGATCGGCTCGGGGCGGATGTTCGCCCGAGGCGGCGCGAACAAGACGAGGTGGTCATAGGTGGTAGCGAGGTCATAGGCGACGCGGCGAGAGAAAACGGTTTTCCCGGAGCCGGCGACTCCTTTGAGCGTGATAATATCTACGCCATCATCGTGAGACTGGAGTTCAAGCGCCTTGAGCATGAAGGCTTCGTAGATACTCCGCTGAATATCTAGGTTCTGCTCGATCGGACTCCACGACTGTGAGGCCCCCTTGAAAAACAGGTCCGGTGTAACTGCGTCGGAGCGAAGGCCTGCGTGCACATAGTCGATGTTCTCGTCTAGGAACGAGACCAGCGAGTCGGGAGCGTCAAGGTTGGTTCTAAAGTGACGAGTGATCGGATGCGCAGTTGCGCTAAGTGAGCGCGCAAGACGGCGATTGACCGGGGCAACCGCCTGATTCAGTGCAGTCATGAAGTCGTCGAAGGTAGCTCGGATGGGCGTGATCCGGCGCGACGAAAAAAGGGCAACGTCTCGATCACTTAACGAAGGCGATACGATGTATTGCATCGGCCTGCCTTTGCTAGACTTCGACAAGAGGGCTGCAATGTGGGGATCTGCCAGTGTGGTCCCAATGAATACCACTGGATATTCTGCGACCGAGTCCTCAAGTCGACTGTAAAGTCGTTCTCGGCTCTCATGCCAGACCAAGTAACTTTCTTGAGAGAGTATAAGCGGCGCTTGAGAGTCGTTCAGCCTGTCAATACAACCGTGGAGCTTGAACAAGCCAAGCGACCCCGGGTTGTCTCTTAGTGTTCGGTCAATCGCTTCCTCGCTCTTGTGAAAGACGTGGAGCGACTGCAGTGGGGCGCCTGCTTTCCCATAAGCATCCTCGATCAATCGATCATAGTTTAGGGAGTAGAGTGCCTGCCACCGGAATGTGGGCAGGACGTGATGTCCAATCGACGGGAGGAAAGGGCGCATCAACTTCGCGATGTGCGCGTCGATGCGGAGTCGACCGCCGTCCAGCTCAATGAATGATGCCACCTCACTCAAAGCGCGATCTTTGCTATCCCCCTGCAAGAACTCGTCGCTCAGGAGATCCCGCAGTCCTAGGCCAAGCGGCATCTTCGTATTGGGAACGGGATGACCCGCTCCACGACTGGCGCCCGCCCCGAAAAAGAGAGCAACTCCGCCTCGTGCAGCTTCCTGCGCGAGAAAGGGTGGGATCGTGATGTCAGACGTCAATGGTGCTTCCCCCAAGCGACAACCATAAGCAGGTGGTCGTGGAAGTTGAAACCCTGAAGGTGCCCTCTGTCCCGGTCGACTATAGCCTGGTGAGGCGTCCCAGGCATGGAGTGTTCGGCAAGCCAAATCATCCCTGAGATTTCCGAAGCGACCTAGTTGGTAACGTCTAGAGCCAAACGAGACGTCCGCAGTTCGGCTGCAGCCTTATGACCGCTTCTGGCGCGGAGCCGCCGCGGAAGTCTCATTGCTGGCTCGCTCACCCCGGGCGCCCGATGCGCTGAAATATGCCGGAGACCGCCCCATTGCAGGTTGATGAGCGCCCTCTCTTCTAAATCACTAGGATAATGCTCTAATCCGCACACATCTAAGCGAGGAGACGTCACCAACCGTGAGCGGGCGCGCTTCCGTGAAATCAACCTTTAATTGGCGTCATTGCCAGATTCGAAGGCTGACATTTGACCGCTGTCTGGAGCCCCCCAAGGACCGCCCCAAACCATGTGGAAGCTCGTCTGGTGGGTTTCCCCGAAAACGTCCTCGTACTGCGCGGTGCCTCGGAAATGCACGACGCCGTTCCCGGTACGTATAATCTGAAGCTGTTCAGCGGTCAGAAGCGCGTTTGCAACGACCGGCGATTGTGCGTCGCTCCCAGCGGCCAGTGTGCGCGCCGGCGACAGGTTGACATCCAAGACCGGTGCTAACGCCATTGCTGACGGATAATCCTGAAAATCTAGCGATCGAACGATTCGGAAATTAAGCGCCGGCGTGCGGCCGGTGTTCTGGAAAACAGCATTGCCAATCATCGGAAGCGTGTCGCCGATTTGAAACAGCCGGGCGGACACCACATGCACATAGGCACGATGCTCAATGCGATTTGCTGCATTCATCATCATTAGCGACTGGCTGGAGAGGTTAACCTGCCTAGTTGTCGCCTCAACCAGACGCGAAGCTTGGCCGACGTGATCTGCTGCCGAAATCGCCTGTCGCTCGGTTGAAGATGCTGTTTTCTCAGCCGCAACCGCATGAGCCTTGGATGTTCGGGCCGCTTCCCTGGATCCTTCGTTCTGCTCCATGGCGAGCCACGCCGAGGCTCCGGCAAATGCTGCGCTGGCGATTGATACAAGGATGGTCAGAGACGCCAAAAACGTCTGAACTGCTTTCTTCTCGGGCTTTGGGGCCTCGGACCGTTTCACTTGGGTCTCTTGGAGACGCCGGCGTAAGGGCGATGAACGGCCAAGGGGGGCGCTACGTTTAACCCTGTTCATAGAATTAGTGTCGACTGATCGTGACTATGGATGGGGGCCTTGCCCGCTGGCTCTAGCCGCAACAGTTGAATATCGACCGGAGCAGGATCGACCGCGACGTCGCAATGCACCGATTTCGTCGCTGCGATATCCTCGTTGCGGACGACGACCTCGACACGGCCGCGTGCCGCGCATTTGCTCTGGATGGCCTGAAAATAGGCGACGGGATCCAGAGCGGGATCCAGGCCGTCAGCGCTGACGATGAAGGTCATCTCTCCGAAGGCCTCGCAGCCCGACGGCGCCTGGACAAAAAGGCCGGCCTGTCCGTCCCCGACCCCGTGGACCTCGTCGCAGGCGGCCAACACCAGGGCGCGCGATGCATTGACCCGCAAGGGGAAGCCGGCCGGCGGGCCGACCACGGCCTCCGCCCCCAATCCGTTGGCTGTCCGGGCGACGTCCTCCCAACGGTTGATACCCCGCTCCTCCATCAGGCCGCGAACGGCGGTCAAGGCGGACGGTTCGGCTGATTCGAGCGCAGTCAGGAAGCTGGTCGCGGTATAAAGACCTTCGCGTTCGCGCACCGCCGCGAGCTCCCGCGATATGGAAAAGAAGTCCCCTTCTCCGCCGGCGCGGACGCCCAGGTCCGCCAGCCAGTTCATCACGGCTCCGCAGGCATAACGGACGGCGCGAGATTCCGGGTCAGAAAGGGCGTTCAACGGCTTTTCGCCCAGATTGATGGAGCAGGCGCGTAGGGCCGTTGTCAGCCTTTCCTCAAGCGCAGGCCGGCTGGCGGGCCAAAGCGTCGCCATGGCTGTCCAGGACGCGTATTCGGCGGCGCCTTCATGCAGCCACCACTCACCCCGGTCCGGATTGCGGCTGGCGTTCCACAGGTGAAAGATCTCATGAGCCAGAAAGCTCGTGTAGCGGTCCAGTGACCCAGCCTCGCCGCTCTGGGCGCTGGCGCGGACCCGCAGGAAAACCACGCCGTTGGAGCTGACGTCGCCGCGGAAGCGACCCGGATCGGACCCGGACTGCGCGTCAGAGTAGGCCAGAAGAATGACCGGGGTCCAGGCCGGGGCGCGTTCCATCCGGCCGGCGTAGAAGGCGACCAACGACTTCGCCCGATCCGCCGCCTCGGTTGCTAAGACCTCCGGCGTCTGCGTTGACGCCGCCATCTTCACGGCCCCGTAGTCCTGGAGCGCGCCGCCGACGAGCAGATAACCGTCGGCTGCCGCTTCGCCGAGCGGGTGGACCTGACCCGGCAGGGTTACCCGCGTTGTCACCCCTTCAGGGATGAGATGGGGGGCGTAAACGACATAGCCCTGCCCCTCCAGGCGGGTCGCCAGGGGATAGACGGAATCTCGGTCACGGCGGTCCTGACCCAACGACAGGGTCACTTCACCGAACGGCCTCGGCCCACGCAACTCCGAGCCGTCAAGTACGACATTCGACCCCTCGACGCGGACGTCCGCCTCCGGCCCCCCCGGCGCCCCAAAAGGCAGTTCGACCCGATCGACGGGCTCGGAGAAGACGAAGGTCGCTTCAACCCGATCCACGACGACGGCGAAGAACAGATCCACCGACGGTTCGGCGGAGGCGCGCGGCGCCAGGAACATGCAGGAAAGCACCGCGAACAGACACGAAATCACTCTCATCATACCGCTCCCGGCGCAATCGCGCGTCGTCATCCGCGAATCATACTCAACCAGAGGATAGCAGCCGGGCATCCCGGAAGGCGTCGCAAACCGCTGCAACCATCCTGGCCAAACGTTTAGTCCCGTCTCGCGCGACACAAGGGCGCCTGCCGATCGAAGCGCTCCCAGATCAGCGCAACCCCACTTCGGACCATGGCGCAGTTGACCTCCTCGCCGCCTAGCGTCCAGCAGATCGCCGTGACCCGCCCATAGCTTCGGCCGGTTGGCTGACATCGAATGGTCCGGGCGCCGACCAGCCGGCGCAAGGTGCTGGTCGCGGCTTCGGCCGAGGCCGCCGGACACGGATGACCCGGCGAACACGAGCCGTCCCGCTCCCGGGCTGAGACTGCGTGCAACCGAACCCGGGTCCCGTCTTCACATCGCAAGGTGTCCCCATCGTTCACAAAGGCGACGGTGCAGCTGAATCGGCCGTCGGCGTCCGGTTGCGAACCCAAGGCCCGCGCCGGTGCGGACACCGACGAAAATACGGTATCGGGCCACGACGGGTCCCCCGCTGGCGGCCGCGATTTGCCGGATGTCCACCAGAGCGTCGCCAGGAAGGCGATCGCGGCGACGCCTGCCACCCGCAGGACGAACTTCCACGGCCCGAGGGGAAGCATGCGCCGGCGGAGTCGCCGAGGCATCGCAGGCCGGATTCGACGTCGGCTCAAAACTGATGGACGGCGCGACATGACGGCATCATCTGCGGCTGCGGTTAAGAAGATCGGCTGGGCCTCCGACAGACGCCGCGCCTAGAAACCGAAATCGATCTGGTCCGGCGACACCGCCCGGGTCCGCGACTGCCGCCGGGGCGGCGCGCCGGGCGAGCGAAGCTCGGGCTTCGGATCGGCGCGCCCCGGTGGTGGAGACGACTTCACGGCGACGCGGGGGATCTGCGGCCTGTCCCGGATCAAGGCTGACTGTCCGTAGGGCCGCGGTCGTTCTCCGCCGGCAAACCGCCGCTTGGCCTTCCACGCCGTCAGATCGCTTTCCCACCACCCGACCCGATTGGCCGAGATGGGCACGGGTCTGGGGAATTCGCCCGTCTGCTGAAGCCGCCATGCCGTTGTCCGGCTGATGCCGGCGATCTGCCGGACACTGGGCCAGGGCAGCAGCCGGTCTTCCCGGTCGTCCGGAACCCGGCCGCCGTCACGGCCCAGCCAGCCACGGAGCTCTTCGGTCGGGACCTGGTCAGCCATGGCGGCGCGCCTGTGAAGCAGCCGGAGCGCCGGTTCGAACCTCGCCGATCTGGCTCTTCGCCCAAGCCACCAGCAGGTCCCGCGGATAGTAGGGCCGCGAGCGGATGTGGCGGCAGGGCGGACCATAGGATCCGGCGGACCAGAGCCGGGCCAACGTCGCCGGCTTGAGGCGGACCCCCAGCCCGGCCAGCACCTCGGAGGCTTCCCTTCGGGTCAGCAGAACGCCCCCGGTCTCCTCCCCGGCAGGATCGGTCATAGCCGCGCCTCCCCTGCCAGGCACTGCTGCGAGTTGGTGACGGCCCTCCCCGCGGTCAGGGCCAGGAAGCAGGAGATGACCGCCTCCACATAGTCCCGCGTCTCCGGGATGTCCGGAACACGACCGAGCCTCGCCACCCGCGCCGGGCCGGCGTTGTAGGCGGCGAGCGCGAGCCGAAGGTCCCCGAAACGCCGGATCTGCCGCGCCAGATAGTCCGCGCCGCCCCGAACGTTCTGCGCGGGGTCGAACCGGTCGCCGACCCCGAGTTCGCGGGCCGTGGCGGGCATGAGCTGGGTGAGCCCGCCCGCGCCGGCGGTCGACACCGCGCCCGGACGATAGGCGCTTTCCGTCACGACCAGCGCGTGAAGCAGCTTGGGGTCCAGGCCGTGCTCGACCGCCGCCTCGTCGATCAGCCGCTGGTAGGGTTGGGACAGGGGCTCAAGCCGCGCTGATGCCGGAGCTTCCGCAGAACCTGAAACCGCCGGCGGCGGCGATCCGAACATGTCGCCGCCCGCGGTCGCCCAGTCCGCCTGTTGCGCCGCCGCCGGAGGGGCCATCGCTGCAACGAGGGCGAAGAACATCAGTCTCACCACGTCAGAACCTCCCGATAGACGCCGGTCACCTCGCTGCGGGACACCGGCCCGAAATAACGGCTGTCGAAGCTCGATGGCGTATCGCCCAGCAGGAACAGCTCGTCCGCGCCGAGCACCCTGCAGCCGTTCCAGGCGGAGAGTTCGACGCCGCGCCTGTCCGTCCTCCGAACGGCGACCTGCCGCTCGGGTGTCACGACCATCGCTGGGCCTGCGCACACCCGGTCTCCTCCGGCGCCGGCCACGCGCTTGAGCAGCAGAACCCCCGCCGGCATGCCCAGGCGGTCGAGGTACGCCCGGGCGGACGCCGGTTGCGGGATCGCCACGACCGAGCCGCGGATGGGCGTCGCGCCGGCCAGGCGAACGTACAGCCCCACGGGCAGGCTTGGGCTTTCATTGATCAGGGCCGGGGCCGGCGACCGATCGGCCGCCGCCGCCGCGCCCGTCAGCAAGGCGACCGCCGCCATTGTCCAGAGCTTCCATCTCAACGTTCCTGTCATGACCCGTACGGCTCCAGGATCAGGTCGCGGGTGATCAGCACATTGACGGGCGCGCCCGCCCGCAGCCGGATGGACGGCCTGACCTCCAGCTCTCGATCCACCAGCCGGCCGCCCATCCGCGCCCCTTCGATCGCCGCCGCGTCGCCGACGTCGCCCAGCAAGGAGCGCGACCCGCCGTCGCCGTCATCGCGCGCGATCTGGCCCAGCGTCGTCACGGCGCCGGACATCAGCACCGCGCCCAGGAGCGGGAACAGCCGCCGGTCGACCTGTCCGCGAACGCCGAGGGCCCCCTGCGCATCCACCCCCGCTTCCGAGAGCTGGAGGCTGCGACCGTTGGGCAGGATCAGCCGTCGCCAGGTCACGAAGGCGCGGCGGTCGCCATAAGCGCCGTCGCCGCCCGAGGTTCCGATCAGCCGGCTGCCCTGGGGCAGCAGGAGGTGACGGCCGGTCACGGTGTCGAAGACGTTCTGGGTGACCATGGCCACCACGGGTCCTTCCCGGGCCGTATCCACCGCCGTCAGCAACGCGGCCGGCACGATCGCCCCCGCCTTCAGCTCGAACGGCGACACCGGCGCTTCCAGGAGATGCGGGTTGTAGACTGCCCCCCGGCCGTCCGATGGCTCGCCCGGATCCCTCAGGGCCGCTGAAACCGGCGCCGCCGATCCCTGCGAAGGCGCGAAGAACAGGCCCGAACGCCGCGCCAGGTCCGCGGGCGCCGGACCCGATGGAGCGATCTCCCCCGAATATGACCGGGCGGGCCGGTAGGACGACGGAGCTGACCGATCACCGCCGCGCTCATCCTCGCGCGGCTCCGGTTCAATGTCTTCGCCGAACCCTCTCGGCGGAGGCAGACGGTCGTAGCTGGCCGGCTGGTCGGTGACGGCCTCCGCCGGCCGCACATGGCCACGGCTGCTCTCTTCCCGCGCTTCGGTTTTCCGGTCACGGGCGTCGGCCCGCATCTCCGGCTGGACGACGAAGGCCCAGGCCAGCGATCCCGATACAAGCACCGCGCCGCCGATTACGATCGCGCGAACCACCCCGCCCCTGAGCCGTACGGCGGTCGGTCTTTCGGCCCGGCTCATCAGCGGGGGCGGCGCGGCCTTGGGCGCGGCAGGCCCCGGCTCCGCCGGTCCGGGGGCCCCGGGCAGGTGATCGGTCACGACGCGCCTCCGGACCGCACGAGTCGAACCACCTGCGGCCGCCGATCCCCGAGACGCAGCTCCGCCCGGTCGAACAGCCGATCGACCACGAACAGGCCGCCGGCCTGGCGATAGTTGACCATCTGGGCCCCGCCGTCCGGCGCGATGACGAACAGCACGGGGGCCTCGCTCGTCTGCAGATCCGGCGCGAAGGTGATGAAGGTGCGCAGGCCGTCGTTGAACACCGAGGTCGGCGTCCACCGCGGCCGCCGCCCCTGCGGCTCGATCCGGTAACGGGCGTCGAGCTCGCCCTCGGGCAGGGCGACCAGCGGGCTGCTGACCGGGCCGGCATCCCGGACCTCCGCGCCCGGATCCGGAGCCGCCTCATCCCAGGCGACGGCGGTATTGTAGGCGTCGGCCGCGCCGCTCTTCAGGTCGATCAGATAGACCCTCCGGTTGGTGGTCAGGACCAGATTGGTCTCGAGCCCGCGCTGCAGCGGCTTGAGCAGGACATGCGCCCTCCGGCTCGATCCTTCGCCGGAGACCGCCTCCCCGATCTGCCAGCGGACCGTATCGCCGGCCGCCTTGGCGACGAGGATCTCGCCCGCCCCCAGCGTCAGGGTTGTGACTCGCATCGGCGCCGCCCAGACCTCGAACACCCGCCCCGGCGACCAGGCGAAGCGCTGCACCCCGCCCACGAAATCGTCCTCCCGGGACGGCGCCCGCGCCGCCGCATTGGCCGCCGCGATCGCCCGCCGGCCCGTCAGGCCCGCAGGCCCGGTCGCCGGTTCGGCCGGAGACGCAGGCTGCGCAACAGCACCCAGGCCGGCGTCTTCGGACGCAACCGCAGCGAGGTACGGGATCCCGGTCGGCGACGGCTCCGGCGCTACGGGCGTCTCGGCCTCGGCTGCGACCGCGCGGACGGACCCGACCACAGGCCCGGGCACAGCCTCGTGCGGCGTGGTCGTACAGGCGGCGAGCGTCGCGGCCGCCGCCGCGATCAGGATGCGTCGGGGGTCCATGAGATGTCCTCGATCTTCAGTCCAAGGGGGTTCTTCATCAGCTCGGCCTCGGTCCGGGGCGGCTGACGGGTGGTGGTGATGAGGGCGCGCCAGCGCTCCGCTCCGGCTTGCTGTCCGTTGACGAAGCGGGTCTCCCGCCACTGCAGGTCGTAAGTACGGTCCGAGCGCCGCACGACGTTGAGCACCTCGACGTTTATCGCCTCGCGCCCGACCTCCGCGAAGGGATCGTGGGCCTGCGCCCAGGCGTTGAGGAAGCTCGCGGCCCGGGGCGTGGTCAGGTCGTAGGCTCGCAGCCAGTTCTGGCGCAGCACGATCGGATCGATCGACTTGGAGCGCACGTCGCGGATCCAGCCCGCCAGGGCGTGGCCCACCTGGGCCTGGGTCGGCTCGTAACGCCCGTCGAGCGCCGTGATCCTCTGGGTCTCGCCCCAGTCGGAGACCTCGACGACGAAGGGTCTGACCACGGCCCGCTCGGCCTGGACCCACCATCCCGCGCCGAGGAAGCCGGCGAGCAGCAGGTTGGCCAGGGCCATGCGGCGCCAGTTGCGCGCGTGCGCCAGCGACAGGCCCATGCGATCGTCCCAGACCTGGCCCGCCCTCTGGTAGGGCGTGGCGTCCGGCGCGGAACTCATGACCCTGCGGGGCTTGAAGAAGGGATGCATTCAACGCTCCTCGGAGTTCAGAGTGGGATTGAGGACGCCGCTCGTCTCGGACGAGGGCAGCAGGCCGCGCGCGGCGTTGGCGACGAAGAAGGCGCGAAGCGCGTGCGACTGGCCGGCCGGACCCGCACGCGCCCGCCCGGGCGCCGCAGCGGCGCGATGGAAGTCACGGCGAGCGGATTCGGTTTCGGCGGCGTTCTTCGATGCCCATCGCCCGGCCTTGGCCGCCCCGTCCGTCGGCCCCCGCGCAGCCTCGCCGACCGCGCCCTGATCTGCCGCAGGCGTCTCGAACCCCCGGGCCGCGGCCTCCGAGAAGCCAGCGGGTCCTGAGGCTCCCATCGCGGCGGCGGGCGGGGACGGCGAAGGATTGTCGTTGGATGGCGGCGGCGCGGAGCCCGACGGCCGTCCACCGGTCGGGGGTCCCGGCGGCGCCGGGGCGGGCGCCGGCCCCGGCCCCGCAGCGCGTCCCGCACCCGCGCCCGCCGCGGCCCGGGCCGATCCCGCCAGCCTGGCCGCGCCGCCGCCTGCCGCCGCTACGGCCGCGCCGGCCAGGACCGCGCCGCCGCCGACGGCGAGGGCGCCGGTCACGGCGGCCCCGGCGCCGAGGGCCGGACCGCCCGTCACGAGGGCCGAGGCCAGGTTGGGAATGAACACCGCCAGCATGGCCAGCAGCAGGGCTGCCACCAGGATGCTCAGCGCCTCGTAGATGTCGGGATTGGCGGAGGGCTGCAGCTGGTCGAAGATGCTGCGCGCGCCGGACACCACGATCGCCAGGGCCAGGACCTTGAGCCCCGACGAGACGACATAGCCGAGCGGCCGTTCGGCCAGGAAGGCGGACTTGCTCCAGATCCCGAACGGCAGGAGGACGAACCCGCCGAGGGTGACGATCTTGAACTCCAGAAGCGAGACGATGATCTGGAGCGCGAGGACCGCGAAGGCCAGCATGACCCCGATCATGGCCAGGCCCAGGATCAGGGCGTCGGTGATGTTGCCGACCACGTCGAGGGGATCGTCGACGGGCGCCGGCGTCTCGCCGAGCGCTTTCACGATGCCCCATCCCTGGGCGAGCACCGAGCCGGGGTTGAGGAATTCCTCACGGCTCAACGAGCCGCCGCCCGCCGTCAGTCCCAGCTCGATGAAGCCGGCGTAGATCGTCTCCGACAACCTCTGCCAGTCGTTGATCAGCCAGGCGAACGCCCCGATCAGCAGGATCTTGAAGAAGCCCGCGGCGAGGACTTCCCGGTTTGGGGAAAGCGCCCACTGGATGCCGGTCAGGGCGACGACCAAGGCGATCATCAGCCCGAACACGCCGTTGACCGAGCCCTGCAGGGCGTTGAAGCCCGCCGAGACGGTGTCCGAGAACACCACCATCAGTTCGTTGGGCGTTTCGAGTCCGACGGTCATGGCGGCCGCCTCAGTCCCGCGCGTGTGAAAGCGGATCGAACCGCGGCGCCGCGGGCGAAGGGACCGCGCCGCTCCAGCGCCCGCGTCGCGCTGCCCGGCCCGAGGCCTCGCGCGCCGCCTCGCGCGCCGCCGCATCGGCCGCCAGCCGGGCCTGGGCCAGGGTGATGGTGCGCAGGGCCGCAAGATCCTCCGCCAGGACCGCGAGCAGCTGGTTGGTCGACTGGATCGCGGCCGTCTGGCCGGTCGCGGACTGGCTGGCGGCCAGGGCGCCTGACAGCCGCCCGTCCCTGCCCTGCCCCAGCCGCTCCAGTTCGGCCGCCGTCCTCGCCACGTCCTCGGCCGTGCGCCGGGCGTGGACGGTCCGCGCCTCTCCCCGTTCGACCAGGTCGAGCAGGTCGGAACCGGAGACGTCTTCCGGATAGAGGTCCCGGAACTGGCGCTCCAGGCCGCTGACCGTCGAGGCGGCGCCCCGCGCCGACCGCGCCAGTTCGGCCATGTCGCGCAGGGTCTGGCTGTTCCGGGTCAGATGGCTGTAGGGCGAGGCCGCGAGGCTGCGCGCCTCGTTGGCCAGGCTCTCGAGCTGGCGCGCCGCCTGCAGGGCGTTCTCCATATGGTTTCTCGGGTCGAATACGACCTGCTGCGCGGGCGCGGGCGTCGGCGCCGCCACAAGGCCGAGCGCGAGGATCCCGGCCAGAACGGGCAAACTATTCCGCGGCGACGGCCGGCGCGAAGGCGTCGAATATGAAGTCAACATTCTGCACTCCCTTGGCTTTGAGGAATTCGCGAGCGAAGCCCTCGCGGGGCGTCGTTTCCTGGATGGCGTCGATGAGGGTCTGGTCCTCCGGCGCGCCCGAGCCGCACAATGCCAGCGCCACGCCCGTGAGACGCAGATCGATCAGCCGGCGGCCCTGCGGCTGACGCCAGTAATAGGCCCGCTTGGGCGTGGCGAAGGCGATCAGCTCCAGCTGGCGCCGGTTCAGGCCGAAGCCGCGGTACAGATCGGCCGAGCCCGGTTCGAGCGCGCGCGGATTGGGCAGGAAGACCTGGGTCGGGCAGCTCTCGATGAGCGTCGAGGCGATCGGTGAAGAGACGACGTCGTCCAGGCTCTGGGTCGCGAACACGACCGCCACCCGCTTCTTGCGCAGGGTCTTGAGCCACTCGCGTATGCGCGCCGCGAACCCGGTTTCGCCGAGAAAGAGCCAGGCTTCGTCCAGGATCAGCAGGGTCGGCCGGCCGTCGAAGGTCTGCTCCAGCTCATGGAACAGGGCGGACAGAACCGGGGCCACCGCCGAGGGCGTCGCCATGAGGCTCTCCAGCTCGAAGGTGTCGAACCGCGACGGCTCCAGTGTTTCCGCCTGTCCGTCCAGCAGGGCCCCGTGCGGTCCCTTCAGGGTCAGCGGCTCAAGCGCCGCCGCCACCGCATTGTGCTGCACCAAGGCGCAGAACAGGGTCAGGGTGCGTTGCCCCACCGGCGCCTGCGCCAGTCCGCCGAGCGCGGCCCAGACCTCCTCCCGCACGCGCGGCGTCGGTTCCAGCCCGGCCAGTCTGACGGCTTCGCAGATCCATTCGGCCGCCCAGGCCCGCTCCGGCTCGCGATCGATCCGCGCCAGCGGCTGGAGCGAGAAGCGTGCGCCGGGCTCCAGCGCCCGCCAGCATCCGGCCACGGCGAGGGTCGCCGCCCGGGCGGAACGTCCCTTGTCGAAGAAAACCACCCTTGCGCCGGGATAACGGAACCACTGCAGCGCCATGAATGACAGCAGGGCGCTCTTGCCGGATCCGGTAGGCCCGACGACCATGGCGTGCCCCACGTCCCCGACATGGAGCGCCATGCGGAAGGGGGTTGAGCCCGTGGTCCGCGCCGTGGCCAGCGGCGGACCGTCCAGGCACGCGTCCGTCGCCGGTCCCGCCCAAACCGCCGAGACCGGCAGCAGGTCGGCGAGGTTGAGCGTCGACACCAGGGGCCGCCGCACGTCCGCATATCCCTCGCCCGGAAGCGATCCGAGCCAGGCCTCGACAGCGTTCAGATCCTCGACCCGCGCCACCAGCCCCTGGGCGTTCAGCGCGCCCTCGATCGCCCGGGCCTTCGCGGCGGCCCTGTCCGCGTCCGCGTCGAGGATCGAAACAGTCATGGTCAGGTAGCCGAAGGCGCAAGCTTCAGCCCCCAGCGCCTCGAGCGCCCCGTCGCACTCCTCGCTCTTAGAGGCGGCGTCGGTGTCTATGAGCGGGACCTCTTCCCGGGTCACCGCCTCGCGCAGCAGAGCCCCGACGCCCTTGCGCTTGGCGAACCACCGCTTGCGCAGCTTCACGATCTCACGCTCGGCCTCGGCCTTGTCGAGCCCCAGCCACCGCGCGGTCCAGCGGTATTCGAACGGCAGGGCGCCCAATGCGTCCAGCAGCCCCGGCCGCGTCGCCGACGGCAGGCCCCGCAGCGAGACCACCTTCAGCGTCTTCCCGCCCAGCCTGGGCGATACGCCGCCGGTCAGGTCGTCGTCCGCCAGCAGGGCGTCGAGGAACATCGGCGTCTCCGGCGCCCGCACCGGGCAGTCCCGGGTCGAGACGCAGTCGTGCAGCCAGGTCAGGAGCGCATCGTCCCCGAGGCGCCGGATCTCCGGCAGGGCGTCCGCGAGCATGTCCTGAACCGCCCCGGCCTCCCGTTCGAACGCCTGCAACGACATCGTGCAGTCGCGGCCGTTGCGCTCCAGACCGTTGAAGAGCCAGCGCTCCATCCTCCGCGTCTCGTCGGCGGGCGGGAGCCAAGTCAGGGAAAGGCGGTAGTCCGTCTCGAAGGCGGGGTCGGCGGCCTCGAACCGGTCGCGCCGCTCGGCGTCCACCAGCCAGGCCGCGTCCAGGTCGAATGCGCTTTCCGGATAGGGCGCGGCCGGCCGCCGGCGCGCCTCCACATGGACGCACCAGCCCGTACCGAGGCGTTTCAGGGCGTTGTTCAGGCGCGCCCGCACCGTCATTAGTTCCTCCCCGGTGGAGGACTCCAGATCGGGTCCGCGGAAGCTGAAGGCGGCGAGGAATGAGCCGTCCTTGTTGAGCACCACGCCAGGCGCCACCAGGGCCGCCCAGGGCAGGTGATCCGACAGGGTCGCGGGCCGACGGCGGTGTTCATCCAGGAAGCGCATGATCAGACGTCCAGGTGCGCCGGCAGTGCGAGGTGGCGCCTCAGCACGTCGAAGAAGCGTTTGTCGGACCTCGCAGCCCACAGGCCCACCGCATGCGCGACCGCCCACCACATCAACCCGAGCCACCAGATGCGCAGCGCGAGCCCGAGAACCACGGCGATGGTGCCCATGGCGATCGCATAGTCGCGAGGCATGCCCGCCATCAGGACGGGTTCGGCCAAGGCCTGGGCCACCGGCAGGTCGTAGCCTTCCGGCCGGGTCATCAGGCGAGCTCCGCCCCGCCGGCGAAGCCGAAGAAGTCCAGGAAGAAGGTCGAGGCCGCGAAGGCGATGGACAGGCCGAACATGATGCCCAGACCCCGGCGCATCGAAGAACCGTTCTCGCTCATGGCGATCCCGGCCCCGAACAGCACCACCGCCACCACGGCGGCGGCCTGGACCACCGGCCCCGTGATGGATTCCACCACCTGCTGGAGCGGCCCCTCCCATGGCATTCCCGATCCTCCGGCCAACACCGGCCCGGCCAGCATCAGGCCGCAGGTCATCGTCGCGCCAAACAGGCGGCGCCCAGGTCTTACAGACATTTCAAACCTCAGATTTCAGCGCGAACCACCACGCCGCGACTCATTGCAAGCGCGTTTATCCACATGCTGTCAACAGGTTTCGCTGAATAAAACAGCCTGAGTTTACACCAAGTCGATCATGACTTGCGAAGACTTACTGTCTTGAATGCGCCTGTGGACCAGCGAAACTCAATCCGACGCGGATTACGACTTGGAGCAACTCTTGTCTGATCGCGCCGGCCTGGAGCTTATCGGCCGGTGCGCCACATTTCCCGCACCTCGCCTGAGGCGCGGATCTTCCTGAAGCCGCTTTGCGCCGCCATCTTTCCGCCCGCGCGAGATTCCTGGCGGGTCGACAGGTTGGTCGAGCGGCCGGAACGCACTTGATGTCAGGAAAGCGAAACAGCCGGCGCCGACAATGCTCGATATGCGAGGAGCCGATCGCCACGCGCGGCAACGTGCGCCTCCGGTCCCGGGCGATCCCGAGAGCTTCGCAACCAGACGGGCGTTGGTTTGTTTCATGTCGGCTTGCCGTCGTCAGGGCGCCATATCCCGATGACCCACGGCGAATATTTTCCGCTTCGTGATGCAGCACTCGTCAATGATGCGCCGGAAGGCTTAGGCGATGCGATCTCAGCTATCGCGATGGTGATCCTCGCCGCCCAGACGGCTCAAGTTCGCCAACCTCGGGAGAACCACATCAGACGATCGGGCACACCCGTCACGCATGGGCACGCCCACGCAAAGCATCTGTTCTGCACCCTAAACCAAAGTCTGCTTTCGACCCAAGGCGGACATTCAGAAGGTCCGCATACAGTGCAACAATCGGTGCTCTATGTTCGATCAGCCTACGTCTGCCACCGGCGGTGCGACTGGCGATGCGGTCAGACCTGTGTCCCGAAGCGCCATCACGGCTGAGTAACACTCGCACGCTGCGGCCTCGAGTTTCGCCCGGTCGGTGACCGTGACCTTGCCGCGCATGTATTTGATCGCGCCCTTTGTCTGGAGCTTTTGCGCAGCTTCATTCGCCGTGCTGCGCTGAGTTCCCAACATGGCGGCGAGATACTCTTGCGTCAGAAGCATCACCTCGCCCTGCGTGCGGTCATGACATCGAAGCAGCCACTTGGCGAAGCGCCGATCTGCCGAGTGCACTGCATTACACGCGGTCGATTGTTCCAGCTCAGCCTTGAGGGACCACTCAAAGTCTGCAATCGCGGCCCTGATGGCGGGTCGTTCTGCGGCAATAGCTTGGAAGATCCCTGCGTCGATAGCTCTTGCCGAGCCCGACGCCTGCACCGTCAGCCGATTGATTGACCGCGCCGGCAGAAAGCTCGCTTCGGTGCCTATCAGTCCCTCGTTGCCGACCATGTAGGCTTCCACGGACCGTCCATCAGCTAATGGGATGACGGACGACACGATACCCGCGTCGATCAGGTAGATGTTTGTCAGCCATGCGCCCTGCTCGCAGAGGACTTCACCTAAGGACAGTTTTTTTGGTCGCGCTCTTGAGATGATCGCTTGTTGGTCGTCGACAGGAAGGCGGGTGATCCAGAGGTTTGAACCCCGGATATGAACTTCTGACACTTTGCGCTCTTTCCAGCCACAGGCGGGAGTGCGCGGCGTTCTCTGCCGATCTCTTCCAGCCGCTGACGCCCGAACCTTGGCCAGCGATAATCTGTTTGTAGCATGGTTTGTTTATTCACGCAGCCAAATGACGCTGCTTGGATCAGCGGTTGGCTCGCCGTCGGCGTCTTGGGCGGCCGCCAAAAGGCGCTGGGCCAACATTACCGCAGCTTCAGGCGTGTAGGCGGCGCAAACGCCGTCGCCCATAATTAGAACCTCACCATCGCTCTGGGTGACGCTGGGCGGAGCCCGGTAGGCTGCAAGCGGGTCGAACATGCGTCCTCTTCTGCCCCGCCGTGTTAGCGGTAGCGGCAGCGGGTAGTTCCGTCCGACCCAGGACATAGGTGCTGATAGCTGGAGCGCTTGGTTTGTCCGCCAACCCTCAGACGACCGAGAGCCCGGGAGAATTTTTGCTTCGGTCTGCTGTCCACCCGCAGGGCATTGCGGCTCCGACCCATAGCGGGCCTCAGTCACGCGACTGCCCACTCAGGCCGCTTGACCAAGATGAAGGTAGCGGCCGTCAAACTGACCCGCCTCCTGGAGACCGCGCCAAGAAACCAACGCAATACTGCGGCGGCTGCAGCGGATCAGCCCCTCCTTCTCCAGACCCTTTAGGGTGCGATTGATATGGACGGGCGTGAGACCCGTGACGTCCGCAAGCTGCTCCTGGGTCATCGGCAGATCGAAGCCTTCCGCCTCAACCCAGGGCGATTTCCTGAGCCGCACGTAAAACTCGCACAGGAAATGGGCGATCCGAGTGCGAGCGTCGCGCCGTCCGACGTTCAGGACCCACTCCCGGAAAATCGAACCTTCGATGAGCGTAGCCTTGAAGATCGCCGAACCGACTTCGGGGCGGCGGGCAATCAAGTCCAGCAATACCCGGTGCCCCACTGTGGCAACCTCTCCCCCGGTCAGCATCCGAAGGCTGTGGTCGGCCACGTCCAGCAGGAGTTGCTGAAGGTCCAGCGCCTCACCCGGATTGTGGAGCGAAACTATCTGACGCAATCCTCCGCGGGTTTCTTTCTGTCGATATGCAAACCCCGTCAGGAGTATCTGACACTCCGTGGGGCGATCACCTTCACGAAGCAGATGAGTGCCCGCGCCATAAGCCTTTATGGAGAATGGGAGACCTCGAATCTCCAGCTTTGCGGCCGAGGATAAGGGAGAGTGGAGTTCTAGTTGATCGATAAACAGTTGTAGCGGGGACGGGTGAGAGTCGGGCATTGGCCCTAAGCGGACTACTTAAAGCTGGGTTCCACCTGTTGGTGTCCCACGGAGAGCCGCCGATGACGGGGAGACGCACTTTCCGAGCATTGCTCAAGTCTCGTTTTACCAGCGAAGTCCCGGGCAGAGTGGGGAGCCGCCAATTCGCTAATGTCCGCGATTGCGCGCAAGGGTAGTGGCCGCTGACCAGAGGCGGACGGAGCTATTCGTGGCCGACGCACTTTATCGACTGGTCTATCGGAGCGATTCGAACATTCCGCACGGCGACAGTCCTGCTCTCCAGCGAATCTTCGACGTCTCGTGTCGCAACAACCAACGCGACAGGATTACGGGCGCTCTGGCCCTGCCGGACGGAAAGTTCGTCCAGGCCATCGAAGGACCTCGCGGCCTCCTCAAAAACCTGATGTTGCGCCTTCGCCACGATGACCGGCACTCCGGGATCGAGCTCTTGGGCGAATGGCCCATCACCGCGCGCCTCTTTCCGGGATGGGCGATGGCTCACCCCAACCCCACTCCTCTAAGTGAACAGTCGTTCCGGATCATCACCGAAAAGGGTAGCGGCGCTCAGTGCACCGGCATCCTGTTGGCCTTGATGCAGGAGCCGGGATCGATCCTCTGCCACGCGCCCACGATCTGACCTCGCCCATGCGCGGCGTGTACGCCTGCGAGGTCGCTGTAGACCTCGCAAGGACTCACATCACTCCCGATGAGCAAGGCTGCGGCCTCACAATCCTCGGCGTACTGCGTGAGCGCAGCGCGAGTAGGAGCGTCGTCCGTTGTTCTGAGCATTACTCGAGCCCGAAGCGCGATGTCGGTCAGGCGCTCATACTCAGTCATTCTCGATCATAGCGCTCATCCAACGTTGGGTCGATCGAACGGCAGCAGCGAAGGCGAAGGTCGTGTGTTGGTACGGGCTAAGGCGTGGGATGACCGTTGTCTGTCTGCGTGGGGCGTGCGGCGTGCACCGGCGTTAGACCGACCCCGGAAGAAGGCTTTCAATGGCAGCCAAAACCTGGTCGGGCACGAATGGTTTGGAAAGCAAAACGCTTCCTTGCACGCCCCTCGCTTTCCAGTCGTCCATGCTGTCGCCTGTCATGTAGACAACGGCGATCCGTGGGTGCGCTTCTCTCGCCATGTTGGCTACCGTCCAGCCGTCGGGCCCGGGTTCCATGCGTATGTCGGTGATCAGCACGCGAAATGATGAACCGTGCTCGCCCAAGGCCGTGATGGCATCGGACCCAGAGCAAACGGTGGTCACCTCACAGCCTTCGTCCTCCAATGTCGCTTCGACGAGGGCGGCGATCAGAGCCTGGTCCTCGGCAAGGAGGACGCGAACGCTCGTTTTCATTGAGGGCACTTTCGTCGCACAGGGTTCTGTACGAGGACCTGCGTAACCTCGCCCGAAGGCTATTGTTCCTGTTGACCTCGTCGGGATGCATCGCAACGGGTTTATGTGGCGCCGATGGCCTTTTGCGTCCAAGCCAGTGCGGCAGCTCGCTGCGGGGTGTTCCCGCCGTGGCCGCGCAAGGGGCGTGCGGAACCATGCAGCAAACGGCCGCTCCTGTGTGGGATGAAAGTCACCTCCGTCTAGGCGTGATGGCGGCCGGGGTCGCCCTCTGGGCCTGGAATGTCGATTCCGATCGGTTGACGATGGACGAGATCGGCTTCGAGCTTTGGACGATACCGGCGGGCTCCGCAGTCACATTCGAGGACCTGTCGGCCAATATCCATCCGGCCGACCGGGATCGGGTGCGGGCGGCGTTCAGCGCGACGCGTGGGATCGTGGGCCCTTATGAAATCGACTTCCGCATCATGGTGGGAGACGAGGTCCGATGGATTTCGGCGCGGGGTCGAGGCGACGACGAGGGCATCGTCGGTCGGGTGATGTACGGCGTCTTCCTCGATGTCACCGGCCGCAAACAGGCCGAGGAGGCGCATGAGCTGCTCGCCGGCGAGATGAGTCACCGGGTCAAGAACCTGATCACCATCGCTGGAGCGCTCACGTCGATGACGGCGCGATCATCGGAAACCAAGGAAGACATGGCGCGCGAGTTGAGCCAGCGCCTGACGGCGCTGGGGCGCGCGCACGATCTGGTGCGGCCGGTCCCGGGGCAAACCGAAAACGCCGCTCTGCTGGGGGATCTGATATCGGTTCTGCTCACGCCCTATGACGACCTTGGCGCGTTCAGCGGCCGCATCAGGGTTTCGGTTCCGAGGATGGGCATCGGCGAAGCCGCGACGACGAACCTTGCGCTGGTTCTGCACGAGCTGGCGACGAACTCGGTCAAGCATGGCGCTCTCTCGGCGGATGCGGGGCTGCTCGATGTGGCCTGCCTGATTGAGGGGGATGAGGCGGTGCTGGTCTGGACGGAGCGAGGGGGGCCGCTGGTGACGCCACCGGGGGCAGGAACAGGCTTCGGCAACCGGTTGCTGGACCGGATCATGACCAGGCACTTCGGGGGACGGGTGGACTATTCGTGGCCGCCCGAAGGTCTGATTGCGACGCTGCGGATCAAAACGGGGAAGCTCGGAGTGTGAGCAAAATGGCGTCTAACTGATGTCCGCTTCCCACCCTTAGGCGACTGTCGGCTGTCGACCCTTAGCGGACCTCAGCGTGGTACGGTTCGAAGACGGTTTTACGACCCCCTATTTGTGCCCTCATCGTACAGGTAGAGGGTGACTTCATCGGGGAAGTCTGAGGCCCACGCCACCGCTTTTGCAACGGAAACACCGGACCGGGTTTCGAAGGTGTCTGCCAAAGCGATGGACGCTTCTGCATTATCATGTGTTGGCGATGGCTTCGCGAGGTTGTCGTGCCACGTCGCCTCGGCGATTGCGTCCACGAGTTTCCAGCGGTGAGCGGATGTGCGCCGATCAATTATGTTGGTGATCATCCAGCGACGATGATCGAAAGCCATCCCCTTGTCACCGTGGGTGGGGGGTGGCGTCACTCAGTCGATGTCCGCTTTCCACCCATAGGTGGCCGTCGCCTCTCGACCCATTGCAGACTTCAAGCCCGCTTCTCGACTCCGATAGCGTAGCGGTCCAGTTCGTCTAAGGCAGCCTCAAACGCGGCGCGTATCTCGGCCTGGCTGAACCCGTGGTCCCAAAACTCGGTCGAGAGGTAGTGAACAAGATGCCCCACCGGATTTCGTCCAATCTCGGACTCGAACTCGCGTAGTGCCCCACAAGTGTCAGCCAAGGTGGCGGCGGCGACAAAAGCCTTTGTGAGAAGTAGGTCTTCAGGGGATGCTTCGGGATCGCTCATCGCCTGACATTCTCGCGTTTCAGATAGGAGCCAAAGTAGGCCACAAGGTCGACCACCCTGCCAGCGACATCTGTCTGCTTCCGACCCATAGCGGACTTCCCCATGCCTGGAACTCTAGGACATTAGCGCCTGATAGGCTGCACGCTCGTCAGCGAGGAGTTCTGGAGAACGGTCCATCCAACCAAGCTCTCCGGCCGATCGGACCACCTCGACATTTGAGGGCAATCCGGCCGGTAGCCGCGGCTGACAGGAGGCGCGCAAAGTTTGGCCCACTGTTTCCAGGCGCCTCAGGACGACAGGATCGCTGCCTTCCAAATCTCGTGACTTGAAGTCAATTTCCTGCTGGCTCCAGCCCGCTCCTGCGCCCTTGGAGGGCCAGACCAAGATCATCGGATCTTGGGACGCGATGGTCGAAGGCCAGCTAGTGAAACACGGTCCTCCGAGTAGCATACGCCCCGTGAAGGAACCTCCGTAGGCCATCACGGCGGGAACCGCCTCCCCACTCCCGTAGAGGAGAACGCGGTTGAGGTCCCCAATTTCGACGGCTTCCATGTTGCGCATCATGAAATCGATCTCGCGCGCCACAGCAGCATTGATGGCAGCAGCATTCCGGCTCTGGCAAGCTTCCACCTTTGATCCCGCCAAGCCAGTGATGCCGTATTCGACGGAAAGCCTAATCGCATCCTTCGCAAACTCCGCCTCTGCTGCGCTGAATGCGCACCCCGCCACCACAAGGACTATTGGTCTCCGATCCTTCTGAGGCTTCTTCCAGGAAATGCGCCTGACCGCGCCGCTATAGTTGCTCCCGGCGCTGAAGCTTGCGCTTAGTTTGAGCGGTTCGTTAGAGTCTGAGGCTCCAACAATATCCGTGTCGGACATCGTTGGCTTGCATCCTTCGACAAGCAGAAGCCCAACGACCACGATTGCCGTCTTTCCGACTGCCGCAGGACTGTGAGGGCTTGTCGATGCGGGGGTTGCATCGCGCCAGTGTCGGCGGATGGGGATTAACGCCCGCTTTCCACGCGTAGGTGACGGTCGGCTACCGACCCATTGCGGACGCCAAACAGTGTAAGAATGCCGCGAAAGTCGGAAACTCGCTTTTCTGGCGAGTTTTAGTGAGCGACGCTTGTCACCAGGCAGGGTGGAGCTGGGTGTGGCCGATCTTACAGGGCGTGCGCGAACCGGATGGCCGGGGCTCGGGACACATCAGCCAAGAACGCTGGCCCCACCGCGACAACTTACGAGGTTCTCGCAGCCCAAAACCACGAGTCAGGTTGAGGTAAGGCGCCGCCTTGTGGCCCTCGTCGTTGGCGGGGCGTTTGTCATCGCCGGGTGTGATGTAATCGGACCTGCGCCCGGCCTTCTGGAATACAGACCGGTGTCAGCCGTTGTTCGGCCCGCAACAGAAGTCGAAACAAAAAGGATACTGGTCTACGGTCCGCGCGAGCTGTTTTCAGGGCTCCCCGATAGCGGGTCTGAAACCTTCACCGAGGACGGTCAGTACAGGAGCCTTGGGATAGTACATATAGATGGCCTGTATAGCGTTTCCGAAAATAGATTCTGCGTAAGCGTGTCGCGCGAGACCCCTCTGGATAGCTGTAGAAACATGTTCATCGGTCCAGACGGCCCGCACTTCGAATACGAAATCGTGCGGTGAACACCGACGTGACCCGGATGTCCGCTTCCCACCCTCAGGTGACCTTCCACTCACGACCCATTGCGGACTCTCACCCACAAAGGTCGAAGCGGCGCGCTGTACGAATGTCGGCGTTCCCTAGTTGACTGGATCAATGCGGCTCTGGACCTCTGTCCATGCCCTGATCGTCTGAGCATCCACCAGTCTATCGATGCGACGTGTTGAGAAGATCGTATCTGCAGTCGGTCGACCGGAGTTCGAGTAGACGACATAATAGCCGCCGCCCCCTTCGTTTGCGAAAGCATCAAAGTCGGGCGTCGGTCCGCAAACTCCCATGGATTGCCGGATAACGAGCTCTGAAACGCTTCGGGTTCCCTTGATCTGGAGGAGGGGGATCAAGGTCACTCTCATCACCCGAAGATGTCGACCCAGCCTCACCCTTCCGTGGTCGACCGCCCGGGCGATGAAGATCGATTGCGCCGCATCCCAATCGCTGCGTTGGAGTTCAGCAACCCGATTGGCCTCACGTCTCGCCACCTCCTCAGAAGATAACGAAGGATCGGGGTGGGGCCGGGGCTGACATGCGAAAGCCGGGGACTGCTGGGCCAAGGATGCCAAGCCCAAAAAAGCAACGAACGCTGCTAACCGCATCATGATGTTCCCCGGTCCGGGACGGAGCCTAGATCGCCGCGGGTCCGCTTTCCACCCATAGGTGGCCCTCGGCTCCCGACCCATTGCAGACGATGAGCTTTCGGTTGTCCCGCTGAGGTGAGCAGCTAGATTGTTGGCGGAGGTCCATATGAACCCATCAACGGTGCGACTGTGCGGCTACGCAGGGCTCCTAGGAGCGGGCTCCATGTTCGCAGGCGACATGCTGTTTTACGGCCAGTGGGGAAGCGGCGCGGAAGCATTGTCGGAGACGTATGCGATGGTTGAGGGAGCTGACCCTCGACGCCTTGTCTTTGGCGGGCTGATGTCGATCCTTGGCGGCATCGGATATTCGTTGGGGGCGTGGCACGTCTACGGGTGCCTGGCCGCACGACCAGTGTGGCTGCGGCTAGGCATCACGGCTGGTTTTCTCGCCATCGCCATCATCGCTACGGCTACGCATGCGGTTTGGGGGAGCTTCGCGCTCACCGTGGTCGGCGGTGTGTCTGACCCCACGTTGATTGCCAACTATTTGTCTCTGCATTTCGCCATCGGCGGTGTCGTCGGCGTTCCAGCCTCTCTCCTGCTGGCGGGAGCCATCGCACTTCGTCACACAGACTGGCCGATATGGTTTGCGGCGGTCAGTCCCGGAGGCATCTACCTCTTGTTATCGACTGCCTCATACCTGCCCGCCCCACTGGGAGCCGCCTTCGTCGGCGGTGCGTTCAACTTGGCATTCGTCCTGTTTTACGGTGTCAGCGTCGTCATCTCGCATCGACAAGCAGTCACACAGGCGTCCGCTTCCCGAACTTGAACGGCTGTCGGCTGTCGACCCATTGCGGACGTGGGTGGCTGGTGCGTCAGCAGTCTTGAGCCACTCCCAGTTTGAGATCGTGATCCCGACCGCCATGATTCCAATGATCAGGGTCGACCAACGCACTTGGGCGATGGCCGACAACAGGCAACTCTGGTTCGATGTCATGCTGAGGAGGCTAGTTCGCCTTTGGGTCCACCGACCACCCCTAGGGGACTGTCGGCTCGCGACCCCTTCAGGCATTAACTGCGCCCGACTGACCGACCTATGTCGGCGGGCCAGGCGACCTTCCCGTTCGACCGATCAGGTCCCCGGCATGCGCCATTTACCGGGGGGCTGCCAAACGGCCGATTTGGTACCCGGTGTCAGGATCGCCAATGGGGCCGCAGGTGCGGCTGGGGCCGTCGGGGATTGAAACGGGACCGGGCCGGTGCGCGCGTACAGCTCCGGGTAGACAAGCCGGTCAGCCCTGCGCTGATCGAAGGTGTAGAAAGCCGGCATGGTGATGCGACGCCCTTGCGTGACCTTCAGCACGCCGTGCTCGTGGTGATGGCCGGCGCTGAACGCCACCAGCATCCCTCGCCGCGGTTTCAAGACCCGATCCTGGGCTGTGAAATACAGTTCGCCGCCCTCGTAGTCGTCGTTGAGATAGACGATGCTGGAGAAGTCGCGCCACGGTGTGCTGTGCAACGAGCCGTCAGGATTGCTGTTGTCGGTGTGGGGCGGCAGGCAGGAGCCTTCTTCCCACACGTTAAGCTGCACCGTGTCGGTCCACAGCGGGCGGGTCAGGGCGTAGAATTCTCCAAGCAGGCCGGTGGCGCGCTTCTGGAAGTCACCCATGATCGCCGCCGCGGAGGCGTTGTGCGCAGCCACGTCGTCCATGTAGACGATACGGCCTTCCCAGAAATCTATACCTATCCTGCGGTGCTTCACCAGGCCGTGCAGATAGGCGAACATCGTGGTCAGCCGTTCGCATTCTTTCGGCGTCAGAAAGTCCGGGACAATGATGAAGTCCTGCGCGTCGTACTCCGACGGCGTAATCAGAGAAGTCGCCGGCGATGGGGTTAGAATGCCATCAACGACTCGTTTGCGGCCGGCGAAGTTTGCTTGGGTTTGACCGACGTCGATCGCCGCCATCCGGCTATCCGGCTTCCACGCCCTTCGATCAACCATGACCCGCCTCAACTGCTAGCTGCCGATAGTACTGGCTAGCATGACGGCGGAGGAGGCGGGAAGGTCTGCTCCCCGGCGTGATATCGATAGCCGCTTCCGACCCATAGCGGACGTGCGACAGATCAGCTTCTGGGCGTTTGCCACTTCGATTTTGAGGCGAGCGAGGGAAGCTACGGGAGCGTCCGCCTGCTTGCTAAGGTTAGTCCAAGACTGGGATGGGCAGGGCACGGAACAGAGTGGGATTGTCCGCGACGCCCCAGCAGCATGAGCCAACCACGAACAGGACCCCGTCTTGTTCTTCGCTGATCCTCAGGCCGGACCAGTCATGAAAAGGCTTGAGCGCCAGCTCCTCAACTCGGCCGTCGCGACTGCGGAAGAAACGGCCGCGACTAGTCGCAACCCAACCGTCGCGGATCGGGACCAGATCGTCGAGCGGCCATGGCGACGGCATCAGCATCCACCGATCCGGGAGCGTCGGCGTCGGCGTATTGAATTCGGAGGAAATGCCGTCTCCGCAGACGCGATATACATGTCCCATACTCGATCCGAGGTGGGATAGGCCGGTTCCAACGAACACACATCCCGCCCGGTCCGGCGCGGGAAACAGGCCGACAACCGGCTGACAGGCTGGGCTGAGCGCTCCCCCGCATAGACCATCGCCCTGGGCTGAAACGATCGAAATCGTCCCTGTGTCGAGATCGACGCGCCTCAGACCGCCACCGAATTCTCCGCGATTGAGGCCGAGATAGAGCGAGGTCTGTCCATCGGAGACGACCTCGCCAGCGGCCAACGTCGCCGCTAGTTCCCTGCGGTCCCAACCGCGCTCTGTGGGGCGATAGGCGGCGGCGCCGGTGAGCACCCCCGGGCGGTCTTGGCCGGTCGCAAACAAACTGATCATCGGGGTTTCCCGGGCGTAGAATCGGCCAGGCTCGGACTGTTCATTGCGCAGATCGCGGATGCCGGCCTCATGTCCGGCGCCTGATGTCAGGACCCACAGGCGCGTCCCATCCGGCATCAGGTCCAAGACGCTTTCGGCAACGACCGTTCGCGTTCCATCGGTGCGGTCGAACCGCACGACTTTTCCGGACTCGCCTCGCAACCACAGAAAGGCGTGATCGGCATAGCCCTCGAATATCGCGCGTCCCAACTCCGGATCACGCCAATGCCCGCCCTGCCACGAACCGGGTGTTTCCACGTCAGGCGTTCGCTCCGTCTGGGCCACCGCCGGTGCGACCGCACCGAGCATCATCAACAGCGAGAAGGTCAGGAAGCGCATGGTCTGGCTCTCGCATGAGATGGTGGAAGCGTCTCGCCTCGGTCGATTGCTCTGAAGTCATCGGTCCACCGGGGTCGACGAGCCAATAGACGGCGCGGTGCCAATGTCTGCAACCCACCCATAGCGGATGCCTGACACGGCCGGTCTGGGGGGTCACGCCTCACACAACGATCCCGGCAGCCGCCCTGTAAAGCCTTCGACGCAGGCTACGCGATCTTCCTGAAAGCGTAACCATCACCCTCCATCCCCACAACCGCTAGCACGGCCGCAAGTCGTCGACCTGCGGGTGTCCGGTGGATGTGCACAATCCTCTCCATGGCCTGGGCGATCATCCGGCGCGATGGCGCGGCCGCCACTTCCAGGATCAGATCCTCGATCCGCCTCGGAACGTCCTCAGCCGAATTGGCGTGGACGGTCGACAGTCCGCCCGGATGACCTGTGTTCCAGCTCTTGAGCGTCTCCAGGGCCGCAGCGCCGTCCCGCATCTCTCCCACCACGATCCTGTCCGGGCGCATCCGCAGCGCGTCCCGAACCAGGTCTGCGACGCCCAGCGCCGGTTCGCGGCGGGTCAGCACGGCCACAACGTCCCAGGCCGAGCACTGCAACTCGGGCGTATCCTCGATAAGGAAAACCCGATCACCGGAGAAGGACGGCTCGGCGAGAACTGCATTGGCCAGCGTCGTCTTGCCGGAGCCCGTCCCTCCGGAGATCACGATATTACGCCGCTCAAGCGTGGCTCGCCGCAACGCGCCCGCCTGCCTGGCGGTCATGACCCCGTCCCTGACATAGTCGTCCAGCGACCAGATGACGGAAGGCCGCTTCCGGATGGAGAATGCAGCCTGCGCCACCAGAGGCGGCATCAGCCCCTGGAAGCGCTCGCCGGTCCCAGGCAGCACGCCCGCCAGGTGAGGGGTCTCGCGCGCGACGCTCTCGCCCATGTAGTCGGCGATCAATCGCACGGAGCGCTCCCGCGACTCGGCTGACAGGACGGATCCGGTGTCCCTGCGACCTTCCACGCTTCGGTCGAGAACGATGCGGCCATCGGGATTGGCCATGATCTCCACGACGGCAGGTTCCTGCAGCGCTTCCAGCACAACCGGCCCCAGGGCATGGCGCAGCGCCTCAAGCTTCCGCTCGGCGACGATCGGATGCACGGCGCTCATGCTCGGTCCGGGCCGGAGAAGCGCTCCGTGGACTTCTCGCGCGCCTGCCCCGCGACGATCCTTGCGGCGGTGGCGTCCAGCAGTTTCTCAATCCGGTAGTCGACCGCCGCCTGCACGGTAGGATCGTCCGCCAGCCATTCGTCACGCAGCAGGATGTTGCGCTTGTCGAGGTAGAGCGTGCGAAACTGCTCCCGGGGCAGGCAGGCGATGGCCGTTCTCACATAGGCGACCAGCTGGCTCCACGAAGAGATGACCGGCCGGCGACAGGCCTCCTCGCGCGCAATGCGCACCGTGGTTTCGCGAAGGCACCGGATGACGTGGACCTGCGGTTCGCTGGCGCCCGTTCGCCGGAGCTCCGACGGATCTGCGCAGACTGCCGTTCCCAGTCCGCCGAACCGGTCGATGATGGCCCGCGCCAGCCGCGCCTCTGACCTGGGCGAACCGGCCAGAAGGACGGAGAGCAGGGACGCGTCGGTCAGCCCCGCCGGGTCCGCATCCATGACGGCGACGGGTTCAATCTGCGCTGTGGAGGCGATGTTGAGGCGGGGTGGGGAGGGCATGGCGGGCTTCCTGGCACTCCGGTTCGGAGCGCCCGCCTTCGCCCTTCCTCCTGTTCCCGGCCTGCCGCACGGCGCCGTCTCGACACACGCCCCGCCCGGGCCCTCCACCCGTTATTTTTGCGGCGTTGCAGCAGCCGATCGCTATCGCTTCCGTCGCAGGCTCCAGACCAGCCCGGAGAGTGCAGTGATGAGGATCGCAAAGGCGCTGATGTGTTCCGGCGTGACTGTCATGACGTTCTCCCAAGGCTGACATGGAAGGAATATATTCCTACCTTGCGTCAGAATCGGTCGTACACACGCGACGCTGCCACGCGACTGCAGCTTGACCGATCAATGATTTCGTGACGAACACCATGGCTTCGGGGTGACGGCTTCGCTGGACGGCTTCTCGCCGACCGCGCCGTCGATGGGAGCCTATGTGATGAAACAACTCACGCTGATCGTCTCGGCGACGCTGGCCCTTGCGGCTTGCGCGTCCGCGCCCGCGCCGGCGCGCGCGCCGGCGACCGCGGCTGCCACGGCGTCCAGGCCGGAGGCCCGCTCCTATCACGTGAGCGACAACGCATCGGCTGACGTGGACGCCGCGTTGGCGCGGGCCGGGGCCTCCGGCAAACGGGTGCTGCTGGTTATGGGGGCCAACTGGTGCAGCGACAGCCGCGCCCTTGCCGGATGGCTGGGGACCGATCGCTTCGCCGAACTTATCGGACGCGAATACGAACTGGTCTTCGTGAACATCGGCATGCCGAGAACCGGCGACGGTCACAATCTGCGCATCGCCCGTCGCTTTGGTCTCCAGGAGCTGCCGGGTTTGCCGAACGTCCTGGTGCTCACAGGTGACGGAGTGCTGGTCAATCCGACGACTGCGACAGGCTGGCGAAACGCCGAGAGCCGGACCGGCGACGCGATCTACGACGAGTTGGCGAACCTGGCCGATCTTCAACCCTGACCGGCGCGCCCGGCGGCCCCGGGGCGGTAGTCGTCGCTGGCGCCAGATAAGCCGGCGGTTGCTTGTCCCGGCCCACGAGCTGCGCGGGCTCCGTGACGAGAGCCGCGGTCGTGAACGACCCGGCGACGGGGCACGTCCCACCGGGCGTAACCGCGCTTCAGCGCCCCTGTGGACGGCCCCCGTCAGGACCCGTGGTCAGCTTTTCAGGGCCGAGGCGGGCGAGCGTGGGATTTGCAGGAGGCGGGCCATTACAAACGACGCCGAAGCCCATAGTGCCGCATCGATGAGAAAGGGCGGCCAGGAAAAACGATCAGCCGCGAACCAGACCTCCATGATGTCCGCCGTGTTGACGACGGACATGCCGAGGTAGTCCGTGACAAAGACCATGGGCCAACCGGTCGCGGCGACGGTGCAGCCCGTGTCGCATCCCATGATTTCCGGATAGATGGCCGGGGCCGAACGCTCGCCGACGAACGTCGACAGAAGCGTCAGGAGTACGCCGACGATCAGATGCATCGAGCAGGCGGCGACGGCTCTCATTCAACCGGACTATGGAGCCCTGGGCTGGTCGTCAACGGCCGCCTTCCGCCTCGGCATTGATCCGCCCCGGGATTTCCAAGGATCAGGTTTTCAGCCACTTATGAAATGGGGCACGAAGCGCGAGGGGTTGCGCGTGATGTGCCCTTCATCCTCGCGGAGCGCATCGCGGCGGCCCGTCGGGCTCAGGCGGGATGTTCACCCCTCGGCCCGGGCAGGCTCGTCCATTGCGCCGGTCCCGGCCCTGATCAGAAGGAAAGACGCAGTCCGATCACGCTCTTGGAGGTGTGGCTGTCGGTTTGCCGCACCGCCGCGACGCCGGCTGGATCCGGGCCAGACTGGCGGCGTCGGGAAGGGGTTCCCGTCGGCCAGGAGACGCGCGGAAAGCCGCCCACTCGACAAACGTTCGAGCGCGGCCAGGACGGCGGCGAATGCCGGTGGGGTCGAGTGTTGTCCTGGGATCCGCCGGCGCGTCTCGTGCTGGCTTGGCAGGTCGACGCCAAATGGCGGTCCGATCCGGGCCTGGTCACGGAAGTGGAAGTCCGGTTCACCGCCGATGGAGCGGGCACCCTGGTGGAACTGGAACACCGCCTCGAGGGCTATGGCCCCGCCGCAGACCAGATGGGTCAGGTGTTCGATGGGCCGACCGCCTGGGCGGCAAACCTCAGCCGCTTCGCAGAGGCGGCACGGTAGCGTCCCGGCCAAGTCAGTCGAGCCTCCAAGTTTCGGCGAAGGCCCATACGCGGCTTGCGTCCGGGCGATCACAGGCCGACCCGCCGCCCAGATCCCGCATCACGCAGCGGCGAGGGAGCGCTCCGTCAGGTCTTCCGTTTCTCCCCCGACAACGCAGGAGGAGCCGGAATTCATGGGCCCTATCGAAACACAGTTCCTGACCGCCCGATCGGGGGCGAAACTGGCCTTCCGGACCGCCGGCGAGCGCTCGTTTCCCGCGCTCGTGCTTCTGCATGGCTTCCCCGCGTCGTCCGGCTCGTTCCGGAACGTCATCGGACCGCTGTCGAAAGCCGCATACATCATCGCACCGGACCTGCCCGGGTTCGGAGAGTCCGAACCTCTGGAGGAGACCTCCTTCGCGGCCTTTGCGGATTGCATAGAGGATCTGCTGGAGCACCTGCGGATCGATCGGCGCGTCATCTATCTCCATGATTTCGGGGCGCCCGTTGGCCTGCACCTGGCCATGCGAGCGCCCGAGCTGGTCGCCGGTCTCATCATCCAGAACGGCAACGCGCACGAGACAGGTCTCGGAGAAGCGTGGGGACCAACGCGCGCGTTCTGGTCCGCGCCAGACGCGGAGAATGAAGCGGCGGCGACTGCCCACCTGAGCCTGGAAGGCATGCGGGATCAGTACACGGCGGGCGTGCCGGACGATATCGTTGCTCAAATCGACCCCCGCAGATGGATCGAGGACTGGCGGGTGATGAACCTGCCGGGGCGCATGGACCAGCAACGAGCGCTCATCCGGGACTACATCAACCACGTTTCGCGGTTTCCGGAAATCCACCGGTATCTCCGCCAGCGCCAGCCGCCGGCCCTGCTCCTCTGGGGACGACACGACGCCTTCTTCGCGATCGAAGAAGTGACGTCCTGGATGGAGACCCTCCCTCGCATGGAGGCGCATATTCTGGACGCCGGACATTTCCTTCTGGAAACCCAGGCGGAGGCTGCGTCGGCGTTGATTTCGGCGTTCCTCCGCCGCGTGCAGAAGCCGCCCCGGCGGGGAGACCCTCGACCATGATCCGCAGTGAGCGGCGCCGTTCACGGGCCGGGGCGACGACGGCGGCGGGCGCCGATACCCCCGCGTCACCTCACCCGTCACCTGGTGCGGCGCCTTTGAGCGTCGCGCCTCACAGCGCCCTTGCCTGAAAAATCTCAGGCCCGCTCAAAATCCATGGTCCAGTTCGTCTCCCAGTTCTGGCCGCCATCAAGGGACATCGCCTGCTCCCAGCGCGGAGTGGCGGAATTAGTCTGGAGCCACAGAAACCGTAGGCGAACAGGCGACCCGTCATGGATGTCGTCGGCGAAGAACCGCCCCACCCCCTTGTCGAAGGATCCCAGAACGGGCACGTCCAGGGTCAGGGGCGCCCGTCCATCCAGCCACCAGATCGCCCAAAGTCGGCGCTCGGCGTCGAACGAACGCAAGGCAATGGCCCGGTAGGAGCCGGAGGGCATGAACAGCTCATTGTCCTCGACATTGCCATTGCCGCCGAGGATGGGACGCATTGTCGACGTGCCTTCGAATTCCTCCCAGTCGACGCACCGGTTCAATCGCTCCTTGAGCCTGAGATGCCGCACACGCCATGAGCCGATCTGAAAATCGAAATCGCTGGAACCCGCCATGGGGAGCGTCCTTACACAATAGCAAATGCGCCTGATCCAACGACCAAACCCGGGTCCAGGGGCGTGCGAGAAAGCGGTGCGGGAACAGGGCCGGCGCTAGGTCCGTTCGCGCCAGACACAAGCTTCGCCGAGTCGGCCCGCGGTGTCTTGTACGTTTCGGACACGCCAGAACCCCGTCGGATCGCAGAGCAGCCGTTCAGCGGTGAGTTCGGGTCTAGAAGGCAGAAGCTCGCCACCGCCCCTCGGAATTCATGTGGCCGTACGCGAAGCGCTACAAGCCCGCGTCATCGCCTGCCTGATGCGGCCACCCCGCCACGATGCGGGCGAGGGCCCCCGGCGGCCGTGTCTAGTCGCGGTATGGGGATTCCGTTGGCCGGCCGCCCTCGTCGATCCAGATGTCGTCATCCAGCGCCCTCAGGCGCACACACCTTTTGCCCGTGTCGGGATAGGTGATCACATCCACAGGCGCCCGCGTCCCCACAACCAGATACCGGCAGGGTTGAGCGCTGCGGTTCTGGAGGAAGTGGCCCAACTCCACTCCGGCGGGGAAGGTGGCGGCCTCCCCCGGGCCCAGCGTCGTTTCGCCGTCGCCTTCAGTGACAACAACCTCGCCCTCGAGGAGATAGATCATCTCATCCTCGGCCATATGCCAGTGCCGGATGGATGACCTTGATCCCGGCTGCAAAATTTCCTCGAAAACTCCAAACTGGGTGAGCCCTCCCGGGTCGCCGATCCAGCGAGTTTCAGACGCTCCGCACGGGTGGCCCGCCTCTATGCGCTCAACAACGATATTGTCGGACGTGATGATTGGCATTGCTCTCCCTCCAACGGCGACATTTCGCGCCTTTGTCGTCGCCCGCCGAGCTGAGGGCTGAGACATTTGCAATGGGCACGGCGCGGCCGACAATGTATCAGTGAACCTGCGGGTGATGACGAGTACGCCTGCAGGTCGTAGCCGCTGGACCGCTCCGACGCCCCTAGACGATCCCGTCACGCTTCATGACCTCCGCCTCATCCTCATGGGAGATGTAGCAGAGAATCTGGAAATCGCCCTTCCACTCGCGGACGACATAGCTTTGAGTGAAATTGCTGATCACTGGTGTCCTGCGGTTTCCGCCGAAGGCCATTTCCCAGTCGACATCGACCATGAAGTGTCCATCCGCGATGGTTCTCGCTCGACGTACTCGTGTCGTGAGGTCCGAGAGACCCAGGCCTTTCATGACTTCGGAGCGGTCGGCCAGTTGCGTTCGGAAATCCTGGTCCACCGCGAAGGCTTCGGCTCCCGCCGGCGACGATGACACGTAGGTCGAGAAATAGGCTCCTGCGACAGCGTCCGTATCGCCGGTGAGGCTGGCGAGGGCGTAGGCTTCAAAGAATCTTCGCAGTCTGGACGTCGGGGCGGGCGACATGGCTACTCCTGTTTCGTGTGATGTGGGACCGGGCGGACCGGGGCTGCCGTCGCCTGCCCGGCTGCGCCTCCGACCTGTCCTGGATCCGTAAAACCGTCAGGTGGATGCAAGGACGCGGCATGAGAGATGGCTTCCAGGGAAGGTTTCTTGCGCTGGAGACCAGTGTCGTGGAGCCCGGCCGGCCGCTCTTGAAGGTTTCGGACAGGCCTCACGCTGGTTCCAGGAAGGCGTGACGGACACTGCGCAACCAGCGTCTCACTTCGGACGGACGGACTCCGAAACTCGCGAGCGCTTCCCGGGAAAAGTGGGCCTGGTCCGCAAACCCCGCCTCCGCTGAGGTCCGGGCGAGATTGGACCGCCCGTCGATGCTCAGCACGCACGCGCGACGCAGCCGCCGGGCGCGGGCGAACACCTTTGGCGTCAGTCCTATGGCCGGCGTGAAGCGTCGATGGAGGGTGCGTTCGCTGACGCGGGCTTCGCTCGCTGCGTCGGCGATGCGCAGAGCGCCGTGGACCGACATGATGCGATCCGCCACGGCGGCGACCATCGGGTCCGCCTCTGCGCGGCCGAACGGCCAGGCCAGAAACGCCGCGCTCGTAGCCTCCGGGTCTCCGTTCATCAGGTGCGTGAGTGCATCGCGGATCCATCGCGCCAGTCCGGTCGACATCGCCGCTTCTTCCAGGCCCCTGTGCGCGAGCGGGAGCGGCGGCGCTTCCGGGATACGCAATGGCCCGCCCGGCCGGAGGCGGGCGCCGACATAGACTACTCCAGGCACGGCCGTCTTCACCCTGGCCAAGTCGCTGGGGCCCGCCACAGCGACGTTGGAAGCAACCCTTCCCCCGCCCCACGCGCACAAATTGATCGCTGCGTCGGGGGGGACGATGTGGCGTTCGGGCACCGTCTGGCCATCCTCCAGTCGACACCGCCAGAACGCCTCGATGTCTCCCAGCAGCGCGTCAGAGGGACTGAATTCTTCGTAGATCATCATCGCCGTTCAACACCTGCCGAGCTTTCGGCGTCTGCCGCTTCGCGCCGAGATGGCCCGTGATCCGGGGCCGCCGACCCTAGCGCCCATACTCCCGGTCATGTGCGATAATGTGGAACCCGCAAGACTTCCAGATCAGGCCCGCGAACCGAACTGCCCCGCCGCGCCCACCGTCCTTCGCGGCTTGAATTCCCGACCGGCGAATGTCAGCCATCGACACGACCCAGATCGACGGAGCACACATGGTCTTGCCAGCTGTCCAGGCCCTGGGGCCCGCCCTGCGCCGCTGGCGTGCTCTCAATCGCGTGAAGCAGGAAGCGCTCGCAAGCGATCTGCGCGTCTCGCAGACCACGGTCTCACGCTGGGAATCGCGGGCGCGCCTTCCGGAAGGCCGGGACGCCCGACGGATCATCGAACTGCTGCAGGCCAGGCCGGCCGCGGCCTGTGACCGCGCACTCGCGGACCTTGTTCGTCAGGCCGGCGAGCCGATGCACCTCATCTGCGACGTCACCCACCGGCTCCTGGCGGTCTCCCCGGCCCGGGCGAGCGGTTGGTCGGTTCAGGCGGACGACCTTTTGGGAACCTCGCTCTGGCGTTTCAGCACCCGCGGCATCAGAGCAGGGGAATCGCGGCTCGGAGACCGGGGATGGTTCGAACCGGTTGCGGAGGATGTCATCGTTGAGACAGAGCGCGCCGACTTCCCCGAGTTGACGATTCCCCGGGGCCATATTCGTTACACGCGGATGCTGCTTTCTGACGGGAGCGTGGCCCGTTTGGTGCGATCCGAGCCCGCCCGCCGCGCGGAATAAGATATTCCGAAAGCCGAGAGCCGGATCGATCCGTCGTAGACACGCCCATGCTCGACGCAGACGCCCCCTCCCCGCCTCCACGCGAACTCCAGGAAATGCTTGAGCTGGCCGAGCACCTGGCCATGGCGGCGTCCCGCGCCATCCTTCCACACTTCCGGACGTGCCAGGTCGAGCTGAAGGCGGACGGCTCGGAGGTCACGATAGCGGACCGACTGGCCGAGGAAGCGATCAGGACCATCCTCAACGGCGCCTGTTCGACCCACGCCGTGCTGGGCGAGGAGTTCGGCGGAGAGCCAGCGCAGGAAGGGTACACCTGGGTAATCGACCCGATCGACGGGACCACCTACTTCGCCCTGGGCATGCCGTTGTTCGGTACGCTCATCGGCCTGCTTTGGAACAGCGAACCGGTTCTGGGGGTCATCCGCTTTCCGGCCCAGGGCGAGACGATCACCGGGGTGGTCGGCGCAGACTGCCGTCGTAGCCTGGACAACGGCGCCCTAACTCGCATCCGCACCGCGCCCGACAAGCCCCTGCAGGAGGCGTTCTGCTCATCGTCGGGCATCCACGGGAGCGACCTGCTCTGCGAAGACGCCGGGGCGTATCGGCTGGGCGCCCTGGCGCGGGGCTCCCGCAAGCTACGCTTCCTTGGCGACTGTCAGCAGCACGCCCTGCTTTGCCGCGGCGCGATCGACCTCGCCATCGATACGATCATGCAGCCGTGGGACATCGCTGCGCTGGTGCCCTGCGTCCGTGCGGCGGGCGGAGTCGCCACCTCCATGGGTGGTGCGGCCGAGGGCCTCGTCTTCGGCAGCAGCCTGCTGACGGCCTGCGGACCCAGGCTCCACGCCGAAGCCCTCGAATTGCTGAGCCCGCCTCATCCGCGACGACGCCCCCACGAATGAGGCTGCGCCTCCAGTTAGCTCCGCCGAAGCGGGTCGCAAGCCGGTGTCATGCGCCTCTGAAGCGGCCCCGCGTGGCCCGCAAACCGGCCGCGCCGGCTCAGAAACAAGCGCTTCAGTCGACGGGCGCCGCAATCGGGCTCGCGCGGATCCGCGCTCAGTCGCGAGTCGGAAAGTCGGGGTTGGCCGCCGGCCAGTCCGTGTCCTTGCGTCTCGTGAGGGTCATCTCGAAGAAAGGGGAACGGACGCCCGATTCCAGCACCATAGTCCCGGTTTCGCGCCACACGCCCTCTTCGATGGTGATGTCATAGACCAGCTCACCGGCAGGCGTTCTCATTCGCCAGACGTAGCCGTTCGGCTTCAGCTCGATGGTTCGAGATGTTTCATTGCCGGGAATGTGCGACCGCATCTCGATCGCTCCGTCGGACGTGGCCGAGAAGACCGTGAAGGCGTTGAACATGGCGCGGCCGTCCGCTGTCCGGCCCTTGCCTTCCATGACCCGGATTTCGCCCCCCAGCATAGGTCCGATCCGCTCCATCTGTTCGAACTCGGTCACCCGGCCGTCGCGCCCGGTCATGCGTGCGGGCCCCGACCAGAAGCCGTCGAACATCGCCAGAGCGGCAGTCGCTTGCGGGTTCGGCGCGGCCTGCGCCGATGCGGACGAGGCTATGGCAAGCGCGCCCAAACAGGCCGCGATGTGTGAGAGGATCCGCATGTCAGGTCGCCTTTTTTGAATGTTGAGGTTTGGCCGCGGGCGAGGGATCAGCCCGCGTTTCCGCTGACGGCGGACATGTCCATCCAGACCGGCTCGATGACATTTCCGTCCGGATCCTCGAACGAGCGGAAATACATGAAGCCCATGTCCCTGGGCGCGGAGACGTCAGCCGCTCCTCCGGCCACGGAGGCGGCTTCCACCATGGCGTCCACCGCATCTCGACTGTCGCAGGAGAGGGCGTAGAGCGCCGCCGCCGCCTTGTGAGCGTCGGCTATAGGCCTGGGCGAGAAGGTCGCGAAAAAATCGTGGGTGAGGAGCTGGAACGTGATGGCCTCTGACCAGACCATGGCCGACACCTGCTCGGTGCTGAACACCTCGTTCCTGACGCAGCCAATGGCCTCATAGAAGCGAGTGGAACGCGCCAGGTCCGTGACCGGCAGGTTGACGAAGATCATTCTTGGCATGTTCAATTTGATCCATCGAAAGGCGCGGCGACAGGCGGCGCGGCTTGGGAATGAAGTGCGTTGTAAGACCCACGGCGTGGCGTCGGCTTGTACTTTTAAGACACCCGTCACCCCGGCAGCGCTGTCACTTGGCCGCGCGGCTGAGGGGCGCAGTGCGCGGAAAATCTGTGCCGGCGTCTCGAAGGCGAGACCCACAAGCCATGTCGGAATGGAACACGCGCCGGGAGCCGGGAGAGCTTCGCCCCTGACGGCCCCATCCCGACTTTCGTCGGGCAGGCCCCGCAGACCACAGGCCCCTTCGATGTCTGCCGCTCCTTGCGGCGAGCTCAGTGTCAAGCGGCCGTTCTGCCCCGGGACGGCGAGCCGTCCCGGGGCAGCTGTCGATCAGAAGGTCAGGCCGCACGCCTTACGGATCGCAATCTGAACCGGCGATGGCGGAAGCGTCGGATCGAACTCACCCCTTGGCAGCAGGGGCGGCTGCGCCATGAAGCGTGGCCGGGCGCCGCGGTGGTGCTGGGCGGCGTGCACGAGGAATGGGTGGCACAGGAAGACCGTGCCCGCCGACCCCGTCGCGAGCGCGACCCTGCAGCCTTCCGTGGAAGCGAATCCGTCGGCCGCCAGATGGCGCAATGATGCGCCCTCTTCCCCATAGGGCAGAAGCTCCCGTGCGATCACAGCGTGAGACCCCTCTCGGATCCTCGTGGGCGCATCGTCCGGACCCACATCGGAGAGCAGAAACAACATCAGAAGAGCGCGGCCGCGGCTTCTGATATTCGCTCGCCAATCCATGAAGTCCGCCGAGGCCCCGAAACCCGTGTCGATGTGCCAGCCGTTATCGGTTGGCGGTTCGGCTGTTGGGAAACGGACAGGAATGGTCCCGAGCCCTAGCGGGGCTATCCAGCGCTCCTCGCCCACGAGCTGATTATAGGCCCGATGCAGAAGAGGCGTGTTGGCCGCCTCGACGAAGGGTTTCGAGGACTTGAAAGGCGCCCGGATGACGGGCTCGCGCCAGCTCTCTGGACTATCCGGAGAGAGCCCGATCTCCGCCCACAGTTCCGCGCGGCAGGCGTCCGCCAGGGCGGCGCTGAACGCTCCGTCCACGCGGACGAAGCCGTCGTTGATGAAGTTCTGGATCTGACGCTCGGTCAGACCCGCAGTCTGCGAATGAGGCATGATGTTTCCCTGGCCCTCGCTTCGCGGGGCTGGATTGATCTGAGCGGCGCAAACTGCGCCGTGGCGGAGGAGCCGCTCAGACCAGCGGGAAGATTGTCGACATGAACATCACGCCCGGATTGTGCATCCATCCCCGGCGCGGTTCAAGGCGGACGAGCGCTCGCCTCACACGCCGTGATGAGCAGCAGTCCTCACGGCTGGCCAAGGCGTCTGCAAAGCGCAAGATCGGGAACGCGCGCCGACCGTGCTGGGGCTAACGTCCGGATTGATGTTTGGAGGCGCTTGGATGACCCACAATCAAACCGCAGACCGATGGTTCGAGCGGATCGATCGCGCGACCCAACTACTCGGGAGCCGCCTCGACGACCCGCCGGCTCTTGCTGAACTGGCAAGCGCAGCCGGGATCTCACCATTTCATTTCCATCGTATATGGCGCGCCATGACCGGCGAAACGGTTGCTCAGTCGGTCCTGCGCCTGCGCCTCGACGCGGCGAAGACGATGCTCGCTGACGGCGCTGACGTCACGGAGACTTCGATGGCGTCGGGCTTCGCCACATCACAAAGCTTCGCCCGCGCCTTTCGCAGGCAGACCGGCCGCACGCCCACTGACTGGCGCAGAAATGGAGTGGAGAATCCGACGCCGAAGACCGCGGGCTTCGCGGTCGAGGTCGTACGGCGCGACGCGGTGACGGTCGTTGCGCTGCGACGTGAAGGGCATCCCTATACCAATCTCAACGAGACCTTCCGCACCCTGTGGAGCTGGGCGGAACAAGACGGGAGGCTGGGAGATCTGACCGGGATCTACGGCCTGCCGCTCGACGATCCGCAGAGCGTGCCGACCGCGGCGCTGAGATATGAGGCCGCCCTGTCGGTGGGGCCGGCTGACCCGCCGGAGCCTTTTTCTACGATTGTCCTACCCGAAGGTCGCTTCGCCCGCCTGACGCATCTTGGATCCTACGACGGCCTGGAAGAAGCGACCCAAGCGCTGCTGGCCGACTGGCTGCTCGTCACGGATGAAGAGCCGGACGACACTCCGCTCATCTACAGTTTCCTGAACGATCCGGACGAGACTCCGGAAGCGGAGCTGATTACCGAAATCTTCCTGCCGCTCCAGCACCGGAGCCCGGCATGATCGTAATCCTGCTCTTCGCCGCCCTGCTGCAGGCGGATGTCGAAGCCAATCGGGCCGCCGCAGAAAAGTTCTTCAAGGCGTTCAACGCCCGCGACTTCGTCACCATGGAGGCCCTGTACGCCCCAGACGCCGTGCTTACCTCTTCGGATTTTTGCGCGCCGCGCGGCCGTGCTGACCTCCGCCGAACCTATGAGACCCTGTTCGATGGTCATCCCGATGTCGTCGATATTGTTGATGTCATGGTGGCGGAGCAGGACTACGTCGCCGTGCGCTTTCACGCAGTGGCCGACAGCGGGCGCAATCCCATGCGTCTCCCGCTGATGGCCATGCTGCGGTTTCGCGATGGATTGATCGTGGAGGACGACACCATTTTCGACACGGGCGGAAAACCGTGCGATCGCTAGAAGATCCCGGTTATCACCGGCTCCGGCGCGGCCGACCCCGGCCTTGGTCGGCGCACGACGCCAGAACCGGGTCGCGCGCCCGGAAGGTTGATCCTCAAGATCCGCCAAGCTCGCTATTCTGGCCACGCGACGGTTTCTGGGCGGCGACCGGTCCGCTCTCCGCCAGCACGTAGACGTCAACCTGCTCGCCAGCGTCGCTCCGTGCCGTAGTTCGTACATAGGATGACGCCTCGTAAGCGTCCGCTGCGGCGAGCTCTGCAGCATTTAGCGCCAACACCGCGCCCTCGATGCGGTCCGACGGGTTCGCGCTGCGAACAAGGACAGGATGCCGCGACCGACCGCTGACGGCGACGACCTGCGGGTCATCGATCTCGATCTCCTCGATGCGCCACCCGGCCAAGGCGTCTGCCGTCGTCGGGACCTGACGACCAAAGAGCCTCGTCTGCACCTGCTCCAGTCTGAGCGTGCCGTAGGCGAAGAGACGATGGGGCCTGTTTGACGTCATTCGTTCCCGCTTCGCGCCACCTGAAAAACGCCCAAACTCTGCTGGGTCGGCATCATTTCCAGGACATTGACGTTGAGATGCTGCGGCCGGGTCGCGAGCCACTCGACGCTTTCGGCGATGTCCTGGGGCATAATCGGCTGCATGCCCTTGTAGACCGCTGCGGCGCGGCTCGCGTCGCCTTCGAAACGAACCTGCGAGAACTCGGTGCCGCCACACATGCCCGGTTCAAGGCAGCTGACGCGAACGCCTGTTCCATGGAGGTCACTTCGCAGGGCGAGGCTGAACTGATGCACAAAGGCTTTTGTGGCGCCGTACACATTCGCTCCGGGGTATGGGTATCGCCCGGCCACGGAGCCGATGTTGATGACATGGCCGCGCCCTCGTTCGACCATGCCTGGCAACACCGCTCGGGTCATCGCCGCAAGCCCAAGGCAGTTCGTTTCGATCATGCGTTCCCAGTGTCCGGGATCCGCGGCCTGCGCGGGCGAGATTCCCAAGGCGAGGCCCGCATTGTTGATCAGGCAATCCACCTCCCGAAATTCCGATGGGAGACTGGCCAGGGCCTCGCAGATGCGAGCGGTGTCACGCACGTCCAGTTCCAGCGCGACCGCTTTCTCGCCAAGCCGGTGCTGAAGGGCGCGCAGCTTGTCGAGCCTGCGCGCCGCCAGCACGACCCGGACGCCGCGCGCCGCAAAACGCTCGGCCACCGCCGACCCGAAACCGGAACTTGCCCCGGTGATCAGGACGACCGTCGGACAGAAAGCTGTCATTGATCGTCCCCGTTCTTAAGGGCCGCCAGAAAACCTGACAGGGCTTCATTGAATCGGTCGCCCGCCTCAAGGTTCGGCATGTGGCCGACACCGGGCAGCCAGAGAAGCTCGCTTTCGGTGAGCGCCATTGCCATGTCGTCTGCGTCCTGGCGCGTGGTGAAGGCGTCCTGATCTCCGACGACAACCAGCGCAGGGCTGGGAAATGTGCGGAGCGTGTCGGTGTAGTCCTTGCGCTCAGCCCGACCTCTCAATGCTGCGGCCGCACCCACTGGCGGAGTTCGCTGCATCATCGTCAGGACCTCCTCGGCCACCGCCGGAAGGCGCTTTATGCTGTCGGCGGCGAGCATGCGCGGGAGTACATCGTTCGCATATCCCGTCATGCCCTCGGCCTCCAGCCGATCAGCAAGGACATACCGCGCCGACCGACCTTCCGGGGTCTCGGACCGGGGAAAGGTGGCCGCAAGGATCAACCCTCTCACGCGGTCGGGGTGAAGATCGCACAGCGCCATCGAAATCTGCCCCCCCATCGAAAGGCCGCAGACGACCGCTTCGGCCACTCCGAGCACATTGAGCAGGGAGATCAGGTCGGCGGCGAAGTCCTCAAGCGTCACGCGTCCGGGCGTGACAGAGCTGGCGCCGTACCCGCGAAGATCGGGAATGATTGCGCGCCATCCCGCGCTCGCTGCGGCCTCCGCCGCGCCGGCCCACATACGGCGGTCGAATGGATGTCCGTGCACGAACAGGATCACATCACGGCCTTTGCCCAAGTCGTCGTATTCAAGGCGGGCCGTGGGCAGGTCGATGACGGGCATGGGGCGTTCTCCTGGAGTATTGCCCGCTCTAATCCGCCCTGTTAGATCGGATCAATATGAACATTGGCCTCGGATCAATAGTTGGACGACTTCCGCACCCTGGCTGACGCCATCGCGACCGACATCCGCGCCGGCAGGCTCAAGGCGGGATCTCGCTTGCCGCCTCAACGCCAGTTCGCGTGGAACCGCGGGATCGCGGTCTCCACCGCGAGCCGCGTATACGCCGAACTCGGTCGACGCGGTTTGACGGTGGGGGAGGTCGGACGTGGAACCTACGTCCGGGATTCCGCAAGGGTCCGTCTGACAGGGCTTGAGCCAGTCAGCGGCGCCGTTGATCTCGAATACAATTTCCCCATCCTTCCCGAGCAGGCCCCCGCCCTCGCCCGATGTCTGGCAGCCGTCGCGAACGGATCGGTGTCGGACCCGCTGGCGCCCCATGGGCCCGCCGGCTTCGCAGGGGCGCGGAACACGGCCGCTCGCTTCTTCGGTCGACCGGGGTTCGACCCAGACCCCGATGACATCCTGTTCGCCGGGAACGGACGACAGGGCATAGCCGCCACCCTCGGCGCCCTGACACGGTCGGGCGATCGCTTGGGCGTGGAGCCGCTCACCTATGTCGGCGTCCGCGGGATCGCTGCGCGTCTCGGACTTTTGCTCACGCCGCTTGAGGCCGACGGCGAGGGTTTGACAGTTGATGGCCTGCGCCGCGCCCATGCTGTCACGCCTCTGCAGGCCGTCTATGTCCAGCCGGTTTTCCAGAACCCGATCGGCATGGTGATGAGCGTCGCGCGACGGCAAGCGCTTGCCGCCGCGGCCGAGGGCTTGGGCATCTGGCTCGTTGAGGACGGCATCTACGGTTTCCTCGGCGATGAGACGCCCCTGGCGGCCTTTGCGCCGAGCCGGACCGTGCTGGTCGACAGCCTGTCGAAACGGTTCGCGCCCGGCCTCGCGCTGGGCGCGGTGATTGCTCCCCGGGGCCTTCGCGAGCGACTGGGTAACGCGATCCGGACGGGCGCTTGGGGGGCTTCGGGATTGTCGCTTGCTGTGGGCTCACGCTGGATGGACGACCCTGCCGCGCCGGATTTGCAGGCAGCCAAACGCCGAGACGCCTCGACACGTCAGGCGATCGCCCGCAAGGCGCTCTCCGGCCTGTCGATTGTAGGCGACGCCCGCGCCTATCACCTGTGGCTCGAATTGCCGCACGAATGGCGGGCCGAAGCTTTCGCCGCGGCGCTGCTCAAGCGCGGCGTCGCCGTAACGCCATCCAGCGCCTTTTCAGCAGTACCAGGTCAAGCTCCCGCCGGGGTCCGTATCGCCCTCGCCTCGCCTGACGAGGCCGCCTTGACTGATGCGTTGGGGCGGGTCCGGGAACTCGCAACAGGCGGGCCCGACGTCGCGACGCTTGTGGACTGACGTGCAGTGCTCGTGCAGGCGAGCGCTGGGTGGTCTATCTCTGGCGACGGTCACCCGACGGTTTGCGGCGTATCGACGTTCGTGGTTCGTCTACGACGCGAGCGATAAAGGCCGCTAGGCGCCAGAAGCGGACATCCCACGGCAGCCGAAGACCGGACATTCGCTCTAGCGAATTGGGCCCCAGGAAGAGGGAGGGGTCGTACCGCCGGGCGCCGCCGACAAGGTGCTCCGATGCGCTGCCCTGAAGCGGAGGTGATGGATCACCAGCCGTTTCGCTACGCGACCGAACACAGTGCTTTCGTCGGGATGATCGGTTCAGCGCCATGCTTGATACAAAACGCGATCGGCCGCGCGCGGGCATCGGCATCTTGCGGATGCGGGACTATTCGGTTTCGGAGGCGAGGAGGCTGCTGCAGCTTGGTCAGACGCAGCGGTCCGATCGAAGGCAAAGGCGGACCGAAAGCACCAGGAACAGGGCGGCGCCGGCTCCCCATCCGATCGACGCGATCCCCAGCAGAACAACTCCGCCGCCGCTGTGATGCAGATACAGCCCGGCCGGCAGAAGCACGGCCGATATTCCGGAAAAACACAGGTGGAGTCTGCGGAAGACGGCACTCCCCAGACCGGGCCAGGTGTTCCAGCAGAGCGCGTAAAGACCGAGCGAGGTCCAACCCAGAACATTCAGGTGTGCGTGAACGGGCCGCAGGCTGTAGTCGCCCGTGGCGCCCATCAGCAGGCCGAGCCCGACTCCCGCCAGATGGAGAGCGGCCGCCAGAGCCAGAAAGAGCAGGGGTGTTCTTGGTTTCATGCGGTCCTCCTTCGGCGGTCGTGCAGTGTGTTCCGCGCGCCCTGCCCCCGCCGGGATGCGGGTTCACCCGGCCGCGCCCGAGGAGGTGGCAGGCCCCGGCCCGAGCAATGCGCCCGTGCAGGTGTCCGGTGACTCCGGAGCGGCGGTTCGGCCGCCATGAGCCAGTCCCTGTGCGTAGAGTTCGAGGTTGCGCCGGATGAGCGGTCGCCATGCCCAGGCGAGGAGGAAAGGCGCGTGGAACGTGGCGCTCCAGACGACCCGGGATCCGCCTGCCCGTCCCGTGACGCTGACCTGGGCGGTGTAGCCGCGCAGAGGCAGGCCGCTCAGCAGCCGGTAGGTCTCGCCGCCCGGGCTGCGCTCCAGGATTTCTTCCCGGACGACCACCGGACCGGTCCTCACACGCCGGATCGCGCGTCCAAGCGAGCGCTCAAGGAACACTTCATCGGCCGGTGACCATTCGCGCCACCGCGGCAGGTCCGACAGCCGCCGGGCCACCACCCCGGGCGGCTGGGCGGAGAGCGCTTCCGCCCTCACCCGCACTTCATTGCGGGCCGTCCACCGGTGCGCTTTTTCGCGAACTTCACGGAGCGCCTTGTCCGGCCGTGGCGTGCGGAGGCGGCGCAGGAGTCGTTGCGAGGCGCATAAACTGAAAATCCCGGCCGCCATGATAACTCCGCGCCCTCCAGCCTGCCGAAAATCGGTATTCCGCTTCCCTGAAATTACCGATCGGCACGGCGCCGGCTTTCATCCTCCGACTGACTGCTCACCCGGTGCGCGCAGGTGGATCTGCCGTCCCCTTGTCACGGATCCCGCTCCGCCCCTCAGGGCCCCGATAAATGGAAGATCTGACTCGACTGGGGATGCCCCGAACCGCACGCCGAGGCCGGCCGTCAGCGACCGTCCGACAGAAGAGAGGGGAGGCGGGATGGGCATGCTCTTGGCGGGCAGGGGAGGGAAAACCGCAGGCCCGCGTCGCCGTCGGGTCCGCCAGGAACGCTCCGCCTGTTTCGTGCGGTCAGGCATTCATATGAGCGTGAGGGGTTCCGCCTGATACAGCTCATGCAACATCCGGATGAACGCCGGATCATGCGGCACGGGCGTCGAGGCAAAGCCTGTCACGGCGACCCCCGGGGTCCAGGAGTTCATAACCGCCGCGCCTTTGAAGGCGCCGACCTGATCGACCGCGATCGCTTCCTCCCGTTGAGGCGCCTTGCCGATCGTGAGCCGGCGGCGGATGATCCCCATGGTGACGCCGGGCAGAAGCTCGGCCTTGGGCCAGACAACCGCCTCCCCGTCCCAGAAGGCGAGGTTCCAGATCGTCGCTTCGCTGACATGTCCGGACGGGTCGACGAAGGCTGCGTCGTCGTATCCCTCCCCCGCTGCCTTCCGCAGGAAATAAGTCTTCGCAAACTCACCGACGTGCTTGATGGCGGCCAGCGGCCGCCGATGCCGAACCGTCGCCAGGCGCAGCGGTCCGGGCGGACCGTTCGATGCGGGCCCGGTGCGTATCAGGATCCCCGGGTCGTTCTGTGCGCCGATGGGTGTAAACTCTCCCGCCCGGGAGAACTGGGTCGCAACGAGGGACATCTCCGCCGGTCCCGCCATGATCGCCTCGCGCAGGTATTCCCGCACGAGATCATCGGGGGACGCCCGGCCGAAGAGGCGCAGTGAGGCCGACCTGAGCCGGGCGAGGTGGAGGTCCAGTCCCCTAACTGCGCCGCCCCGAACCTGCATGGCCGTAAAGTGCGCGAAGCCTGCAAAGGCAAGGGGGGCAAGGTCCTCAGCCGTCGCCGCGCGCCCGTCAATTCTGGTCTGAAAGCCTGATGCTGCGGTCATGCACGCCTGCTCCTGGTGACTTCATCCGTCGCATCTGAGTGGGTAAGGTGTGACACCGCTGTGAGGGTCAAGCCAAGATGAAGATCGGAGAACTGTCCCGCCGAACCGGCGTCAGCGTGCGCATGTTGCGGTACTACGAGAGCGAGGACCTGCTGGCCCCGAAGCGCACGACCGCCGGCTATCGTGATTTTTCCATGGACGACGTCGATACGGTCCAGCGCATCCGTACATTGGGAAGCGCGGGACTGACGCTGCCGACGATCCGCATGTTTCTTCCCTGCCGACTCGAGCAGCGCGCAGCGTACGAATCCTGCGACGAGTTGATGCAGATGGTGCGTTCCCAGATCAGTCTGATCGATGAACGGCGTCGCAAGCTCGAGGCCAGCCGTCATCTGCTGGAGGAACTACTGCGCTCGTTCGAAGCATCCCGCGTTCCAGGCCGAGCCGGTCGTGTCCCTTGAACAGATCCGCCCTCGACGCCTTCCTGCAAAGAAGCGGCAGGCTGCGGCTTCCAAGGCGTATCTTTCGGCAGCCTGCCCGCCGATGGACCCGTCCGGTACAATCCGATGAGCTCCCTCGGTAGCGGCTTACGGGGCCCGGACCGTCTGTGCGCCGACCGGATGCGCAAGGTTCTGCCGGCCACGGCGGTGGAGCCGACAGCTGGTCGCTGAACCCCGTCTGCCGTTTTGATCGACCGGGTGTGCTCGACGTCCCTCACTCGTACACGGCCTCGTCGAAGCGGCGGGATCGGCGCGCCGGCGCATGGAGGGTGCTTAAGGGGCTGGGCGGGAGAGCCGGGGCCCCCCGATCCCTCCTGCACTACCGGTCGCCGGATGAACGCTCGCGGCCGTGCCTCCGTGGCTCAGCCCTGAGCGCCGGTCCAGCAGGCGGCCGGTCGATGAAAGCCGCCTTGATCGGCAGAGTGCAGAACGGAGGCATGGGCCGAATGGTCGAAGCAAACGTCCAGCCGGAAACAAGGCGCCGCCGGCGGCGCTGTGAACGGCGCTCCCTCGTCCACCGCCCGGCGTCTGTTTCCTTTCAGCGGGCCGACTTCCCGCAGCTCCCGAGGCGCCCCGGGCTATCCCGTAGCCGCGGCGAGTCCGCTGGTGGTCGCCGCACTTCGTAACGTCTATCCTCCGGGACAACAGAATGTTCCTTCGTCGGTTCGTCCAGCTTCAGATCGGGCTGCTGCTCTATGGGTTGTCTCTGGCGCTGATGGTGCGCGCCGACCTCGGGCTCAACCCCTGGAGCGTCTTTCACGAGGGCCTGGCTGCAAGGACAGGACTGAGCCTCGGCGTGGTCGTGAACCTGGTGGGCGCACTCGTCCTGCTGTTATGGATACCCCTCCGACAGAAGCCGGGTCTCGGGACCATCAGCAACGTCATCGTTATCGGCTTAACCGCTGACGCCGCGCTTCTGGCCCTGCCGCCGGCCCACGGCTGGGCCGCTCGGTCATTTTTTCTGATCGCCGCCGTCGTCGGTAACGCGGTGGCGGCCGGAGCCTACATCGGCGCGGGTCTGGGCCCTGGCCCTCGGGATGGCCTGACGACAGGCGGCGTGCGGCTCACCGGGTGGAAGGTCGGCCGGGTCAGGACCATCATCGAGGCCTCGGTGCTGATGCTGGGTTGGGCTCTCGGAGGGACGGTCGGTCCGGGCACCCTGATTCACGCCCTCGCCAACGGGCCTCTGATCGAGCAGTCCCTCGCGTTCTTCGAAATCCGGCGACCGCGGGCACGAATGAAGCCGCCCTTGGAGACAACCGGGGATGCTGATCACAAGGATCCTTCGGACGGCTGCTGAGCGGTGACCGCAAAGCGACGGCTGCTTGCCCCGCAAATTCCGCCGCCCATATACCCGGCATGATCACCTGCGTTGTCGACTATGTCATCGATCCCACGAAGATTGCCGACTTCGAACGCTTTGCTCAGGCATGGATGGTGCTGGTCGAGCGCAGCGGGGGCTCGCACCAAGGCTATTACCTCCCTGCGGAAGGCTCGAGCGACCGCGCGCTGGCCTTGTTCACCTTCGAAAGCCTCGCCGCATATGAGCGGTACCGCGCGCTTTTCGGTAAGGATCCGGCCTTCATCGCGGCCGATGACATCCGGGATCGGAGCGGATGCGTCGTCCGCTATGACCGCACTTTCATGAGACCTTTGACGCGGGCGACGTGAGCCCCCCGGCCGCGCAGTCCGGCGGCGGCATGTGAACGTGTGGACGGTCAAGCTTCGGCTGTTCGAGACAATCGCGGTCGGGTTTCACCGCTCAGCCCAGCCGAAGACCTTCCACACCACGAACATCAGAATGGCCCGGATGGAGGCACGGCTCGCCCTCGCCGACCCTCAGCGGGGTGAGCCTGAGCGGACCTCCACGCGGAGAGAACAAGCCTCTGGAGGCGCCGTGGACGGCGCCGGTGTATCAAGAACGAGTTCCGCCGGCCTGAAGGCGCGTCAGGAAGCCTGAAAGGGCCTCGTTGAAGCGATCGGCCGCCTCAAGATTTGGCATGTGACCGACCCGACAGCCAGAGCAGCTCGCTCCGTCGAAGGGCCTGGGCCATCACGTCTGCGTCCTCCCGCGTGGTGAAGGCATCCTGATCACCGACCACAACCAGCGCCGGCCCCGCAAATGTACGCAGCGTTCCGGTGTAATCCTTCCGTTCGGCGCGACCTCTCAACGCTGCCGCAGCGCCTTGGGGTGGAGTTTGCCGCATCATCGCCAAGACCTCCTCGGCCACGGCGGGCAGGCGCTTTATGCTGTCGGCCGCGAGCATGCTCGGTAGCGTCTCGTCCGCATACTCGGCCATGCCCTCAGCCTCCAGGCGATCTGCCAAGACGTACCGCGCCGACCGCCCTTCAGGGGTTTCGGCCCTTGGGAAGGTCGCCGCAAAAACCACGCCTCTCACCCGGTCGGGGTGAAGATCGCACAGCGCCATCGAAATCTGCCCTCCCATCGAGAGGCCGCAGACGGCGACTTGAGCGATCCCCAGCCCGTTGAGCAGGCAGATCAGGTCGTCGGCGAGTCTTCAAGCGTCACGCTTCCAGGCGTGACCGAGCTCTCTCCGTACCCGCGGAGGTCTGGGACAATCGCTCGCCATCCCGCTCTCACGGCAGCCTCTGCCGCGCTCGTCCACATACGTCGGCTGAATGGATGGCCGTGCACGAAGAGGATCGCATCAGGCCCGGCGCCGAGATCGTCGTAGGCGATACGCCCTGCAGGAAGTTTGTCGACGGTCACGGAACTCTCCTTTGAAATGTCGCCGGCTCTGATCTTCAGTTGCTGCGCTTCGCCGACAGAGGGCTGCCGTCGACGACGCGCCAGGCCGTCGCGGAATCGTAAATGAACTCTTCCTCCACGATCTGCTCGTTCTCCCATCTCTGGAGCGCAACTTCTTCGAGCCTGCGCACCTCGCCCGACGGGTCCACGACATCGAATGTCCAGCGGATCGCGACGCTGTCGCCCTGCGAAATCACCGAATGAGGCGGATACGTGAACATGCGCACGACCCGCCCGAGCACAGCCCGTTCGTGGTCGACGAGGGCGTCGCGGCCGCGCCTCGGCTCCGCCAGGTTCTCGCGCATGGTGGCGTGCGGCGCGTAGAAGAGTTGAATCGCCTCGAGGTGCCGGTTCTCGACGACGGTCCGGATGAAGGCGGCAAGAGTCTTCGAACTGGGCATAGCGTTCCTCTGCTTCGGCTGATCTAGCTGCTGGCGGTCCCGGCCGCTTTCACCGTGCGATCCCGTGGGGTTCAGCCGGACGATGACCTCACATCCGTCGGCGTTTCCTTGACGCAACCAGCGTCGACAGCCGCATGCTGAAAGCGGCTGTCCTCCATCCGTCCGACACTGCAGGCATGACGCACGTGGCCAAGGTCCGCCCGCGAATCTCCGCCCGCCTCATCGAGGTGCCGGAGGGAGAATGCGTGATGGAGCCCGCGCAGACCCACAGGCTGCTCGTCCACCACGGCCCCCCGGTCTATGTCGTCTGCAGCTTCGACGGGCTTCCGACCGCGCGCCATCAGCGGCGTCCGGGCGACATCGATTTCGTACCGGCGGGGAGTTCGGCCTGGTGGTGTGACGAGGGCCCGACCCAGATCATCGCCCTCTCATTGTGTCCGACGGTTTTCTCCCGGGCGGCCGCCCGCCTCGCGCGCGTTCGGCCGGAGCCGCTGAAACCAAGGGGGCCGCTTCGGGACCCGGCGCTGACCACTCTCGCGCGGCTGGCGGGCCTCGGGGAAGTGGGAAGAGACGCATTCGGTGAGGCGATCGCCGAGGCGATTGCGGTTCGCATAATGGCGCTCGCTCCGGTGGACGCTGACTCCCGCGTCCGCCCTCTGGGCGGGCGACGACTCAAGGCGGTGCTTGCGTTCATCGACCGGCATCTGGACCAGGCGCTGCCCCTTGACGACCTGGCCCGGGAAGCCGGCCTTCGGCGCTCTCATTTTGCGGCCGCCTTCCGTTCCGCGACCGGTCAGTCGCCGCGCCAGTATGTCATCCGGCGACGGGTGGAGAGGGCTCGGGCCCTGCTCGCTTCGGGCGGCATGTCGATCAGCGAGGTCGCATTTCAGACCGGCTTTGCACACCAGAGCCACCTTGCCCGCGCGGTCCGCCGCGCGACCGGCTTCTCGCCGCGGGCGATCCGGGACGAGGGGACCGTGACCGGCGTCTTGCGGCTGGCGGGGACGACGGGCTGATCCTTCCGCATCCGGCGAGGGTCGCATCGCCGGTCCGTCCCGCCGACCTCCAGGCAGGTGCTTCAGCCCGGGCTTGAACTGCGGCGACGGCGGGACAAATACGAAGTTGCCGACCAGGTCCCCGCCCCGAACGCCGTCAGCTGGAATCCGAACAACACCAGAGCAAGGGCGGGAAACGCGTTTCGGATGCCTCCTGCGGCGTCCACCATCACGATCGCGACGATGAAGTTGACGATCATGACGAAGCCGGCGAACCGGATCGCCAGACCGGCGATCAAGGCAAGGCCGCACAGGAACTGCGCATACACCGAGAGCGGCGCCCAGAATGGCGCGGGTGCAAAGCCGTTGGCGGCAAGGAAGGCGGAGAACTCCGCCATGCGCGCGGGACTGACGACGTTGTCGGCGACGCCGTAGATCAGGAAACCGCCCACGGCCAGGCGTGTCGCCAGCAGCGATGCGTCCTGGAGGCGGTCCCGCCGCAGGAAGACGGGGCGTTCAGGGGCGATGGATCCTTCGGGATTCGGCTTCACGTATTATTCCTCCATCGAGGGATTCGCTTCGGCGTTGAGAACGGAGCGCTGATCGGCGACCGACGATCAGGCGCGGAAACGCCCCCCGGATTAACCGGGGAGCGTCGCAGGGCGGCGACGGTCGGAGCCGCCCGGCCGCCACGTCGACCGAAAACAATCGACGTGGATCGCGGGGTCCGACCCGGGGGGTCGGTCGGAACCCGCAGGCACGGGAGCCGGCGCGGGACGCGTCGCCTCAGAATGCCCAGTCGAAGCCGACCCGGATCGACCGCGGCGCCTGATAGGCGGTGGGTCCCTGATAGTCGTCCAGGGGGTTGCCCGCGTCGTCCTCGCCGAACTCGTTGTTCTGGATCACGGAGTCCAGATCGAAGACATTGAAGATGTCGGCGCGCAGCACCAGTCGGCCGGGGACCATGTCGTCCAGGCTGTAGCGCAGGGAAACATCGAACCTTGTCGTCCAGTCGCTTTCGAACACCGAGCCCCGATCGACCACGACGTCGTTGCAGAAGCGCGCCGCTGCGCCGTAGCTGTCGTTGGCGACCTGCCCTTCCCCGTTCGCGTAGTCGGCGGGAGCCAGACCGATGCAGCCGTAGGCGCGCGGCGAGCTGACCGAGAGATTGCCGCCGACGAGCAGGTTCTCCGTGGCCTGCCATGAGCCGAACAGCTTGAACTGATGTCCCCTGTGGTTCGGCAGCAGACCGTAGGAGCCGGGAATGAACGACAGGAAATCGAAGTCCTGAACGATGCCGGCGTCGGTCTGGCCGATGTCCGATTTTACCGCGCCCTCGTAGTTGCCGACCGACCGCGACAGGACATACGAACCCTGCAGCCCCCAGACCCCGTCGAAGGCCCGCTCGAAGGTGAACTCAAGCGCGGAATACTCCCGACGAGCCTTGGGGAGCCCGAGATCTGCGGCTCTCAGCGTCACCGTCTGCGGCGTGGCGCTGCCCGGCAGCACAAGGCTCGCCTCGACGTCGAAGCCGGGGTTGACGATGAGGTAGAGGCTCTGCCCCGGGTAAAGAGCCTCGCAACCGACGATCCCCTCCCGTTCACAGTAGGCGATCACGCCCTGGTCAAGCAGCGCATCTTCAACCGCCCGCCCCAGGTTGCGGTAGCTGGCGTTGACACCGACCGTCCACAGATCGTCGATCCGCTTCTCGTAGCCGATGCGCCATTCGTCCTCGTAGGTGGACTGCAGGTTCAGGGCGCTCAGTTCCGATGCGGGTCGAGCGACACCGTTGTTCCTGACCGAGCAGGCGACCGTACCGGCGGGGGCGTTGGTGGGCGTGCCGGTCGGGCAGGCCTGCAGGCTGGTCGCGCCGGTGGCGGCCGTGATCTGCGGGCCGAAGCCGCCGACGGGCAGACCCGTCACCGGATCGAGGGCGCCGATCGTCGCGGCCCCTCCCGTCGGACGGAAGAACTCCGTGATGTCGATGGCGGGCGAGGCCATGCGGAAGGCCGTGTTCGAGGCCGGCGGCAGGAAATACCGGCCGTACGACCCGTAGAACTTGCTGCTTCCGTCTCCGGTCGGATCGAAGGCGAAGCCGAGACGTGCGGCGTACTCGCCGTCGAAGTTGATGAAGGTCTCACCGAGCGGGTTGGCGATCTCGAAGGTGTCGCGCCGACCCCCGATCTGCAGGTTCAGGCGGTCGGTGACGTCCCAGGAATCCTGAATGTAGATCGCCTCGTTGGCGCCCTCGAATCCGCCCCCGGTCTGGAAGATCCGGGTCGTTATGTACTCCTGGCCGGCGGCCAGCCCCAGGGAGTTGCCGGCCGGGGCGCGAAGGTACGCGACGTTGAACCCCCCGTTCCGGACCGAGAACTGGGTAAGATTGGTATCCTCGTGGTCGAACCCGAAACGGATATGATGTTCGCCCCACAGGTTGAGGTAGACGTCGGCGTCGGCCCGATAGAATTTGCGCTCGGCATAGAAGGGGATGTTCGACGCCGCAGCAGTCTGCCGGCTGACCACGGCGTTGCCTGCGCCCGGCCGCTGATCGACGACCAGCGGCTCGTCGACTAGGTTGCCCACCGCCTGCTGGTCGACGTTGCTCTCGCCGTAGGCGGCCGAAATCGTCAGCCAGTCGGTGATCGACCCCGTGTACCGTCCGACGAAATTGTCGCCGCCCTGGTTCAGGACGTTCTGGGTGATGTTGTTCACCCGATCGATTTCGAGCGTATCGGTATCGAACTGGTAGTTCGTCCGGATCCGCTGACGCTCCGTATTGAAGTAGGTCAGTTCAACCCGGTGTTGGTCGGTGATGTAGCCGTCCAGCTTGAGGCCGTAGAACGGTTCGTCGCTGAACGTGTCCTCCGAATAGATGCCGCTGGTGTTCGCCGACACGGCTTCGGTATCGGTCCAGCTGACCAGCCCGTAGGCGAAGAGCCGGTCCGGAATGATCGGCCCGCCCATTTCCACCGTGAGGGTCTTCTCTTCGAACTCCGCCAGCTCGTTGACGGCTCCGGCCCCGTTCGGCGTCGAGATCGTGTTGGGCGAATCCTCCCTCAACGCGTCGGGCGCCCAAGTGCCGTGAATTTCGAGCATGAACTCGTTCGAACCGGATTTGGTGACCGCGTTGACGACGCCCCCCGTGGCCCGGCCGAACTCCGCGCTGTAGCCGCCGGTCTTGACCTCGACCGTCTTGTAGAACTCGAACGGCACCGGGGCCCCGCCGAGGCCGTTCACAAAGTTGGTTGTATTCAGTCCGTTCACGAAGAAGGCGTTTTCGGCCGGAGAGGCGCCGCTCAGAGAGGGCGGAGCCTGAAGCTGGGCGCTTCCGACGGCAAAGGCCGTATCGCCGGCCACCGCGCCCGGCGCGAGCAGGGTCACCGCCGTGATGTTGCGGGCGACGGGAACTTGGTCGATCAGTTCATCCACGTCGACCGTGACGCCGCTGGTGGTGCGCGCGAAATCAAGGTTCTGGCGCACGCCGGTCACGACGACTTCATCCAGCGTAGCGGCCGATTCAGACTCCGACGCGTCGGCGAGGGTGAACGTGAAGTCAGAGGCCCCGCCCAATGCGACGGACACATCGTTGCTCATGGGCGCAAAGCCCGGCTCCTCGATGGAGACAGCGTAGCGACCCGTAGGGATCAGAGGGATGCGGAAGCGTCCGTCGGAGCCCGTGGTGGCCGTGCGAGTCACGCCCTGCGCTGTCGAGCGGACGGTGACCGTGGCGCCTGGGCGAGGCTGGCCTGCCGTATCCTGGACCAGGCCGCTGAGCGTCCCGTTGGTGTAGTCCTGGGCGGCGGCCGGCGTCGCCGCGACTAGCCATCCGCCTACGGGCGCGAGAACCAGCGCCATCGCCACAGCACGACCGATCGCCGATGTCGTGAACAGACGCGTTTTTGACGTCGCTTTCATAATATTCTCCAACCTGATTGCGAGGCTGACCGCCTCCCCCGCCCCGCGGGTGCCTTCAGGAAGGGCCGTCCGCCGCTCCGCGTCGCGCCGGACTGCACGGTGATGCGCCCGATCGGCCGACAATCCCGGCGCAGGGTTCTTCATCCCTTGGGGCTGTGGCGCCATGTCCACATCACACCCTGCGCGTGCGGGGGCGCTTCCGGCGAAGCGGCTCCGGCTTGAAGAATCCGAGTTCCCGGTCCCGCCGCGAAACTCCGGGCAAGGGTGGTTCGAGACTGGAGTGTGTCGGGGCGGCTCAATGGGCGGATCAGACGTTCGGAAGGCCTTGGCCGTCACCGGGGCTTGCGGGAACGATACCGCCGGCCGCCGCCGGGCGGATCGCGTGATCCTGAACGCGCTTGTAAGGGCCGCCCCTGCCCCGATCCCCGGCCGCCCTTCAGCGGAGGCGACGGCGGAGTGTTGCGCCCCTTACCAGCGTGCAGCACGCAGACGGCGCCATACCGCCGCGACGTCCTTGTCCAGACCATCTGAACCAAAGGTGTCGGACCACTCGCGGATCAGTTCGTCATCCAGCTCGTAGACGGCCATGCTGCGCAGCGACAGCGGCATGCGGCCCTCCACGAGATAGAGCTGTCGCTGGGCGGCGATGACGATGTCGCCGTCCCTCACCTGGCGCTCCGCGTCCATGCGGACGGCCCCATAGGCTTCGAACATGCGTCGCCAGTACGCGAGTACGGCCCGTCTGCCGACCACCGGATCGAAGCCGTCGACCGCGTAGACGACGTCCTCATGGAGGAAAGGCTCCAGGTCGCTCCAGCAGTGGCCGGCAAAAGCGCGAAGGAAGTTCGGAATGGGAGAAGAGGAAGACGTCATGAGACCGGAAATTGAAGGCTGCGCCGAGCCTGCGACGGCGAAGGCGCGGCCCGTCCGTTACGCGCCTCGCCGAGTGGGACATTGAAGCGATTGTCGAGGCGCCGCGCCCGACGTCGCCGTGCCCGTCCACATTCAGGCGTCGACGGGTCCGGTTCGCCGGCGGCCGGTGGAGGTACCCACTAAGGAACTTCGGGGATACGGTTCAAGAACCCGCCGCGCCCCGACAGGACGACGCTCCCGGCGTGCACCAGTCTGCGCCCCATGCGCGCACGCTCCACGATGACGGGCCGAACGCCCTGCGTCCTGATTACGAACTCGGCAGCCGGATCGCGTTGGTTTCTGCGACCGATGCGCTTTGGGAGGTTGCGCCTGCAGCCGCCGCTGCGGCCGGAACATGCGCCCCGAACGACCCCTCGATGGAAGACTTGCGCGATCGGTGATGGTTGATGGGCACCCTTGCGGATTCCCAAATGTACCCAGCGCGTCGCCTGCCCACCCACCCGTCCGATCCTGCCCGCGACACCGAAGAAACGACCCGGGCCGGGCTTTCCATCCACGAGTTGGTGGTCATTTCCTTTTCGAACGGTCTGGCCGATCTTATCGCAGAGCTCGACCGGGCGAATGAGGACGCCGTCCGGCGGGGGGCGCCGACGCAGGGTGTTCTCGATGCGCGCCTTGCGCCCCACATGAACTCCCTCGCCGAAGAAATCGGGCTCGCCTGCACCCAGGCGCGGCTGTCTCTGGCTCGGCTGTTCGGCGATGCGCCCCCGCAGCCGCTGCGCACCGACACGTATGCGCGGGCGCGCGACGCGATAGAGACGACCTTGGCGGACCTGTGGGAATGCGACCGCAACCGCCTTGAGGCCTCCGCTCGCCACGCGGTTTCCTTTGACCTTCCCCGGGGAGAGACCTTCGACCTGAGCGGACGGCAGTACGTTCGGGACTGGGCGGTTCCCCAGTTCCACCTGCATCTCGTCGCAGCCCGGATGATCCTTCGGGCGCAAGGGCTCCGGGTCGACCAGGTGAGCCCAGGCGTACATATGTGCGCCTACCTGCGGCCCTCCGCTCGCGACCCCGGCGGAGCGGTCTGACCGCTTTCCCAAGCCCGGTTCACCGGCTCCATCTCCTCGCTGCACGACACCCCCGCTCTGCGGGATAACGCAATGCTCCAGCCGGCCCCTCGGCGGGCCGGCCACCGATCTCTCGTTGAAAGTCACGGCCGGTCGCGGGCCATAGGGTCGCCCAGGGCAGCGACCGGGGGCCGTAATGCTGGATTTCATCCTCACGATTGCGGCGACCTACGCGGTGTTCGCCGTATTGGTCGCAGCAACGCCGCCCGGCGCCGAACGGGGGCTTCTCCGACGGCAGGCCCTGCTTTGGCTGGCCGCCGCCGCCAGCCTGGCCGGCGGGCTGGTCGTCCTGGGGGGACTGGCCGTCCAGACCCGGGTGCTCGGGGACGGCGTGCTTGAGTGGAATTGGACAGGCAAGGCAGCGGCGATCGTTCTGACCCTGGCGATGATGGGGCGCCTGCCCGGCGCCACACGCGCGGAATTCGGCCTGACCCTGCGGTGGACGCCGGGGTCTGTCGTCCCCGTTTCGCTCGTCGCAGCGGGCCTGTGCTCCTTTTCCTGGGGCCTGCAGGCGCTGCTCACCGAGGCCGAGCCGGTCGCGGTCGAACGCCTGGCTTATCAAGCCTTGATGCCCGGGCTGGATGAGGAGTTGTTCTTCCGAGGCCTCCTCCTGGCCGTGTTTCTGCGCATTTTTCCCGACCCGGAGCGATCGGGGCCGGCGCCGATCGGCTGGGCGGCGCTGTGCGTCACAGCCCTCTTCGCCATCGGCCATGGCCTGCGGATCACGCCCGACGGCATCCAGGGGTCAGCGGTGGTTTTAGCCGTGACGGGTCTGATCGGGCTGGGCCTGCTGTGGATCCGCCGGCGGAGCGGCACGCTGATCGCGCCGCTGTTCGTCCACAACCTGATCAATCTCGGCAACGGCTTCTTCTGACGACGCCCCGCCCGGCCGATCGCCCGGGCGGTGGCGGCGATCCCGACATGGCCTTTCCTGCGCAGAAGGATGCTTGTCCGCTTGCGTCGCGTCCGCGGCGAGGGTGCTGGTTCAGTGGGCGGGCGCGGTGGGCGGCGCGGACGTGCCCGCGGAAGCGTCGACCTGATAGACCGACTGGACGACACCTGACGCATAGTCGACGGTTTCCAGGTGCAGGAGCTCCGCACGGCCTGCGGAGGTATGGAACAAGGGCGCGCCTCCGCCGAGGATGACGGGCGCCCGGCTCACGGTGACAGTGGCCAGTTGGCCCGCCGCCAGGAAGCGCCCCACCGTCTCCGCCCCTTGGACATGGGCTTGGGTGAAGCCCTTCGCGGTCAGGGCTGCGGCTATGTCGGCCGGCGCGCCCGACATGATCTCCAGCGGACCCTTCAGCCGGCCGGGACCATTCCGGCGGTCCGGCCGCGACGAAAGAGCGATCACGGGCCTGCTGTAGGGCCAGGTCCGCATCGCTTCCGCTTCCTCGCAGGTGCGCCGCCCCGCCACAACGAGGTCGATCGAAGCCGCGAAAGCTTCGTAGCCTTCGATAGGCCGCGCCCCCGGGAGCGTCGGTAGACCAGGCGTGCCTACGAGAAATCCGTCCAGCGAACAGACCAGGAAGGCGTGAAACTCGACCATTGCGGCGCTCATCGCCTGCGCTTCAACGCGCTCGCGAGCCGGCCGAGATCGGTATCATCGATATGCAGATGGGGAGATATCCGGATACCCCGCCCGCGGCGCGAGACGTGTACTCCCGCCGTCGCAAGGCGCGCGTCCGCGCCGTCTTCGACGGGGATTTCCAAGGTCAGGATGTGGGCGGCGCGCGGCCCCGAATGGATCGGCCTGTAGCCGGCCTCCAGCCCTGCAGCCTCGATCGCGGCGGTCACGATCTCGAGCGCCCCGCTTATGCGCTGCGGCGTCCAGCGTTCGATCTGTTCAAGAGCTGCGAGCGCCGCAGGTGCGAGTTCGAACCCGACCTGCTCGCCCGCGTCGAACCGGCGTGCGCCGGGGCGGTAGTTCGGTCGGTGTTCCGCCAGACGCGCAAAATCGCGCGCGCCCTCGCGGGATATCCAGTTTTCCTCCAGCGGGCGACCGCCCTGCCGGCGCGGGGAGACATATAGATAGCCCAGTCCATAGGGGCCGAGCAGCCACTTGTAGCCCGCACAGACCATGAAGTCCGGGTCCAGGGCCGCGACGTCGAACGGCGCCGCTCCGATCCACTGGGTGGCGTCGACCACGAGCGCGGCCCCGATCGCGCGGGCTTTCGCCGCCACGGGGAAGAGATCCAGGGCGGCGCCGTCCACCCATCTGACGGGTGGAACCGACACCATGGCGACGTCCGCGGTCATTTCGCGGAGGACGGCGTCGGTCCATGTCTCCTCGGGGTGGGGACGCGCCAGTCGCAGCCGGGCCCCGTCCGCTTCGACGGCGCGACGCCAGGTCTCGAGGCCTGACGGGAAATCCTCGCCCAGGGCGAGCACCGTCCGGCCCGCCTGAAGCGGAAGATTGGCGGCAGCCGTGGCGAAGCCGTAACTGGCAGACGGCGTCAGGGCGACGTCGTCGGTCCGACAGCCGACGAGACGCGCAAAGGCGGCGCGGCGCGCATCGGCCAGGTCGAACCATTCCTCCGGCCCGATGCGCCAGGGCTGCCCCCGACGTTCGACGGCCTCGACGGCGGCGATGCGCGACGCCCGGATCAGCGGCCCAATGGCGGCCACGTTGAAGAAGGACTGGTCTCTGGGAACTTCGAAGAGGGTCCTGTCCACCTTGAAGGCCGTCACGCCGCGATCAGGTTGAACCCGGCCAGAACGACGCCGACGTCGGTCCGCGGACGGTGCCGGCTCTCCGGTTCGAAATGCAGGTAGGTCCCGGGACCGAAACGCCTGTCGCCCTCGATGAGCTCGCCCCGGACGACGAAGACGTCCTCGCCCAGCTCGTCGTGCTCATCCACCCGGGGCCACTCCGCGCCCGGCTCCATCTCCACGACCCAGGTCCGGACCCCGGCGCGCGAGGGCAGGTCTCTGCGGATGCAGCCGGGGCCGACCTGCACCGGTGGGCAGTCGGAAAAATTCACTGCGTTGAGACCAACCGGTTCAAACATCGCCAAACTCCATCCGTGGTCCGCAATTCCTAGCCGCGACGGACGCACCCTGCTAGTTGATCGGTCGACAGCCATCCGTGCGTTTTCCTCATACGAGCAGCCCCGTGAACGATCTTCCCGCAACCGAGGCTATGTTGGCCGTCGTTGAAGCGGCGCGGTCCGGTTCGATGGCGGCGGCTGCCGATCGCCTGGGCGTGACGCACGGCGCGATCAGCCGTCGGATTCAGGCGGTGGAACATTGGTTAGGCTGCCCGGTGTTCGAGCGGGGCGGGCGCGGCGTGCGCCTCACGGCGCAGGGATCGCAGTTCGTGCGGCGGGCGGAACGGGGCCTCGGGTCGATCGAAGCTCTGCGCGCCGAGCTGAGCTCGGCCCGCAGCCGCGCCCTGCGGATCTCGGCCCTGCCGTCCCTCGCGCGGCTTTGGCTGCTTCCGCGGCTCCAGGAAGTCGAGAGCGTGCTGGCCCCCGGCCAGGTTGCGGACATCCTGGCGGATCATCGGCTCGCGCGACTTGACGATCGCGAGGCCGACATCGCGATCCGCTTCGGTCACGGGGGCTGGGCGGATACGCGGTCCAGCCGCCTGTTCGGCGAATATGTACAGCCGGTCGCCTCACGCGAGCTGGCCGAACGCCTTTACGGGCTGCCCGCGACCGTCGTCATGAAGGAAACTTTGATCCACGACAGTGACGGCTCGGACTGGCGCCAGTGGAGCCGGGCAGCGGGCATTCCGTTTGCGCCTGCGGGACCAGAGCGTCGATTTGTCGACCACGATCTGGCCCTCGCGGCCGCTGCCGAGGGCATGGGCATTGCGCTCGCGCGGCTGCCGCTCGCCGGTTCGGCCCTCACCTGCGGCCGCCTCGTCGCGCTCGACCAGCCAGGCTATGAGGCCGAACGCGGGCATCATGCCGTCATCAGGGTCGGCGAGAGCCGGCGCTCAGTCCTCGCGGTCTTCGACCGCCTGATCGAGCTGGGCAGCCGCTCCGGCTGATGAACCTGCGTGCATCACCGCGGACGGCGTGAGGTGTAGACCCGCCACCCCGACGACGATGACCGCCATGCAGGCCAGACGCCAGAGGGACCAATCTTCGCCAAGGAAGACGGCGCCGCACAGCCCGACGGCGACGACCCCCAGCCCGACCCATGCGGCATAGGCGGGGCCGGCGGGTAGGACGCGCAGCGCGAGCGTAAGGAAGTAAAGGCTGAGAGCGGCCAGACCGTAACCCAGGAGGGCCCAGCCCGGTTGCCCGAAGCCCTCGGCCCGCTTGAGAGCGACCGCCCACGCTCCCTCAAGCGCCGCGGCGGCCACCAGAAGGCTCCAGGCGGTGACCGGACTCATGCACTGTAGCCGCCGTCGACCGTCCAGCTCGCGCCGGTGACGAAGGCGGAGTCCGGACCGGCGAGGAAGGCGACGACCGAGGCGATTTCTTCGGGTTCGGCGTAGCGGCCGAGGGCCGACAATGCGCGTTCGCCGTCGGCCCCTTCGCCGTCGGCGGGGTTCATGTCCGTATCTGTCGAGCCGGGGTGAACAAGGTTGACGGTGATGGAACGCGGCCCGAGATCCCGGGCGAGACCATGGGTCATCCCGGCCAGCGCCGATTTGCTCATCGCATACAGGCTCAACCCTGCGGCGGGCGTCCGCTTCGCCAGGCAGGATCCGATGGAGATGATGCGCCCTCCTGCAGGCAGGTGCGGCGCCGCGGCGCGGGCGAGCAGGTAGGGCGCGCGCGCGTGAACGGCGAGCGCCTCGTCGATCTGGTCCAGGGTCATCTCCTCGATCGGGCCGTAGGGAAAGACCCCTGCGTTGCCGACCACGACATCCAGACGCCCGAACCGGTCGAGGACCTCGGTCACGACCCGCTCAGGAGAGGAGGGATCCGCGCTGTCGGCCTGCAGGGCGAAGGCGCCCGGGAGTTCGTCGCAGAGGGCCTGGGCCCGGTCCGCACCCTGTCGCCAGGTGAAGGCGACATTGAAGCCGTCGCCATGGAGCCGCCGGGCGATCGCAGCTCCTATTCCCCGGCTCGCGCCCGTCACCACGGCTGTTCTCTTCATGTCGGTCTCCTAGATGATCGCGAAAATTCACGCGCGGCGATTTCATGGCCGGTGGCCGGGAGAGCCCGGCGCGGGCGACAGGGCCGCGACCGCTCGAAGGCCAGCGAGCGCCTGCGGCGGGAGAAAGGCCATGCGGCGGCGCAGGGCCTCGGGAGCCGATCCGACGAGCCCCAGTGCAGCGAGGGTGGCGAGAGCCCGGGTGCGCGTGGCCGGTACAAGCGCGCGGCCCATCGCGGCGGCGATGTCCGCCGCTGCGGATGCGGCCGGCCGAACCGAAGTCTCCCAATCGTCGAGGACCTCCGCGTGAGATCCGCCGGCCGCGCTCAGAGCGCGACCGAGACGCGCCGCGCCGGAGACTGCAAGCGAGGCGCCGCCGCCGATCGCCATCCCGGGGGACCAAGCCGCATCGCCGACCAGCACCACGCGACCCGCACTCCAACGCGGCATGCAGACCTGAATGATGCGGTCGAAATAGAAGTCCGCCGCGGCAAGCCCGGCTGTCAGCGTCCGCCGGGCAGGCCAATCCAGCCGCGCGCGGATGTCCATGAGAACCTGATGCGGAGCCCGCCGCCCTCCGTCGTCCTCGACCCGCGCCAGGAAGCCGTACCCGCGTCGGCTTTCCTGCGGGAAGGGAAACGACCAGGCCGTCGCGTCGGGAGCCAGGCGGCGCTCGATCGCGCCGACGTCCCCGGGCTCCTCGACGGAGAAACCGCCGACGACGAGGTCCAGCGGCTTTTCGAAGTCCGGTCCGAAGGCCAGCCTGCGGACCGTGGAGTGCACGCCGTCCGCGCCGATGACCAGATCCCAGTCTTCGTTGAGCCCGTCGCTCAGGCCGACGCGCACGGTATCGCCCGCGGGCTCCAGAGACACGGCGGCCGCGTTGGTCCGGATTGCGACCGGCCCTGCCGCGTCGCGCAGAAGGTTCACGAGATCGCCCCTGAATATCTCAAGGTGATCCGTGCTCACCAAGGCTGCGAGCGGCCGCACGGGCGCCGTCACCTTCCAGCGTCCGTACTGCGTCGACGAGCGGGTTATACGCGTGGCGGCCCGTCGGGCGTGCGGTTCGATTCCGAGATCCCGGAGGACGTCGACGGCGCCGCCCCAGAGGTCGACCGGATGCCCGTGCGCGCGCAGGACCGGCGACCATTCAATGATCGCGACGTGGTGGCCGGCCCGCCCCAGGTATGCGGCTGCCGTGAGCCCGGCAGGTCCGGCCCCGACGACGAGGATCCTCACGCCGCGCTCCTTGCAGCAAAACGGCGGGTTCCGACTTGGGCCCCGGCGACCCGCGCCATCTCGGCGGCGTCCACCGACAGGCGTGTCGAACCGCACCGCGGACCGGAACCTCTGCATGAAAGTCGTCGGCCGCAGGCGGGCGCACATACGGGGGTCGACATTTCAGGAGAAGGACGATGACGCTTTGGGACCTCGAGACGCGGCTCTGGACGGACCGCGACGCTTGGGATGGGCTGCATCCGGAGGCTGTCATGGTCTTTCCGGGCGACGGCGGACTGATGGACGCGGATGCGATCCGGGCCGCCCTGGCCGAGGCGCCGCGATGGCGCGAGGCCGATCTTACGGAACGACGTGAAATCCGGCAGGGCGACATCCGCATCCTCGCCTATCGCGCCGTGGCGCGACGGGAGGGCGAAGCGCCGTACCGCGCGAACTGCTCTTCGGTATGGATCGAGGACGCGAGGGGCCGACGCATACTTCATCATCAGCAGTCGTTCTGAAGAGCGGCGGCGGGCAGGCCTCATGCTCCCAAGCCCGCATAGACGGCGTCCCGGATCTCGATCGGGAAGCGGCCCGCCATCCCCTCGAAGGCCGTATTGGTGAGGGCCGCCACCGTCAGGCCCCGCTCGGGATCGATGAACCAGCTGTGGCCGAAGGCTCCGTTCCACGCAAGGCTGCCCCGCGACTGTGGGCTTGCGGCGGCTGATGGATCGGCGAGGACGGCAGAGGCCAGACCGAATCCCCATCCCGGACCGTTCGTTCCTGCGTCGGGAAGGTGGCGCAGGCTGTGCGCCATCAGAACCGACTCCGGCCGCAGAATCCCGCCGCCGGTGCGCAGGGCCTCCAGCATGACCATCGCGTCACCTGCCGATCCCGCCATCCCGGCGCCGGCGGAGGGCCAGGCGTTCGGATCCCGCAGCCGGTTGGGCGCGAATTCGACCGGCGTCCCCAAGAACGGCACGTCGTGCCGGTCTTTCATCCTTACAGGCACGGGTTCGTCGTCGCCGTAGTGCACGACAGCGCGACGCGGGTCGACGATATGGAAGCCTGTATCGGCCAACCCCAGGGGCGTGACGATCAGCTCATCCACGGCCTGCGGCAGCGGCTTGCCCGCCGCCGCGGCGATGACGGCGCCGACGACATCCGTCGCCATCGAATAGCCCCAACCCTCGCCGGGCGGATACAGAAGCGGCGCACCGGCCAGACGAGCGAGCACCCCTGCGAGGGTGTCGGTCGCCGCATCGAAGCCGGTCGACACCCCCAGTCTGTGGTACGGCCCGTCGGCACCCTCCATGAACCGATAGGAGAGACCCGCCGTGTGACTGAGTAGATGGCCCAGGGTGATCGCGGGTCGCCGCCCCTCGGGGAGGGCGGGCCGGAAACCCGGCAGCCAGTCGGTGACGGGCGCGTCCAGGCTGAGCTCTCCCGCCTCCACCATGCGGAGCGCGGCGAGGCTGACCAGAGGCTTGGTCACCGAAGAGTACATGAAGATGCCGTCAGGCGTCATGGCCCGCTCCGCCTCGCGGTCGGCGTAGCCCGCGGCCCTTGCGTAGACGACCTCGCCGTCGATGGAGGCCATGACCACGGCGCCCACCACCCGGTGGGGCGTCGCGGCGTCGATAACCGCGTCGAGCGCAGCGGGGCGGAAAGTCGACAGGCCCGTCATGCGGACAGCCCGAAGACCGCTGCGGCGGCCTCGCCGAGGAAGGCGGCGCGCGAAGCCGGGTCCAGGTCCAGGGTCACCGCCTCCTTCAGCGCCCGGTCGGGCGCGATCATCGGCCAGTTCGTTCCGAACAGGACCTTTCCGCGGCCGTGACCGCCCATATAGGCGACCATCTCCGCCGGGTAGCGGGAGGGTGTGTAGGCCGAGGTGTCGATGAAGACGTTGGGATGTTTGGTCGCCACGGCGATGGTCTCGGTCGTCCACGGGTAACCGAGGTGGCCTCCCACGATCTTGAGCTCGGGGAAGTCGATCGCCACCTGGTCTATGTAGGGTATGGGGCGCCCCACTTCGGACGGCATCAGCGGACCGGTGTGGCCGATCTGCGTGCACCACGGCACCCCGAGCTCGCAGCACTCGGCCAGGATCGGATAGAACCGCCTGTCGGTCGGAGGAACCTCCCAGAGCCACGGCAGGACGCGGATGCCCTTGAAGCCGAGGGAGCGGACGCAGCGGCGGATTTCGCGGACAGCCTCCATGGGCCGGCGGATGTCGACCGACCCTATCCCGACCAGCCGCCCATCGCTCTGCGCGACCCAGCCTGCGACCTCGTCGTTCGAAACCAGTTCTCCCATCGGGCCGACCCAGGCGCTGGCCAGGCCTTTGGTCACGCCCGCGTCGGCATAGGCGTCGAGAGTGGCCTCCAGCGGCCAGCTTCCGGCATAGTCGTCACGCGTCCAGCGTTTCAGGGAGGCCAGCCACGGCTGCGCCATGAACCGGGGGGTCGGGTGCTGCATCCAGGCGTCGACGATCATGGGTAACTCCGGTGTGTTCGCGATGGACAAACCGGCCTCAGGCAACGAAACCGGTCAGGGGAGCCGTCGCGCAGGGCGACGGGTTCGAATGGGCGGCTAGATCGACCCTTCCCGCTCGATCACGAGGACCCGCGCCTCGCCGACCGGCGCCGCTCTGTGTTCGTCGCCATCCCGCATGTGAGCGACGTCGCCCGCCTTGAGCCTGACGACGGAGACGCTCGTTCCGGAGCGGCTAAACATGTCGACCTCACCGTCAAGGACGACGAAGACTTCGGGGCCGTCGTTGACGTGCCAGACATAGGCCTCGTCGGTCCAATGCAGGCGGACGGTGGCGGCTTCGATCCGCTCGATGTCCCGGGCGCCCCAGGCCCGGTCGGCCCTGAACTCTGTCGGTCTATGAATCTGCATGGGAAACTCCGGTCTCCGGCGTTGAGCATCAGGACCCGTGAGAGGTCCGCGAGGGGCGTTCGGGCCTCGCCGCAAGGGCTCCGGACGGGGAAAGGCCGAACATGGCGCGATGGCTTGAACTGAAATGGGCCGAGCTGGAAAAACCGGCTTCCAAAGCCGCCTCGGTAAGGCTGCCGCCTTCCCCCGCGATCACCATGGCGGCCCTGAGACGGGCGAGCATCCGGTATCGTGTCAGGGACAAGCCGGTCGCTGTGCGGAAAGCGTGCCGGAAGCGCGACTCGGACATGCCGAAGCACCGGGCAAGGGTATCGGCCCGGTGCGCGAGAGAGGGGTCCGCCGTGATCAGGTCGGTGGCGAAGGCTATCCGGGAGTCCCCTATCCGTGTCGCCGAAAGGCCGAGCGCCGCAGCCATCCGCTCGGCCGTCTCTTCAGCTCCGGTTCTCTGGTGAACGATGTCCGCCAGCCCCGACGCGAAGCGTTCGCTTTGCGCGTGATCGACCCACAAGTGGGCGGAGAGCGGGGTCATTTGGGACGTGAGCCCTCGGACCTCGCTCGCCCCGGGCTCGAGGTAGAGACAGGCCACCAAGGCGTCGCTGGTCACCCGCGCGGCTGCAGCGGGCGCGAGAAGGACGGATCTGGTCGGCGCGCAGACCGGGCGGTCCGTCGCGGAAACCGACAGGATGCCGTCGATCGCCAGGAAGAACGTCGTGAGACGGCTGGGGCTGGGGGCGAAGGCAAGGCCCGGCCTCGCCCGGAAGAATCGGCCGTCCCAAACCAAGGGGTAGGCCGGCGCGCGGTCGCGCACGGCAGCGGGAGCCGACCCAGCGTCGGCATAGCTCCGCTTTCCGCCGGCGGCCGACGCACCTGACCATGCTGGTTCAAAAGGCTCAACGCTTTCCATGAGCGCGAAACTCGGTGTCGGCACGATGTGCCGCAACCAAGCGATTACGCCAAGAACCGGAAGATCGAGACAAAATCACCAGTGGGGCCAGCCGACCCTGTCCGTCATCTGCAGGGCTCTCACGGTCGGGCATGGACTTCCGTTCCGCAACCGCCGATATGGCGGTATTGCCCCGGAGGATGTGATCATGACAGCCGCCCGATCGGACAGCCGATCCGTTGTGGTTCTCGCCTATGAGGGCCTGAATCTGTTCGACTTCGCGATGGCGCTCGAGGTGTTCGGCGAACACGGCGGGCGGCCGTCCCCGGGCTGGTACAGTCGGACGGCCGTGAGTCTGGAAGGTTCGGATATCGTCGCTGACAACGGGCTGCACGTCGCGCTCGGGGAAAATACCGACGCGCTGTCGGGCGCGCACACGATGGTCTTCCCGGGCTGGCGCATGGGTCCCGTACCGGAGCACATCTGCGCGACGCTCCGCGACGCCCATGCCCGTGGCGTCCGCATCCTGTCGATCTGCACGGGCGCCTTCGTCCTGGCTGCAGCCGGACTGCTGGACGGCCGGCGCGCCGCGACGCACTGGCGGTTCGCCGACCGCCTGGCGGAGGCCTACCCGGCGGTACGCGTCGAGCCGGCGGCTCTCTACATCGACGACGGCGACATCCTGACCTCCGCCGGCGGAACGGCGGGGACGGATCTTCTTCTTCACGTGATCAGGAAGGACTTCGGCACGGCGGCGTGTAATCACGTCGCTCGGGGCATGGTCGCCGCGCCTCACCGCGAAGGCGGCCAGGCGCAATTCATCGCCCAGCCGGTGCCGGCGGCGGGCCAGGGCCGCTTCGCCGAAGTCATCGACGCGATGCGGGCCGACCTGCGGCGCAGCTGGACGATCGAAGCCCTGGCGGAGCGGGCGGCGATGAGCCCCCGCAGCTTCTTCCGAAAGTTCCGGGCGATGACGGGGCAGGCGCCGTACGACTGGCTGATGGCGGAACGGATCCGGGCGGCCAAACTGCTCCTTGAGGACACAGAGCTCAGTGTCGACCGGATCGCGGAAGAGACCGGCTTCGGCGCCTCCGACACCTTCCGGCATCATTTCCGTCGCCTGGTCGGGACCACGCCGACCCAGTTCCGGCTGACCTTCCGCGGCCCTGTCGGTCTGGCGGGCGAGGCCGCCTGACCTCGACGGTCAGGGCAGAGCTCGCCGCGCCCTCAGGTCCCGCACCTTCGCCCGATTGCCGCATAGGTCCATGCTGCACCATCGGCGCGTGCCGGTTCTCGTTCGGTCCAGGAAGAGAATGACGCAGTCCGGCGATGCGCACCGCTTCACCCGTCCGGCGGGCGCAGCCGCGACGAGGTCCGCGACGCTCTCCGCAAGGACGGCCAGCATCGGCCCGGGCGTCCTCCATCGCCGGACGCGCAAAGCGTGCGCGCCCCCCTCCCCGCTCTGCAGCTTGACCCGACTGTCGTCCCGATCAAGCGCCCGATCGAGTTCCGGGCAGGCGGCCAGGGCCGCGCCATGCCCCTGCGGACCGCCGTGCTCCAGACACAGCCGCACGACGGCGCGCAGCCGCCTGGCTTCGCGCTCGGCACGGGTGAAGGCGGAAGGCGGCATCTTCGCAAGGCTCGCGATGTCGGCCGGGCCCAGAAGTCCGGCGGACGCCATCCACGCCGCGAGGCCGTTGGCCGCCTCCAACTCATCGGGCTTTCCGGGCCCGTGGGTGGTGTTCAGGAAATCCAACGCAGGATGGCCGCCCAGGCCTGCAGAGGAAGAAGGTTTGGACGCGCTCTGAATCATCGGCTTATGTAACCTGCTGAATCCAATTTGACTAGTTACATCTAGGTCGTCATTGGGAAGACCTCTCTTGGAGATCCTCAGCCATGCTCGCCCTCCTCGCCGCCCTTGCCTTGGACGTCACACCGCCGGATCAATCGGGCCGCAGTTCCCTGCAGCCGCCGCCGGCCGTCGCCGCCCCGTCGGTCACCCTTCATCGGGCCGTCACCGTCGATGGCGTGCGGGTCTTCTATCGTGAGGCAGGCCCGCCGGACGCCCCGGTGGTGCTCCTCCTGCATGGGTTTCCGTCGTCGAGCCACATGTACCGGGACCTGATCCCGGCCCTGTCGGACCGTTACCGCGTGATCGCTCCCGACCTGCCGGGCTTCGGGTTCAGCGACGTGCCCGACAGCACGACCTATGCCTACACCTTCAATAACCTCGCCCGGACGATCGCAGGCTTCACGCGGGTGCTCGGTCTGGAGCGTTACGCCCTCTATGTCTTCGACTACGGCGCACCGGTCGGATTCAGGCTGGCCTTAGCGCAGCCCGACGCAATTACGGCGATCATATCGCAGAACGGCAATGCCTATGATGAGGGCCTGAGCGACGGGTGGGCGCCGCTCCAGCGCTACTGGCGCGACCCGAGCCCTTCCAACCGCGAGGCGCTTCGTAAGATCCTCAGCCTTGACAGCACCCGGTGGCAGTACACTGAAGGTGCGCCGGACCCGGCTCTCATCGCGCCCGAGAGCTGGACGCTCGATCAGGCCCTGCTGGATCGTCCGGGGGTGGCCGAAATCCAGCTGGACCTGTTCGCCGACTACCGGACGAACGTGGAGCTCTACCCGCGCTTTCAGGCGTACTTCCGCGAGCGTCGGCCCCCCATGCTGGCGATCTGGGGCCGACACGACCCCTACTTCCTGCCCGCCGGGGCCGAAGCGTTCCGTCGGGACAATCCGGGCACGGAGGTGGTTCTGCTGGATACCGGCCACTTCGCTCTCGAAACGCACGGCAAAGAGATCGCCGGCCGCGTCCATGACTTCCTCGACCGCGAGGTTCCGCGCCCATGACGACGCCGGGCCGCGCAGGCGACGGCGCCGGAGGGGCGTATGACCGCCACCGTCCCCGACAGGCGCGCGGAGCCTTGGCCTCACCCTACGGACGGACTTCGGGAGGAGTCTACAGGCCGCCTGCGACCTCAGGCGCCGACCGGGCGCGTTCCGACCGGTGTTCCCGAGCCGGACACGGCGCCGTTCCCGGCCGCACGTTCAAGAAGCAGATAGTCGCCCCCCTTGTACGCCGTGCGGTCGTACGGACGATAGCCGAGACGGGCGGCGAGCGCATGCGACGGGGCGTTGTCCGCATGGATCATGCAGACGGTTCGGACGGCTCCGAGGCTTCGTTCCGACCATTCCAGTGCCGCGGTGACGGCCTCCATGGCCATCCCCCGTCGTTGGAAGCGGGGAGCGACGCCCCACCCCAGTTCCGGGCCGACGAACGGAGCCTCGAGCGTGCGACGGAACTCCAGAATGCCCGCGGTGCCGACGAAAGCCCCGCTGGAAGTTTCGCGGACGGCCCAGTTCCCATAGCCGAGCGCTTCCCAGTGACCGATGTCGCGCAGCAGGCGCATCCAGACCTCTTCGGCGGACAGCGCCGCGGGAAAGATGGCGCGGGCGAAGACCTCGTCCGACCACAGCTCGACAAGGTCGTCGAAGTCGGCGGCGGTCATGGGGGACAGGGTGAGTCTTCGAGTTTGAAGCGTCGCGTGCATGACGGTCTCCGGTCTGAGGGTGCGGTTCTGCGCGGGGGCGTGGCCACGAAGGCCGCCGTGATGATCAGGGAACAGGCGGCGGCTCAGCGGGGCCGTCGGACAGGGCGGCGTAGGCCCGCACGGGAGAAGCGCCGCGAACTCCGCTCCCCGTGGGAACGGCGCTGAATGTGAAGCCTGCGCCCGGGAGCCGATCGAGCCCGGTCAGGTGCGTCACGACCGGTATGCCGGCGTCCAGCAGGATCGTCTGCGCCGGCAGACCCGACGCTCTGACGTCATCGAAGGCCGGGCGGTCGATGCCGACCAGAGCGGCGCCTCGGTCCCGCAGATCGCGGGCAGCCGCGGACGTCAGGAACGGCGGGCCGTCGACGTCTACGGACTGGTCGCCCCCCGTGTCGATCAGGACAGCCATGTTTTCCACCGGCGTGGCGGCAAGCGCCGTCCAGTCGATCGCCCGGTTCGCGGCGCCCGTCACGCGTATGACGACAGCCGGGCGCTGGCAGAGGCGGTCCAGCCGCAGGCCGAAAGGGCCTTCACCTTCAGCAGGCTGATGAACGGGAGCGAGAAGTACGCTTTCCGCCTCCGTATCATTCCATTCCCCGTCCGACGGGTGAGAGGTCGGCCTGTCTGCTGAGCCCGCACCGGCCGGGGGCCGGTTCCGGGCGGGCCGGCTTAGATCGATGAACCGCAAAGGCGGAGTTCGGCCGGTGGCGGACGACGCTCGTGACGACCGCTTATGGCGCTCCCGGATTATCCGCTTGTTCAGGATGCGCACGGCTCCCACCATGAGCAGTCCAAGATCGGCGATGACGGAGGCGGCCAGAGCATCGTCATCGATGGCTTCACCCTGGATATCGAGCCGGAAGTCCTGACCCTGCAGGCCTCCGCCGTTGGAAAAGTCCACTTCGAAGTCGAAACAGACCCGATGGCCGTTCATGTTGTCCTCCCGGTCGCCGCCCGGAGCGGGGAACCGTGTCTAGCGATCCGTAAGCGAAGCGGCTTTCATCTTTCGTCGATGACCCGGCAGGCGCCCCGCCGGGGGCCCCGTCAGGCCGTCGCCCGAAGACCCGCCACTCCGATGATCACGAGGGCCGCGAAACCCAGCCGCGCCGGGCTGAAGCCTTCGCCCAACCAGATCAACCCCACGAGCATCGCCCCTATGGCGCCGATGCCGGTCCAGACCCCATAGGCCGCGCCGAGCGGCAGCCCCTGCAGCGCTTTGCCCAGCAGGACGACGAAGACGATGAGAAGGCAGAGTGCGGCGACGCTCCAACCCGGGTCGGTCAGGCCGTTCGAGCGCTTCATGGCGTAGGCCCAAGCCACATCGGTCAGTCCGGAGCCCACAAGCATCAGCCAGGCCTTGGTCGTGCTCATCGGCCGGCGGCCCAGCTGACGGCGAGGTCGTTCAGCCCGGCCTGCGCCGCCCTGCGGGCGGCGCCTTGGGCGTCCATCGGCCCGGCGGTCGGCCCGGCGAGGATCATCGTCGGGCGCGTGACACCGATGAAGGCGAGTGCCGCGTCAAGGTAGCCGCTCGCGAGATCGGGCCGGCCCCAGCTGGGTCCGGAGCTGTAGTCGCCGGACGACGCAAGGATTACGGCTGAGGGCCGTGGAGACAGGACCGGAGCGTACCCGTGCTGCGGGTCGAAGGTGAAGGTCAGGCCCGGCTGGGTGATGAGATCGAACCAGTGCTTGAGACGGTACGGCACGCCGAAGTTCCACATCGGTGTGGAGATGAGCAGGGCGTCCGCGCACGCGAGTCGCCGGACAAGCCGACGGATGTCCGTCCAAGCCTCGTCCTGCTCCGCGGTGAGAGGCTGCCCGCCCAGGCGCGCGTACTTGGCTTCGAGCGCACGCCCGTTGAAGGGCGGAAGGTCCTCGTCCCAGACAGGGAGCCGATCAATTTCGACGTCGACGCGGCGGGCGATATCCGAAAGAAATTCCCCGGCAAGGTCGGACGAGACGGACAGGGGGCCCCGAGGGGACGCTTCGATGTGCAGCAGTTTCATGTGGCCTCCATTGAACCGACCATGTGTGTTGCAGTGGCGCGAAGTCATCCCACCTGAGGGCGACAGACATTCGCACAGGCGCGACACCCATGACTCCCGACCAGCAAGATCTGCGCCTGGTGACCGCCATTGCGCGACACGGCGGCATGCGGTCGGCCGCCGCTGCGCTCGGCGTCCACGCAGCCACGGCCTACCGCCGGCTTGCGGCCCTGGAAGCCGCTTTCGGCCAGACGCTGTTCGAACGGATGGACGGGCGCCTGATTCCGACCGCCGCGGGGCAGGACATCGTCGAGACTGCGGAGACCGTCGACGCGGCGCTCGCAGGCCTGTCGCGCCGGTTGGACGAGCGCCATGACCGGCTCTCGGGCGACATCTCCATTGCGACGACCGACACCCTGCTTCCGATCCTCACGGCAGCGCTGAAGCCGTTCGCCGAGGCCCACCCCGCCGTGACGCCGCACATCGTGATCTCGAACGCCATGGCGGACTTAAGCCGCGGGGGGGCGATGGTCGCGTTCCGGCCCACGATGGGGCCGCCGGAAGCGCTGATCGGGGTGAAAGTGGCCGAATTCGAGTTCGCCATCTACGCGGCGGCCGAAACCCTTCCCCGCTGGATCAGTCCGGACGACAGTCTGGCTTCCATCCCGTCGGCCCGATGGCTGGCTGACCATCACGACCTTTCGGACGCCCTGAGAATCAACAGCTTGTGGGCCGCTGGCGAGAGCTGCGCGGCCGGTCTCGGCCGGGCGCTGTTGCCGGACTACGTCGCACGGCGTTTTCCGATCAGGCGGCTCTCCCCCGCTCCTACGGAACTTCGGTCGATCGCATGGCTGCTGTACCACCCGGACAACCGCCGCAATCTGCGGGTCCGGCGCTTCGTTCAGCAGATGGCGCCGCGACTGCGGGAGGCGCTGCTGCGGGAAGTCGATTGAGACGGGATCGCCCCGAGGTCGGGATCAGGGGCTGAGGCTGCTCAGACGCGGGGTCCCGATGGACTGACGGGCTTTGCGGGGGGCGGCGCGTCCATCCCGCGTCTGGATGGTCGAAGAGCCGCGACCGCTCTCTTTACGCCGTCCGTCAGCAGCGCCAGGTCGGGCTGGATCGTGACGAGATCGAAGCCTTCCGCGAGGCGGGCTTTTGCCTGTTGGGTATCCCCGCAGAAGATGCCGGCCCGGCGACCGACGGCTTGGGTCCTGGAGCGGATCTCCGCGATGGCTTCATCGACCATCGGCTCCAGCGCCTCGGGACGGGGCGCGCATCCGAGGGACAGAGCGAGGTCCGCCGGGCCGACGAAGATCCCGTCTATGCCGTCGACCTCCAGGATGGCGTCGAGATTTTCCAGGCTTGTCCGTGTCTCCACCATCGCCATGGATACGAATGTGGACGAGGCTCGCCGCCAGTAGTCCGGCCCGTATTCGAGAAGCGGCCTGCGAGGCCCGTAGGATCTCGTGCCCCGAGGCGGATAATGAAGAGCCTGTGCAAAGGCCGCCGCGTCTTCGGGCGTGTCGATCATGGGACAGATCAGGCCCTGCGCCCCCATGTCGAGCAGCTTCATCACCTCGCCGGGATCGTTCTGTTGAAGCCGGGCCCAAGCCGCACCGCCGCCTGTCCGGATCGCGCGGAAAAGGTCAGCCGCCATGCCCGTGTCGGCCGGACCATGCTGCAGGTCGATCACGAGACCGTCGCACCCGCAGTGCGCCACAGCCTCCGCGCTGAAGGGCGAGGGTATATGAAGCCAGCCTACGATCGCGGATCGCCCGGCTTGCCACCGCGCCCGGATCGGGTCGATCGCGCCGCCCTCCTCGCCTCCGCCGCCGTCCCGCTGGTCATTCATCCTCGCCGACCCCGTCCGATTGCATTTCCTGAGCGATCCAGCGGATGATGGCCTTCAACTTGCGCTCCTGCGCCCGATCCGAACGGCAGACGATCCAGAACGCATGGGCGCTCGCGATGGCGACCGTCGACGCCCTGACCAGCCGGCCGTCGGCCAGAGCTCCATCGACCAGAGGCGTCAGACCCAGCGCAATGCCCTGACCCGCTTCGGCGGCGGTGAGGGCCATGTGTTGGCTCTCGAAACGCAGACCCCGCGGCCTGGCGATCCCCGCGACGCCCGCGGCCGCCAACCATCGGTCCCATGTCGGAAGGCCTGGAGCAGCCGCACCGATGTCGTCATGCAGAAGAGGCAGGCGGACCAATCCGGACGCGGCGGAGAGCGCTGCCCGGTGTCGCTGGAGGAAGGCGGGACTACAGACGGGAACTGCGGCCGCATCGGCGATACGCAGGCAATGCAGACCCGGATAGGGGCCTGCTCCGTAGCGGATGCCCAAGTCGGCATCGTCCCGGTCGAAGGAGAGGAGATTGTCGTCTCCCGAAACGCGGACCTCGTACTCCGGGTGGAGGGCTGCGAACACGGCGATGCGAGGCGCCAGCCAGCGGCTCGCGAAGGAGGGCATCGCACTGATACGCAATGATGCCGACGTCGGGCCGAGGACGTCACTGAGCAGCCGCTCCATTCGGTCGAAAGTTTCCGTCAGCCCGGGCGCGAGTCGCGCCCCGGTTTCGGTCAGAGAGACCGACCGGTGGCGGCGCGTGAACAGGGGCCGGCCGATCCTCTCTTCCAAACGGCGGACCTGCAGGCTCACAGCGGACGCAGTCACGCCGAGTTCCCCGGCCGCGTCGTTGAAGCTTCCATGACGGGCGACAGCTTCGAAACTCCTGAGGGCGTTGAGCGGAACGCGATTGAGAGACCGGGCCATGATCGTGTCACCTAACAAAAACTTAGGCGGCATTTAGCGCTTGTCGGTTCTCTCGGCCAGTCTTGCGGGGGATCGGATCCGGGCCTGATGGAGCCGACCCTTTGAACAGTGCCCAAGCCCCCGAGGGGTGTGACCCGTCCCACGACCACGTGCCGCGTGTTGTCGGAGTGCGGCCTCCTGCAGGTTATGCAGCCCTGATCTCGGCAGCGCTCCCGGATCTCGACCGGTTGATGGAGATTGCGGGTCGGGACGCCTCCGGCGCTGTCCCGGGTCCCGCACGGTAATGGGTGTTCCTGAGAGCTACGCCGCGATCCACCGATGGAACGACCGTCTCCGGGCGTTGCGACTTCCCGATGCGCCGGAACCGTCTCTGGCCGGGCCGTTGTCCGGGCTGGCCGTCAGCGTCAAGGACGTCATAGACGTCGCCGGCTGGTGCAACACGGCCAACCATCGCGGTTTTGCAGAGAGACGGGCTTCAGTCGACGCTCCGGTCGTGGCTGCGCTGCGCCTCGCCGGCGCCCACCTGATCGGGACCTCGACGACCCTGGAGTTCGCCTACGGCGGGTTCACCGATGAGGGCCTGTACCCGCCGGCGCGCAATCCCTGGCGGCTCGACCGGTCGCCCGGCGGATCCAGCGCCGGCGCCGCAGCCGCAGCGGCGGCAGGCATGTGCGACGCGTCTTTGGCTACGGACACTTCGGGTTCGGTGCGGGGGCCTGCGGCATGTTGCGGGATTCTCGGGCTCAAACCGGGCCACGGCTCGATCTCCAACGCCGGCATCGAGCCCTTGGCCGACAGTCTGAACGTCGCCGGGGTGATGGCGCGCCGCGCCGACGTTCTGGCCCGGGTCGCCGGCGTGATGCTGGGCCGGCCGCTCGCCCATGCACCGGCCATGCCCCGCCGGATCGGCTGGATTCGCGCATTCGATGCCGACGCCGGCGTCGCCTCCCCCGTCGCAGAGGCGGTGCAGCGGGCGTTGAACGACTTTCGGGAAGCAGGGGCGACGGTCGTCGAGGCGGCGCCGCGGTCGACGCTCCAAGCTTATCACGCGGCCTGTGTGATCACGCTGCTCTACGAGGCTTGGGAGAGCCATGGCCGGCGGCTGCAAGACAACCGCGACGATTACGATCCCCGCACTTGGGGCCGCCTCGCCCTCGGGGCGTTCATCCCTCTCGACCGCTACACGGCGGCCATGGCCACCCGGACGCGGCTGCGTCGCGAGATCGACGCGTTGTTCGAAGACGTGGACCTTCTCGTGACCGCTGGAGCACCCGCCGCAGCAGGCGCTCCCGGCGCGGCCGCGCCTTTCGGCATGCTGACCGAGCGCTTCCTGCTGTCGCCGTTCAGCAGCACTGGGCACCCCGCCCTTACAATGCCGATCGGCTTCGATGAGGGTCTCCCCCTCTCCCTTCAGGTGGTGGCTCCTCATAATGAGGAATCGCGCCTCACTAGCCTGGCCGCAGCCCACGCGCACATCCGGGACTGGCAGGCCATGACGCCTTCCCTACAGGAGACTGTCTGATGCTGAACTTCCTCCGCCGGTCGATCGGCGCCGCCTCCGTCCTCACCGCCGCGATGCTGATCGGGGGTCCCGCCTGTGCGGAACATCTCCGCTACGGCTGGGAGAAGTTGGACGGGCTTAATATCTTCTATCGAGAGGGCGGGCGTGTCGATGCGCCGGCAGTCGTTTTCCTCCACGGAAATCCCGCCTCCTCGATCCAGTATGAGGAGGTGATGCAGAACCTTCTGGACGCTCGGGACGTCAGGGTAATCGCCATGGATTATCCCTCGTTCGGCTACTCCGATGCGCCTGCCCCGGGAGATTACGACTATACGTTCGACAGCCTGAGCCGCACGGTTTCGGCTTTTCTGAAGGCCCGCGGAGTCTCCACATACGCCTTGGTCATGCAGGATTACGGTGTTCCGGTCGGCTTCCGCCTCATGGAGGCCGACCGCGACGCGGTGACGGCGGTGATCGTGCAGAACGGGGTCATCCATCTGGACGGCTTTCCTAGCGCCCAGGATGAGACCGGGGAGTTGCGCCGGCACTGGGCGCAGCGCAATCCCGAGAATGACGCAAGGCGGTTTCGCTCCATAGCCGCCGGCGCCTTTCCGACCGCAGAAACTTGGGACGAGGGTCCGGCGCTTAACCCGGAATCGATCCTGCTCATGGTCGCTTCGTCCCAGCGGCCGGGCGTCGCTCAGGCCCGCGCCGATCTCTGGTTCGACTATGGCTCCAACGTCGCCCGCTATCCCGTCTGGCAGGCGTTGCTTCGCGACCTCAATGCCCCCGTGCTGGTGATGTGGGGCCACCAGGACACATTCTTCACCACGCCCGGAGCCTTCGCCTATCTTCGGGAAGCCCCGAAGGCGGAGGTTCACGTCTTCGACGGTTCTCACTTCGCTACGCTGGAGCAACCCGACATCGTATCGCCGTTGCTTTCGGACTTCATCGGCAGGCATGTCGCCCACGGCGGCTCCAGCTCAAGGCCGGCCCCGTAACGACAGCTGAGAGGCCGGTCAGGCGGCCGTCAGTCGCGTGGGAGAGCGGGGGTCAGCAGCCACGCCGCCGGCAGACCGACGAGGAGGATGTGCGCTGAGAGCTCCAGCGCCGTCCGCCACCCGGGCGAAGGAGGTGTCGCAGGGGTGAGGGAAAGTGGGACGACGATAAAGGTCATCAGCACGTAGAGGGCGGCGCCCGAAGCCAGGCCGAGCAACCAGGGGCGCGCCGCGCCGGCCGGGATCGACCGGGCCGCCAAAGCTACGGCGGCGGCGAAGGCCAGTATGATCAGATAGTGGGCGGCCATGCCGACCATCGCTGCCGCAAGCCCGCCGCTGAAGGCCTGGGGTCCCAGGAGACCGCTGCCCACGAACTGCAGAACCGTCACGGGACCGAGGCCCGACACAAGGAAGTTCAGCGCGAAAGCGTAGGCGATATCCAAAGAGCCTGCGAGGATTGCGGCGACCGCGATCCGGGTCCGCAGAAAATATTGTGACCGCATCCCTGAGCTCCTGTGTCGCCTTCCCGTAACAGTCGGCGAGGTCGGCTGCTTTCACCCAGCGGCCCCCGCCGAGGCGGATGCGGCTGTCGTCGGCGTCTAGGCTTTGCGCCTGCCGGGTAGCAAACGAGATTTTTGACCCGAGTCCAAGTGACGAAATCCGCGGCCGAATGCTTCTGGGCCGAAAGCGGACGCGGGGAAAGTTCGCTTTGAGTCAGAAGCGGAATCTCCGCTCCACCCCCATCGCGCCTAACAAATCGGCGCGTCTCTGCCCGCCCTACCTCCAGATGCGGCTGCCCTCCTTTCCGCCCGGATCCACGGCTTGTTCCCGTTTTGTTCTTGCGTCTGAAACTGCCGCCATCGTAGGAGTCGCTCCGGTGGATGGCTCAGGGAGACGAATATGCAGGACAACGACAGCCGCTTCGCCGAGGACATGGCGCGGCTCGACGCCGACCTCGGCCGCGCGGTAGAGCTGCAAGCGTCGCTCACCCCGGCGGAACAGGATCGCTTCCTGGGCGAGGACAGCTCGCTCCTTCGCGGGCTTCTGGCCGGCATGACCTTCGCGGGCGGTCCAGGACGCCGCTGATCCATGCCTGACCCTGACGCCGCCCACGTCGCGCGGGAGGATGTGGCGCCTGCGATCGGCAAGCGCCTCGTCGTCCGCTGCGAGCAGCCCAACTGTGACCATGCCGCCATCATCGACCCGCGGAAGGTCTTCGGCTCGGCTCGTGATTGGCCGGTGCGCGGCCGGTCTGAACGTTTCCGATGCATCTGCGGGAGCCGCGCGAGCCGGGTGGACTACACGAACAATGCTGACGTCCGGGACGGTCCGATTGATCGGGCGTCCTTGGCCCTGTGGTTCTGACATGGTTCGATCGCCCGCTCCGAAGCGGATCCGCCTCTGCGAGGTCCGGCGAAAACGGCTGCTCCCGCAGGATGGAGGAACCACGCTCTTCTTCACGATCCACGGTATTGCCCGGCGCGCGCGGTTCGCCCAGCCGCACGAGGTCCCGGAGTTCGAGGGCGAGGTCGCCTTCTTCGAGGTCGAGCAGCGCAACAAGACCAGGCTGGGCTACGTCTTCATCCGTCAGGTCGAGAGGCCGGGCTATTCGCTGTGCTGGTACGGCTGATGGGAAAGCGAAACAGGGATCGCTATACGGTCGACGACTGGCGCGAGGCCTGCCCTACAGTCGGTTCGATGCGGCGAGCCCGCTGGCTGGTGCTCGCCGTCTGCCCGGTCTGCGATCTTCAGATTGAAGCCGACCTCAAGGTCATCGAGACCATCAAGGGCGCGGACTTCAGCCTGTGGGGCCAGACCACGCCCTGCCGGCGCCGGTTCTGCGACGGCAAGGCCCGGTTCTTCGTCCAGCCACCGGGCGCGAGCGCGGAGGTCCTCATGACCGCGCCTCCCCGGACAAGGACGCGACGACCGCCGCTGTAAGGGATTGCACAGGCGAATCTGTCAGGCCGTGGCTATCGACGGCGGGACGAATGGCGCCGCCGTCCCGGCGCGGTTCCAGCTCCTGCTGCGGCCGACCCCGGCGCCGGTCGCCCATGGCCCGCGTATCGGGATCACGACCGAAGTCGAACCCCATGGCAGCGCGCTTCAGCCATGGGTGGAAAGCGGGCATCGGTCGAGGAGACAACTCTCCTGGCAGGCTCTTTCTCAGAACGGTCTCCAGGTCTCCTGCCCGTTGAACATGTAGGCGGTGTCGGGGGCGCCCAATCTTCTCAGGACCGGCCACACGAAGGTAAAATCCGGCATGTAGGCGGGGAGCATCGTGAATGCGCACTTCGTCATGTCGATCACGATCGTTCTGCGTTGGTAGAGTTCCGCCATCCAGCTTGCGGCCAGGTACCGGGAGCAGGGAGACGCGGCGAAGGTGCAGCCCCAGACGTAGCCGGGAAGCTCCCGCTCACGGGTGCGGAGATGATGGTAGCTGTCGCCGTGGGGCGGTTCACCTGCATAGGACAACTCGACCTCCTGCCGACCATCCGGGGTCACCAGAACGTAGTCAGCCATACCGGCCCATAGGCTCGCGCCCTCGGCGGGAAGGATCATGCGATGGGTAATCATCGCGGATTCTGACGGCATCATTGTCGCGACCGCAATGGTTGAGTGGGATGTGCGTCCAGACCGAACCTGCTGCTTCCTTCAACCCCGCTTCGCAGAAAAACGTCGGAGTTGCATTCCGGGGCGCCTGCCGGCGTTCCCCGCTGCACCTGACGGGATCCGGATCGGTCCTCTAAAGCGCGCTGGCCTGCTCAGGCGAGTCCGCGTCGGTGTCCAGGACCGACTTGAGAAAGAAACCCTTATGCTGATCCACTTGTCATCCTGGCCCGAGATCGACGCCCGCATCGCCGGGGGCGCGAAGACGGTCGTGGTGCCGATCGGCTCGAACGAGCAGCACGGCCCCACCGGCCTGCTCGGGACCGACTGGATGTGCCCGGAGATCATCGCCCACGCGGCCGAGAAGGAGGACGCTAACCTGATCGTGGCTCCGACCTTCAACATCGGCATGGCCCAGCACCATCTGGCCTTCGCCGGCACCATCTCGCTGCGGCCGTCTACCTTCATGGCGGCGATCACGGACTGGGTGTCGTCGCTGAGCCGGCACGGGTTCGAGCGGATCTACTTCCTCAACGGCCACGGCGGGAATACCGCCACGATCGAAGCCACCTTCTCCGAGATCATGTCGGAGTGGTCGTATGTCGAGGAGCAGCCGCCGTTTGTGTTGACGCTGCGCAACTGGTGGGATCTGCCCGGCGTCATGGGAGTCTGCAACCGGATGTTCCCGACCGGGCACGGCATGCATGCGACGCCGTCCGAGATCGCCGTGACCCAGGCGGCCTATCCCGATCACATCAAGACGGCGCACTACAGCCCGCAGATCGCGCCGACCGGCCCGATCCGCGACGCCCTCGACTATCGCGCCCGGTTCCCGGACGGACGCATCGGCTCGGACCCGGCGCTGGCCAGCCCCGAGCACGGTCAGACTATCATCGACGCCGCGGTCCAGGCCCTGTTGGATGATGTCCGTAACGAGCGAATGATTGAGGCTCGCAGCGTCAGCGAGGGCCTTGCCGCAACGAACGCGCGGATCACCGTCGAGCGCCCGGGTCTGAAGCGGCGCCCGCCTCGATGGCGCTGAACGGCGCCGGCCGGATCGGTCCGGACGAGAATTCCCCTTGAAGCTCCTTCCGGAGCTCGAACGCCGAATGGAGCCTGCCAATGCGATCCTTGACCCTCCCGCCCCGGGCGATTGCGCCGCTCCTGATCATCGCGGCCTGTAGCGCTCCTGGAGAGTCGCCAGCTCCAGCCCCGGCCTCAGCCTCAGCCTCCGCACCGGCCCCAGCCCCGGCGGCTGTCGCGGTGCTGACGCCCAAATCGGGCCGGGCCCCGGCACAGGTTCCGTCTCAGGCTCCCGCGCAGACCCAAGGCTCCGCATCTGCTCCGGCGGCGGTTTCAAACGCCATGGTGTTAGGCGGAGTCGATCTGGGCAAGCCGTTCACCGTTCGGGGGACCGAACCGTTCTGGGCCATAGCCGTCACGCCTCGCGTCCTGACCTATTCAGGGGTGGACCGACCGCCCCAATCCGGGCCCAACCCGGGACCTGTCCTGTCGGGGGGCAGGGCGACCTATTCCATCATCACCGATCTGCACGCTCCAATGATCCTGGTCCTGACGCCGGGGCCGTGTTCGGACGGAATGAGCGAGACGGTCTATCCGCTGACCGCGACGGTGCACGTCGGGGCCGAGACCCTGACCGGGTGCGCGGGGGCCTGATCGGTACAGAGATCTTGCCCCGCGGGGCCGCCGATGCGCTTGTGAACCCTCCGCGACCAGACCCGGACCTGCGTCTCCAGTCAGCGCAAGGGGAGACGGCAGAACCACCGGGAGCTTGCAGTCGTCCTCGGCCGTTTCGGACTTGCGGAAGCCAGCCCGGACGAGGTCGAACCTTCGCCCAAAAAAGCCAAAGCCGATGAGGCCACACTGCCGGGCCGCCGGTCCGAGAGGGGCCGGCGGTTTTGCCGTTGACCGCTTCTCGAAGAGCCTCACAGCCGCTCGGTCAGGTATGCCGCTGGCCAAGGGCGAGTATCTCGGCCAGGCGGGGCGTAAGCGGGGCGCTCAGCATCATCTCCCCGCCTGCCGCAGCCGCGTCCGGCCCGAAGTTCCGCAGAAGATGACGGCGCACGACCTCCGGCAGGATTTCAGAGGATGAGAGGACCTCCGGCTGGTTCATGAGCCCTTCGACGTGCCGGTCGTCAGCGTCCAGGTTGCCCGAGAGGTCACCGATCCGCTCGAGAATGATGGAATAGGCCGCTGGCACACGCAACGAGCTGCTCGCCGCGACGAGCAGCCCGTCGAGCAAGGCGATCCTGGGCGCCGCGACCACGTTGAGTATCATGAAAGCCGGGACCTGGCGGATGTTGTCGCTGGCCACAGCGAAGATCTGGCCCTCGACAGGCGACATCGTCCCGCCATAGCGGACCCCGATCGCTCCGAGCTCGAACATCAGGCCTCCCGCGGCTCTGCGGATGATCCCGTACTGGTGACAGAAGCGGCCGGGCTCGAAGAAGGACGCATGCGTCGAACGCCAAAACCCTTCGTAGGCGTCCAGGCGGCTTTCGACAGAGTCTCGCACGAGGTCCTGAACGACGCCCGGCAGGCCTGACGGCCTCGCCTCCGTGTCGCTTCGGGCAAGCGTCACGCCGAACAACTCGGCGAAGTCAGGCATGTCCCGGTCCCAGTCCAGCAGGGTGAGGCCCGGCCGCTTGGTCGCGAGGAGATGCGTCAATCGTTCGAGGTTGTAGGCCGACGGCGTCACGGCGCCGGACGCCCAGCGTCCGACCAGCGACTTGTCCACGCCCAACTCGGCGGCCAAGCGGCCGCGGCTCATGGAGAGCGCCTTGAGCGCCAGAGTAAATCTTGCGGCGAACAGATCGGGCATGCGGGCGTCCGGCCGACCGGCCGACCGGCCGATCGCAGAAGAGTCCCACGTCTCTAACATCCCGGATCGGCGGGCCGCTACACCGGGCGGATGTTCCTGATCAAACTCCCCGGACGGCTTGCGCCGCCCGGGGAGCCGGCCAGGTTCAGGAACGGACCTGGCCGCGGAAGATCCCGGTCGTCAGAAGACGACCTTGAAGCCTCCGGTGATGGCGTGGTCCTCGCCGCCGGTCCCGAGGGTCCCGTCGTAGGCAAGGCCGATGGACATGGAGGGCGACAGCTTCCACCGCGCCTCGACGCGGGCGAACCCGGCGTCATCGGATTGGGCGGCGCCCAGGACGGTGAAGGGCGCGCCGCCGGCGAAGGCATGTCGACCAGCCGGATCGACGTCGCCCGAGGTGTGACGCCAGCCCGTCGAACCGCCGAGCGAGAAGGCGCCCATGGCGTTGGTCTCGAACCGCAGGCCGAGGGTGGTCACCAGCACGTCCTCCCGCACTTGCTCGCCCGTCAGTCCGGCCTCTTCCCCGCCCTGTTCGGCAAAGGCGTCGGTGCGGACCTGGACCGCGGTGAGGTTGACGAAGGGCTCGACGTGTCCGCCGGACGCGGCGAAGCGATAGCCGGCCTCGACAAACCCCTGGAGCAGGGAGCCGTCATATTCAGCCGTCGGCGAGGCCGCGAACCCAGGGAAGGCGATCTCGCGCCGCGTCTCCGTGGAGGTCTCGGCATAACCGACGCCGCCGCTCACCCGCCAGTCGCCGAAGCGGGCGCCGGCATAGGCCAGACCCTCGACCGTCTCGATCGAGCCGTCGCTGTTGCGGCGGTCGATCTCGATGTCCGTTTTCGACGTTCCAGCCGCGAAGCCGATCGTCAGGTTTTCACCGAGCGACCGATCCGCGCCGACAACAAAGCCGGTGAGGTCGCGATCCATGTGAGCGGCGTTGTAGTCGCCGTCGCTCAGACCTGAGCTCGCATAGACCTTCGCCCACGCCGACCCGCCGTCGCGGTCATCGCTCAGCCGGTCAAGGACGGCGTCGCGCGGCATCCGGCTCGCCTCGACCGCGGCGGTTCGCGCCGAGGGGTGGATCTCGCCCGACAGCTGGTCGAAGGCGTCAATGGCCGCGTCGTCGTCCGGCAGCAGGAGCAGCGCGTCCTTCAGGGCGTTGCCGTCCGGCAGGCTGTCGGCGCCTTCGGCCGTCTCCTTCTGGTTGGGGGTGATCCCCGCATCGGCAAGGTCGCGTAGCTGGGCGAACTCCACGAAGGCGGTGGTCGCCGTATAGCCGTCCCGCAGACCTGCGAAGGCGGTCAGGAACTGGTCGGCGAACTCGAACTCGCCGGTCAGCCCTCCGTCCGCCTCGACGACCACATGCTTGCTGTAGAGAACGAACGGCTGGGCCGCGTTGACGGTGAGTTGTGCACCTGCCTCGATCGTGAGCGAGCCGCTGGTGTCGAACAGGTCGGCCGCCGACGCTCCCGCGATATCGACCGCCAGGATCGAGCCGGTCATGAAGGTCGTGTCGGCGTTGGTCCGCACCAGGTCATCGGTCACGCCGTCCGTCAGGCTGATCCAGCCGTCGTTGGTCAGGGTTTCGAGGCCGGCGAGGGTGAGGACTGAACTCCCGGCAAGGCCTTCGCCTACGAAGAGCGAGCCGATGTTGTTGAAGACATCCACGCCGCCGCCGAAGTTGAAGGTGGTCGCCGTTCCGTCAGCGCCGACGAAGACATCTCCGGAGTTCCGCAGCACGTCATCGCCGTCGCTGAAGACCGACAAGCCGGCGGTGTGCCAGCCGCCCTCGCCTTGCCCGGCGTTGTCGAAGCTCGAAGACGACGAGCCGGCGAAGTTCACGACGCCGTTGATCCGTCCGGCGTTGGACAATACGGCGTCGCCGCCCGTCAGTCGGACGACATTGTCGTCATAGCCCGACGTCACACTGTCGAAGGAGCGGATCAAGGCGCCGTCCTCGACGAAGAACGTATTTGAACCGCCGGCCAGATTGCCCATGTCGACGACGAATGCGCCGCTGGCGTCATTGCCAACCACGGTTGATCCGGAGCCTGCGGTGACGCTTGCCGTGCCGCCGGCGCTGGATGTCACCACCGCTGCGTTGCTGGTGATGATCAGGGCGTCCGCGCCGATCCCGACGCTGATTGCACCCGTGCCCGCCGATAGCGCGACCATGCCAAGATCCCGCGAGGTGACAAAACCGCGCTGCATGATCGAAATGGCGCCATCGCCGCCGGTCGCGGCGAAGACCGCGGCAGAGGACAGGCCGGCGTTCGCCACACCGATCGACGCGCCGTTGTCGATGGCGATGTCACCGGTGGCCGAAACAGCCATGATGCCCGCCGTCAGGCCGAAATTCCCCACAGTGTCGGCGTCGTTGCGCGCTCTCAGGTCGATCTGACCGCCTTCGATCGCGACCAGGATATCGCCGCCGTTCGTCAGACCCGTGACGCCCGTTGCGTTGTTGCCGGTGACGTCCACCCTCATGGATCGGGCCCGGACCGCGACCCCGCCCTCCGCGCCGGTGGCGCTGGCGCGAATGCCCGACGCCCCGTCGGCGTCGCCATCGTCTCCGTTATCGACCCAGATCTCTGCGTCGTTTCCGATCAGCACATCCACGGCGGCCTGCCCCGGAGCCGCGTCCGCCGCGCGACCGGACGTCGCCACCACACCTCTGGCAAGGGCGTCAGCATTGACGTTCTCTACGGTGATGCGAGCGCCGTCGCCGATCACGATCCGTGCATCTCCGTCTCCCGAGGCCGCCATGACGCCGAAGTCGGCCACGTTGACCGCGACGGACTCGCCCAGCGTGAGGGAGGCTTGGCCGCTCCCTTGAGTCAGCGCCGAGACGCCGAGAATTGTGGCCGTGATGCTGGAACCATCACCGGCGATGACTGAAACGTCCGCGCTGTTGGCGCTTTCGGCGATGGAGCCGAGCAGACCGTAGTCGCCGCTCAGGATCCGACCCTGGAAGCCGATATCGACGCTCCCGTCCTGGGCGAAACTGACCCCGGTCACGCCACCGCTGTTCACGCCGCCACCCTCGGTGAAGATGTCGCTCTGGACGTTCATCGAGATCGAGCCGGAGCCGCCGCCCTGGACAATGGCGCTGACGCCGCCGAGGCTGGTCCGGTCCGTCTCCGATCCAACGTCACCCGTGTAATCGATGACGATGTCGCCTTCACCCCGAGCGAGGACGCCAAAGGTCGCGCTGCCGGCGATGTCACCGCCGCCGAAGAGGGCGATCCCGCCGCCGCCCGTGCTCTGCGCGTTGATCCCGGTCCCCTCGACGCGGATGTCCGCGTCGTTCGTGATGGTGGTCTCACCAGTGGTCGAAGTCTGGATCCCGGCGCCGACCGCGTCGATTGTTCCGCCGGACAGGATGGTGATGTTCCCGCTGCTGCTCTCCGCCTGAATCCCGCTTTCAAGTGAGACAAGGACGCCGCCGGTACGGACGCCGATCGCCCCGCTCACGGTCGAGGCGTCGATCGCCCTGTCGACAGCCGTGACCGAGCCAGCAAAATCGACCACGACGTCGCCGACGTTGGTCGACGCGCTGATTCCAGGGCGCAGGTTGAGCTCATTCGTGATCACGCCGGTGCTGGCGCCGGTCACCCGCACATCTCCCGGCCCTGTCGCGTACGCGCTGATCCCGCCACCGCTCACGGCCCCATCGACGAGAATGTCGACATCTCCGGTTCCGAAGGCCGCCGCAAGAATGCCTTCGGTTGTGAAGGCGCCGGACGTCGCGACCGACCCTCCGGCCAGGATCGCGATGTCGACGTCCCCGGCGCCTCCGGAAAGCGCTTCGATGCCTCGTGTTCCAATGACGGAGCCGGCCACCTGGACGCCGACGTCACCGTCGGATTGAACGAAGACGCCTCCACCGCCGCTGCTCACGGCGGCGCTAGCTGCGACATCGACCAGCAGGTCACCGGCGGCGCTCTGCAGCCAAATGCCCCGGAAATCCCCGGAGACCGTCCCGGTGACGGCGGCCACAACGTCGCCGCTGCCCGTGACGACGTTGATGCCCCGGTCCCCGCCGATTATTTCGCCGTCCAGGCCGACGAAGACGTCACCGGAATCCGTCACGACGTCGACAGCGCGGCTGCCCAGCGTGTTGATGATGTCGCCGGCGCCCGTCAGAGCCACGCCGCCGGACGAGGCGATCGCGCTCAGTCCTCCATTGGCGATGTTTCCATCGATAACGCCGAACACGTTTCCACCGCCGCTGGCCAGAAGTCCCACGCCGAAGGCGGCCGCATTGGTGCTCTCGACCGAGGCGCCGTCCACGAGCGAGAAGTTCACATCGCCGGCCAGGGCCTGGACCCGAACGGCTGTGTCGCCGAAGATATCGCCTGTCACTTCCACAGTGGCGTCGCCGCCGGCCGTCGCCTGAACGCCCACGCCTGCGGCAGCGTCGACATCTCCGATGCTTGCGGTCACATTGCCGACCGCGTTCAACGCGACCCCGACCCCCGCGCTGGAAAAGACGAGACCCGTCGTGGTCACGTCGACATCGCTGGACGTCGATGTGGCGACCAGGCCCGCCGTCGCGCCCGACACGGTCGTTCCGCCAAGCAGCTGCACGCTGACCATGCCGGCGGCCTGGGCCGTAATGCCGGCGAAATCCGTCCCGACGACCGAGCCCTCCGTCATGCGCGTGAAGATGAAGCCGGACGTGTTGACCACGCTGATGCCCGCGAGACCCGACACAAAGGTCGCCGCGTCCGCGCCGAGATCCGTGCTCGTCAGATTGATCTGGATCCCCGGGCCCTGACCGAAGACGTCAATGCCCGCGCCGAAGGGATTGATCGCGGACAGATCGCCGAGGCCGGCCGCTGTGTCCGTCGTCTGGATTGTAAGAAATTCACCGGCGTCGCCGACGATCGAGATGTTGCCGGCAGTGACGGCGTCTTCCAGGATCAGGGCGAGGTTGCCATTGGTAAACGCGTACTCGATCACGGGATAGTTGCCCGCCGGGCAGATGAAGAGGTCCCCAGCGGCTCCGTTGGCGTTCGGATCGCCGCATTCATCGCCCGCTATCGCGACGCTCGGGGCGGCTACGGTGTTGGCCAGACCGGCCAGACCGAGGACGCTCGCCAAGGCGATGGCCGAAGCCGAACGGTTGAGTTTGGAAGCGCGCGTCGAACGCGCCGAACCCGCGAAGGGCGCAGCCTGATGGAAGTGCATGGGGGTGTTCCTGTTCCTGATTACCGCCCCCTGGGGCCGCGCCGCGAACTCGCGAACAGAACCTTCAGAGGCAAGGCGGTCTCTAGGAGAACCGCCCCTTCGCGATCAGTTGCGCTGCGCGTCAGCGACAGGCGCCTCGAAATGCAACCGTTGCGCCAGACGGAGAACTGGCAAGTCCGCCATGGATCGGAACCCGACGGTTGCCCATGGGTGGAAAGCAGACATCCTCCGCCCGGGCCCCAGGCAGCGATCAGATGTCGAAGCCGGCTTTGACCGCAGAGCGTCGCGCCGCACTACGCTTTTTGCTGATCCACATTCCACCTCGGACAGCCTGGATACCGGCGATGAGACCAACCACGTTGATAAAGAAGCTTGCACCCGGAACGCTGCCCCCGCCTCCGGTCGCCAGCAGGACTTTGCCCAGTGTCTCAATCACCATCCAGACAAGGACGACCCAAAGCGCCCAGAGCGGCTGTCGTGCCCAGATGCGCCACGCCAGGAATGCGGCCAGTGCCAGTGCAGCTGCTTGAGATATCCGGGTCGTCGCGGCGTCGCTTCCGACTGCGTACGGCGATTGGCCGCTGAACATCACCAGCACAATCATCAGCACATAGCTGATAGCGATCAGGGCAGTGCAAACGAGGCCGAGATCTCGTGCCAATGCGAGTGCGTGAGCGTCGTCGGAAATGCGAACGAAGGGGTTCCACGAGAACTTATTCTTGGCGGCCTCGGCCATCGGCCCTCCCATAATTCCGCAAGACTGCCGAGGCGCGCGCGACAGTCGGGCTAACGGCATACACGGAAGTCGTCGCCCTCGCTCAAAGGACAGCGGAGGTTCGGTTGACCCAGTCGCGTCTGCAATGGGTCGAGAGCCGAACGTGGCCATGGGCGGGAAGCCGACTGGCGCCCAGGTCGTCTCCTCCGTCTGTCCCTGATCAAGCCCAGGGCGGCGGGGCTGAGATCGGCCGCCAACACTGCTCAAGGGCTGTCGCCATCTCGACCGCCCAGGCGCCTGGAGACCCTTCGGCCAGCCAGCCGCTGTAAGTTGTCAACCGGGCATGTTGCTGGAGGTCCACCCGCACAACATCGGCATGTCGGACAAGACCCGACATGTCGTCGTTGGGCGTCGGATTGGCGACCGCCGCCGGAACCCAGTCCGCCTCGGCGGACCGCGCCAAGGTGGCGACCGCGCCCGGACATGCCCGAAGGTCGGCTTCGACCCATTCGAGGTCCATGTCTCTCAGGGCAAGGCGAACCTGTTCTGTGGAAACGGCTCCGGTTTCCGTGACCCGTGACGCCAAATCGAGCCCGGCGAGCCTCGGTCTCATGGCCTGGGGCACCGCCGGAGCGCGCACCATCCGGGCCCTCAATCGCGAATCGCAGTTGTCCCGGGACCTGTTCTCTCCCGCAATGCAGCCTTCGGCGATGGCGATTGAATAGACAGGCCAACCGTAGTCGTCACCCGTGTAGGCAATCCGGATGATGGAGCGATTTGGGAAGTAGGCCTGAGGGTCGAACGCCACTTGCCGCACCAGGTCAGTGACGTGCTCCCGGGCAGCAAAGTAGGCGTGGTCAGTCGCCCCTTGCTGGAGCCGGGCGGGGACTGCCTCCTGTGCAGCGGATGCCGGGTCCACGGCGTGGGCAGCGGGTGGGAACATGCCCAGCAGCAGTGCGCAGACAGCAGGGAGGACGATGTGGCTCATCGATGAATCATGCTCCGCGCGAGACAGGTCCGCAATGGGTCGGGAGTGGACCGTCGCCTACGGGTGGTTAGCGGACCTTCGGTTCGAGATGGCGGACTTTGGCGCGCACGGCCCGTGTCATTGTAAGCGATAAGCGTGCACGGTCAGGCTTGGATCGCTCGATGGCTACGGTCGCGCCCCTTTCTTCGAGAAACCGGCGAAGACGCTTTCCATTCCGACGTCCCCAGACGCCGACGTAGCAAGTCCATAGGCCACGTCGATAAAAGACCGCGCCGCTGAACGCTCTGTGCAGCTCCCTGACGCCCATGAACTTCGAGAGCGCACCTCGCTCGACGAGGCAGACAAGGGTGTCCCCGTCAGGACTGAACGTCGGCTCGCGAAATGAGTAGGCCGTGAGAGGCTTCATCGCATGACAATGCAGAGCGTGGGCAACGTCTGCAATGGGTGGAAAGCGGACCGGACCTTGCGACCCTTTAGTGCAGCCATGAACAGTTTTGACCGTTCGCCTACGCCACCGGCAGGAGACAAAGCCAAAGAGCGGCCCTACTGGTTTGCGATGGCTGTCGTCATAGCCTTGGCCGTTGGCGCAATGGTCCGCACCTACATCTCTGCTGAACGTCTTGCAGATCGCTGTGAAGCCTATGCTGAGGAGCACAGGATTTTGCCTAACCAAGTAGTGAACTGCCCTTTTGATTGAGACTCCGCTGTGCTCCTGGGTCTTTAGCTGAGCTCCGCTAGGGGTCGGATCTGACAGTCACCTATGGGTGGAAACCAGACCGGAAGCCGGCCGTTACGGCCAGGTTGGGATAGGGGAGCCGCGCCATGCTTATCGCTAGTCTGTTGATCGCGCTTCAAACCGTCGCGCCGAATGCTGTGCAGTCGACGAACAATAATTCTGACATCGTCATCCGGGAAACCTCGGTGTCACGCTCCTACGCCGTGGCCACCCGCACCACATGCGGTGACGCAGCCTTCGAGATCGAGATCGTCGTGGATGGTGAAACCTCGCGAGTAGCAAAGGCGACGATCAATGGACAGGACACCCCGGTGTTAGCCGGGGTCGACGCTCTTGATCAGTTGATCAGCCGTTCCCGCGTTGTGGGTGTCAGGCCATTATTTTGTAGCCCCGGATTGCCATCGGTCCGATTGGCAGTTGCGACCTATAGCAGCGAACAAGACGCGGAGGAGGAGTCGGACGGTGGGGCGACGTTGATCGCTACAATGGGGGATTGGAGTAGCTCTGCATCCGGACCCCTCGTCCGCACTGGGTCGAGAGCCGAAAGTCACTCAAGGGTGGAAAGCAGCCCCGCGGACGAAGCTGCGCTTTCCAGGCTGCTCGAGGACTGTGCCGCTTGGCACCCGGTGGGAGGTAGTCAGCGGTAGTTCAGAGGTTTGCCTCGAATGTCCGCATGGGTCGTGAGCGGACATAGGCTGTCTCCGGGGAAAACGGACGCTACTGCCCGACGGCATCGTGGCTTGGCTGCCAAACATTTATGGACCCCGATCCAAGCTTGGGCGTTCCTCACCGATGAGCGCCCTTGTGCTGGATAACCGACATTACGCACATGGGTTGGCCCGAGCGTTCGGCGGCGCGCTCATCTTCTCCTTTCCGCTCCTGATGACCATGGAGATGTGGTCGCTCGGGTTCACCATCCCGCCTGACCGGCTGGTGGTGTTTCTGGCTCTGAGCCTGCCTCTCCTGTTTGGCCTCTCGTATTATGCTGGGTTCCGTAAGACCTACGGACCGCGGGACGACGCACTCGACGCGCTGGGGGCCATCGCCGTCGGCTTTGTGACCGTCAGCGTGCTGCTGTTCCTGTTCGGCGTGCTGCGTCCGGGGCAAGCCGCAGACGAGATCGTCGGGAAGCTCAGCGTCCAAGTGGTCCCGGCGGCGATCGGCGCTCTTCTGGCGCGGAAACAGTTGGCCGCATCGAGCGATGAGACGGCCGACGAGCCGATGGAAGAGAACGACCGGGACACCTACGGCTCCGAGCTGTTCCTGATGGCCGCCGGCTCGCTATTTGTCGCCTTCAATGTCGCGCCGACGGAGGAAATGGTGCTGATCGCCTACAAGATGACCCCATGGCATGCATTGGCGCTCATGGCGCTGTCGATAGGCCTGTTGCATGTCATCGTCTATTCGCTCGGTTTCGCCGGCCAACATCCGCACGACAGGCCGGGGCTGGCTTTCGCTCACTTCACGCTACCGGGCTACGCCATAGCGCTTCTCATCGCGCTCTACGCCCAGTGGACGTTCGGTCATCTCGACGGCGAGGGCAGCAGTCAGTTCATGATGACCACTGCGGTCATGGCGTTTCCCGCCGCTCTCGGTGCGGGCGCTGCGCGGCTATTGGTGTAAACATGGCGCAAAGGAAAAAAGCTGCGACGCGGCAGGAGCCCCCCCGGCCGCCAATGCTCGAATGGGCTACAGCCGGCCTTGGCCTGCTGGTTGTTGCGGCCGCGCTTGGGCTCACCTTGGCCCAGGCGCTGAACGGAAGCGAAAGCCCTCCGGATCTCACCCTGGTAGCAGGCGAGGCTCGCCAAACGCCCGCTGGCTGGGTCGTCGAAGTGGAGGCGGTCAACCACGGCGATGAAACCGCCGCCGCGGTGCACATCGAGGGCCGGCTCGGGGCCGAAACGGCCAACGCCGACCTCGATTACGTCCCTGCGCACGGTGAGGCCAGGGGTACGCTGCGTTTTGATGCCGATCCCAGGACCGGGCTTGAACTGTCAGTCCTTGGATGGCGGGAGCCTTAGGACGTTAACGGGCCCGGACTCAACTGGTCCGTGGGTGATGTCCGCAATGGGTGGAAAGCGGACTCAACGGTCGGTTAGCCCTTCCAGCCTTCCGGCCGGATCACCTCGATCCGCAAACCGGTGAAGTCCTTACTGTTGAGGCTATGCCCGTCAGTCAAAGTCGACATCATTCGTCCGGCTCTGCCGATCGAAAGCTCGGCAACCTCTGCTTCCCGTTGGCAGACACCCAACTCTGGATCAAGCCATTCAAGAACGATGCGGTAATAGGGGTGGTCCACTCCAACACTCCTTGCTGCGGCGGTCGATTCCAGAGACGCCCGACAACTGCCCTCGGACGTGGACGTCCACAATGGGTTGGCAGCAAATCTCGCTGAAGTCGTCAGTTCCCCTCTCTGCACCAGACCGAGCATCGATCCAGCCAATCTTCGAGCTGCGACAGGATCTCACTGTAGGAATCGGTCTTCAGCGTTCCTACGACTTCCTCGTTCATGTCGAAGGCGAACGGAATGTCCTTGCGCCGTCGACCTCGCTCGTTTCGTGGCCAGGGCTGATAGAACACCGTCAGGACAAAGCGTTCTGCGGGATTGAGTTCTGGCCGCCATTCGACATCAATCCTGAAACGTCGGCCTTCATTCCACGCAGCGAACAAAACCGAAGCCACGGGCAGGTCCGGCGCGTCCATGCCCTCGTATAGACCGTTGATGCCTATCATCCAGCCTGACGGAATGCGTAAACGGGCGCGTTGAAGCATGCGCTCGACAATCTCAGCGCCGCTCGACCACCAACTCGTAACGTCCGCCTTGACCTGCGCGGTAGGCGTTCGCGCGGAACGAATGAGGGCCTGGGCCCAAAGTCATCCGAATTTGGGCATCGCTGCCGCCCGCGCTGTCATCGTCGGTCCCAAGAGCAACCGGATTAGCGCAGTCGGTACCATCTGTAATGCTCAAGTAAGCGTCGAACTCGGTTGATCTGAGGGTGATGACGACGCTCTCGCCCGCAGCGGCTAGTAGTGTGAAGCAATCGTAGCGGCTGCCGTCGGCAAGCGTTCGATCGGTCGCGTTGAGGACGCCTTGAACACGCTCGCCCGGCCGGATTGAACTCTGGGCGGTGGCCGACGAAGCAGTCAGACTGATCGCGAAGAGCGCACCGACGACCCGTTTCATATGACCTTCCTGTGAGATGAAGACGCAGCGTTATCAGAGACAGTAGCCGACCTTGAAAATGACCGCTACGGGTCGGAACCCGACGACTGCTACTGATAGACGTCCATGTCCCCCGACTAGCGTTCAACCGGCACCACCCCATCTTCTTGAGCCAGCGTGGGCGATGATGTCGATGATCTCCGGTATTTTGGCCCGTCTCGGCCTCGGGAATACGGCGCCGCGGGGCGCGCTGTCAGTCGCCACGCTGGCGACGTTCCACGGCTACCTGAGGATGGAGATCGCCTACGCCAGCCTCGATCTCAATGAACCGGTCATGCTCGAGATCGTCGTCCGGAAGCCGACACGAATCTTCGCCGTCTGCGAGTCGCTGAATGGGTGGACGACCGATGGGGACCTTGGTTGGCGGGCTGTCGCCAAGGCCGACATGGACCGGGCCCGGCAAGTCAGAACTCCGCTTTTGCTGGACGAGACTTCGGGACAGGTGACCACGACGGCCTATCTGGCCGATTTTGGCGAAAACTACCGCAATCGGGTCTCCTCGGGCGAAGTGACTTTCCGCGTTATCGGCGCAACGGCCGGCAGGTGCCTCCTGTCCCGCAGGATGACGATCAAGCCTACATGCGAGCCTCTACAATAGGAGTAGCGGATCGACTTCAGGGCGCAACGAAGTTACCCAGCCGCCCGTGGGAGGATTGTCCGCAATGGGTCGAAAGCGGACCTTCCCAACGTCGGCTAGTGGCGCGGTGTATCGGCCGGTGCGCACACAGCGGTTCCGGCATCCACTCCGCTGCAATCGATCTCTCCCATAGGGTCCAGTCCAGCCTCCGCCAGAGGACAAGACAGGTCCCCGAGTAGCCGATCGACAGTAGCGCCGCTGTCAGGACGCAGTGCTTCTTGCACGATGCGCCGCACGTCCATCAGCGCAGTTCGATCATCCTTCACGGCGAACCTCCTCAGGCCGTTTATCCACCCTCAGTCCCTTGTAGCTGGCCTGTCGAACCCGACCGCTGGCCGTCCACTCAGCGATGTCTGCTTGCGCGACGAGCTCAGGTTCCACGAAGTGCAGCCGATCACCGCCCGTCGCCGTAGGTTGCAGCTTCCCAACGAAGGGGGTCCGCGAACGGGTCAGCGCCTTCAGCCTGGGCAAAACCTGCTGGACCTCTCGGGCGCCAAACCCATTTTTGACCGAGCCCGCGTAGATGAGCTGGCCATCCTTGTAGACGCCGGTCAGCAGGCCCTTGAAATGTCCGCCTGCCGCCGCCTTCCAGCCGCCGACGACCAACTCTTGTCCCGGCCGGCACTTCGACTTCGTCCAGGCGGTGTTGCGGCCGGCCTTGTAGTTCTCGTCCAGCCGCTTTGAAACGATGCCCTCGAGGCGCATCTCGCACGCCGCCTTGTGCAGTTGCCGCGCCGGGGCGTTGGGGAAGTGGTCGACGAACCGCACATGATGGTCGATGGCCTCGCCGCCCTCGTCCAGCACGCGCCTGAGCGACGCCTTGCGGGTCTCAAGGGCATAGGGACGCAGATCGGTCTCGCCCCGGAACAGGATGTCGAATGCGTAGAAGACGAGGTCCTCGGTCCGGTCACCGGCCATCGCCGACTGCAGTGCGCTGAATGACGGGCGTCCGTCCTCGTCGAGGGCGCAGAGCTCGCCGTCGAGGATGCAGTCCGGCAGCTCGGCCGCGAAGACTGACAGCACGCCCAGCTTGTCGGTCCAGTCGAAACCGTTGCGGGTGAACCAGGTGGCGCGGCCCCGGGAGACATTCAACTGCATCCGCCAGCCATCGAACTTGATCTCGTGAATCCATCCGGGGCCCTCGGGCGGCTTCGCGACGAGGGTCGGATGCGACAACGGTAGGAACTCGGCCGGCATCACCAGCGTGCGTTCCAGATCCTGCTTTCTGCGGGCCATGGCGGCGAGTCGAACGGCAAGCTGAGCGATTCGATCCGCCGCCAAGTGATTCAGGCGACTCGGGTTTTCGACAGGCCCGCAAACCTGATGTAGGCTCGGCCGTAGTTGCTGCCCGCCCCCAGACGGAATGACCACCGTGCGCAGGTTTCTGCAGAACATACAGAGCAATGGACCGTCCCACACGCTGGAAACAACGGACATCGGCTACCTGCTGAAGCGTCGCCCGGAGGGTGACACGCTCGAGTTCGACCGCCTTGCCCGGCAGGCAATCGACATGGCGGGCGATGACTTCGTCGCTCTGCCCCGCGTCGATGGCGCCGGGTATGATCAGGTAATTATCATTCCGTTTGAATGACCTGCCGGCCGATCGGGAACCGGAGCGAGCGAGCAGGACTTTGAACGGGCATGTCCGGAGCCAAAGATCCCCCGGGCTCCCGAAAGGGGCCCCTGAAGCCTGCATCCGCTGATCGTGTTGTCGTCGTCGAAGACCCGCCGAACGACACCCTGCTCATGACTCCGGACGAGGCAGACATTTCTGCCGTCCGAATGATGGATGCAGCCGACCGCGTACGGAAAAGCCCGCAAAGGAAAAAGCGCCATGAGTGACGACAAGACCCAGACCGGCGGCCAGGACCGCAAGCGGATCAGCCTGTCGGAGGACTACGAGGTCCGCGACTGGAGCCAGAAGTTCGGCGTCAGCGAGGAGCGCCTGCGCGCGGCAGTCGCCAAGGTCGGCAATATGACCGAGGACGTCGAGCGTGAGCTAGGCGGCACTTGACCACCACGTTCGGCTCGATGGCGAACGACAACGGGGAGGAGGTGCTCTTCCCCCTAATCGGGTTCGCAACCGCAGTCGTTGACGGCGCCGTAGCACTCCGTCTGGACTTCGCCACCACCCGCGAAGAGTACGCCAGCACGGACGGGGAGATGCAGCAGTTCGTCATGACGCCCGAGGCCGCCGTCGAGATCGGGAAGGCGCTTCAGGAGCGTGGCGCCCTGGCGCTCGGCGGCGTGAACTGATCGACTCCACAAAGCGGGCGAGCAGTGTACGTTTCGACTATGAGCAACACCAATCTCGAAGTCGAAGTGAAAGCGCTCCGGCTGGTCGTGGAGCGCCTGCTGGCGATGGTTCCGGGGGAAGTCCTGGACAATGCATCGGACAGCGAGCGGGCGAACATCGCGCACCATGAAGCGGGCGGCGAAACGATCCCGCCCACAGGCCATGTCGATCTTGAGGCGTCGCGTGAGGCGCTCAGGTACTACGAGGATGCGTCGACGCGTCGGGCGGAGTTCCGGCTAGACGGTGCCTAAGGGCGGGTTGGCCGCCGCTTGATACGCAGCAAGGCTGGCCCGCATCCGTTCAAGTTGGTCTTCCAACCATTCGCGATAGCGCCGATCTTCGATGGTGTCGCCGGAGATGGCCGCCAATCTCGCCTCAGCATCGGCGATCTCGTTCTTTTGCTGCTGAATCCCTTCGGCGAGCGTCGGCATCGCGGACTCCTCAACCTGCCCCACGCGTGACAGGATCGCACATGTGTAACCTCTACAGCCTCTCAAAGCACCAGCAGGGCATCCTCCAGATGGTCCAGGCCATGACGCCGGACGTTGGAAACTTCCCGCCTCTGCCGGGTATCTTTCCCGACTATCCCGCTCCTGTGATCCGCACGAACGCCGCGGGTGAGCGTGAGCTGGCAATGCCGCGCTGGGGGATGCCGAGTTCGAAGAAGGCGCTCATGGATGCCGCCACAAGGCGGGCCGACAAGCTGCGGGCGAAGGGTAAGGACGTCGATTTCGCCGAGCTGCTGAAGATGGAGAGGGACGGCGGGACGACGAACATCCGCCGCACCGAGAGCCGCCACTGGTGGCCATGGCTCGGCGTCGAGAACCGTTGTCTCGTCCCTTTCACCGCCTTCAACGAGCCCGATCAGGTGGAGCGGGGCCCGTCCGTCTGGTTCGCCCTGGGGGAGGATCGTCCGCTGGCCTTCTTCGCCGGCGTCTGGACGCCTCACGCCTGCGTTCGAAAGATCAGCAAGGGCTGGGAAGAGATCGAGACGTTCGGCTTCCTGACGACCGACGCGAACGGGACCGTCGCCCCGTTCCACCCGAAGGCCATGCCGGTGATCCTGACGACCGAGGAAGAGCGTGAGCTCTGGATGTGGGGGCCATGGGAACAGGCGAAGGCCCTTCAGCGGCCTCTTCCGGATGACGCGCTGGCGATCGTCCAGCGAGGCGGCAAACAGGATCCCCCCGACGCTGTCTGACAGCCGGCGGCCGGAGTCTTCAGGCCATCAGAGGGAGTGTCGTGCGCAGGACCGCTCCTGCCCGGCCCAGGCGCGGGGATCATGATCGACGTTCTGGCCGATCAGCACGGCGCAACGGCGTCCGTCCGGCAGCCTTGCGATGCACCGCGTCCTCCCCCGGGCGTCGACCCACCCGCGGATCAGGTCCACCGGAACATCGAAATGCGCCGCCAGCGCGTCGATGCGGTCGTCCGTGTTAGCCGCGGTTTCCAGCAGACCGATCCAGATGTGCCCGATCTCCCGCAGAAAGGCGTCGGCCGTCTGCGAGCCTCGATACGAAGCGGGCTCCTGGCACGGGATCATGACGCGCCTCGCCCGGCGGCAGCGCGCGACCCGCAGCCGGCGAGGTGAGACGAACGCCTGGTTGGCGAGCCCGGCCCTCGAAACGCCGTCAAGCACAGCCCCGCCAATCGCCGCTCCTGCGAATCCACCACCCCGGGCCGGATGCTAGGGTTAACGGTTCCTTACGGCAAGGCAGGGCCCTGACCGCCGATCCCGCAAGCCGGCGGCATCGGAGCGCAGCGCAAATGCTCGACGCTCCGGCCGGAATCGGCAAGAACGCGCGCGGCCCCGGCGCCTCGCCCTACCCCCGCTGAAAGGGTCGTGCGGCGCGCCCGCGCCGCCCTCGACGACCACATTTCGCCCTCCGGGATAACAAAGGTAGACGGCGCTACTATTGCTGCTAAGGTTACCTTGCTCGTGTGCCCGCGGCCCGGCCTATCGATCCCCTTGACGGTCGGGCCGCACCACAGCCTCTCGCTCCACGCATCGCAACCGGCGCCTCCAGGGGGGACCCTGGCCTGAGCCGCGCCCGTTCCGGTCAAGGCCGGCCTCACGGAGCCTGGACCGGAGTCCCGGGCGCCGCCAGTCTGCCCGCACAGGACGCGCCGCCTCACGCGAGCCGACCAGTCCGGGTCAACGAGAGCGGGTTCCCTTGCGAGGGACATGTGCGGACGGCGCCGGGGCCCCCTTCGGCGAACGCGGCGCAGGCCCGGCGTGAGCTCTCGAAGCCGTCCCGCGTCCCTCAACAGGCTCGGATCGCGTCTGCAGTGGACGCCCGGAACCAGTCCCCACGGCTTCCGGAGGGCGGCGGCGCGCCTCTTGCGGCTGAGGCCTCATCAAATGGGAGATTGTGCCGTGACGAGACAGATCCTAATCGCCGCCTCGCTCGCCGTTCTGGCCTTGGCGGCTTCCGAGGCTTCGGCCGGCGAGCGCCGCGGTCCCCCCGGGTCCGGCCCCGGCTGCGGCGGCTGCGGTCACGCGCCGTCCCCTCCGCCGCCGGGGCGCTGGAGCCCCGGCGTCAACGTCAATGTCCATGCGTCAGCGTCGGCCTCGGCCCATGCGCAGGCCGACGCCCGCAGTCATCTGAACGCGCGCTCCTATTCGTCCGGCTTCTCGCGGGGCGGCGGCCATGGCGGCGCGGTCCATGTCGGCAGCGGAGGCTATGCTGCGGAATCCTACGCGGCGACAGGCTATTACGCGGCGATCGAGGATCTCGGGCCCGCCCCCGTCAGCGCGCCGTTCGGCTACGCCGTCCACGGGTTTGGCCGCCGATACATCGGTTGGACGCCCTCGTCCTCCTACGGCGACTGCCGCTGCGCCCCGGAGCCGCGGCGGCGCGACGACTACAGCTACCGGGAGGAACGCCGGGAGCACGGGCGGGAGGAATACCGCGAGTACGAGAGCCGTCATTACGAGTCCGAAGCCCGCTACGGCGGCTATCGTGAGGCCTGGGCGCCCCCGGTGCATGTGCGCCCGGCGCCGGTCTACGTTGAATCGCCGCCGATCTATGTCGAGGCCCCGGAGGTTATCGTCGCTCCGCCCGTCATCTACCGGGCCCCGCCCGTCCACGTCAGGCCCGCGCCGGTCCATGTTCAGCCGGCTCCGGTCTATATAGAGGCGCCCGAGGTTCACGTGTCGGCGCCGGACGTTCATCTGGCTCCGCCGGTCGTCGTCCCTTCCCCCCCGATCTATGTCGAAAGCCCCCCCGTCCATATCGAGGGGCCGGCGGTCCATGTCGCGCCGCCCGAGGTCATCATGCCTCCGGTGCAGTCCCCGCCGCCGCCGCCGCCGCTGGACTATTACGGGGACCTGCCGCCGCCGGGCTCTGTTCCGCCGCCGCCGCCGCCGCGGCACAACTATCGCCAGGAGCCCGGCGAGCGCGGATGAACTCCTCGCCCTCGCCCGGTGCGGCGCCGGGGCATGGCCGTTGACGATGTCGGCCCGCGATGCCTGGACGCTGGTGCTGTTCTGCAGTTCCGCCATCCTCGTCGCCGCCTGGATGGCGCTGGACGTCCGGTGGCCGGCAGGGCGAGCGGCTCCGGCGCCCATGGACTTCAGCCGGCTTGAGCGCTCCCCGCCCGTGGAAGACGCCATGGCGCCGCAGAAGTCCCGAACGCCGCTTCGGAAGGGGCGGGTCGTCGAACGTCTTCGTCCCGCAGCACGAATCCGGGCAGGCCGCCCGTCCGGCGCGCGGCCCGGCGCCGGGACAGGTCCGGCGCCGGAGGTGGGTTACAACGCGATGGCGACCTGGCGTGCCGGGACAGGCCCCGGGTCTGCGACGCTGTACGCCTGGCCCGCGCCCCGGCACGATCAAACCGCCATGCCGTCGCCCTACCCCGGCCTTGAGCCGGACGATGCCGCTACACAGGCGGATCCGTCTCGCTGGCGCAATCGCCGCGACGGCGGCTACTGAGGCCGTCCGGGAACCGACCTCTCTATCGAACGGACCTCGCGGTCCGGAAGGATCAGGCCGGCCAGGATCCAGCCTGACGTACTGGCGATGACGACGAGCTCGACGGCGATCACCGCGTAAAGCCAGGCGGCCCGCAGCTCCTCGACCAGCGAACCCCCTTCGCGGCGAGGAGGTGTTTGAAGTTCCGGTTTCAAAGCGCTTGAATCCTTGCAGGCCTGCAGCCATTCAGCTGCGACCGGGAGAGGGTGATGGCCACAAAGACGGAATCAGCGACCAGCAAGGCGGAGCAGATCCGTGACCTTGCGGCCCGGGGAATGCCGCGCAAGGTGATCGCCGGGCGGCTCGATGTTTCGGAAAACCACGTCAATTCGAGCCTGTCCCGCGACCGGGCCTCCGGCCGCATCCCGCCCACGCCCCGCACCGGCGTGGTCGAAGGGGTCGTCGTCGGCCCCGACGGGGCCCTCACCGTGTCGGCGTCGGCGCTGGAGAACATCGGGCTGCGGCCGGGAGACGACGCGGTTCTCGTCGTCACCCGGTCTGAAGTCCTGATCATGTCGCCGGCGACGGCGCTGAAGAAGCTGTCCATCTGAACGCCTAGTGCAGGGACGTCCGGTCCGGACAGGGTCCCTCCGCCATCGCAGGCGCAGGCGGGGCGAGTTCCCTGATCCTTTCGCCGGCCGGGGCGCCGGAGGGGGTGCGCAGGACCGTCACCAGCTGGGCGCCCCGGTCCGTCATCCTCAGCAACCATTGGCGCGGACGCATGGCAGTCTCCTTGGGGCGCGGGCAGAAAGCCGCAGCCGCAGTTCAGTGGGCGGGGCCGCGGACGGCGAAGGCGGGCGCCAGAAGCTGACTCATGCGGCGCCCCGTGCGGCACAGCTCCGGCTCGAAGCCGCGAGCCAGAAGATCATCCAGCACGCGCCGCGCCTCGGAGATCCCCTCCTCGCCCGTGAAGGCGAGACCCGACGCCAGCGTTGCGCCGGGGGAAGACAGCAACCAGAGCCAGCCGGTCTCCATCGGTTCCAGATCGATCGAGAGCGCCCCGAACCCGGCGTCGTCCCAGGAGCCGCCTGCCGGATCTTCGGCCAGACCAGCCGTATCGGCTGGAGCAGGACGGACCGCGCCCGCGCCAGCCGGCCGCGCGACGAGAGGGCGTGACCGGGCCGGGCGGCCGCGCCGTCGCGAGGAGGACCAGACGACGACGAGCGACAGCGCGAGCATGATCGCGCACCCGAGGGCCAGAAAGATCGGATCGACAATACCGCTGGACATGGCCTTCGGGTCCCGAAAGGGGAAAGATCAGCTTGGATTGATTGCAGCCGTGCAATCGGTATGCCGATCCTGCACGGTAAGCCCGCTTTCACAAAACGGTGGTAACCCATAAGGCGCGGACGCTTTGGGGGGCGGTGTGTCAGAGGATTGTTTTGAAGCGCAATCGGCGCTCGGGGTCGCCGGCCGGGTCAAGTGGTTCGATCCCGGCAAGGGATACGGTTTCGTCATTCCAGACCAGCCTCCTCAGCCCGACGCACAGGACGTGCTGCTGCGCATCGCCGCCTTGAAAGCCTGCGGCCGGAACGTCGCGCTCGAGGGGGCGCCGATCGTCTTCGACTGTGTCCGCACTTCGAGGGGCTGGCTCGTATCTGCTGTGCACTCGCTCGGGGAGCCCGAGTTCGCCACGCGCAGCTTCGTTCGCCCTGTCGACGCCCGTGAACCGGACGAAATCGCGGAGCACGCGGTGGTCAAATGGTTCAACCGGACAAGGGGCTACGGTTTTGTGGTCCGAACCGCCGCGCCCGGCGACGTCTTCGTCCATGTCGAGACGCTGCAGCGCTGCGGCGTGGACGGGCTCGTGCCTGGCGAAGAGGTGGCGATTCAGGTCGTCGCTGGTCAAAAGGGATTGGTGGCCGCAGCGATCCGGTCGGCCGAACCACCCCTGCGATGAGCCGCCTGCCGCAGGTGTGAGCGGTTGGCCAGCGCTGGCGGGCGCATGCGTGGGATCACATTGTTTTCCGACGGTGCTTGCCGTCGTGCGGATGGGCGTTATCCTGTGGGGATGACCGACAAGGAACGATTTGAAGCCCTGCTCGATATCGTGGACGATTCCCGCGCCGAGGTCCGTGCGCTCAGTGAGCAGCTCGTCGTGCTCGGCTATGCCGTGCAGCGCGGCAAGAACGGCTTCTGGCCCACCAACGCAGGTTGGAACTTTCTGGGCGATCAGGGACGGCCGTTCGACACCGGCGCCTTGCCGCTTCGAGCCAACGCCTGACGGTCGCCGCCTCGAGAGGCGCTGCGGGGTCGAGCATCGTGACAAACCCGTTGGAACCGCACCAGCCTGCGCCCGCCAGGCGCTTAAGACGGTAATGCGCGCCTTGCGTCCGCGCCGACTTCGATTCCCTCGGCAAGACGCTCAGCATCCCTCGCCATCCCGACCCCGCCCCGCCATGGTCGCGCGACCGGGGCCGCCCTTGATCCGCCGGTCCCTCGTCGAACGAAGCTTCCACAGGGCTTCGCCGAGGTTGTCGCTCCGCGCTGAATGACATCTTCCCGCACGACGCGGCCGGCGCGACGTCCTGTGAACCGCTCCCCGGGGAGGCGCACAGCGGCGGCCTTCTGCAGGACGCCGTTGTTCGCGCCCGCACCACCCCGCCTTCACCGCCTCGTGAGATCAACAAGGTGAACCTCGTACTGACATACGCGGTTTACAGGCTGTGAAAGGACAGAACGATCTTCACGTCACGCTAAGCCTACCTCATCGCGCGACATTAAGTGTTGGGGACTAGGGTTTGCTGGAACACGAGGACTATTTCTCATGACCCGCACGCTCAATACTCTCGCTGCCGCAGGCGCGCTGATCGTCGCCGGGCTGCTGGCCCAGCCCGCCTCGGCGGCCGACGGTCAGGCCGGCGGGAACTACCGCGTCACTGCGCGGGTCCCGGTCGCGTGCTGGGTGCGCCCGACCACGGCCCTGCTCGCCAACCCCGGTTCCGGCGGCTCGGTGGTGGAGGCCTGCAACTCGCCAGGCGGATTCACCGTGTCGGCGCAGTATCGGCCCCTTCTGTCGACCGAACGCGCCAGCCTGCGCTACGCGGGCCGGCTGATCGATCTGGCGAAAACGGGCGACCAGGTGCTGCGGCGCTCGTCCATGGCCACGATCCGGACCGTCGACTACGAGTTCGGCGAAGTCGAACTCGCAGAGCCGCTCGTGCTGTCGCTGACCATCCAGCCGATCTAGCGCCGGCGTCGATCGGCCGGGCTAGAGGGCGGCGACCGTAAAGGTCAGCACGTCGGTGTAGTCGCCGGCCCGGCGGCCCGCCACTTCCCCGATCTGAACGCTCAGCGGATATTCGTCCGCCCGCGCGCGCCGGGATACGATCTCGAAACTGTCCGGCGACGTCAGATCCATCTGTCGGTCACCGACCCCAAGAACGTAATCCACGTACCATTCGCTGACGCCCAGCCGGAGACGCCCGTCGTTGGCCGACCGGATGGAAACCCGGTAACCGCCGGTGCTGAGGACGTAGAGGGAGGCCGTCAGCGGCCGGGGCCCCGAGACGAGTTCACCCAGTTCGATCCGGGCGACGCCGTCCGTCCGCTGGAACTGGCCTTTCAGTCCCATCACGGCCGCGGGGATCACTTCCAGCCCCAGAGACACGGGGCGCTCGCCGACGGTGAGGCCGTCCTTGTCGACGATGGAAATCCGGGCCTGCTGCGAATAGAGCCCTTGGGAGGGAACGGACGCAGGCGCGGCCGTAAAGCTGAATCGCAGCCGCTCCATCTCGCCGGGCTTCAGATTGACGGGCCTTGCGTTGGGCCTGCGCTCGTTGAGCCCTGCGCGCGGCGTCAGATCCGCCCCGTCCCGCTCGTCCACCAGGGTGTAGGCTACGCGAGAGGCGTCGCCCGCCGTGCGCAGACCGTAGTCCTCGCCGATGAGCTCGATCCTCACGATCCCGCTGCACCGTTCGTCGCCCCGGTTTTCGACGGTCACGTCGAACTGCCGGAACGTCGCGTCCTGCGCGAACGGGTCGTATCTGACAAACCAGTTGTCCTGGGAGGGCTGGATCGAAAGCACGCAGGCTTCCGCCTTCCCGACCGCAGCGAACGCCAGGCAGATCCCGGCGACGCCGGCAAGCAGTTTGGGGAAGGACATTTTCAGCCTCTCACTTATTCTTCAGTAACGTCGACGGGAACGCTGACAACGTGGAGGTCGAGGAGCCCGTCTGAATCGGCGGGCACCTCGAATTCGAAACTCTGCGCCGGGCTTGTGAAAAGCTCAACACGATAGCGTTTGCCCGGCTCCAGCGACTGGAGTGCAAACCGCCCGACCGAGTTGGTGAAGAACAGCTGGGGCTCGGCGGAAGGGTCGCCGATCATGACCATCCGGCCGCTGACGAGCGCCACCGGCTTTTCACCGTTGCCAACGAGGCGGCCCAGGGCGCTGACGAAGGCCGCACTGCCGACCTCGATCGCGTAGCCGCTCTTGTACGAGGGATGAACGCGCAGGATGCCGTCGCCGACATCGTAGCCGCGCGGGGCCTCGATGGCGTCATAGCGAACGGACTGGTTCACATAGGAGGTCAGCAGGTTGGACAGGGCGGGCCCGAAAGCGCCACTCCTGGACGTATACCGGCCGCCTTCGAGGCTTTCGCCGACGATGACGTCGTGGTCGCGCAGGCTCTCGTGCGGATAGACGATGGCGAAGCTGTCGTAGATCGTGCGGCCGATGGCGACGCGGCCGCCGGTCGTGGCGATGGACGAACCCACCCGCAGACTGGTGACCTGTTCCTCGGTGATGTTGCTGAGGTCGCGGCCGAAGGCGACATGGCTGACGGTCGCGTCGAAGCGGTTGGAGCTGTAGTCGACCTGACCGGAAACCGAGCCCGCGCCGTCGTCATAGGTCGCGCCGACCGAATAGCCGAAAGCGTCCACGCGATTTTCGCCGGCGCGCTGGAACCTGACGGCTCCCGAGTTGCGGGCCGAGTTGTAGCGCGCCTCGCCCCGGTCCCGGAAATTCGGCGTCCAGATCAGCGCCGCGGTCGCTCCGAAGCCGGCGTCGTCGAACCCTGAGGGGCCCGTGTTGATACCGAAGTCGCTGTATTCCACTCCCACCTGGACACTCCATTCCGGCGTCACGCGATAGGTGCTCGAGGCGTTGATCGTATAGGCGTCGTCGCGCAAGGGGTCGCGGCTCATCCGGTAGCTGGCCGACAGGTTGCCGATCCATTCCGTCGAAAAGCGGCGCGAATATCCGCCGCTGAAGGACCAGGACGTCGGATTGTCGCCGAACTGGTTGCCGAGCGTGGCGAAGTCGTCGGAGATGAAATCGGCGACGAAGCTGACCGCGTCGGCGGTGCCTCCAAGATCCAGCAGATATTCATAGCCGACCGCGAAGGCGTAGCCCTGCCCGGCGAATTCACTGTTGCTGAGTGAACCGTCGAACTGGAGCCTCGACCCGCCGGGCAGGATCAGCTGGCTCTGGGCGGTCAGGTTCTGCACGTCCCTTGAGGCCTGCAGACCCGCGCCGACCGAGGGCCGGTTTTCGAAGGCTTTGCGGTAATAGCCCGTGAAGGCCAGTTCGCCGTCCGAATAGTCCGGCTCGCCGAAAAGGCCGTCGCTCGTCAGGCCGAAATAGGCGCCGTATTCATAATCGCCGGGCTCAAGGTCGATGCTGTCCAGGTAGGCGCTGTAGGAGACGCTTTCGCGGCGCCCGGACTCGCCCTCAATATCGATCTGGACATCGTTGCCGCCGGCGTCCAGCGGCAGGTTGCTGACGTCGTACTGGCCCGGGTCGAGACGGAATTCGCGGACGAAGACGCCGTTCCTGGACACCCGCACCGTCGAGGCTTCCTGCAGGATCAGCTCGCGCGAGCCCGAAAGGACATTGTTCCGGAAGGACTCGAACCGGCGCCGTTGCCGGTTGACGCCAACGCCGCCCAGTTCGGTGAAGCCCTGGCGTCCCCGCACCTCGGGGTCCAGATCGCCGAAGGTCCAGCGCCGGAAGTCCTCGGGCTCGTCATAGACCAGGCGAGCGTAGCGGCGCTCGACGTCGTAGGTGCCGGCGAACTGGTTGTCGCGTCCCTGCACGTCGGCTTCGAAGACGAAACCCGCAAGGCGGACCGCCCCGTTCAGAAACACGCTCGGACGATCCGTCTCGCCGGTGGACATGCGGCGGCTGACGGAGATGTTGGTGTTCAGATAGGCGCTGAAGGCTTCAGGGCCCTGCTCCACAGGTTCGGGCCGGCCGCCGCGGAAGAGGAACTCGGGCAGGCGTTTGGCCGGATCGATGCGAAGCACCAGAACCGCAAGCTGCTCGGGATCGTAGTCGAGCTGGATTCCGGCGGCGTTGATCTCTTCCGGCGCGAACTGCTCCACGCCGGTCAGGGAGGCGGCCAGTTCGGCCTTCGCCTCATCCGTCAGAAGCGGACTGATCAGATCGATAAAGCCGGCGCTGTTGACGATGAAGCGATCGTCCGCCGTCAGCAGCACGGGCATCTCGCCCAGAACCCGGCGGTTGAACTGCAGGGGCACCGTCATCGCGATATCGCGATTGTACGGATTGATGTTGGGGCGCGCGGGCCGCTCTTGGGCGGCCGGGTCGATGGCCGCGGCGGCGGCCGCTACAGCAACCGGCTCCAAAGGCGCCTGCACCTCCTGGGGCCGGCCGCGCGCCGCCCCGTCCGTCGGCGCCGTCATGGCCATGATCGGCCCCAGCGCGACGCTTGCGATCAGCCCCCCCAGGCGAGTCATCGTGCGAACCGGACCGTGACCGGCCGGGCCGGATCCAGGGCCTCGCCCGTAGGAATGTTGAAGGTGCGGCGTCCGCCGGCGGGGGCGAGGTATCCGACACCGACCGTCTGGGCGACTTCCTGGCCGCCGAGCGTGAGGCTGAAGGGCTCGCCGTCCGTCCGGGTGCCTTCAATGATCCAGGTCGCGCCGCTCATCAGGGCGTAGCGCCGGCCTGCGTTGGTGACAACGATCTCCACGCCCGGCTGTGCCGGTGCGGCGGGAAGCGCCGCGCCCCCGGTCAGCGACGGATCCACCTCGGGCGCCGGAGGAGTGACCATGGCCGGCTTTACCGAAACGACCTGGACATCAGGCTGGGCGCCGGCGGGCGCCACAACGAGCAGCGCCTTCATCGTATAGAGGACAGAGACGGATACGGCGCCGGCCGCCTCGGTGGCGACGGGCTCGGTGGCGACCGGCAGTTGCCGGACCCAGAGGTAGTAGGCGTGGGACACCGGAATGTCCGGCTCGCCGACCCACTGGACGCGAACGACCTGGCGTCCGCCGACTGGCACGACGCCCTGGGGCGGGAACACAAGAAACTGGTCGTCAGCCGGGGTTTCGACAAGTTCGCCGTTCTCGTCGAACTCGACGCGCGTGATGCGGGTCTCGAACGGAAGGGCCGCCGAACCGATGTTGCCGACCTCGATCCGCGCGGTCGAACCGGCGCCGGTCGTCGTCAGTTCCGACACCATCGGCGCGACGCGCATGGCCCAGGCCGCGGAAAGGATGCACATCCCCGCCGCAAGCGTCGCCATAAAGGCGACGGCGTGGCGCATCGATTGAGGAAAACGAAGCCCTCGTAACATCTCTAGTCCCCCGAAGCCGGCGAAGCGCGGCTGTTCGTCTTGGTCTGGCTTCCAGCAAGGGCCGTGCCAGCGAAATCCGGCCCGAAACGAGAAACAGGAGGGCGAAGCCGCCCTCCTGTTCCTTAGGCGGCAGGTCTTAAGCTTTTACAGGCCGGCCGAGATGGTGACGCCGAAGGTGCCGGCGTAGGTGCCGGCCAGCAGCGCCTTGGCCGGGGTGGGGACGACGATGTCGAGCGACATGGCCGACTTCCAGGCGCCGTGCTGACGCGAGGCCTGGTCGGAGTTGGCGGCGACGGTCAGGGTCTGGTTCGTGCCGGCCGCCGGAGCGCCCGTGCCCGAAGCCTTGTAGCTGGCCGCGACGGAGTACGGCAGGTTCGCCTGGAAGACGTCCGTGTCGTAGCCCGAACCACCGTTGTTCACCATGCCGCGCACGTCGGTCTTGGCGATGCGGACGGTGTTGGCGGTGTTGCAGCCGGCCAGGTTGGTGTCGATGCTCAGCACGGCCGGGGCGACCATGGTGAAGGCGGCGGCGGGGCCGGAATCGTCGGAAGCGAAGATGCCGATCTGGCCGAAGTCCAGGGTCTCGGTGTTGTTGTCGCCCGAGTAGTAGGCGCAGTCGGTCGAGACCGTACCCGTCAGGGTGAAGGTCGCGCCGTCCGAGGTCGCGGAGGTGCCGACGTTGTTCACGGCGTTGCCTTCAGCGAACCAGGCCGAGCGCGTGGCCGAGCCGTCCTGGGCCAGGGCGCGCACGGCGTTGGTGGCCAGGGTGTTGTTCGGCGACGTGTCGCCGGGGCTGCTGACGTGACCCATGTTCAGTCCGTCGGTGTACTGGCCGAAACGGATGTCCTGGGCGGAGGCGGAGCCGGCCATGACGGCCACGGCGGCGACGCCGGCGAGAAGCGATACGATTTTCATTAGGTTACCTGATTGGTTGCTTGGATGAAAAAAGGGGCGGCTGACGCCGCCCCTTTTCGCCCTGCCGGCTTAGAGGCCGGCCGAGATGGTGACACCGAAGGTGCCGGAGTAGGTGCCGGCCAGCAGCGCCTTGGCCGGGGTCGGGACGACGATGTCGAGCGACATGGCCGACTTCCAGGCGCCATGCTGACGCGAGGCCTGGTCGGAGTTGGCGGCGACGGTCAGGGTCTGGTTCGTGCCGGCCGCCGGAGCGCCCGTGCCCGAAGCCTTGTAGCTGGCCGCGACGGAGTACGGCAGGTTCGCCTGGAAGACGTCCGTGTCGTAGCCCGAACCACCGTTGTTCACCATGCCGCGCACGTCGGTCTTGGCGATGCGGACGGTGTTGGCGGTGTTGCAGCCGGCCAGGTTGGTGTCGATGCTCAGCACGGCCGGGGCGACCATGGTGAAGGCGGCGGCGGGGCCGGAATCGTCGGAAGCGAAGATGCCGATCTGGCCGAAGTCCAGGGTCTCGGTGTTGTTGTCGCCCGAGTAGTAGGCGCAGTCGGTCGAGACCGTACCCGTCAGGGTGAAGGTCGCGCCGTCCGAGGTCGCGGAGGTGCCGACGTTGTTCGCGGCGTCGCCAACGGCGTGCCACGACGAAACCAGCGAGCTGCCGTTGTTGGCGTTGGCCAGGTTCAGGTTGGCCGGGATGTTCGCGATGAAGGCGAACGGACCGGTGTTGTTGCCGACCAGGTAGGTCGAACCCGTCAGCGAGGACTGACCCTTGTGGATGTCCTGGGCCGAAACGGAGCCGGCGGCGAGAGCGACGGCGGCCACGCCGGCGAGAAGCGATGCGATTTTCATGATGATCTCCAGAAGCTTGGTTGCGGAAAAACGTCGTCGACCGAGCGAAATCCACCCCCCGATCTTGGAGGACGTTAAAAACTCGTTAAAGAGGTGCGTCAAGTAAAAACGACGTTAACGGTCAAGTCAAACGACAGTTTCCCCCCTCAGGGGAAATAATAGAGCCGCGATGATGCAATACGCGCTGCGCCGCCCCAATGATTTGGGGCGGCGCATTACTCTCCGGTTTGAGAAACTAGACTCGTGAATTCATCAAAGACGCGAGGCGACTGTTATGCTCAGCGTTTCCGCGTACTGGCCGGCGAGGAGACCGGCCCCTTCCGGCGAGCCGGTGCGAATTTCGATGCGGGCGCCGCCGGACGCGATGGCGTCTCCGCTTCCCAGCGTCTTGCGGGCCATGAGTCCGCGGCTGTCGTAGCGCGCCTGCAGGACCGAGGCGCGCGGTCCAATGACCGGCACCTGGACATCGAGCGTATAGGGAAGCGTCCCGGCGAACGGCCCCTGTCCCTGGGGCAGCAGCGAATGCGCCAGTCCGCCTCGCGCCGACTGGAAGCTCAGGTCGAACGGAGTGTTGCAGTCGAGCGCGACCTGGGCGCGGACGACCTGGCCGCCGGACAACTCGCCCAGATCCATGTCGCCGCCGCCGGCCAGATCACATCTGGCGCTGATACGTCCGGACAGGATGACGTCCGCCCGCGAAAATGAAGCGATCGACTTGTTGGCTGCCGGCTCGGCGTACGCGGCGCCGGCCCAAATCGCGCCGGCGGCGGCCGCCATGGCGCAGCGCGAGCGCCAGCCCGCGTTCAAAATCCGATACATCGATAACCCCCGTCGCAGTGGAGAAACCCACTGCGCCCTCACCCCAAGAATCGTGCCGTCCCGCAGCGGGACAGTCGCGAATGGTTAAGAAACCGTTTACGCGGCGCCTCTTCTAGTTGAGATAATTATGGATTGCAATGCGTTCATCGAACACGGGTGCACCAACCTCTCCGCAACTCTAGCGCGTTAACGCCCGCAGCGCTTCGAATGGCGGACTGGCTGACGTAACGGTGATCCGTCTCTGCCTCCTCCGCCCTGATTGCAAAAACCGCCTTCAAAGACGTCTCAGGCCCCAGGTCGGAACAGAGGAATTGCGACCTCAAACCCAGTCGTGGCGGGCTTCCGATGCGACGCGAAGACTTGACGGCCGGGGAGCCGCCGCCGCCTTCACGAACGCCGCTCCCCGGCCGCCTCATCCCGGCAACCAGCTTGGCCATTAACCAGTTCCGTCGACAAGCGCTACTATAATCTCAACTTCAGGGCGTTCAGAGAAGTGTCCCTATTTCGGGACGAAAACGGCTTGCGTCCGATTTCGGACAAAACCGGTCGCCCTCCCGCGGTGAGGTCACTGGTGTTGCGTGGCGAGCCCCCTGGAGCGGTGTCTGGTCACACAGGGAAGATCGGCCCGGGAGAGGGTCCGCAAGCCATTGGAAGCCCACGCGTCCCGTATCGGGACGGACCTCAGGTTCAGTCCAGGGTTCCAGTATGCAAAGAGATGCGCTGCGGGCCGCAAATCGTCGCCCGCCATCAAGACTGGCGGCGTGGCTGGGCGGATCCGGCAGTTACTGGAGCTCGGTCGCGCCGGCGCGGGCTAACCGGCCTCGGTCTCACGGGCGCCGCCCGGCGCGAAGGCCCCGAGTTCCGCTTCGAGTCTGCTGACCTGCTTCACGATGCGCACGGCGAGACGCCGGAACCTTTCACCCGCCTCGGTCGGGCGAACGGCAGGCTCCGAGCGATCCAGCAAACAGACTGACAGATGCTGCTCAAGCCCGATCACATGGCGGGAGAGCGTGGACTTCGGCCGGCCGGACGCGCGCGCAGCCGCGGAGAAGCTGCCGTGTGTGGCGACGAGAAGGAAACTCCTCACGACCTCGACATTGAGCATCCGACCCTCTTGATCCCCGCGCCCGCACAGGATTACCGCGCGCACGGCAATAGAAGTCACATCGCAACGCCCTGCCAGAGTTTTTGTCGGCGGCGCGGAGAGATGATTTCCTGGAAGTGCGCCGCGTCGAATGTCGCCCTGATGTCCGTGGGCAGATCCCTTCGCCGCCGCCCGCCCGGCGCCGAACGCCCGGTGCTACTGGCCGCCCGTAGGTTTGGACGCGGTAACGGCGGGGACGCCCCGATCAGCATGCCATCCTCCGGCGAGGGCTCCGGACGAAATGCGCTAGCGGAGGAGCAGCGGCGCCACGCGCGGCGCCAGTCGACGCGCGATCACTTCAATCCCTTTGGCGTTCGGATGAATGCGGTCGGCAAGCGCAAACGCAGGATTGAGCGCGATACCGTCGAGCAGGAAGGGATAGAAGGCGGCTTGGCGTCGATGGGCGACATCGGCGAACACCGCGTCGAACGCCATGGAGTATAGTCCAAACCATGGTGGAGCGCGCATTCCACAGATCATCGCTGGTATGGCGCGCGCCGCCAGCCGCTCAAGGATGGCGTCCAGATTGCGTCTGGTTTGGTCAGTCGGAAGCATTTGCATCATGTCGTTCGCCCCAAGGGCCACGATGCAAAGTCCCGTGTCGTCGGGCACGTCGCGATCGACGCGCCGAAGTCCGTCGGCGGTCGTGTCGCCCGACACGCCGGCATTGGTCACCCGGACCGGGCGGCCCAAGGCCTCGAGCTCCGCCTTCAGGCGAACCGGCAGGGCTTCGCTGGCGCGCAACCCGTACCCCGCCGTCAGGGAGTCCCCCAGCATGGTGATGCGAGCGGGGTTCAATGATCCCGCTTCCAGATCAGGCTCCTCCACCGCGACGCCGCGGCGGGCCTGATAGGCCGTTCCTCGAACGCGACCATTTTTCGAAGGCGATGCAGACGTGGAAACTCACCGGGCGTTCTGGGCATGCCGCGTCCAACCGATACTCGAGACCCCTGGTTCCGATGATTGATGCGAGCGGCCCCGCATTGTCAGGCCTCAGCGCCCAGGGCCTGGCCTGCCATGGCGCTCTCCGCCTCCATCCTGTCTCGATCCGAGGCGGCGATCACAGCACCTCATCCAAGTCGGCGGAACTGCACCTTCTCGCGTCCGGGAACGCAGGTCGCCCTGAATCCCGCGTCCCGCCAAGCCTCCTGCTGAACCGGACGCACGGCGTCACCGTGATCCCCGTCCCACCAATGCGGCGCCGCCGCGCGGTTGGGGAGCATGGCTCCAAGTTTTCGCTCGATCTCGGTGAACGACATCTCGAACTCGTCCGAGCGCTGCCGTTTCAGATAGTCGCGAAGCGGATCGTATTTGCCCATGACTTCAGAAAGCCGCTGCCAAGGCCGTTCGCAAGACGGCTCGCTCCAGAGGAGTAAAGCGAGGCGCGGCTGATCTGCCGCCTTCGGTCCGAGTAACGTTGCGATAAATCGGCACGGCGCTGAGACGCCATTGTTCCGACCCTGCCCCCGCAAGCGTCGCCCTAGGGGTGTGTGCCATCCGGTTAAGCCCCTTGGCCGCGTTACTGATAGCACCGTTGGCATGCGAGTCAGCCGACGGGAGGCCAGCAGAGACACGATCGCTGCTTCAGCACCGTGCATGTCCGCCCTGTTCATGGACGCTGATTTACCCGTCCGAACACACATGAAAACGCGTGAACCGCCGAGCGTAAAACCAACGCTCTGTGCCCCATTTGTGCCCCGAAAGCTCGGCGCAGGCAGATCGGATCAAGCTAAGTTATTGAAATAATGGCGACCCCGGAGGGACTCGAACCCCCGACCTCTGCTTTAGGAAAGCCTTGCTCTATCCGGCTGAGCTACGGGGCCACGCAGCGCTGACCTAGCGTCTGGGACGGCGTCGGGGAAGCGGGCCGATG
>JAESFY010000053.1_pt1 | contig 125296 bp, 116 predicted proteins | sample 9266201 | NCBI WGS metagenome assembly JAESFY01 (sample SAMN14515071, study PRJNA621656) | algae metagenome | isolation source: Nodosilinea sp. WJT8-NPBG4 and co-occurring heterotrophs from soil, lower... | place: USA: Pinto Basin, Colorado Desert, California | collected 2006-05-27 | reverse complement strand
TCGATCAGCCAGGTGCCGGCGAGGCGGTAGTCAAGGCGGCCCCAGTTGCGGCCGAAAGCCTCTTCCAGGTCAAGCCGGTAACGGGCGGTGAAGTCGAGGCCGCGGGTGGTCCGCTTGGCGTAGTTGATCGAACCCTCGATGAAGCCGCCGATCGGATCGCCGATCGGCGCGCCGATCAGGAACGGCCGGGCCGGATCGTTGCGGAAGATGGTGGCGCAAGCGGCCGCGTTCAGGGACGGACCGTTGACGCAGTTCTCGGCGGCGATATCCGCATCAACCGCGGCGATGACGTCGTCGATCTCGATCTCGAAGTAATCGAGCACCAGGCTGAAATCGGGGAACATCCGGGGCTGTATGACCGCGGAAATAGTAAAGCTCTCCGACTCTTCCGGGCGAAGGAAGGGGTTGCCCCCCGAGACGCCGGCCGTTCCGCCGGTACCAAACTGTCCGGGGTTGAAATCGTCGCTCACATCGCCGGGCGTGGCGTTCGCGAAGTCAAAGGTCAGGCCCGTGCCGTTCGCGGCGTTGTACTGGTTCAGCAGGATTTGGCAGTTGGCCAGCCGGTTGGCGCGGAATTCCTGGTTTGCCGGGGAGTTGATGTTGGCCGTCGAGCACGGATCGGCGGCAGCGAAGTTTACGAAGGTTTCGCCGTAGGGTGAGAAATTCTCAGTCAGGTTCGGCGTGCGGAACGAAGTGTTGAAGCTCGATTTGAACGTGATGTCCTGGATCGGGCGGTACACGAGGTTGACGCCGTAGACGTCGCCCGTACCAACCGTCGTGTAGTCGAAGTAGCGGTATGAACCGCTCAGTTCGGCGTATTCGCCCAGCCAGCTGTCGCGGAACAGCGGGATCGACACTTCGGCGAAGGCTTCTTCCGATTCGTACTCCACGTAAGGCTGGTCAGCGCCGCCGTTGAGGAACAGGAACCGATCCCCGACCTCGTCATCGCGACCCTCGCCCTCGGTCGACTCGCGGCGGTATTCGACGCCGACGGCGGCGCCGATGCGGCCCGCGCCCCAGAAGTCCCACAGCTCGCCGGAGACGGCGGCGATGGCCTGCTCCTGCTCGTTGCGCTCGGTGACGCCCACCTCGGCGTAGATGTAGTCGAGCGCTTGCTGGCTCTGAGCGCCCTGGCCGAAAATGTTCAGCGGCTGGCACTGATCGATCGCGGCTTGTCCGGTCGGGGTATCGCGCACGTCGCCACCGCGCACCGCATCCTCGATCGGGAGGCCGTTGGCGTCCAGCACCTGCACCCGGCAGACGATCTGGCCCGGGGTGCCGTTCACGACGCCGGCCGTGTCCACGATCGCGTCGGACGCGAAGGCCATCCGCTCGACGTCCACGCCGCGCTCGCGGTTGGCGACCTCAACCTGTCCGTAGGTGTAGCTCAGGTCCCAGTGAATGTTGTTCATGAAGGCGAAGCGGTCGTGGTCGCCTTCCAGCGATGCGACGTAGCGGGTCAGCTCGCGGACGTTCAGCTGGCTGCGATCCGGGCCGCGGAGGGCGCTACGGGCGTATGGGGCCGCAACCGTGCCTGTCTGCAGGCTCCCCTGGGTTGCGGTCGGCGCCGAATAGACCGGCGTGACATTGTTCAGGATCGCCTGACGCAGGTTCTCGGGAATGAAGGCGTTGTCGCTCAGCCGGATCGTATAGGCGGAAGAGGCGCGGATCTGGCCGACGGTGTTGGCGTCCCGCACGTTGTTGATGAAGATGTCGAAGAAGGTCGGCTGGCCTTCGTCGAACGTCTCTTCCTCGATATATTTGGCCTCGACCCGAGCCAGGATGCTGTCGGTGACCGAGAAGTTCGCTCCGGTGGCGAAGCGGGTCGATTCCCCCTGGGGGAAGAAGGTGAACTGGCCGTATGCCGCCGCCGGCTCGCCGTCGCCGCCGATGTTCAGGACGCGCTGCAGGCCGGTGCCGATCCGGGTGCCGAAGTCGGCCTGGCGGGCCACACCGCCCTCGACGATGTAGGAAAAGCCGGGGTTCAGGAGCGTACAGTTGACGCTGACCTGCTGGGCGGCGCTGGAGGTGCCGCAACTGTTGTAGGGAACGTCCGGATCGCTGGTCCGGCTGGCCGGCTGGTTGTTGGCCAGGTTGACCAAACCCCAGCGCAGGCGCTGCATGGTGTTGACGTTGCTGAAGACCTTCTGGTCGATGACGCCGTCGGAGATGGCGCCCGTCGTCGGATCGAGGTCCACGCCCGCCAGGGCATAGGACTCGCGCAGCCAGTCGACATCGTCGGCGCGGAGCTCGTCGAGCTGCTCGTATTCGCCGAAGGCCCACAGGTTCAGGCGGTCGTCGAGGACGTTGGCGCCGAGCAGGGCCGAGACCCGCTTGTTGGACTGACCGTCCTGGTTGATCATGCCGTAGTTGGCGTCGATCTCAAGGCCTTCGAAGTCCTTGCGCAGCTGGAAGTTCAGCACGCCCGAGACGGCGTCGGCGCCGTAGACCGACGAGGCGCCGCCGGTGATGATTTCGACGTTCTCGATCAGCAGGCGCGGAATGGCGTCGGTGTCGACGGCCAGCGAGCCGCCCGACGAGCCGACATGGCGCTTGCCGTCGACCAGCGTCAGCGTCCTCACAGTGCCCAGCGAGCGCAGGTTGGCGAACGACAGGCCGCCGTCACCCAGGCCGGTGCCCGTGGTGTCGGAAGGAACCAGGGAGTTCATCAGGGCCGGGATGGTGGCCAGGTAGTCGATCACCGTCGACTGACCGGTGCTCAGCAGCTGTTCGCGCGAAACCTGGATCAGCGGGGTCGGAGCGTTGGTCGGGTCGCGGCGGATACGCGAACCGGTGACGACGACTTCGCCGATCTCGGTCGCTTCCGGATCAGCCTGCCCCTGGACGGTGACGCCCGGCAGCTGCTGCGCCGGCGCGTCCTGCGCGAAAGCCGGTACTGCGAGCGACAGCGCGGCGCCCGCCACGCCAACCAGCATGGATGTGCTCAACAGACCGGTTTTGGAAATAGCCAATTTCAGACTCCTGGGATGGTCTCGAACTTCTCAACGAAGTGATGCCCGAGACTTACACAGCAACCCCGGCGCAAAGAACGCCTTTGTGGCATTGGTTTGTCATTGTCATGAAACAGGTGCGGTTCTGACACTATTTCCGACGAGTAACAACTTGCCGAGATGTACAATAGGTCGGTACTTTAACGTAACAACTTCAGTCAGGGGTGCGCTCGCACCCCGCCAGTGACCCTCGTTAAGTTGGCCGAACCTTGATCTTGAGTCTCGGGTCGAGCCGATACCCGTCGGATCTAACGGACGCGAGATGATCAGGGTCGAATCCCGCCTCCTGGAGTTTTCGGCGGAGCCGGACGATGGTGGTGCGAAAATGGCTTATAGACACGGCGCCGCCGAGCGCCTTGGCGACTTCCTCCGCGCTCAAAGCTTCGCCCGGTCTGGACAAGAAGATCTCCAGAACGGCCAATAGCGTCGGCGTAAGGGTAACCCGGACGGCTTCGGATCCGATCAGAGTCCGCGTCGGCCGGTGGAGTTCACCTTCCCCGGTTCGAGGCGGCAGGGCGGACGGGGGGACCCTGGGCGTGGAGCGGCGGAGCAGCGCCCGGGCGCGGGCGAGGAGCTCCCGAGAATCGAATGGCCGCCCCAGCAAGTCGTCGGCGCCGAGCTCCAGCGCCAGCACCCGGTCAGTGACCTCGGCCACATCCGACAGGATCAGGATCGGAGCGTCCTGGGCGACCACCAGCCGGCGGCAAACGGCCAGCACGCCGCCCTCCCCCAACTGACCGTCGAGGACGATCAGGTCGAAAACGGGGGAGCGCCCGGCGTCAGCGGCGGCCGCCGTCTCGGATTCGTGCGCGGTGAAACCCGCATTGCGCAACACGCCGGCTGTCTCCGCCCGCCGCCCGGGATCCATACCGACGATCAGAACCTCAGGGCCGCCTGAAGCGCGCTCCAACGGCGCGGAAGATCGCGTTTCGCCAGCGTCGGGGCGAGTGGGAGCAGTCATGTTCATTCGTCCCGGTTTCTGATTACGGCTGCTCGTGGGCGATTTCTCCCGCGCGCCTATTGGCGTCGCTCGGACGGCATCCGAAGAAACAGCTGCGAGGCGCCGCGGGCCCCCTGCGAGCCGCCATCGCTGCGGAGCTCGATCTGGACAGCGGGATCGAGGACATATCCCTCCCTCCTCACCAGGTTCAGCGCGGCTCCATCGAGGCCGACGATGGTCAGCTTGTTGCGAAGCCTGGCGACGAGCGTGCGGAAATGAACGTCGGTCATGACCTTCTTCTGGCCGAGGAGATCTGCCGCCACCTCGGTCGAGACGAGCTGACCTGGATGCGAGACGAAGATCCACAGCAGCCCGAACAGAGAAGGAGCGAGGGACGTCCGGACACCACCAGGCCCGACGAGCAGCCGGCTCCTCAGATGGAGAACGCCCCGCTCGGCGCTTGCGGACGTCCTGCGGCGGGAGCGGTGGGACCGCCGGATCAGCGCCCGGGCGGTCGCGATCAGGTCTCTGCGATCGAACGCGCGGCTCAGCAGGGCATCCGCTCCGATTTCGAGCGCGATGATCCGGTCGGTGACATCGGGCTCGTCGGACAGCACGATGATCGGGGCCGCCCGGCTCGCTGCGAGCCTTGCGCACATCTCCATCGCGCCGCGACCGCCTATCCGCCCGTCGAGAACGATGAGATCGGTCTGCCCCTGAGCGAGGGTCTCGTCTGCGCCCGCCTCAGATGCGGCGAAGAGACAGGAGAATTCCTCGTTCTCGAAGAGGTCCGCCAGACCCGAGAGCCGCGCCGTGTCAGCCCCGACCAGGAGGATGGCGGGCAGGTTCACAGCCGCGGCCGATCGAGCCGCTAGGTCGGACGACGTCCGGTGCGCCTCAGAAGTCTTCAGGGAACTGTTCGACAGAGCCGACATGGGATTTCCAGTGCGATCAGATCAGCAGGATGAAGACGCCCGCGAGATCGCGGGCTCGTCGGACGGACGGATGGGCACGGCGTCGACGATCAGCTGCTCGAGCCGGGCGCAGAGCACCTCTCCCGCCGCGGTGAGCCGCAGCGTCCGGGAATTCTTCGCCGGGCCCTCACGGCCCAACCGGACAAGACCGAGATAGGGCGGCAATGCGCCTGCCTCGCCGCGACTGGCCATGGCCCGAGCCGCTCGGGAGGCCGTCGGCTTGTTGAGCCCGCAGACAATCGCGAGCTCACTCACGTTGAGCCCCTCGTTCTCCGCCACGTAAAGGAACACGAGCAGGTTGTTGAGCGTGATGCCGGGATCGACGGTCCGCAGCGTCTCAAGCGCTCCGAGGATTGAATTCCTGCGCCGACCGGGCTGGCGAGCGGCGCCCGTGAGCGGCTCAATCGACATAGGAGCTCAGCCTCCCGGTCGCCTGCACCGGCGCAGCCATGCGCTGCCCAGCAGGCCGTGGGCCGGCGTCGCGCGCCGAGACCCGTCGCTCCCTGAACGTCAGGGCCGCACTCGGATAGACGGCGCTGACCTGGCTCAGCAGGGCTTCGACGCGCCGCTGGTGCTCGGCCGCGTCAACGAAGTCCGAGGCTTCGATATCGATCGTCAGGATAGCCCGGATTTTCATTGCAGCTCCAGTCCGGCAAGCGGGGCCCACCCTCCGGCGGCCTCCGATCGCGTTGTGAACAAAACTCGAGAGCAGGGAGCGCCCGGTGTGACGCCGCGGTCACAATCGGCGCAGTCCGCTCGTGTCGCAGCATGATCGTTGCGATTCAGTCGCACATCCATACCGCGAACGCGGTATGCGGTTGACGCAGGTGCTTTTGACCCTGGAGCCGGTTCCTGAGGGCGTCCGACGCGGTAGCCGCGGCCCCGCATGCGCATCCCGGCGACGCGCGCCATTCCAAGGGGCGTCCCTGGCGACGTCGGCGTTCCCGGCGGTTGGGGATATGTGTCCGAGCCACGGGCGGAACGGCTGGAACAATGGTCGCGGGCCGCGTCGGGCTTCAGCCGGGCCTGATGCGGCCGCTCGCCCGGGCGACGGCGCGATAAACCCGAGTCGAACCTCTCCGACTCTGATCGCGGAGCGACCCGGCCGAGGGGTGCGGGCGACTGCTTGGCGAGCCGGCGGCCTGGGCTGGGGCTCTTCGTGGCCTGGGCGCGACATGTGGCTCCTCCTGTTGGTCTTGCTCGGGCGTGGCGCGCAGCGGAGATGGGCGCGGGACCACCTCCCGCGACTTCTTTGGCGTCTCGGAGACAGGTTTGCGGAAGCGGACGTTCTGGCGACGGGATTCCCTCAGGGAGTTGGTCGCTCCGGCGGCGGCGCGACACCGCGGTCAAGCGAGATGAGCCGGAAAACCGTATCGAGCGCCGGATCCTCGCCCCGGAAATAGGCCTGGGCGGTCATCTGCACCGGCACTTCAGGGCTGATCTCGGCCCGGCCGTCGAAAACGTTGCGGCTGAGGTTCCAGCGAACGGAGCTCAGGAACCCGCCTGCCCTGGAATACGGAAGCCTGAAGACCGTCGGGTCGCCTGCGAAGCTGCAACATTGACTGCTTGCTTCCCCGACGAAAACCGGATCCGCAAAACTCTCGAGATCCGTGATCAGGTTAGCAGCGGCGGAATAGGTGGCCCGGCCGATCAGAACGTAGACCTTCTTCTCCGGTTGCTGGCTGAAGCCGATCACGGTGCGCACGAACTCGGTGTAGTAGGCCGTCGTGCCGCCGGTATTGTTCCTCAGATCGAGAATGAGATTGCGCGGCGCGGCCGCTGCCAGGTCTCGACGGAGACGCAGGCCATATTCCCGGATTGTTTCGCCTTGCTGCTCGAGAAGGTTGTTGAACTGCACGTACATCGCATCGCGGGCCGGCATCGGCTCGTGCCAGTAGTTCTTCTTCAGATTACCGAGAAGTAGAGGGGTCGGCACGCCGCGGGGGGGCGGAAGCAGATTGACACTTTCGATGCCGCCTCCCCTGCTGGGCGTCAGCTGCACCAGAATGGGCTCTCCGCCGCCGGCCGGCTCAAGCGTCAGGGTCGTCGGGGCGTCCGGGGCGGGGATGATGCCCAGACCTGTGAGATATATCGCCTGGTTCAGCAGGGTCGGAGCGACGTAGAGACGGAACATCTCGCTCTCGGCGCTGACGAGGCCCTTCACAGCCGCCATGGCGTCGGCAACAGGCGTGTCCCCGATCGCCAGCACCTTCGAGCCGACAAGGTCGCCATGCGCCTCGGTGGCGTTGACGACGAAGAGGCCCTCGGGGAAGAGGAAGAAGCGGACCGGCAGGTTGAGATTGCCGGGATGCCGCGGCGGCATGGTCCACAACCACGTATGGCCGTGGTTCAGGGCCGCCAGCATGTGGTTCATGCGGGTGAGGATCGCCTCGTCCGAGAGAGCGGGAACCTCGGCCTTGAGCGCGAGGTACCGTCTTGTGAACTCGGCCGGGGGCGGCGCGGTGTGATAGTCAGGATCGGCGCGCAGGATCTCGTTGTAGAGGTGGTCGACGTCGAAACGCCAACCCTCGTCGCGCGAGAGGCCCGAGACATCGGGGCGGCCAGCAAGTTCGCGGAACTCCGGGTCGTCACGCAGGGCCGCGAACTGCGGCCATTCGTACATATCGTACCGAAGCAGGGTCCGGCTTTCCTCCACTTCCTGCCGGATCAGGGCGATGGCCTCGTCTCTTTGTCCGAGGGCTACGCGCCGGTGGGCGGCCAGAAAGCGGGGGGCCGCCGTCATGCCCCATCCGATCAGCGGTCCGGCGCGCTCGTACGCGTCCGCCGCTTCTGCATCCCTGCCGAGCGCCTTCTTTATCTCAGCCAGACGGAACCAGTTGTCGCCGTCCAGCGGATATTCGCGGACCAGTCTTTCAGCCAACGCTTCGACTTCGGCCGCCGTTCCCTGATTATCTCGGGTGAAGCCGAGAACCCGCTCCCTGGCCTCAAGGTAGGCGACAGGATCAGGGGCCGCAGAGAGCAGCGGATGCGAAGGGACCTGGGCGACGGCGGCGCCCCCCATGACCACGGACAAAAGCAGACTCAAAACGCGCGACATCACCGCTCCAAAACTTCTCAGTCATCATGGCGCCGACGGCAGGTATGATCAGCCTCAAATGACGACCGCTTGTAACAAACGGGGTTACAAACGGCGCGAAACGGATATGAAAGGGGTATGAATATAACTCTGGACGCTATCGACCGCGCCATCCTGAGAGCGCTTCAGGCCGACGGCAGCCTTTCGGTCAACGCGTTGGCCCAACGTCTGGGCATGACGCCGCCGCCCTGCTGGCGGCGCATGCGGCGTCTGAAAGACCTCGGTGTGCTCCAGAGGCAGGTCTGGATCGTCCATCCCGAAAGCGTCGATCTGGGGATCACCATCTACGCGACGGTCAAGCTGACCACCCACGACGCGGCCGCCACGACCGCGTTTCGGGAAGAGATCGCGCTTTTGCCGGAAGTTCTCGAATGCTACGTGCTGCTGGGGAGCATCGACGTGCTGCTGAAGATCGTCGTGCGCGACGTCGGCTATTACGAAACCTTCTTCTACAATCGGCTGTCGCAGATCCCCGGCGTGCGCGAAGTGACTTCCAGCGTCGTGATGACCGAGGTCAAGAAGACCCTGGCGCTGCCTCTATGAGGCGCCCTGCACCCTCTGCACGCCAAGCAGTAAACCCACGAGTTACTTGACGGTAACAACTCGGCTCCGAAAGTATTACATAATCGTAAGTAGGGACATTCCGGGACGTTGCTACGATGCCGTATGGGCAAACAGCGATGTGTCGAGCCGGTTCGCGCGAAGACATTCGAACTCCTCGATCAGCTGGACAGCACTGCTTCGCCCGAGGAATTTCTGCGGCTCGTCGGTCAGGTCCTAGAGGGTTACGGCTTCACCGCATTCGTCCTGACCGGCCTTCCGCGGCCCGGGGCGAACGCCGGCCCTGACATCCTTATCAACGGCTGGCCCGGGGGTTGGATGGAGCGCTACGCCGAAGCCAATCATTTCTCGTTCGATCCCGTGGCGAGGCGGTGCATGGAGACCGTCCGGACATTCGCATGGACCGAGATACCGGCCGACTATCTTTCTGACCCCCGGGCCGCGGTGATCCCGAACGAGGCGGCGGAGTTTGACCTGAGGCAGGGGCTTTGCGTGCCGATCCACGGACCGCTCGGTGTCGGCGGCCTGTCCCTGGCGGGACAGCAGGTCGAGCTCGCGCCCGAAGTGCGATCCATGGCGAGGCTTTTGGCGCACCAGCTGATGGACCTGTCCGCGCGGGCGCCGCTCCGTCCATCGTCAGCCCTGTCTCCCCGTGAGCGGGACGTGCTCAGCTGGACCGCGGCCGGCAAGACGGTCGAGGATGTCGGGACGATCCTGGGCATATCGAGGCACACGGTCGGTGAGCATCTGAAAAGCGTTCGCCGCAAACTTCAGACCGTCAACAGCGCTCATTCGGTTGTCAGGGCCCTCCAGCGGGGCGAACTCACCTTGTAGGCGGAACGTGATCCCATCACCGGCGGTGTCGCGAGACCTGCATGGCTCCGGGCCTGACGCGTCGTATCTGACAGGACGCGTCCGGGGCGGACAGCTGCGTCCTGCCCCCCCGGCCGGCGTTGGCATACCTGGTCATCTGCGCCACGACTGACTGAGGCAGGGCGACTGGCGCGCCAGAACCTCCGGACCCTTGGGATGAGACCTTTACCGCTAGGCCGTCGGCTAAAGCCGCGAGCCACGCACGCCAGCCGGCGTCGACCGCATCCAGTGCCGTTGGAAGACCGAACGCCGGCCCGATCGTTCCCAGCCAGTCCCCGATCGTTTCATTTCGTGCGAGAGCCTCGGAAAGCGACGCGAAAAGAGCGGGATCGCCCCCTCTTTCGAGAAGGAGATCGGCGAACATTCTTCCCTGCAGGTGCGACCGAGATTCCGGCGGGGGCGCGACAGCCCTGAACGGGCGAGGCGACGCGGGAGCGCGACAGCGCGGGCTCCCGCGCAGCCATGGATCCGAGATCAGGGTCCGCGCGAGCGGTCAGTCAGCGAGCCGTGGCTCTCGGGCGCCGGAAGAGCCGGGCGTCAGCTGGCCGAGAAGGAGACGCTCCCGCCGGATGGAGCTCGGCGTGCGCCCCAGGAAGCGCTTGATGGCGTTCGACAGGTGCGCCTGATCGAAGAACCCCGAAGCCTGCGCCACTGCCGCTATGCTCTCGTCGGTGCTCCGGAGGAGCTGCACGGCCTGTTGGACGCGCGTCCTGAGCCGCGAGTCCCGGCCACCCTCGCCGTAGACTTCCTGGAATCTTCGCAGGAACCAGGCCGGGCTCACCCCCAGCTCGGCAGCTGCGATCGAGAGAGACAACTCACCCGACGCGTAGGCGCGCGCCAGCCGCATCAGCCGCGTGGGGCTGGTGTCGCTCGATGGCGTGCGGAGCGCCGTTTCAACGAGTTCGCGCGTCCGCTCGGCCAAGTCCGCTTCAGGTCCGCCGGCTGCCCAGGCTGCGGCAAGCAGATTGGCGGACCGTGTCATAGGTCCGCCGAGAAAGAAGCGGGGTATGAAATCCCGGCAGGCCCGGGCCGGGTATCCGAGCCATGCCGGGTCGAACTCAATCGAAATGGTCTCGGCCCCGTCAGGACCGATCGCATCAGAATGAGCCCGGCCGGCCGAGTGCAGCGAGACTGACGGAAGGTCGATCGCGACGAGCCCCGCCTCCGATTCCTCCACATACGAGCCGAGCTGGCGAATCGAGATGAACGGCAGATCGTGGGCGTGCGGATCGATGCGCTGGTCGGCCGGATGCACGACGCGGTATGCGCGAGCACCCGAGAAGTCGGCCAGATCGATTTTCAGCCCTCTGAAGCTCGACAAATCGTTGTTGCTCTACAGAAACCTACAAGACGCCGGCGGCGGCGACAGGACAGATGAACGTGTCGGTCCCGTCCGTTCCGCAAGAATGATCGGGGCCAAGTGCGTCCAGGAGCATTCCGAACCTTTCAAGCGCCTGCCTGCCGAAGTGCAGACCATAGGCGCGATTCCAGCAGCTTCATGACGTCGGCTCCGGCTCTGCCAGTAATCTGTCTTACCGGCCACCGCTCCGTCCCAGACCTTCAGGGCTTCGCAGCACCCACGCGCGGACTGCTCCTCCATGCGCTCAGTTGCTGAACGACTTCATTAAATGTCAGTAAGATAACGGTTTCTCGCTTACTCCTTCCGCAAGGAAGGACTATCTCGTCGTGGGTCGCGAGCGAGGGAATCCAATGGCCGGCCGGATCGGGCTTACACCTCAGACTGAAGAGGCTTTGACGCCGCGGGAACGCGACGTCGTGAAATGGTCAGCCGCCGGCAAGACGATGGAGGACACCGCCGCCATCCTCGGCATTTCACCCCATACGGTGGGCGAGCACCTGAAGAATATCCGCAGGAAGCTCGGCACCCGGAACGGCGCTCATACCGTCGCCGTCGCGATCCAACGAGGCGAGATCGAGATCAACTGGCTCTAGCGGGCTCCCGGGGGTTCAATCCCGCGCGTCAGCTCCAGAACACCGGGAGCCAATTTTCCGAACAGCTCACGATTGGGCCCCGTCCAGTCGTCGCCCATCTTCTCGTGCAGGATGGCGTCTGAGGTCAGGGTGTTGTGGAAGAGGACGGAGAAGAACAGGCTGTCCGTCCAGATCGCCCTGACGACCTGCCGCCGGGCGTTGAAGCTTGAGATCAGAACCTGGCGCGCGTCGACGACAAGGATGGCGATCTCATCCGTCCAGGCGGACTGGATCTGCTCCCGCCGCTTGGGGACGATGTTCCGCGCATTGTCGATTCGGTCTTCGGTGCGCAGCACGACGCCGACGGACACGACCCCCTCGCGCGCCGACGCCGCCGTCAAGGCCCCCCGGAGCTCCTCCAGGGGCGTCGGAAACATCGTGAAGAGCACCGTGGACTGCGCTGCGGCGAGCATTCCGCGCGCTCGCTCGAAGACCTGCTCCGGTGTCTTGAGCTGGAACAGCTGGTCGCCTCCCGTGACCTCGGCGGTCTGCTCCAGCGCCTGTTGAGCCAGATCGCAACGCCGATCGAACGACCGGCGAAGGCCGTTCAGGAGCGCGGCGGGGGGGACGGCGCGGTAGACCCTGGCCGGCGCCAGGCCGACCATGACCGCGCCCTTGTTCTCCAGCCCGGCCAGAGCGGCGTAGGTGACAGGCTGTCCCTTCTGGATCGCCTTGGAAAGCGCATAGCCCGTCTGGTCCGGCTGCCTCAGCAACTCGCCGTACACCAGGGCTTCGGTCTCTGTGAAGCCGAGCGGGATCAGTACCGGCGGCAAGCCCTCGATGCTCATGTTGCCGATTAATGGCATTCTCGCCACTTTCGCAACACATTCTGTTCGGTCCGCCCGCGTTCGCCGTGGTCGAGACCTGGAACAGGTGATCCGCCAGCGCCAAGGCGCAGCGGAATTCAAAAAGGAGCGGGGACAGTGTCCCCGCTCCTTCGATTCCAGGATCCATCTGCCCTTGGGCTAGAACTTGGCGGTCAGGCCGATCGAATAGCGGCGACCCAGGGTGTCGTAGGTCGAAGGGTCGGTGCCCGCCTGCACGCCGGGCGTATAGGTCGCCGGCTCTTCGTCGAGAAGGTTGTTCACCGTGGCCCGCAGCGAGACGGTTTCGGTGATTTCCCAGCTGGCGTTGAGATCGAAATAGTCCTTCTCGGGGATCTCGTTGGCCGTGCCGAACTGCGTCATCTCGCCGACCCGGCGCCAGCGGGCGCCGAGGCCGAAGCCGCCGTTGCGCCAGTTGACCGAGGTCAGCGCCTTCCATTCGGGGAAGGTGTTGCCGAACACGCTGTCGATCGTGCCCGTGCGGTTGACGAACGGCCCGCCCGGGGCGTCCTGACGCTCGCGGTTCTCCAGCCATCCGACGATGACGTTGAAGTTCAGCGTGCCCCAGTCGGGCATGCCGACGTCGGCGAGGACGAAGTTCCAGTCGAACTGGGCGTCGACGCCCGAGGTGAGCAGGGTTGCGAGGTTGGCGTTGACTTCACGGGCTTGGTTGACCTGACCCGACAGCGGATCCCGGGTGAACAGCGAGCAGTAGCCGTTGTTCGGATCGTAGGTCGGGTTCTGGCCCTGGGCGTTGAAGCAGCCCTGCAGCTGGGCCGAGGCGCCGATCGTGCCGATGACGTTCGCGATCTCGATGTCGTAGTAGTCGACCGACGCCGACAGACCTGAGAAGAACGGGTTGCTCCAGGGCGAGGTGATCACCAGGCCGGCGGTGAAGGAGTCCGAAGTCTCCTCCTGCAGGTCGGGGTTGCCGCCGGTGATGCCGGGGACCTGGTTGTTCGAGAACACATAGTTGTCGATGGCCGCGGGGGAGATGCCCTGGGCCAGGCAGAGGGAACGGACGGCGGCCGCGTTCGCGCCGAGGCGGTAGCTCGAACGGGTGTCGCAGGGATCGCCCGACAGGCCAGTGGCCGAGAAGGCGCCGATGCTCGGGAAGCTGGTGTTCACCGGCGAGAACAGCTCGCCGACGGACGGAGCCCGCACGGCGCGCTGAACGCCCCCGCGGAGGCGCAGAAAGTCGGTGATCTCCCAGTCCAGCGAGGCCTGATAGGCGTCGACCCAGCCCACCGTATTAAAGTCCGACACGCGGTAGCCGAGGTTCAGGTCAAGCTGCTGGACGAACGGCAGGTCGGAGAGCAGCGGCACCAGCAGTTCGAGGAAGAACTCGGTCGAGTTGGTCGTGCCCGCCAGCGGCTGGCTGGGGTTGAAGCCGGCGATCTCCGAACCGCCGGTGGTGCCGGTGGTGCAGGGCGTGGCCGTCGTGACCGGAACGCCGGTGGCCTGGCAGATGATCGGGTTGGTCTGGGCCAGCGAGGCGTCCGGACGGAACACGAAGTCGTCCTGACGATACTGGATGCCGCCCGCGAAGCGCAGTTCGCCGGCTGGCAGTTCGAACAGGCCGCCCTGGAGCGATCCTTCGACCACCGTCTGTTCCTGGTCCGTCACGCTCTGCGACGAGCGGCCGATGTAGGTGGCGCAGGCCGTCGACAGTTCGGTTTCGCCGAACGGATCGAAGCCGCCGGCGCACAGCGAGGCCCCGCCGTCGGCCGCGTCCAGCAGACGCTGGACCGCCGAACGGGAGACGTTGCCGGTCTGGACCGTGACGCGCTGAACCCGGCCGTACTGGGCGTATACGTCGTAGCTCCAGTCGCGCAGGCCGATCAGGTCGCCACGGACGCCCACGGTGCCCTGATAGACCTCGTAGTTCTCGGTGGCGCGACGGCCCCCGACGGCGTTGAAGCGCTTGTTCAGCAGGAAGGAGCCGTTCGGGTTCGGACGGGCGTTGAGGAAGGCGCGCAGGTCCGGGGTGATGAACGGGTTGGTGGCCAAGACGCGGAAGCCGGTGGCGGGAACGGCGCCTGACGCCGGGGTCGCCGCCAGCTCGTTGGCCGCAGTGTATTCGGTGAACAGCAGGTTGGCGTAGATCTCGGCGCCCTCGTTGATCTGGTAGTCGGCGCCGACATAGGCGTTCCACCGGTCCAGACCCAGCTGCAGCAGGTTCAGTGGTCCGGTGTTGTAGGTGTAATCGCTTACACCGGGGTTGGCGAAGCCGTTGAAGTCGATGCCGCCGGGGCTCTTGAAGTTCAGAGTCTTGACGTAGCTGAACACCGAGTCGTCGTTGTTGAACCCGAACCCGCCGGTGTTCTGCAGAGTGGCGTCGTTGAAGTAGGCCTGGACGAAGGCAAGGCTGGGCAGGTTGGTCGAATCGAAGGTCGTGCTGCCCAGCGGCGAAGTGCCCGACGGGCCCGAGATCGAGGAGAACTCGCGCGCGGCGTTATAGATCTCGTCGCGGGTCGAGCGGCCCAGCGACATGACCACATTGCCGCGGCCGTCGGCGATGTCGCCGCCAAGGGTCAGCGAGTAGGACTCGGTGGCGCCGTCGTCACGGTCGGTGACGCCGTACTGGGCGTCCATCTGAACGCCGCTGAAGTCCTGGTCCAAGATGAAGTTGGCCACGCCGGCGAGGGCGTCGGAGCCGTAGGCGGCCGAGGCGCCGCCCGAGATGACCTCGACGTTGCGGATCAGCGGGGTCGGCAGAAGGTTGATATCGACCGTCCCGTCGGAGTTCGACGGAACGATGCGGCGGCCGTTCATCAGCACCAGAGTGCGCACCGTGCCCAGGCCGCGCAGGTTGATGTTGGCCTGGCCGCCATTCGACGGGTTGTTCGAGGTCGAGTTGATCGACGGCACGAACTGCGGGAGGTCGTTGATCAGGGTGTCGATGGTGACCGAACCCGTCGCCTGAATGTCCTCCTGGCCCACGGTCACGATCGGGCTGGTCGAGGTGTAGTCCTGACGCGTGATGCGCGACCCGGTGACAACGACGTCCCCAAGGTCGGAGGCCTCTTCCTGCGCCGGATCCTGCACCGGGGCCGCCGGCGCGGTCTGCCCGGTCTGCGCGGCTGCGCCCGTGGCCGCTAGGGCGACGGCCGCCAGGGCCCCGCCGAAGATGGTGGATCGCAGCAGTCGCTGTTTGGTCCCGGATGCGCGCACGAAGTAGACTCCCCTTAAGCGCGGCTCGATGTGACGCCGCTCCTGCGGAAACATTCACGCGAGGTCAGCAACAAGGCAAGCACCCTAACACGCATACTGAACATATGTCTCTTTTTTGCTACATTTGAACCAGCGCTATATCCGCCCCGTCTCTGTCACTGGTTGTAATTACTTGTCAGCATTATACTGGCTCATCAGTTACTGTGTCGCAACAGCCTCGGTAGAGCGGCGGGGGTGCGCGGAAGACAGGGGTGCCCCCTCAGACCCGGTATTGTGAGGACCTGGGCCCTGCCTCAATGATCGTGTGAAAGCACAGGAGAGGGCCTCATGCTGCTGACAGCAGTCGTTGCGTTGATTCTTGGACAAGCGGCTCCCGTAGTGGCCGCGGCACAACCGGCGACGGCTCCGGATCAACAGTCCGCTTCCACACAATTGACGACCGCACAGCAGGCGCGCCTCGAGGCGCAGCGCCGGCATAACGGTGGCCTCGTCTGCGAGAACCGCGCGCCCACGGGTTCGGTCCTGAGCCGCCGGATGTGCCAGCGCGAGCGGCGCGCCCAGGCTGACGCCTCGCGCGCCCGGGCCTTCGCCGGAGAGGCCGCACGCGGCACGGCCAGCGACCCCGCTGGCGCCCGGCAGTAACCTGACGGCTCGGTGGCTCACATTGCCTTAGACGATTGTATGTCCCGCGACGCTCGACCACCGTCTTTAGTTCAGACGCCCCTGCCCGACCCGCTAGTCGGCTGACTGACTGAATCGGAGCCGGAGCTAATGAAAACCCTAGTCAACGCCCTACTTTGTTCGATCAGCACCTTGGCTGGCCTGCAAGGGTGCGCCTCTCAAGCGCCGGCTGTCGGACCAGCCGCTCAACTGGAACAGCGCTGCGTCTCCTCGGATGGCGTTATTGGCGGTTCAACCTGCGCCGCCGGCGGCGTTCTCGCGACCGTGCCCGCCTGCCGGGAGGGTGTCGCTCCAAGCACGCGATGGCACGTTCGGGAAGATCCGGCACGCGGCCGAGCCGCCCGAGACGGCAGCCTGGTCGGCGACGGCGATGAGACGGGTCCGTACTGTCTGCCGGCTCCGCCCCGTTAACGCCGGCTCCCGACCGCCGGGCTCTGGCCGCCTTGGCGTGCCCGAGGGGCTCTGTCAGCCCAAAGTTATTCCGGCGGTAATCCGGCGCCGGTAGCGCGGCCATGTGGCCCGCCCCACGAATCCGTTCCGCTACTTCGACAGCTCGCCTCAGGTGATCCGCCTCGTGGTGTTGATGTACGTAAAATACCCGCTCTCGCTGCGGAACGTGGAGGCCCTGCTGGCCGAGCGCGGCATCGACATCTGCCATGAGACTGTGCGGCTCTGGTGGAACCGCTTCGGTCCGTTGTTCGCCGCCGAGATCCGCGGGAAGCGGGTCCAGAAGATGCGCGCCTTCACTCACTGGCGGTGGCACCTCGACGAGGTCTACGTGAAGATCAACGGCGAGATGCACTACCTCTGGCGGGCAGTGGACCACGAGGGCGAGGTGCTGGAATCCTTTGCCAGCAAGACCAGAGACAAGCCCGCGGCGCTGAAGTTCATGAAGAAGCTGATGAAGCGCCAAGGCCGGCCGAAGACCATCACCACCGACGGCCTGCGCTCCTACAAGGCTGCGATGAAGGAGCTCGGGAACGCCGACAAGCAGGAGGTGGGGCGCTGGGCCAACAACAGGGTCGAGAACTCCGCACCTGCCCTTCCGACGACGAGAACGGGCGATGCTGAGGTTCCGGCAGATGAAGACGCTGCAGAAGTTCAGCTCCGTCCACGCCGCCTTCCACAACCACTTCAACCAGGACCGTCGCCTCATCAGCCGAGAGACATACAAGGCCCAACGCTCAGCCGCCCTGGCTGAGTGGAAGACGCTCGCCGGATAGGCTCTGCGCCCCCTGTCCTACCTGCGGCTAGCGGAGACAAGTTGTCGTTGGACTGACATCACCCTCCCGAACCCTTGCGAGACGGGGGGCTTCGCTACAAGGCACCGAGACACGCTTAGTCCTCTGCCGACCCGAGAGCGGACGTGCTCAACGGCCGCAATGAGTCAGGAGCGGACGTTCGCCCCCCTGCCCTCACCTCGCGCGGGCGATCGGCAACAGCGGACCTGCTGAGCGTCCGCTAAGAGTCAGAAGCGGACGTCCCCCTCCTCCCCCCGCTCAGTGCACTTTTCATGATCTGCACTGAGACACGCAGATAACGTCGTGCCTCATCGCGCTAGTCGAACGATTCTCATAACCGGTCGACGATAAGTCTCTGCGCGTCTACATCTTCATCGACGACCTGTTGAGCACTTTTGCTGAGCGGCGCCGGCAAGATTTATTCGAGCGCTTCGACGCGAACAATGCATCCATCTTCGATGCTGAGCACCGTGAGATCGTCACTATCGGCGACATCTCTGAGTGCGGTGATGATCGCAACGGTTCTATCGGTGCCGATCATTTCAATGACATCAACTCGTTCCCGCGCTGAGTTGTCTGACCGAAGAAGTTCATAAATTTGCGTATCGCTATATGTCGTTTCACCTGTCAACCAGACTGCCCCTGGACGAGTGACCTTCTGCAGAGCCGGTACGTCGCGAGCTTGAACCGCGTCCAAGAAGCGCTGCGCGGTCACGCCGACAACCGGCGGTTCTGCAAGCGGGCCGTTCTGGCATGAAGCCGCCTGCAGGATAACGGTAGTGACCAAAGCAATCATGTCAGCGTCTCCCGTATCTAGACTGGCCGCTGACCGCCTTGCGGTCAATAACTTGCTCAAGGGCGCTTTGGTGTCGCGTAATGAGGAAGTAGCACCGTTGGCTCTCAGGCTGACCAACTACGCTCGCTCGAACCTCACCGGGGCAACCAGGCTCTGACAGCACGCCAACGGCCCGGCGTGGACTGCTTTCGAGCCTCTGGGCTTGCGACTCGGAGAACCACGGTTCTTCACATCGCGATAATTTCGTGAGAGGGTGTCCCGAACAATGGGGGCTTGGATGAAGAACTTCATCAGCATTTTGGCCAGCTGCTTACTGTTCAGCATCGCCAACCCATCAGCCGCCCAGAACCCAAACGAGGTGCTGAGGTTGGCAGCAGCGAGCAGCCAAGTCGGCAACCCGACGCCCTTTGGTCAGCAGCTTCGCCAGGTGATTGGGGGCCAGACCGGGGGCACCGGCATTTATCCCGCATTGATCCAACTCGGGCCGATTCTAGGCACCTACACTTTTGCGCAGTTCCCGCTCCCGGGAGGGCAGATCATTCAGGGCCGCGTTTTCCACGTTGGAGGTTACTCTGACTGGGAACTGGGGCTGTCGGCGACAACCGGTCTGATCGAATACAGCCGATTCATCCCCCAGTCGTATCAGTGGGGGGCGCCGCCAAACGTGCCAAACCAGACTGCCCCTCAACCCGGTCAACCGACGCAGACCGTGCCAGGCCCGGCTCCGACGATAACTCCCCCGACGTCGCAGTCGGACGGCTGTAGCAAATACCCGAGTCTCTGCTGATGCAGCTCACACGACGTGTCTTGATACCGGGCGCGCTCGTGCTGGTCGGCGTACCGGGGCATGCCTGTGCGAGGGACCACAGGGGCTGCAGAGCGTCTGACAGCGAGATCGGCGGCGCGATGGCGAGCAGTCATGGTGCTTTCGGGCAAGGCGATGAGACGACCGGTTCGGGAGATCGGAACCTAGATTTCGCGATAGCGCAAACGCTCGGCCGACTCTCAAACACCATGGGGGTCCTGCCTGGGTTTGCGTTCTTCCACGGCCCGAACTCGCGAAACGCTTACGCCTCAAGTTCGCAGCGACTCGGCCGGCAAGATGGGTCGGTCGTATTTGGGAAATTATTGTTGGACGAGTTTCTGTCGAGCGACATCAGGGAGCTCGGAATCGGAGCAATCTGCGCTCACGAGTTCGCACACATTCACCAATTCAAGACCGGTGTGACGCAGCGTCTCGTTGGCAGAAACGGGCGAGTGAAACGGCAAGAACTTCATGCCGACTATCTGGCCGGGTGGTTTGCAGGTCACCGGCGCGCGGAACGCCCGGATTTTCCGGCGGTGGGCTTCGCGACTGCGCTGGACCGCGCCGGTGATTACGCGTTCTCGAGCCAAGATCATCATGGCACGCCGCATGAACGTGGAGCGGCTGTAGTGGCCGGTTACGACAGCGGCTACAGGCGGCGAGAGTCGTTTGCGGAAGCCTCTAACCGAGGCGAAGCGTACGTCCTGTCGGTGAGCGGCTGATCACGCTTGCGGGCTCAGCGACGGGGATTTCAGAGTGGAATTCTGAGGCCGCGGCCATGAGGTTCAGCAACTAAAAACGCTCTACTCAGTGCACTTTTGGTATTCTGCACTGAGCGCCTTTCCAGTGTTCGCACGGGAATGAACCCCGGCAAGACAGGCTTGCGCGGTTCTGCTTTTGGTCGTGTCGCTCTGCTACGATTGCGCTAGTGCTGACTTGATGACCGTCGAACTCACTCAGACCGTCGAACGATTGCTCGTCGCCGTGTCGGCGCGCACCTCAGCGCTCGCCAGCGCACGAAGCGCGTACGCTGAGCGCCTGGCGCCTGACTACAACGTCTTCGACTTTATATCTGGCCGCGAGCTGCAGCTGTCGAAGGTCTTGGCTTGGCTGCTCGACCCGAAAGGCAACCACGCACAAGGCAGTCGTTTCCTCGAGGCCTTCGTCGCCGCGTTTGTGGGGTGGGACGATTTCGACGCGGCGAACGCTTCTGTTCAGGTTGAAGCGGCATGTGGCGAGCGGAGGCGGATCGATATCCTAATCACGAGCGGTCGAGACGCGATCGCCATCGAAAACAAACCGTCGGCCGCTGACCAACCGGGTCAGCTTGATCATTATCTGCGGTATCTTGATCGCTTCGAGCGACGCTGTCTCGTCTACCTCACCGGTACCGCTGAACGAGAACCTTCTCTGCACAGCATCGCCGAGCACGCGCGCATCGAGCGCGTGGGCAAAAAAGAGCTAGTCACCGCGACTTACGCTGACCTGTCACCTTGGTTGGAAATTTCGAAAGGTCGATGTCGGGCGGAGCGAGTGCGAGGTTTCATCGATGATCTGCAGACGTATGTGCTCACACGGTTTGGAGGGTTCACGGATATGACTGAGAAAGACGCGCTCGTTGAGCTGATCACGCGCGATAGCGCGTCGGTCACGGCTGCTTTTCAGGTCGCGGCGGCTTGGAAGGTTGCTGCCGACACGCTGCTCGAACGACTGCACGATCAGCTTGTCGACCACGCCCCGGCTGGCTGGGCCGTCGAAGGTGAACTCAACCACCAGCGCTACAGCCAGATCCTGCTCTTCAAGAGAGAGCAACCAGATGTTCGGTTCTGCTTGCAGTTCGACAATAGCGGCTTGAGGGATTGCGTTTACGGAGTGGTTCTGGCGCCGCCTAACAAAGCCAAGAGCCAAGTCGTGGCCGACCGATTGGCGAACTCCGCATTCGGGCCTGCTCCTGAAGACAAACCAACTGCACAATGGCCTTGGTGGCGGTACGCAACGCCAGATGATGCGTACTTTCCTGCGGCCTACGCGTGGATGCAGGACGCGGAGGTGTGGCGGGAGATACAGAGCGGTTCATTGGCGCGGCGGATGTGGGTGCTAGCGCCACGGCTGGTAGAGGCCGCCACCTGAGAGTGTCGGCCGCGCGTTTTCGAGAAGCACGACTCAGCTCAAGAGGGCCCTGAGGCACCGGCTCATGCAACCAATCAGCTGCGTCGGCCACACGGCGCCTGCGCAGGAGATTCACGCGCCGTTCGCCTCTAGGGGGCATTTCGCGATGCAATGAAAGGCGATGGGTGCAGGCATATTACCAAGCTGGCCAACGATTGCGCAGCGGTCAGAGCAAGAGCGAACCAGATGACAACGCATCATGAGGTCGTCGGTGGTGTGATCCAGCTCCCTTGGGCGAGCATGAGCACTTTTCTGGTCGAGATGCAGTTCAGAGGCACGCCTCTGTCTCGGGGCACATGTCTCACCGTGAGCCACGGCGACCACTGGTTCGTGGTGACTAATCGGCACAACGTGACGGGGCGAGACCAGTACACCAACGACTGCCTGCACGATATGGGAGGCGTCCCGAACCAGCTGGCGATTGTCCTACCGACGGCTGATCTGGGTAATGAGTGGTGGGTTCACGGCATTGATCTCTACGACGACCAAGGTGAACCGACCTGGTCCGAACATCCGTCTCTCGGCGCCGCCGTTGACGTCGTCGCCCTCCCCTTCGACAAGCCACCGCAAGGTCGCTGCTTCGGCGTCCACGTCACTGAGCACAATGATTTCGCCGTGGTCGTCGGCAATCCTGTCAACTGCATCGGCTATCGCGACGGGGAACCGATGTTCAGCGCTTTTCCGCAATGGATCGACTGCACGCTCGAGACTCCTTTGGACGACAGCTGGGATGGCAGACCGGCGTTTCTCATTCGAGGCCCGACCGCGAAAGGTTCGTCGGGATCACCCGTGATCGCCTATCGTGAAGATGCGCAAGACCTTCGGCGATCGGACGGGTCCCCTGTCGGCTCCGATTGGGCGACACGTTTCTTGGGCATCTATAGCGGGCGAACACCTACTGGGGCGGGCGTCGTCTGGAACCTCGCTTGCGTGCGAGCCGTCGTGGAAGAAGCAGCTCAAAAAATGAGCTCTCGCACCGACTGACGCGACGGGCCGGTCTCAGTGCCTTTTCCCCAATCCACACTGAGTGGCTCTGAGAGTCTTTTTCGCAATGTGCACTGAGACAGCCCAAGCGTCCGGTAGGATGGAATCCGTCCCTTTCCTGCGGTCCTGGCGATGATTTGCGCTTCGGCATTGGCGGGCCGAAGCAGGTTCATTGCAGTCGCGCGATGCCCCTGATCAGGGCTACCGGATGAGATCGTCCCTCTACGCAGACTGAAACCAAGAACGGCCAGGAGCTGAAGATGCGTCCAGTAGCGACGTCCCCTTGCCGTAGGTCGAGAATCGTAGCGACAAACTGTGCTATCGGTTTTGGGTGCCACCATGGACGTTTCCCAAATGAGCGCCGCTGTTCGCGGAGGCGAAAGCCGACCATCAACGTCGGCTCACGGTGAAACCACGTTGAATGCTCTGCTTACCAGCAGTGGGCGTTTGGCGCTTGCGCAGAAGCAAACCACTTTTCTCTCAGACGATAAGTCGGCGTCGGACGTCCGCTTGTTTTTCGCCGGTGATCTTGAGCTACTCCATCGAGCGAGCGTCGCTATCGTCGGTGCTCGAGCCGTGTCCGACGCTGGTCTGCATCGTGCGCGTCGGCTCGCCAAAGAGCTGTCGCTGGCGGGCGTAACAATCGTCTCCGGGCTGGCGAAGGGGGTGGATACTGCGGCGCACCAAACGGCTATCGCTGCAGGGGGGCGGACTGCAGCGGTCATCGGCACGCCGCTCTCGCAAAGCTATCCCGCTGAGAACCGGGATCTCCAGCGGGAAATTGGGCGTCACCACCTGCTGATTTCGCAATTCGAAGAGGGAAGTCGCGTATTCCCAGCCAATTTCCCGAAACGAAATCGGGTGATGGCTGCCGTAAGCGATGGAACTGTCATTATTGAAGCCTCAGATAGCTCCGGAACCCTTCATCAAGCAGCGGAATGTCAAAAACTCGGACGCTGGCTGTTCATCCTCCAGTCCGTCTACGACGACGCTCGACTAGAATGGCCGAGAACCTTTGCCAAGTATGAGCGGACGCGGGTGGTGAAGACCTCGGAGGACGTCCTTGGCGCCCTTCAATCTTGAGCCGAAGGCTCGGGTTACAGTCGTAGCTCTCGCGACCTTCGCCTCATGGGACTGGCAGGAAACCAAGTTCCGGCCGGATGACCACAGAGGCCGGTTTATCGTTCACGCCATTAAGGGTGCGACGACAAAGCTTGCTGGCAAACGTGAGACGCTCAGTGTCGGCCCGGGGGGTTCAGCGGTTACGGTGACAGCCGCGAACTTTGAGCTGATCGCCGACTACTTCGCTCGGTGGGCCGCTAGGCTCATCGAGGACGGATACGCAGCGGGGGAGATCGTCTTGGCGCCCCTGCCCTCCAGCCAAGCAATCCCTGAACTCGCAGACTATCGGTCCCTTAATCTCGCCGAGCGCATCGCCGGCTATCTCGGAGACAGGTGTACAGTCTGGGCCGGCACGCGGTTCAAACAGGCCCGCCAGCCAGTTCATGACGGCGGTAGTCGTCGGACGATCTCTGATGACATGATCCTTATCTCGCCGCCCCCACCGGGCGCGATCGTGCCGATTGATGACGTGTTTACTCAAGGCGCTCACCTGGGCGCGCTGATGAAGCTGCTCCATCATGATCGCTGGCCCGACCTGATGATCGTCGGCGGGAAGACCGTGCATGCGCCTCCGGAGAAGGTGATCCACCCAGGCGCCTTTCAGTTCGAGTTCTACGGTTAGATCACGGCTCTCAAGGCTGAAGCGCTGGCGGAACTGCGTCGTCACGCAGATCACTCCGCGACCTGCAGTCGGGTGGCTGGATGCTCGGGACAGAGCGTCAGTGCCTTTGTCTCAGTTCACCCCCAGCAGTCTGGTGCTCTTGTCCCAATGCACTTAGTGGCGCTGAGGGTGTCTTTCGCAATGTGGAATTCCGACCGCTTTTGACTCATTGCGGCAGTCAACATGGCTGCTCTTAGTTCTAGCAGGACGTAATACGCCGCCGCTTCCTTCTCCGTCAGGAGCTGAACCTCCATCAGCTCCGCCCCATCCCTCGCGGCGCGGCGCAGATTGGGATCGAAAGGTTGAGCGCGCCACCGGTAGGTCTCGTTTAGAGGCGAGCACCGAGACCCTGTGCGGACCTCGGCGAGATCAAGTCCCGTTGGCTGGGCTACGGGTCAAGGTAGCCGACTGGTTCCTCAGCTGGGAGGCGACAGAGCGACGTACGGAGCTCAAGCTTGCTGAAGCACTCCTCACTGCCGAGATCACTCCGTCGTTGATCGGCGAACCGAGACAGCTGCGAGAACGCACGCTCATAGCCATCGGCAGGGTCCTCGGCCAACCGACTAGCCAGCGCTACCGCGAGCGAGAGAGAAGCGATCGGCTGAAAAATGTCGCCTGCGAGGCCGTTCATTAGGTGATAAAGCCCGAAGCGGGGCTTGGGTTCGGCCATCACTACGTCCAGCTGCCCCTCACTCGCATTGGAGGTCATCATCGTCAGACTGTTGGCCGCCGCCGCGATCCTCGGTTCAGAATGGGAGAGAGTGTTCCTTGCAGCCTTATTGAGCGCTTCAACTTCGCGACACTCGATGCCCAACATGTTCATGTAGAAGGGCAATAGGCCCGGAGATCGATCAATGCCCGCGGCGAGAGATGGCTCGAAGCTACCGCCATCGGATCCGCTTTCGGTCATGCTGTAGACCCGCCCAAGGATCGCTTTACGGGCAAGGAGCTCATGCGTCACGGGATCCGACTGCGCCTCCCGATCGAACCTGGCCACGAGCCTGGGTCGAATCCAGGCCTCATCGTCGCTTCCGATAAGCTGATGAGCCAAATCCACGCCAAAGGGCTCTGGTGGAGGATAATTCTGCACCGCGAAGTCGATCATCCAGCGTAGCAATCGCGCGGTGTGAGGCTCTGCCTGTGGCAGGAGCTCAACGAAGATGCTCTGCCATCGATGTGGTGGTGGATGTCCATGCGAGATGGTGATCCCGCTTGGATGAGGCGCTCCGATGCCAGCGATCTCACGCGTGATCCCGCAGGATACCAGCTGACGAATATCGGCCTCGACCACACCGTTCGCGGCCCAACGCCGTTCGGCCTCGCGCCATCCGCCTATGTCGCCGAAGTGGCCAGCGGCGGCCATGCACGCGAGATCTGAAAGCGACTCACCGAGATCGACCCGGCGCATCAAGGCGAATAGCGGCCACGGCATTATGACCGCTAGCTGCTTTATCCCGCGAAGCGTAGCGTCGTCGTCCAGGGCCTGCAAGGCGGCGCAGAGTGACGCCGCGCTCGGATCATTATGAAAGTCTGCGAGCACCCGGGCCGGCTTCCACGCTTGGGTGTCCGGCACTATGGCATACAGCCGTTGAACCGCTTCTGAGGCGACTACGCCCATCACTTGCAGAGTGATGGGGCTGTCCTGATCGGCCCCGTGAAATTTGAGCTTTAATCGAGCATTTCTCTCCAGTCCGCTCAGAAGGCCCAGGACAGGGAAGGCGTTGGACAAGTCTTCTACGGCTGTGTCCCCTGAGGTGAACTCTCGCGACTCCAGCCAGTCTGATAAGGTGTCCAGGGGGGTATTGGCGATGAGTTCACCGTATCGTTCGTGCAACGGCGAGTCGTCCTCCGGAGCAATGCCGAGCGCGAGGACCTCGAGTTGTCGGTCCATCTCTGACGGCCACGCTTCGATGGCCAGTTCCATCGCCCACTCGGTCTGGATCACAGCGAGCGACAGCAGCAGCGACCAAGCGTTGGTGCGAGTCCGGAACTGACTCGAGCCCAGGTGTGGCTTGAGATAGGGGCCTACCAGATCGCCCTCTTCCTGAGCTGCGTCCAGGATGCCGCCGACGACATTGTTGTAAGAGCTCGCGTGGATGAGATCGAGTGCCTCGACCAGCAAGCGTCTACGCCAGACGGGTGTGTCATAAGCCAGACCATCATCGAGTAGGGCGAGCGCGAGCCGCGCGCCACTGCGCAAAGCGATGTCCACGTCGCCCGAAGTGTTGAGGTCCCGGCAAATCGCCAAGATGGTATCCCGATATTGCAGCGTGTCGTTCGACGAGAAGCATTTGCTGGCCGCGATCTGGAAAACATGTCGCCAATGGCTCTTGTTCGAGATCTCCCGGAGCCGCTCCTGCACGGCCACTTCTCGGCCGGACATGAGATAGGCGGCGGCCATAAACTCCTGGAGCGATCTAACCTCGAAGGAATACCGCTGATCGACCCGCTGGACGAGAAGCACCAGCCGGTCTGTCGTCGTCTCCAACAGCTCCGCTGCCGCGCGATTGAGCTTGTCGCCCTCGTAACCATCGTGCTGGAGCTGATCCCTCACGAGGGCCTCAAGCTGACCCCTCGTGAGCTGAGCGTCAGATCCACCGCCGGTCTCGGCCTGCAGATGAAGTGCGAAGCCGATGTTGTGATGGAGCGCGCCTATTGTCCGGCTCCAGGTCTTCACCGTGCGGCCGGCGATGCCGGGCTTCTGCTGCTCACGCTCCAGAACGACGCTGAAATACTTCTCGAACAAGGTCCAACGATCGCTCGGCGCTTCGCCTCTTTGGTCGATCAAGGCGAGCATGATCGCGACCTGCAGAGGGCTGACGAGCAGGCGAGCGGTAGTCGGCGTCTCCATCGCTTCCGTCATCCGTTCCAAGACGCGGGCCCGGTGAGAAACATCCAGGAGCCTGCGCTCGGCCAGTCTCCTCGCATAGGCCATCGCGTGCTCCGGTTGGAGCGGCGTCATCTCCAGCGCGCCATAGAGGGCGGGATCCAGGTCGTCGTTGTAGCCTTGGGGACGTGTCGTCACCAACATGAGGACGTCAGCGTTCGCGCTCGCCAGCTCATCCCAAAGATCGTTCAGGGCCGCGACGACCTCACTCCGGTTGGCGCTTGGCGGCACCTCATCCAGCCCGTCCAACAAAAGCATGAACGGATAGGCGTTCAGCCAGGCGCGTAGGTCTGACAGCTCAAGCTCGTCCGCGGTGGCGACAAGGGCGATCTGGTCTCGGATATAGGTAAGGAGGGGGAGGGTTCCGCCGTCGATCCGTTTCGCGGACAACGCGTCGGCGTAGACTGGCAGATCGATGCGGACAGGGAAACGACGGGGCGCTTCATCCGCGACGCCGCCGGCCGCGGTCCCGGCAAGAACCGATTGGACGGCTTGCTCTGCCTCGGCCGACATGGAGCGGCTCTTCTCAGCGTTCAGCAAGGAGGCCCTGAGGATTTGCGCGAGCAATTGCGAGACGGTCGACTTGCCCTGGCCAGGCCCTCCGAGGAGGAGCAGTCGATCCGGGCGGGGTCGCGCGCGCGTCGAAATGTCGGTTGGCGAGAGCTTCTGACGTGACCGACGCAGGAGACTGGCCAGAAGGAGCTCTTGCGTAGGAGCCTCGGGATCGGGGTGGGTCTCCTGAAATGGCAGATCGACGAACACGTCCTCCAGATGCGTCGCGACGTCCCCGCCGCCGTGTCCAGCCTGCTGCAGTCGGGTTGATCGCTGGCTGCGAACCTCGCGCTGGAGGTAGCGGTGCATCACTTCGCCAAAGTCGGCGCCGCGCAGTTTCAGACTAGAGAGCACATCGGACAGGACATCGCTCGGCGTAACCCATGCGGAGTAGGCTCGGCGGATCTCCTCCGCTTCCGCAAGGCGGACGCAGAGCTCGTCATAGTGCCAGATCCGCCAGTCCTTAAGGCCGATCAGATCACGATACTCCTCGAACACGGCGTCGGCCTTCGCGATCCCCCCGCTCGCGCGCTTGGTCTTGGGCACCGGTGAGAGGCGGGCGTTCGTGATCAGCAGATATTGCTCCGGGCGACGCCGATCTCTTGCCGTGTCTACATAGGCGTCCAGCTCGTTTCGTAGCTCGCCGACCAGCCAATCCGCGTCCTCGGCGGCGTTGCCGGCGTTCTGCCGGTATTTGACCTGAACAACCGTATAGCCTCTCCAAGGGTCAGCGGTGCTTGGGAAGCTGATGGTGCCCTCGAACGCGGCCTCGCGGCCACCGTCAGGGCCGTCGCCGTAGACTGAAATGCCTGGCCCCAAGGCTTTGACGGCCAGCGCCTGAGCGAAACGCTCAAATGAGCGCGGCGAGAATCTTGAGAAGTCGAAATCCACGATGATAACCTGCTCGATAGGCGAGTTTTGAAATTTACCATGCGTTGCCAGCTCCACAGTGAACAGTAGCAACTGATCTTCATTGCGGTGCCTCTCCCGCAGGCCGGCCTCCCCTCTCACTCGCTCAGTGCACTTGTCTCAAGACACTGAGCGGGTCGGGGTCCGTTTGTCTCAATGTGCACTGAGGCGCTTGTGGGATGCCCTGACCAGCACCCGCTCATTCGTCGCACGACAAGGGCCGGTGCGGCTCATCACCAGATCGAGCCCATCTACAGCATCGTGTCCAAGCGCTCTCGGATTAGGGCATAGCGCCCCTCCAGCCCAACGAGCGCTAGCAGGATCTTGTCGAGAATTTCTTGCACCTGTGCGGCGGCCGGGTCGAGGTACGCGCGTTGTTGGCGCGAGATGACGCCCCGTTCCTCTTCTCGCGTCTCAATGTACTCGACCAGACGCGTGATCACGATCTCAATGGTCGCGCTCGGACCGCACAGGGCGAGTGCAACTGCCGCCCGTTCGACCGAGTCAAACTCTGCCCTCGCCAGATCCCCCAAAATCGCGTCCGAGGCCACCGAATCGACAAGTCGGCTCCCGTGGCCGAACCGAGGGCATGGAAGCATCTTGAGTTGATACTGGCTGACGTGAGCGTTGGTGCTTCCGAGTCGGAAATACCATTCAGCGAAGACGCTGTTCAGCACAGCAAGTATCAGGGTTAGATCAACGACCGAGTGCCCTGCGGTGGTGTAGTTAATCGTATGATTGCAGAACTCCCCGGGCGGCAATCGCGCCGCGATAATCCGGCGGAAATTATTCTGCGGACTGCTTTCCTGTAGAACCAGCCGTTGATGGCGGTGGTGATGCACCTTCGTCTCAGGTCCAGCGGAAGCCGTGAAACTGGCGACATCGATATAGAGGTCTTCGCCCTGAGAGGCGTCGCGCACTTGATAGAGACAAACACAGGCGCCCCGTGTCACCAGCCTGCCCTTGTCCCGCGTCGTGAGATGACCGTCTCTTCGGGCGTTTGTCTGATTGACCTCCCCCTGAAAGAAGGGGGCCAGGGAGCCCAGGCGCAGAATTTTAGCGCCCTCCAGGTCTACGAGTAGATCCCAGTCCGCCCGGCTGCACGTCAGGATCGTCAGATTAGCTGGATCGTAGACGCCAATCCTTTGGGCGCTCATCTGAAGCGCCTCCCCGTCCTCAACAATCATGTTAGCCGGGTGGGCTCGTGTCGGGAACGATGCCCCACGAACGTGGTCGGCTCCGGATCTGCGGTAGAGGAACAGTGCTGTTGACAGCTTCGCGTCCGCGAACACCCGAGAGGCCGGCTGGTCCTTTTGTGGAAAAGCGTGGATCGACTGAAACCCGCCCTCCTTGAGGAGCAGTCGGCGCACGCCGCTAGCCTGATCGTCGCCTAGGATCGCCATCGGAACGATGAAACTAAGATAGCCTCCGTCAGCAAGCAGCTCCACGGAGCGGGCGATGAAGAGCTTATAGAGATTGTTCTTGCTGCCGGTGGTCGGCTCAAGGCTCGGATCGATGCCGATGAACCGCTTGAGTGGCCCTACGTCTCGGTCCGTCTCCGCGGCGGAGATCACATCATACGGCGGGTTTCCTATAATCACGTCGAACCCCCGCGGACGGTCCGGTCGGAGGAAGACATGAGGGAATGCGAGTTCCCAATGAAATGGCGCGATCTCTTGAAGCTGAACGGGCGCGTCTTCCTCCGTTTGAGCGTCCAGCAGCCGTTCGAACGCCTTAGGAGTGCTTAGGGCCCCGATCAGCTCCGAATATCTTTGACGGCCCACGCTTCGTGGATAGACAGCCGCCTGGACCCAGAGATCGGCGATCGCCCCGAAACGCCGCTGTACCGGCAAGAAGCGCCGACGGTAGAGCTCCTCCTTACCGTGCACGTCATCGACAGTTGCGGAGTCCATCGCCGCGATGGCTTCGAGGGGAGCAAGGAGGCTAGGAACCGCGCCATCCAGGGCAACGCTGAACTGCCCGGAGAGTAGACCGCGATCACGGGGCAGGCTTCCCATCCGCCCGATACGCGCGCCAACAATACTGTCCCCGAAGCGAAGGTGGTGGTCCAGGAAGGTCAAAGGCGCGTCGGCGGCCGCGGTTTCAAGCCAAAGAGCAAGCTTGGCGAGTTCGACCGCCATGCGATTGAGATCTACGCCGTGCAAGCAATGTTCCGCCACACGCCGCTTCCAGAAAATGATGGTCGGCTCATCGCCTTCGTTGGCGTCCGCGCCCGGATCCCGGGTGTGCGGGTTGGTGGCGATTTCTTCCGCCAGAAACTGGCAGGCTCGGATAAGAAAATGGCCGGACCCCATAGCGGGGTCCAGCACCTTCAACTCGAGAACTCGATCATCGTAGGAACCCTCGAGTGCGGAGCGCTGAGCTTCGAGACGCGCGATCTCGTTTCGGTCAACGCTCTGTGCGATCCTCTCGCCGAGTTCGCCGATCCGGCCCCTTAGTTCAGTGTCGATCTGGCGGCACAGCTCGCCGAGGGAAGTCTGGACGATGTGATCGACGATATGGTCAGGCGTGTAATAGCTACCCGTGCGTCGACGCTCGCCCTTGTCGGTCGCCAGATAGATCGACCCCTGTCGGTAAGTTGTTTCGGTCGCGTAGAAGCCTTCCTGAACAGGCTCGTTGAGCGGGCGGATGAGCTCTTGCTTCCCATCGGCTGACCGTAGCACCCGCATGTCAGCGTCGGCGAACCGCGGCCGCAGCTCGAGCAAGCCCTCATAGACACTTCCCAGCTGCTGGATCGCCAGATCACGATAGTCGACTCGATAGAGCTCAGTTCGGGGGCGGCCCGGCTGGGGCGCACGGCCCAGCTGATCGATGATCCGTGCGAGGTGCCAGTCCGGCAGAGCTTTCTCAGCGAGAAAGCTGTTGCCTGCGACGTCGAACAGCCCACCATTGTAGGCCTGCACCCCATAAGCAGCGTGTCCTCGATCGATCAGGTCGAACAGATCCTGCAGATCCTGCCAAAGATCGACTTTGGTGCGGCTGAAATCGACGCCGCGCATTCCCTGGGCAACTTGATCCAACCTGGATGCGACGTCATCTCGTCGGCGTGCAAGGGAGCGATTGTTGGTATAGGTTCGATTGATCCGGTACGGTAGCAGACCCCGGTCCTCGCCGTAGAGGATGAACAAGATCCTGTAGAGGAGCAGCAAGCTCTGCTCCTGGCACAGACGCAGATCTGCCTCGCCGTCGAGCCCATTCGCCGAATGGGAAATGAAGCCCTCGATCGCTAAGCGTAGCGCTTCAAAGACTCGGTCTTTGAGCTCTTCGCCCACTGCCACAGAATATTCCGAGCTGCCGTCGATCGCCCGTTTCAGTAGGGGGCTGCGGCCGGCAACCTCGGCGAGGCCATGGCGACTGAACAGCAGATAAAAGCGCATGAACTCGTCAAACGCCGGACCATAGCCGGCGTAATCCAGCTCACCCTCCCCTGCGGTTAACCGCTCAAGCAGAGCCGGCAAGTCGGCCTCGAGATACGTCTGGAACCGCGGTTTGTTCGGCCCCAAGGCCCTCGGAACAAGACGCCAGAGCCTGCCATTCGTCAGGATGCCGAAGTCGCAGAGGCTATGGTTTAGGTACCATTCGATCTGTTCTGGCGGATATTCGCGCCTGCCGCTGGCGCGACTAGGACGATCGAGATTGATATGCCAGGCCTTCGCATCGGCGACCATGGCGCTTGAGCGCCAGAACTCTGCATTGGTCCGACCGGCGGCGAGCGCTGTGTCCAGATCTTCATCATTCTCGAACAGGGCGTAATCGGGCTCACGTCCGTCCAGGTAGGTCTGGTATTTCAACCGCCAGCCAAGAATTTCGAAGACTGGCTGGATCAGGCCGTGCTCAAGTCCGGCTTCATTGCCGTAGCGCTCGACGCGACCGCGTTCAACGCTCCAGACCCGTTGGAGCCTTTCTAGAGCCTCCTGCGCTGCGGCCTTGTGCTCAAGCCATTCGGGCTCAAGCGGCAAGCGCTGGTCGAGCCAGTGATTTGACAGGAAATTCTTGTTGCGAACCGGGGAGAATGGCAGCGTCAACTGCCGCGCAACGGATCCAGGACTAGGTGCTCGCACCATTCACGAATCGCACGGTGAGAGGGCACAACAAATCATCCTGGAAAGCCTAGCGCGACGCCCAACCAGCCACAACGGCGGCGCTCGATGGAAGGTACCGGTTTTACAAACCCCTTCCCGAGACGCCATGCGTATCATTGCGCCAAGCTCGCGGGCTCATCGCTGATGGCTGCATCAGCTGGCGCGAACCCGACCGACGGCTGAATGAACTCCGTCAATGCATTTTCCCGGATGTACCCTAGCGAAGCTGATGCGCCGATCCGCGCCAAAATTGCCGCTATTTCGCGAACTGCCGAGCCTCCTCCATATGGGCGCGCAGCGCCTGGTGCACCTCTACTTCCCCTGTAAGCGCAGACGCCACTTCATAGCCTGTCCGAATGCCTGTTGCCGTCGATGTGCTCCTCTCGTCGACCTTCCTGATTGGTGCAAAATCTCTGCGAAGGTCGAGGTCTGGGTGTTGCCAAGCGGTCGTTTGGCCGAAATCTATTCCGCATGAGCCGTTCCCGAACAGGCTCTGATCGACGTAACAATGCGCGCCAGGCAAACCACCATTGCTTCCCGAGTCCTCAGCTAGGTAGGCCGTTGTGAACGCGAAGTTCGCTTGCAGCTGGGGGATCACGTCAAAATACGCTGCACCTCGAGCCGCGCTTTCTACGGCCTGTTCGATGCTGCGTTCACCGCGCTCGACGCTCTGCACAAGTTCGCGCCTACGTGCAGCCTCGTTCTCTCCCCCCGCTCGACGTCCGCTCATTCGGAAGCCAGCGGCAACCACCATTCTCGCGCCGGCTTGGCCGGCATCACGTTCGGCGTTGACCGCTTCGAATAGTCGCCATGCATTATGCAAAAATGGCAGCGTCCGATCAGGTGAGATGTAGCTCAGATCCCTATACGCCACAGCTCCATCGTTGATTACGAAAGTCGGGAACCGTGAGCTGCTGTGGTCTGCCACCAGCCGATGGAATCTTCGAAGGCGGTCAATGGCTGACTTTGCTTCGGCATGCGTGGGGCTGAATTTCGCACGGGAGATCATTCGGCCGTAGCCGAGAAGGTCAATCCAGCACGCTATCGATGTATAGAATGGAGGACGAGGCGCTCTGCTTAGTCTCGTTTTGTCTACCACAACCATCCCCTCGCCCCCCGCAGTAGGCGGCGAGCCAGCCTAGCGCGCTTGTTCAGATGTACACCTGCCGCTGCGTAACTGCTCAGTGTGTTTGACCGCATCTACCCTGACGGACAACGGGCAGTCGGTCGGCGCGCCCCAGTTGCATGATCTCTGTCGCAGCAAGTCGCCGGACCCGGCTCCGTCGCTCTGCCTAACGCGTGACGGCATTAGATTCGCCGTTCATACAGAACCCCGACACCGCACATGAAGGCGAACCCGGTTCGCTGCGCAGCGCTGGCGAAAGGGGCACCCGTGACCGAAGCAGAGGCGCGACATCTGCTTTTGGTGCGAGCGGTCGAGAGAGAAGACGCCGCGTCTGCCGTCTTCACCGCTGAGGACCGCCGGCAAGCGACCGCAGCCGGTCTAGCCGCTGCAGGGGATCACGGGTCTCGACGGCCGAAGGACCTCGACGAGCGCTTTCTCGTCGCTCGAACTGAGTTTGCGTTCGCTCGCCTGGCTACCAGAGCCCCTGCGATTGCTCAGATCGACCGCCAGGTCCGTTGGCCAGTGTGGTTTGGCTGGGCCTTGCCATGCGCTGCGTTGCTGCTCGGTTTAGCGACCAATGAGATCAGCGACGGCAATCGACTAAACATCATCGCCTTTCCGCTGCTGTCGATGATCGTCTGGAACGTGCTGGTGTACCTCGCCTTGGCGGCGATGCCGCTTCGCCGCCTCGGGCGCGCAGACCCCCTGCGTGAAACGCGAGCGTCGCTGTCCGTCATAACCGACTGGCTGGTTCGACGGACGCGGCCGGCGAAGAGTGATGGCGCGGTGGTGCGTCGCGCGATGCATCAGTTTGTCGTCGACTGGAGCGCCGCGTCTTCCTCGCTGTACCAAGCACGCTTGCGTCGAACGCTGCACCTGTCGGCCGCGGCCCTGGCGGCAGGCGTGCTGATCGGCATGTATGTCCGTGCTCTAGGGGTGGAGTACCGCGCCGGCTGGGAGAGCACGTTCGTTGACGCGAAGACCTTGCGGCACTTCCTGAACATCGTGCTGGGGCCTGCCAGCGCGCTAATAGGTGTCTCTCTGCCTGACGTCGCTCAGTTGGAAGCAATCCGATGGGATCGGCCTGAGAACGGCGGAGCCGCGGGGGACTGGATCCATCTGTTCGCGACGACGGCCGCCATCTTCATCATCGTTCCGCGACTGCTTCTCGCCGGGTGGGAAGCGGCGCACGCCTGGCGGCTTGCGCGACGGCTGCCGGTTCCGGGCGCCGACGACTTCTATGTGCGACGCTTGCTGCGAGACGCGCGGGATGTGGGTTCGCTGGTGCGCATCGTGCCCTACAGCTTCCGCCTGTCCGCCGAGGTCGAGCAGCGCCTGAAAGCGCTTCTGAGAGCGCTTCTCGGAGATCGCGCGCGGGTGACGATCGACACCTCTGTCGCGTTCGGGGCGGAAGACGCCTGGCTGAACGACTTCAGCCTCGATCCGGAGACGGATCATGTCATCGTGCTATTTAACCTGTCAGCGACGCCCGAAGCCGAGACCCACGGCGACTTCGTTGCAAGGTTGAAGGCGCGCATCGACAAGCAGCGCGCCGGCACGCCGTTGACTGTACTTGTTGAGGAGTCCGCTTATCGTCAGCGTCTCGCCGGCCAGAGCGGTTCTGCTGAGCGGCTTGAGGCGCGTCGGTCTGCGTGGAATGCGGTGATCTCACGCGCCGGTGTCATCGAGCTGCCGGCAGACCTGGTGAGCGATGATGAGAGCGCGCTGCTCGCCAAACTCGAAAGCGTCATGATGAAAGACCCTCGGCTGGCCAGTGGCAGAAGCGCGCGATGACCATCAACGAAGCAGGCCCCCCTCGCCCGGCCAGGGATGGCTCAGCGACCGGTCAGACCATCAATCTCAGCCTGATCTCGCACACCAACGCGGGTAAGACGACGCTGGTCCGTACGCTGCTCGGCCGCGACGTCGGCGAAGTCCGCGACGCCGCTCACGTGACTGACCTAGCTTCAGCCTACGTCATGCTCGAACATGACGGCGACCGACTGATGCTTTGGGACACGCCGGGTTTCGGCGACACGGCGCGCCTGCTTCGGCGATTGAGGCTCTCGAACAATCCATTGGGTTGGCTGCTCACCCAAGTATGGGATCGCTATCGCGAACGCCCCCTGTGGTCGAGCCAGCAAGCGGTGCGAAACGCCCGCGACCACGCCGACGTCGTGCTCTACCTGGTCAACGCATCGGAGGATCCGGCGGACGCGGGCTACATGCCGCTGGAGCTGGAGATCCTCCAATGGATCGGCAAACCGGTCGTGTTGCTGCTGAATCAAATGGGGCCGCCGAGCGGCGACACGCGCGACGAAGAGGAGCTGTGGCGCAACCACCTGCGAGGTTACGCCGTGGTCCAAGGCGCGATGACGCTAGACGCGTTCGCGCGATGCTGGGTGCAAGAGGGCGCTCTGTTGAGAGAGGTCACGTCCTTGCTTCCTTCGTCGAAGCAAGCCGCGAGCGTCAGACTCCAAACCGTTTGGGAAGCCAAGAACCTCGATCGGTTTCAGACCTGCATGCGCATTCTCGCGGAGGAGCTCACCGCCGTCGCCACGGACTCTGAAACACTCGGCCCGCAGACGTGGCGCGACAAGGTCGTGGGCGTGGTTCGCGACCTTAAGAAGGAAGATCGAGAAGAAGGTCGCAAGGCCATGACGGCGCTCGCAAAGCGCCTGGAAGCGCGTGTCCGCGCATCGACCGAAAAGCTCATTCAGACCCACGAGCTTTCCGGTCGTGCGGTTGGCGAGGTCATCACGCGCGCTCAAAGCGATTACGCGACCACAGCGCCGATTGAGACGGGTGTCGCTGCGATACTTGGCGGTCTGGTGTCTGGCGCCGCCGGGGGCCTAGCAGCGGACGTGGCAGCTGGCGGTTTGACGCTTGGGGGCGGCATGATCGTCGGCGGCTTGATCGGCGCGCTGACGGCGGGTGGGGCGGCGCGCGGTTACAACTACGTCAAGGGCGACAAGGACCCGTCAGTGCGTTGGTCCAGCGCTGTATTCCAATCGTTGTTCGGCAACGCGCTGCTGCGGTACCTGGCTGTCGCTCACTATGGTCGGGGTCGCGGCGACTACCAGGAAGGCGAGCATCCTCAAACCTGGCACACTGCCGTCGAGACGCTGACTGAGCAGCATTCAGCGGAGATCACTGCGATCTGGGAAGGAGGCAAGACCGGTGACAGCGATGCGCTCACAGAGCGACTCGAAACACTGCTGACGCAGCTCGCTGTGGAGCTGCTGGTCCAGTTCTACCCTGATGCTCGCGAGCTCCTCTCAGGGGCTCGAAACGGCGGAGGCGCAGCATGCCACAACGACTAGGTCCGATCCGATCCGCATCCGAGTGTCGCCAGCAGCTCGCTGTGGGCTGGGCCGAGACAGAGACGGCTGTTTATGTCCTCTGGGATCGTGCGACGGAGACCGCGATCTACTGCGGCACGTCTCGCACCCCCAGCCGGCTGCGATCTCACCTGGCCAAAGACGATCTGGCCAATGGCCCCGTCGGCAAGACACACGTGAACCCTGAGCTCCGCTCGTACTGCCTTTCACAAGCCAAGGGCTGGCTCGGCGTCTCCTTCGCCGTTTTCGCGGACGATGCCGCAGCTCGCACGGTCGAGCGTGAGATCATCAGCTCGCTAGGCATCCGCAAGTACGGCGGCCAGCTCTACAACCAGCGCCTATCTGGCTGAATTGGCTTCGGCGCGCTGGGCAGCCCGCTCGTGCGATTTTCCGATTGTACCCTCAGCACCCCGGTACGGCTTCCACACCGGTCCTATTCTCAGGCCACGGGCGAAAGGGCCGGTGCGCTCAAGCCGCCAACTCGGCCAGAAAAGAAGCCAAAAACGCGTTGTCGTGAGAAGTCCCCTCCTCCGTCTCCAGCACCAATCTATTCTCGACCCATTTTCGGTTCTCGTTCGCCGGGACCTTTTTCGCTGCCGCGTCGAGCCGTTCAGCGCCGAACGTCAGCGCAGTCGCCTTCGGTCCGGCCACGATCTTGGTGACGCCGGCTTCGGCAGCCAACGCGGAAACCCGCGTCTCAGCGAGCAACGCGACGACCTCGTCAGGTAGAGGTCCGAAACGATCGGCGATCTCGTCTTCAATCGCGTCAGCCTCAGCAGCGGAAGCGACACGCGCCAGTCTCGCATAGAGATTGATGCGAATGGTGGCGTCAGGGATGTACGCTTCTGGGAAACCTGCTGCCGGATCGACGCGAGGGGCCGGGAACGGATCGATGGCGGGTTCGCCGCGCGCTGCTCTCACCGCGCGTTCCAGCAGCGTTTGATACAGCGCCGACCCGATCAGCCGCATGTGCCCCGCCTGCTCGTCGCCAAGCAGGTCCCCGCTCCCCCTCAAATCGAGATCGCGCGCGCTGATGGCAAAGCCAGCGCCCAGTCGATCGAAGGCTTCGAGCGTGCCAAGTCGCGCACTTGTCGCGTCCGAAATCTCTGTCGATGGATCGGTAAGCAGATAGGCAAACCCTTGAGCCCGACTGCGGCCGACTCGACCGCGAAGCTGATGCAGCTGGGCCAGGCCAAACAGCTCGGGTTTGGAGATCATCATCGTGTTGGCCCGGGGTACGTCCAGGCCAGTCTCGATGATGTTTGTCGCGAGCAGAACGTCGCCCTGCCCATCGGCGAAACCGACCATCGCGTTGTCGATCTCCGCCGCCCCCATTTTCCCGTGCGCGGTCACGACCTTCAGCTCAGGCACGAGCCGAGCAAGTTCTGCGGCCAACACGGGCATGTCTTCGATGCGCGGCACGACCACGAAGCTCTGACCGCCGCGCTGCTTCTCGCGCAGAAGCGCAGTCCTCACGGACCCCCCGTCGAAGGCTGTCAGAAACGTCCGTATGGGCCGCCGTCGCGAAGGCGGAGTCGCAATGACGCTGACATCTTGAATGCCGATCAACGCGCTCTGGAGCGTGCGCGGGATCGGGGTTGCCGTCATCACCAGCCGGTGTGGCGCGCGTTGCTGCAGGGCCTCCTTCATCTTGGCTCCGAACCGGTGCTCTTCGTCGACGATGGTGAGCGCGAGATCGGCAAACTCAAGCGTCTCGGAAGCGAGGGCATGGGTGCCGACCACAACGCTGATCTCGCCGCTCTTCAACCGATCCTTGACCGTCTTTGCGTCAGCCGACGACACCAGCCGCGACAGATGACCAACCTCCAAGCCGGTACCCTCGAACCGCCGACGGAACGTCTCCAGGTGCTGTCGAGCCAGCACCGTGGTCGGTGCCGCCAGCAGCACCTGTTTGCCGCTGAGCGCTACCGCCGCCGCTGCACGCAGAGCGACCTCGGTCTTGCCGAAACCGACATCGCCGCACACCAACCGGTCCATCGGCCGGCCACTTGCGAGATCAGAGATTACTGCCTCGATGGCAGCTGCCTGGTCAGGCGACTCGGGGAATGGAAACCGAGCGGCAAACTCAGCCAGGGCGGCTCTTGGCGGGACAACAGGCGCGCAGGTCGCTTCGGCTCGTGTCTTGGCAAGTTCGACCAGGTGACGAGCCGTCTCGTCAATTTGTACGCTGACCTCTACGCGCCTGCGATTCCAAGCATCGGTGTTTAAGCGATCGAGTGTGACCGCCGACGGTTCAGAACCGTACCGCCACAATCGGCCAAACTCTTCGACTGGCGCCAGGACCGTCGAGCCACCGTAATACTCGAGCCTGATCACATCGCGCTCGTGGCCTGCGACTTCGACTCGCTCAAGCCCTTGAAGCACACCAAGACCGTGGTCTTCGTGAATGACGACATCCCCGATTCTGAGCCCTGGTTCCCCGATGATGGTGCGGGCCGTGGTCGAGCCCTGTGCCACACGACCGCCGAGAATATCGCTCGCCGCAATGACGGTCAGATTGAGCGTCTCGTCTTCGAACCCTCGGTCGAAGTCGGCGACCAGCGATAAGAATGAGCCGCTCTGCGCAGCCAAAACGGCAGCCAGACCGGTCACCGCTGGAGGTCCGTCGAGCCCGAGCCTTCTCAGCATGCGAGTGATCGTCTTGAGCTCTTCGTCAATGCCGGTAACCACCACGCGCCGGCCCTTGGCGCGGTGCGCTTCGATCAACCCTTTGAGGCTCGCTCCAGGTCTGCGGTCGGCGACCAGACTTGCGATCGGTCGCGCGCTGTCGAGATCGAGAGACGCCGCACTCGACAACGCCTCTTCGGCTTGCTGAACGCTGAGGTACAAACTGGCGGCCGCGGGCGGCGGAGTCTCCGCGGCCTCTCCAAAGGTCCGGCGAGAAGCATGCGCTTCGGAGACGCGTTGAAGAAACCTGAAGCACCGGTCTGCAGCAGTCGGCTCTGCGATCAATCGATCCGGCGCCACCATCTCAAGCACGGTCGAAAGAGGCCCCTCAAGCTCGCCTAGTCGATGCTCTGCGCCGATCTCCCGTTCGTCCTCACCGTCGAGCTGCAGCTCTGACGCACCGGTCAGAATGACGGATTCCAGGACTTCTAGAGTTCGCTGAGACAACGGGTCGAAGGTCTGGATTTCGCCGACGCGGTCTTCGGCGACCGTGATGCGGACTGGGCATTCGGCCGCCGCGGGGAAGATATCGATGACTTCGCCGAGGAACGCGATCTCTCCCGGCTCGTCGATGCGGTCATCTTCGACGTAACCGGTGCGGCGCGCGAATTCTGCGAGCGTGCTCCGATCGATCGGATGACCGGTGGCGATCTCAAAGGTCGCGGCAATCGCAGAAGCCGGAGGCGCACGCTGCATCATCGCTTCAGGCGACATGACCACGATCCGTCGCCGGCCACCGCATTCCGTTGCGAGCCGAGCCAGTACAGCAAGCCGTCGTCCCTGCACGTCGCGGGACGGCGACGCGCGGTCGAACGGCAGGCAATCCCATGGCGGGAGCAGCAGGACCTCAACGACGGCCGGATCGACGAGCGCCGTCAAAGCCCGCGCGACTTCCTCCGCCCGCCGCTCGCTTGTGCTGAGCAGGGCCGTGACGCCGACTTGCGCGTCAATCGAGGCGAGCAGTCGAGTTGCCGACAGGGCGGCTGACGGCTTTGTCGAGGGCTGCTCATGGGCGGAGACCGAGTCGCCAGGCCCCTCCACCAACGGTGTGTCGCCGACCGCTAAAGCTGAGGCCTTGTTCACATGCTGTCTCCTGAGCGGAGACTGAACTCAGCCGGCAATGAACGGCTCCCGGCGACACGCAAATAGATCGGCGACACCGCTGCTGTCCGAGTCACAGCTCAATCTCATGACCAACCGCGTGACGGTGAAGCTAGTCATAACCGCTTGTGGGTCCGGGCTTCCCCTCAACGGCTCAGTGCGATTTCCCTCATCTACACCTTCGCCAATCTTGAGCAGTGTGTTCGGCCGAATGTGCACTGACTCAGCTGATCGCGCGAACCAGGACGACTCGGTCAAAGGATAATGCTTGATAGGTCTGGGACCGTCCCACCGCGATCGATCACGTCCACCATGTCCTCCAACAATCGTTGTGCATGCTCCCTGACATGCTGGTCGAACATCTCTAGAGCTCCGCTGGGCACCTGCACGTAGCTGGCCCGAAGAAGCGCGCTCCGCGTGGTCAAATTGCCCTGGCGATAAACCGCCAGGATCGCGGCATCCTTCGCTATGGGCATCAACACGCCGTTCGAAATCACATTCGGCCCGTAGCGCAGATCACCGGCGTAAATGCGCAGCATGTACTCATCACCGCTGATCGGACCCAGAACGGTAAATGTGTGCTCCGTGTCACAAGACGCCTCGTTAGCCGGCAACATTACGATCTCCGTTGATGTTTTTCGTTCTGAGCGCCGCATATACCGGAAGCTCGAGGTCCCTCATCGGCCCTAAGAGCTGCACCGGTCAGCGCGCTTTCCTCCATTCGCCTTAAGCGCGGAATTGCGATGAAGCGCTCAGTGCGAAACCCCCCATCCACACTATGCCCCGTCACGCATCCTCGAACGGTAGCCGTTCGACGTGATACCGCCCGTTCCGCACCGGCCGACCTTGAGCGAAGAATTCCGCCGTCCCCTGCTCCACTCGTTCGACGATGATGCCCGCCGCAGCGTAGCGATCGGCCGGTGTTCCTGAATGGCGATTGCTCGACGGTATCCGTCGTTCTTCTTCGCGCAACACGATCACCGACGGGTGTGCCAACAGCCACTCAACGACGGGCTCAGGCGTAAGATCGGGGTCGTTGTTCCAACGCGTTTCGATCTCACTCACCGGGTCCTGGTGCTCATCCGTCACCAGCGCTCGCCAATGCGCGAGCTTGCGGCCGTCTGGGATGCTCGGATCGGCGAGGATGCGCTCGCGCAGCTCAAGGGCGCCGCGGCTCAACAGCCGCGCCATTGAACGGCTGTCGCCGTGCCGGCCCTGGCAGGCGATCCGGTTGGTCGCGCGGCGTACGGCGTTGTCGATGGCGAGGTGCTTGTCGGCGGGAAGCGTCCCAGGCAGAGCGATGTGGTACATCGCCGCTCTGACGAAGTTGGTGATCGACGTCAGACCGTGCTGGTCAATGCCGAGCTCCCCGCAGCGCGCGATTGTTCTCGAGTCGGCCTGATCCATCCGCCGACACTGCGACGCTTCGGCATTCGTCGGCAACTCGATTTTCGGTTGTGATCCGCTAGGTCGGCGCGCGCTTGACGCTCATGCGCTTACGCGAGACGACAGACGTCGAGGGAGATGGGGACCGTATGAGCGACATAAAGCTATTTCGCGTAGCCGCCGGCGCGCCTGTAAGCGAGCTGGCGACCCAAAGCCCTCAGGTCGAGAAGAGTCTCCAAAACCTGTTCGAGAAGAACCTCGACGCCCTGCTCGGCGTCCGCTTCCTTGCGACCGAATACAGCACCGGACCGGTCCATGGGGGGCGCATCGACACTCTTGGACTGGACGAGGACGGGAGCCCAGTCATCATCGAGTACAAGCGCTCGACGAATGAAAATGTGATCAACCAGGGGCTCTTCTACCTCGATTGGTTGATGGATCACAAAAAGGACTTCCTGTGGCTCGTCATGGACGTCCTCGGCAAAGACGCCGCCGACAAAGTCGAATGGTCAGCCCCCCGCCTGATCTGCATCGCTGGCGATTTCACGCGCTACGATGGGCATGCCGTCAAGCAGATCAACCGCAGCATCGAGCTCCTCCGCTACCGACGCTTCGCGGACGATTTGCTCGTGCTCGAGTTGATCCACACTCCTCGAATGCCGACCAAGTCGGCGGCAGTCGACGTCAGCGTCCCAGCGACCGCCGGCGCCGCGCCTGGCAAGGACCCTTATCTCAGCCAGCGCATCGACTATCGCCTGGCAAATGCGAGCATTAGCCTACGCGATGTCTGGGACGCTGCGAGCGCGTATCTGGTTAGCTTGGGAGACGATGTCCAAGTCAAAGAGGTCAAGCTCTACGTTGCGTTCAAACGCATCAAGAACTTCGTCTGCCTAGAGCTCTATCCGCAGAAAGAGCGGGTGGTAGCCTACCTCAAATTGAACCCTGATACGGTCATCCTGGAGCATGGCTTCACGCGGGACGTCCGCAACGTTGGCCACTTCGGCACCGGCGATCTCGAGGTGACGCTGCGGACGCTCGATGACGTGGCCAAGGCTCAACCGCTCTTCCAGCGGGCCTACGACGGCAGCTGACCCCAGCGCGAGCATGCCGCTACGGTGGAGCTACGGCCGATAATGACGCAGGCAACCGCTAAGGTAGCCCAATGACCAGACTGCTATCCGCCTCTCGACTAAATGCCTTCCAGTCCTGCCGCCACCAAACCACGCTTTGGCTCGCCGACGTCAAAGCCCGTGAGCGTGCCGATGACTCTATCGCGCTGATCCGTCGAAAGGGTTTCGAGCACGAAGCGGTGGTGCTGGCAGGTCTGACAGACGCTCATGGTTCGGTCGCAGAGATACCGACCGACCGCCCCCTCGATGAGCGGAAGCATCTGACGATCGACGCCATGCGCTCTGGCGTTCCGCTGATTTACCAGGCGGCTCTCGCCAGCGATCAGTGGCTCGGGTTCCCTGACTTTTTGGTGCGAACTGATCGTACGAGCGGGGGCAGTTGGGCCTATGCCCCCGAAGACGCCAAGCTGTCGAAAAAGGCCAAGGCTGAGCACGTCGTCCAGCTCGGCATTTATGCGCGACTGATCGAAGAGGTCACCGGCGAGCACCCTGACGAAGGCGCCATCCATGGCTCGGGCGGCGCCCCTGCCCGCTTCCGCCTATCCGAGACACGACACCTCACTGAGCGGATGATGGGCGAGTTCGAGCGGTTCGTCGCTAAGCCCGAACCGACCCAACCGATCAAGACGACCGCATGCAAGCAGTGCGACTTCATTGAACTCTGCACCGAGCAATGGCGGGAGGCGGACAGCCCCAACTTTGTCGCCGGGATCCGAGGCGATCAGCTGATCAAGCTCGAACGCGCTGGTGTCGCCACGCTCGCCGCTCTGGCCGCGCTTTCTGAGGACGCCGCCATCCCCGGTATCGGCGCCGACACCTTGAGCAAGCTCGTCGGGCAAGCGCGCTTGCAGAAGCGGGGCGCTGATGAAGGGCGACCCTTTGTGGAGATCCTTCCGCCGGCTCCGATGCGTGGGTTCGCCATTCTGCCGACGCCCGAAGAGGGAGACCTCTTCTACGACATCGAGGGCGACCCGCTTTATCCGGAGGGTCTCGAGTATCTTCACGGGCTGTGGGGGCCGCTCGGATTGAACGGCGAGACGACGTTCGTGCCGATTTGGGCCCACGATCATGCGGCAGAGAAGCTTGCGTTCGAGCAGCTGATGGACCTGTTCGCGGCCCATCTCGCGCGCTTCCCGCGCGCCCGAATCTACCACTACGCCAGCTACGAACAGACTGCCTTGAAGCGTCTCGCGATGCGTTATGCCACGCGGGAGGCGGAGCTCGACCGTCTGCTGCGCGAGCAGCGCTTCGTCGACCTGCATGCCGTCGTACGTCACGCCATCCGAGCATCGACCGAGAGCTATTCGCTGAAAGCCCTCGAGAAGATCTATTGGGGTCAGCGATCAGGCGACGTCACCAACGCCGGCGACTCAATCGTCGAGTACGAGCGTTGGCGAGAGCTAGGCGACCAGGCCATCCTCGATGGGATCCAGCACTACAACGAAGAAGACTGCGTCTCGACGCAGCTGATGCGCGACTGGCTCGAGGAGCAGCGTCCCGCAGACGCGGCCTGCGGTCTGGCGAGCGTCGAAGAGAAGCCAGAAGACCCGGCCCGTAGCGCCGAGCGTGAGCGGTTCGAACAGGAGCGCCTGGCGATCGCCGCTGCTGTTCGCAATCAGACGGCATTGGAGCCAGAGCTTCGCGAGCTGATCGCCGAGCTTCTCTGGTTTCACCAGCGTTCGCAGAAGCCTCAGTGGTGGGCGCTCTTCGACCGGCAGACCTGGACGGATGATGAACTGACAGAGGATCCGGAAAGTCTCGGCCAGCTGACTCGCCTCGACCAGACTCCCGACGCGCGCTCGTTCGTCGCCACTTATTCTTTCTCGCCCCAAGACACCAAGCTGAGGCCCGGCGACCGGCCGCGCTTCGCGCTGACGCTGCAGCCCGCCGGCGAGATCGTCGAACTCGACATGGAGGCCTGCACGGTCACGCTCCGCCGCGGGACCAAGTCCGGAGACTTCCCCGAGGCCGCCTCGCTCTCGCCTGGCGCCGTCATCCCGCAGAAGGTCTTGATCCACGCCGTCATGGCCGCAGCCGTTCGCATCGGAGCCGGCGACCTCGTCACCGACCGCGCACTGCTCGACGTGCTGCGCCGCCGAGCACCTCGCCTGACCGGCCGCGTACACGGTGATCCTGTCCTGGCCGACGGAGAAGACCTGGTGACCGGGACCGTGAGAGCGGTCAGAGATCTGGACGCCAGCGCCCTCATCATTCAGGGGCCACCCGGCACCGGGAAGACTTATACGACCGCGCGCGCCATCATGGCGTTGCTGGCCGACGGCAAGCGCGTCGGGGTGTCGTCGAACTCGCACAAGGCCATCAACAACGTGTTGGCCGCGGTCTCGAAGCACGCCGAAGCGATCGGCGCGCCGCTGAACGGTGTGAAGAAGTGCTCTGCCAAAGACGCTGACACCGTCTTCAGGGGCTACGGCATCACCAGCCTCGCGTCCTTGGACGACGATCAGACGCAGCATCAACTCGTCGGCGCGACCGCGTTCGAGTTCGCCAAGCACGGGGCAAACAAGTTTGATGTGCTGTTCGTCGACGAAGCCGGTCAGGTCTCGCTCGGCAACCTCGCAGCCATGTCTGGATGCGCGCGTAGCCTTGTCCTGGTCGGCGACCAAATGCAGCTGCCGCAACCGGTCCAAGGCGTCCACCCAGGCGAGACCGGTCTTTCGTCAATGGATTACGCGATGCAGCACCATGCGACGGTGCCGCCAGAACGCGGCATCCTGCTCAACGTCTCGTGGCGCATGCATCCAGATGTCTGCGGTTTCATCTCGGACGCCATCTACGACAGCCGCTTGACCGCGCATGCTTCGACGGCGCGTCAGGGTCTCGTTCTGCCCGCGGCCCGGCACGCCGCGCTCAAACCGACCGGGATTAGCTTTGTCGCTATTGCTCATGTCGGCTGTACGCAGAGCTCAGTCGAAGAAGCCGATGCCGTCGCTGAGCTGCTCGATCAGTTGCTCGGGGCGGAGTGGATCGATGCGGCGGGCGTGCCGTCGCCGTTGACGCTCGACGACGTGCTCATCGTCTCGCCGTTCAACATGCAGGTGAACCTGCTCAAGAAGACGCTCCCGAACGGCGCTCGTGTCGGCACAGTCGACAAATTTCAGGGACAGGAGGCCCCGGTGGTGATCGTCTCGATGGCGACCTCGTTTGGCGGTGATGCGCCGCGGGGCACGGAGTTTCTGTTCAACCGCAACCGTCTCAACGTCGCGCTCAGTCGCGCCAAATGCTTGGCGATCGTCGTCTGTGGCGACCAGCTGCTGAGCGTCCCCTCCCCCGGTCTCGAGGATCTCCCGCGCCTCAGTCTGCTCGCCCGAGCTGAAGCCGTCAGTGCGTTTGTCTAGATGTACACTGAGGACATCAGAAACGTCGCTCGCGCGCCCGAATGCGGTCGGTGAGCCCCATGCGCACTGACGTCCTCATCGGCTTCGACTCGGCTTGGACCGACAATCCAAAAGCGCCCGGAGCCATCTGCGCATTGAGCGTACGCAACGGTGTGATTGTCGCGTTTGAGCCGCCACGCCTTGCGCGGTTTTCCGACGCGCTCGCGTTCATCGAGCAGCACAGGTCAAAAGACGGCTGCACCCTCGTCGCCATCGATCAACCGACCGTCGTCCCTAACCTTACGAGTCGTCGCCCGGTCGAGCGCGTTGCGTCGTCGCTGATCGGTTGGCTCGGCGGTGGGGTTCAACCATCCAACCGGGGACGTGTCGGAATGTTTTGCGACGCGTCGCCGATTTGGCCGTTTTTGGCGTCCCTCGCCGCGGTCGAAGAACCAGAACTGTCACGCACTGCGACGAGCGGTCTTTACGCTATCGAGGTCTTTCCAGCGATTGCGCTGGCCAGCTTCGATGCGCGGTTTTTCGGTCGACTGGCGGCTCCTCGCTATAACCCGGCACGCAACAAGACCTACCGCCTTCAAGATTGGGTTCTAGTGGCCGAAGCCGCTGCACGAAACTTCCACGAGTTCGGCGCTGTGCAGGCCGCAGAATGGTGCAAAGTTGCTGGCTCACTGAGCAAGCCGACAAAGGCAGACCAGGATCGACTGGACGCCATGCTGTGCGTGCTGATCGCACTGTGGTGGCGAACGCGCGAGCGTGCTCAATCTCTGGTCTTGGGGGATACGCGCTCTGGCTACATGGTGTTGCCGGCGAGCGGGGATGTGCGGGAGCGTCTGGTGGCGCGAGCTGAAGAGGTCGGCGTGCCCGCGGCCTAGCTTTTGAGTTTGATTGAATCGGAGCCGACTGAGTGAGAGTGCCTGCTGAGGAACGCGTGGATCGTCGCTTCTGGCTAATCGATCGTGACGGTGAACGCTATTTCCCGATCCGCATCCCCCGTAAGGGCCAGGGCGAAGCCTGCTATTTCCGCGTCTCCGACGCAGGCAATACGATTGAGGAAAGCAGCGAACTTGATGACGTCGACGCGGTGCGTGACGTGGTCGTCAACGGCGGTTTCAGCGTTCGCGCCGTGCCTGAGAGCAACATCAAGAGCGCTCCAAGCCTTCTGAAGCCAACACGCTTGGCTCGCGTCGCGACTGCCGACGTTCGAACGCCTCCTGGATCTTCTCTGATGAACATCGACCAACCGTCACTGCACGCGCTCGTCTCCACCTTCCGAGCGACGTTTCCGAGCTTCACGAGTTTCGAGCAGCCTTCCGAATATGTCGCTGACGAACGCGCCTACAAGGATGAGCTGCGGACGGAATTCGATCGGCGCATCGGGCCGCTCATCGACCAGGGCGGTGACGCGCTCGATTGGTACAACGCTCTGATCGATCTGCTGACGACCAAGCTCGCCAACACCGGGCAACCGCAAAACCTGGTTGGGTGGCGCATCGTTGGCGCGATCAAGGCTCTGAGCTCAGAGCAGCAATCCGTCGCTGGCGAGGCTGTCGAAAACTTGCTCGTCGGGAGCGATCTGCCGTGGGTGCGGTACGGGCGGTTTAGCGAGACATTTCGCGAAGTCTTGGGGGCCGACGGCAAGGCGGCCGGCCCCGCCTACGCGCGAGACGTCGCGACAATGCTGCTCGCTCTCCAAGACCCCCAGACCGTCTGTCCAGTTCGCTACGACATCTTCGACAAAGCGAGCAGAGCGTTGCTCGGACGGTCCGTGTTTGAAACAGGCCTGTCTGCCGAGAAGGAGCTGCAGGCTTGCGTCGCCTTCGCCAACGCCGTTTTCGTCGGCTTGCGAGATCAAGAAGGGCTCGCGCCGCGCGACCTTCTTGATGTCCAGGGCTTCCTTTGGGTGGCCTACAAATATGGGGCGAGCGACATGACCTACGCCGACCTATTCCGTCGTGCGCTGTCGCTCTACGCGACATCAAGCCAAGAACCGTTCGGCGAGAAGCCGCCGCTCTGGGCGGCCATGGAGTCTATCAAAGAACGGCTTGCGAGCTCGCCTGCAGTCGCCTCGAGACCAAACCTCTCGGTCAAATGGACGCTCGGCAAGGGCAACTGGGCGAAGGTGCCTTGGATCGCCATTCTCGACCGGCGGCTGACGGCGACGACCCAGGAGGGAGTCTACGTCGTTCTCCTGATCGCAGAGGACCTGTCGCGCGTTTTCCTGACGCTGAACCAAGGCATGACCAACCTTGTCAACGAACTCGGCCAGCCGGCTGCCGTGAAGGCGATGGAAGCGCAGGCGGCGGAGCTCCGCAATCACCTGAGTGAGGTGGAGCGTGCAGGTTTCACGCTCGGGAGCGACATGGATCTCCGCACCACCACCTGGCGGGCTAAAAACTACGAGGCTGGAGCCATCGCCTACCTCGAGTACGAGCTGGATGCCTTCCCTAGCGATGATGAGGTCGAGAACGGTTTGGAGGTTCTGTTGGACGCTTACGACCAGATCGCCGCCAAGCCGACGCAGACCATGAGGCCTGGTTGGTTCATGGGATCGGTTTGGGATGGCGCTGATCAGATCGATGAGTTTCGATCGAGCGGGGTCTGGCGCAACGGTTACGATTCTGGGCCGACCTTAGACGAAGTGCGACAGGTCGAGGTCGGTGATCGAATCGCGGTCAAAGCCAGCTTCACGCAGCAGCACAATCTGCCATTCGACTATGCGGAGGGAAAAGCCGCCTCGGTCATGCGCATTAAAGCAATTGGCGTGGTCACCGGAAATCCTGGCGACGGTAGAACTCTAATAGTCGACTGGGAGCCCAACTATGGGCCGCGAGATTGGTACTTCTACACCAACCGTGAAACGGTTTGGCCCGTTCGGCCAGGCAGCACAGAACTCGCAGATCGCTTGCTCGCCTTCACGTTCGAAAACGCCGACCAAGACTACGATTGGTTTCTGCAAAGGCCCTTCTGGCGCGACCGTGTGCAAGCGGCCGAGACGTCTAACCGCGAGCCCTACACCCTCGACGACGCGATGGCAGGACTGTTCATGGAGCGGTCCGAATTCGACCGCCTGCTATCAGTCTGGCGCGGAAAGAAGAACCTCGTCCTGCAAGGCGCGCCCGGGGTAGGGAAGTCATTCGTCGCTCGACGACTGGCGTACGCCTTGATCGGTTTCAAGGACGAGAGTCGCGTTGCGAATGTTCAGTTCCACCAATCGTACGGCTACGAGGACTTCATCCAGGGTTACCGACCAACTGAGACGGGCGGTTTCAAACTCCGGGACGGCTTGTTCTACCGGATCTGTGAGCAGGCTCGACGCGACACTGAACACACGCACGTCTTCATCATCGACGAGATCAATCGGGGCAATCTCTCCAAGATCTTCGGAGAGCTGATGCTTCTCATCGAAAGCGACAAGCGGAGCGAGGAATGGGCGCTGCAGCTAGCTTATGCCGACGAAGGCGCTACGCCGTTCTATGTACCGGATAACCTGTTCATCCTCGGAATGATGAACACCGCTGACAGATCTCTTTCGCTGGTCGACTACGCCTTACGGCGTCGCTTCGCGTTCATTGGTCTCGAGCCCGGTTTCAGCTCAGATGACTTCGCACCGCACCTCAGAGCAAACGGTGTCAGCGATGCGATCACACGAAAAATTGTGTCGGGTATGACCGCGCTCAATGAGGCGATCTCCGCCGACAAAACGAACCTCGGACCCGGGTTCCAGATCGGCCACAGCTTCTTCACGCCGACATCCCCTGTCGCCTCGGCAGAGCGCTGGTTTGAGACGGTCGTCCAAACGGAAATCCGACCGCTTCTCGAAGAATATTGGTTCGATGATCCAGCCAAAGCGGACGAATGGCGAGAGCGCCTTTTGAACGCCTAATGTCGATCCCGATCCGCAATCTCTACTACCTGTTCTGTTACGCGTGGGAACGCTTCCCCGAAGGTGGGACGGTCGAGGTCGGGGTCGACGAATGCCCAGACCTTCCGAACCTGTTTGCCAGGCTTCTCGTGAATGCGGGCAACCGACTTCTGCGGCGAGGGCTCGACCGCGGCTATGTTGAGTTCGTCGAGGAGACGCGCGCACCGCGAGGCAAACTTCTGCTCGACGAAATCATCAAGGGTCAGACGTTACGTCGCGGGGCCGTGGTGTGCGCCTTCGACGATCTAACCGTCGACGTGCTTCATAACCGACTGATCAAGGGCACTGCCCTCCTTCTCGCCAAAACCGAGGGGCTAAAAAGGACGCTTGCACACGATCTTCGACTTCTAGCCCGCCGCATGGACGGCGTGGCTACGACTCGGCCGCAAACATCGCAGTTCTGCCGAGTTCAGCTCTCGCGCAACACTGGCCAATATGGACCGCTTTTGAAGCTGTGCGAGCTGATCGTTCGCAACCTTCTGCCGGAGGAGGATGGCGGCGCGTCGCGCTTCGCGTCGATCCTCGATGACGGGCAGATGTCGACGGTGTTTGAAGATTTTCTGCGCAGCTTCTACCGGCTCGAGCAGCAACGATTCCATTCGGTCCGTGTCGAAGCTTTGAAGTGGGACGGGTACTCGGTGACCGCAGCGGGCGTCCCACATCTACCCGGCATGATTACCGACATTACGCTGCGCTCCAATGAGCGCACGGTCGTGATCGATGCGAAGTTTTACAAGGACGCGCTGGCAGGCGGACTGGGCGTGCCAAAGGTGTATTCGGGCAATCTCTACCAAATGCTCGCTTATCTTCAGCATACGGCCAAGGGCGCCGCGACGCCGGTAGACGGCATTCTGATTTACCCGCTGACTGGGACGCCGCTGCGTTTGCATTACCGACTTTTGGGTTTCGACCTTCAAGTCGTGACGATCGATCTCACCCAGCCGTGGCAATCCATTCATGACCAGCTGCTGGAAGTGTTGGCTTTCGAACCAGCATCAGCCGATGCGGATATTCTTGTCGCGTGACGCGCCAACCGAGCGTGGGACGCGCATTCTGGACCTGAAACCGACGAGGATGCGTTGCGGCCGAGGCCCGTCACTCGGCCGTCGCGGTGCAGCGGTTGCAGACTAGAGTGAAGCCTTACCCGCGACAGACCACGCAGCAAGCGCTGCCTGCCCGGCATCCTCGACCTTAGTCGGGAACGGTGCGTCCTTTCCGAGTAGCACGACATCGATCACCCAGAGTAGCATGGCTCTGTCGAACTCGTCGTCGGTTTCACCATACTGATCAGGTTCCCGATTAGCTCGTGCCTGCCCGAGGTACAGCCGGTCGTCTCTCCAAACCGCGTCGACCTCGTAGATCACGAACCCAGTCCAGCTCCGACGCAACGTGAGCAACCCGTCGCGCCAATAGACAAACCACTTGTCTTCCATTTCGTATGGCGTGAGGCCGCGCACGATTAGCCAAGAGTCGAAGGCATCGTACGTCTGGTTGACGGTGAGGTGGGCCCGTTCCGCAGGTAAGGCACAGCCAGTGACAGAGAAGCTGCTCGCCGTCGTGCCAACCAAAATGTTGGACGGCTTCTCGCCGAAGACTCGAGCGAGATGCCCCTCGATTTTTGGCTCGTCCAACGCAACATCACCGACAAACCAGTTCGCGGCGGCGGCTGGTCTGTGCCGCCAGTGTTCGACGCAGTAGGTTTCCAACCAAGCAAAGCTAATCTCTGAAACGATGGCTGCGCGCTGAACTCCTTCGTCGTCGAACTCCCCGATCAAATAGCCTTCTCGATGTTGGCCGACGGTCAGCACGATCGACCGCGAGATCCCGCCGCCGGGGTGAAGCGGCTGGATGAACTCCAGCGACAGTCGCCCCAGCCCGCTCTTGAGCGGGGTCACTGCGGTGATGAGAATTGGGCTTGCCGCCCAGCCCGCATTTCGCGCCGGCAGTTCGAGCCAGCCGAACCAGCTCAACGGTCTCAACTGAAGCTTCGCCATCGCCTATCCCCCTTTGGCGTCTCTAGGCGTGGTAAGCCCAGTGCGTTCGCACATGGTTGCGCCACGCCTGGCGTGATCCCGAGAAGATGAGCTCTTCGGCATTGCCTTCGGAGATCTTGTACCGCGCCGCGAGCTGAGCAATGAACTTGCAGAACTGACTGTAGACCTCCGCATCGTTGTCGCGACTGACGTAGCCCGCGTGAGATAGCTTGATGGTAGGTGGTTGGTCGCCCCGGTTGGCAAGCAGCTGCATCGACTTTGCCGTCCACTGGTCCATTATTTGACCGGCGGAACGAGGAGGCAAAAAGAACAAAAGCTTGGTGTAATACGCCGGACCCAACGATTGAACGCGGCCCTCCGTTCGCGTGGTCAGTTCGAACAGCGCCTCATAGCCAGCACGCCGATCAAGAGCGCTGGTCCTCAATCCGCTCAGGATTGGTCTCAGCAGATCGATGCTCTCCCACACCACCCGCCCGTGATCGCGACGCTGTCCTCCCCACGCCATAACGGCGAGATGCGCTTCGTCGTCGCTCAGAGCGTTTGACTGAACCAAGCACCGAACAGCCGCTCGATTCTGACGCGCTTCCGGCAACTGCAGCTGAGGCTGGCCTGTCACCGATGCACCCCAGGCCCGACAAGCGCTGCCGGCCCAACCTCTCGTCGTCAGCTCGAGGTCTCCCGCGTCATCACGTTCGGTCTCGGCGACGATGCGGTCGAGAACACCAATATGGAACTCGTTGAAAGGCAATGGCTCCCCCGAACTGATTGACGTCAAAAGTGGCGGCCTTTGTCAGTGCGTTTGACTGATTGTACACTGAGCGCCGTTTTCGGCGCTCACAGCTCGAACGGTTGACCGTCGACCAGACGCGTAATCGGCGGAAACCCCTCAGCGTCGGTATCCCAAGCGATCCCGTGTATCGGCACCATCGTCTTCGGTTTCATCGCGTTGGCGAACGCGCGCAGATCAGACGGCGACGCGTGACCGCTGGTGTGCAGATGTTTGGCGGTCGCCCCACCCTGGTCGAACCAGGTCTGCAGCCGTTGGCCATCCTCGTTCTTGAGATACCCCCGCCACATCGCATAGCTCCACGCATCGTCGGCCGTCGGCGTGACGCCAGCTGGTTCGTAGTCTCTGATCAGCGACGGCCGAACCATAATCACCCACTGCGCAGGCGACTGAGCCAGCGCCTTGGCTGAGATTCCGTTGGCCGCCATGCGCGTCACAAACGCCTCTTCGCCCTTGCGCTTGTAGAGACGCGAGAACGCGCTGGTGATAACCACCTTGATCGACGACCAGTCTGGTTGAGGTATGCGACCGTGCTCAGCGAGCACGTCGAGCACCTCAGCGGTGTAGAGGTCGATCACCAGCGTGCGCTTGGTCTTCAGACACGCGCGGTAGAGCGTGACGGTGCGGTCGATGTTTTGCGCAGACCACGCGACGAACACCCTCCCCTTGGTCGCCCGAAACAGCGCGACATAGTCGTCTTCGAGTTCGGTCTCGGTCATGCACGATTTGTCGCTGCCGAGGTTGGTCCCCTCCATCAGCAGCACGTCCAGATCCGCGGGCGGCGACGCCATCATGCGCTCGACCAGCTTCGACTTGCGACCGTGCGTGCGAAAGTCACCTGAGTAGAGCACGCGTTTGCCTGCCGCTTCGATCAGCAGCATGTGCGCGTCGAATGCAGAGTGATCGGTCAGATACGGTGTGACCTTGAACGGCCCGATCTGATTGACCTGACCGCTCGTCCAAGAGCGAAAGTCGCGTTGCATCGGTTGACCGAAGATGCTCGCCGTCAGCTGCATCAACCGCTCGGTCGCCGCGCCGCTGTAGATCGGCCAGTGCGCCGGCGTCTCCTCCAGCAGGCCGTAGTGATCCTGATGGGGATGAGAGATCAGCACACCGTCGAGTGGTCGGTCGCGGTCGAGAGTCGCGGGTAGGAGCCCAACTGCATCGTTCGGCGCGTCGAGCGGTCGGCCGACGTCGAGAATAATGCGACCCTCGTGGGTCGAGAGCTCAATGCAGTTGCCGCCGATTTGGTCGGTGGCGCGATGAACGGTGAGGCGAATGGTCAATGTCTGACCAGGTACGGCAAGACCGGTCGACCGTGATCGGGTCCGACCTCGTGTAGGATAATCCCGGCGTCCTCAATGCGCTTGCGGTGACCGTTCCGAGCGAAGCTGTCCGCGTTTTGTCGCATTCGACCGCTGGCGATCTGTGCCTCGTAGCTGGCCGGCCAATAGTTCCCGATGACGACACCGGGCCTTGCGGTCACTTCGGGGTTCTCGATTTTCGTTAGCTCTCGCCAGATTTCAACACAGCTCGCCGCGCTGGAACCGCCGCTACGAAACGCTTGATGCAGCTCGACGAGCGTAGCCGCGGCGTCGCGATAGGCCTGTCCGACTTGCGCGACGCGGTCCGCGTGGCCCATCCAGGTCACGTATTTCTCGACCTGCTCCAACACACGAGGCCTACCCTCACCAGCCCGAAGCTCTGGGTTATTGGCGCACTTCGCCTCCCAGAACGCGATCGATACAGGTTCGCCGTCACGTCGCTGCGCAAGCACGAGATCCATCCGCGGCGCCGCCCGCTTGCCGCTGTCGACCTCATTCGCAGGCAGTCCCATCTCTAAGTCGATGACGCCCGCATTCGCTGCGATGAGCTCGTCGACGAAACACTTCTCGGCGGAAGCGTAGGTCTTAGCAGTCTCGACCCAACCCCTGACGAGCGAAGCTGTCGCCGTGGTCGCGAGCGCCTTGGCGTCGTAGGTCTGATATCCGACCACCGGACCTCCCTCGTCGCTGCGATCCCGCGCGCGGCCGCTGACGTAGGCTTGGTGCACCGCCAACTTCGGCACGCCACCGCTCACCGACAGTTTTCCCACCGACTGCCCGTTGGCGTAGAAGTTGAGGTAGCGGTCGCGCAGGCCGAGACGCAGCGAGGGCCCACCGCCGACGGCACCCTCGCCAGGCAGACACCAGAGATCGAACAAAACTTGGACGGCGTTGCCGGGATTCTGAGCGGACCAGGTGGCAAGCTGATCGACGGGGAATGAGCGAGCGAAGGGTCTCGAGTGCGTCATCAGATCTCCTTCTAGGTTAGTTGAGGTGGCCGTCGCCGACGACCCGGCAGCGAGCCGGATCGATCGTGAAGCGCCGGCGCGCGGCGAGCAGCACAGCGTCGTCGTCGAGCAAGTCAGATGCGATGCGCACCAACCAGGTTCGGTTGTGAGGGTCGTAAGCGACATGGCCGCGCGGCCACTCGTTGGCATCTCGATTCTCGACGTAGGTACGCTGATGAGGCGTCAGATGTTGATCGCCCGATTGCAGCTGCCGCCAGCACAGATCGAGTGACTGTGAGGGATGGAGATCGAGGTAGAGGTCATCGGCAATCTCGACTTCGTTGAAGGCCTGACGGTAGCTGACGAGCTCAGGCTCGTCGTTCAGCGGCGGAATGACCCAGAAGCGGCCGACGAAGTGGCTGCTGGACGACCAGTTAAGATCGCTGCCGGCCGGAATCGCCGTGCGGCCGCTGGCAGTCTCGGTCAGTCGGTAATGAAGGTTGGGGTCTATCGAGGCGTCGCGGTCTTCGATGAAGTCGCAACCGATCGACGTCTCGCTATCCGACATGAAGATCCCCCGCCGCCATTCAATCACAGATATTCACTTCAGCTAGCGAGAAGTTGCCAACCAGCTGAACTATTTCGACAGCGGGCGGAGACCCGGCTGTGGCGGCGAGTCGCTTTGGCTTGATTGACACTGAGAGCGGTCCGCAGCTCGAGGCGGGGCGAGCATGCGCTGAGAACCGGATAGGCCGCTCGGACTGCTCTCGCCTCGCCTACCCCCTGGCCGGGTTAGTCAAGTGGGCGAAAAGCTTAATAAAATCAGGAGCTGATCGATGGCCGATAGTCAGCTAGCGCCGCTGTTTTCGTTTGCTAAAAGCAGCTCCACCGCTTCCGCCATCCGCCGGTTCAGCCCTCAGTGCGTCCAGGGTTGCTTGCGGAAGGTCGCGAAGTTGTCCGCATAGGCCTTGAGGATGACCGGCGCCTCCTGCGGCGCCTGCAGGCGGAACGGAATGCCGTAACGCTCGGCGTAGGCCACGGCGTCCTCGGCCGTATCGAAGCTCAGGCGGACCTGGCCGTTCATGTCGCTGGAGCTGGTCCAGCCCATCAGCGGGTCGATGGTGCGGGCCGACGAGGGCTCGAACTCCAGCCGCCAATCCTTCGCCTTGGCCTTGCCCGACTGCATGGCGGTCTTGGCGGGGCGGTAGATGCGGGCGAGCATGGCGGTTCTCATTCGGCGGGCGACGGGACGTCATACAACCCATCGCCCTGGGCGCTCAAGCAGCGAGCGGCCGCGCCGCGAGCGATAGCGCTACTTGAAGCTAATGGTCGGAGTGAGAGGATTCGAACCTCCGACCCTCTGGTCCCAAACCAGATGCGCTACCAGGCTGCGCTACACTCCGGCGGCGGGATTTGACACACTCGACGCCGCGCCGCAACGCGCTTGGCCCGCTTATTCGGCGAAGAACGGATGCCGGACCCGGTCGCCCGGCTGGGCGCCGATCTCCGCCGCCCGACCGGCCCGAAGCTCAAGCACACCGCTGGCCGGGCCGTTCGACGGCAGCACCGCGTCCGAGTTGGGTGCGGCGTTGCGGACGATGGAGACGATCCGGCCGTTCGGGTCGATGTAGATGATGTCCAGCGGGCTGGGCGTATTGCGCATCCAGAAGCCGCGCTCGGCCACATCGGGGAACTGGAACAGCATGCCCCGGTCGTCGGCCAGCGGCTCGCGGTGCATCAGGCCGCGCTCGCGTTCCGCGGCGTCGTCGGCGATCTCGACCATGAAACGGTGTTCGCCGCTGGCGGTGGTGATGCTGAGCGGCTCGAGAGGGTTGCCCTGGGCGTCCTTCGGCGTACCTGCGCCGGCGCAGGCCGCCACCAGGGCCATGGCCAGGAACGTTCCGAACAATCCGCGACAGATCATCATCTCACCCTCTCCAGGGCGGACTGGCTATCCGCCCGGCCTGATTTCCGCGACCACCAGTCCCTTGGGACCCTCGGCGAACCGAACCGCCACGGTCTCGCCCGGCAGGAGGTCGTCCAGCCCGCAGCGCCGCAGCGTCTCCACATGCACGAAGATATCGCCCGGCGCGCCGTCGCGCACTACGAATCCGTAGCCCTTGATCCGATTGAACCATTTGACGACCGCAGTTTCGAGCGGACCGCCCCCCTCCTGGGGAGCCGTCAGCGAGGCGGCGGCCTGCCGCAGGCCGAGATAGCCTGTACGAACGGGGGCAGCGGCCTGCGCGGGATCGCCCTCGCCAACGTCGTGCACCTCCACCGCCTGCCACCCCTTCGGACGCCGGGCGCAGTCGCAGAGGATCGTCGCGCCCTCCGGAGCGGTGTCGCGGCCCGAGTCGCGCAGGGTCGAGATGTGCAGCAGCACATCCTTCATATCGGTCAGCGAAGGATCATCGGGCACGATGAACCCGTACCCCTTGCCAGGATCGAACCACTTCACGCGCCCTGCGACACGCACGGCGGCGACGGTCTCAACGCCCTCGTAATCAGACACAGCCTTCCCCCCGTCCGCAAGCCTTGCAGACGGCGCTTATTTAACACGGTTCGGTGAAGGCCGGAAAAGCGAAAAACACCGGTTTCGGACCGCTGAGTCGGATTTCCGTCAGAATAACCTTACGTCAGGTCAAGAGCGCAAGCGACTTGCAGCGCTCAGAACGACCTTGAGTCACAACGCGCGGCTTGAGCCGGCGGAAGCTGGCGGTCAGGCTGAAGGGGTGGGGGAAGTCTCCGCGCTGGCAGTCCCTAGGGGAGTCGAACCCCTCTTTTCAGGTTGAAAACCTGACGTCCTAACCGATAGACGAAGGGACCGCTGCGCGGAGAGCGGGCGATATAGCCGCCGATTCCGGGCCGTGCAAGCCGCAAAACGCGGAACAGCGGCAGACATCATTCCGTCCCCGGTCAGGCGCAGGGGCCTGTCAGGCCATCCTCGGATCGGCCACGTCCTCGATCTCGAACTGGACGCCGCGACGGCCGTTCCAGTCGTCGGCCTTCAGTCTCCCGACCACGGACAACCCTCCCTGTCCCGCGAGCAGCGACTGCCCGCCCGGCAGGTCTGCGCAGCGCCAGGCGATCGCCTTCACCGAGGCTCCGTCGGCCCCCACCAGGCGGCAGCGGACATGGCCGCCGGTCATGGCCACGGCGTCCCTGACCGACACCCGCTCAAGCGCGAACAGCGGCTCGGGATTGGCCGGCCCATAGGGCGCCAGTTGCTCGAACTGCTCGAACAGGCCGCGCGTCGCCGCGGAGGGATCGATGAGGGCGTCTATTTCGACCAGATCCAGCGCCTCGGCCGCGGCCTGCTCGCCGGCCATGCGTTCGTTGAGGAAGGCCCGCAGCCGGTGAATGTCGTCGGCGCGGACGGTCAGGCCGGCCGCCATGGCGTGGCCGCCTCCGGCCAACAGCACGCCCTCTTCCCAAGCGGCCTGCACGGCCCGGCCCAGGTTCATGCCGGGCTGGGACCGGCCCGAGCCCTTGCCGACCCCATTGATGGCGTCGACGCCGATCACGACCACCGGCTTGCGCCAGCGCTCCCGCAGGCGGCCCGCGACGATGCCGACCACGCCGGGGTGCCAGTCGTCGCCCTCGATCACCACGACGGCCGAACCGTCGGCGTGGGCGCCGGTCGCCTCGACCATGCGGGTGGCCTGATCGGTCACCATCCGTTCGACCTCGCGCCGGGCCACGTTCAGGGCGTCCAGCTCCTGCGCCAGGTCGCGCGCCTCGTCCGGGTCGTCCGTCGAGAGCAGGCGCGCCCCGAGGTCGGACTTGCCGATCCGCCCGCCGGCGTTGATGCGGGGGCCGAGGATGAAGCCGGCGTGGTTCGACTTGGCCGGACCGGGTTCCGCGCCCGCGGCCGCCAGCAGGGCCTTGAGCCCCGGATTGCTCCACTCCGACATGCGGCGCAGGCCGAGGCTGGTCAGGGCCCGGTTGAACCCAGTCAGACCGGTGACGTCGCAAATCGCCCCCATCGCCGCCAGATCGAGCCACTGGCGGATGTCCGGCTGCTCGCGCCCCTCGAACAGCCCCCGCCGCCGCGCCTCGCGGTTCAGCGCCGCCAGAAGCACGAACACCACCCCCGCCGCCGCCAGATTGCCCTGCCCCGAGTTGCAGCCGGGCCGGTTCGGATTGACCACCGCGGCGCAGACCGGCGGGTGCTCGCGCATCATGTGGTGATCGATCACAACGACCTTCAGGCCGATCGCGGCGGCGTGGGCCACCGCCTCGTTGGCCGCCGCGCCGCAGTCCACCGTAATGACCAGCTCGGCGCCGGACGCCTTCAGCGTGTCGAAGGCCCGGGCGCTGGGGCCGTAGCCCTCGGTCAGGCGGTCGGGAACGTAGATCGGCAACTCCGCGCCCATGGCCCGGAACCAGCGCACCAGCAGGGCCGCGCTCGAGGCGCCGTCGACATCGTAGTCGGCGAAGACGTGGATCGAGGCCTGGGCCGTCAGGGCGTCGAGGATGGCCTCAGCCGCCGCGTCCATGTCCATGAAGCTGGAAGGGTCCGGAAACAGCGCCTTCAGCGTCGGCTGCAGGAAGTCGGCGCCCTGATCGGCCCGCACGCCGCGCGAGGCGAGCGCCCGCGCCAGCGGCTCTTCGAGACCCAGCGCCTGCATGTGGCCGCGCACGACCGCGGCCTCGGCCGGACGCTGCCGCCACGCGCGACCCGACAGGGACCGGCTTACGCCCAGAAACGCCGGCGCGCCGCCCCCGTCGGCCATCAGAGAGGCCGCGTCGTGCGGATACGCTGGATCGTCCGGGTCGAGGAATCCATCACCAGCGTGTGGGTCGAGACGAAGCCGCCGGAGACCTTGACCCCGTCCAGCATGGCGCCCTTGGTCACGCCCGTGGCCGCGAAGATGGCGTCCTTGGAGACCAGTTCGTGCAGGTCGTATTTGCGGTCGAAGTCCGTGACGCCCGTCTTCTCTGCCCGCCCCCGCTCGTCGTCGTTGCGGAAGATCAGCCGGCCCTGGAAGTGGCCGCCGACGCACTTCAGGGCCGACGCCGCCAGCACGCCCTCGGGCGCTCCGCCGGACCCCAGGTACAGATCGATGCCCGTTTCTGGTTCGGCCGTGTGGATCACGCCGGCCACATCGCCGTCGGTGATCAGCAGCACCCGGGCGCCGACCTCGCGCAGGGCCGCGATCAGCGCGGCGTGGCGCGGACGGTCCATGACGCAGACTGTGATGTCCTCGGGCCGCACGCCCTTGGCCGAGGCCAGCGAGCGGACGTTGTCGCCCGGCTTCATGTCCAGATCGACGGTGCCCGGGGCGAAGCCGGGGCCGATGGCGATCTTGTCCATATAGGTGTCGGGCGCGTGCAGCATGCCGCCGCCCGGCGACATCGACAGCACGCACAGGGCGTTGGCCATGGCCTTGGCCGTCAGGGTGGTGCCTTCCAGCGGGTCCAGCGCGATGTCGATGGCCGGGCCTTTGCCGGTGCCGACCTTCTCGCCGATGTAGAGCATCGGCGCCTCGTCCCGCTCGCCCTCGCCGATGACGATCTTGCCGTCGATGTCGAGCGCGTTCAGGGCCGTGCGCATGGCGTCCACCGCCAACTGGTCCGCCTGCTTCTCGTCGCCCCGGCCGATCTGGGCATAGCTGGCGATGGCCGCCAGTTCCGTGACCCGCGCGGCGTCGGCGGCCAGGGTGGAGGCATAGGGAGCCGATGCGGCCATGGACAAATCTCCTGAGTCGATAGTCCCGGGATTCTGTCGTCCCGGCGACGGTTCAATTCCGAATTAGCGGCGGTCGATCGGCGGGGGCGCGCGGCCGCGTTCGCGGGCCCGTCGGAGGTATGCCTCGATCTCCGCCTGCGACTGCGCTGAGACGGGCGCGACCGGCGTGGCCGCCACGCGGGCCCGCGCCTCGGCGGCGAGAGCCTCGGGATCGCCGGTGGCCTGCCAGTCCAGCCGCGCCGCAGCGGCGGCCAGGTCGGAGCTTCCGGTCCTCAAGGCGTTCACCTGCGCGGCGATGGCGGCGGGCTGCGGCAGAGGCTCGAGAACCTTGGGGAAGTCGGCCCAACGCGGATACTCGCGATTCGCATCCACCAGCGCCTGCACCCTCGGCGCGACCGGCGAAGTGGCGTCCGTGGCGGGATCGAACCGGCCGGCACAGGCCGACAGCGTCCCCGCCAGCAAGGCGACCAGCGCCGCTGCGGCGAATTTCTGGATCGGCGCGTTCATATCAGGGGCGGTCATATGCCATGATCGCTGCAGGCGGAAGGGCGCGCGCGTCCCTTGCGTCCGATCCTGACGAACCCGGAGCCCTCCCCATGGCCAAGCGTCCGCCCCCCTCGCCTGCCCCGGCAGACGATGCGCCGCGCGCGCCACGCAAGGCGGGCCGTCCGACGTCGGTGAAGCCGCCTCGTCCCCGGGCGGCGAAGGCCGAGGCGGCGGCTGCGGCTGCGGCTGCGGCTGCGGCGGGCGCTTCCCCTCGACCGGAACCGGCGCCGCGGCCCGCGCCTGAGTCGCCCCCCAGGGCAGCCAGTCCGGAGCCCTTCGCCATGCCCGGCGCGGATCAGCGCCAGATGCTCGAAACGCTGTCGATGAACCTCGCCAAGGCCGCCATGACCGCGCAGGCGGCGATGGCCGAGGCGGCGCTGGCGCAGGCCGAGCGACCCGTCGCAATTTCGTCCGACCCCTTCAACGTCGGGCCCGCGATGAATTCGGTGATGGCCAGCCTCGCGTCGCGACCGGACAAGCTGTTCGCCGCCCAGGCCGATCTGTTCAACCGCTACATGGAGCTGTGGACCTCGACCGCGCGGAGGGCGGCAGGGGAAGACGCGCCACCCGCGCCTTCCACCGACAAGCGGTTCAAGGATCCGGCCTGGTCCGAGAACCCGGCATTCGACGTCATGCGCCAGTCCTACCTCGCCACCGCCGACTGGATGAACGGGCTCGTCTCCAGCGTCGAGGACGTCGACCCCCTGACGAAGCGGCGGGCCGAGTTCTTCACCAAGCTGCTGACCGACGCGTTCTCGCCCTCCAACTTTCTCGCCTCCAACCCGGCGGCGCTGAAGGCGCTGGCCGAGAGCAACGGCGAGTCGCTGGTCAAGGGCATGCAGAATTTCGCCGCCGATATGGAGCGCGGCGGCGGCAAGCTGAAGATCAGCCAGGCCGACTACGGCCGGTTCGAGGTCGGGCGGAACGTCGCCACCGCGCCGGGTCAGGTGGTCTGGCGGGACGAGCTGTTCGAGCTGATCCAATACGATGCGGCGACGGACAAACAGCGCGCCATCCCGCTGCTGATCTTCCCGCCGTGGATCAACAAATTCTACATTCTCGACCTGCAGCCCGAGAACTCGATGATCCGGTGGCTGTCGGCGCAGGGCTTCACCGTCTTCGTCTGCTCCTGGGTCAATCCGGACGTCGACAAGGCCGGCTTCGGCTTCGACGACTATCTGGAAAAGGGCATCTATCGCTGCATCGCCCGGACGCTGGAGCAGGCCAAGGCGAGCAAGGTGAACACCGTCGGCTACTGCATCGGCGGCACCCTGCTCGGTGCGGCCTTGGCGCACATGGCGGACAAGAAGGTCGACGCCGTCGGCGCCGCCACCTTCTTCGCCGCCCAGCACGACTTCGCCGAGGCCGGCGACCTGCTGTTGTTCACCGACGATCACTGGCTGAACGAGATCGAGCAGCAGATGGACGCCGCCGGCGGCGTCCTGCCCGGCGCGGCCATGGCCGAGACGTTCAACTCGCTCCGGGCCAATGACCTGATCTGGTCGTTCTTCGTGAGCAACTATCTGATGGGCAAGGACCCGCCCGCGTTCGACCTGCTGTTCTGGAACGCGGACCAGACGCGGATGCCGAAGAAGCTGCACATGGACTATCTGCGCTCGATGTACGGCGAGAACCGGCTGTCGCAGGGGCAGTTCACCATCGGGGGAATCACCGTCGACCTGTCGAAGGTGACCATCCCCCTCTACTTCCAGGCCAGCCGCGAGGACCACATCGCGCCCATGCGCTCGGTCTATCGCTCGGCCCGCGCCTTCACCAACGCCGATGTGACGCTGACGCTCGCGGGATCGGGCCACATCGCAGGCGTGGTCAACCCGCCCGCGGCGAAGAAGTACCAGCACTGGACTAACGACCAGCTGCCCGAGTCGCTCGCGGAGTGGCAGGCCGGAGCCGAGGAACATCGCGGCAGTTGGTGGGAACACTGGGCCGCCTGGCTGCATGAGCGCTCCGGCGGCTGGGCGCCCGCGCGCGACCCCAAAAAAGGCCCGCTTCCTCCGATAGAGCCGGCGCCGGGGTCGTATGTGAAAGTGAAGTCTTGAGCCGTCTCGAACCGAACCTTCTGCTGGCCGTCAGCACCGGCTTTGGCCTCATCCTGCTGATCCTCACCGCCGCGACCTACGGGGCCGGGGGTTCCGTGCTCCGGTACGGGCTTCTGGCGGTCATCTGCGGCGCCAGCTACATCGCGCTCAGCCCGCTGCTGATGAAGGCGGTGAAGCAACCGCCGCTTCCGCCGATGATCCAGGCGGACGTGCGCTCAAGCGGCGTGTGGGCCGGCGTTTTCCCGCTCGTGGTGATGACCGCCGCGCTCGTGCCCGTGATCCGCCCAGGCTACGACTACGGCCTGTTGATCATCATCGGGGCGATCTGGTTCGGAAGGACCGTCCAGTCCGCAGTGGCCGCTCGCTCTCAGGCGGGCTGAAACTTCAGCGCCACACCGTTGTTGCAATAGCGTTTTCCGGTCGGTCGCGGCCCGTCCATGAACAGATGACCCTGATGCCCCAGGCAGCGGGCGCAGTGGTATTCGGTGCGGGGAATGCCGATGGCGAAGTCGGTCTTGGTCCCGATGTTGGCGGCGATGACGTCGTAGAAGCTGGGCCAGCCGGTGCCGCTGTCGAACTTCCACTGCGATCGGAACAGCGGCAGGTCGCAGCCGCGGCAGACGAAGGTCCCTCTCCGGTGCTCGTTGTCCAGCGGACTGGTCCCGGGCCGCTCGGTGGCTTCATGCCGCAGCACGTCATAGCTCAGTCCCGGCAGCCGCGCCCTCCACTGGGCGTCGGTCACGCGGCGGAACGGAGAGTTGGCATACTGCCGCTCGGAGGCGTCCGCGGGGCCGGACGAGCAGCCGGCGACGGCGAGGGCTCCGGCCGTCGTGAGCAGGGCGCGGCGGGAAAGGGCGTGGGTCATGATGGGAAGATACGTCGGGACGCCGGCGGCAGTTTCAAGCCCTTCTCCCCTTGCGGGAGAAGGTGGCAGCCGAAGGCTGACGGATGAGGGGTCGCGCGGTTGTTGGGCGTTGCCGACCGCCCGTGAGCGGCCAATTCCTCCCGCGGAGAGACCCCTCATCCGACCTCGCTGCGCTCGGCCACCTTCTCCCGCAAGGGGAGAAGGGTCAGGTAAGCCCCGCCGCCTCATCCAGCCCCAGCATCAGGTTCAGGTTCTGCACCGCCGCGCCCGACGCGCCCTTGCCGAGGTTGTCGAGCAGGGCGACCAGGCGCACCTGGTCCCCGTCCCGGTCGCCGAACACATGCAGACGCATCTTGTTGGTCCCGTTCAGGCCCTCCGGATCGATGCCGGTCATGGCCTCGGTCGCCTCAAGCTCCGCCACCTCGACGAACCGCGCGCCTTCGTAGGCCTCGGCGAGCGCCCCATGCACCGCCTCAACCGAGGGCGAGCCCGGCAGGGCCGACAGGTGCAGTGGAACCTCGACCAGCATCCCCTGCCGGTACGCCCCCACCGCCGGCGCGAACAGCACCGGCCGTTCCAGCCCCGTGTGGAGCGTCATCTCCGGCACATGCTTGTGCTTCAGCGACAGCCCATAGGCCCGGAACGCCTCGGCCCCCGCCTCGAACTCCGCGATCATGGCCTTGCCGCCGCCCGAGTAGCCCGAGACTGCATTGACCGTGACCGGCCAGTCGGCCGGCACGATCCCCGCCGAGACCAGCGGCCGCATCAGGCCGATGAAGCCGGTCGGATAGCAGCCGGGATTCGACACGCGCGTCGAGGCGGCGATCGTCTCCCGCTGCCCCGGCGCCATCTCGGGGAAACCGTAGGTCCAGTCCGGATCGACACGATAGGCCGTCGAGGCGTCGATCACCCGTACCGACGACTTCTCGATTATCGCCACCGCTTCCTTGGCCGCCTCGTCGGGCAGGCACAGGATCACCGCATCGGCCGCGTTCAGCGCCCCGCGCCGCGCCTCGACATCGCGCCGCCGCGCGCCGAGCAGGATCAGCTCCAGATCCCCGCGCGCCTCCAGCCGCTCGCGGATCTCCAGCCCCGTGGTCCCGGCCTCGCCGTCGATGAAGATGGTGTGGGTCACAGGACCTCCAAAGAAAAAGGGCGCTCCGGTTTCCCGAAGCGCCCCCATCCATACCGTCGTGAAACGGCTTAGCGCTTCGAGAACTGGAAGGACTTGCGGGCCTTGGCGCGGCCGTACTTCTTGCGCTCGACGACGCGGGCGTCGCGGGTCAGGAAGCCGTGCGGCTTCAGGACCGGGCGCAGCGCCGGCTCGTAGTGGGTCAGGGCGTGCGACAGGCCGTGGCGGATGGCGCCCGCCTGGCCGGACAGGCCCGAGCCCTGCACGGTGCAGTCGACGTCGAACTGGGTCAGGCGGTCGGTCACTTCCAGCGGCTGGGCGATCATCATGCGCAGGATTTCGCGGGCGAAATACTGCATCTGATCCTTGCCGTTGATGGTGATCTTGCCGGTGCCCGGCTTGATCCACACGCGGGCGATCGCGTTCTTGCGCTTGCCGGTCGAATAGGCGCGGCCCTGGGCGTCCAGCTTCTGGACGTAGACGGGGTGTTCCTCGCCAACGCCGGGCGTGCCCATGCCCTTCAGGGCGTCGAAGCCGGTGGCGGCTGTGTCAGCAGTCACATCGGTCATGCTCAGACGCTCCGGGTGTTCTTGGCGGACGCCGACTTGAAGTCGATCGTTTCCGGCTGTTGGGCTTCATGGGTGTGGGCGGGGCCGGAGAACAGGCGCAGGTGCGTCATCTGCAGGCGGGCCAGCGGGCTCTCCTTGGGCAGCATGCGCTCGACGGCCTTCTCGAGCACGCGCTCGGGGAAGCGGCCGTTCAGCACCTTCTCGGGGGTCGTCTGCTTGACGCCGCCCGGGTGACCGGTGTGGCGGTAGTAGATCTTGTCGGTCAGCTTCTTGCCGGTGAACACGACCTTGTCGACGTTGGTCACGACGACGTAGTCGCCGCAATCGACGTGCGGGGTGTAGTCGCCGCGGTGCTTGCCGCGCAGACGGTTGGCGATGAAGGTCGCGAGACGGCCCACCACGACGCCTTCGGCGTCGATATGGATCCACTTCTTCGTGACCTCGGCCGGCTTCAACGAAGCCGTGGTGCTCTTCAGCATGACGAGGGTTCCTGGGAGGGACGAAAACGGGCCCCTCCCGGTGACGGGACGAGCGGAAGGCGCGCTGATAGAGGAAGGGGGGCGCGGGGTCAATGGCCTCCTGACGGCTACTATCGGTTCAGACCCTTGAATCTAAAGAACTATTCAGATACGGTATTAAAATACCCCATAAACCCAGCTCTGTCTCCTCCCATCCCTGATGGGGAGGTGGCGCGGCGCGCCTTCGCGCCGTGACGGAGGGGAGCCGCGCCGCCTGGTCAGGACGCCATGCGTCCTTCCTCTAACCCCTCCATCGCTTCGCGGTCCCCCTCCCCATCGGCTTCGCCGACAGGGAGGAGACAAAGCGCCTCCCTCCACGCTAAACCCCCGCCGAACCAACAGGAGCACCGCCCATGACCGTCGCCGCCCGCCTCGCCGAACTGGGCATCAGCCTGCCGGAACCCGCCAAGGCCGTCGCCAACTATGTGCCCTTCGTCCAGACGGGGAATCTGGCCCACATCTCGGGCCAGCTGTCGAACGACGCCTCGGGCGGGATCAAGGGCACGGTGGGCGACGACGTCAGCCCCGAACAGGCCAGGGACGCGGCCCGCATGTGCGGCGTCAACCTGCTGGCGCAGATGTCGGCGGCGCTGGACGGCGACCTCGAGCGCGTCGTGCGCATCGTCAAGCTGGGCGGCTTCGTGCAGGCGGCCGGCGACTTCGAGGCCATCCCCGCCGTCATCAACGGCTGCTCCGACCTGATGGTCGAGGTGTTCGGCGACAAGGGCCGCCACGCCCGCTCGGCCGTCGGCGTCTACCGGCTCCCGCTCGGCTTCGCTGTCGAGGTGGACGCCGTCGTCGAGGTGCGGTGACGCACGTCCGGCTCCTTTCCCCGCGAAGCGGGCCTCATGGCCATGCTTGCGCCGACCTGAACGGCCGGCAGGTTCATCACGAAGGGCACGAAGAAGCCACGAAGGGAACAAAGAGGTCGAGGCGCAGGCCCCTTCGTGCTCTTTGTGGAGTCCTTCGTGCCCTTTGTGATGAACCCGCTTCGCGGAGTCGCGCGCCAGCGTCCGCCGGATTGAGCTGGACTTGAGCTTTCAGATTCACGTCCACGACGCCGTCGCCGACATTGGGCGGGCGGCATGGGACGCTTGCGCGCGCCCGACCGGCGATCCGTTCGTCTCGTACGACTTCCTCGACGCCTGCGAGGCCTCCGGCAGCGCCGCGCCGCGGCAGGGGTGGGCGGGGCGGCACCTGTCGTTGCGGGACGGCGACGATCGCGTCATCGGCGTCATGCCGCTCTGGCTCAAGGGCAACAGCCAGGGCGAGTACGTCTTCGACCACAGCTGGGCCGACGCCTATGAGCGGGCGGGCGGGCGCTACTATCCCAAACTGCTGGGCGCCGTGCCGTTCACGCCGGCGACCGGCCCCCGCTTCCTTGGCCATCCGGACGCCGACGCCGCCACCGTCCGTCAGGCGCTGCTGCAGGGCGCGCTGGCGCTGACCGAGCGGCTGGGCGTCTCATCGCTGCACGTTAACTTCCCGACGCGGCCGGAATGGGCCGCCATGGGCGAGAGCGGCCTGCTGCTGCGGCAGGACCTGCAGTACGTCTGGCGCAACGGCGGCTACGCCAGCTTCGACGAGTTCCTGTCGGCCCTGTCCTCAAGCCGGCGCAAGACCATCCGGCGCGAGCGGCGTGAGGCGCAGGCCGGGCTCGACATCCGCATGTTGACCGGCGGCGACATCACCGAGGCGCACTGGGACGCCTTCTTCGCCTTCTACATGGACACCGGGTCGCGGAAGTGGGGCCGGCCCTACCTGACCCGCGACTTCTTCAGCCGCGTCGGCGCGACCATGGCCGGGCGGATCGCCCTGGTCATGGCGTTCCGCGACGACACACCGATAGCGGGCGCCCTGAACTTCATCGGCGATGAGGCCCTGTACGGCCGCCAGTGGGGGGCGCTGGAGGAGGCGCCCTTCCTGCATTTCGAGCTCTGCTACTATCAGGCCATCGAGTTCGCCATCGCGGCCGGCCTGTCGCGCGTCGAGGCCGGAGCGCAGGGCGAGCACAAGATCGCCCGGGGCTATCTGCCGACCCCGGTGTATTCGGCCCACCACATCGCCGATCCCGCCCTGCGCGAGCCTGTGAGACGCTATCTGGAGGGCGAGCGGCCGGCGGTGGCCGCCGAGATCGAGGCGTTGACCCAGGAACGGTCGCCTTTCCGCCGCGACGGCTGAGCGTCAGGCGCGCTTGCGGTCCTCGCCGACGAACCACCCGGCGATCCAGCTGACCACGCCGGTGACGATGGCCGCGCCGATTCCGGCGGCGAGCCCGTCGACGACGAAGCCGCCCAGCAGCATCGCCACCAGCCCGATCACCGCCGCGTTCACCACCAGCAGGAACAGGCCGAAGGTCAGGAGGGTCAGCGGGAAGGTCAGGATGGTCAGGATCGGCCGTACGACGGCGTTTGCGACGCCCAGCAGGATAGCCGCCAGCAGCAAGCTCGGCGTGTCGGAGAAACCCACGCCCGGCACAACCTGCGCCGCCAGCCACAAGGCGAGGCAGGTGACGAGGAACTGGACGATGAAGCGAAGCATGGCGATCTCCCGAAGCAAGCGTCACCGTAACGCAAAACGCGCGGCGGGGCTCCCCTCGCCTTTCCGGCGTTGCTAGCCTGTATCAAACGCACGGAGCCCGGAATGAGCCTTCGCCAGCCCTACGACCCCGACAACATCTTTGCGAGAATCCTTCGGGGCGACATCCCGTCGGTAACGGTGTGGGAGGACGACGACGTGCTCGCCTTCATGGACGTGTTTCCCCAGTCCGAGGGCCATGTGCTGGTGATCTCGAAGACGTCCCGCGCGACATCCCTGCTCGACATCGAGCCGGAGGCTCTGGCCCGCGTCACCGCCGCCGTCCAGCGCACCGCCCGCGCGGTGGACCAGGCGCTGCGGCCGGACGGCTTCCAGATCCTGCAGTACAACGGCGAAGCGGGCGGCCAGACCGTCTTCCACCTGCATTTCCACATCGTGCCGCGCTGGGCCGGGCGTGCGATGAAGGGCCACGGTCACGCGCCCATGGCCGAGGCCACGGCTCTGCGCGAGATCGCCGACCGGATCGCCGCCGCGTTGGACTGAGAGCTACTCGGCCCTGAACTGCAGCTCGGCCAGCCGGGCGTAGAGACCCCCCTGCGCCATCAGGGCCTGGTGCGTGCCTTCCTGCACCACCCGCCCGTCCTCCATCACCACGATGCGGTCGGCGCGCAGCACGGTGGCGAGACGGTGGGCGATGACGATGGTCGTGCGGGTCTCCATCGCCTGATCGAGCGCGGCCTGCACCAGCCGTTCGTTCTCGGCGTCCAGCGCCGAGGTGGCCTCGTCCAGCAGGAGAATGGGCGCGTCGCGGACGAGGGCGCGGGCGATCGCCATGCGCTGGCGCTGTCCGCCCGACAGGCTCTTGCCCCGCTCGCCCAGCGGCGTGTCGAAGCCTTCCGGCAGGGCCTCGATGAAGCCCAGCGCCTGCGCCTCCTCGGCTGCGGCCCGAATCTCGTCGTCGCCGGCCGCGTCGCGCCCGAAGCGGATGTTCTCGCTGGCCGAGCCTGAGAACAACGGCGCCTCCTGCGACACCCAGGCGAAGCGCCCGCGCACCGCGACCGGATCGGCCTCGCGCACGTCCACTCCGTCGACCGAGACGACGCCCGACTGGGGATCATAGAAGCGCAGCAGCAGCCGGAAGACCGTGCTCTTGCCCGCGCCCGAGGGTCCGACCAGCGCCACCGTCTCGCCCGGGCGGACGGTCAGGGAGAAGCCCTTCAGCGCCGGCAGGTCCGGCCGGCCCGGATAGGCGAACTGCACGGCGGACATGGAGACCTCGCCGACCGGCGGCTCAGGCAGGGCACGCGCCGTCGCGGGCGGACGGATGGCGGCCTCGCTGCGCATCAATTCGTCGATCCGCTCCATGGCGCCGGCCGCCTTCTGCACGTCGCCCCAGCTTTCCCCGAGAGCGCCGACCGCCCCGGCGGCGAACACCGACAGCAGCACGAACTGCAGCAGGGCGCCGGGGGTCATCCGCCCGGCGATCACGTCCTGCGCGCCGAGCCAGAGCACCAAGGTCACGCCGCCGAACATCACGGCGATGATCATGGCCGTCATCAGGGCGCGGGCCTTCATGCGAACCAGCGAGACCCCGAAAGCGTCCTCGACCGCCGCGCCGAAGCGGGCGATGGCGCTCGCCTCGCGGCCGAAGGCCTGCACCGTCTCGATGGCGTCGACGCTCTCGCCGGCGAATCCGACGGCGTTGGCGAACCGGTCCTGCGAGGCCACCGTCAGCTTCCGCACCCGGCGTCCGAACAGGAAGATCGGCCCCAGCAGCAGCGGCACGACCAGCAGCACCAGCCCGGTCAGCTTGGGACTGACCACGAACAGCAGGACGGTCCCGCCGATCAGGGTCAGGAAGTTGCGCAGGGCGAACGACACCGAGGTCGTCATCAGCGTCTCGACCAGGCCGATGTCGGTCGTCAGGCGCGACAGCACCTCGCCGGTCCTCATGGCGGCGTAGAAGGCCGGGTCCAGCGTAAGCACCCGCTCGAACAGGCCCTTGCGCAGGTCAGCGATCACCCGCTCGCCGGTCTTGGTGACGAAATAATAGCGGACGGCGGTCGCCAGTCCGAGGAACAGGGCGTTTGCTCCCAGCAGCAGGAACCACAGGTTCAGCTGCGAGCCGCCGTTGTCGAACCCGTTGTCGATCGCGCCCCGCGCAGAGGCTGTCAGCGCCAGCGAGGCGGCGGTGGACAGGACCAGCCACAGGGCGGCCATCGCCATATGGCCCTTGTGCCGCAGGGCATAGGGCAGAAGCCGGCCCAGCGGGCGGATGTCGCGGCGTTTTGCGCGGCGCTCGCCGGCCTCGCCGATCTGCTCCATCAGCACCGCGCCCGCGCCGGGGCGACCGCGGATGTCGGCGGCGGCGGCGGAGGCGGCGGAGCTTGCATCGGTCATGGCGCGCGCCTCTTGCCCCGGAACGGGCCCCGGTGTAAACGCCGCCGCTCATTCCCGCCCTTCGCTGGCGGGTTTTCTCATTTTCGCGCTCCGACGGTCGGCATCGTCATCGCGCAGAGACCGGACCAGACCCATGAAGGCGGATACGCACCCCGACTACCACTTCATCACCGTGACGATGACCGATGGCACCACCTACCAGACGCGCTCGACCTACCAGAAGGAAGGCGCGACCCTGAACCTCGACATCGATCCGCTGACCCACCCGGCCTGGACCGGCGGCAACCAGCAGCTGATGGACCGTGGCGGCCGCGTTTCGCGCTTCAACAACAAGTTCGCCGGCTTCATCAAGAAGTGAGGTAACGGCAGGGCGACTTTCCTGTCACACCCTGCGGCGACACGATCACAAAGGCGTCGGTCCGAGGACCGGCGCCTTTCTGTTTTTCCGGAACGCCGATAATATGGCGCCGCCGGCTTTCGGGGGCGTGGACGCGGTGTCCCGCATGGAAGCCGGCCGAAGAGACCTTGCAATGAATCGACGGCAATTGGGACTTGGCGCGGCCGTGACGGCGGTTGCGTCCGCGATGGGGGCCGCCTCCGTTGTCGCCCAGACGCGCGATCCCAGCGCCGTCGCCTTCTACGACGCCTTCAACGACCAGCTGGCGGCGCTGCCCGCAGCGGCGCAGCCGGACGTGCGCGCCTTCTATGAACTGAACGGCTGGCGTCCAGTCTGGACGCCCGAGCGCCTGCGGGCCCTGCAGGCGGCCGCGGCCCGCGCCGAGCGGCACGGTCTGTCGCCGGCGGACTTCTTCGACTTCCAGGCGCTGGCCGCGGGGCGCGGCGCAGCCGAGATCCGCACGACCGCAGCCGCCCTCGACTACGCCCGGGTGCTCAGCGAAGGCCGCGTGCGCCCCGAGACCGTCGAAGACCTGTGGGAGATGCAGAAGAACCGGGCCGACCTGCCCGTCGGCCTGAACGACGCCCTGGCCCAGAGCCGGCTTGTCGACTGGTTCGAGGCGCTGGCGCCGACCGACATCGGCTATTCCAACCTGTCCGCCGGCTATGTGCGCTACCGCCGCCTGATCAACGAAGGCGGCTGGCCGGCCTTCCGCCAGGGGCCGACGATCGAGCCCGGCAGCAGCGACGCCCGTATCCCTGCGCTGATCCAGCGGCTTGTCGCCGAGGGCGATCTGCCCGCCGCAGAAGGCGCGCGGCTTAGGGCGCTGGGTGTCGTCTACGGCCCGGGACTGCTTGAGGCCGTGCGCGGCTTCCAGACCCGTCATGGCCTCGGCGCCGACGGCCGCATCGGCCCCAGCACCCAGCGGTCGCTGTCGGCCTCGGCCGAGGACCGCGCCCGCCAGATTGCCCTGAACCTCGAACGTCGCCGCTGGCTCAAGCGCGAGGTCGCGCCCGAGCGGATCGAGGTCAACACCGCCGCCGCCATCATGGTCTACTGGAAGGACGGCCGCCCGGTTCACTCGAACCGCGTCGTCTGCGGCTCGCCGGCCAACCAGACGCCCAGCCTCGAGAAGCAGTTCGCCTCGGTGGTGGCCAACCCGCCCTGGTATGTGCCGGCGTCGATCGCCCGCAACGAGATCCTGCCCAAGGGCCCCGGCTACCTGGCGGCCAACAACATGTACATGTCGAACGGCACCGTCATCCAGCGGGCCGGACCGACGGCTGCGCTAGGCTATGTGAAGTTCGAGCTGCGCGACAGCTACGCCATCTTCCTGCACGACACGCCCGCGAAGGCGGCCTTCAACCTGTCCATGCGCCAGCGCTCCCACGGCTGCGTGCGGGTGCAGAACGCGGTCGATTTCGCCCGCCTGCTGCTGTCGCCCGATCCGACCCTGCTGGCCGAGTTCGACACGGCGCAGGATACGCGCGAGACGAAGCGGATCGCCACGGGCCGCGAGATCACGGTGCGGCTGCTGTACTGGACGGCCTTCGTCGACGGACAGGGCCGCGTCGCCTTCCGCGAAGACGTCTACGAGCGGGACGCCAAGCTGGCCGAGGCGCTCGGCATCGCCATCAGCCTGCCCAAGCCGCTGGACGACGGCGCGCGCGTGGCGAACGACGTCGGGCCGTAGGCTGAAGGGTCTTTCGTCGGGCCAGGTCTACTGCCTGAAAGCCGCCGTCAGCCGGTCCAGCTGGCTCTGCACCGGGTTGACCGTCTCTTCCTCAGGCGGGTCCAGATGCATCCGGCGGTCGAGGTGCAGGACGCGGTCGTAGAGCTTCTCGGCGCGGACGACGTATTCAACGAGCGCGATGGGCAGTTCGGCGTCCGTCGGCTCGATCTCGGAAATCCGGGGCGCCAGGCGGTAGCGCGGCTCGCAGGCCGCCTCGGCCGTCATGTCGCCCTCGCGCACGGCGCGCTGAACCAGCAGCCAGGAGGCGATCTGCATCAGGCGCGTGGTCAGCTTCATGCTCTCGCCGGCGTAAGCCAAGGCGGTGGCGCGCGACAGCAGCTTGGACTCGCGCCGGCCGTCGCCGTCCAGATAGGCGGCGGTGTCCTCGACCAGTTCCATGCCCTCCCGGAACGTGCGGTCGAACAGCTCCGAGCGCGCGAAGTCGTCCACGACGGTGGCGCGCGAACGGCCTGACGACGGAGGAAGCGGGGCGTTGGTGGGCATGAAGGGGGTCAAACTCGTCAAGGGCCGCGCATCCGTAACACGCCGGGCTCAGATGCGCGCGGCGCGCCGGTCGGTGCAACGCTCATGCCAGCGGGCGGGTCAGGAGCGGAAGTTGAAGATGGCGTCGGCGGCGCTGCGCTGGGACGACTTGCCGTCGATGGCCTTTCGCGAGCGGGCGATCTCGGCCTCCAGCGCGGTGATCCGCTCCTCCAGGTCAACGACCGAATAGGGGTCCAGGTCCTCGCGCGAGAGGGCCGCCAGCGGTGCGCCCCGCAGGGGCCGGGGCTCCAGATCCTCGAACATCGCCGTCTCCTTCGTGGTCAAGGGATACGCAACCGCCTATCTGAACCCCCGGATCAGGGCGATTGCAAGGAGCGGAGGCGCGCATGCGGGTCATCGAGATCACCGGCGGGGCCGGTCCGGCGGAAGCCCTGACGGTCTCCGAACGACCCGATCCGGCGGCCGGTCCCGGCGAAATCCGTATCCGCGTGCGCGCCGCGGGCGTGAACCGGCCGGACCTGCTGCAGCGGCTCGGCCGCTACCCCGCCCCGCCGGGGGCTTCCGATGTCCTCGGACTCGAGGTGGCGGGCGAGGTCGATCAGATCGGTTCGGGCGTGACGCGCTCGCAGGTCGGCGACCGGGTCTGCGCCCTGCTGGGCGGAGGCGGCTACGCCGAACTGGCCGTGGTCGACGCAGGGCACGCCCTGCCCGTCCCCGATGGCTGCGACTTCGTCCAGGCGGCGGCGCTGCCGGAGACGGTCTGCACGGTCTTCGCCAATGTGTTCGAGTCCGGCGCGCTCAAGGCGGGCGAGACCCTGCTGATCCACGGCGCGACCAGCGGCATCGGCGTTACGGCGATCCAGATGGCCAAGGCCGCAGGGGCGCGGGTGGCAGCGACCTCCCGCGGCGCTGCGAAGGCGGGGGCGGCGTTGCAGCTCGGCGCCGACCTCAGTCTGGACGCGGTCTCGGACGACATGGCCGTGGCCATCGCCGACTTCGGCGGCGTCGATGTCGTGCTGGACATGGTGGGGGCCGAGTACGCCGCCCTGAACCAGTCGGCGCTGAAGGCGCACGGCCGCTGGGTCGTGATCGCCACCCTGTCGGGCTCGCTGGCGCAGGTCGATCTGGCGCGGCTGATGATGAAGCGGATCGTCCTGACGGGCTCGACGCTCCGCGCCCGTCCAGCCGACGAGAAGGCCCGGCTGATCGCCGCGGTGGAGGCGCGGGCGTGGCCGTGGGTCGCTGCCGGTTCCGTTCGCCCGCCGGTCCACGCGGTCTTCCCGCTGGAACAGGCGTCGGCCGCCCACCTCGCTCTGGAGGCGGGCGGCCATGTCGGCAAGATCGTCCTGACCGTCTGACCTACCAGCGGCCGCCGCGGCCGACCGGGCGCAGGGACGAGATGCGATCGTTCACGCCCCAGCGCTGCAGGTTGCGAATGTCGTCCCTGAAGGTCTGGCAGGAGCCCCGGAAATAGGCGTCGGTGCAGGCCTCCCACTCGCCGCGCACCTGGATCGACGAGATGGCGTCGTTGAAGCCGCTGTTGGCGAGATTCGGGATGGCGCCGTCGAAACGGAACGAGGCGCCCCGGAAGTCAGCGTCGCGGTAGACCGTGATCGCCTCCCGGCCGCCGCCCGGCCGGTCGGGGCGGTCAGGCCGGTCGGGGCGGTCCGGGCGATCCGGCCGGTCTTCGTACTCGCCCCTGTTTGGACCACAGACCAGCAAGCCATTGTCGTTCCGGATCGTGTGGTCGGAGCAGCGGTTCAGCTCGATCGACGTCCCGCGGATGCGGCCCCGGTCGGTGCGGCAGTCGGCGTACAGCCGCCCGCGGTTCACGTATTCGCCGCTGCAGCTCTCGCGATAGTCGCCGCGCGGCGCCACGCGCGGGGCTGCCTGACCGCCTTGCGCCGCCGGGGCCGAGGCGACCGTCATGGCCGCCAGCATTTCCATCAACATTGTCGTCCTCCCTCGGATTTGCGGCGCCGGGCGCGCCGTTGCAGCCAAGGTCCGACACCGCACATGAACCTTGGCTGTACGCCGGTATCTGCGTCCGTTTTCTTTTCGGGCGAATGCGCCTATATCGGATTCATCAACGCCCGGTCGAAAGGCCGGGCGCCGTCGTATCCAGAGCTTGGTTTTCCGGCTCGAATTTGCACAATCGGAAGCGTCCATGACCGACATCCTCATGCCCAAGGCCACCGCGGTCTGGCTGGTCGACAACACCTCCCTGACGTTCGAGCAGATCGCCGACTTCTGCGGGCTGCATCCGCTGGAAGTGCGCGGCATCGCGGATGGAGACGTGGCCCGCGACATTCGCGGCGCCGATCCGCTGGTCAACGGCCAGCTGACCCGCGAAGAGCTGGACAAGGCCCAGAACGACGAGAACTACCGGATGCAGGCCGTGGTCAGCCGCCACGCCGAACTGATGAAGGGCGGCAAGCCGGCCCCGAAATACACCCCCGTTTCGCGCCGTCAGGACCGCCCCGACGCCATCGCCTGGTTCGTGCGCAACCACCCCGAGGTGACCGACGCCCAGATCGCCAAGATGCTCGGCACCACCAAGTCGACCATCGAGAGCGTGCGCAACCGCACCCACTGGAACAGCGCCAATATCAAGCCGGTCGATCCGGTGACGCTCGGCCTCGTCGGGCAGCTGGCGCTCGACGAACTGGTGCGCAAGGCGGCCGACAAGAAGGCCAAGGACGACGCCAAGAAGGGCGGCGCCACCCTCCAGCCCGTCGATGCTCCGGAGCCCGCCGAGGAAGAGTTCGTCCCCGAGGCCCGCGAGCGCCGCGGCGCCGAGCCCACGGCGGCGTCGGTGTTCGGCTCCAAGGACTGATCAGCACAGTCTCCTCCCCATCCTGATGGGGAGGTGGCGCGCCGCGGCTTCGCGGCGGGACAGAGGGGGCGACTCCGCTCGTCAGCGCCACCCCCTCCGTCTCGACGGCGGATCGCCGCCGAGCCACCTCCCCACCGCTGCGCGGTGGGGAGGAGCACAACAAAAAAAGGGCCCCGGAGATCGCTCTCCGGGGCCGGCTTGCTTTCGGAGACGCGGCGCTATCCGGCGCGCGCCTCCAGGCTGGTGATCTGTTCCTTGATCCGGAGCTTCTGCTGCTTGAGCTCCCTGACGCGAAGCGAGTCCGCCGCCGGGTGAGTGACCTCGCGCCGGATGGTCTCATCCAGGCTGCGGTGACGGTTTCCCAGTTCGCGGATACGAGCTTCGATGGTCATGGCTTGCGCCTCCATGTCTAAGGGACCAGTACAGTCAGCGCCGGGTCTGACCGGCTGTAGAATCACATTCCAGTGAACTGCCGACCGTCCTGATACGGACCACCCTGGAGCCCGAATTGGCCGAAGATGTGAACGGAGCCGTACGGAACCTTTCCGGCTCCGAGCCCCGAAAAATGATCGTGGGAATTTCCGGAGCGTCCGGCGTCACTTACGGCGTCCGCACCCTCGACGCCCTGCGCGAACTGGGGGTCGAGAGCCACCTCGTGGTCACCCGGGCGGCGCTGCTGACCCTGTCGCAAGAAACCGATCTCTCGCCGGACGATCTGACCGGCCGCGCCGACGTGACGCACCGGCTGACGGACGTCGGGGCCACCATCGCGTCCGGATCGTTCCGGACGATGGGCATGATCGTGGCGCCGTGTTCCGTGCGGACCATGAGCGAGATCGCCACGGGGGTGACTTCCACCCTTCTGACCCGCGCCGCCGACGTGGTGCTGAAGGAGCGGCGGCCGCTGGTCCTGATGGTGCGCGAAACACCGCTGCACCTGGGCCACCTCCGCACCATGACGGCGCTGACGGAGATGGGCGCGATCATCGCCCCGCCCCTGCCCGCCTTCTACGCCAAACCCGGCTCGATCGAGGAGATGGTCGATCAGTCGGTCGGACGGGCGCTGGATCTGTTCGGCCTCGACTGGGCCGCGGTGCGGCGTTGGGACGGGCTGAAGGGCGCCAACCTGGAATGATGCTGTGGGACTGGGCGGTCGCGGCCTATCGGGCGGAGGGCGCCGCCGAGGCCTGTCTGCATCTGCAGGACGCCGCCGGGCAGAACGTGCCTCTGCTGCTATGGGCCGGTTGGTGCGCCGCCGAAGGCCGCATCCCGGACGCCGAGACGCTCGAGGCGGCGTCGGACACGGCAAGGGTCTGGGAGGAGACGGCGATCGCGCCGCTGCGCGCCGTCAGACGGGCGCTGAAGGTCCGCGCGCCCGACCTCGACGACGCGGCGCGCGAGGCGGTCCGGGCCGAGGTGAAGACTGTCGAACTGGCGGCGGAGCGGCGGCTGCTTGAGGCGCTCGAAGCGCTTGCCCCCGCCCCCGCCGGATCAGCCCGCCCGGCGCTGGAAGCGATGGTCGCCGTCGCCCGGGTCTGGTCCCCGATGACCCCGCGCGCGGGACTCGTTCGGCTGGCGGAACGCCTTCCGACCTGATGCGGCGCGCGCTATAAGCCGGGCTCGCGGGGCCAGAGCATGAACGACGACGAACCCTTTCTGACCGAGGAAGACGCGGCCCTGCACGCGCGGCTGAAGATCCTCCAACTGGAGCACGCCGACCTCGACGCCTCGATCGAGGCGCTGGGTCTGATGCCGGTGCCCGACCAGCTGATGATCGCGCGCCTGAAGCGGAAGAAGCTGCTGCTGCGGGACGAGATCACCAAGATCGAGGACCGGATCCTGCCCGACATCATCGCCTGACCTCGGAGCGAAGGGTCAGCGGCCCTTCTTGCGGACCCACATGGCGGCGTCGGCTTCGGCCAGCCAGACCTCGGGATCGGTATGGCCGTTGTAGGCGCGCACGCCGAACGACCCGCCGAGAACAGCGGTGCCGCCTTCCCAGCTGAACACCTCGCGCTCCAGCGCCTCGGCCAGCCGCTGGGCCTTGTCCCGGCCGCCGTTCAGGCCGGCGTTCAGCATCAGCAGGCCGAACTCGTCTCCGCCCAGCCGGCCGACGGCGTCTGACTCGCGCAGGTTCGACATCAGCAGCTTGGCGACATGCACGAGGGCGGCGTCGCCCGCCGCGTGACCCAGGCTGTCGTTGACGCTCTTGAAGCCGTCGAGGTCGAGATACAGCAGCACGGCCGGCGTGCCGTGACGCTGGCAGAAGGCCATGGTGCTCTTCATCGCCGCGATGAAACCGCGCCGGTTCAGCGCCGGGGTCAGGACGTCGTGGTCGGCGGCGGCCTCGGCAGCCTCGGCCCGGCGCCGCAGGGCGTCGATCTCGGCGCGAAGACGCTCGATTTCTTCCGACGGGTCGATGACGGCCGCTTGGCTCACAGGCGAAAACGCTCCCCGCGCCGGCGACTCAGCGGGCCCGGCGTAATACCAGCGTAACGCGCTCGGTTGCGGGCGCAACGCGAGTCCTGTATCGCGCCGCTTTCCCCGGAAAGGGCGGACCGCCATGGCCACCGATTCCCCTCCCCGATCGCCTCCGGTCGCGATCATCATGGGCAGCCGGTCGGACTGGCCGACCATGAAGCACGCCGCCGACGCCCTGGACCGGCTGGGCGTGGGTTGGGACGCGCGGGTGGTCAGCGCCCACCGCACCCCCCGCCGCCTGTTCGACTTCGCGCACGGGGCCAAGGGGGCCGGCTTCAAGGTGATCATCGCGGGCGCGGGCGGCGCGGCTCACCTGCCCGGCATGGCCGCGTCGATGACCGAGCTGCCGGTGCTCGGCGTGCCGGTCGAATCGAAGGCGCTGAAGGGGCTGGATAGCCTGCTGTCCATCGTCCAGATGCCCGGCGGCGTGCCCGTCGCCACCCTCGCGGTCGGCGAGCCGGGCGCCAAGAACGCGGGCATTCTTGCGGCGCAGATCCTCGCCCTGTCGGACCCGGAGCTCGCGGGGCGGCTGGCCGCCTTCCGCGAGGCGCAGACCGAGGCGGTCCACGAGACGGTCGAGGACTGAGTGACGGCTCCCCTGCCCCCCGGCTCCATTCTCGGCATCCTCGGCGGCGGCCAGCTGGGCCGGATGCTCAGTCAGGCGGCGTCCCGGCTCGGGTTCAGCGTCGTCATTCTCGATCCCGAGGACAACAGCCCTGCCGGTCGGGTCTCCCAGGGCCAGATCGTCGCCGCCTATGACGACGCGACCGCGCTGGGCGTGCTGGGCCGGACCTGTCAGGCGGTGACCTTCGAGTTCGAGAACGTGCCCGCGGCGTCGGTCGAGCGGCTGGTCGCGGGCGGCGCGCTTGTGGCGCCCGGTCCGAAGGCGCTGGCCGTGGCGCAGGACCGGCTGGAGGAGAAGACCTTCCTGAACGGCGTCGGCGCCGCGACCGTCGATTTCGCCGCCGTCGACAGCCTCGACGACTTGCTCGCCGGGCTGGAGCGGCTCGGCGCTCCGGCGGTGCTGAAGACCCGCCGCGAGGGATATGACGGCAAGGGTCAGGTCTGGGTGCGCTCGCCCGACATGGCCGCCGACGCCTGGAGCGCGATCGGCGAAGGCCCCGCGATCCTCGAGGCGAAGGCGCCCTTCCTGCGAGAACTGTCGATCATCGCCGCCCGGGGCCGGGACGGCGCGCTGGCGGTCTATCCGCTGGGCGAAAACATCCACGCGGGCGGGGTGCTGAAAACCACGCTGGCCCCCGCCGAGGTGGACGCCGCGACGACCGTGCGCGCCCACGCCATCGCGGAGGCGATCCTGCAAGGGCTCGACTACGTGGGTGTGCTCGGGGTCGAGCTATTCGACCTCGGAGACGGCCGCCTGCTGGTCAACGAGATCGCGCCGCGGGTCCACAACACCGGCCACTGGACCCAGGACGGATGCGTCTGCGATCAGTTCGAGCAGCACATCCGGGCGGTTGCCGGCTGGCCGCTGGGGCCGACCACCGCCCACGCCCGCGTCGAGATGACGAATCTGCTCGGCGACGAGGTCGAGGCCTGGCGTGGGTTCGCCGGAGAGCCGGAGGCCCGCCTGCACCTGTACGGTAAGGACGAGGCCCGCCCGGGCCGGAAGATGGGGCATGTGAACCGGGTGAGGCCGCTCTGACTTCCGTCATCCTCCGGCAAGCGGCGCAGCCGCGCAGACCGGGGGATGACGAAAGATCAGGCGCCGGCCTTGGCCCCGTACCGCATCCGGCTCAGCACATCGCTCACGCGCCTCAACGGCGCATCGAAGTCCTTGCCCGCCTTCCACTTCTCAAAGCTCATCACGTTGTCGATCCGTCTGGCCACGAAGGCCTCGGCGGCGTCACGGCCGTCGAACCAGCGCATGGTCAGGGCGGGGATCAGGATGCCCGACAGGATGGCCCGTTTGGAATAGTGGTTCCAGTCAGTCGCCGTGTCCCCGGCCCAGTTCCACAGATGGTCGGCGCCCTCCCAGGCCAGCTTCAGTCCGAGGTCCGCATTGGTCGGCAGCGCAAGGAAGGCGGCGCAGCGGCGCGTGGCGTCGAGGTCGGCGGCGCCGGCCTCCATCCGGGCCGAGACCGCGCGCGCGATTCGCTCGCGCATCCTCAGGCTGGTTGGATCGATTTCCGCTAGAGCGGCCAGCGCCCGGCCGTCGTGGCGGCGGGACAGCAGCGCCGCCAGGTCGCGCGCGCCGTTAGGGAACAGCAACTCTTCGTCGCCGAGCGACAGGCCGTTGGCGGCGCAGGCGGCGCGAACCATGCGGCTGTTCCAGCCCAGCGCGGGCGCATGCGCCACGGCGGCGTCCAGAACCGCCTGTTCCATGCGGTCGGCCCAATCGGCTTCGAAAGCCTCCCCCTGAGGCTCCTCGTTCGGAAGGTGTGGCGCATCGGTCATGGCGCCAGCATAAGCCCGTCGGGCGGGCGTTTCGAGCCTTCACATCTTGCCGCGACGATCTGGACAGGCAGGGGCCGAACGTGTATCAGCCCGCCTTCATCCGCGGACCCTGTCTGCCGGACCGAGATTTATTTGTCTGCCCGTCTCCCTTTCGAGGTGCGCGGCGGGCGGCCAAAGGAGAGTTCAACCTGGTACAGATTTTCGTTCGCGATAATAACGTCGATCAAGCGCTGAAAGCCCTCAAGAAGAAGATGCAACGCGAAGGCAGCTTCCGTGAAATGAAGCGCCACGTGCACTACGAGAAGCCCTCGGAGAAGCGCGCCCGCCAGAAGGCCGAGGCCGTGCGCCGCGCCCGCAAGCTGGCCCGCAAGCGCATGCAGCGCGAAGGCCTGCTGCCGCCGCCGAAGCCCCGCGTCCCGGGCGTGGGCGGTCCGAGCCGCGGCTGATCCATCGCCGAACCAGAATGACAAAGGCCGCTCCGGATCACCGGAGCGGCCTTTTTCTTGCCCGGGCGGTCGGCGGGGGTTAGCCGCCCCCGCCCCGGATCGCGCCGGCGAACGCCTTCCAGCTCAGCTTGACGTCGGACAGGGCGCCCGCGCGGAAGGCCCGGCCTGCGATCCACACCATCAGCAGGGCGAAGGCGAACATGCCGGCCATGGCGCCCAGCACCTCGATCAGGGGCGGATCGCTGGGCAGGCGCGCCATCATCAGGAACGGCGTGAAGAAAGGCACCCAGGACAGCATCTGAACCATGGGCGCGTCGGGCGTGCGGATGGCCATCTGCATGGTGATCATGGGGATGATCAGCACCATCATGATGGGCCCCATCAGCGTCTGGGCGTCGCGCGGCGTCTCGCAGAAGGCGCCGATGGCTGCGAACAGCACCGCGTACATCAGATAGCCGCCGACCATGAAGGCTGCGAACCAGCCCAGCAGTCCGCCGCCCAACAGAATTTCGCCCACCGAGCCGAGGTGTTGCGGCGCGAACCCGATCATCGCGGCGGCTCCCATCAGCCCCCACGCGGCCAGAACCGTCAGGGTCAGCAGGGCGACGCCGAAGACCTTGCCGGCGAGGATCTCGGTCGCCGAGGCCGATGAGAGCAGCACTTCGAGGATCTTGTTCGACTTCTCCTCCATCACGCTGTTCAGCAGGATCGAGGCGCCGGTGATGATCAGAGACCACAGCAGGAAGCCGCCGCCGAGACCCAGAACCATCGGCAAACGGTCCTTCCACGAGACCTCGCCTCCGTCGGCGGCCTTGGGCGAGAACATGGCGACGTCGGGCCGGAAGCGTTCCGTGGTCTCGACCACCGCCGGATCGATCCCGGCGGCGCTGAACACCGTCTGCCGATTGGCGGCGACCAGGGCGTCACGGACGAAATCCTCGACCGTGTCGTCGGTGGTCCGCGCGGACCAGACCCGCGCGACGGGCTGGCCGTCGCTGCGGTCCAGGAAGACGATGGCGTCGAGCCGCTGGTCCTTGGGCGTGTCCTCGGACAGCAGACGGCGTGCGATGGCGTCGCGCGCGGCGCCGGGCGCAGCGGCCGCGATCTCGGCCGGCGTCTCGGCAAGCGTGATCCGCTGGCGTGACACCGAAGGCGTCATCGACTTTTGCGGCGCGCCCATGCCGCTGGCTTGAGCCGCCTTCATCGCGGCCTCCTGCCGGGCGGCGCGCCGGTCGGCTTCGCGTGTGAGGGCGTTGCGCACCGCGGCGGACAGGCCCTCGGCGCGAGGGCCATCCTCGACGACGGCGATCTCTCGCGTCGGCTCCGACGAAGCGGCCATGAAGCCAATCCCCCCGGCGACCAGGATGCCCAGCGGCAGGGCCAGCAGCGACAGCCAGAATCCGACGGTCTTGGCGTAGGCGGCGTATTCGCGCCGGGCGATCAGCAGGGTGCGGTTCATCGGGCGGCCTCCGCGCCTTGGGTCTTCACGGACTGGTCGACATCGGGGCGGTCCCCGGTCAGGTGAATGAAGGCGTCATGCAGCGTCGGCTGTCGGAGTTCGAACCGGCGGACGTCCAGACCGCCGAGGAAGGCGGCCTTCAGCGCGGCCTGCCCCTCGGCTCCCGGGCGCAGGGCCGCACGCAGCACGCGGACGCCATCGATGTCCGAGACCGTCTCGACCTCGCCGACGCCCGGAAGGGCCGCCGCCGCCGTCGGGTCGATTTCGCCTTCCAGTTCAAGGAACCGGGCGGTCGAGCCTCGCGCCTCGTCAACACTGCCCTCGAAGGCCTTCCGACCCCGCGCCAGCAGGACGACCTTGTCGCACAGACGTTCGGCGTGCTGCATCACATGGGTCGAGAACAGGACCGTCGCGCCGTCGGCGGCGAGGCCCCGGATCACCTGCTCCAGGCCTTGCTGGTTGACGGGGTCCAGGCCGCTGAACGGCTCGTCGAGGATCACGAACTCCGGCCGATGCACCACCGAGGCGATCAACTGGACCTTCTGGGCCATCCCCTTGGACAACTCCTTCATCTTCTTGTTCCGCGACGCGCCGAGGCCCTGCGCCTCCAGCATGTCCCGCGCGCGCTTGCGGCCCTCGGCCAAAGGCACGCCCTTGAGGGAGCCGAAGAAGGCGATCGCGTCGACGGGGGTCATCTTCTTGTAGAGGCCCCGCTCCTCGGGGAGGAAGCCGATCCGGTCGCGGACCTTGAGTCCGTCGTCGGCCCCGAGCACCTCGATCCGCCCGGCGGTCGCCGGCTGCAGGCCCAGGATCATGCGAATGGTTGAGGTCTTGCCGGCGCCGTTCGGGCCGAGGAAACCGCAGATCGTCCCCTTCTCCACCTGAAAGCTCAGGTCGCGCACGGCCTGAAAGTCGCCGTACCGCTTGCTTACGCCTTCCAGCGTCAACGCTGCCGTCATCTTCCCCTCCGAATGACTGGTCACCTGCGCCAAGGGATATGGGTGTCAAGGACGTTTGACAACCCGCGGCCGTGCAGGTCTGTGCATGGTTGTCATGAATTCCGTGTCATGTTCGTTCCGACGAGTCGTGCGCCGCCGAAAGCGTGAATGCCCTACGAAGTGACACCATCGCCGGTCGCGCCGCCCGCAGGCTCGCGGCTGTGGACGGCGGGAGCCAGCGCCGGCATCGCCATCGCCGCCCTTGTGGCGGCGGCGGCGATCAGCCCCGACGCCGCGCCGTATCTCATCGTGGTCGCCGGTGTCGTCGGCGTGGGCGTCTGGGCGGTCAATCGTCGGCCCGACGCTGCGCGCACGAACGCAGCGCCCGTCGAAGCCGACGAGCCCACGGCGGACGCGACCTTGCTGGACAATGTCTTCGAGGCGCTGGCGGACCCGGTGCTGGTGGTCGAAGGCGGCGAGGCCGACGACATCGCCGGTCGGCGCATCGTGCTGGCGAACACCGCCGCCCGCGACCTGCTGCGGATTCCCGGCGACACCGCCCTGCTGGTGCAGGTCCTGCGCGATCCGGCGGTTCTGGAAGCCGTGGACGAGGCCTTGTTCGGCGGGCTGACGCGCACGACCGACTATGCCGGCGTCGGCGCCCAGGTGCGGCACTGGCGGGCGCTGACGCGCCCCCTGCCGTCCTCGGCCGATCGCCGCCTGGCCTTGATGGTTCTGCGTGACGAGACCGACGTCCGGCGTACCGAGATGATGCGCGTGGACTTCCTCGCCAACGCCAGCCACGAGCTCAAGACGCCGCTGGCTTCCCTCTCCGGCTTCATCGAGACCCTGAAGGGTCATGCGCGCGACGACGCCCGGGCCCGCGATCGTTTCCTCGACATCATGGCGGTCCAGGCCGACCGGATGAGCCGTCTGGTGGCGGATCTCCTCTCGCTCAGCCGGATCGAACTCAACGAGCACATTCCCCCGGCCGGGCGCGTGGACCTGTCGCGCGCGGCCTCCGACGTGGTCGACGCCGTCAGCCTGCTGGCGGCCGAGCGCAAGGTCCGCATCGTGCGGCATGACCCCGCGTCGGCGGCGCCCGTCAACGGCGACCGGGACGAGATCCTGCAGGTGGTCCAGAACCTGGTCGACAACGCCATCAAATATTCGCCCGAGGGCGGGGCGGTCGAGATCGTGATCCGGCCCGACATCGCGCTGGACGAGGCCTCCGCCCCGTGGTCAGGCGGCAACCGCGGCGAAGGCGCGACGCGGCTGCCGCTGGTCACGCCGGACCGCCAGACCGGCCAGCGGTACGCCGCCGTTTCCGTGCGAGATCACGGTCCGGGGCTGGCGCGCGAGCACCTGCCACGGTTGACGGAGCGCTTCTATCGCGTCGAGGGCCAGAAGAGCGGCGAGCGGCAAGGCACGGGCCTCGGCCTCGCCATCGTCAAACACATCGTCAACCGGCACCGCGGCGGCCTGACGGTCGAGAGCGCCCCGGGCGAAGGCGCGCTGTTCACCGCCTATTTCCCCACGGCCGAGGCGTCGCCGGCGAGACACTGACCGTCCGCCGACAGCTTGGCCCGCCAGCGTAACAGAACTGTCACCGGGGCGTCGTAATCCGCTGACCATTCCGGGGCAGTTATCGCCGCGGGGCGCACCGGGAGACCGGCGGGTTCCGATTCCCCCTCCGGGACGTCCATGACCTGGCTTTTGCTGCCGATCCTGATCGTAGCCGCGCTCGCGTCGTATTTCGGCGCGCGCGCGCTTGCGCGTCGGCGGGCCCGGGAACAGGCGGCCCATTCGCGGCCCGGCCAGCACGGCGCCTACGCCCTGATCTGGACCGCCGTACCGGCCGTGGCGATCCTGATCGCGGCCTCCCTGTTCTCCGCACCGCTTGAGCGGCAACTGACGGCGTCCGGCGCTCCCGAGGCGGTTCAGCGGCTCGAGCCGCTGCGCCGCGAAGCCTTCTTCGCCGACGCCCGCTCGGTCGGGCACGGACGGCAGGCGGCGCAGATCTGGCCCGCCCCTTACGCCGAACTGCTGCCCGCCGAGGGGCGTCGCGCAGCGCGCATCGGCCTGATGCTGGAGATCGGCGGCATGGCGGCGGCGGTCGTGGCCGGGCTGCTCGGCGCCCTGTTCGTCTTCAGCCAGATTCGGCCGGGCATGCGCGCCCGCAATCGCGTCGAAGGCTGGGTGATCGGCGCGCTGTTCGTCTGTTCGGCCGTCGCCATCCTCACAACCGTCGGCATCATCGCTTCGCTGGTCTATGATTCCGTTCGGTTTTTCTCATCCGTGCCGATCACCGAATTCCTCTTCGGCACGCAGTGGAGCCCGCAGACGGCGATCCGCGCCGACCAGGTCGGCTCCACCGGAGCCTTCGGCGCCCTGCCCCTGTTCGCGGGCACCTTCCTGATCATGCTGATCGCGATGGCCGTGGCGGCGCCCGTCGGACTGTTCTCCGCGATCTACCTCTCGGAGTATGCAGGGCCGGTCTTCCGCGCCACCGTCAAGCCGGTGCTGGAGATCCTGGCGGGCGTGCCGACCGTGGTCTACGGCTTCTTCGCGGCCCTGACCGTCGGACCCGCCTTCCGCGAGTTCTTCAACACCATCGGCGGCTGGTTCATCGGCGGCCCGCTCGACGGGCTGGGGCAGTACCTGTCTCTGGTCCAGAACCAGATGGCGCTCGTCGCGGGCGCGGTCATGGGGATCATGCTCATCCCGTTTGTCAGTTCGCTGTCGGACGACATCATCAACGCGGTGCCCCAGTCGCTGCGCGACGGCTCATACGCCATGGGCGCGACCAAGTCCGAGACGGTCAGCCGCGTGCTGCTGCCCGCCGCCCTGCCCGGCGTGGCCGGCGCCATGCTGCTGGCGATGTCGCGGGCGATCGGCGAGACCATGATCGTGACCATGGCCGCGGGCCTGGCGGCGCGGCTGACGCTGAACCCGCTCGACACGGTGACCACCGTCACCGTCCAGATCGTCACCCTGCTGACGGGCGATCAGGAGTTCAACAGCCCCAAGACGCTGTCCGCGTTCGGGCTGGGCCTGACGCTGTTCCTCGTGACGCTGATGCTCAACATCGTGGCGCAGCGCATCGTCCAGACCTATCGGCAACAGTATGACTGACGCCGTCCTGCCCCCCGCCGAACGCACGGACCGGCTTCGCGCCGGCCTGAAGCGCCGGTATGCGCGCGAGCGCCGCTTCCGCATGTACGGCCTGCTGGCCATCGGCTTCGCAGTCGGCTTCCTGCTGCTGCTGCTGGGCCGGATCGTCGAGCAGGGCCACACCGCCTTCTACACCCATTCGATCACCGTCCCCGTCTACATGGACCCGGCGCGGGTCGACCGCGCCTATCCGCAAGGGACCAACTTCGAGCTTCTGGTCGCCGAGCAGCAGCTCGCCCGCATGGGCGTCACGGACGACGCCGAGGGCAGCCGCGCCGCCGCCATGCGGGGCCTGTTCTCGTCCGAGCTGAAGTTCGCGGCGGCGGAGCGCATCCAGAGCAATCCCGGCCTGATCGGCCAGACTGTTCCCATCGCAGCGCCCGTCTCCGACGACGCCGACCTGTTCCTCAAGGGTGAGATCTCGCGGGACACGCCCGCGGATCAGCGGCGGCTCTCCGACCAGCAGATCGACTGGCTGGACCAGATGGAGCGCTCGGGCCTCGTCGCCGCGCGTTTCAACGCCGGCCTGTTCACCAAGGGCGACTCGACCGAGCCGGAGCTGGCGGGCGTGCTGGGCGCGGTGATCGGATCGGCCATGATGCTGCTGGTGACGGCGCTGATCGCCATTCCGCTGGGGGTCGGCGCGGCCCTGTATCTGGAGGAGTTCGCGCCGCGAGGCCGGATCACCGACCTGATCGAGGTCAACATCAACAACCTCGCGGCCGTGCCGTCGATCATCTACGGCCTGCTCGGCCTGGCCCTGTTCATCAACTGGATGCACCTGCCGCGCGCCAGCCCGCTGGTGGGAGGTCTGGTGCTGGCGCTGATGGCCCTGCCGACGATCATCATCGCCACCCGGTCCTCGCTGAAGGCGGTGCCGCCCTCGATCCGCGAGGCGGCGCTGGCGATGGGGGCCTCACGGACCCAGACGGTGTTCCATCACACCCTGCCGCTGGCCATGCCCGGCGTGATGACCGGCGCTATCATCTCCATGGCCCACGCGCTCGGCGAGACCGCGCCCCTGCTGCTGATCGGCATGGTCAGCTTCATCCCCGGCATCCCCGGCGGACTGGCCGAGCCTGCGGGCGCCCTGCCCTCTCTGGTCTACATCTGGGAGAATGCGTCGGAGCGGGCCTTCCACGAACGGACGGCCGCCGCCATTCTCGTCCTCCTCGCCTTCATGATCGTCATGAACGCCGCCGCCATCTTCCTGCGCCGGCGCTTCGAACGCCGGTGGTAAGCTGAAATGAAGTTCAACCTCTTCCGCGCTCCGGACGGCAAGTCAGGCGGCTCCCACGATCCGCTCGACACGCCACGCATGGCCGGTCAGGTCCTGCCGCACGCCAAAGCCGACGCCGACCGGCAGGGCGATGCGGGCGTCACCCCCGGCGAGCCTGTCCACGATGTCGGGGCGCCGATGGGAGGGTTCGCGGCCGCCCTGCCCGCCCAGAAAACGGCTGCGACCGATATCGGCCCGATCAAGATCGCCGCGCGCGATGTCTCGGTCTTCTACGGCGGCAAACAGGCGCTGTACGACGTCTCGCTCGACATCCCCGACAAGACGGTCACCGCCCTGATCGGCCCGTCAGGCTGTGGCAAGTCCACCTTCCTGCGGACCATGAACCGCATGAACGACACCATTCCGGGCGCCGCGGTCACTGGCCGGATCGAGATGGACGGCGAGGACGTCAACGCCCGCTCGGTGGATCCGGTCCTGCTGCGGGCGCGGGTCGGCATGGTGTTCCAGAAGCCAAATCCCTTTCCCAAGACCATCTACGAGAACGTCGCCTACGGCCCGCGAATCCACGGGCTGGCCAGCTCGAAGGCGGAGATGGACGTCGTGGTGGAAGCCTCGCTCAAGCGGGCAGGCCTGTGGGAAGAGGTTGCGGACCGCCTCCACTCTCCCGGCACGGGCCTGTCCGGCGGTCAGCAGCAGCGGCTGGTCATCGCCCGCGCCATCGCCGTCGAGCCCGAGGTCATCCTGATGGACGAGCCCTGCTCGGCGCTGGACCCGATCGCCACAGCCAAGATCGAAGAGCTGATCGACGAGCTGCGCGAGCGGTACTGCATCGTCATCGTCACCCACTCCATGGCCCAGGCGGCGCGGGTCAGCCAGCGCACGGCCTTCTTCCACCTCGGCCGTCTGGTCGAGACCGGCGACACCGAGGACATCTTCACCAACCCGCGCGAGCGGCGCACGCTGGACTACATCACCGGAAGGTTCGGCTGATGAACCAGCATACGGTCAAGGCCTATGGCGACGAACTGAACCAGCTGACCGCGGAGGTCGCGCGCATGGGCGGTCTGGCCGAGGCGCAGGTGGCCGACGCCGTCGACAGCGTCGCCCGCCGCGACGTGGCCCTCGCCCGCGCCGTGGTGGACCGCGACGGCCGGTTGGACGCCATGCACCGTGACATCGAGCGCAAGGCCATCCGCCTGATCGCCCTGCGCCAGCCCGTCGCGTCCGACCTGCGCCGGACGCTGGCCGCGATGAAGCTGGCCGTCGACCTGGAGCGCACCGGCGATCTGGCCAAGAACATCGCCAAGCGCGGCCTGATCCTGGCAGAGGGTGAGCCGATGCCGCCGCTGACGCGGTCGATCGAGCGCATGGGCAAGCTGGTGTCGATGCGGCTGCGCGACGTGCTCGATTCCTACGCCGCCGCCGAAGTCGATCGCGCCGTGGCCGTCTGGAACACCGACGACGAGGTCGACGAACACTACAACGCCCTGTTCCGCGAACTGCTGACCTACATGATGGGCGATCCGCGCACGATCACGGCGGGGACCCACCTGCTGTTCATGGCCAAGAACCTCGAGCGCATCGGCGACCACGCCACCAACATCGCCGAAACCATCTACTACGAGATCACCGGGCAGGAATTCACCGGGGAACGCCCCCGCTGGAGCCCCTCGCCCGGCGACGACGCCACCCAGCCGACACCGTCCGCCTGACTGGAGACGAGCCCGTGCAGCCTTATGTTCTGGTGATGGAAGACGAGGACGCCCTGGCGACCTTGCTCTCGTACAACCTCGAGAAGGAGGGCTACCGCGTCGTGGTCGCGTCCGACGGCGAGGAGGGCATGCTCCAGATCGATGAACGTCTGCCGGACCTCGTGCTGCTGGACTGGATGCTGCCGAAGCTGTCCGGGATTGAGGTCTGCCGCCGCATCCGTGGCCGGGCGGAGACCCGCAACCTGCCGATCATCATGCTGACGGCGCGGGGCGAAGAGAGCGACCGGATCCGCGGTCTCGACACCGGCGCGGACGACTATCTGACCAAGCCGTTCTCGATGTCGGAGCTGATCGCCCGCATCCGCGCCGTCCTGCGCCGTATCCGCCCGGGGCTGGCCGACGACCGGATCAATCACGGCGACATCGTCATCGACCGGGTCGCGCACCGCGTCCGCCGCGCCGGCAACGAGATTCACCTCGGACCGACCGAGTTCCGCCTGCTCGACCACCTGATGCAGCACCCGGGGCGGGTGTTCAGCCGCGAGCAGCTGCTGGACGCCGTCTGGGGCTCGGACGTTTATGTCGAGGCCCGCACCGTCGACGTTCACGTCGGGCGGCTGCGCAAGGCGCTGAACGTCGAGGGCACGGTCAATCCGATCCGCACCGTCCGGTCGGCCGGTTATTCGCTGGACCTTGGCGGCTAGTTGATCAGGCGCGAGCCGCCGGCGCGGTTGCCGACCCCGGAGGGCACGGGCACGTCGGACGCGCTGTAGTTGGCGTTGATGAACAGGGACGGCGAGCCCTTCATCTGCATCTCCTTGGCCACGATCACGGTCCAGGCGCTGTCCTTGGCGACGTCGGACTTGCCTTCGACGATCAGCTTCGCGGCGGGGACATAGATCACGCCCAGCAGGCTCTCGACGTGGTCCGCCGAGATGATGAAGTCCTGGGTGTTGTCCCGAGTGCCGCCCATCACGATGCCGGCGTAGGGACCTTCCTTGCGGCCGTCGAGGTTGACCACGGCTTGGTCCTTGAACTCGAACTTCGACGCCTTGTCGAAGAACAGCACCACGTCCGCCCCGTTCAGACGGGCCGTCTCCTTGATGATCAGGTGCCCCCCCAGGAAGAAGTGGTCGCCCGCAGCCAGGACGATCCGCGCCGTGCCTGAAGCGTCAATACCACCGCAGTGCTGCCCGGCGGGAATGTAGTGTGTGCCGGAGCTGACAATGAGCCGTCCATTGGTCAACTCCGCCACCGTGCAGCTAAGCCGCTTGGCCCTATCGAGATCGAGACCGGCGAACGGATCGGCTATCCGGACCGCGCCGACGTTTGCGGATGGGCTGATGAAGCCGCGCGCGCTCGTGACCGCCTGAACCATGGCGGCGGTGATGCTGCCCCCCTCGACGTCGATGTCGCGGTTTGAGTGCACCATGCACGCTGGCGCGTTCATCCGGCTGGAATCTTTGATATTGAGCAGCTTGGAGCCCGTTTCTCCGGTAGTCAGGACGCAAAGAGGCACAAGGCCGACGGTCGTGGCCGTGGCGTCGCCGACGAAGTTCCAGCCGCCCGGCGGGAACATGTTGGCGAAGAACGACGGACGGTTCCCCCGCAGCAGCACCCGCAAGGCGCGCTGGCCGCCGCGCTGTATGACCTCATAGGTGGCCACATAGGTCGGAGCGTCGCTCCATTCGCTCATCTGCCCCCGGACGAAGGCGTCCGCCTGCTCGCGCGCGGCGGTGCCGTCAGTGGCCAAGGCCAGCGCCGGCGCCCCGGCGAGCGCCCCGGCGTCGGCGATCGCCTGGATGCGGCCTTTCGCATTGTGCACAGCCATCAGGTCGACCGCGCCGACGGCCAGCATGACGACAGCCGGCCCCGCCAGAGCGAACTTCAAGGCGATCGAGCCCTCCCGCGCAGCGATGAAGCGGCGGACGGCGTGCAGGCACTGGCGCAGAAGCCCTCTCAAAGGCCTGTCCGTCCCGCTCGATCGGCGTCAGGTGGGATAATCACGATACTGCCCCGACAGCACATGCTGGATGTGCAACACCCTGCACCTTGAACTGGATCGGTTAAGGTTCAGTATCGCCTTGATAAAAATCTCCGGGGTTTGTGTCCGGAACCAGACACATCACGCTCGGCCGAAACGGATGCTTGCTGCTCCCACCGGGAACGCAGGAATGCGCTGCATCGGGCGCGGTCTGTTCTAGTCGGCAGAGAGGTCCGAGACCTCTTCAGGGTCCAGTTGGTAGACGGTCGCGCAATACTCGCACGTCACCCTGATCTTGCCATCGGCTTCCACCATCTCCGCGCGCTCGGCCGCCGAGAACGAGGTCAGGACGCCTGCGATCCGGTCGCGCGAGCAGCGGCATTCCGCAATCAGCGCACGCGCATCCTCCAACCGCACCCCGTCCTCGTGGAACAGACGAAACAGCAGGGTCTCCGGGGTGATGGTGGGGTCCAGCAACTCGTCATCGGCGAGCGTCTGGAACAGCGCGCGTGATCGGTCCCAGGCTTCTTCCGTAGAGCCCCTCGCGTCGTCGCCCGCGATCAGCTGGATGAGAGCGCCCCCGGCGCGCCAGCCGGCGCCCTCACCCGTGGTGACCGAGCCCACCGACAGCCGCACGCGGGTCGGAATCTGCTCCGACTGCTGGAAATAGTGCTCCGCCGCCAGGGACAGGCTTTCGCCTTCGATCGGCGTGATGCCCTGCGTCCGCTCGAAGTCGGGGCCGCGGTCGAGCGTCATGACGAACACCCCCTGCCCCAGCAGCGAGCGCGCCCCGGGGCGGGCGAAGCCCTGGGAGGCCGCAGCGACCTCGGCCTCGTCGAAGCGGCAGTATCCCCGCATATGGCCTCGGGTGTCATAGTCGGCGACGACGTAGCGGACCGGTCCATCACCCTGCGCCTGCACGATCAGCCGGCCCTCGAACTTCAGCGCGGAGCCCACGAGGGCGGCCAGCGTGCAGGCCTCTCCCAGCAGGGCGGCGACGGGCTCTGGATAGTCGTGAGCCGACAGGATGGCGTCGATCGTGGCGCCCAGCCGCACCAGCCGGCCGCGCACCGGCCAGCCCTCGATCTGGAAGGCGGCGGCCAGATCGTCGGCGGGGTGTGCGGGCGTTGCGGGCGCGTGGTCGGTCACGAGCGGTCCTGAATTTCCGGTGGGGCGGCGAGCGCCCCCAGATAGGCGAGGCGGTCGCGAAAGGTAAGGCCTGCGTGCTAGAGCAGGAACCCGCGAGGTTTCGGCCCCGTTCCCCAGACCCCGTTTCGACAAGCCCCCCTTCCGACAGCCCCGGCATCTGCATGACCCGAGCGAATCTCAAGCCCCTGAACCAACAGGCCATCGTGATCACCGGCGCGACGTCGGGCATCGGACTGGCGACGGCCCGTCGGGCGGCGAAGGCGGGCGCCTGCGTCTTCCTGATCGCCCGGGGCGAGAACGACCTGAAGGCCCTGTGCGAAGAACTGCAGGCCGCCGGAGCCCGCGCCGCGTGGGCTGTCGCCGATGTGGCCGATAAGGCCGCCTTGAGCGAGGCGGCGGACAAGTGCCGGCGCCTGTTCGGCGGCTTTGACACATGGGTCAACAACGCCGGCGTCTCGATCTTCGGCGCGATCAGCGAGACGGCGATCGAGGATCAGCGGCGGCTGTTCGAGACCAACTACTGGGGCGTGGTCAACGGCTCGCTGGTGGCCGCCGATCACCTGCGCGAGCGCCCGGGCGGCGGGGCGATCGTCAACGTCGGCTCGGTGCTGTCAGACGCGCCGATCCCGATCCAGGGCGTCTATTCCGCCTCCAAGCACGCGGTGAAGGGATTCACCAACGCCTTCCGCATGGAGCTGATGCGCGAGAAGGCCCCGGTCACCGTCAGTCTGGTCAAGCCGGCCGCGATCGACACGCCCTACAACAAGCACGCTCGCAACCTGACCGGTCAGGCGATGCAGAATCCCCAGCCGGTCTATGCGACCCACGTCGTCGCGGACACCATCCTGTACTGCGCCAGCCACCCGATCCGCGAGATCACCGTGGGCGGGGGCGGCCGCCTGATCACCAGCTTCTACTCCGTGCTGCCAGGCTTGGCGGAACCACTTTTCGCCCGGTTCGCTCCTAGCCTGATGCGGGACCGGGGTTCCGCCTATCAGCCGTACGAGGACGGGCTCTACGAAGCCAGCGACGACGGTCTGTCAGAAGAGGTCTACTATCCGATGGTTCGACAGTTCTCAGCCTTGGCCGAAGTACGCAAGCATCCGGGCATCGCCGGCGGCGTAGTCGCGATCCTCGCCGGCGTAGGCCTGGCGGCGATCCTGCTGAACCAGCGCAGCGGCCCCACCCGGTACGAGCGGATCCGCGGGCGTCTGGACCCGCGCGGCTGGGTCGACGCCGGCTCGTTGCGCGACCGCTTCGGCGGTCTGGCCGAGACGGTGCGCCACGGTCTGAACGACGCCGGTGAACGCGCCTCGGAGTTCGGCGAGGACGCGCGGCACCGCGGCGAACGCATCCTGCACAGCGCGCGACATTCCTCGCGCAAGGTGTTGAAGAAGCAGAGCAAGGCGGCGCGGCGCTACGCCCATGACGCCGGCGCCTACGCCCGCGAGCACGCGCGCGAAGGCGGTGCCATTCTCGCATTGGCGACGATCGCCGCCGCCATCGGCGCCGCCGCGCTCGACGCCCGCCGGCCCGACAGCCGACTGCGCAGCCTCGGCAAGTTCTAGGCAGACGCACGCGGGCATTGCTGCGCCTGCGAAGGTCGGTCAAGGTCGGGCATGGCCGCCGCGACCACCTATGTCTTCGACTTCGATTCCACCCTCGTGCGTATCGAGACTCTCGAAGCGCTGGCGGACATCGCGCTGAAGGGCGATCCGGGGGCCGAACGGATCCGCGAGGAGATCGGCGCCCTGACCGATCAGGCCATGGCCGGCGACCTGCCGTTCGGCGAGGCGCTGCGGCGGCGACTCGCCCTGCTTCCCCTCACCCGCGCCCACGTGCGGCAGCTGGCCGATCGCGTCCTCGATGAGCTGTCGCCCTCCGTCGCCCGCAACCAGCTCTTTTTCCGCAACAACGCGGGCTCGATCGTCATCGTCTCCGGCGGGTTCCGGGAGGTCATCGCGCCCGTCGCCGAACGGCTCGGCGTGGCTCCCGGGCGGGTCCTTTGCAATGACCTTCTCTACGACGAGGAAGATCGGGTCATCGGCGTGGACCAAGCGAATCCGCTGGCTGGAGAAGGCGGCAAATCCCTTATGCTCCAGAGCCTCGGTCTGCCCGGACCGGTCGTGATGATCGGCGACGGGTGGACGGACGCGGAGGTGCGGATCTCCGGCGCCGCCGATCGGTTTCACGCCTTCACCGAGATCGTGCGGCGGGACAGGGTCGTCGCAGCGGCCGATGTCGAGTCGGGCTCCATCGACGACTTCCTTCACGCCGAGGGGCTGGCGGGGCGCTGGTCGTACCCGCGCGGGCGCATCCGCATCCTGTTGCTGGAGGCCATCCATCCCGCAGCCGTCGAGCGGCTGCAGGAGGCGGGCTATTCGGTCGAGACCCGGGCCGGCGCGCTGGGCGAGACCGAGCTGATCGAGGCGTTGCAGGGCGTGCACGTGCTCGGCGTCCGCTCCAAGACCGAGGTAAGCGCCCGCGTGCTGGAGGCGGCGAACCGACTGATGGCTGTCGCCGCCTTCTGCATCGGCACCAACCAGATCGACCTTGAGGCCGCCGCCGCGCGCGGGGTCGCCGTTTTCAACGCCCCATATTCGAACACCCGTTCGGTGGTCGAGCTGGCGGTCGGCCTCACCATCGCGCTCCTGCGCGACGTGGCCGACAAGTCGGAGGCCATGCACAGGGGCGAGTGGAACAAGTCCGCCAGCGGCTCGCGCGAACTGCGCGGCAAGACCCTCGGGATCGTCGGCTACGGCGCCATCGGGTCACAGCTGTCGGTCCTCGCCGAGGGGCTGGGCATGCGCGTGATCTTCCACGACGTGACCGAGCGGCTGGCGCTGGGCAACGCCCGGCCGATGCGGTCGCTGGACGCCCTGCTCGCCGAAAGCGACGTTGTCAGCCTGCACGTGGACGGCCGGGCCGAGAACACCGCCCTGATCGGGGCGGCGGAGTTCGCCCGGATGAAGCCGGGAGCCCTGCTTCTCAACCTGTCCCGCGGCCACATCGTCGACATCGGCGCCCTGGCGCAGGCGCTTGGCTCCGGCCGCGTCGGCGGCGCCGCGATCGACGTCTTTCCCGACGAGCCCGCGACCAACGCCCAGCCGTTCGACAGCCCTTTGCAGGGTCTGCGCAACGTGATCCTGACGCCCCACATCGGCGGCTCGACCGAGGAAGCGCAGGAGGCCATCGGAACCTTCGCGGCCGAGCGCCTGCTGGCCTACCTCAACCGCGGCGACACCACCTTCTGCGTCAACCTGCCGAACGTGCAGTTGGCCGAGGTGTCGGGCGCCCACCGCATCCTGCACATCCACCGCAATCAGCCGGGCGTGCTGGCCGAGCTGAACCGCGCGCTCGCCAGCGCCGGCCTTAACATCCTTGGCCAGCACCTGAAGACCGACGAGCGCACCGGCTACGTCATCACCGACGTCGACCGGGACTATGATCCCGCGGCCTTGAAGGCCCTGCGGACTGTGGCCGGAACGCTGCGGTTCCGCATGCTGCATTGAAACCTTCCCCGGCGGCATCTTGCGCCGTTCTGAAAGGGGCGCACACTCTCGCATAACGGTCGCATGTGACGGCCGAGGGAGGATCATCGATGTCTCGTTTCCTGCGCGGTGCGGCGCTCGCCGCACTGACGGTCGCCGCCGCCGGCGCCATGGCCTCGGCCGCCAACGCCCAGACCTACAACCGTCTGGTCGTCTTCGGCGACAGCCTCAGCGACAACGGCAACCTGTACGCCGCGACCGGCAATACGACGCCGACATCGCCGCCCTACTTCCAGGGCCGGTACTCGAACGGGCCGGTCTTCACCGAACTGCTGGGCTTCAACGCCGGGCGCTCGGCCGCCGGCGCGCCGCGCACGGGCAGCATCAACTACGCCTACGGCGGCGCCCGGACTGATTCGTCCGCCTTCCCGCCCGGCATGCGCAACCAGCTGCTCCAGTACACCAGCGGCGGCGGGACGTTCTCGTCGACCGACCTGGTCAGCGTTCTGGGCGGCGCCAACAACATCTTCCAGGCCTTCCAGGCCGCGGCGGGCAATCCCGCGACGGCGCAGTCGACCATGCAAGCTGTGGCGGTGTCGGCCGCTGCGGATATCAACTTCATCGTCAACAGCATCGCGGGCGCGGGTGCGGGGACCATCATGGTCTCGAACCTGCCCAGCCTTGGAATCACGCCGCAGTTTTCCCCCGGCGCCGTCGGCGCGGCGGGTTCCACCCTGGCGGACTTCTCCGGAACCACGTTCAACTCGGCGCTGCTCGCCGGACTGACGACCGTCGCGGCGAACCGGCCGAACACCAACATCATCCTCGTCGATCTCTACAAGATCGGCGCGACCCTGGCGGCCAACCCCGGCGCCTTCGGCCTGACCAATGTCACGGCGCCTTGCCTGACCGGCGCCACCGTCTGCGCCACGCCGGGCACCTACCTCTATTGGGACGGCGTGCACCCGACGGCGGCAGGGCATCAGCTCCTGGCCCAGCTCGCCACCGACTACCTCTACTACGGCGACGTCGGCGCTCAATCGACGGTCCAGGCCGAGACCGCCTTCCGCCAGCGCGAAGACCTGCTTGACCTCGCCAGCGAGGGACTGTCGGGCCGCGCGGCGTGGGAGGAAGGCACCCACCTGACCGTCGCAGCCCTCGCCGACAGCATCGAAACAGACGCGCGCGGGACGGTGGCCGAAGCAGAAGCCACCGGATGGGGCGTTCGCGCCGGGCTGGACCACGTCATGTCCGGCGGCATGCGCTTCGGCATGGCCGCCACCTTGCGTAACGCGGACGTCGAGGCCGGCGCCATGGATTTCGAGGTGAGAACCTATGCCTTCGACCTGTACGCCGGCTGGCGCGGGGGCTCCCACTTCGTCAATGCGGCGGTGGGCGGGTCGGTCGATCAGTACGACGACATCACCCGCGTGACCGCCCTCGCCCCGATCGTCCACACGGGCGAGACCGACGGCGGCAGCGTCGGCGCGCGCGTTCAGGGCGGCCTGTGGTTCGACATGGGCGGCATCGCCCTGTCCCCGCGGGCGGCGCTCAGCTTCGTCTCGACGGACGTCGACGGGTACGTCGAACAGGGCGCCGCGGCGCAGTACCAATATCTGGACCGCACGGTGAAGGGGACCAGCGGCGAAATCTCGCTGCGGGCGGAAGGCGGCGGCGACGGAATGAGCTTCTTCGTCGAAGGCGGCTATCGCGAGTCGTTCGGCGACAGCAGCGACGCCGTCGGAACCCGGATCGCCGGCAACCCGGCCCAGGTGCTTTACCGCGAAGTCGAGAATCCGTTCGGCGGATCGATCATCGCCTCGGCCGGCGTCAACGCCGACCTCGGCCCGGTGACGATGTCGATCGGCTATCGCGGCCGATTCGGAGACGAGGCCAAGAGCCACATGGGCGCCATCACCTTCCGGCTGCCTCTGTAAAGACCGCTCGTCACGAGGCGCTCAGCGGGCGCGCGGCCCAGCGGTCGCGCGCCCGTTTTGCGGTTTGGTTCCTCCCTGCGACGACCTGCCACCCCCCTGTCGCCCCATTCGGGCCTTCTGGAGTCTTAGAACGGCGTCTCCGGTTGTCGGGGACGTCGCGCTGTCGCGGCTACCCGACGCCTTCCCTGCTCTCCCCGAGCCGATACGGAGCCGACGCCGCATGCGACGCCTGTTACCGACCGCCCGGTCGTTTCTGATCCATTCCGGCCAGGCCGCCGCCCTCGCGGGCGTCGCCGTTCTGGCCATGGCCTTTGCGCCCCTTCCCTCCCCCGACGCCGTGGCGGCTGCCGGCGCCCTGCCCGTCCCCGAGACCCCGCCTGTCACCGCCGTGGCCGAGGCCGCCGGCCCGGTCATCCGTGAAATCGCCTTCGACACCCCGGTGAAGGGGTACGAGATCAACTCCCCGTTCGGCCCGCGCCGCCTGGCCGGTCAGTCGGCCCGGAACCATGAAGGCGTCGACATCGCCGCGCCGCAGGGCACGGCTGTTTATGTCTCCGCCGAAGGCTCGGTTCTCCGCTCAGGCTACGACGCCGCCGGCTATGGCCGGTTCGTTGAGATCCGGCACCCCAACGGCATGAGCACCCTCTACGGGCACCTCAGCCGTCTGGACGTCGCCTCGGGTGATCGCCTCAGCGCCGGCGAACGCATCGGTCTGGTCGGCTCCACCGGCCGCTCCACGGGTCCCCACCTGCATTTCGAGGTTCGCCGCGGCGGCCAGCAGATCAATCCCGTCAAGGTCATGGGCCAGTCCTTCGAAGTGGTGCTGGCCGACGCCTGAATCCTCGCCGTTGGCTCCAAGTCAGCGGGCCCGCCCACGGTTTCTTCACCACTGGAGGTCACGGTGGCGGGCTGGAGGGGGGCCTGGACCTGGTTCTGCACGACATCCTTGCTGATCGGGAAACGCGTCTCGCGTCCGGCGCCTCCCGCTGTCGCGCCTCGGGAGGGGCCGGCTGATGAAGCTTTGGCGAACCCGCTCGAGGACGGCTGACGCGCTCGTTCACATCCGTGAAGCCATCGACGCCATGCCCGACGGCATCGCCGTGTTCGATGCGGACGACCGGCTGGTGTTGTGGAACACCCGCTATTCGCAGGTGAACCGCGAACTCTCATCCAACCTGCAGGTGGGCATGAGCTTCCGCGACATCATCCAGATCGGACTGAACGACCGGCTCTACGCCGACGCCCTGGGGCGAGAGAGTGAGTGGACCGCCGAGCGGATGGCGGCCCGGGCCCAGCCCTCCAACGCCGTCGAGCAGCGAATCGCGGGCGACCGCTGGATACGCGTTTCCGACCGGCGCACCGCCGCGGGCGGCATCGTCACGGTCTGCACCGACATCACCGACCTCAAGAACGACGCACGCGCCCTCGCCGAGGCCCGCGACGCGGCCCAGACGGCCAACAGCGCCAAGAGCCAGTTCCTCGCCAACATGAGCCATGAGATTCGAACGCCCCTGAACGGCGTCATCGGGCTGGCGCAGGCGATGGCGAGAACCGAACTGAACGCCCAGCAGCGCGAGATGCTGGAGCTGATCCAGTCGTCCGGCCAGACGCTGCAGGTCCTGCTCAGCGACATCCTGGACCTGGCGCGGGTCGAGTCCGGCCGGCTGGAGCTTGCCGACGAAGCCTTCGACCTCGGACGCGCGGTTCGCGACGCCGCCCAGCTCTACGAGGCTGCGGCGCGGGAAAAGGGACTGCAGTTCTTCGTCGAAATTTCCGACGAGGCCGATCGCTGGGTCTCCGGCGATCTGGTCCGCCTCAAGCAGATCCTGACCAACCTGGTGTCGAACGCCGTCAAGTTCACCAGCCAGGGATTCGTCAGCCTCACGGTCAGCCCGGGGCCGGACCGGCATAGCCGGGCGACCCTGCGCTTCACCGTCGAGGACACCGGAATCGGCTTCGACTGCGCCACCCGCGAACGGCTGTTCAGCCGGTTCGAACAGGCGGACGGCGGCATCACACGGCAGTTTGGCGGCTCGGGCCTGGGGCTGGCGATCTCGCGGCAGCTGGCGGAAATGATGGGCGGCGAGCTGGATTGCGAGAGCGAGCCCGGCGGGGGCTCGGCCTTCCTTCTGACCATCCCCTTCGTCGCCGCCGAGGCGCCGGCAGCCTCCGCAGCCGTCGTCCAGCAGGACCACGCCGGCGCGGCTGCGTTGCGGGTGCTGGTGGCCGACGACCATCCGGTCAACCGCAAGGTCGTCGAAATGATACTCGCCGAAGTCGGCGCCGACCTGACCATGGTCGAGAATGGCGTGGAGGCGCTTCGCGCCTGCCGGGACGGCGACTTCGATCTGATCCTCATGGACATGCAGATGCCGGTGATGGACGGGCTTACGGCGACGCGTGAGATCCGGCTGCACGAGGCCGCCATGGGTCTGCAGCGGACGCCCATCGTCATGCTCACAGCCAACGCCCTGGCCGAACATGTCGCCGCGACGGAAGCGGCGGGGGCGGACAGGCACCTCGCCAAACCCTTCGAGGCGACGGACCTGCTGGGCCTCATCGACGCCCTGCCCCGCCGCCTCGCCACCTCGATCGCCGCCTGATCGCCTATTCGTAGCCGTGAGCGGCTTCGTTGATCACCTGCGAGGGCATGGACGAGAAGTCGACGGCGACCGGCCGTCCGGCCTTGGCCTGCAGCGTCTTGATCACATGCTCCAGCCGGCGGCGGACCTCGCGTTCGGCTTCGGTGCCGGTGTCCAGGTTCAGGGGGGCCAGGCAGAAGTCGATGATGGCTTGGGGTCGGGTCAGCGGTTCCATGGTGTCTCTCCTGTTCATTCGGCGGCGACGAACTGCGCCGTTTCGGTGGAATCCTTGAGGGCGGTGGTCGAGGACTGGCCGTTCGAGATGACGGTCGCGACCTGATCGAAATAGCCGGTGCCGACCTCGCGCTGGTGCCGGGTGGCGGTGTAGCCCGCCGCCTCGTTGGCGAACTCGCGCTGCTGCAGCTCGGAATAGGCTGCCATGCCCCGGTCGCGGTAGCCGTCCGCCAGCTCGAACATCGAGTTGTTGAGGGCGTGGAAGCCCGCGAGGGTCACGAACTGGAACTTGTAGCCCATGGCGCCCAGCTCGCGCTGGAACTTGGCGATCGTGGCGTCGTCCAGTTTGGCCTTCCAGTTGAACGACGGCGAGCAGTTGTAGGCCAGCAGCTTGCCGGGGTGCTCGCGATGCACGGCTTCTGCGAAGCGCCGGGCGTCGTCCAGATCCGGGTGCGACGTCTCCCACCACAGCACATCGGCGTAGCGGGCGTAGGACAGCCCGCGGGCAATGCAGTGGTCCAGCCCCGTGCCCGGCTTCAGCCGGAAGAAGCCTTCCGGCGTGCGGTTCTCCAGGTCAATGAAGGGGCGGTCGCGCTCGTCCACGTCCGAGGTGATCAGCTGGGCGCTTTCGGCGTCGGTGCGGGCCACCGTCAGCGTCGGCGTGCCCATGACATCGGCTGCGAGACGCGCGGCGATCAGATTGCGCTCGTGCGCCTGCGTCGGGATCAGCACCTTGCCGCCGAGGTGGCCGCACTTCTTCTCGGAGGCGAGCTGGTCCTCGAAATGGACGCCCGCGGCTCCGGCCTCGATGAAGGCCTTCATGATCTCGAAGCTGTTCAGCGGTCCACCAAATCCCGCCTCCGCATCGGCCACGATCGGCGCAAACCACTCGCGTTTGGCGCCACCCTCGGCGTGCTCGATCTGATCCGCGCGCTGGAGGGTGCGGTTGATGCGGCGGCACAGTTCCGGCGCGGCGTTGGCGGGGTATAGCGACTGGTCGGGGTACATGGCCCCGGCGGTGTTGGCGTCTGCGGCGACCTGCCAGCCCGACAGATAGATGGCCTTCAGCCCCGCACGGACCATCTGCATGGCCTGATTGCCGGTCACCGCGCCGAGGGCGTTGATGAACGGCTCCTCGTGCAAGAGCTCCCACAGGCGGTTGGCCCCCCGGGTCGCCAGCGTATGGGTCACCGGCACCGAGCCGCGCAGCCGCAGCACGTCCTCCGGCGCGTACGGGCGCTCGATGCCGTCGAAGCGGCCGCCGGGGGATGGAACGAGGTCTGAGAAGGTGGTCATCGTCGGTCTCTGCTGCTCGGCCCTGAGGGCCCGTCCGACGAGGAAACACGTTCAAGTCACGAATGACACAGCAACTCGCGGCAATGCGCGGTCGTTTGGTCATATCGTGACACTTGCTGTTAAGTCATTTTGTGACCTAGTGCGGCATGGACCCGATTCCCGAGCGCAAACTGTTCCTGGGCGGGCGGCTCAAACGGCTCCGACGCGAACTGGCCCTGACCCAGACGGCCATGGCGGCCGACCTGGGCGTCTCGCCCAGCTATCTGAACCATATCGAGCGCAATCAGCGGCCGGTCTCGGCCCAGCTGCTGCTCCGCTTGGCGGACACCTACGACATCGATCTTCGGACCTTCGGCCAGAGCGGTGGTCCAGCGTCCGAGGCGGAGCTTACGGAGGCGCTCGCCGACCCCGTGTTCCAGGGGCTGGCCGTCCCGCGCCACGAGATCATCCAGCTCGCCGAGGACCAGCCCGCCGCGGCCGACGCCCTGCTCCGCCTGTATCGCGCCTTCGCCGGCCGCCGGAGCCGGGATCAGGCCGCGCCGGACGCGGCGGACGACAGTCCGCCGGAATGGGTGCGGGAATACATCCAGTCGCGGCGCAATCACTTTCCCGAACTCGACGCGCTCGGCGAGGCGCTGGCGCAGGCGATGGACGCCGACACGCCCGGCGAACCGTTCGAAACCCGGGCCCGGGTCCGATTGCAGGCCCGGCACGGGCTGGCGGTGCGGACCCTGCCCGCCGAGGTCATGGTCGAATGGACCCGCCGCTTCGATCCGCATCGCCGCCGCCTGCTGCTCTCCGAGACGCTGGGCCCCTCCTCCCGAACCTTCGCCGTCGCCTTCCAGCTGGCGCTGGCCGAGCACGACGCCGAACTGACGGCCCTGACCGAGGCGGCGGCCCCTCCCGACGAGCCTACGCGACGGCTGCTGAAGGTCTCCCTGACCAACGCGCTCGCCGCCGCCATTCTGATGCCCTACGCCCCCTTCCAGCGCGTCGCCGAGGAGACCGGCTACGACCTCGCACGGCTGCAGGCCCGGTTCGGCGTCAGCTTCGAACAGGCGGCGCACCGCCTGACCACCCTGTCGAGACCCACGGCCCGCGGCGTGCCCTTCTTTCTCATGCGCGTCGATCAGGCCGGCAATGTTTCAAAGCGGTACGCCTCGGGAGCCTTCCCCTTCTCGCGCTTCGGCGGCGCCTGCCCCCGCTGGCGACTCCACAGCGCCTTCCGCACGCCGGGCCGCATCATCACCCAGATCATCGAGACGCCCGACGGCGGCCGCTGGTTCACCCTCGCCCGCACGGTCGAACGGCAGGGCCGCGACGCCTTCACCGAGGAGCAAGACCTCGCCGTCGGCCTCGGCTGCGAGCTGAAGCACGCGCACCGGCTGGTCTATGCCCGCGGGCTGGACCTGACCGCGCCGGAGGTGACCCCCATCGGCCCCGCCTGCCGCCTGTGCCACCGCCACCCCTGCGCCGAACGGGCCGCGCCGCCGATCGACCGTCCGCTGACGGTGGACGACTGGTCGAAGTCGGTGAGCCCCTACCCGTTCGCCTCGAACTGATCAGAGCAGCGACGGCAGGATTCCTGCAGAGGACGGGCCGCCTGAACGATTTCGGCTCACGGGTATTGAGACGGTTCCACAGAACGGGAGTGCTGGCCTTCGTGTCCTTCATGCGGAAACACTGGCTGCTGCTGCTCGTCATCGTCGAGCTCATCCTCGCGGCTTCGCTGACGGGGTGGCTGATCGCCGGCGCGGCGCTGGGCGGCTGACGGCCGTCAGGCGCGTTCCAGCCCCCGCTGCGCCGCCGCCAGTTCACCCGCCATTGTCGTCTTCAGCCGCTCCGGCGCGAGGATCTGGACCTGATCGCCCCAGGTGAACAGGTGCCAGGCGAGCTCCCGCATTCCTGAGGCGCGAAACCGCACCACCACCCCGCCGTCGTCCTGCGGCTCGATGCTCTGGGTCGGGTGCCAGCGCCACGCCCGGGCTTCCGCTGCTCCACCGGGCGTGACGCGAAGGACCACGTCCTCGATCCCGTCCTGATAGATGCCGAACGACTGGCTGGCGAAGGCCTGCAGGTCGAAGTCTTCAGGCGGCGCCGCGACGCCGGCCTCGGCCTTGACCGCGCTCATCCGGTCGAGGCGGAAGGTCTGGACGCGGCCGCTCTCCCGGTCGGCGGCGACCAGATAGTTCGCCCGCCCGAACATCACGCCGCACGGCGCCACGCTGCGCCGCCGCGCCTCCGCCCCCGGCCGGCTGTAGATGAAGCCCAGCGGCTGTCCGGCCAGGATGGCGTGACGGATTTCGGTCAGAACCGCCTCGTCAGCGGACGGCCGGGGTCCCGCCTGTACGGCGATGGTCTCCGCCCGCACCAGCGCCTCGAGGTCCGGGGCCAACCGGTTCAGGGTGGTCGAGCGCATGGCCGACTTCAGCTTGCGCTCCAGCCCCTCCAGCGCCGCCGCCCGGCCCGGCTCGCCGCTCGCGCGCAGGCCCTGCGCCGCCTTGCTCAGTTCGACCAGTTCCTCAGTCGTCGGGGCCTGTTCGAACGCCGACAGGCCGCCGCGGATGCGCCAGCGTTTGGTCGGCGGGTCCGACACTTCCTCGGCCTGGGGAAACAGCGCCAGCACGGCGTCGCGCATCCGCTCGGCGGTCCGGCGGCCGACGCCGCTCTCGCGCGCCATCTCGTCGAGCGTCAGCCCCTCGGCGCTGGCGGCCATCCGCCGCGCCAGTTCGATGACCATGGCCGCCTTGTCATGTCTCATGCCGATACGATGGCATACGACCGTTTCTGGCGCAATGCTGCTCCATGGTCAGGATCAACAGAAACCGCCTCACCGGAGTTGACCCATGGCCCGCGCCTTCGCCCCCCAGACCGCCGTCGCCGCCAACCGCTACCTGATCGTGCCCTGCGAAGCCGAGGGCTGCGACGGGCTTGCCGTGGTCTGGGACCGGCTGGAGGAACAGGTCATCGACGTCATCGACGCCGGGCTGTCGGCCCGGTACGCCGACGAAGACGCGCTGTGGGATGAAGCCCGCCCCGCCTTCGCGCCCGCCGACGACTTCCGCATGGCCGCCTGAATGGCCGTCGCGCTGTGGGCCGTCGGCGCCTTCATCCTGATCGTCTATTTCGGGACGTGGGCGCTGCAGATCGCGCTGTGGCTGCTGATGATCGCCCTGCGCCTGGGAGGCTGGGCCGTGATGATCGTGGTCGGCCTGCTGTCCCTGCTGGCGCTGGCGATCCTCGACCGCAGGCAGCTGGCGCGAATCTGCCGCGGCGAGCCGGTCGACACCGGCGCCGGCGCGCTGCAGGCGCTGAAGCGGTGGGCCTGATCAGTCCGGGAACCGCTCGCGCATCTCGGTCAGCGACGCCGCCGCCAGGTCGCGCAGCGCGGCCATGTCGATCTGGTCCAGCCGGTTGATGTAAAGGCAGGCCACGCTGGTCTTCACCTTGCCCAGCCGCGCGACCATGGCCTCCCACTCCGAGAACCCCGGCAGGATGTAGACGACGGTGTGGGCCTTGCGCGGCGAGAAGCCGAGCCGGGGCGCGTCCCCCTCATGCCCGCTGGCGTAGCGGTAGTGGTAGGCGCCGAAGCCGATGATCGACGGCCCCCACATCACCGGCGGCTCGCCGCTTATCTCCTCGAACAGGGCGCACAGGATTTCGGCGTCCGCCCGTCGGCGCGGATTCTCGACAGCGGTGATGAAGTCGGCGACCGAGATTTCCGTCGGTTTGGTTTTAGCTTCATAGGCCATCGTGCTGCCCTCAGGATTTCCGCACCGCCGCGGCGCCTCGATCTGATGCTTATCCCGCGGGGCGATCAAGGAGAGATCGCGGGGATGATGCCGACGACGCTGCTAGGAGACCGAACGCCAGGCCCCGTTCTCGAAGACGAACCGACCGCCTCCCATCCAGGGCACAGAGGCTAAGCCACCGGTCCATCCGTGACCGCCCGCTTCATAGATGGCCCCTGCCCGCAGCGGCTGGGGCGGCGTGTCGACGATGAAGCCATCGGGCGTTTGCCCGTAGACAACCGGCCCGATGTGAACGCAACGATCATCGGGGCTGCGCACCCTCCAGACCGCGCTCGCCGGTCCGCGCCCCCGCTCGGTGTCAAAGACTGCGATCCAGTCCACGCAGGCACGCATCGCTCGGTCTGATCCCGCGCGAACCACAGCCACGGACGGTTGGTCGAGATCGCCGCTGATCCTGACCCCACGCATCTCGGAGCATCCCGCTGTCAGCAGCGCCAGAGAGCCGCCGGCGATGATACGGGCGGCGGTCCGCATCACTACAGCCCCTTCACGATCCCCTCGACCATCTTCTTGGCGTCGGCGAACAGCATCATGGTGTTGTCGCGGAAGAACAGCTCGTTCTCGACGCCGGCATAGCCGCTGCCCATGCCGCGCTTGATGAACAGCACCGTCCCCGCCTTCTCCACGTCCAGCACCGGCATGCCGTAGATCGGGCTCTGCGGGTCGGTCTTGGCGGCGGGGTTGGTGACGTCGTTGGCGCCGATGACGAAGGCCACGTCGCACGAGGCGAACTCGGAGTTGATGTCCTCCAGCTCGAACACCTCGTCATAGGGCACGTTGGCCTCGGCCAGCAGCACGTTCATGTGCCCGGGCATGCGGCCGGCGACGGGGTGGATGGCGTATTTCACCTCGACTCCCTCCGCCTTCAGCTTGTCGGCCATCTCGCGCAGCGCGTGCTGGGCCTGCGCCACCGCCATGCCGTAGCCGGGCACGATGATGACCTTGGACGCGTTTTTCATGATGAAGGCGGCGTCGTCGGCCGAGCCCTGTTTGACCGGCCGGGTTTCGACGGCGCCGCCGCCCGCCGCGGCGGCGTCGCCCCCGAAGCCGCCGAGGATGACCGAGATGAAGCTGCGGTTCATCGCCTTGCACATGATGTAGCTCAGAATCGCGCCCGAGCTGCCGACCAGCGCGCCGGTGATGATCAGGGCGATGTTCTCGAGCGTGAAGCCGAGCGCCGCTGCGGCCCAGCCGGAGTAGCTGTTCAGCATCGACACCACGACCGGCATGTCGGCCCCGCCGATGGGGATGATCAGGGTCGCGCCGAGTATCAGGGCGATCAGGAACACGCCCCAGAAGGCCCAGACCGCCGTGCCGCCGGTGCCGATCAGTATGCCGATCAGGAACACCAGCCCCAGCGCCAGGCCGATGTTGATCAGGTGCCGGGCCGGCAGGATGATCGGCGCGCCGCTCATATTGCCGTTCAGCTTGGCGAAGGCGATCACCGAGCCGGTGAAGGTGACGGCGCCGATGGCCACGCCGAGGCTCAGCTCGATGATCGACAGGGTCTTGATGCCGCCTGCGGCCGTCGCGATGCCGAAGCTTTCGGGCGCATAGACGGCCCCGACCGCCACCAGGCAGGCCGCCATGCCGACCAAGCTGTGGAAGGCGGCGACCAGCTGGGGCATCTGGGTCATCTGCACCCGCCCGGCGATCAGCGCCCCGGCCCCGCCGCCGACGATCACGCCGCCCGCGATCAGGGCCAGCGTCAGCGGGTCCAGCGTGCCCGCCGACCACAGCGTCAGCAGCGTCACCCCGACCGCCAGCGCCATCCCGACCATGCCCAGCGTATTGCCGCGCCGGCTGGTGTCGGGGCTCGACAGCCCTCTCAGGCTGAGGATGAACAGCACCCCCGAGACCAGATAGGCCAAGGCCGCGAAGGATGCGTTCATGCCGTGTCCCCGAGTTTCCGCATCAGAAGAATCCCACCGCCGCGGGCCGCGCCGGGTCGGTCGTGACCGCCACGCGAGCCTCGCCGTTCTTGATCATGGCGACCGCCACGGCGCCGCGCCCGCCCGTCTTGGTCACGGTGCAGCTGCCGTCGTTCGAGGGCAGACGGCCGCCCTGCGAACCCCGCGCCTGCCGGCTCAGCCGATTGGCCCAGGCGTTGCTGTTGTAGGCCGTGTCCTGAAACTTCACCGGTTTGAAGCGACACTCGAGCGACCATCTGGCGCCCTGCAGGGCCGCCACGTGCCAGGGAAGTCCGCCCGCGATGTTCTCGCCGACATGGACCTGCGCCGCGGCTGCGGTCCAGACGCCGGCCGCCGCCAATACGACCACCACGAGCCGCCCGGCGCGCATCTCAACGGTCTCCCGGGGGGCAGGCCGTGCGCGCCAGCCGCCACAGCGCGGCGGCGATGAACAGCGGCGCGAGAAAGACCATCGACCAGTCCCAGATGCTCAGCGCGCGGTTCTGGGCCACGATCCTAAGCACCACCGAGGCGAACAGCAGCACCACGCCGCAGTCGAGAAACCGCAGCTTGCGGATCGCGTCCTTCTCGCCCAGCCAGCTCCACAGCCACAGGCCGACCCCGGACGCTGTAGCGATCCAGGACACGCCGACCGCGAACTGCTGGACGGTGACGCTCATGGCGTCAGGGGCGCCCTTCGCTCTGCGCCGCTCCAGGAGGGCCGGGTGCGCAACAGCGCGGCGATCTGGGCCACGACGGCGAGAACGAGGCAGCCGAGCGCCAGCCGCACGTTGAGCGATGTGGTGGCGGCGAGGATCTCCGGCGCCTGGAACAGGGCCACGCCGGTCAGGAAGAAGCCCAGTCCGGTCATCAGCCGGATCAGCTTGGAGCGGATCGCCACGATCCAGAGGTAGACGCCCAGCGCCGCGACGGCGGCGGCGAGGCAGATCCATTCCAGAGCCTGATCTGCGCTCATTTCGCGGGCCGCTCCTTCTTGCGGTACATGGCCAGCATCCGCCGCGTGACCATGAAGCCGCCGAAGATGTTGACGCTGGCGAGGGTCACGGCCGCCACGCCCGCGCCCTTGGCGATCCAGCCGCCGTCCGCGCTGGCCGCCGCCGCCGCGATCAGACCGCCGACCACGATCACCGACGAAATGGCGTTGGTCACGGCCATCAGCGGCGTGTGCAGCGCCGGCGTCACGCTCCAGACGACGTAGTAGCCGACGAAGATGGCCAGCACGAAGATGGCGAGGCGGAAAATGGTGGGGTCGACGTGTTCCATTCAGATCACCTGCTTCAGGCGGTTGGAGACCGCGCTCCGAATAGCCCGGACAACGCCCTCAATGTCGTCCTCGACCTGCCGCGTCGTAAACCGAAGCACGGAGTAGCCTTGGCTGACGAGCCACGCGTCCCGTTCGAGGTCGCGAACGGCGACGTCAGGAAGCTGATGCACCCCGCCATCGACCTCGATCACAAGGTTGGCGCGGTGGCAGACGAAATCGACAATGTATCGTCCCATCGGCGCCTGGCGCCTGAAACGGACCGAGAGCTGGCGCAGGCGCTCCCAGAGTTTGGCCTCCGTCCGTGTGGGTGTCGTTCGCAATCGCCGGGCACGACGAATGGCCGTTCCCAACACACGATCCGACCGGCCGAACCGCGAAAAGCCCTCCCCCTCGACGGGGGAGGGTTGGGAGGGGGTGTTCGCGCGGCCGTCCGCCATCGGGGTGCGGGAGGCTCCGTCAAAGCCTTTCGCGCCGTCTTCGGCGAAACCGGCGCCCACACCCCCAACCCCAACCCTTCCCCCGTCGAGGGGGAAGGGAGTCGCGCGGGTGGGATCGACATGTTCCATCAGGAGCGGTTCTCCAAGATCCGACTGAGCTTCTGGTCGATCCGTATGAGCAGCGTAAGGACACCACCGAGGAAAAAGCCCGCCATACCGAAGCCGAACAGCCGTCCCGCGTCGCGATCTGTGTCAATGAGCCCCATCAGGCTGCCGCCGGCAAAAATCAGCGCTAGGGCTCCGAAGAGCAGGTAAAGCACAGCCACCCAGAAGAGAGCGAAGTCGATCCACGTTTCGAAGGACGTGTTGGCTGCATCAGCCGAGCGATTCTCGCGCCCGCTCCAAACTCGCGGCTTTCCTTGAGATTCCGGGTCTTCGATCATCCGCTCACCCCCTCGTGCACCACGCCCCCGCCGTGGGTCACCACCGCAGCCCTCAGGATCTCGTCCTCCAGATCCAGCGCCAGCGCGCCGTCCTTGATCAGCAGCCCGACGAAGGCGACCAGGTTCTTGGCGTAGAGGGCCGAGGCGTCCGACGCGATCCGCCCCGGCAGATTGGCGTGGCCGACGATCTGGACGCCGTTGGCGGTGGTCACGACCTCGCCCGCCTTCGCCCCCTCGACGTTGCCGCCCGCCTCGACCGCCAGATCGATCAGCACCGATCCGGGCTTCATCGTCGCCACCTGCGCCGCCGTGACCAGCACCGGTGCGGCGCGTCCCGGGATCAGGGCCGTGGTGATGACGATGTCCTGTTTCCTGATGTGCTCGCCCGTCAGCGCCGCCTGCTTCGCCTGATACTCGGGCGACATCGGCTTGGCGTAGCCGCCGGCGGTCTGGGCGTTCTTGAACTCCTCGTCCTCGACGGCGAGAAATTTGGCCCCCAGCGATTCGACCTGCTCCTTGGTCGCGGGGCGCACGTCGGTGGCCGTGACCACCGCGCCGAGCCGCCGCGCCGTGGCGATGGCCTGCAAACCCGCCACCCCGACTCCCATGACGAAGACCTTGGCCGGGGCCACCGTGCCCGCCGCCGTCATCATCATCGGGAAGCCTTTGCCATAGGCGTGGGCCGCCTCGATCACCGCGCGATAGCCGGCCAGATTGGCCTGCGAGGACAAAGCGTCCATCACCTGCGCCCGCGAAATGCGCGGGATGAACTCCATGGCGAAGGCGGTCGCGCCGGCGCCGGCCAGCGCTGTCACGGTTTCCTTGTCGCGGTAGGCATCGAGCAGGGCCACGACCACCGCGCCCGGCTTCAGCGCGCTGGTTTCCTGCGCTGTCGGTCCGCGCACCTTCAGCAGGATGTCCGCGCCGGACAGAACCGCCTTGGTGTCCGGCGCGACCGTGGCGCCGGCGGCGACGTATTCGGCGTCGGGGATCGAGGCGCCGGCGCCGGTCCCCGCTTCAACCGTCACGGCCGCGCCAATGGCGACGAACTTCTTCACCGTATCCGGAGTGACGGCGCAGCGCGTCTCGCCGTCTCGGCGTTCGCGGGTCACGGCGATGGCGACAGCCAAGCGAATCCCTCCGTCATCTCTCGACGCAGGAACGTTAGGCTGATCGCAGAGGCTGCGTCAAAAGGTCAGAGGGACCCAACACTCGCCGCTCATCCCGGCGAAAGCCGGGACCCAGTCCTGTCCAGCGAGACGCCGGCGCTTCAGGATCGGCGGTTGGGCGAAACCGTTCCACTCATCACCCAAAGCACTGGGTCCCGGCTTTCGCCGGGATGAGCGGAGAGAGGGCTAGTGCTTCTTCTTGCCCGACTTCAGGAAGAACCAGCCGGCGACCAGCAGGATCGCCGCACCGATGGCGGCGCCGAAGAAGCTGCCGCCCGGCTGGAACCACAGCGTCAGGAAGGTCAGCAGGGCCGCGATCCACAGCGAACCCCACTTCGCCATGCCGATGAAGGCATGGAAGGTCGACTGCTGCTCGCCGATTTCCTGCGAGCCGCGCACATAGGCGTCGTGGGCGTCGGAGGCGTGGTGCGGGTCGGCCATGTCGGTGTCCGGGATACAGAAGGAGTCGCTCGCGCCGACTTATAGCGGGGCGCGCCGCCGGCTCAAGTCGCTGACGATTTTTCCTCAGTCCAGCGCCGCCAGCACGTCGCGGGTGAAGGCGATGGGGTCGAACGGCTTGCCCGCCGGGTCCTCCCCGCGCCGCACGATCACGACATTCCGGCTCGGCACGATGACGACGTACTGGCCCCGGTTGCCGTTGGCCGAGATCGCATCTGGCGGCACGCCCTCGGAGCGGTTCATCAGCCAGAAGGTCGCGCCATAGCCCTGCGCCCCGCCCGGCTGGGGGCCTGACGGGCGGGAGACATAGTCGCGCCAGCCCTCGGGCAGGATGCGTTCACCGTTCACGACGCCGTCGTGCAGGTACAGCTGCCCGAAGCGGGCCAGGTCCCGCGCCGTGGTCCACACCTGGCTGGACAGCACATAGTTCCCGCGCCAGTCCCGCTCGGCCCAGGTGTCGTTCATGCCCAGCTTGCGGAACAGCGCTTCGGGCGGATGCCGCTCGAACGTCGGCGCGACCGCCAGCACCGCCAGCAGCGTGTCGTTGTTGGCGTAGCGGTAGCGGGATCCCGGTGGCGCAATCAGCGGCCATGTGGGCGCCTGCTCCTCCACGCCGACGCCGCCGAAGTACAGGGCGTCCGTCCGGTTGCCCGCCGTGTCGCTGGTCAGTCCGGACGACATCCGCATCAGCTGGTCGAGGGTTATCGCCGCCCGGGGGTCGCCCTCGCGGCTCCAGTCTCGGATGGCGGCGGGAGCGTTCACGTCCACCTCGCCCCGCTGCACGGCCGCGCCGATGATCGTCCCGGCCAGCGACTTGGCCACCGACCACGTCCGCTGCGGCACGTCGGGACCGAATCCCGGCGCGTAGTCCTCGGCCACCAGCCGGTCGTCTTGCAGGACCACCACGCCGGTGGTGTTGCTGCCGGCGCCGTAGCCGCCCGCGCGCGCGCGCCGCACGACGGCCTCCAGCGCAGCCGGGTCAGGCGCCTCGCCGAGCGGAAATCCGGTATCCGGCGGCGGCGCGGAGCCATCAGGCGCAACATGCGCGCCGCTCCAGCCGACCGGCATGATCGTGCAGCCGTCATCCCAGACGGCCGTTCGCGGCGGCATCGCTTCGTCCCACGCCACCTCGACCCGGCCCGGCGTCACCGCCGCCGGCATATCGCGCACCAGAACATCCAGCTCCGGGTAGATGCCGACCAGCTCATTGCCCTCGACGCTCTCCAGCGTGCGCTCGCCGCCCGCCTCCCGCGCCGTGTTCAGGGCGCTGCAGACGGTCAAAGCCTTGTAGCCAGCCGCCATGGCCCGAACGGCGGGAGACGGCGCGGGCGTTTGCGTCTGGGCGAAGGCGGGAGCGGACAGGACGGCGGCGGCCGCGAAGATCAGGAAGCGCATGGCCGGACGCTTGCCCGGCCCGGCCGCCGCGTCAACTCAGACCAGCGCCTCGAACTGGTCGATGAGGCCCTCGAGCCGCTTCGTGCCGATGGTCCAGAAGGCGGGATCGCGGGGGTTGAACCCGAACGGCGCCAGCGCCTCGACATACGTCTTCGACCCGCCCGCGGCCAGCAGCGCGCGATACAGCGGCGTGAACGCCGCCGGGTCCTTGGCCCGGGTCTCCATCAGCGCCGCCACCAGCAGGTCGCCGAAGGCGTAGGCGTAGACGTAGAAGGGCGAGTGGACGAAGTGGCTGACATAGCTCCACCAATGCTCGTAGCCCGGGTTCAGCGTGACCGCCGGACCCAGCGACGCGCCCATCTCCTCCAGCCACAGTTCCCCGATCCGCTCGACCGACACTTCGCCCGCGGCGCGCTCGTCGTGGAAGCGGGTCTCGAACCGGTGGAAAGCGATTTGGCGCACCACGGTGTTCAGCCCGTCCTCGATCCGCCCGGCCAGCAGCCCCCGCTGCTCGTCCTTCGGCGCCGTCTTCAGCAGCCGGTCGAAGGTCAGGCCCTCCGCGAAGATCGACGCCGTCTCGGCCAGCGTCAGCGGCGTATCGGCCAGCAGGCTGCCCTGCCCCGCCGCCAGCGTCTGGTGCACGCCATGGCCCAGCTCGTGCGCCAGCGTCAGCACGTCGCGCCGCTCGCCCATCCAGTTCAGGAACACATAGGGGTGGCGGTCGGAAGTCACCGGATGGGCATAGGCGCCGGACTGCTTGCCCGGCCGCGCCCGGCCGTCGATCCACGGCTTGTCGAAGAAGCCGCCCGCCCTCTCGGCGAACTCCGGCCCCAGATCGGCGAAGCTGGCCAGCACCAACTCCCGCCCCTGCGGCCAGTCGTAAGCGCGCGGCGCGGTGGTCTCCAACGGGGCGTTCCGGTCCCACTGATCCAGCACCGGCTTGCCCAACGCCCTGGCCTTCAGCGCATAGTAGCGGTGCGACAGCCGCGGATAGGCGGCGGCCACGGCCTCGGCCATCGCATCCACGGACTCGCCGTCCACTTGGTTCGCGAGGTGCCGCCCGTCGGCGGGCCGTTTGAACCCGCGCCATTTGTCTTCCAGCGCCTTGTCGGCGGCAACGGTGTTCAGCACCAGCGCCATGGTCGAGGCTCGGGCGGCCAGCGCCTCGTTCAGCCCCTCGGCCGCGGCCTTGCGCCGGACCGCCTTAGGGTCGGACAGGCGGTTCAGCGACTCGGCGAGCGTCAGCTCGTCCTCGCCCGCCCGCACCTTCATGGACGCCAGGGTCTCGTCGAACAGGCGCGGCCACTGGGCGCTGATGGGGCCGCGTTCGGCGAGGAAGGTTTCCAGTTCGCTGGACAGTTCGTGCGGTTTCATCGCCCGCACCCGGCGCAGCCACGGGGCCCAGCGCGCCGCGGCCGGATGCGCCTCCAGCGCCGCCGCCACCTCGCCCTCGTCCAGCTGGTTGACCTCCAGCGTCACCCATATGGTCGGCGTGGCGATGGCCGTCATCCGCTCACGCACTGTCGCCTCGAACCCCTGCGCCGCGGCGTCGTTGCGGTTGGTCGAGGCCGCCAGGAAGGCGTAGGCGCCGAGGCCGCACAGCACGTCCGACGCCTGCTCATACAGCGTCACCGCCTGATCCAGCACCCGCCCCAGCGCTTCCGCGTCGGCGCGGGAGGCGACGAGCCTCCCCTGCAGGGCGTTGAGTTCCGTCACAAGCGCGCGGGCGCGGTCGAGGTCCGCCTCGATGCGGGCGTCGTCGGTAGAGGCGTAAAGATCGGACAGGTCCCACAAGGGGGCCTCGAACGGATCGGCGGGGGTCTTGAAGGGCGCGTTCATGCCCCTGTTGTGGGGACCGGGCGTGGCCGGTGCAACATCCCGGACGAAGGTTCAGGCCTCGAAGTGGGCGATGAGCGCCTTCAGGTCCGGCTCGTCGACGCGGCCCACAGCCTCCTCGCGGCTGACCCACGCCCGCTCGCGCTCGGCCCGCTCCTGCCAGTCGTCGTGCTCGACCATGACCTCGAGCGGATAGACCGACACCACGCACCAGCGCGCGGCGCCGCTCTTCAGTATCTTGGCGTAGCGGAAGGTGCCGATCGGATCGTGCGCGGTGGCCCCCTCGATCCCAGCTTCTTCCAGCGCTTCCTGGGCGGCGGCCTCGGCGTCGGTCTTGCCCGGCATCCGGCCGCCCTTGGGGATGACCCAGCGGCGGGTCTCGCGCGAGCTGATCAGCAGCACTTGCAGGCCGACCTCGGTCCGCCGCCACGGCAGGGCCGCGACCTGACGCCGCTCGGCCCGCTCGGAACGGATCACCTCGCCGGTCATCAGCTCAGGAACGCTCCGCCGAGCCAGTAGAACACCGCCGCGATCGCGGCCGCCGCCGGCATGGTGATGAACCAGGCGGTGACGATGCTGCGCGCCACGCCCCAGCGCACGGCCGAGGCCCGGCGGGCGGCCCCGACGCCGACGATGGCTCCGGTGATGGTGTGGGTGGTCGAAACAGGGATCCCCATACCGGTCGCCAGGAACAGGGTGATCGCGCCGCCCGTCTCCGCGCAGAACCCCTGCTGCGGGCTCAGCCGCGTGATCCGAGACCCCATGGTGTGGACGATGCGCCAGCCGCCGAACAGGGTCCCCAGCGCGATCGCCGCCTGACAGGTGATGACCACCCAGAACGGCACGCTGAACTCATCCCCGAGCATCCCGCGCGAGTAGAGCAGCACCGCGATGATCCCCATGGTCTTCTGCGCATCGTTGCCGCCGTGCCCCAGCGAATAGGCCGAGGCGGAGACGAACTGCAGCCGGCGGAAGACCCGGTCCGCGAACGACGGGTTGGCCTTCACGAAAATCCACGAGACCAGAAAGACGAGGATCAGCGCCAGCGCGAAGCCCACGGCTGGCGACAGGAAGATCGCGGCGACGGTCTTGCTCACGCCGGCGGTGACCACGGCCCCCGGGCCTGCCTTGGCGATCCCGGCGCCGAGCAGGCCCCCGATCAGGGCGTGCGAGCTGGACGACGGAATGCCCGCCAGCCAGGTGATGACGTTCCAGCTGATCGCCCCCATCAGGGCGCCGAAGATCACCTGGTCGGAGATAACCGTCGGGTCGATGATGCCCTTGCCGATCGTATTGGCCACATGCAGGCCGAAGAACAGGAAGGCGATGAAGTTGAAGAAGGCCGCCCAGCCGACGGCGTAGACCGGCGGCAGCACCCGCGTCGCCACGATGGTGGCGATGGAGTTGGCCGCGTCGTGCAGGCCGTTCAGGAAGTCGAACAGCAGGGCGACGGCGATCAGGAAAATCAGGATCAGCAGGGGGCCGTCCATCGGGCCGCCTCCTACAGGTGCTCGACCAGAACGCCGTTGATCCGGTTGGCGACGTCCTCGAACCGGTCCACCACCTTTTCAAGGTGATCATAGACCTCGGCGCCGGTGATGAAGCCCATCGGATCGCTGTGCCGGTGCGCCTCGAACAGCGTCTTCATGCCCTGGTCGTAGAGGGTGTCGCTGTCGCTCTCCAGCCGGGCGATCCTTTCGGTCAGTTCGTTCAGGCGGCCGTGATTGCGCCGCATGGCGGGCAGCAGGCTGACCGCCTCCACCGTCAGGATGGCGGACTCAACGGCGATGTCGCCCAGCTGCCGCATGTGCGGCGTGAACTGGCGAAGCTCGTACAGGGTGATGACCTTGGCCGTCTTCTGCATCTGGTCGATGGAGTCGTCGAGCGAGTTGGTCAGGCCGCGGATGTCAGACCGGTCGAACGGCGTGATGAAGCTGCGCCGCACCGCGAACAGCACCTCGCGCGCCACCTCGTCGGCTTCATGCTCATGATCGACGATCTTCTGGCACCAGTGCGGGACCTCGTCCCCGCCCTCGAGCACCTTGCGAAGGGCCTCCGCGCCCTTGATCAGGGTCGCCGCGTGCGCGTCGAACAGCCGAAAGAAGTTGTCTTCCTTCGGCAGCAGCGCCTGGAACCAGCCCAGCATCGGCGAATCTCCGAAAACCGCGTCATCGTGACGAAGGGGTCAGTCCCCCGCTCTCTGCCCTGCGTCAAGCCATCAGGGTCCGGACGGTTCAATGCCGGCGCTACTGACCGGATTTCGCCGCCGCCGCTCCCATGGCCCCGCAGTCGAACCGGAGGCAGAACTTCTCCATCATCGTCGTGAGCCGCGGCACGATCAGAGGCGTCATGGCCTCCTGCATCTCGGCGTTCAGGTCGACCTGCTTGCGCACCACGGAGCGACCCAGCGGCGACTCGAAGAAGGCGACCGCACCCTGCAGTTCCTCGGCGGTGAAGTCGTCGGCGACGTCGTCGCGCATCTCGGCGATGGTGGCGACCACCACGTCCTGCATCATCGTGGAGAGGTTTTCGCTCATCCAGGCCCGCTGCTCAGCGGGCATCTCCTGCTCTCCGAATCCCTCCTCGATCTGGCGGCGAAGCTGCTTCAGCACCTCGCCGCCCTGGGTGAGGGTCAGGTAGCGGTCCGCCAGGGCCAGCTGTTGCTCACGCGCCGGACCGGAGGCGGTTTGCGCCATGGCCGGCGCGGCGCCGCTGAGCGCCATCGCCGCAGCCAGACCCATGAGAACACGCATGACACCCTCCCGTCCCGAGCCGCCATCCTCGCCCGCGTCCAGCAGGCAGGCAAACGAAAACGGCGGCGGAGATCGCTCTCCGCCGCCGTCGTTTTTGGCCTATCGGGCGTTCGCCCTGCTTGAGGCCGGTCGATCAGGCCGCGTCGGGTCGGGAGGTCCCGAAGGGCCGACGACCGCGGCCAAGCATCAAGCCAGCGACGCCGGGTCGATCTTGAAGCCCGGGCCCATGGTCGAGGACAGGGTGATGCGCTTGACGTAGGTGCCCTTGGCGCCCGACGGACGGGCGCGCTGCAGGGCGTCGACATAGGCCTTCACGTTGGCTTCGAGGGCTTCCTGGGTGAAGGAGGCCTTGCCGATGCCGCCGTGGGCGATGCCGGCCTTTTCGACGCGGAACTCGACCGCGCCGCCCTTGGCGTCCTTGACGGCCTGGGCGACGTTCGGGGTCACGGTGCCGACCTTGGGGTTCGGCATCAGGCCGCGGGGGCCCAGCACCTTACCCAGACGGCCGACGAGGGCCATCATGTCGGGCGAGGCGATGACGCGGTCGAAGTCGGTGAAGCCGCCGTTGATCTTCTCGTACAGATCCTCGGCGCCCACGATGTCGGCGCCGGCCGCGAGAGCCTCAGCCGCCTTGGCGTCCTTGGCGAAGACGGCGACGCGGACGTCACGGCCCGTGCCCGACGGCAGGTTGACCACGCCGCGGACCTGCTGGTCGGCGTGACGCGGATCGACGCCCAGGTTGACGGCGATCTCGATCGACTCGTCGAACTTGGCGGTGGCGTTGTCCTTGACGGCCTTGATGGCGTCGGCGAAGGCCATCGGGGCGACGGTGTCGCCCGTGCGGGCTTTGACGCGCTTGGTTTGCTTGGCCATGTGCTTAGCCCTCCACGACGTTGAGGCCCATGGCGCGAGCCGAGCCTTCGATGATCTTGGTCGCGGCGTCCAGGTCGTTCGCGTTCAGATCCTTCATCTTCTTTTCGGCGATCTCACGCAGCTGGCTGCGCTTGATCTTGCCGGCCACTTCGCGGCCCGTCATCTTCGAGCCCGACGTGATGCCGGCGGCCTGCTTGATGTAGTGGGTCGCGGGCGGGGTCTTGGTGACGAAGGTGAAGCTCTTGTCCTGATAGACCGTGATCACGGTCGGCAGGGGCGTGCCCTTCACTTCCTTCTCGGTGCGCGCGTTGAACTCCTTGACGAAGCCCATGATGTTGACGCCGCGCTGGCCGAGCGCCGGCCCGATCGGGGGCGAAGGCGTGGCGGCGCCCGCGGGCACCTGCAGCTTGATGTAGCCGAGAATCTTCTTGGCCATTGGTCTCTCCTATGATGACCCGAAGCTAATCGGGCCGGTGAGCCGTGGTCGTGGCATGGCTGCCTCCCACGGATTTGCGTGATCGCCCACGCCGCCCTGTTCAGAGCGAGGCGCGCGTGTAGCGGATCAGGGGCGGAAAAGCAAACCCTCCCCCCCTTGAGGGAGGGTGGCCGAGCCAAAGGCGAGGCCGGGTGGGAGGGGCTCGGCGACGCAAGCGCGGTTGATCTATTGCCGAAACGCCCCCACCCCTTGCCGCTGCGCGGCAAGGACCCTCCCCTAAGTGGGAGGGAGAGGCGCCGGCGGGATCAGCCCGCGTTCTTCTCGACTTGGTTGTATTCGAGATCGACCGGCGTCGGGCGGCCGAAGATGGACACCGCGACCCGCAGGCGCGCCGCGTCCTCGTCGACGCTCTCGACCTGACCGTCGAAGCTGGCGAACGGGCCGTCGATGACCTTGACGGTCTCGCCGATGTCGAAGCGAATCGTGGGCTTCGGACGCTCCACGCCCTCCTCCACGGCGCCGATGATGTTCTGGACCTCGCGCTCCGAGACGGGCAGCGGCTTGGTGCCGCCGGCGGCGCCGAGGAAGCCCGTCACCTTCGGGGTGTTCTTGACCAGGTGATAGGCGTCGTCCGTCATCTCCATCTTCACCAGCACATAGCCGGGGAAGAATTTGCGCTCGGAGTTCACCTTCCGGCCGCGGCGGATCTCGACCACGTCCTCGGTCGGAACGAGGATTTCAGAGAAGCAGTCTTCCAGACCCTGCTGGCGCGCCTGATCGGTCAGGTGCTGCGCAACCTTCTTTTCGAAGTTGGAATAGGCGTGGACGATGTACCACTTGTGCCGGGGGTTGGCGGCGGGCTTGGCGGTTGCGTCGGTCATGGGGGTCTTTCCTACTGGCCGATCGCGAGGATGAAGCGCGACAGGAAGGCCAGGCCGGTGTCGACGACGAAGAAGAAGACGGCGGCGATCAGCACCATGATGAAAACCATCACCGAGGTGATCCAGGTTTCCTTGCGGCTGGGCCAAACGATCTTGCGGCCCTCGGCGCGGACCTGGCTGGCGAACTGCGGAATCGAGGTGCGCTTCTTCGGCGCTGCGGGTTCGGCGGCGACGGCGGCCCCGGCGATCGCCGGTTGAACGGTCTGGGGGCGGCGCCCCGAAGGGTTCTTGGCCTTGGCCATGCTCTGGGTCTCGTTTTCAACGCGGTCTGACGGTGCAGATGGGAAGCCGCAACGTCAGGTAAAAGTGGCAGGAGTGGAGGGACTCGAACCCACGACCCTCGGTTTTGGAGACCGATGCTCTACCAGCTGAGCTACACTCCTGTGGTTCCGGCCAATACTACAACGCGCCAGAGGGCTGCCCCCCGGGCGCGTTCCGCTTCGCCAGACCGCGGCGTATGCCCCACCCCGCCGGGGTTTTCAAGGGCGGATGGGTCAGTCGTCGTAGTGGGCCGCGACCGCCTCGGCCTCGTCCTTCGCGTTCACGACCTGACGGAACAGCAGGCGGTCGATGCGACGATCGTCCATCTCGACGATCTCGACCTCAAAGCGTCCCAGCTGCAGCACCTCGCCCTTGTCCGGCACGCGCGACAGCTGGTGCAGGACCAGCCCCGCGACGGTGTGGAAGCCGTCTGCCTCGCCGAAATCCTCGCCCAGGGCGTCGGCCAGCTCGTCGATGTCGGTCTGGCCGTCCACCAGCCAGGACCCGTCCTCCTGCTGCTTCACGTTCACGTCGGCGTCGTCGTGGCCCTCGTCGAAGTCGCCGGCGATCATCTCCAGCAGATCGGTGGCGGTGACCACGCCCTCGAAGGCGCCGAACTCGTCGACGAGGAAGGCCATGTGGACCTTTGACGACTTCAGGATTTCCAGCGCCTTCAGCACCGAGGTCGACTGCGGGATGAAGGCCGGGGTCTGCACCAGCCGCTCGACGTTGAACTCGCCGTTGTCCAGCAGGCTGTCCAGCAGGTCCTTCTTGTGGACCACGCCCAGCGGGTTATCGACGTCGTTCTCGCGCGCCACCACGATGCGCGAATAGGGGCAGGTGCGGATTTCCTGGCGAAGTTGCTCCTCGCTGTCGTCCAGCGCGATCCAGAACACCTCGTGCCGCGGCGTCATCGCGACGCGGATGGGTCGGTCGCCGAGGCGCAGGATCTCCTCGATCATCTCCTGCTCTTCCGGTTCGATCAGGCCTGACGCCGTGCCCTCGGCGATCATGGTCTCGACCTCTTCCTGGGTCACGTCGGTGCCGTCGCGGTCCTTGACCCCCATGACCTTGAGGATGGCGGATGTGGAGACGGTGAGCAGGTCGACGAACGGCTTGAGCACGATGGCGACGGTGGAGATCGGCGCCGCCATCTTGGAGGCGATCGACTCCGGGAAGATCAGGGCCAGCCGCTTGGGCACCAGCTCGCCGACGATCACCGAGACATAGGTGATGAAGACGATGACCAGGATGGTCGACAGGATGTGGGTGTAGGCCTCGTACCCCGGCAGGAGCCGCTCGAAAATCAGGTCCAGCTCGCCGGCGATGGCGGCCTGACCATAGGCGCCCGCGGCGATGCCGATCAGGGTGATGCCCACCTGCACGGCCGAAAGGAAATGCGTCGGGTCCTCAGCCAGCTTCAGCGCCGAGCGCGCGCCCTTGTCGCCCCGCTCCGCGCGGCTCTGCAGCTTCGACTTGCGGGAGGAAACGACCGCCAGCTCGGTCATGGCGAACAGGCCGTTGAGCACCACGAGGAGCAGAACGACGACGATGGCGAGAGCTAACATCTAGTGGGGGTGGGACCGGCGCGGCGCGACAGCCGGCGTCCGCAGCGCGATAATACGGGCAAACGCCCCCCGCCGCCACGGAATCTTGATCAGCGGGTGCGCCCGGCCTCGATGGAGCCGTAGGGGCCGCGCGAGCCGTCGTCCGCCGGCAGCGCCGCGCAGGCTGACATCCCGATGAGGGTGCCGATGAACAGGCCTTTCCGAAGCGCTCGCCGCATTGGTTACCGAATCCCTAACGTCCGTGGACCGAACGTAGGCTCCCGTTCGCGGGTTCCCCGCAACCGCGCACCCGCCAGCGGGGAATTGCGAAGGGGCGGCGCTCGCGCACCGCCCCCTGCAGGCGAACCTCGCTCCGCTTACATTTGCGGCGGGGTTTTCCGGGTCACCTTGTCGGCCCAGGTCTGGGCGACCTGTCCCGCGGCCGTCCGGCCGCCCAGTCCGAAGGCCAACGCCGCCGCGACCGCCGCCGCGCCCAGCACCAGACCGAAGGCCAGCAGAACGATGTCGTCGGCGATGCCCATGAAACGCAGGCCCATGGCCGTGGCCAGGGCGATCGTGGCCCAGCGCACCAGGGTCGAGGCGAAGCGGTCGGCTCCGCCCGTCCCCTTGTTGATCAGCCGCGCCAGAACGTCGGCGATCAGCACGCCGGCGGTGATGATGACGCCGCCGACGATCACCCGGCCGGCCAGGCCGAGGATCTCCTCGACCGTCATGGCCAGGGTCGAGAACTGCAGCAGCCGCGCCGCCTCGACGGCGGTGAAGGCGACGATGGCCACCATCACCAGCTTGCCGACCACGCGCGAGGGGGTCATCGGGGCCGAGGCCGCCGATCCGCCGCCCATGGCCGCCGCCGTGGCCGGCGTGACGTCGCCTGCGTAGGGAGCCGGCGCGGGGGTCGGCTCGACCGGCTGCTTGCCTCCGGCCATGTTCATGGCGGCGGAAACGCTGCGGTCGAAGCCGGTCGCCGGCAGGATCCGCTCGATGATCTGGGCGACCCAGCGGCCGATGAACCAGCCGATGGCCAGGACGATGGCGGCGGCGAGGACGCGCGGGATGGCGTCGAACACGGTCGACAGCACGGCCACTGCCGGAACGGTCAGCGACTGGATGCCCAGCTGCTCCAGGGCGGCGATGGTGATCGGGATCAGCACCAGCACGAACACCAGGGTGCCGACGGCGGTGCTGACGCCGGTCGATCCGGTCGCCCGCGACAGGCCCGCCTTCTCAAGCCAGCGGTCGGCGTTGGCGGCTTGAAGCGCCGCTTCGGTCACGCGCCGCGCCAGCGTGGCGACGACGAAACCAATGAAGAAGATGAGGACGGCGCCGATCACGTTCGGCAGGAAGCTGGCGACCTGCGTCAGCAGGGCGTTCAGCGGCGAGACCACCTGACCGAGGTTCAGGACGCCCAGCGCCGCGACGACGCCGAACAGCAGGATCAGCCAGAAGGCGACGTCCCCGAGGCTGTGGCCGACCGAATGTTTCGGATTGTCGCTGAGGTTGGCCTTGGAGGCTCCCGGGATGCGGTTCACGCCCTTGGCCAGCGCCCATTTCGCCGCCTTGCCGATGAACCACGCGGCCACGAGGATCAGGATCGCGCCCAGCACCCGCGGCGCCCAGACCTCGATCAACTGCTCCCAGCCTATGAATTCGTATCCTGTGTCGTACATGCGCTCAGCCCGTTCGCGCCGCGACCGTCGCGGCGTTCCTGAGCCGCAAACGGAACGGGGCCCGTTAATGTTCCTGACAAACGATGCGGCGGGCAAAGCAAAACCCCCGCCGGATTTCTCCGGCGGGGGCTCTGTTCGTCAGGTCGTCACACCGTAGCTTTTACTCGGTGATCTTGGAGACCACGCCGGCGCCGACCGTGCGGCCGCCTTCGCGGATGGCGAAGCGGAGCTTCTCTTCCATCGCGATCGGGGTGATCAGCTCGAC
>JAESFY010000052.1_pt1 | contig 127603 bp, 134 predicted proteins | sample 9266201 | NCBI WGS metagenome assembly JAESFY01 (sample SAMN14515071, study PRJNA621656) | algae metagenome | isolation source: Nodosilinea sp. WJT8-NPBG4 and co-occurring heterotrophs from soil, lower... | place: USA: Pinto Basin, Colorado Desert, California | collected 2006-05-27 | reverse complement strand
ATCGCTTGTTTCTCGGGGCACTGCAGCCGATCCGGTGGTTTTCACTAGTGTGGCTGACGATTCTGTCGGTGGTGACAGCAACGGCGACGGGCAGGCCAGTGGGCCAGCTGCTGGTGACTGGACAGGTCTCCTGTTTGGATCGACGCAGGTGTTCGACAGTATTGACCACTCGGTCTTCTTGTATGCCTCGACTGCACTGTACTTGGCCCGCCTCGACGCGTTTAGAATAACAAATTCACAATTCTCGTATAACATCAACGCCTTCGACGTGCAAAGCACTGCAAATAACGATCCGGAGTTGGCGCTCCTGCCCTGCTTGCCGCCGTATCTCAGTCTGATCGATGCTACCACCAACTACTTTGGTACAACCGGAGAGCCAGGTCGCAACCTCGATTTGTCGCCCTTCATCGGCTTACGGGTGGACGAGCCGTATAAGTCCTTCTATAGTTCGGCAAGCAGTCTTTATAGTGCGACAGCGCCACTCGGCGATAACCGCGTGCCATGGACTCTATACGAATGTGGGAATGTCAGGTTTCCTGTCACTCCTGTTGTGTATAGTGCAAACCCTTCGGAGCCGTTCCCTCAGTTCCATCAGAACCCTAAGTAGGGCGGGCGCTCAGATCGCTCACAATGAGTCGGGCGCCGGATGGAGCTTGCTCATCCGTGTTCTGTCAGGACGCCTTAGCGCAGCAAGCGCTGACTGCCGGGTGTGTCCTTAGGGGTCACTGCCGGGCCCGTCAGGCGGGGGGTGACGCGATGTCGGGGGACAACGACCTTGCGCCTACGCTGCGTGGAGGTTTTGGATGCAGATTAGCGGGCGCCCAAGCCAGCAACTTAGGTGCCATTGTCCCACTAAGGGCCAAGGAGATTGATGATATGAGTTTTGCGAAGCGGTATCTAGATGTGGTTCACGAACGCGGGTGGGGCTCGAGCAACAAGAGCGTTTGCGCAGAGTGCGTCGGCGATCCTGCCCTTAAAGCCGTCATTCGTGAAGCGATCGACGCTGCAGAGTGCAGCTACTGTGGGATGCTCGGCGAAGGTGAATTGATTGCTGCTCCCCTAGATCGCGTTCTTGAGGCAGTCGTGGACGGCTTATATTTGGAGTACGACGACCCAGTCCACGAAGCGATGTGGTCGAGCGCCGACGGTGGCTACCAGGTCCCGCACCAAGACACCTGGGACGTGTTGATTGAGCTAGACGTCGCGAATAATGACCAACTTCATTCCGACCTCGTAAACGCGATCGAAACCCAAGTCTGGTGTCAGCGTCACTCATACCAGGCGTCCCCGAAAGACGCGCTGCTATGGGGCTGGGATGCGTTCTGCAAGTATGTCAAGCACGAGCGGCGATTCACGTTCTTGTCGCATTCTGACAACAGCGACGAGGTACGTGGATGGGGGGAGATTCCTCCCGAGGACATGCTGCCTGCCATGCGCAGAGCTGTCGAGGTTAGTGGAATGATCACCGACCTTCCGCGCGGGAGTGTGCTGTATCGGGCACGCGCTCATGGGCCAGAGCCCTTCGCGAAAACTGCCAGTGCCTTGGGGTCGCCACCTCATCGGTACGCCAAAGCGAACAGGATGACGCCAGCTGGGATCGGCGCTTTCTACGCGGCGACATCCGCGTCTGTGGCCATAGCCGAAGTCCGGGGCTATAGTGACCCCTCCGTGCCGATATCCGTGGGCCAATTCGTCACCGGCAGGAACCTAAGGATCGTGGACCTGAGCGTCGTTCCTGATGTCCCGTCCCTATTTGATCCGGAGCGGAGGCACTTAAGAGCTTCGCTGCAGTTTATCCACAGATTCGTCGCAGACGCAACGAGGACTGTGGCGCCGGATGATCGTGAGCACCTAGAATACATCCCGACGCAAGTCGTTGCGGAATACTTGAGAACTTCTGGAGGGTACGAGCCCGTACAAGGTATACGCTGGCGATCCACTCGCGGCGCAGGTGGGTTATCCATGGTTCTTTTTGTGGAGAACGCGGCCTGCGTCGAGTATTCGGACGGATGGGCCGACACGGGTGAAGCGACGCTAGCTCTTACAAAGTGTGAGACTGTAGCCGAGCCAGTAAGGTCTCCATCTGCTAATGGGGACGATTCTTGAGTTCCATCGATTGGGGGTCCGTGCCCGACTGGGTTGCAGCCGGCGGCGCTGTGTTCGCGCTTGCCTTCGGCGCGATTGCCGCGAGGGCCGCGTGGGATGCAACAAAGTTTCAAGCCAAGCAACTTCGGCAGCTTGAGGATGCTGAGGAACGTCGAGTAGAAGATGTCGCACGAAGGCAGGCGGCGAACTTTGCAACTTGGCTCCGGCTGACGGGGCCACCTGTGCGCCCAGTGATCGTATGCTTTAACGGTAGCAACTTACCCATTTACCGGCTTCGGATAACTCTCCGCGTGCATGGCGTCGACTACCCTGATGATGCAGCCATTTATGCTACTAAAGGACCTGATGCGCAGGCGCGCGTTTTGGAATACGCGACGAAGAAGCTTGTCGATAAGGCAGAAAGCATACTGGCCGAGGAGGGGGAAGTAATTGAATGGCCAAGCCTCTACCGCACAGGAGCGGTTTCGATTACTGCAAGGTTTGTTGACGCAGATGGTGTCGAATGGGTCAGAGACGAACGCGGAGGTCTGACCCGAGGCTGACAGCCGCCGCGCCATGCTGTACCCGCCAATCGCCGCTCAGTCTTCGGTCGCGGGCCTTACGTCGTCTCCCCTCTGCTGCGCCCCGACACGTTGGTTCCCAAGCTGGTGACGCCGCTGCACGAAAATCTCTCTGCTTGGTCGCCGCGACGGCAACCGCGACGGCAACCCGGCCCGCCCCCGATGGTTGAGGCTGAACTTCTACGAACGCACTACCAGCCAAGACGTGCTCACGACCCTCCGCTGTCGCAGCTTGAAAGCGAGAGTCCCGCAAGGGTCCGGGGGTTCGAATCCCTCCGCTTCCGCCGGGTCGCACGACCAGGTGGCGCAGGTCCGCCAGCAGCTGGTCGCCCCCCGACCGCGCACCTTCCGGTCAGTTGCGCACGGTGGAACGTGCGCAACCGACCGGTGGGTGCGCGGCTTCCGGTCGGTGCCGGGCAGCCGAGGACGCCCGTCTCCGCGGCCGGTGACGGTGGCGATCGGGCGCAGCAGGCGGAGGGCCGCCGGTCAGTGGTCCAGGGCGTGCGGGTCCCGCCCCGCGGACATGAGGAACCGGTCCCGCCAGGAGACGTCGGCCGGCACCGGTTCCAGGGGCTCGCGGAAGATCCCCTGCTCCCGCCACCACGCCGCGGCCGGCTGGGTGATCTCCCACAGCCCGCGGGCCTGCTCCTCGGTCAGCGGGCAGGCGCGCGAACCGAGGTGCATCGCGATGTCGTGCGCGGAGAACGTGCGCCAGACCGCGGCGCGGAGCAGGAACGTGCGGACGTCGCCGTGGCCGGGCACCACGACGTCGGGGTCGTCCACCGCGAGCACCGCGGCCCGGGCGGCGACGGCGAGGCGCGGGTGGTCCGCCGCCGTGACCGCGACGCCGTCGGGGTCGCGTCCGGCGAGCAGGTCCGGCAGCCGGGCGTCGTCGCGCGCGAGCCGCTCGACGAGCACGGGCAGCGGGACCGGGGCGCCGTCGGCCGGGGGGTCGAACTGCGGCGGCAGGACGATGTGCCGGTGCTCGGGCCGGATCCGCCCGACCACCTCGACCAGCACGTCCTGGGCCATCGCGAACAGTTCCGCTTCCCGCAGCACGAGGCACGGTAGCGCCGGGCGCGGGCCCGCAGCGTCGCAGAACGAGACGGTCACCAGGCCAGGGGTCGCCCGTCGCGGAAGAAGCCGCCGGTGGGCCCGGTGTCGGGCAGCGTGGCCGCCCACACGACGCCCGCCGCCCCGTCCGCCACGGGCCGCCCGCCGCGGCCGCCCATGTCGGTGGCGGTCCAGCCCGGGCACACCGCGTTGACCAGGATCCCGTCGGCCCGCAGCTCCGCGGCCAGCACCCGCGTCAGGGCGTTGAGCGCCGCCTTCGACGTGCTGTACGCGGGCGTGCCGCCGCCCATGGAGGCCAGCGATCCGCCCTCGCTGGAGACGTTCACGACCCGCGGGTGCGGCGCGGCGCGCAGGAGCGGCAGCAGCGCCTGGGTCGTCCGCCACGCGCCGAACAGGTTCGTCTCGAACGCGGCGCGCACGCGGTCCAGGTCGGCGGTGGTGGCGCGGGCGTCGGTGTCGTAGTCGATCGCGGCGTTGTTCACCAGCACGTCGACCCGCCCGCAGGTGGCCGCCACCTGCTCGGCCATCGCGGTGACGCCGGCGGGGTCGGCGACGTCGAGGCGGCAGGGCACCACGTCCCGCCCGGACGGGTCGAGGGACAGCGCGGCGCGCCGGCCGCGGTCGGGATCGCGGGAGCCGAGCACGACCCGGTGGCCGCGGGCGGCGAGCCGGCGGGCGACCTCCAGGCCGATGCCGCGGTTGGCGCCGGTCACCACGGCGACGGGGCGGTCAGCGGGCACGGGTCGGGTGCGGCTCGGTCGGGGTCACGGGCGTCCCTCCTGGTCGGGTGTCGTGCTGCCCGCAGACTGCAGAGACCGCGCGGTCCTGTCCACGGGCCGGCGGGGTCAGCCGGTGATCCCCGCCAGCAGCCACCCCAGCCCGCGCTCGTGGTGGCGGCGCGACTCCGCCGGGCCGATCGGCCGGTCCTCGTCGAGCGGTGACGCGAACGCCGCGACGCCGATCGTGTGCACGATCAGCACCCGGCGCGCCTCGTCGGCGTCGGCGCCGGTGACGCCGGCCGCGGCGAGGAGGTCGAGCATCGCCGCGCCGAGCCGGCGGGCCTGCGGGCCCCGGCTGCCCTGGCGGGCCAGGTAGAGCGGCACGAGGTCGGGCCGCCCGACGAGCAGGTCGTAGGTGCGGACCATGAGCCCGGCCAGGTCGGCGACGGGGTCGGGGCCCGGCTCCGGCACCGCGACAGCGGCCAGGCGCGCGTCGAGGACGGCGTCCAGCAGCGCGGCGCGGTCGGCCACGTGGCTGTAGAGCGCGTTCGGCGCGACGCCGAGCCGCTGCGCCACGCGCCGCATGGTCAGGGCCTCCGCGCCGCCCTCGGCGACGAGGTCGAGGGCGGCGTCGAGCACCTGGTCGCGGGTCAGGCCCGCGCGCTGGCCGGGGGTGCGCACTCGACAACTGTACATCGTCCAGCTATTATTGGACGATGTACAGCACAGCCGCCGGAGTCCCGTTCGTCGCCGCCCCGCCCCAGCACCCCCGTCCGGACGCGCCCGTGGTCGTCGCCTGGCACCTGCTCGACGCCCCGCGCACCGAGACCGCGTTCGCCGCGGCCCTCCCGCTGGCAGGGCTGGACGCCTGGCGCATCCACCTCGGCCTGCCGCTGTGCGGCTCCCGGTCGCCCGGGCCGGACGCCCTGATGGCGCTGGCCGCGCAGGACGCCGTCCGGCTGGTCTGGGGGCCCATCGCCGAGCAGGCGACCGCCGAGTTCGGCCCGGCGCTGGGCGCGCTGCGCGAGCAGCTCGACCTCGGGAACGGGCCGGTGTCGCTCGTCGGCGGCTCGCTGGGGGCGGCCGTCGCGCTGTCGGTGCGCGCCGCCGGCGCCGAGGTGGACGCGATGGTGCTGGTCAGCCCGCTGCTGCAGCTCCGGCCGCTGGTCGCCCTGATGGGCGAGGAGTACGGCACCACCTACGCGTGGGACGCGGAGTCGGACGCGATCGCCGACCGCCTCGACTTCGTCGCCCGCGCCGCGGAGCTCGGTGACGTGCCGGTGCGCCTGGTCGTCGGCGCCGAGGACTCCGTGCCCGCCTTCCGCGCGCCGGCGGAGGCGCTGTGCGCCGCCCTGCCGCACGCCGATCTGGTCCTCGTCGAGGGGATGGGCCACGCGCTGGCCGAGGAGCCCGGCCTGGACCCCGCGCCGCAGCTCCCGGCGGCCGCGGCGGCCGACGCCCTCGCCGTCGACTGGCTCGCGCGGTCCGGCCGGTGAAATCCGGTCGCGGGCGGGAGCGGGCCATCGCTAGCGTCCGCGCCGTGCCCGGTTGACGCTCCCTACCGCCCGCGGCCCGGCCGCTCGCCCGCCGCATCCTCGTCTGGGCGGCGGTGGCCGACGCCGTGCCCCTGTACCCGCTCTACGCGCTGCTCTTCGCCGCGAACGGCCTCGACGACGCGCAGATCTCCGCCCTGCTCCTGATCTGGGGCGCGGTCGGGATCGTCGCCGAGGTGCCGTCGGGCGCCGTCGCCGACCGCTGCTCCCGCCGCGCCTGCCTCGTCGCGGCCGGGGTGCTGCAGGCGCTGGCGTTCGGGATCTGGCTCACCGTCCCCGTCTTCGCCGGCTACGCCGCCGGCTTCGTCGTGTGGGCGCTCGGTGGTGCGCTGGTCTCGGGTGCGCAGGAGGCTCTGCTCCACGACGGCCTCGCCGCCGTCGGTGAGGAGGACTCCTACGCCCGCGTGCAGGGCTGGGTCGCCGCGGCCGGGCTCGCGGCCCAGGTGCCGGCGGCCCTGGCGGCCACCGCGCTGTACGCGGCGGGTGGCTTCGCGCTGGTCGGTGTCGCGAGCGTGGGCGTCGCGCTGCTGACGTCGCTGCTCGCGGCCCGGCTCGGCGAGCCGCCCCGCGACGGCGGCGGCGGCGACGGTGACGAGGACGACGAGCCCGGCTACCTCGAGGGGTTGCGCCTGGGCGTGCGCGAGGCCGCGACCGCGCCGGCGGTGCGGGCCGCCGTGCTCGCCGTCGCCGTGCTCGGCGGGTTCGACGCGATCGAGGAGTACTTCCCGCTGCTCGCCGCCGACTGGACGGTGCCCGTCGACCTCGTGCCGCCGGCCATGCTCGCGATCTCCCTGGCCGGGGCGCTGGGCGCGGCGTCGGCCGGGGTCGCGAACCGGCTGCCCCCGGTGGCGCACGCGGTCGGGTTCGCCCTGGTGCTGGCGCTCCTCAGCGCGGCGGTGGCGCTCGACGGCCCCGTCGGGCTGCTCGCGGTCTCCGTGGCGTACGGGCTCCACCGGGTCGTCCTCGTCGTCGTGGACGCCCGGCTGCAGGCGGCGATCACCGGCCCGTCCCGGGCCACCGTGACGTCGGTGGCCGGGCTCGGGCTGGAGCTGGGCGGGATCGCGCTGTTCGCGGTGTGGGCCCTGGGCGGGCTGCTCGCGGTCGTGCTGGTGTGGGTGCCCGCCGTCGTCCTGCTGGCGCGGGTCCGGCGGTGAGCGCGGTCAGGCGGTGAGCGCCGCCTCCCGGACGAGCCGGCGCGCGCGGTCGATGTAGGGCGGCGCCGGCACGTCGGGCAGCACGTCGGTGGCCGTGCGCAGCGCCCGCAGGGTGACGGTGGTGCCCAGGTCGGTCGTCGGCAGGCCGGGCAGCCCGTAGATCCGACGCGCCCACCGGGGCAGCGTCGCCAGCGACAGCGTCGCGACGACGGGCACCGCCAGCTTGACCACCTGCGGCGCCTCGCCCTTCGGGGCGAACAGGTTGCCGACGGCGACGCGGGCCTCGTCGGTGATGCGGAGGTCCGGGCGGCGGCGCCGGTAGTAGTCGTCCATCTCCGACCGGGAGGCGGGCGCGTCGCGCAGGCCGATCACCCGCGCGGCGCGCACGCTCTCGGCGAGGTAGCGGTTCTCGCCCGCCGCGTCGACGATCCCGACGCGGCGCGCGATGTGCGCGTAGGACTCGACCTCGGTGCAGTGCACCCACAGCAGGTTCTCGGGCTCGTCGAGCGCGAAGGACTCGCCGGTGTCCGGGTCGTGGCCGCGCAGCTTGCCGTGCAGCCGGCGCACGCGCGCCGCCGCGGCCTCCACCTCGGCGGTGCTGCCGAACGTCCGCGTGCCGACGAACTCGACCGTGCGCTGGAACCGGGCCCACGCCTTGGCCGGGTCGAACAGCGCCGAGTTCTGGTAGGTCCCGCGCATCACCCGCGGCTCCAGCGACTGCAGCAGCAGCGCGCGGAGCCCGGCCACCCAGAGCACGGGTTCCAGGTGCACGCGCCACGTCACCGAGCGCGGGCCGAACAGGCCGTCGTCCACGATCCTCACTCCCTCATGCCGGCGGCACCCGCCGCTCGAGCGGCGCTGTGGCCGGTCCCTCCAGTACAGCCCCGTCCACGTCGAAGCGCGACCCGTGACAGGGGCAGTCCCAGCTCTTCTCCGCACCGTTGAACCGCACCAGGCAGCCCAGGTGGGTGCAGCGCACCGAGACGGCGTGCAGCACGTCGTCCTCGCCGCGGTAGACGCCCGTGCGGTCCGTGCCGCGGCGGATCACCCGAGCCTCCCCGCGCGGCACCTCCGCCGACGTGCGCGCACTGCCCGGGGCCAGCCGGTCGCCGACCAGGTCCACCGCGGTGCCCAGCCCGATCTTCGCCAGCCGCGGCGCCGAGCGCAGCGACACGCGCTGGGGGTCGAACACCCCACCGCCCCCGCCGGAGACGATGCGGTCGGTGAGCAGCATCGCGCCCATCGTCCCGCCCGAGAGCCCCCACTTGGAGTAGCCCGCGGCGACGTGCAGCCGGCCGGACAGCGGGGTGTACGCGCCGATCATCGGCGTGTGGTCGTAGGGGAGCGCGTCCTGGGCCGACCAGCGGTGGGTCACCTCGACGACGTCCCAGTGCTCCCGCGCGTAGTCCTCCAGCACCGTGTACGCACTCCGGTCGACGCCCCGCGCACCTGTCGGGTGGTCGGAGCCGCAGACGATCTGCAGGTCGCTGACCGAGCGGAACGACCAGCTCGGCTGCCCCGCGGTGATCGACATGCTGCGGGCGGGCTCGCCGACGACGCGGACGGCGACGCAGTACGCGCGCGTCGTCTCCATCCGCGCGAAGTACAGCCCGCGGTCGAACACCGGGTAGTGCGTGGCCACGACGACGTGGTCGCCGGTGAGCTCGCCGTGCGTCGTGTCGACGCGCAGCGGGCTGCCCGTCTCGTGCAGCCCGGTCGCCCGGACGCCCTCGAACACCGCCGACCCGTCGCCGTCGATCTCCGCGGCCAGGCCGCGGGCGTAGCGGACGGGGTGCAGCTCCACCTGGTCGGGCAGGCGGACGGCACCGGCGATCGGGAACGGCAGGTCGGTCTCGCCGGTGAGCTCGGCGGGCAGCCCCGCCTCCACGGCGATGCGGTGCTCCTGCTCGACGCTGCTGAGCTGGTCGTCGTCGGTGGCCACGGTGCAGGCCTCGCGGCGGCGGGCGTCGCAGTCGATGCCGACGGCGAGCGCCGCCACCTGCTCGACCGCGGCGAGGCTGCGCCGGGCGTACTCGTGCGCCACGTCCTCCCCGCGCGCACTGCGGATCTGCGACAGCATCGTCGACTGCAGCGCCGTCACCTTCGCGGTGTTGTTGCCGCTCGCGCCGCTGCCCACGCGGTCCGCCTCGACGACCGCCACGCGCAGCCCGGCCCGCTTGAGCAGCACCGCCGTGGTCAGGCCGGTGATGCCACCGCCGAGCACGAGGACGTCGAAGGCGCGGTCGGCCGTCGGCACCGGGTAGCGCTGGTCGGTGGGTTCGAGCCAGACGGACTGCTCCGCGGTGGTGGTCGGCACGGGCGCGGACTACCCGGTGATCGTCCGCGTACCCCGGGCGGCCCCTCCGTCGGGTCAGGGGGTCGGGTCGGTGAGGAAGGCCGTGGCGGCCGCGGCGAGGTGGGCCGGGTCGTGCACCCCGCACAGCTCGCGGGCCGAGTGCATGGACAGGACGGGGATGCCGACATCCACCGTGCGGATGCCCAGGCGCGTGGCCAGGATCGGTCCGACCGTCGAGCCGCAGGGGATCGTGTTGCGGCTGACGAAGACCTGCGTCGGGACGCCCGCGTCGCGGCAGGCGCGCTGCCACGCGGCCGCGCCCGGGGCGTCGGTGGCGTAGCGCTGGTTGGCGTTGACCTTCAGCGCCGGGCCCGCGTTGGGCACCGCGCGGTGGGCGGGGTCGTGGTGGCCGAGGTAGTTGGGGTGCGCGGCGTGCGTGACGTCGACCGACAGGCAGCGCGAGGCGGCGAAGGCGGCGCCGCGGGCGTCGAACCCGCCGGCCAGCCTGGTCAGCACCGTCTCCAGCAGTGGCCCGGCGGCGCCCGTGGCGGAGCTGCTGCCGACCTCCTCGTGGTCGAACCCGACGAACACCGGGACCACGCCGCCGGGGTCCTGCGCGGCGGCCAGCAGCGCGCCGATCCCGGCGTGCACCGACGCCAGGTTGTCCAGCCGCGGCCCGGCCAGGAACTCCTCCTCCTCGCCGAGCCGCGCGGGCGGCGTGACGTCGTGCACCACGAGGTCGTGGGCCGCGATCTCCCCGGCGTCGACACCGGCCTCGCCGGCCAGGAACTCCAGCAGGTCGCCCGCCTCGGCCGCGCCGAGCCCCCAGACGGGCAGCAGGTGCGCCTGCGGGTCGAGGTGCAGGCCCTCGGAGTTGACGCCGCGGTCGAGGTGGATCGCCAGCTGCGGGACGCGCAGCAGGGGGCGGTGCACGTCGACCAGCACCGTCGAGCCGTCGTAGAGCGCGAGCCGGCCGGCCAGCCCGAGGTCGCGGTCGAGCCAGGAGTTCCACAGCGCCCCGCCGTAGACCTCGACGGCGACCTGGCGCCAGCCCGCCGCGCCGGTGTCGGGGTGGGGCTTGACCTTCAGCGTCGGCGAGTCGGTGTGCGCGGCGAACACCCGCAGCGGTGCCCCCGGCGCGACCCCCTCCGGCACCGACCAGGCGAGCACCGTGCCGTCGCGCACCAGGTAGCGCCCGCCCGGCCCGTCCGCCCACGGCCCGGCCTCGGGCTGCTCGGTGAACCCGGCCGCGCGGAGCCGGGCGACGGCCTCGGCGACCGCGTGGTACGGCGTCGGCGCGGCGGTGAGGAAGGCGGCGAGATCCAGCGCGAGGTCGTCCACCCGGTGCATCCTGCCCCGGTGCGGGACGTGGTGGTCGTCGGGGCGGGGTCGGCCGGGTGCGCGCTCGCGGCCCGGCTGGCCGCCCGCGGGCGGCGGGTGCTGCTGCTGGAGGCCGGGCCCGCGACGCCCGGCCCGCGCGACGTCGCGTTCCTGCCGTCGAGCGCGCACCCGCGCACCTGGGACAACCCGGCGCTGCTGCGCACCGGGCACCCGCACGCCGTGCCGCGGGGCCGGGGGCTGGGCGGGTCGAGCGCGGTCAACGGGGCGAACTGGGTGCGCCCGGCGCGCGACGAGGGCTGGCCGGCCGGCTGGACGTGGGACGACCTGCTGCCCCACCACGTCGCCGCCGAGACCGACCTCGACCTCACCGGCCCCCTGCACGGCGCGCACGGCCCGGTGCCGGTGCGCCGGCCGTCCGGGCCGCTGCTGCACCCGGCCACCGAGCGCTTCCTGGCGGCGGCCGAGCGGCTGGGCTTCCCCGCCGAGCCGGACAAGAACGCCGGCGGCTCCCCGGGCGCCGGACTGCTGCCGAGCAACAGCGTCGACGGCGAGCGGGTCGACGCGGCGACGGCCTACCTCTCCGGGCACGAGCGCGGGACTCGCCGGGCACGCGTGCGGAACCCGCCGGGCGCGGGCGCGGAACTCGCCGGTCCGGGTGGGGTGGAGGTGCGGGGGGACGCGGTCGCCGTCGAGGTCGTGTTCGACGGCGACCGCGCCCGCGGGGTGCGGCTGGCGGACGGGTCGGTGGTCGAGGCGGGGGAGGTGGTGCTGTCGGCCGGGGCGGTGGGGTCGCCGCGGTTGCTGCTGGCCTCGGACATCGGACCGGGCGGCGCGCGGGTGGACCTGCCGGTAGGGCTCGACTGGTCGGACCACCCCGCCGTCCTCGTCCCCTTCGCCGACGACGACCCCGCGCCGCACCCGCACGCCGCGTCGGGCCAGGTCGCGCTGGACTGGGACGCGGGCGCCGACCCGGCCGGCGACGTCGAGGTGCTCGCCCTCCTCCGTCCGTTCACCCCGGGCGGACCGCGGCACCTGATGTGCCTGCTGCAGGCGCCGGACAGCCGGGGCGTGCTCACCGCCGACCGGATCGAGTACCGCTACCTGCGCACCGAGCACGACCGGCGCCGCCTGCGCCACGCCGTCCGCACCGCGGCGGAGCTGCTGCGCGCCGGCGTCGGCGTCCGCCTGGCCCCGTCCGGCGAGGTGCTGGGCACCGACCGCGCGCTCGACGGCTGGATCGCCGCGCACCTCACCACGGCGGTGCACCTGTGCGGCAGCGCCGGCATCGGCCGGGTCGTCGACGCGGAGTTGCGCGTCCTGGGCGTCGACGGGCTGCGGGTGGCCGACACGAGCGTCCTGCCGACGGTGCCGCACCGCGGCCCGGCGGCGGTGGCCGTGGCGATCGGGGAGAAGGCGGCGCAGCTGGTCGCGGGCGCTTGACCTCGACCCGGCTCCAGGTCCGAGCATGGCCGCATGACGACGACCGATCGCGCCACCGATCGCGCCACCGATCGCGCCGCCGACCTCGCCGCCGTCCGCGCCGTGATCGCCGACGTGGAGACCGGGCTGAACACGAACGACGCCGAGCTGATGGTGCGGCACTTCGCCGAGGACGCCGTCGCCGTCGGAGCGGACGGCCGGGAGACCGTGGGCCGCGCGGCCCTGCGGGCGGCCCACGAGCGGGCGGTCGCGCCCGGCGGGTTCCTGCGCGACCAGCGCGCCCGCTACGAGGTGGTCGACGTGACCTTCGTGCGGCCCGACGTGGCGCTGGTGCGCAAGCACGCCCGCGCCGTCGACGCGACCGGCGCGGAGATCGGCGTCGGGCACGCGATGTCCGCGCTCTACGTCCTCACCCGGGAGCAGGGCCGCTGGTGGATCGCGGCCCGGCAGAACACGCTCGTGCCGAACTAGGGTCGGCGGCGTGACCGCCCCGTTCCGCGCGCCCTACCCCCGGCTCGACGAGATCACCGAGGAGAGCTTCCGCCCCGCCTTCGCCGCGGCGCTGGAGGAGCACCGCGCGGAGGTGCGCGCCATCACGCTCGACCCCGCGCCCGCGACGTTCGCCAACACCGTCGAGGCGCTGGAGCGCTCGGGCGACCTGCTCCGCCGCGTCGGCGCGGTGTTCTCCACGCTGGCGGGCTCGTGCAGCACCCCCGGCCTCCGGGAGATCGAGAAGGAGGTCGCGCCGCAGCTGGCCGCGCACGCCGACGCGATCCTGCTCGACCCGGGCCTGTTCGCGCGGCTGGAGGCCGTGCCCGCCGAGGGGCTCGACCCGGAGGACGCCCGGCTGCTGGAGCGCAAGCTCCGCGACGCGGTGCGCGCCGGTGCCCGGCTCGACCGCGAGCAGCAGGACCGGCTCCGCGCGCTCAACGCCGAACTGTCCGCGCTGTCGACGGAGTTCTCCGCGCGGCTGCTGGCCGGGGCGAACGCCGCCGCGGTGCACGTCACCGACGTGGCGCGGCTGGACGGGCTGTCCGCCGACGCCGTCGCCGCCGCGGCCCGCGCCGCCGTCGACCGGGGGTACGACGGCGGGTACCTGCTCACGCTCGTGCTGCCCACCGGGCAGCCCGCCCTGGCGAGCCTCACCGACCGGGCCCTGCGCGAGGAGCTGCACACCGCCTCGGTCACCCGCGGTGCGACCGGCGACGAGCACGACACCCGCGACCTCGTCCTGCGCCTCGCGCACCTGCGCGCCGAGCGGGCCGCGCTGCTCGGGCACCCGCACCACGCGTCCTGGGTGGTCGAGGTGGGCACGGCCGGCACCGTCGAGGCGATCGAGGCGATGCTCGCCCAGCTCGTGCCCGCCGCCGTCGCGAACGCCCGCGCCGAGGCCGAGGAGCTCTCGGAGCTGGCCGGGTACCCCGTGCAGGCCTGGGACCGCGCGTTCTGGGCCGAGCGGCTGCGCCGGGAGCGGTTCGCCGTCGACGCGGCGGCGCTGCGCCCGTACTTCGAGCTGGAGCGGGTGCTGCACGACGGGGTGTTCCACGCGGCCGGGGAGCTGTACGGGCTGCGGTTCGCCGAGCGCCACGACCTGCCGGTGCACCACGAGACCGTCCGCGTGTTCGACGTGCTCGACGGCGACGAGCCGCTGGGGGTCTTCGTCGCCGACCTGTTCGCGCGGGAGTCCAAGCGCGGCGGGGCGTGGATGAACTCCTTCGTCACGCAGAGCCGGCTGCTCGGCACCCGGCCCGTCGTGCTCAACACCCTCAACCTGGTCCGCGGCGAGCCGACGCTGCTCAGCGTCGACGAGGTGCGCACGCTGTTCCACGAGTTCGGGCACGCCCTGCACGGCCTGCTCTCCGACGTCCGGCACCCCACGTTCGCGGGCACCGGCGTGCCGCGGGACTTCGTCGAGTTCCCGTCGCAGGTCAATGAGATGTGGCTGGACGACCCCGCGGTGCTCGCGCGCTGCGCCCGCCACCACGGGACGGGCGAGCCCATCCCCGCCGCGCTGGTGGAGAAGCTGCGGGCCTCGCGGCGCTCCGGCGAGGGCTCCGCCACCACCGAGTACCTGGCGGCCACGCTGCTCGACCTGGCCTGGCACACGCTCGGCGAGGACGAGGTCGTCACCGACGTGCTCGCCTTCGAGGCCGCCGTCCTGGCCCGCGCGGGCGTCGACGTGCCCAGCACGCCCCCGCGCTACCGCTCCCCCTACTTCAACCACGTCTGGGGCGGCGGCTACAGCGCGGGCTACTACTCCTACATCTGGGCCGAGGTGCTCGACGCCGACACCGTGGAGTGGTTCGCCGAGCGCGGCGGGCTGCGGCGGGAGAACGGCGACGCCTTCCGCGCCGGGCTGCTGTCGCGCGGGGGGTCGGTGGAGCCGATGGAGGCCTACCGCGCGTTCCGGGGCCGCGACCCGGAGATCGGCCCGCTGCTCACCCGCCGCGGGCTGGGCTGAGCCCGCCCCCAACCGCAGCAGGGTGGCCTTGCTGCGCCCCAGCGACAGCGAGGCCACCTCGCTGAGATCCGGGGCGGGCGATGAGTTCCGGGCCCGTCGGTCGTCCTACGCGCGACCGACCCGAGGAGGAGCCATGACCGATCCGCTCGCCGCCGCCGCCCGCTGGGCCCGCACCGCCGACGCCTTCGGCGCCCGCGTGCGCGCCGTGCCCGAGGGCGGCTGGGACCGCCCCGCCCCGTGCGAGGGCTGGCTCGCCCGCGACGTCGTGCGGCACCTGGTGGAGTGGATCCCCGGGTTCCTCGCAGCGAACTGGGAGCTGCGCCTCGACGTGCCGCCCGTCGACGACGACCCGGCCGCCGCGTGGGCCGCGCTCGACACCGGCATCCGCGCCGCGCTGGCCGACCGCGCGCTGGCCGCGAGCGAGCGCACCACCCCGGCCGGCACGATGAGCTTCGCCGCCACCCTGGACATGATCGGCACCACCGACGTCCTGCTGCACACCTGGGACCTCGCCCGCGCCACCGGCGGCGACGAGCGCCTCGACCCCGGCGAGGTGCACCGGTTGCTGATCGGCATGGAGCCGATGGACGAGGTGCTGCGCTCCAGCGGGCACTACGGCCCGCGCACCCCCGTGCCCGACGACGCCGACGAGCAGACGAAGCTGCTGGCGTTCATCGGGCGGAGGCCCTGAGCGGCCCGTGCAGCAGGGTCATCGCCGCCCCCGCCACCAGGCCCCACACCGGGGAGCCGGCGCCCGCCGTCACCAGGAGGGTGACGATCGCGGCCTCCCGGCCCTCCGGCTCGGCGAGCGAGGCGGCCAGGGCTGCGGCCAGCGCGCCGAGCAGGGCGAGCCCGGCGACCGCCTCCACCAGCACCGGGGGCGCGGCCAGCACCAGCGCGGTCGCCACGCCGGCGCCGAGTCCGAGCACGGCGAGCCCGATCCCGTTCGTGACGCCCGCGATCCAGCGCCGCGGGGACGGCCCGGCGTCCGGTCCGGCCGTCAGCGCGGCGCTGATCGCGGCCAGGTTCACCGCGTGCCCGCCGAACCCGGCACCCGCGAGCGTGCCGAGCCCGGTGGCCACGAGCACCGGGCGCAGCGGGGGGCGGTAGCCGAACTGGGCGAGCACGGCCATGCCGGGCACGTTCTGCCCGGCCATCGTCACCAGGAACAGCGGCAGGCCCACGGCGAGCAGTGCGGCCGGCTCGACCACCGGCGCCGTCCAGACCAGGGCGGGGGGCCCGCCGAGCGCGACCGGACCGGTCGCGGCGATGAGCACCACCGCCACGACCAGCGCGGCGGGCACCGCCCAGGGCCGGGCCAGCCGGGCGAGCACCACCCACACGACGACGACCGGCGCGGCCAGCAGCGGCACCTCCACCAGGGCCCGCACGGGGGCGAGGCACAGCGGCAGCAGCACCCCGGCGAGCATCGCGCCCGCGACGGGCGCCGGGATGGCCGCCACGAGCCGCGACAGCACCGGCACCAGCCCGGCGACGACGGTCAGCGCGCCGCACAGCAGGAACGCGCCGACGGCGGCGGCGAACCCGCCCGGCTGGGGCCCGGCCGCGACGAGCACCGCCGCGCCCGGCGTCGACCAGGCGATCGACACCGGCATGCGGGTGCGCAGCCCGAGCACGACGGCCACGAGCCCCGAGGCCAGGCACACGGCGAGCAGGCCCGACGCCGCCTGCGCCTCGTCCGCTCCGGCGGCGCGCAGGCCCGCGAGCACGATGGCGAACGCGCCGGCGAAGCCGACCAGCGCGCTGACGACCCCGGCGAGCACCGGCTTGAGCATCAGTCCTCCTCGTTCCGTTTACGGAACGATGCGACCATAGCCGCGTGCCCGCCCGATCGGAAGGCCGCCCCGCGCTCGACGACGACGCGGTCGACGTCGGCGCGCGGGTGCGGGCGCTGCGGGTCGAGCGCGGGCTGTCGCTGTCCGAGCTGGCCCGGCGCGCGGCGATCGGGAAGGCGACGCTCTCGGGCCTGGAGGCCGGCACCCGCAACCCCACGCTCGACACCCTCTACGCCGTCACCGCCGCGCTCGGCCTGCCGCTGACCGCGCTCGTCGCCGGGCCCGGCCCGGTACGCGGCGCGGCCGCGGAGATGCAGCTGCTGCGGGTGTTCGACGAGGCGGGCGCGGTGTTCGAGCTCTACCGCATGCACCTGCCGGCCGGTGGCGTGCAGCGCTCGCCGGCGCACCACGCCGGGGTCACCGAGCACGTCACCGTGTTCGCGGGCGTCCTGGAGGCCGGCCCCGACGCGGCCCCGCACCGCGCCGGGCCGGGGGAGCACGTGGAGTGGGCCGCCGACCGCCCGCACGCCTACCGGGCCGTCGGCCCCGACGACGTGCACGCGAGCCTGCTGATCCGCTACCCCCGCTGATCGGGAAACCGGCGGCGGGCCCGGCCGGGCGGCCGCTAGGCTCGCCCGATGTCGCAGCCCGCCCCCACGCCCGAGCCCGAGGCCACCGACGAGGTGCCCGTGGAGGAGCCGGCCCCCCTCAACCGCGCCGAGCGCCGTGCGCGGGCGAAGAAGGCGGCGGCGGGCAACGCCGGTCCGCCCCCGGACCGCACCCTGCGCCGGGGCCGCGGTCCGCGCAGCCACACCAAGCGCATCTGACCGCCGTCGCGCCCGGGTCCCGACGCCCGCTCAGGACGACGCCAGGAACTCCAGGACCTGCGGCCACCCGTCCGCTCGCGCGTCGGCGTCGGCTGCCCGCGTCCTGACGTTCCCGCCGTTGACGCTGATGGCGTGGTACGGGGGGAGGCCCACGCTGTGCCCGGCCGCGGGGTAGTCCAGGAACCGGTGGGGGACGCCGGCTGCCGCCAGGGCGTCGACTATCCGGCCCGCCTGGGCAGTAGCCCGCCACTGAGTGTCCCGGCCGCCGGAGACGGTCAGCACCGGGCCCGCCACCCCGTCGACCGGGATCGGGCCCGCGGCCACGGGCTCCCCGGCGAGCGTCCAGGCGTCGCCGGGGGGCGGGAACGCGGGCCGCACCTCGTCGCTGGGCGCCCAGAGGACCGTGCCGCGCACCAGGTCCGGCCGGTGGTGCGACAGCAGCAGGGCAGCCTCGCTGCCCCTCGAGTACCCGGCGACGGCGACGGGCCCGGAGCCGGCGGCCTGCCGGAGCACCTCGGCCGCCGTCGCGACGTACTCCAGCGGCACCCGGCGCAGCGTCGCGGGCAGCCCCTCGCCGCCGAAGTAGTCCAGGGCGAGGGCCGGGAACCCCCGGGAGGCCAGCAGGGCGGCCACGGGGGTGAGCGGTCCGCCGTCGGAGCCGCCGATGACGAGCACGGGGGGACGGGCCGGTGCGCCCGCGCCCGGCGAGAACAGGACGCCGGCGACGCCGTCCGCAGCGGTGGTCAGCTCCCGGGCCGTCACGCCGTCGGCCAGCCAGCGCCGCACCAGCTCCCGGCGGACCGGCGCGCGGCCGTCCGCCCGGACCGTCACGTCCAGCGCGAAGGGCGCATTCCCACCCGGGGGCACCATCGACTGGCCCTTCCGGTCGTCCGGCGGGGGATCCATCGACCAGAACAAGCCCATCCCGTCGGCGCCCTCGTAGGAACCGGTCAGCGGTGGGTCCTCCCGGAGGTCCACGACACCGTCGCCGTCCGCCTCCCACGTGCCGGACGAGCGCCACTCCACTCCGTCGGCGGCCCGGCCCTCCAGGCCGACCTCCACGCTCTCGCCCGCGGCGAGACCGGTGATCCGGATGTGGACGGCCCGGTCGACGAGGGCGACCGGCTCGTCGACCTCGATCGTGGGAGCCGGGGCGCCGGTCGTCGCGCAGGCTCCGGACGCCAGGAGCGCCACCACCACGAGGAGTCTGCGGAGGATCACGCTCCGCAGCCTAGGCGATCCCGGCGCTGACGCCCGCGGCTCGACGGCGAACGGCCGCACCTCGTGCGGGAGCGCGGCGAGTCCGGGTGCCGCTGCGGGCCGGAACCGGCCCGCCCCGTCCGGTGGGGAGCGCCGGACGGGACGGGCGGGCGGTGGCCGCGGGGCGACCCTAGAGAAGCAGCCGCGTCGTGATCCAGAGAACTGAGAGCGACGGATGCGGGTGCGCGCCGACAGGTAGCTCCTGCGCGCCGGATCGCACTCCTCCGAGGCACTCCGCCGAGTCGCGTACTCCTTCCGGAGGAGTGATCTTCTCAGCTCTGCGTCACCTGCCCGCCACGGAAGAGTGAAATGGTCCCGTTAGCGGATTGTGATAACCGGACCGGTACGGCATGCTGTGCCGCGATGCTCCCCGTCGCTCCCCCGGGGGGTGCGTCACACGGTGTCGCGGTGATCCCGCGCGCCCGTACGCCCCTGTCCCCGGCACCTCACGTCCTGCTGGCCCTGCCCACCACGGCCACGTCCGCCTCCGTCCTGCGCAGCCTGCGCGCCGAGGGGGTGGGCGTCGCCGCGGTGGGTGACGGCATCGGCCTGCTCGACGCCGTGCGGACGCGCGGGCCCGGGCTCGTCGTCCTGGACGTCGAGCTGCCCGGCCCGGACCCGGGCACGCTGCTCACCGCGCTGCACGCCGAGGCGCCGCACCTGCCGGTCATCGCGATCACGCCGCGGGAGCGCCGGGCCTCCCTGCTGCCCCTGCTGCGCGCCGACCGCGACGACTACCTGCTGCGCCCGTTCGCCGTCGACGAGCTGGCCGCCCGCATCCGGCTGCGGCTCGACGGCGGCCTGCCCCACCACCCGGTGCTGCGGCACGGCGAGCTGGTGCTGGACGTGGCGCGGGGCGAGGTGACCGTGGACGAGCGCCCGGTGGCCCTCTCGCCCACCGAGCTGGCGCTGCTCAAGGCCCTGCTCGCGGCGCCCGGCGAGGTCGTGCCGCCGGAGCGGCTCGCGCGCGACGTGTGGAACGAGGACGCCTCGGCCAACCTCGTGCAGGTCTACATCTCCTACCTGCGCCGCAAGATCGGCCCGGAGCGCATCCGGACCGTCCGCGGGTCCGGGTACGTGCTCGAACGCTGAACGTCGGGTAACAGTTCAGGTGGACTGAGCCGTTCGGGTCCGGCGTTCGGGGTCTCCCCGTGCTATCCAGTGCGAACGCGGGCCACACGGGGCTCGGCGCGCACAACCACCAGGAGACCGAGCATGATCATCAACATCATCCAGGCCATCATCATCGGCGCCATCATCGGGTTCCTGGGTCGCCTGGCGGCCCCCGGGAAGCAGAACATCCCGATCTGGCTGACGATCGTCGTCGGCATCGTGGCCGCCTTCATCGGCACGTACATCGCGCGCCTGTTCGGCATCGCCGACACCAACGGCATCGACTGGCTCGAGCTGATCATCCAGGTGATCGTCGCCGCCATCGGCGTGTCCGTCGTCGCCGGCATCTACGGTCGCCGCGGCGTCCGCCGCTGACCGCAGGTCCACGACGGCCCGGTCCCGGTGGGACCGGGCCGTCCGGCGTTCAGCTGATCAGCCGGACCGTCACCGGGTAGCGGAACTCCCGGCCCTGCGATGCGGCGACGGTGGCCATGATCACCGCGACGAGGTAGTACAGCCCCAGGACGACGAGCATGACGATCCCGACGAACACGATCACCAGCAGCGCCGAGATCACCGACAGCACGGCGACGAAGATGTGGAAGTTCAGCGACTCCACCGCGTGCCGGCGCACGAACGGCGACGAGTTGCCGCGCACCAGCAGCACGATCAGCGGCGCGATGAACCCGAGCGCGACGTAGGCGGCGAGGATGCCGCCGATGTGCGAGGCCAGCGCCCAGTTGCGGTCCTCCGACGGGACCAGCTGCCCGCCACCGCCACCGGCCGGCTGGTTCCAGGACGAGCCGGGGTCGGGCGGCGGGTAGCTGCTCATCGCTCTCCCTCGTTGCGCTCGGTCGGCGCTTCGCGCGAGCGCCGTGTCGATGATTCGCTCGCAAGCTCGCTCATGCGTCCAGTCAACCGCAGTCAGCGCGCGAACGACAACGCCGCTCCCAGGAACGCGTCGTTCTCCTCCGGCGAGGAGACGGTGACGCGCACGCCGTGGCCCGCGAAGGGCCGCACCACCACCTTGTGCTCCTCCAGGCAGTGCGCCGCGAACTCGGCGGCGCGGTCGCCGAGGGCCAGCCAGACGAAGTTGGCCTGCGTCTGCGGCACGACGTAGCCGGCGTCCAGCAGCGCCTCGCGCACGCGGACGCGCTCGGTGACGACCTCCGCGCAGGTGGCGAGCAGGTCCTCGGCGTGGTCCAGGGCCGCGATCGCGCCGGCCTGGGCCACCGCGCTCACGCTGAACGGCGCGCACACCTTGCGCAGGGCGGTGGCGATCTCCGGCGCCGCGACGGCGTAGCCGACCCGCAGCGCGGCCAGCCGGTAGGCCTTGGAGAACGTGCGCAGGACCACGAGGTTGGGGTGGTCGTCGATGATGGACAGGCCGTCGGCGGCGTCCGGGTCGGTGACGTACTCGTGGTAGGCCTCGTCGAGGGCCACGACGACGTCCGGGCCGACGGCGGTGAGGAACCGCTCCAGCTCGGCGCGGGTGACGACCGTGCCGGTCGGGTTGTTGGGGCTGCACACCATGACCAGCCGCGTGCGCGGGCCGACGGCGGCCGCCATCGCGTCGAGGTCGTGGCGGAAGTCCCCGTCGAGCGGCACGGTGCGCGCCGTCGCCCCGCCGATCTGGGTGACGATGGGGTAGGCCTCGAACGAGCGCCACGCGAACAGCACCTCGTCGGCCGGCTCGTGGCAGGTGGCCTGCACGAGCTGCTGGCAGATGCTCACCGACCCGCAGCCCGTCGCGATCCGCTCGGGCTCCACGCCGAGTGAGGCGGCGATGCGCGCGGTGAGCCCGGTGACGGCCAGGTCGGGGTAGCGGTTGCCGGAGGCGGCGGCCTCCGCGACCGCCGCGAGCACGGCCGGGTGCGGGGGGAGCGGCACCTCGTTGCTGGCCAGTTTGATCGCGCCGGGGACGGCGCGGCCGGGGACGTAGGCGGGCAGGCTCGCGAGGTCGGGGCGGATCGTCGTCACACCCGTCACGATAAGGGGACGGGAGGGCCGACGGAGGAGGTCGGGGCGGGTGAGGAACGCCGCCCCGACCGTCTCGACCTGCAGGGGCGTGCCAGCATGACGACCATGACCGAGATCCGCACCGAGACCGTCCCGCTGGTCGACGGGAGCGCCCTGCGCCTCACCGTCGCGGAGCCGGTCGGCTCGGTGCGGGGCGGCATCGTCGTGCTGCACGAGGCGCGCGGCGTCACCGACTCGGTGCGCGGTCTGGTGAGCGGGCTGGCCGGGGACGGGTGGCTGGTCGTGGCCCCGCACCTCTACCACCGCGACGGCGCCGACGAGCTCGACGGCGACGACGGTGCCGTGCAGGAGCAGGTCGAGCGGCTCTCGGGCGACTCCGTCATGGCCGACACCGACACCGCCTTCGGCTGGCTCGCCGACCGCGAGATCGGCGCCGACCGCATGGGCGTCATCGGCTTCGACCTGGGCGGCTCGGTGGCCCTGCTGGCCGCGGCGAAGCGGCGCCTGGGCGCGGCCGTCACCGTCGGCGGTTCGGCCGGCTCCGGGGGGCTGCCCGCGCTGGCCGACGCCGCGCCCGACCTGACCTGCCCCTGGCTGGGGATCTACGGCGAGCGCGCCGAGGACGACGCGGAGATCGAGGGCCTGCGCACGGCGGCCGCGCGCTCCGAGCACGCCACGAACCTCGTCACCTACCCGAACACGGGCCACCGCTTCGACGCCGATCCCGACGCCGCCGCCGACGCCTGGCAGCGCACCCTGAACTGGTTCGACTCGCACCTGCGCTGAGGCCGCCGTGATCTCCGCGCCGGCCCCTGGCGTCCGGGCGGCGGTCCTTGCATGCTGGCGCCATGCCGGCCGCCGACGCCCCAGCCGTCCTCTGGACCCCTGACCCCGCCCACCGCGGGCGGCTGGCGGCGTTCACGGACTGGGTGCGCGAGCACCGCGGCGTCGAGGCCACCGACTACGCGCAGCTGCACGCCTGGTCGGTGCGCGACCTGCCCGGCTTCTGGTCGGCCGTGGCGGAGTTCATGGCAGTGCGCTTCCACGACGCGCCGACCACGGCCCTCGGGTCGGCCGCGATGCCGGGGGCGCAGTGGTTCCCCGGCGCCACGCTCAACTACGCCGAGCACGCGCTGGCCGAGGGGCCCGGTCGCGCACCCGCCGACGTCGCGCTCGTGTTCGTGCGCGAGGACGGGGTGGAGCGCACGGTCACCCACGAGGAGCTGCGCGACACCGTGGCCCGGGCCCGGGCGGGTCTGGTCCGGGCGGGGGTGGGCCGGGGCGACCGGGTCGTCGCCCTGGCGCCGAACTGCGTCGAGACGCTCGTCGCGTTCCTGGCCGCGGCGAGCCTGGGCGCGGTGTGGTCGTCCTGCTCGCCCGACTTCGGCGCCCGCGCCGTGCACGACCGGTTCGCCCAGATCGAGCCGACCGTGCTCGTGGCGGTGGACGGCTACGTCTACGGCGGCAGGCGCTACGACGTGCGCGGGACGGTCCGCACGCTGCAGGGCCAGCTCCCGACGCTGCGGGAGGCGGTGCTGATCCCGTACCTCGGGGAGGCGCTCGACGGTACGACGCCCTGGGCCGAGTTCACCGCCGAGCCGGGGGAGCTCGCGTACGAGCCGGTGCCGTTCGACCACCCGCTGTGGGTGCTCTACTCCTCGGGCACGACGGGCCTGCCCAAGGGCATCGTGCACGGGCACGGCGGCATCGTCGTGGAGCACCTCAAGGCGCTGGGGCTGCAGGCCGAGCTCGGTCCGGGCGACCGGTTCCTGTGGTTCACCACCACCGGCTGGATGATGTGGAACTTCCTCATCGGCGGCCTGCTCGTCGGCGCCACCGTCGTGCTCTACGACGGCAACCCCGGCCACCCCGACCTCTCCACCCTGTGGCGGCTGGCCGAGCGGCACGGCGTCACCTACTTCGGCACGTCGGCCCCGTTCATCCAGGCCTCGCTCAAGGCCGGGCTGCGGCCCCGCGACGCCCACGACCTGTCGGGCCTGCGCGCGATCGGCTCCACGGGCGCGCCGCTGTCCGAGGACGGCTTCCGCTGGATCGCCGACGCGGTGGGCGAGCACGTGCAGATCTGCTCGGTGTCGGGCGGCACGGACGTCTGCGCGGCGTTCGTCGGGTCGGCCCCGACCGTGCCCGTGTGGCTGGGGGAGATCTCCTGCGCCGCGCTCGGCGCCGCCGTCGTGGCCTACGACGAGGAGGGCGAGGAGCTGCTCGACGAGGTCGGCGAGCTGGTGATCACGAAGCCGATGCCGTCGATGCCGGTGATGTTCTGGAACGACCCGGACGGCAGCCGGCTGCGCGAGGCCTACTTCGACGAGTTCCCCGGTGTGTGGCGCCACGGCGACTGGGTGCGGCTGACCCCGCGCGGGTCCTACGTCATCTACGGCCGCAGCGACTCCACGCTCAACCGCGGCGGCGTCCGCATGGGCACCGCCGACTTCTACGCCGTCGTCGAGGCCTTCGACGAGGTGGTCGACGCACTCGTCGTCGACACCACCGAGCTGGGGGCGCGGGACGAGGGGGCCCTGCTCTGCTTCCTCGTGCTGGCCCCCGGCGCCGCGCTGGCCGACGTCGAGCCGGCCCTGCGCCGCGCCCTGCGCACCGAGCTCTCGCCCCGCCACGTCCCGGACCGGTTCGTCGTCGTCGACGCGGTGCCGCGCACGCTCAACGGCAAGAAGTGCGAGGTGCCGGTGAAGAAGATCCTCGCCGGCGTCGCCCCCGACCGCGCCGTGAGCAGGGGCGCCCTGCAGAACCCGGACGCCCTGGCCCCCTTCCTCGCCCTGGCACCGGGGGGTGGGTGAGCGGTTCCGCCGGGGTTGTGTAACCTTGTGCCCGCACGGCTTCGGGAGGCTTCGCCTAGTCAGGTCTATGGCGCCGCACTGCTAATGCGGTTTGGGGTAACCCCCCATCCCGGGTTCAAATCCCGGAGCCTCCGCTCCGGCGCGGCTGCTAGGCTGCGGCGGTACAACTGAAGATCATGCGCCCGTAGCTCAACGGATAGAGCATCTGACTACGGATCAGAAGGTTAGGGGTTCGAATCCCTTCGGGCGCACCACTACGACCAGGAGAACGGTCGTGTTCCGTCTCTCACGGGGCTCCGGCACCCGTCGAGTGCTGGCACTGTGATCGCATCGGCGCCGCCGTGGACGCCTCTGGGGTGAGGTGGCCGTGGAAGTCGGCCGCGATGCCCACCTGCGAGTGCTGCAGCATCGTCGACGCCACACCGTCGGCATCGTCGCCGCGAGGTGGCGCGGGTCGTGCAGCCGGACCCCGGTGAGGCGCCGACCGCCGACCGCAGCCGGGACGACGGTGCTGCGCCGGCTGCACAGACGGGCGGCACGTTTCGGCGCGGGCGGACGGGTACCCGCGGTACCTGAGCGAGGAGGCCGCATGACCGGGGTGGACGGCCGGCCCGAGGTGGACCGGTGATCGGCGTCGATCCCGACGGGTCCTGTCCTGCGCCGCCGGTGTGCCGGTGAGCGGGCGGCTGCGCGGACCCGGCGACAGCGCTCGCCTGGCCCGCTTCCTCGACTCCCGGCTCATGGAGGACACCGCGGACGCACTCATCGCGGACGACCTCGTCCTGGCGGGGACGGAGGACGCGGAGCTCGGCGCCGCGCGCAGCCTCTGGGACCGTCCGGAGCGCATGTTCCGCGAGATCGTGGCGAAGCGAGCCTTGATCGGGCTGTGGCGGCGGGCCGGCGACGATGTCCCGCTGCGGGCCGGTGCGGAGCTCCTGGAGGACGTCGTGCGCGAGATCGCGGCGGTCTACTCCGACCACGCCGACTTCGACCCGACCTGGGCGCGCTCCGGACCCGGGGTCGCACCACCCGCCCCGGCGCGCGGATCCGACGGGCGGTCGACCGACCAGGCCCAGCAGGAGGCACGCATCCTGCCGCTGCCACGCGGCCGGAGGGCCCGCCGCCGCTGATCGGTCACGGACAGCGGGCCAGCGCTCCGCAACCCCGTGGCCATCCCCCGTTTGATCCGCCGTCACCAGGGCATCCCCCGGGTGAGGGGGTACCCGCAGTCGCACCGCTCCCAGGCCCTGCTCTGGGCACGACGAGGACGGGGAGGGCCGGTTGACGACGTTGCACCTCCCAGGGCCGTGGCCGCCGCAGCCGGGCCCGGAGCCGCTCGGGCCACCGACCGCGCTGTCGGACCTCCCACCGGGTCGGGTGGCGGTGCCGACCTACGACCGCAGCCGGCTGACGCCGTCGGTGGTCCACATCGGTGTCGGTGGCTTCGCCCGGGCGCACCAGATGGTGTACTTCGACGACATCGCCGAGCGGCGGATCAGCGGCCGGTGGGGCGTCGTCGGGGTCGGCCTGCACAACCCGGCGATGCGGGACGCGCTCGCACCCCAGGACTTCCGGTACCTCGTGGTGGAGCGCGGCGCGGACCAGGAGCGCGCCCGCCTCGTGGCGTCGATGGTCGACTACCGGTTCGCCCCGCAGGACCCGGGCGCGGTGCTCGCCCTGCTCGGTGCCGGCACGACGGAGCTGGTGACCATGACGATCACCGGCGGCGGCTACTGCATCGACCCGCGGACCGGCGAGTTCACCCCCGACGCCGAGATGCAGGCCGACCTGCGGGATCCCGACCGCCCCCGCAGCGCGGTCGCGATGATCGTCGCCGCGCTGGACCGCAGGAGGCGGGACGGACTGGCACCGTTCACCGTGCTGTCGTGCGACAACATCCGGGGCAACGGTCCGGCGACACGCAGGGCGGTCGTCGGGTTCGCGCGTCTGCGCGACGAGGTGCTGGCCCGCTGGATCAGCGACCACGTGACGTTCCCGGCGAGCATGGTCGACCGGATCACGCCGCGGACGACGGCGCAGGACCGGGCGGCCGTCGCCGAGCGGTTCGGGGTCCACGACCGGTGGCCGGTGATCACGGAGCCCTTCTCGCAGTGGGTGATCGAGGACGCGTTCTGCGCCGGGCGGCCACCCCTGGACCAGGTGGGCGCGCGGTTCACCTCCGACGTCCGGCCCTACGAGCTCATGAAGACCCGGCTGCTCAACGCCACGCACTCCGCGCTGGGCTACCTCGGTCGGCTCGCCGGTCTCCTCCACGTCCACGACGCCCTGGCCGATCCCGTCCTGCGCGGCTACGCCGCCCGGCTGATGGCCTCGGAGGTGTGCCCCCTGCTGCCCGCGGTCCCCGGCGTCGACCTCGCCGAGTACACCGCGAGCCTCCTGCACCGCATGGCGAACCCCGCCCTCGCGGACCCGCTGGAACGGCTGTGCGAGCGGGGGTCGACGAAGATGCCGGGCTACCTCCTGCCCTCGCTGCACCAGGCCGTCGAGCAGGGGCGGCCGCACGCGCTGCTCACCCTCGCCGTGGCCGCCTGGTTCCAGCACCTCCGCGGGCCACAGCTCGTCCGGGACGCCCGCGGGCCGGAGTTGCAGGCGCTCGCCGTCGCGGGAGGTCCGGACCCGCGGCCGCTGCTGGCCGTGCGGTCGGTGTTCGGGGACCTCGGCGACCACCCGACGTTCGTCGGGGCGCTGGCTGCGGCGATGGCGGAGCTGGGGTCCGCCGGGGCGCGGGCAGCGGTGCGCGCGCACCTGACCCGCTGCTCCGTCGGTGAGCCGCGAGCAGAGGCGAGCACACTGCAGCACACGAGGAGCGGAGCACCAGCATGACCAGTGACGGACCCACACCGGCCATCCCGCCCGGCGTGATCGAGCGGCTGCAGGTCCTGCTGTGCGACGCCGACGGCAACCTGTTCCCGTCGGAGGGCCCCGCGTTCGAAGCCTCCGCCGAGGTCACCAACAGCTTCCTCGCCCACCTGGGGGTGTCGCGCCGGTACTCCCCGCAGGAGCTGCGGCTCGCCACGACCGGCATGACCTTCCGACGGACCGCCGTCGCCCTCGCCGCCGAGCACGGGATCGCCGAGGTCGCCGACCTGGAGGAGTGGGTCGCCCTGGAGAAGGAGGTCGTCACCGCGCACCTGCGCGCGACGCTGCGCCCGGACCCCCGCGTGCAGGGACCGCTGACCGAGCTGGGTGCGGAGCTGGTGCTCGCCGGGGTCAGCTCGAGTGCGCTGGCCCGGCTCGAGAGCTGCTTCGCGGCGACCGGACTCGACGAGCTCGTGCCGCTGGAGCGGATCTTCTCCGCCGAGGACAGCCTCCCCGTGCCGACGAGCAAACCCGACCCGGCCGTCTACCTGCACGCCTGCCTGCAGCTCGGCATCGCGCCCGACGCCGGCCTGGCTGTCGAGGACTCCGTCCCCGGAGCCCTCTCGGCGATCACCGCCGGCTGTCCCACCATCGGGAACGTCGCCTTCGTGCCCGACGCCGAGCGCGAGGTGCGCACCGCGGCGCTGCTCGACGCCGGGGTGCTCACCGTCGTCCGCTCCTGGTCCCAGCTCGCGGCCCTGCTGCTGCCGGTCCTGCGGCGCCGGGCGGTCCCCGCTGGGGAGGTCCGATGAGGGTCGTCTACACGAGCTTCAGCGGTCGCTACTCGGACAGCCCCCGCGCGCTGTACGAGGCGCTGGCCGCCCGGGGTGACGCACACGTCGAGCACACCTGGCTCTCCCACCCCGACCACGAGCACTCGTTCCCGCGCGGAACACGCACCGTGCGCTACGGCGGTCCGGAGTGCATCGCGGCGCTGGAGGCGGCGGACGTCCTGGTGTCCAACGACCACGTCCCGCTCGACTGGGAGAAGCGACCGGGCTCGGTCTACCTGCAGACGTGGCACGGCACGCCGCTGAAGCGGATCCACCACGACGTCCTGTGGGCACCAGCCGGACGGCTGGAGCGGCTGGACGCCGACGTCGCGCTCTGGGACCACCTGCTCTCGCCCAACCGGGCGAGCACGGAGCGGCTGCGGCGGGCCTTCCGCTACACCGGGCCGATCCACGAGACCGGCTACCCGCGCAACGACCTGCTCAGCTCCCCGGCCCGGTCCGCCGTCCGCGACGCGGTCCGGGCCGAGCTGGGGATCACCGAGGGCTGCCGGGTCGTGCTCTACACCCCCACGTGGCGCGACGATGTCGTGTTCGACGGGAACCCCTTCGCGCTGCAGCTCGACCTGGCGGACTTCACCCGCCGGTTGGGCGAGGACCACGTCCTGCTGCTGCGGCTGCACAGCATGGTCGCCGACCGGCTGACCCTGCCTCCGGGGGCGCCCGTGATCGACGTGTCGACCTACCGCGACGTCCGGGACCTGTACGTCGCTGCGGACGTGCTGGTCACCGACTACTCGTCCACGATGTTCGACTTCGCCGTCACCGGCCGGCCGATCCTGTTCTTCACCTACGACCTCGAGCACTACCGCGACGAGCTACGCGGGTTCTACTTCGACCTCACCGCCGCCGCGCCGGGCCCGCTGCTGCGCACCAGCGACGAGCTGCTCACCGCGATCAGCGACATCGAGGCCGTGGAGACCGAGCACCACGAGGCCTACGCGCGGTTCCGACGGACCTTCTGCCACCTGGAGGACGGCCGTGCCACCGAGCGGGTCCTCGCCCGCATCTTCCCGACGGACGACCACCACGACGGGCCCGACCCGGCCCCACCCGCACCACGGCGAGGAGACAGCCATGCCCACCACTGACGACCGACCGCCGCGCAGCGGGACCCGGACCCACCGTGCGGAGGCGGCACCGCCACGGACCGCACCCGTGCAGGTCGTCATCCTCGCCGCCGGGATGGGGAGCCGGCTGGGCCGGTCCCTCCCCAAGCCGCTCACCCCGCTGCGCGACGGTCGACACATCCTCCAGCACCAGCTCGACGCGTTGCGCGCCGTGTTCGGCACGGCCGTCGACATCACGCTGGTCGTGGGCTACCAGGCCGAGGTCCTGCGCGGCGCCGCGTCCGGCGTCGGCTTCGTCGAGAACCCCGACTTCGCCCGGACGAACACCTCCAAGAGCCTCTGGCGCGCCCTCGTCGCCTCACGACCGGGCGGCGTGCTCTGGCTCAACGGCGACGTGGTGTTCGAGCCCGCGATCCTCGACCAGCTCGTCCCCGCGGTCCGCGCCGACCAGTCCTTCGTCTGCGTCGACACCGCCACCGTGGCCGACGAGGAGATCAAGTACACCGTCGACACCGCCGGGTTCGTCCGCGAGCTGTCCAAGGCGGTGGTCGGCGGTCTGGGTGAAGCCATCGGCATCAACTTCGTGTGCGCGGCCGAGAAGCCCGTGCTCATCGAGCACCTCGCCGCCTGCGACGACCAGGACTACTTCGAACGGGGGATGGAGACCGCCATCGCCCTCCGGGGGATGCGGGTCCGCCCGCTCGACATCTCGGCGTTCGCCGCGGTCGAGGTCGACTTCGAGGAGGACCTCCGGCGCGCCAACGAGAGGTGCGTGCCCACCGAGGAGGTGCGCCGAGCACCCCGGGGCACCTCCCCGTCCAGAACTGCCGCTCCGGCGGTCGGATAGGGGGGCGATGGAGACCTCCTGGTCAGCGTCCGGGGTCGGTTGTACGAACGGCTCGCGAGCCGTGGTGGTGGGGACACCACCGCCGGCGCTCAGGTCGTAGCGGCGCTCAGGTCGTAGCGGTCGCTCTGCATCCACAGGGAGTGGATCTCCGGCACAGTCCCGGTCACGGGCATCGACAGGTCCCGCGATGTGACCACGAGCCAGGTGCCCGCCGGCAGCCGACGACGCGGCGGCCTCCGGCGGGCCGACGCCGACCCGCTCGGGCCCGGCGCGAACTGGTCGGGCGGCCACGCGCCCGCCAGCACGAGAGCAGCGCTTCGACGTGGCCCGGCCGGGTACCAGATGGGTGAGATTCCGTCCCTGCAACGAAGGAGGACCAGTGGTCACTCAGGTCGAGAAGACCATCGAGGTCGAGGTTCCGGTGCGGACTGCATACGACCAGTGGACCCAGTTCGAGGATTTCCCGCAGTTCCTGGGCGGGGTCGACGAGGTCAAGCAGGTCAGTGACTCGATGACCCACTGGGTCGCCCAGATCGCGGGCGTCCGTCGCGAGTGGGACGCAGCGATCCTGGAGCAGGTGCCGGACAGCAAGGTCGCGTGGGCCGCCACCAGCGGAGCCACCAACGCCGGTGCGGTGCACTTCCGGTCACTCGGCCCCGACCGGACAGAGGTGCGGCTGACCATGGAGTACGAGCCCGAGGGGCTGGTGGAGCAGGTCGGCGACTTCCTCAACATCGTGCAGCGTCAGGCCGAAGGCGACCTCGAGCGGTTCAAGCAGTTCATCGAGAGCCGCAGCACGGCCACCGGCGGTTGGCGGGGCGCGGTCAACGAGGGCGGCGCCGTGGATTCGCCCGGCGTGGAGGCGGCGTCGCCGTCGCGCGGCGACAGCGGGAAGGCGGGCGTGTCGGGCACGGCGATCGCTGCCGGGGTCGCGGTGGCCGGGGCCGCGGTGGCCGGTGCGGTGGCCGCCACGTCCGGCAAGCGGTCCGATGACGAGGAGTCGCGCCCCGGGCCGGAGTCCGAGGTCGGCGGTGACGTCGCGGTCGGATCCACCGGTGGCACCGAGGGGACGTTGCCGACCACCCCGAGCGTCGTGGTCGAACGCGATCCTCTCGACCCGGCCGACCCGCTCAGCGGCACCCGCGACGACCCGGACGCCCCGCACCGCCCGGTCTGATCTCGACCGACACCAGCCCCGACCGGCACGAACGGTCGGGGCTGGTCCGTCTTCCGGGCCAGGACCGGCGGCGGTGCGACGCCACCGATGGCCTCCGGATCGCCCGCCCGTCCGACCGGTATGCAGATCCTCATGACCGGTCTGCGGTTCGGCGAATCCCCCCGCTGGCACGACGGACGCCTGTGGTTCGCCCACCGGGGCACCGGCGAGATCCTCGCGGGTCGCACCGGACCGTGCGAGCGAGGTGGTCGCCCGCGTCCCGCCGGACACCCTCCCGTTCTCCTCGACCGGCTGCCCGACGAGTTCACCGGCTTCGACACCTGTTCGAGGGCCCGCCGTCCGGGCAGCTGCTCGCGTCGAGGTCGACGTCCCGCACGGAGGGGGGCGGGCCCCTGACCGGCCTCCCGCGCGACAAGCGACACTTGCCGTTCTGGCTAGTTGCGGTTGACGATCGGCGACGAAGAGTGCACACTCGGTGAGTACGCATCGACGTACGAGCGGGGGACGGGTCATCCGTCCCAGGCCATCGCCGCGCGACGGATCCCGTCGGCGGCCCCACCGCCGAACCGACGCACCGCGCGTCCCGCGACACCCCGAACCGGAGTCCCCGGCCGCCGTGACGCGTCGCGGTGCCCGCACGACGCCCCCGAGCGGGGCGCACGGTCCGCAGGCCCCGCGTCGACGTCCGATCGGCCCCTCCTGCTCTCCGCCACGGCGACTGGCACTGCCCCACGTGCTGACACGGGTCAGCGAAGAAGGACACCTCATGCACGGAAGAGCGGCGACCACTGCTGCAGCGGCCGGCCTGATCTTCGGTCTCGCGACCACCCCGGCGTGGTCGGTCGAACCACCACCCGAGCCGGCCCCCTCGACCGCGTCGGTGCGCGCCGAGCCCGCTGACCAACGCGGCGCCGATCCCTTCGTCCTGGCGGCCGCGGTCGCGCCCGTCGAGGTGTCGGCGGTGCGGACGGGTGGCGCGGTCCCCGGCGACGCGCCCGGTCTGTACGGCGGCACGGCGGCGAACGCCTGCGACCGCGCTGCGATGGTGGCGTTCCTGCAGGCCGACATCGCCCGCGCCGTCGCCTTCGCCGACGTCGAGGACATCGCCACCACTGACATCGCGGGCTACGTCGCCGGGCTGACCCCGGTCGCGCTCCGCACCGACACCGCGGTGACCAACCACGGGTACGTCGAGGGCCGCGTCACGTCGTTCCAGGCCGTGCTGCAGGCCGGTACCGCCGTCCTGGTGGACCGGCTCGGCGTGCCCCAGGTGCGCTGCTACTGCAGCAACCCCCTGGCCCCGCCCGCCGACCCGGGCGCGGCGACCACCTACTCGGGCAGGGCGTGGCCGGGCCTCTCGGCCGACCGGGTCAACGTCGTCGCACCGGCGCAGGCGCCGGTCGACCGGTTCACCATCGTGACCCCGGCGGACGGAGCGCTCGACCGACCGGCCGGCTCCGACGGCGAGGAGGACACGGACTCCGGCGACGGGGACGGCGACGGTCCTGGTGTCGGGGACGGCGACGGGGACGGTCCTGGTGTCGGGGACGGCGACGGGGACGGTCCTGGTGACGGGGACGGTTCTGGCGTCGGGGACGGTTCTGGCGTCGGGGACGGTTCTGGCGTCGGGGACGGTGACGGCAACGGTCCTGGTAGCGGCGGTCCTGGCGATGGCGACAGCGATGGCGGCGACGGTGCCGGCACTGATCCGGACGACGGCGATGGCGACGGAACTGATCCTGACGACGGCGGTGGCACCGATCCCGGCGACGGTGGTGGAACCGATCCTGATGACGGCACCGACCCCGACGACGGTGGTGGAACCGATCCTGATGACGGCACCGACCCCGGCGACGGCGGCGGCACCGACCCCGGTGACGGGACTGATCCCGGTGACGGCACCGATCCCGACGACGGTGGCGGTACCGATCCCGACGACGGGGAGCCCGCCTACGTCGCCTGCGTGGTGAGCGTGGGAGTCACCCAGACCGCCACGACGGTGACGGGTACCTCCGCCAACGACACGATCGACTGCACGAACGCGACCGGCGGCAAGACGATCACCGGTGGGGACGGCAACGACACCATCACCGGCACGGTCTACGACGACGACATCAGCGGGGGCGCCGGCAACGACACGCTCACCGGTGGCCCGGGGCTGGACACGATCGACCCCGGCGAGGGCGAGGACACCGTGACCCCGTCCGACCAGACTCCCAACCCGTTCTCCGGAGCTCCCGCCGCGGCGGCGCGCATCGCGGCTCCGGCTGCGGTCGAGGCTCCGGCGGACGCTCCGGTCGACGTCCCCGTCGACGCGGTCGACGAGGCTCCGGTCACGGCCGACGCCCCGGCTCCGGCCGGTGCCCCGTTAGAGGTTCCCGTCGACGCAGCCGACGATGCCCCGGTCGACGCGCCGGCTGATGTCCCGGTCGACGCTCCGGAGCCGGTCGAGCCGGTCGAGCCGGTCGAGCCGGTCGAGCCGGTCGAGCCGGTGGTCGAGGACGAGGACGACGCGGCCCTCCCGGTCGAGGACGAGACGACGGCTCCGTCCGAGGCCGAGACGGTCCTCCCCGACGAGGACCAGGAGAGCACTCCCGACGAGGACCAGGAGGGCACTTCCGACGGGAACGAGGAGAGCACGTCCGACGAGGACCCGGCCAGCACCCCTGACGAGGACGAGGCGCCGGCGTCTCCCGATGAGGAGGAGGTCCTCACCTCCGACTAGGACCTCGAACCGGTCCACGACCGGCGAACCGGTCCGGACGCGCACGACGGCCCCGCCCTCCGCACCGGAGGGCGGGGCCACTGCGCTGCGCCCGTGCGGACCCGCGGTGGCGAGCCCGTCGGGGTTCGACTGCTCCGGATGGCCGTATGGGACGCACCACTCGTCGCACCGCCGGGGGAGCGCCTGTGCGGACGGCCTCTCCGGCGCCGCTCCCGGTGGATCCTCGCCTATCCTCGGCGCCGCCCCGGAGCGCGTTCCGGGGATCGTCGGCGGCATCGGTCGGAGCGGATCCCGCCCCGACCACGGCAGCGAGGCTGGGGTGCGTGACGGGTCCGGGCGGTGAGGGCGGGTCCGCTCCGACCCTGCGCCGGCTCATCCGCTCGCGCATGGTGGAGCGCGGGTGGTCCTACGCCGATCTGGAGCGGGAGTCCGGCGGGGCGTTGAGCCGCGGCCGGTGGCAGCAGCTGGGCTCCGCGGACGCGCAGCCGACGTTCCCCCACCCGGACTCGTTGGCGATCATCGCGCGCGTGCTCCAGATCGACGTGACGTCGGTCGTCCTCGCCGCGGCCCGGGCGGTCGGCCTGCCCGTGCACGCGCAGAGCAGCGCCTTCGCGAACCTGCTGCCCGCGGGCACGGATCGCCTCCCCGCGCCCCTGCGCGACGCCATCCTGGGACTCATCCGCGCGGCGGTCGACGGCACGGCGGCGGAGCCCGCCGGCCCCGGGGCCGGCGGCACGACCGTGGAGTGGTCGAAGGCGTCCGCGCCGTCCCGGCGGGCCCCGGACGGCCCAGCCGACTACGAGGAAGCTGACCTGTAGTCACGGCCGCCGGGCGCGGCCCACTCGATCCGGTCCTGTTCGGCAGGGAGTGCAACGTCCGGACCGTCCGGAGCGGTACAGACTCCGTACGGCTCTCGCCCGGTCACCGCACGGTGGTCGGACCCGTCGCAGGGTGCTGCCCGTCGCGCAGGTGCGGCGACCCGGTTCCCCGCGCACCTCGATCCGGGAGGAACTGCGCGGTGCCACCACGGCGTCCGGTCACTGCTCTCCCCGGCGCGAGCGCCGCCGGTCCCACGACCAGCGCCGACGTCGAGACGCTCATCGCCGGTCTGGAGGGTGCGCTCGACGTCGTGTTCACCCCGATGCCGGACGTGGTCGCCCGGCTGGACACCCGCGGCCCGGTGGGGGTGCTGCACCTCGACTCCGACAGCCCGCCGGAGGACCACCGCTGGGCCCTGTGGGAGGCGCTCCGGTTCCTCGCCCTGGGTCCGGGGGCGACCGAGGCCGCCGTCCCCGCGCCGCGGCTGCGGCTGGTCCGGGACACCGGACCCCGGGCGTGACGATCAGCGGGCGCTCCAGCCGGTCCACCGCTGCGGTGTCACGACGAGCACCGCTCCGTCCGGCGGCTCGGCCGCGTAGGGCGGGTACTTCGCGACCAGCGCGGCCAGGGCCCGGGCGCGCAGGTCGCCGTCGTCGTGCACCGCGGCGGTGCCGTCGATCCGCACCCACCACAGCGCCGCCCAGTCGTCGGCGTAGTGGTCGACGACCACCCCGACGCGGGGGTCGCGCGCCACGTCGGCGAGCCGGGCGAGCCGCGTCGACGCCTTGGGCTTCACCGTGTCGACCGCCGAGCACACCAGGCCGTCGACCAGCGCGAACGTGATCGGCACCAGCCGCGGGGTGCCGTCGGTGCGCAGCGTCGCCAGCCGCGCGGCGCGGGCGGTGGCCACCCGCGCGCGCTGCTCGTCCGGATCGAGGGCGGGCACGCACCCATCATCCCCGTCCGCGGCCGGGGTGCGCAGGAGACGATGAGCAGTGCCGCCTGATATCAGTCTTGACTGATATCAGTGGTGGCTGCACACTGGGTCGGTGCACGCGTTCGACGTCCTGGGTGACCCCGTCCGCCGGCGGATCCTCGAGCTGCTCGCCGACGGCGAGCAGCCGGCCGGCCGGATCAGCGCGGTCGTGCAGCAGGAGTTCGGCATCTCCCAGCCGGGGGTGTCGCAGCACCTGCGGGTGCTGCGGGAGAACGGGTTCGCGCGGGTCCGCCCCGAGGGCGCCCGTCGGCTCTACGCCCTGGAACCCGCCCCGCTGCAGGACGTCGACCGGTGGCTCGACCGGTTCCGCAGCGCCTGGGAGCAGCACCTCGACGCGCTGGCCACGGAGCTCGCCCGCGGCCGGCGGGCGCGGCGCCGGCACGACGACCCGTCCACGTCGCCGGGCGCAGCCCCGACGACCGACCCCGAGGAGACGACGTGAAGGACGTTCTGGAGGAGCTGGCCGCGACCGCCCGCGAGGTGGCCCGGCGCGGCGGCGGTGACGACGAGCTGATCGCGGTCACCGTGCGGCGCGAGTACCCCGCGGAGGTGGAGGACGTGTGGGAGGCCGTCACCGACCCGGAGCGGCTGGCTCGCTGGTTCGGGGCGGTCAGCGGCGACCTGCGGCAGGGCGGCGCGTTCCGCGTCGAGGGCAACGCCGAGGGCGAGATCCGGGAGTGCGTGCCGCCGTCGGCGCTCACCCTGACGTGGGGCGGCCCGGTCAGCGTCGTCCGCGTGCGGCTGTCGGACGCCGGGGGGAGCGCCGTCCTCGAGCTCGAGCACACCGTGCCGGCCGCGTTCGCCGGCAGCGGCGCCGGCGCGCTGTACGTCGGCCCCGGCTGGGACACCGCCCTGCTGGGCCTGGCGCTGTGGCTGCGCGGCGAGCTGGTCGACGACCCCGCGGTGTGGGAGGCCTCGCCCGAGGTCCGGGCGGTGAACGCCGCCTCGATCGACGCCTGGGTAGCGACGGTCACCGCATCGGGCACCGCCACCGACGACGAGCTGGCCGCAGCGACCGCGGCCGCCCGCGCGCAGTTCACCCCGGACGCCGACCCGGGCCCGACGCTGGGGTGAGGGCGACGCGGGGGTTCGGGGCAGGGACGCCGGGTACGTCGAGGGCTCCTGACGATCCGACGGAGGCGGCCTCGATGGCACGGTACGAACGCGCGGCGGACGTCGACCCGGACGGGGAGCCCTCGGCGCAGTGGGGGTGGCACGGGACGTTCCCGCTCGGGCTGCGGATCGCCGGACTCCTGACGGTGGTCTCCCTGGTCGCCATGATGTGGCCCCGCGACCAGGCGCTCGGTCAGACGCACCTCTTCTGGTTGGCCCTCCCGGCCCTGCTGATCCTGGTCGGGGTCCTGCGGCGCCGCGGGGGGCGTCGCAGGTGACGGCGGTCCTGCGGATCAGCCGGACGCGGCGTCGGGATCCAGCAGGAACGGGCCGACCGAGGCGGCGAGCTCGGCGGGTCGGCGGGTGGGGCAGCTGCCGGACCGCGTGCGGCGTCATCCTCCCGAGGACTCGCGCACCGCGAGGTCCCAGCTGCACGGGATCTCCTCCTCACCGCGGTCACCGGGTCGCTCGCCGGCGACCAGGGCGAGCAGGCGGTCGACCGAGGTGCGGGCGATCGCGTCCTTGTCGGGCCGGACCGTGGTGAGCGACGGGGTGGCGTAGGCGGCCACGGCGATGTCGTCCCACCCGACGACCGCGACGTCGTCGGGCACGCGCAGCCCGGCGTCGTGCACGGCGCGCACCGCGGCGAGCGCGAGCACGTCGTTGAAGCAGAACAGCCCGTCCACCGGCACCCCGCTGCGCAGCAGGGCGGTGACGGCGGCGTGCCCGGAGGCGTGGCCCCAGCTCCCCGTGTCGACCTCCAGCTCGGGTGCTGCCGGCAGCCCGGCGTCGGCGAGGGCGAGGCGGTAGCCCTGCAGGCGGCGGGACGCGGGACCGAGGTTCTCCGTCGCGTCGGCGCCCACGGCCGCGACGCGCCGCCGCCCGCGGTCCAGGAGGTGGGCCGTGGCGCACCGGGCGGCGGCCACGTTGTCGATGCTGACGTGCAGCAGGCCGGTGCCCTCGCCCACCCGCTCGCCGAGCAGCACGGTGGGGATCTGCAGGGCCTGGGCCGCGAGGTCGCCGGCGGTGATGCTCATGGGGCTCAGCAGCAGGCCGTCGATGACGCCCGTGTGGTAGCCGTCGAGCACCAGGGCCTCGCGCTCCCGGCTGCCGCCCGTCTGGTCGACCAGCAGGGTCACGTCGCGCTCGCCCGCCGCGCGCTGCACGAGGTCGGCGAGCTCGGCGAAGTAGGGCGCGGCGATGTCCGGCACCGCCAGGGCGATGATCCCGGTCCTGCCCCGGCGCAGCGAACGGGCGGTCGCGTTGGGGCGGTACTTCAGCTCCTCGATCGCCGACAGCACGCGCTGACGGGTGTCGGGGGCGACGTGCACGTAGTCGCGCACCACGTTCGACACGGTGCGCGTCGACACCCCGGCCAGTGCGGCCACGTCCCGCATGCTCACTGCCACCCGACGCGTCCCCCTCCTGGTCGACGACCCCTGAGGCTAGCCGCTGCACCGCGCGGAGCGGAGGGTGCTGCACCGGCGACTACAGCTCCGCGACCGCGAGCAGCGCCCGCGCCAGCGCGACGGCGGCGGCGTCACCGGTGCCCGCGGTGCGGAGCCGGAACGTCGTGATCGTCACCGCGCCCGAGCTCCACGGGACGGTGACCGTGGTGCTGGCGCGGTGCTGCAGCCAGCCCGCGAACACCGCGGAGTGCAGGTGGGCCGGTCGCAGCGGGGCGGGGAGGAAGTCGATGACCAGATCGCCCAGGACGTGCTCGTAGGCCAGGTCGAGCAGCGGGCCGCCGGGCAGCGCGGCGAGCGGGCCGGAGCGCCGGACCCAGTCGAAGCGCGGCACCCAGTCCCCGTCGCCCTCGCGGGGGGACAGGCGGGCCAGCAGCGGCGGCGCGAACGCGCCGCCGAGCGCGTCGCGGTCCTCCGCGACCAGCAGCACGCGCCCGCCCCGCCGGGCGTGGGCCTGCGCATCCGCGTCGAAGCAGCGGGTGACCAGCAGCGGGGCGGTGCCGTCCACCGGCACCCCGAGCTCGGTCAGCCAGGCGGCGAGGACGGGGTCGGCCGCCTGCACCCGCGTCGCGGTCGGCGCGGTGGGGTGCAGCACCGCGATGTCGGCGACGTCGCGGGCCAGCAGCCCGGCGCCGGCGTGCAGCTCGGCCGCGACCGGCGCCACCCGCACCTCGTCGGGCAGCCGGACGGACAGGGACAGGGTCGTGCGCCGCCCCGCCGGGACGGTCCGGGTCTGCGCGGGGGCTCCCGGCACCGAGACCGTCACCGTCCACTCCCCGGCCGGCGGCCCGCCCGACCGCGGCGGCACCACGTCGACGGTGAGCGCGACCTCCGCCCCCGGGTGGCCGGCGTACCGCGCCGGCCGCAGCACCACGGCCGCGGGCCCGTTGACCAGCGCGAGCTCGTCGACGAAGGGGCGCGGGCGGCGGTCGGTGTCGAACAGGCCGTTGGCCTCCCACTGCACGTCGCTGAGCTGGGTGAGCACGTACCCGGCGATCTCCGGCCGCCGCCGCAGCGATCCGATCTGGTACCGGATGGCCATCGACTGCTGCCGCTGCGTGGCGGCCACGAACTCCTCCCAGGAGCCGAAGACGTCGGCCAGGCCGAGCCCGGTGAACCGGTCGACGACACCGGAGGCGTGGGCGGCGCCGAACGCCCACTCCGCGCCGGCCTCCGCCCACCAGGGCTCGACGCCGCCGGGGTCGAGGACCCCGGTGACGTCCGGCAGGCCCCAGTTGCCGAACTCCGAGGCCACCAGCGGCTCCCGCCCGGTGCGCTCGGCGTCGCCGTGGGGGCTGAACGTCCACGCGGGGCGGCCGGCCAGCTCGTCCACCCACGCGTCCCAGTCGGCGCGCCGCTCGGGCATGCCGCGGTAGGCGTGGAAGTCGTCGAGGTCGGAGCGCACGTGGAAGTTCGACTCGCAGGCCGAGTTGTCGACGACGAGCGCGTCCGGGGCCAGCTCCTTGGCGCGCTGCTGGGTGCGCGCCAGCCAGGCCCGCTGGTCGGCGTCGCGCATGTCGAGCCCCCAGGACTCGTTGACCACCGACCAGGTGACGATCGAGGGGTGGTGCCCGTCGAGGTCGATCATCTCCTCGAGCAGCGACTCCGCGGCGGCGGCCGCGCGCGGGGTGAAGCGCTGCCAGCTGGGCAGCTCGGCCCACACGAGCAGACCCATCCGGTCGGCGAGGTCGAAGTACACCGGGTCCGGGCGCTTGATGTGGCAGCGCAGCATCGTGAAGCCGAGGCGCCGCACGGCGGCGAAGAGCGCCTCCAGCTCGGCGACGTCGGCGGTGCGGGACGCGCTGCCCGGGTGGAAGTCCTGGTCGAGGACCCCGCGCAGCTCGATCGGCTCGCCGTTGAGCAGCACCTCCCCGTCCCGCGTCGTCACGGTGCGCAGGCCGGTCGTCACCACGACGGCGTCGACGGGGACGTCGTGGTCGCGCAGCTCGACGTGCACGTCGTAGAGGTGGGGGGCGTCGGGGGACCACAGCCGCGGCGCCGGGACGACAGCGGTCAGGTCGGTCCCCCCCGCCGCCCGCGCCACCACCGGGCCGTCGCCCGCGGGGGTGCGCTCGCGCACCGTCACGACCACCTGCTCGGCCGCGCCGGCCGGCCCGGCGAGGACGGTCGACACCCGGACCCGGCCGGTCGGGGCGTCCGCGCGGACCCGGGCGCTCGCCAGGTGCCGCCGGGGCCGGTGCTCGAGCGCCACGGGCTGCCAGATGCCCGCGCCGCTGCCGTACCAGGTCTGCTTGCCGTGCGGCACCTCCTGCAGGCCCGGAGCGCCGGGGTCGGCGGGCAGCAGCGGCGGGTAGGAGACGACCACCTCGAGCCGCTCGTCCGCCCCGGTGAGCAGGTCGCGGGGGACGACCACCTCGAACGGGGTCCACCCGCCCTCGTGGCCGCCGATCGGCCGGCCGTTGACCAGCACCTCCGCCGCGTGGTTGACCGCGCCGAAGCGCAGGAGCACCACCCCGTCGTGCGGCCACTCCGCCGGGACGCGGAACGCGCGCGAGTAGCGCACGGTGCCGTGAGCGGTCGCGCAGCCGGGCACCTGCAGCGTCCACGCCCCCGGCACCTCGACCTCCTCCGGCGCCGTCCGCGGGACGCCCGGGACGTCGAGCAGCTCGAACCTCCACGAGCCGTCCAGCGGCACCGGTGATCGGCGTGAGAAGGCCATGGCGGTCTCCAGAGGTCGGGGAGCGGGGGCAGCGCACCGCCCGGGCCGCCGGGCGCCCGCGCGAGGGCGGGTGTCCGGCGACCCGGGCGGCGTGGGGCGGGGTCAGCGCATCAGCCCTGCGCGAGGATCGAGTTGATCTGGCGGTCCGCCTCGGCCAGCGCCTCGTCCACCGAGCGGCCCTGGAACCAGATCGAGTCGATGTTGGCGACGAGGGCGTCCTGCACGGCGGGCCAGTCGTCGATCTTGGGCACCTGCCGGGCCACCTCGGTGCCCGTCCGGACGTAGTTCGCCCGCTGCGGCGCCTGCTGGTACTCCGGGCTCTCGAGCACCGACGTGCGCGCGGCGAGGTGACCGGTGTTCACGGCCCAGTCCTGGGAGTTCGCGTAGAGGTAGTTCGCGTACTCCAGCGCGGCGCGGTAGCGCACCGGGTCGGCCTCGCGCTTGCGCGGGAGGGCCCAGGTGTGGGTGTCGGCCCACATGGCGGGCTCGCCGTAGAGCGTGGGGAAGTCGGAGACGCGGTACTCGAACTGCGCGTCCTCGCTGTACTGGTCGACCACCCAGGTGCCGTTGAGCAGCATGGCGGTGGTCCCCGACAGGAAGGCCGCCTCGGCCGCATCGTAGGTCTGGGCGGGGTCGGCGAAGCCGCCGTCGAACACCCGGCCCATGAAGTCCAGCGCCGTGCGGGCCTCGGGGGAGTCCACGGTGGCCGCGGTGCGGTCGGCGTTGAGCACGTCGCCGCCCTGCTGCTGCACGAGGCTGCGCCACATGTGCACGCCGAACCCCTCGTTCACCCGCCCGGTGCCGAAGTAGTTCACCCCGGTCCGGTCCTTCATCTGCTGGGCGTGGGCGAGGAACTCCTCGGGCGAGGTGGGCAGCACCGGAGCGCCCTGCGGGTCGACCAGGCCGGCCTGGCGGAACAGGTCGACGTTGAGGTGGACGAGCCCGCCGTGCACGTCGAACGGGAGGGCGTAGAGCCGGTCCTCGAAGGTGGCGCCCTCGCGGGCGACGGCGACGGCGTCCTCGATCTCCGTGCCGGTCGCGGCCAGCTCCTGGTCCAGGGGCAGCAGCAGGTTCCGGCGGGCGTAGTCGGTGATCCGCGAGGCGTGCACCAGCGCGACGTCGGGCGGGTTGCCGCCCGCGTAGGCGGCGTTGAGGGTGTCGTAGTAGGTGTCGGACTCACCACCGCCCAGCCGCTCGACCGTGATCCCCTTGCCGTTCTCCGCGTTGAACGCGTTGGTGAGGATCTCGAACGTCTCGCACTCGTCGGTCGCCTGCGTCACGTCGGTGACGCCGGCGGTCTCCGTCGCGCACTCGCCGAAGGGCCGGGACACCGAGATGGTGGTGCCCTGCAGCTGCTCGGGGGTGACCGCGGAGAGCCCGGCGGCCTCCCCGCCGGACCCTCCACCCCCTCCGGTGCCGCCGCCGGCGCACGAGGCGACCAGGCCGATGGCGGCCACGGGGGCCAGGACGCGGATGAGTACCCCGCGGGGGGAGGTGGTGGTCATGGGGACTCCAGGGTGGGCGGTGGCGGGACGGGGATCGTGGGTCACTTCTCGCCGCTCCCGAGCGTGATGCCGCGGATGAGCTGGCGCTGGAACAGCAGGAACAGGACGATCAGGGGCAGGCTGCCGACGAGGCCGCGGGCCATCAGCGACCCCACCTCGCCGGACCCGCCGAACGTGGACTGCAGCGACGCCAGCCCGGTCGTGACGGTGAACATCTCGCGCTCGGTCGACACGACCAGCGGCCAGAGGAAGTCGTTCCAGGTCAGGACGAACGTGAAGATCGCCAATGACGCCATCGCCGGTCGCGCCAGCGGCACCATGATCGACCAGAAGGTCCGCCAGCGGCCGGCACCGTCGAGGACGGCGGCCTCCTCGTACTCGCTCGGCACCCGCGCGAAGAACTGCGTCATGATGAAGACCCCGAGCGGGAACGCGATCCGCGGCAGGTACAGCGCCTGGTGGGTGTTGAGCTGGCCCACCTCGGAGAACATGAGGAACAGCGGGATGAACAGCGCCTCCTTGGGCACCATCAGCCCGGCGATCACCAGGACGAACAGCAGGCCGCGGCCGGTGAACCGGATCTTGGCGAAGGCGTAGCCGGCCATGGCGCAGAACAGCACCGTGAGGACCGTCGTCACCACCGTCACGAGCAGGCTGTTGAAGAACCAGCGCGGCATCTCCCCGACCCGGAACACGTCGGCGAAGTTCTGCCCCGTGAACCCCGCCGGGAGCAGCCCGACGGTCTCCCGCTGCAGGGTCGAGTTCGGGGTCAGCGCCATGGACAGCATCCACAGCACCGGCACCAGCCAGAGCAGGGCCGCTGCGGTCATGGCCGCGTGGTACGCCCCGGTGCGGACCCGCCCGCCGCCGGTCCTGGTGGACGCCATCACGCCTCCCGCGAGACGAGCCGGAACTGGATCGCCGACACGACGGCCATGACGACGAAGAGGAACAGCGAGACCGCGGCGGCGTAGCCGAGCTGCAGGTCGCGGAAGCCCGCCTCGTAGATGTGCTGGATCACCACGCGCGTCGCGTCCCCCGGACCCCCGCGGGTCATGATGTAGACCTGCCCGAAGACCTGGAACGACGCGATGAGCTGGGTGACCGCGACCAGGACGGTCACCTGGGTCAGCCCGGGTGCGGTGACGTGGCGGAACCGCTGCCACCGCCCGGCGCCGTCGAGGGCGGCGGCCTCGTACAGGTGCGGGTCGATGTCCTGCAGCCCGGCGAGGAACAGCACCAGGTTGAAGCCGACCGTCCACCACACGGTCGTCAGGACGATCGCCCACAGCGCGAGGTCGGCGTTGCTCAGGAAGTTGATCGGCGGCAGACCGAACGCGCCCAGGGCGCCCGCGATCAGCCCGCGGTCCGGGTTCAGCAGGAAGGTCCAGATCAGCGTGACCGCGGAGATCGGCAGGACGTAGGGCAGGAAGAACGCGGCCTGGTACCAGCGCGCGCCGCGCCCGCCGCCGTGCAGCGCCAGGGCCATCGCCAGACCCAGCCCCACGAGGACGGGGGTCGAGATCGCGGTGAACTCGACGGTGTGGCGCACCGACGTCCAGAACGCGGGGTCGTTCCACGACCCGGTGGGCGAGGGGTGGATGCCGAGCAGGGCGACCAGCAGCAGCACCGCGGCGCCCGCGCCGACGAGGGTGCGCCGCCGGGCACCGCGGCGCGCGGCCCGCACGAGGACGGCCGCCGTGCCGACCAGCAGCACCAGTCGCAGCGGGGCGAGGTGGCCGACGTCCCACGTCATGTCGGTGCCCCAGAGCATGCGGCGGTAGTTGTCCAGGCCGATCGGCTCGCGCGTGTACCCGAGCAGGTCCCAGTCGTAGAAGCTCATCTGCAGCGCCTGGCCGACCGGCCAGATCACGAAGGCCACGTAGACCAGCAGGAACGGCGCGAGGAAGGCGAGCCCGGTGAGCAGCCCGCTGCGTCCGGCGCGACGGCGCGTCCGCCGGGCGGGCGCCTCGGAACGCACCCCGGAACCCCTCGGAACCACTGCGGTCCGGGTCATCGCGCCCTCTTTTCCACGTGGCAAATCTGCCGGGCGCATAGTGACCAGGCACACCCGGCCGTGTCAACCGGGGGCGCAGGAGGCCTGGTGCGTCAGACGCCCGTGGAGGCGAGCAGGGCGTCGAGCCCGCGCCGGACGCCGTTCTGACGCAGGTCCCGCAGGACGGCGGCGTACGCGCCGGTGAAGCGCGGGTCGTCGTCGAGACCGGCGAACAGCGGGTTGCCGTGGACCAGGGCCAGCGGGTCGGTGCGGTCCCGCGCCCGCGCGCGCAGCTCGTCCGCGCGGACGTCCACGAGCTCGAGGGGGCGGCCGTCCTCGTCGCGGCCCCGCTCGACGACGAGGGCCCAGCAGGCCACGATCGCGGCCACCGCGCGCACGTCCCGGCCGTCCCGCAGGAGCTGCCGGGCCACCGGCAGCACGAAGGTCGACAGCATCGTCGAGGACTGGTCGCGCAGCCGGGCCACGGTGTCGGGCATCTGCCGGTTCGCCATGCGGCGGACGACCGTGGCGCAGTACTCGGTCAGGTCCACACCGGGCACGGCCCCGACGGCGGGGACGCCCTCGTGCCGGAGGTAGTGCTCGAGCAGGCCGCGGACCGTGGGGTCGGCGCAGGCCTGCCAGGCGAACTCGTGGCCCAGCAGCGCGCCCGGGTGGGCGATGGCCTGGTGGCCCGCGTTCAGCAGCCGCAGCTTCATCAGCTCGAAGGGCGCCACGTCGTCGACCACCTGCACGCCGACCGCCTCCCAGGCCGGCCGCCCGGCCGCGAAACGGTCCTCCACGACCCACTGGATGAACTCCTCGCACGGCACCGGCACCTCGTCGCGCAGCCCGGTGAGCGCCTCCGCTGCGGCGATCTCGGCCTCGCTCGTGCGCGGCGTGATCCGGTCCACCATGGTGTTCGGGAACGCGACCTCCGCCCCGATCCAGTCGGCGAGCCCGGGGTCGACCGTCGCGGCGTGGGCGAGCAGCACGGTCCGCGCGAGGTCGCCGTTGCCGACGATGTTGTCGCACGAGACCACGGTGAACGGCCCGGCGCCCGCGGCCCGGCGGCGCCGCAGGGCCTCGGTGAGGTGGCCGAAGGCGGTGACGGGTGCGCCGGGACGGGCCCGGTCGGCCCGCAGCCCCGGGTCGTCGAGGTCGACCGTGCCCGTGGCCGGGTCGTGGTGGTACCCGCGCTCGGTGATCGTGAGGGAGACGATGCGCGTGCGGGAGTCGGCGAGGGCGCGCAGGACGGGCTCCGTCCCGTCCGCCGTCCACAGGTTGTCGACGATCGAGCCGACGATCCGGGCCCGCGTGCCGTCCTCGCCGCGCTGCAGGACGGTGTAGAGCCGGTCCTGGCGGGCCAGGGCCCGGGCCAGGTGCTCGTCGTGCGGGAGCAGGTGCACCCCGACCAGGCCGAACTCCCGCGCCGCCGGGTCGGAGGCGAGGAGGCTGTCGAGGTAGACCGCCTGGTGGGCGCGGTGGAAGTTGCCCGGACCGATGTGCACGATGCCGGGCTGCACCGCGGCCCGGTCGTACCCGGGGAGCACGGTCCCCCGGGTCGCCGAGGACACCGTCGCCGCGCGGAGCTGCATAGCGATCCCTCCACCGGTGCGGGCACCGGCACGTCCGGGGGTGGGTTGCGGCCGGGTCCGGGGCGGGAGGCGCGCCGGGCGCGAGCGGGCCGCAGAGGTGGCGGGCCCGGAGTGTGCCAGACGCGGTCCCTCCCCGCCCGGATCCGCGGATCAGGACCCGGTCGCCAGCACGAGGCCGATCACGAGCAGGACGGTCAGGACCAGGGCCGCGCCGAGGCGGGCGCTGCGGGTGCCCGACCAGGCCCGGCCGGTGCGGGGGTCCGTGATCCGGTCGATCAGCGGGTGCGGGAGGACCAGCGCGACCAGGCCGATCGCGGCGGTGCCGGCGAGGAGCACCCCTCCGGCGGCGAGGTCGGACGCCACCGGCACCTGCGCCAGCAGTGCGCCGAACCCGGCCGCGACGAGCGCGGTCAGGGCGAGGCCCGCCAGCCAGCGCAGCCGGCGCCGCCGGCGCACCTGCGGCGGCAGGTCGGGCGCCCAGCGCCGCGCGTACTCGCGGGGCGGGCCGAACGCCTCGCGCGCCGGCTCCCCGGTCGCATCGACGTGGGCCTCCACCTCGGCCAGGACCTCGCCCACGCGCCGCCCGTCCAGCCCGGTGCGCACCAGGTGGACGGTGAGCTCCGCGACGTAGTCGCGGGTGGCGCGGTCCTGGCCGGTGCTGCCGGCCGCCCTCGTCTCGGACATCAGGGTGATCCCTCCTGGTCGGTGATGATCGCGGTCGCGCGAGCTGTCCACGTGCGCCAGGCCGCGGAGCGCTCGCGCAGCTCCCGCGTCCCGTCGGGCGTGATCCGGACGACCTTCCGCCCCGGCCCCCCGACGCCGGGCGCCCACTCGCTCGCGACGAGCCCCTGCTCCTCCAGCCGGCCCAGGACGGGGTAGAGCGTGCCGCCCTTGACCGTCCCGAGACCGCCCGCGTCGAGGTGGCGGGCCACCTCGTAGCCGTGGGTGGGGCCGTGGCGGGCGACGAGCGCCAGCACGGCGAGCTCCAGGGCGGCCCGGGTCCACGAGCTGGGCCACTCCGAGCCGGTGCGGTCCTCCTCGAGCGCGGTCATGCCGCAATAGTACGGCTATCTAGTCAGCGAGGCGATCTACTGTGCCGACCGGCCCGTCGGGATCCAGCAGGAACGGCCCGATCGCGGTGGCGAGGTCGGCGGGGTGGGTGATCGGGACCATGTGCGCGCCCGCCGGGAGGGTGGCGACGCGCCCGCACGGTGCGACGGCGGCCAGGGCGGCGGTCCAGTCGGCGGGCGCGATCCGGTCGTGGCGACCGCGCACGACCAGCACGGGGCACCGCACGAGCCGCAGCGCGCGGTCGATGCGGTGGCGGCGCGCCGCGTCCATGGCCCGCGCCATCCGCGCCGGGCCCGTCCACCCGTAGTCGCGCACCAGCAGCGGGACCTGGTGGGGGCGCTCCCACCCGGCGGTGCGCAGCCAGCGGCCGACCAGGCGGGGCCAGCCGCCCGCCCGCGGGTCCGTGGTGGGCCCGATCAGCACCAGGCCGGCCACCCGGTCCGGCCCGCGCACCGCGGCCTCCGCGACGATCTGGCAGCTGGCCGAGTGCCCGACCAGCACGGCCCGCCCCACGTCGAGGTCGTCGAGCCGCCCGAGCAGGCGGTCGGCGAGGGCGGCGGGGGCGAGCGCCGCGCCGTCCGGACCGGGAGCCCCGTAGCCCGGCAGGGCGACGGTGGTGGAGGCCGTGACCGGCTGGAGCCGCCGGAGCGCGCGTCCCGGCACCTGGACCGACAACCCCAGCCCCGGCACGGCGACGACGGCCGGGCGGCCGGGGTCGACGGGTCCGGCCAGCCGCAGGACCTCCGCCGGTCGAGCGGCGGGCGGGACGTCCCGGCCGCCGGGGGCCGGGTGCGGGATCGCTGCCACCCGCGGAACCTAGCCACTCCCGTCCCGGGCCGCGCCGGCCCACCCCGGGAGGACGCGCCGCGGACGACCGGGGACCACCGCGGGGTGCGATCGGTGGGCGGGACGGGCGCCGGCCGGCCTGCGCCTCCGCGACGGTCAGCCCTCCGCGGCGGGCACCGGGATGGTGAGCAGCGCGGCGCCGCGCAGGTCCAGCAGCAGCCGCCCCTCCTGGGAGGCGAAGCGCAGCACCACCTCCGTGCAGGACGGGCACCGCAGGACCAGGGCCGGCGCGTCGGCGTAGAGGTGGTGGGCGCCGAGGGCCTCGGTCGTGCCGCAGGAGGCGCAGCGGGAGCGCGCCGCCGTCAGGTCCGCCGAGAACAGCTCGGCGAGCGCCCCGCCGGCGGCGTTGCCGTCCAGGCGGCGGGAGGAGGTGGTGTCGGGGGCGTCGGGGACGTCGGTCATGAGGGGTCTCCAGAGTCGCCGAAGCGTTCGATCCTGATCGAGGACGGGTCGTGGCCGGCGTCGACGAGCAGGGTGCCCATCGACTCGGCGAACACCGTGGGGCCGCAGACGAAGATCCTCGGCCGCTCGGCCGGCGGGATCGTGCGGCGGGCGAGCATAGCGGCGTCGATGCGGCCGGTCTCGCCGGTCCAGCCGGGTGGCGGCGTGCGGGTGAGCGTCACCGTGGTGGCGTCGCCGAGGACGTCGCGGCCGACGAGGTCGTCCTCGGTGCGCGAGGAGTACAGCAGCTGCATCCGCGTCGCGCTCCCCTGCCGGCGGTGGTGGTCGAGCATGGCGACGAACGGGGCGGCGCCCGACCCGCCGGCGACCAGCTGCACCGGCCGGCGGGCCTCCTCCTCGTCGGCCCGGTCCGCGGCCGCGGACCAGACGAACCAGCCCCCGATCGGCCCGCGCAGCTCGAAGACGTCGTCGGCCCGCACCTCGTCGGTGAGGTACGGCGACACCTCGCCGCCGTCGAGCCGCTCGACGAGCAGGTGCAGCTCGGGCACGTCCGGGGGCGAGGCCAGGGAGTAGCTGCGCTCGGCGACGTAGCCGTCCTCGCCGGTCAGCCGGATGTCGACGTGCTGGCCGGGCAGGTGCCCCGGCCATCCGTCGACGTCCAGGACGAGCCGGTGCACCCGGTGGGTCTCCGGCCGGTTGTCGACGACCCGGGCGCGTCGCCAGGTCAGTCGCCGCTGTACCGCTGCTCGCGCCACGGGTCTCCGTAGGTGTGGTAGCCGAAGGTCTCCCAGAAGCCGGGCTCGTCGTGGTGGCGCAGGGTGAGCCGGCGCAGCCACTTGGCGCTCTTCCAGAAGTACAGGTGCGGCACGAGCAGCCGGACGGGACCGCCGTGCTCCGGGGTCAGGGGCTCGCCGGCGTAGGTGTCGACGACCCACGCCCGCCCGCCCGTCACGTCCTCCAGCGGCAGGTTCGTCGTGTAGCCGCCGTCGGACCCGGCCAACAGGTGCGTGGCCGTGGTCGGGAGGTCCGCGAGCAGCGTGTCGACGGCGACGCCCTCCCACCGCGTCCCGAACTTGGACCACTTGGTCACGCAGTGGATGTCGACCTCGACCGCCTCGCGGGGCAGCGCCCGGTACTCCTCCCAGCTCCACGTCCGCAGGGCGTCGGCGCCCTCCTGCACCTCCAGGCTCCACCGGTCGAGCGGGGTCCGCGGGGTCGGTCCGACCGACAGCACCGGGAACCCGTCGCCGACGTCGTACTGGCCGGGTGGCAGGCGGTCGTCGTGCGGGCGGGACCTCCCCCGCCCGAAGCCGCGGGACAGCATCGCCATGGCATCTCCTCTCGCGTGGTTCCTGCGTCAGTCGGTGGTCGTGCCCGCGCGGTCGCCGAGGCGGGCCGCCTCCAGCACCGCGTCGGCGAACACGCCGGGCGCCTCCTGGGGGAGGTTGTGCCCGGCGCGGGGCACCTGGTGGTGCACCCGGGGGCCGGTGAAGCGGTGCGCCGACGGGCTGCCGTCGGTGGCCGGGAAGTTGCCGTCCGCCAGGCCGTCGAGGGTGACCGCGGGAACGGTGACGGGCGGCAGCGCAGCGAGCCGGTCCTCGAGCTCCTGGTGCGCGGGGTCGCCGGGGGCGGCGCCGAGGCGGTGGCGGTAGGAGTGCAGCACGACCTCGACCCAGTCGGGGTTGTCGAAGGCGGCGGCGGCCCGGTCGAGCACGGTCTCCTCCCAGGACCACTCCGGGGAGTTGCGGTTCCAGATGACCCGGGCGATCTCGCGCCGGTTCGCGGTGAGCCCGGTCCGGCCGCGCTCGGTGAGGAAGTAGAAGAAGTACCAGAACCCGGCCTCGAGATCGGGCCGGATGGGCGTCATGGCGCTGCTGATGTCCTGCACGAGGTAGCTGTTGACCGACACCAGCCCGGTGCAGCGCCCCGGCCACAGCGCGGCGGCGACGCAGGCCGCCCGGCCGCCCCAGTCGTAGCCGGCCAGCACCGCGCGCGGCAGGCCGAGCGCGTCCATCAGAGCGATCACATCGGCCCCCAGCGCCGCCTGCTGCCCGGACCGCGGGGTCGCGGGGTCCAGGAAGCGGCTGGGGCCGTGCCCGCGCAGGTGGGGCACGACGACGCGGCACCCGGCCTCGACCAGCCGGGGCACCACGTCGACGTAGCTGTGCACGTCGTAGGGGAAGCCGTGCAGCAGGAGCACCGGCTCCCCGTCCCGCGGGCCGGCGTCGACGAACGCGATCTCGAGGTCGGGGGTGCGCACGCGCTGCAGCGGCCCCATCCGGGGCAGCGACTCGGCCCCCCGGTCCTCGACCTCGGTCACGACCATGCCGTCCTCCTCCACCCGGTGCCCGCGGTGCCGCGTGCGGCGGAGGCCAGCAGACCCCCCACCGGCGCCGGGCGAGTCCGGGACCGACCCCAGCCGCCGTCCCGGCCGGGGCGGCTGGGGTCCCCAGCCTCAACCGGGGAGCGCATCGGCCAGCTCGCGGCGGGACGCGACGCCCAGCTTCCGGAACACCTTGCTCAGGTGGTACTCCACCGTCGACGAGGTGACGAAGAGCCGCTGGGCGATCTCGCTGTTGGTCGAGCCGGTCGCCGCGAGCCGGGCGACCTGCGACTCCTGGGGGGTGAGCCGGTGATCGGCGCCGGCCCCGCGCTTGCCGACCCGCTCACCCGCGGCGAGGAGCTCGGCCCGGGCGCGCTCGGCGAACGCCGCGGCGCCCATCGTGGCGAAGCGGTCGTGCGCGGCGCGCAGCTGCACCCGGGCGTCCGCCTGCCGCTGCCGGCGGCGCAGCCACTCGCCGTGGAGCAGGTGGGTGCGGGCCAGCTCGGTGGCGACGGTCGTCCGCTCCAGGTGCGCGGCGGCCCGCCGGTACAGGTCGTCGGCCGCGTCGTCGTCGGCCAGGAGGGCCTGCGAGCGGGCGAGCACGCCCCGCGCCCAGTCGGTGCCGCTGGCCGTCGCTCGCTCGGTCAGGCGGTCCAGCGCGGCTGCGGCGGCGGCGCGGTCACCCGAGCGCACCCCCGCCTCGACCACGTCGGGCAGCACCCGGCTGCCGTAACCGGGAGGGTCGTCCTCCTGGACGCGCCGCGCGTGGACGAGCGCCTCGGTGTACCGGCCCCGGGCCAGGTCGAGCACGCCGAGCCCGAACCGGCCGAGCACCGCCATGATCGCCAGTCCGCGCTGCTCGCTCCACTCGCGCTCCAGGGCCCCGGCCAGCGTGCGCAGCTCGGCGTCGCGGCCCCGCCAGGCCAGCAGCTCCACCTGCCCCGACACCTCCAGCCCCGGCACGCCCACCGCCCGGTAGATCTCGGCGGCCTCGGCCTGGTGGGCGTCCGCCACGCCGAACCGGCCCGCCCACAGCTCGCCGGTGGCCAGGCCCCCGAGGGTGTCGCCGAGCGTCCGCAGGGCGCCGTGCTCGCGGCAGTGCGCCTCCAGCCGGTGGAGCAGCCTGCGGCGCGCCGCGTCGTCCCAGAGGTCCTCGGTGGCGCTGCAGCCCTGCTGCGCGAGCGCCCAGCTCTTCTCGGGGATGGCTCCGTCGCCGCCCAGGGCCGCGACCGCCGACCGCACCAGCGGCAGCGCCGCCCGGTACCCGGCGGTCACGCGGGTGGCGAGCGCGGCGAGGAACAGGGCGGGCACCTCGGCGCGGCCGGCGGAGGGGGGTGCCGTCGCGAGGGCGCGGCGCGCCACCTCGCCCAGCGTCGTGCCCGCCGTGTGCTCGCGCGTGATCTGGGCGATCACGAGCGCGTCGAACAGCAGGTCGCGCGCCACCGGCCCGTCCGGGGGCTCGACGGCGTCGACCGCCTCCAGCAGCAGCGACGGCACGCCGGCCAGCCGCACGAACAGCATCTCCAGGTTCGCCCGGAGCCCCCGGGCCGCGATCTGCGCGGCGACGTCGCCGGGTTCGGGCGTGGCGCGCTCCAGCAGGGCCTGGGCCTGCCCGGCGTCGCCGGCCACCAGGTGCGCCTGCGCGGCGGCGAGCAGGCGGTGGGTGCGGACGCCCCGGTCGGGCGTGAGCTCCGCGGCCCGGGCGAGGAAGGCGGCCTGGCCCGAGTAGCCGCCGCGCCGGCCGGCCCGCTGCGCGGAGCGCTCCAGCTCGGCCGCGACCTCCTCGTCGGGCGCCCAGGTGGCCTCGGCCCGGTGCCAGGCCCGGCGGTCCGGGTCGCGGTCGCGGTCGATCACCTTGGCCAGCGCCGCGTGCACCCGCCGCCGGTCGGCCGGGGACGCCGCCTCGTAGACCGCGGAGCGGATCAGGGGATGGCGGAAGGCGAACGTCCGCTGCGACGACAGGATGCCCTTGACCAGGGCCGGGTCGGCGGCGTCGGCTCCCAGGCCCAGCAGCGCACCGGTGCGCCAGAGCACGGTGGGATCGTCGGCGGGATGGGCGGAGGCCAGCAGCAGGAGCAGCCGCGTCGGCTCCGGCAGGGCCCGGACCTGGCGCACGAAGTGCTCCTCGAGCCGCCCGCCCACCGGGAGCTGTGCGGGCAGCGCCGCCCCGCCGGCCAGCTGCCGGGCGGTGAGCGCCCCCGCCACCTCGATGAGGGCGAGCGGGTTGCCGCCCGTCTCCGCGACGACCCGGTCCGCCACCCGCGTGTCGAGCCGACCCGGCACCGTGGCGGCCAGCAGCTCCCGGGCCGCCGCCTCGCCGAGACCGCCGAGCCGGCGCGCCGGGAGCCCGTCCAGCGCGGTCAGCCCGGCCGCCGCCTCCCGCACGCCGAACAGGAGCCCGATCCCGTCGGCGTGCAGCCGGCGCCCGACGAAGCCCAGCACCTCGAGGGACTCCCGGTCGATCCACTGGGCGTCGTCGACCACGCACAGCACCGGCCGGACCGCGGCGGCCTCGGCCAGCAGCCCGAGCACCGCCAGCCCGACGACGAACCGGTCCGCGGGCGACTCGGCGACCAGGCGGAAGGCCGCGCCGAGGGCGTCACGCTGCCGCGGGGGCAGGTGGTCGGCCCGGTCCAGGAAGGGCAGCAGGAGGCGGTGCAGGGCCGCGAACCCGAGCTGGACCTCCGACTCCACGCCCGCGATCTGCGTGACGTGCAGGTCGGTCGCCCCGTCGACCGCGTAGCCGAGCAGGCTGGTCTTCCCGATGCCCGGCTCGCCGATGAGCACGAGCGTCCCGCTGAGGTTCTTCCGGACCGAACCGACGAGGTCGTCCAACGCCGCGCGGTCCTCCTCGCGGCCCGTCAGGCCCGGCCGCGCCGGACGCCCACGACCCGCTGGGCCGGCCCTGGTCATCCCTCAGGTCCCCCGTCCGAGCGTCGACGTGGTCATCATCGCGGTTCCCGACCGCGTTGGTAAGGGGTCGCTCGGCGCATCTCCCCGCCGGGGACGGCGCAGCGACGCGGCACTGGGGACCCCAGCCGGGCCGGCCGGGCCCGGCGCTGGGGTGGTCGCCGGACTCGCGCGCGGCCCGCGGACGGTCTGCTGGAGCCCGCCGGAGGCTCCGGCACCCGCAGCAGCAGGAGGACGCCGTCATGCCGTTCGTCACCGCAGGCCAGGAGAACTCGGCCGACATCGAGATCTACTACGAGGACCACGGCACGGGGCAGCCGGTGGTCCTCATCCACGGCTACCCGCTGAGCGGGGACTCGTGGGAGAAGCAGCTGCCGCCGCTGCTCGACGCCGGCCACCGCGTGATCACCTACGACCGCCGCGGCTTCGGCCGGTCCGGCCGGCCCACGACGGGCTACGACTACGACACCTTCGCCGCCGACCTCGACGCGCTGCTCACCGCGCTCGACCTGAGCGACGTGGTGCTGGTGGGCTTCTCGATGGGCACCGGTGAGGTCGGCCGCTACCTGGGCACCTACGGGCCGGGCCGGGTGGCGAAGGCGGCGTTCCTGGCGGTGCTGGAGCCCTACCTGCTCAAGACCGACGACAACCCCGACGGCGTCGACGGCGAGGTCTTCGCCGGCATCACGGCGGCGGCGGTCGCCGACCGCTACGCCTTCTTCACCGGCTTCTACGAGAACTTCTACAACGTCGACGAGAACCTCGGCACCCGCCTGAGCGAGGAGGTCGTGCGCTCCAGCTGGATCACGGCGGCGGGCGGGTCGGCCTACGCCTCGGTGGCGGCGATCGCGACCTGGACCACCGACTTCCGCGGCGACGTCGCGAAGATCGCCGGCTACGACGTCCCGGTCGCGATCGTGCACGGCACCGCCGACCGGACGCTGCCCATCGACTCCACCGCCCGGCCGCTGCGCAAGCTGCTGCCCGAGGCGCACTACACCGAGGTCGAGGGCGCCCCGCACGGCATGCTGTGGACCCACGCCGACGAGGTCAACGCCGCACTGCTCGCCTTCCTCCGGGCCTGACCGGAGGCGTCGCCGGCGGGGTGGCGGGGGAGGGCCCGCGTCACCCCGGCCGGCCGGCCAGCGCCGCCCGCGCGCGCCGGGTCCGGTCGATCTCGACGCCCACCGTCCGGTCCGCCCGGGCCAGGAGCCCGACCACCTCGTCGGCGGTGCGGCCCGGGGCGTCGTTCCAGCCGGTCAGCTCGCGCACGTGCTGCGCGCGCACCGCCGGGGCCGGGCACCAGCGCACGGGCCGGTCCGGGTCGCCCTGCAGCGCGTGCCAGGTGAGGTCCAGCGCCCGCTGCACGGGCTGGGTGCCGACGGCCGCCAGGCCGCCGCCGGCCTGCACGACGGCGCCGACGAGGCACGCCCCGGTCACCGGCCGGTCGGCCAGCAGGTGGGCGTCGCGGGCCGTCACGAGGTGCTCGGCGCCCCGCCCGTCGCGGCAGGAGAACCAGCCGTGCCGGACCCAGCCGGTGGCGACGACGGCCGCCGCGCCCGCCACGACGGCGCGGACCTGCTCCAGTCCGGTGAGGTGCGCGGCGAGCCGGTCCAGCTCGGCGAGACGCCGGCGCTGCCGGCGCGACGGGGGCCGCTCCAGGAGCGGAGGGGCGAGCACGAAGGCCATGCCACCAGCGTCGTTCCCCCCGCGCCGCCGCGCAAGACCCTGCACGGGACCGGCGGGCGCGCGACGATGCCCCGGCGCGGGCGGGACGGTGCCGCGTGCGGGACGACGGGCGAGCCGACGACGAGGAGACCGATGAGCAGCGAGCCGCACGGGATCGCCTTCCCCGCCGACGCGTCGGGGCGCCGCAGCACCACGGCCGTCGGGCGGGGCGTCCTCGCCGACGCCCTGCGCCCGGTCGACCCGGCCGGGGCGCGGTCCGCCGAGCAGGAGACGGCGTGGCGCGGCCGCTACCTGCGCCACTTCCGCCGGCAGGTCGAGGCCGGCCTGGGCGACCCGCAGGACTGGCTCACCATGGCCGCCGCCGGGCTGGAGTCGGTGACCGACCGGATGACCGTCGTGCGCGACGGCGCCGACGCCCCGGTCCGCACGCTGCTGTCGGAGGACCCGGACCGGCGGCTGGACACGGCCGAGGTCACCGGCACCCGGGATCGGGTCGAGCAGCTCGTCGTCCCGTACCGGGGCCGGCAGCTGTGGGGCGACGCGCTGCGCGCCCAGCTCGCGCGGTGGGTGGCCGACGGGGTGGTGGAGCCCTCCGCCGCGCAGGCCGTCGCGGCGGTCGCGGACACCCCCGAGTGGCTGGCGCTGCCCGGCCGCACCGTCGCCGTGCTCGGGGCCGGCGCCGAGATGGGGCCGCTGCCCACGCTGCTGCGCTGGGGGGCCACCGTCGCGGCCGTCGACCTGCCCCGGCCCGCGGTCTGGGAGCGCATCCTGCGCTCCGCCCGGGACGGGGCCGGTCGGCTGCTCGTGCCGGTGCGCGGGTCGGGAGCCGGGTCGGGGGACGGGCTGGCGCGCGCCGCGGGCGTCGACCTGCTCGCCGACGTGCCCGCCGTCGCCGAGTGGCTGCGGGACGGGCCGGGACGGCTGGTGCTGGGCACCTACCTCTACGCCGACGGCGGCGCGCACGCCCGCCTCTCGCTCGCGGCCGACGTGCTCGCGCAGCGGCTGCGGTCCTCCCGCCCCGACCTGGCGCTCGCGTTCCTCGCCACGCCGACCGACGTGTTCGCCGTGCCCGGCGAGGCCGTCGAGCACTCCGTGCGGGCCTACGCGGAGCGCACCCGCACCGCCAAGCTCGTCGGCCGCCCGCTGCGCTGGGCGAGCCGCGGCCGCCTTCTGCACCGGGCGTACTGCCCCGGGGCGGATCCCGGGATCTGCGACGCCCTCGTGCCGGCCCAGGGCCCCAACTACGCCCTGGCCAAGCGCATCCAGCGCTGGCGCGCGGCCGTGGCCCGGGCGGCCGGGACGACCGTGTCGTTCCACGTGGCGCCGTCCAGCCGGACCACCTCGGTGCTGCGCAACACCGCGCTCGCCGCGGCGTTCGCGGGGGCCCACCGGTTCGCCGTCGAGGTCTTCGAGCCGGCCACGGCCAACACGCTGATGGCCGCGCTGCTCGTCCACGACCTGAGCACGACCCCGGCCGCGCAGCCGCACCCGTGGCAGGACGAGGCGCAGGGCGCGGTGCACGGCGGTCTGTGGCGCACGCCGTACGCCCCGCGCAGCGCCCTGGGCCTGGCCGCCGTCCTCGGCTACACCACCGCACGCCTGTGAGCTGCACCCCGCCGGGCTGAGCGGCGTCACGTCGGCGGCGGGGCGGGGCCTAGGTTGGTCGGTGTGAAGGCCATGCTGCTGGAGAACATCCACCCGGTCGCGGCAGCGGCGCTGCGCCGCGCGGGGTTCGAGGTCGACGCCCGCCCGCGCTCCCTGTCCGAGGCGGAGCTCGTCGACGCGCTGCCCGGGGTGTCCGTGCTCGGCATCCGCTCGAACACCTCCGTGACGCCCGCCGTGCTGGAGGCCGCCAAGGACCTGCTGGCGGTGGGGTGCTTCTGCATCGGCACCAACCAGGTGCACCTGGCCGACGCGGCCGACCGCGGCGTCGCGGTGTTCAACGCGCCCTACTCCAACACCCGCAGCGTGGTGGAGCTGGTGCTCGGCGAGATCGTGGCCCTGACCCGCCGGCTCACCGAGAAGACCCAGCGCATGCACGAGGGCGTGTGGGACAAGTCCGCGAAGGGCAGCCACGAGATCCGCGGCCGCACCCTGGGCATCGTCGGCTACGGCAACATCGGCACGCAGCTGTCCAACGTCGCCGAGGCCGTCGGCATGCGGGTCGTCTTCTTCGACACGGTGGACCGGCTGGCCCACGGCAACGCGCAGCGGGTCCGGTCGCTGGAGGAGCTGCTGTCCGTGTCGGACGTGGTGACCATCCACGTCGACGGGCGCCCGGGCAACGCCGGCCTCTTCGGCGCCGACCAGTTCGCCCTGATGAAGCCGGGTGCGGTGTTCATCAACGCCTCCCGGGGGATGGTCGTCGACGACGCGGCCCTGCGGGAGCACATCCTGTCCGGCCACCTGGCGGGGGCGGCGATCGACGTGTTCCCGATCGAGCCCAAGGCGCAGGGCGACCCCTTCGAGTCGCCGCTGCGCGGCCTGGACAACGTGATCCTCACCCCGCACGTGGGCGGCTCGACGCAGGAGGCCCAGGAGGAGATCGGGCACTTCGTCTCGGGCAAGCTGCTCGGGTTCGTCACGGCGGGCAGCACCGCCCTGTCGGTGAACCTGCCGCAGGTGGGGCCGCCGCGGCCGCAGGGCGCGTTCCGGACCGGGCACCTCCACGAGAACGTGCCGGGCGTGCTGGCCGACATCAACCGGATCCTCGCCGACAGCGGGGCCAACGTCGTCGGCCAGTCCCTGTCCACCCACGGCGGGCTCGGGTACGTCGTCACCGACACCGACACGGCGCTGCCCGACATCGCGCTGTCCGAGCTGCGCCGGGCCCCGCAGACGGTGTGGCTGCGGACGTGGCGGCCGGAGGAGCGCGGGTGAGCCCGACCCCGACGATCACGATCCGGGACCGCCGGCCGTCCGACGTCCCGGGCCTGGTCGCGCTGCTCGGCGAGCAGCAGGCCCGCTCGCGCTACCCGCTGCGCTGGCCGCTGCCGTTCCCGGCCGAGCAGTTCGTCGTCCGGTCGAGCGAGGAGCGCGCCTGGGTGGCCGAGGTCGACGGCGTCCTCGCCGGTCACGTCGCGGTGACCGCGCCCGAGGGGGAGATGGCGGATGCCTTCGCCCTGGCCTGCCCCGACCGGACCGTCGCCGAGGTGTCGGTGCTGTTCACCGGCACCGCGTTCCGCGGGACGGGCCTCGGCGGGCGCCTGCTCGACACCGCCGTCGCCGCCATCCGGGGCAGCGGGCGCACGCCGGCGCTCGACGCCCTCCCCTCGCACTCGAACGCCGTCGAGGTCTACCGGCACCGCGGGTGGGTCGAGGTCGGCCGGATGCGCCCGGCGTGGTTGCCCGACGGCCAGCCGGACGTGCTGCTCATGGTGCTGCCGTAGCCCGGCGCCGCGGCCCCTCGCGGGACCGCGGCGCCGCGGGGTCGCCGTCAGGACCGACCGGCGCGCGGGGTCGTCACTCCCGGTGGAGCTTGTCCTGGACCCGGCCGGCGACCTTCTCCATCGCGTTGGGCACGTCGGTGGTGCCGTAGTAGCGGGCGTCGGGGCGGGTGGGCGGGGGCATCGGGGCCGTGGTCGTCGGGCCCTCGTGGTAGCTGAACTCGCCCTTGCCGTCGGGCGTCGGTCCCTTCGCCCAGCGGCCCTCGGCGGCGTGCTTGCCGTCGCTGAAGTTCTGGTACTGGTAGCTGACCTCCCGGTGCTCCTTGCTCTGCGGGAAGTTGCTCGGCACCGGCAGCGTCTCCAGCCCCTCCTCCTCGAGCTCGGCGATCGCGGCCAGCCACTGGTTCTGGTGCATCGTGTCCCGGGCGATCAGGAAGGCCAGCAGGTCGCGGACCCCGTGGTCGTCGGTCATGTGGTAGAGCCGCGTCGCCTGGACGCGGCCCTGCATCTCCGCGTTGGCGTTGGCGTGGAAGTCGGCCAGCAGGTTGCCGCTGGCGGTGATGAAGCTGCCCTGCCAGGGGTTGCCGTTGCTGTCGACCGCACGGGCGCCGGCGCCGGCGACGATGGCGTGCTGGACGTCCATGCCCCCGACCACCGCGGCGACCGTCGGGTCGTCCTGCAGGGCGTCGGACGTGACGCCCAGCGGGGCCTTCTCCAGCAGCTGGGCGATCATCGTCGCCAGCATCTCGACATGGCCGATCTCCTCCGACCCGATGCCGAACACCAGGTCGCGGTACTTGCCGGGGATGTGCATGTTCCAGCCCTGGAACATGTACTGCATCGCCACGGTGATCTCGCCGTACTGGCCGCCCAGAACCTCCTGCAGCTTGCGGGCGTAGATGGCGTCGGGCTTGTCGGGCGTGCACTTGTACTGCAGTTCCTGGCGGTGGAGAAACACCGTTCTGCTCCTTCGTCTCGGGTCGTCGTCCCCCGCCGGGTCCCCGACCCCGGAGCGCCGAAACCGCGATGGCGCCGTCACCCGCCGTGCTAGCGTCGCGCCAGCGTCGCGTGCCGGTGACGGGCTGCGTCAGGCATGGAGGCGCGGGAGTTCGAGAGGTGGCGTCCGCCATCACCGACCCGTCCGTTGCACCCCCGCTGTCCGTCCACCCGGCCGATCCGGCCCTCCCGGGACCCCGACCGGCGGTGCTGGTCCTGCCGGGCGGGGGCTACCGCGAGCACACCGAGCACGACGGCGAGGGCTACGCCCGGTGGCTCAGCCGGCTCGGGTGCCACGCCTTCGTCCTGCACTACCGGCTGCTGCCGCACCGGTTCCCGGCGCCGCTGCAGGACGCCCGCGCCGCCCTCGACCGCGTCCGCGGTGGCGACCACGGCCTCGCGGTCGACCCCGGCCGGGTCGGCGTCATCGGTTCCAGCGCCGGCGGGCACCTCGCGGGCCTGCTGCTGGCCGGCACCGTCCTGTCCGTCGAGGACCGCTCGATCCGGCCGCCGCGCCCGGACTTCGCCGTGCTGGCCTACGCGCTCGCCGACCTGGCCCTGCTGCCCGAGGCCGCCGTCGCGGCCCTGCTCGGCGACCTCGTGGGCCTCGCCGACGAGCTGTCCCCGGCCCGGCACCTCGACGGCGCGGTCGGCCCGACCTTCGTCTGGGCGACCGCGCAGGACGGCCCGGGGCTGCCGAACGCCCTGGCCTGGACGCAGGCCCTCGCGGACGCCGGGGCCCCGGTCGAGCTGCACGTCTACCCCGAGGGCGGGCACGGCGTGGGTCTGGCCGACGGGGTGCGGTACGGCGACCACGGCGGTGCGCGCCTCCCCCGCACGGCGCGGTGGACGTCGGACTGCGAGCGGTGGATGCGAGCGGAGGGACTCCTGTGACGGCCCAGCGGGCCCGGGCCTGGGGCCGCGAGATGCGGGAGGTGCACCGGCGGCTGCGGGAGGCGCTGGTGCTGGCCCGCGAGGCCATCGAGGACGAGGCCGACGTCGACCCGCTCGCGGACACGCCGCTGCTGTACTGCTGGGGGTTCTGCACCGCGCTGAGCAGCCACCACGCCGGCGAGGACGGTGCGCTGTTCCCCCGCCTGGTGGAGCGGCACCCCGACCTCGGACCGGTGGTCCGGCAGCTGCGGCAGGACCACTCGATGATCGAGCACCTGATCGGGGGCCTGCGGCGCGCCCTGGACGACGGGGCGACCACCGCGGAGAAGCTGCGCCACCTCGACGGGGTGGAGGCGGTGGTGGAGTCGCACTTCCGGTTCGAGGAGCGCCGGCTGCTCGACCTCCTCGACCGGATCGACGACGTCGACCCCGGCCCGCGGGAGCTCTACGGGGCGCTGGCGGACTGACCCCGCTCGCCAGATGATCGCGATCCACCGCGCGTCCCGGCCCCCGCCGGGGCGGTGGGGTGCGTCCTGCGCGGATCAGCCCGCCGGTGATCGTGATCCACCGCACCCCGCTGTCCGGTCCAGGGCGCCGGTGCGCGTCCGAGCGCGATCACCCGCCGGCCCGGCGCGCCGTCCGGTGGTAGGGCGGCGGCACGACGGGCGCCGGCGCCGCGTCGGGGGCGGGGCGGCGGTCCGCGTCGGTGGCGCCGAACAGGGCGCGCAGGTCGGCGCGGGCCGCCTCCGGGCGGGAGAGGTCGACGGCCACGACCGCCGCGGTCCGCCGCAGCGCGGCGACCAGCGGGCCGGGCAGATCGAGCGCGCCGCCCGACGCCGCGGAGACGACGACGTCGGGCCGCAGGTCGGCGACGGCCCGCGGGTCGGGCGGCTCGCCGACCGCCGCCACCCCGGGAACGGTGCCCGCGCTCCCGACCAGCGGGGCGCCCAGTTCCCGCAGCAGCGCACCGACCGCCGCGTGGGCGGCGACGACCCGGCGGACCGCCGCGGGCAGCGGGACCGCCGCGCCCGTCGCGTCGACGAACGCCCGCCGACCGCCCCGGTCGGCGGTGACCACCGCGAGGGCCGCGGTGCGCGCGGCGTCCCGCCGGGCGTCGTCGGTCGGTCCCATGGGGGGAGCGTAGCCGCGGGGTGGGGGAGGAACGGGTGCTCTCGAGCGCTGCGCCCCGCCTTCCGCCCGGGCTCAGGCGCCTGCCTCCCGCACGTCGTCGGTGCCGGGCTCGTCGCGGTCCTGGTCGTCGCGACCCCCGGTGCTGCGGTCGTCCCCGTCGTCGGTGCTGTCGTCGGTGCTGTCGTCGGTGCTGTCGTCGGTGCTGTCGTCGGTGCTGTCGTCCCGGTCGTCGTCGTTCGACCCGCGGTCGTCGTCGCGCGGGTCCCCGTCCTGCCGGTCGTCGGGGTCCTGGTCGTCGGAGTCGTCGGAGTCGTCGGCCTCGGGGCTCCGGCCGTCCTCGTCCTCGTCCTCGGCGGGGACGTCGCGCTCGTCGTCCCCCTCGGCGGCGGGCGTCACGTCGACCTCGGCGGCGCCCGGTTCCGCGCACTCGACGGCGGCCTCGGGCGCCTCCTCCTCGGCCTGGACGTAGGGCCGGGGGCGGAAGGACGGCGCGGGGGCGGGCGGCTCGGTCTCGGGGGCGTCGGGCTCGACGGTGAGGTCCGGCGCGTCCACGACCGCCACCGCCGGCTCCTCGGGGGCCGCGTCGGGCACGTGGTCGGCCGGCCCGAGCTGCACCGGCTCGATCCGGACCGGCTGCGGCTCGACCCGGGCCGGGGGGAGCGGGGCGACCGGCACCGGGGCGGGCGCGACGGCGGCGGGGGCGGGGCGAGGCTCGGGCGCCGCGGTGGTCGGGGGGTGCGGCGCGACCGGCTCGATGGACGGCGGGTCGGTGGACACGACCTCCACGTCCGCAGCTCGCGGCACCGGGTCGACGGGCGCCGGTACGGCCGCGATCGGTCCGTCGTCGAGGGGCACGGTGTCGAGGGGCGTGGAGGAGCGCGGCCCGGGGGCCCGGTGCGCCTCCTCCGGCGCGGGTGGGGCGGCCGGGGGGCGGGCGACCGTGGAGGCGGCGGTGGGGCGGGGCAGCGCGACGGGTCCACCCGGATCGGTGGGTCCGGCGCGCTGCGGTCCGGCCGCCTCGAGGGCGACCCCGGTGCCGATCGCCACCCCGCAGACCAGCAGCCCGCCGACGACGAGGCCGGCGCGCGGCGTCCGGGCCGGCACGGCGCGCCGGCCCTCCTGCCGCAGCAGATCGGTGGCGGGCCGTGCTCCGGGGCGGGCGCGGTGGGTTCCCATCTCCTCCGGCTACCCCGACCGGCGGGCGACCCAACCCGCACCGCCGCGCCGATGAGTTCCGGCCGGGCCCCGGGTCGGTACGGGGGACGGGACCGGCGCGAGGTGGGGAGAGACGATGAGCGACATCCAGGACGCGGTCAGGGCGATCGCCGACGAGCTCGTCGGCTCCGGGGCCGAGCGCGGGCTGCAGGTCGCGGCGTACGTCGACGGGCGGCGGGTCGTCGACGTGGCGGCGGGCACCGCGGACCCCGCCACGGGACGCCCGGTCGAGCCGGGCACGCTGTTCTACAACTGGTCGATCGGGAAGGCCGCCACGGCGACGCTGGTGCACCGGCTCGTCGACGCCGGCCGCCTGGGGTACGACACGCGCGTCGCCGAGCTGTGGCCCGCCTTCGGCCGGCACGGCAAGGACGCGGTCACGGTGCGCCAGGTGCTCGACCACACCGCGGGCGTGCCGGGGCTGCCGGAGGGCACGACGGTCGACGCGGTGTGCGACTGGGGGACCATGGTGCGGGCGCTGGAGGACGCCGAGCCGTGGTGGGAGCCGGGCACCGCGGTCGGCTACCACGCCTACACCTTCGGCTTCCTGGTCGGCGAGATCGTGCGCCGGGCCACCGGCCGCCCGCTCGGTGCGGAGCTCGCCGACCTCACGGCCGCCCTCGGCCACCCCGGCGAGATCCGGTTCGGGATGGCGCCGGACGAGGCGGCGCGGCTCGCCGTGCTGGAGGACGCGCCGTCGGAGTTCGACCTCACCGCGCTGCCGCCCGACTCGCCGGTGCTCCGGGCCGCGCCGATCGCGGTGTTCCCGACGGCCGCGCTGGGCAGCGACCCGCGGATGCTCGCGGCCGACGTCCCGGCCGGGGCCAAGGCCACCGCCCGGGCGCTGGCGCGGCTGTACGCGGGCTGGCTCGGGGAGGTCGACGGCGTGCGGCTGGTGTCGGCGCAGCGGATCGCCGGGGCGACGGCCGAGTCGTCCTCGGGCCCGGACCGGGTCTACGGGGACGACAGCCGGTGGGGGCTCGGGTTCGCGCTCGGCCTGCCGTGGGACGAGGCCGGCTCGCCGCGCGTCTTCGGGATGGCCGGGGCCGGGGGCAGCTGGGCGGGTGCCGACCCCGACCGCGGCGTGGCCGTCGCCGTCACCAGGAACGTGCTGGGCTTCGACTCCACGACCGCGCAGCGGATCGTCACCGCCGTGCTCGACGCCGTCCCGGTGCGGCGACCGGACTGATCACCGTCGTCCGAGCAGGATGGGGGTCCCGACCCCGAGGAGCCGCCGTGCCCGCGTTCCACCCCGACCTGGCCGCGGCCCGGTTCCTCCCGCCGTTCGCGATCGGCCCGCGCTCGCTGCGGCTGGTGCGCCGGGCCCGGGTCCGTCCGCCGGCCGCGCCGGCGGACGTGCTGGTGCGCGAGGTCGAGGCGGCGCCGGGGGTGGCCCTGCGGGTGTACCGGCCGCGGGCGCTGGCGGCCGCCGCCCCCGCCCTGCTGTGGCTGCACGGCGGCGGGTTCGTCCTCGGTGCGCCCGAGCAGGACGAGGCGGTCGGCACCGCCTGGGCGCGGGAGCTGGGCATCACCGTCGCCGCCGTGCGCTACCGGCTCGCACCCGACCACCCGGCGCCGGCCGCGGTGGAGGACGCCCACGCCGGGCTGCTCGCGCTCGCGGAGCAGGAGCACGTCGACCCGCAGCGGATCGCCGTCGGCGGGGCCAGCGCGGGGGGCGGCCTCGCCGCCTGCCTGGCCCAGTGCGCCCACGACCGCGGCGGCGTCCGCCCGGTGTTCCAGCTGCTGCGCTACCCCATGCTCGACGACCGCACGGTGCTGCGCACCGACCTGGACACCCGCGGCGTGCGCGTCTGGACCCCGCGCAGCAACCGCTTCGGCTGGACCTCCTACCTCGGGGTGGCGCCCGGTTCGCCCGACGTGCCGCCCTACGCGGCCGCCGCGCGCCGCGCCGACCTGGCCGGGCTCCCGCCGGCGTGGATCGGGGTCGGCACGCTCGACCTGTTCCACGCCGAGGACCTCGCCTACGCGCAGCGGCTGCGCGCGGCCGGGGTGGCGTGCGAGGTCGTCGAGGTGCCCGGCGCCTTCCACGGCTTCGACGCCCTGGCGCCCCGGGCGGGGGTGTCGCGGACGTTCCGGGCGCAGCAGGTGGCGGCGCTGCGCGCGGCGCTGTCCGGCTGACCCCGCTCCTCCCGGTCGCCGGCGGGCCGGGACGGCGTCGACCTGCCGGGTCCTCTGCCGAGCCCGGCGGCTGGGGCTGCGGCCCGTCAGCCCGCGATCGCGAGCAGCGCGCGGCGGTCGGGTCCGGGCAGGGGGTACCGGGGCGCGCCGGCCGCGGCCGCCGTCAGGCGCTCGACGAACCCCGGCCGGGCGAGCACGTCGGCGGGCTGCTCCAGCATGGAGGCGATGGAGAGCACGGCGCGCAGCACGTCGGGGTCGCGGCCCGCGGCGGCGCGCAGGGCCGTCGCGGCGGCGGCCGCCGGGTCCGTCGCGGGCGCGGTGCCCTCGCGGTCGGCGTCGAGCTCGGCGAGCCGCCGGTGCGAGGAGGCGACGGTGGCGCGGTGCCACGGCTCGACGACGCGGCGCACCTCGGCGTCCCACAGGCGGGCGAGCTCGGCGGGGCGGTCGGGCCCGGCCTCGCGCAGCACGTCGCGCAGGAGCCGCGTCTGCAGCAGCCCGATCGAGGCACCCCGCCCCTGCGACGGGTCCGTGCACGCCCAGGAGTCCCCGTGCAGCAGCAGCCCGGTGGCGACCGGCCGGCCGTCGACGACCGTGGTGCGCAGGCGGTCCTCCAGCCCGGCCATCGCGACGACCCCGGTGATCGGCTCCGCGTCCACCCAGGGGGCGGCGAGGGGGTAGGCGCGGGCGGTCGCCGTCCAGCGCTGCGGTTCGCGCAGCCCCCGCAGGACCCGGTCGCGGGCGGACACGCACAGCGTCACCGACCACGTCCCGTTGTCGGCGGGCAGCGTCAGCACCGACAGCGAGTCGTGCTGCTGGTGCACGGGCCCCATCAGCGGGGGCAGCGCGTCCCCGCGGAAGTGGCGGGCGTAGTAGACGAACCCGCCCGGGGCCCGCTCCTCCGGCGCCGGGGCGGCTCCCAGCGCGGCCAGCCACGCGGCCACGGGCGACCTCCGCCCGGTGGCGTCGACCACCAGGTCGGCGCCCAGCACCTCGCCCGCGTCCGTGACGACGCCGGCGACGTGCGGCACGCCCGGCTCGGCCGACGCTCCGGCCAGGAGGGACCGCACGGTGGTGCCGCGGCGGACGACGAGACCCGGCTCCGCCGCGGCCCGGGCCGCCACGACCGCCTCCAGGACCGGGCGGCGGGCGGTCAGCGCCGTGTAGCGGTCGTCGCCGTCCCGGCGGGCGCCGGTGGCGCGCTCCGGCAGCGCGTCGACCACGTCGTACGACACGGCGCCGGCGGCCACGAGCGCCCGCTCGACGTCGGGCAGGACGGCGGCGAGCTCCTGGCGGAACCGCGGGAGCAGGTAGTGCGGCAGGCGGAACTGCGCGCAGCCCCGCCGCTCCCAGGCGTCCCACGCGTCGACCGGTTCCGGCGGGGCGGCGGGGTCGCGCTCCAGCACGGTGACGTCGTGGCCGTCGCGGGCCAGCGCCACGGCGGCGCACAGCCCGTTCACGCCGGCGCCCAGGACCAGGATCTCCGCCATCACACGCTCCTCCGGAATCCGCTGTCGGGGGGATGAGCGCCGGCGGCGGCGTCTGATGCACCCGGGAGCTCAGCAGCGCCCGCGCAGCACCGCGACCCCCGGCCCGGTGAGGTCGGCGCAGCCCGCCGCCCGCCCGGTCATGGCCAGGACGAGCGCGAGCGTGGGGCCGGACACGAGCGGACCGCTGCCGCTGGCGAACGGACCGTCGGTGGCCTCCAGGCGCAGCCCGGTGATCCGGCCCTTCGCCAGCACCACCGCGTCCGTGCCCGCGTGGTACTCCGCGATCCGCGTGAGGACGTCGAGCGGGTGGTCGCGTCGCAGCCCGAGCGGGCGCCGGACGTCCTCGGCGTGCACCACGGTCTCGGCCAGCGTCCAGACCGTGGACCCGCGGCGACCGAGCGGGGACGTCGTGCGCGGGACGGCGCGGCGGAAGCGGGCGAGGGTGTCGGCGGGGGAGTCGCCCAGGTGCTCTTCCAGGCGCATCGCCACCTGCCGGTCGAAGTCGAACCGGCAGCGCAGCACGCCGGCGAACCAGCGGGGGAACCGCAGCGTCGCGCCGGCGGTGAGGTGCGCCAGCACCTCCCGCACGGTCAGTCCGCTGCACAGCGAGGGCGTGGCCCACTGCTCGTCGGTGAGCCCGGCGAGGTCGTCGGCCAGCGCGGCGCGCTCGGCGTGCACGAGCGCCCAGTCGGTGGCGGCGGTGGTGTCGGTGGCGGCCATGTGCGTCTCCTCGTCCGGCGGGGCTGTCGGGGGAGGTGACCGCGGCGGGGGCGCGGGATCATCGCGGCCCGTCAGCCGGGCTGGCAGGTGCCCGCGTACCGGTCCAGGCCGACGCCGCCGTTGTGCTTCTTGCTCCGCCCCCTCGGGCCGCCGGCGGGCTTGGCGACCCACCGCCCCGCCGTGTCCAGCCCGGGCATCCGCTCGCTGAACAGCTTGCTGTAGCGGGTCTCACCGTCGACGGTGAGCACGCCGTCCTGCACGTCGATGTGCGCGACCGTGGCCCAGAACGAGTTGCGCCCGTTGCCCACGTGCACGGTGATCTCGTCGGCGTCCGGCCCGGGCCGCCCGTCCGAGCCCGGACGGCCGTACCGGACGACGACGCGGGGACGGCCGAACGCGTCGATCGCGCCCCCGCCGTTGTCGACGCTCTGGTAGACGTTGACGAGCAGGTCGCCGTTCTCGGTGGGCCGCACCTCCACCTCCTCCCGCGCGGGCCGCCCGTCGCGGCCGGGACCGCGGCTGTCGCCCGAGTGGTGCAGGAACGGCCAGCGCTCCAGGTCCCCGCGGTGGCCCTCCTCCCCGCTGATCACCACGTACTCGCCGGTCTCCTCGTTGCGGCAGAAGAAGTAGACGTCCAGGTCGCCCTTCCCGTAGCGGGTGCAGCGGCCGTCACCGTCGTAGGCGGCGCCGCGACCGTCCCACTCCAGCCCGACGGTGAGCACCCAGCCGGGCCGCCCCTTGCGCAGGTCGATCCGGGCGGTCTTCTCGGGGGAGTCCTTCGTCAGGGAGATCGAGACCTTCTCGGTGGGGACGGGCGCCGCGACGACCGGTGCGGCCGGCTCCGGCGTCGGGGACCCGTCGACGTCGATGCCGTGCTCGGCAGCGAACGCGGCCAGCCCCTCGCTGTAGCCCTGCCCGATCGCGTCGAGCTTCCACCCGCCGCCGCGGCGGTACAGCGCCACCACCTGCAGCACCGTCTCGGTGGTCAGCCCGTCGGGGACGAAGCGCAGCGTCTGCCCGGGGCCGGCGACGGTGGCCGTCACCCCGCGGACGTCGCCGAAGCGGGCGCCCTGCGCCTCCGTGCTGCCGGTGACGAGCACGCGCTCGACATCGGCCGGGACGGCGGTGAGGTCGATCGCGACGCTCGCGGCCGACTCCAGGGTGACGCCGGGCGCGGCCGGGTTGTTGAAGAACACCAGGTCGTCGTCCGAGCGGACCCGGCCGTCGGCGCCGAGCAGCACCGCCGTGAGGTCGACCAGCCCGGCCGACCCTGGCTCCGCGCCCAGCTCGACGACGTAGCGGGAGCCGGTGAGCGCGGTCTTCGACCCCTTCGCGACGTCCACGGCTCAGGCCACCACGAGCGGCAGGCCGAACGCCGTGAAGTGCTCCCGCCCGATGAACGAGGTGATCTCCGCGAGCCGCCCGTCGCGCACCGCGAGCACGTCGATGGACCACGCCGTGTGCTCCGGCGCGCCGTCCGGCCGCAGCCAGGAGGCGACGGCGGGCTGCCCGTTGGCCGACACGGCGCGGTGCCGCCAGTGCCCGCAGCTGCCCATCGGCACGGCCTCGGCGAACGCCCGCACGACGTCGATCCCCCGGTACCAGTGCGGCAGCGGCGGCATCGACCAGGTGACGTCCTCGGTCAGCAGCGCCACCAGGGCGGCGGGGTCGCCGCGGTCGAGCGCGTCGGAGTAGGCGGTGACGAGCTCGCGGGTGCGCGCGTCGTCCACCGCGCGCGGGCCCGGCGCGTCCGACCGGGCGGGCACGCGCTCGGCGACGAGCTTGCGGGCCCGCTGCAGCGCGCTGTTCACCGACGCCCGCGAGGTCTGCATGAGCTCCGCGATCTCCGCGGCGGAGAAGCCGAGCACCTCGAACAGCAGCAGGGCCGCGCGCTGGTTGGCCGGCAGGTGCTGCAGCGCCGCCACGAAGGCCAGCTCGACGTCCTCGCGGCGCTCGGCCCGGCCGGGCGGGTCGGGGTAGGGGCCGAGCCAGGCGACCTCGGTGGCCGGGGCGTCGTCGTGCACCACGTGGTCGCTGGCCGGCCCCAGGTCCATCGGCAGCGCCCGCTTCCCGCGCCGGGCGACGGCGTCGAGGCAGGAGTTCGTGGCGACGGTGTAGAGCCAGGAGCGCAGCGAGCTGCGGCCCTCGAAGCGCGCCAGCCCGCGCCAGGCCCGCACCAGCGCGTCCTGCAGCGCGTCGTCGGCGTCGTGCACCGACCCGAGCATCCGGTAGCAGTGGGCGTGCAGCTCGCGGCGCAGCGGCTCCACCAGCTCGGTGAACGCCGCGTCGTCGCCGCCCCGGGCCCGGTCCAGGACCGCCGTGTCGGTCGTCACGCGATGATTGTGCCCGACGGCCGCAGTCCCTCCGGGCGTGAACACCACCCTCACCCGCCCCGACGCCGTCCTGCACTACGAGCTGCGCGGCTCCGGGCCGCTCGTCGTCCTCACCGCCGCCCCGATGGGCGCCGACTCCTTCGCCCCCCTCGCCGAGCTCCTCGCGCCCGGGTCCACCGTGCTCACCTCCGACCCGCGCGGCATCGGCCGCAGCCCGCTCACCGCGGCGGACGCCACCTCCACGCCCGAGCTCCGGGCCGCGGACGTCGCCGCCCTCATCGAGCACGTGGACGCCGGCCCGGCCGTCGTGCTCGGGTCCAGCGGCGGCGCGGTGCACGCGCTGGCGCTCGCGCAGGCCCGCCCCGACCTCGTCCGGCGGGTGGTCGCGCACGAGCCGCCGCTGATCGAGCTGCTCCCGGACCGGGTCGAGCGGCACGCGCGGGCGGCGGAGGTCCGCGCGGTCTTCGCCTCCGGCGACCGCGTGCGCGGCTGGCGCACGTGGCTCGACGACGCCGGCCTGGATCTGCCCGACGAGGTGTTCGACCAGGTCTTCGGGCGCGAGCCCACCGAGCGGGAGGCGGCCGACGAGCGCTTCGCCCAGCAGGTCATGGAGGGGCCGACCACGGAGTTCCGGCCCGACCTCGCCGCGCTGCGGGCCGTGGACGTCGTCGTCGGGATCGGGGAGGAGTCCGCCGGGCAGGTCTGCGACCGCACGTCGCGGGCGCTGGCCGCGGCGCTCGGCGTGGATCCGGTGCTGTTCCCCGGGGACCACACCGGCTTCGCCGAGGTGCCCGAGGCGTTCGCGGCGGTGCTGCGCCCGCTGCTGGAGGCCCCGCCGACCGCAGCGGGGTGACACCGCCGGCGCCGGATCGCAGCGGTGCCACCCCGCTGCGGTCGGGTGGGCCGCTGCGGCCGGTTCAGAACAGCGAGAGCTGGTCGGAGGCGACCTTGCGCGGCAGCCGGGGCAGCGTGCGGCGCGGCGCGCCCCAGCCGGTCTCCAGCGGGGTGCGCGGCGGCGGCGGGGGAGCGCTGTCGTCGCGGGCCAGCACGCGCAGGGCCACGGCCGCGGTCCAGGTGAGGTCCTGCGCGGCGAACGCGTCCCGCACGGCGGCCACGGGCAGCGGGAGCCGGCCCGCGTCCAGGTCGACGGCGACGTCGCCGTGCATCGTCATCACCGCCCGGTTCAGCGCCCACGCCGCCCGGGCCTCCGGCTCGGCCAGCCGGGCGGCGATCGCGGGGCCGACGGCGGCGGTGACGCGGGCGCCGTCGCCGTCGAGGTCGGTGAAGGCGGCCTCGGCCGTGTCCAGCGCCGCGAGCAGCCGGGCGGCCGTGCGGGGCCCGACGCCGCGCACGCCGGGCAGGTTGTCCGAGGGGTCGCCGCGCAGGGCGGCGAAGTCGGCGTACTGGTCGGGGCGGACCCCGAGCAGGGTCACCAGCCGCTCCGGGGTCAGCACCGGCGAGGCCTCCACGCCCCCGTTGATGATCCGCAGCACGCGGGTGTGCGGGTCGATCAGGCCGAAGGCGTCGCGGTCGGAGGTCATGACGACGGTGGCCGCGCCGGCCGCGGGGGCGCTGCGGGCCACCGAGGCGAGCACGTCGTCGGCCTCCAGCCCCTCGGGCACGACGACGGGCAACCCGAGGTCGCGCAGCACGTCCGCGGCGCGCGCGAGCTGCTCCACCAGCGCCGGCAGCTTCTCGGCGCGCTGCGCCTTGTACTGCGGCCACCGCGCGCGCCGCACGCTCGCGTCCGGGTCGTCGAAGCCGACGACGACCGCGTCCGGGTCGATCCGGTCCACCGCGGCGACGAGCTGGGTGAGCAGGCCCCGCACCGCCCACATCGGTCGCCCGGCCCGGTCGCGGAAGCCGGTGCCGGCCAGGGAGTGGAAGCAGCGGTGCACGATCGCGTTGCCGTCGACGGCGAGCACGACGCGCGGATCCGGCACCCCGACACTGTGCCACGGCCGCACCCCGCGACCGGCGCACCGCTCCCGCGGCGCGGCGACCGCCCGTCCCACGGCGCCGGACGCCGGCCCCGGACGACCACCGTCCCGCCGTCACCGGGCGTCACCGGGATGCACCCCGTCCGGATGGTCAGTCCTCCCGCATCGTGTCGTGCCCGACCGGGTTCTGGGCGATACGGTCCGGGCAGTCGAGGAGGGGTGGTCCGGTGGCGGACGTGCGCAGGTTGCCCGGGCCGATCGGGGACGTGTGGGAGTGGCAGCTCCGGGGCGCCTGCCGGGGCCTGGACACGGGCCGCTTCTTCCACCCCGAGGGGGAGCGCGGCCCGGCCCGCGCCCGCCGCGAGGAGAGCGCCAAGGCGGTGTGCCGCACCTGCCCGGTCATCGCGCAGTGCCGGCGGCACGCGCTGGAGGTGCGCGAGCCGTTCGGGGTCTGGGGCGGGCTGTCGGAGTCCGAGCGCGAGACGCTCGTGCGCGGGGGGTCGCGGCGGATCACGCTGCCGGCCTCGCGCCCCGTCTCCTGACCCGCCTCACCGCGACGCCGCCTCCACCAGCTCGGCCACCGCGCGCGGGATCGTGGTGGCGAAGTCCAGCAGCACGGCGTGGTCGGGCGTGACCGTGATGCGCACCATCCGCTCGTACAGGGCGTGCACACCGGCCTCCCAGGCCGGGAACGCGTCCGCCGGCACGATCTTGCGCGACCCCGCGACGAACTCGTCGGGCACCCCGCCGACCTCCACCACCTCCGCGGCGCCCCGCACGAGCAGGGCGTGCGGCGTACGACCCGTCGTGTCGACGGTGAGCGCCACCCGCGGGCGCTCGCGGATCGCCGCCACCTTCGCCGAACGCGGCACGGTGCAGACGGTCACCCGGGTCCCGTCCCACCAGAACGCCACCGGGACGACCCGCGGGTCGCCGTCCCGACCCGTGTAGGCCAGCCGGGCCGGGACGTCCGAACCCAGCAGCTCCTGCGCGATCGGCCGGGCCAGCACCTCGGCCACCTCGTCCTGCTCCACCGGTGTCTCCTCTCTTCGTGCGGTCAGGAGGGGGACGGAGCCGCCGGCACCTCCTCGACGTCCGCGCCCTGCTCCGACCGGGTGACACGACGCAGGCGCTGCGGGCCGGACCCGGGGACCCGCTCGATGAGGCAGCGCGCCTCCAGGTCGACCTTCGTGTACGTGCAGTAGTTGCGCAGCCGTCCGCCGGGGAAGGCGGGGTGGGTGCCGAAGCGGGCCTGCGCGGCGGCCACGACGTCCTTGAGCAGCACCCCGTCGTCGTCGACCATCTCCAGGATGTGCGCCCGCACCAGCGCGTACTGCTCGGCGTCCATCGTCCAGCCGTCGAGCCCGCCGGGCCGGCTGGCGTTGAACATCTGCACGCGGCCCCGGAGCCGCGCCTCCTCGTCGGCCGCCCACGCGCTCGCGGGCACGGGGCCGGCGTGCGGGTCGCGCGTCACGACCGCTCGACGTGCTGCTCGAGCTGCACCAGGTCCTGCACGTGCAGCCGGCGCACCCGGCGCCCGAGCAGGAACTCCGCGACGTGGCGGGCGCCGGGCGGGAGTGGCACGGTGTTGCGGAAGTCCAGGTGCACGCGGGTGCGGGAGCCGTCGAGGTCCTCGAGCCGGAAGTCGACCTCGGGAGTGACGTCCCGCCCACCGGGGCCGCGGTTGCGCAGGCGGTAGGCGACGCGGTCCGGCGTGACCTCGGCCAGCCGCTGGCGGCCCTGCTCCACCCCTCTGCGGTCGGTGAAGACGATCGCCGACCCGGGGCTGCGGCCGTCGCCGTCGACGGCGCAGGTGTAGCCGGTGGCGGCCGGCCAGGCCGACCAGGCCATGAGCTCGTGCTCGTCGGCGATCGCCCGGTGCACCTGCTCGCGCGGGCGGTCGACGACGATGCTCTCGGTCCACTGCACGGGGACCTCCATGATTAGACGATCGAACAGTGAGAGTATCGAACCATGACGGCGGAGACGGCGCGACCCGACGACCTGCTGGTGGCCTGCCGGGAGATCGGGCGGGCCATGGACCTGTTCGACGAGGCCGCCGCCCGGGCGCTCGGCGTGGGTCGCAGCGACCTGCGCGCGCTCAACCTGCTGGAGGACGGGCCCCTGGCCCCGTCGGTGGTGGCGGCGCGGCTGGGCCTGTCGCGGGCCTCGATCACGGCGCTGGTCGACCGGCTGACCGCCGCCGGCTACGTCGGGCGCGTGCCCGACCCGGCCGACCGGCGCGGCGTGCTCGTGGAGCTGCGCGAGCCGACGTGGCGCGCGTTCGCCGGGGTCTACGCGCCGCTGGGGGAGCGGGTGCGGGCCGCCACCGGCCCCCTCCCCGCCGACGAGCGCCGCGTCGTCGTCGCCGCGCTGGGCCGCATCGTCGGCGCCTTCGACGACGCGCGTCAGCACCTCATCGACGGGGATGGGACCGACGGGGACGGGGTCGACGGGGACGGGGCCGACGGGGACGCCGCCGACGTGTAGGGCGCCGCGAGGGCGTCGATCTCCGGGTCGGGCCGTCCCGCCAGCGCGTCGGAGGCGAACCGGCGCAGCGTCCCGGCGAGGAGGTCGGCGACCTGCACCCGCGCGTCGTCGCGCGCCGCCACCAGCCGCACCTCGGCGCCGGTGCGGTCGCGCACGAGAGCGAGCCGCTCGGGGGACAGCACGGTCTGCCGGTCGTGCACCACGCTCGTCGCGCCCCAGTGCTGCACCGCGTGCACGATCGCGGGCACCAGCGGGTCGAGCGCGACGGGCGGCGGGGGCGGGCCGCCGAGGCCGCCGAGCAGCGCGTCGACCGCGGCCGGCGCGCCGGGACGGAGCCGGGCCGCGGCGGCGGTGAGGGGCGCGTCGCGGCCGCGCAGCCACGCGTTCGCGGCGGCGAGGAAGGCCGCCCAGGCCGCGGGGTCGGAGGCGCGGCCGTGGGCGAGCAGGTCGGGCCGGCCGGGGACCAGCGCGTCCAGGAGCAGCCGCGCCTTGTCGACGAGCAGCACGTGCCCGCGGCCGAGGACGGGACCGTCGAGACCCAGGAACCACAGCAGCACCCGCCGGTGCTTCTCCCGCAGCAGGTGGTTGGCCTTGTACTCCCGGGCGGGGGAGCGGATGCGCGCCCGCAGCTCGACCAGGCAGTCGAGCGCCTCGGCCGGCGGCAGCGCGACCGACCCGTGCGCGAAGACGTCGGTGACCCCGCCCGCCAGCTTCTCGCCCTCGTGGCCGGACTCGTCGCAGGCGATCTCCCCCGCACCGGACCGCAGGAAGGCCGCCTCCACGCGACGAGCCTGCCGGAAGCCGCCCCTCCCGCAACCGGGTTCAGCCGAAGACGGTGCCCAGCCAGTCGGTGAACCGCTCCCACAGGTTGCGGGCGTCGTCCTGCACGTCCTGCGGCACCTCGGGGAGGTCGGGCACGTCGGTCGGCAGGTCGGGCAGGTCCGTCGGGAGGTCCGGCAGGTCGGGCAGCTCGGTCGGCAGGGTGATCCCGCCACCGGAGCCGTCGTCACCCGGGTCGGTGGTCGGGTCGCTCGTCGGGTCGCCGGTCGGCTCCGCGTCCTCCGTCGGCTCGGCCTCGGTGGTGGGCGCCTCCTGCGTCGTGGTGACGGGCTGCGCGGCCGGGTCGGCGGGCGGGTCGTCCCCGCCGCGGGTGAACGCGAGCACCGCGATGACGAGCAGCGCGACGACGCAGGCCGCGATGAGCACCGTCCGCAGCGTGCCGCCGGCCGGGCCCGGCTCGGGCTCCACCGGTCCGTGGCTGAGCGCCGCCGCGACCGCGCGGGCGGTCGGCCGCCGCTCCGGGTCGGCCGAGGTCATCGCCCGCAGCGTGCCCCGCAGCGGCTCGGGCAGGCCGGGCGGGATCCGCGGCGCGCGCTCCAGCCGCTCCTCAGCGGCCGCCCAGCCGTCCCCCGGGTACTCGGGCCGGCCGGACAGGCACTCCAGCAGCAGCAGGCCCAGGGCGTAGACGTCGGCGGGGGGCCCGGCGGGCTCGCCGCGCACCTGCTCGGGGGCGAGGTAGGAGGCGGTGCCGACCGTCTCGTCCACCGCCGTCATCCCGGTGCTGCCCGCGAGCTGGGAGACGCCGAAGTCGGCGAGCCGCACCCGGCCGTCGGCCTCGACGAGCACGTTCGTGGGCTTGACGTCCCGGTGGACCACGCCCTCCTCGTGCACGTACGCCAGCGCCCGCGCCAGCTCCAGCCCGACCTGGGTGGCGGCCGCCGCGTCGTAGGGCTGGCGGGTCAGCTCCTGGGCGAGCGTCGGGCCGTCCACGAGCTCCATGACGAGGAACGCGCGCCCGTGCTCCACGCCGGCGTCGTGCAGCGCGACCAGGCCGGGGTGGCGCAGCCGGGCGAGGGTGTGCGTCTCCTGCTCGAACCGCTGCTCGCCGTCGGGGTCGGTGCCCGGCCGGAACAGCTTGACGGCGACCTCGCGGCCCAGCCGCTGGTCCTCGGCGCGCACGACGTCGGCCATCCCGCCCGAGCCGAGCGGTCCGCCGAGCCGGTAGCGCCCGGCCAGCACGGTGCCGGCGATCGGCGCTGGCCCGCCCACCGGCGGGCGGGGGAGCCGCCGCGTGGCGTCGGGCATCCGGCGGGTCGGGTCCTCGGGGTGCACCTGGAGGACCGTACCGACGGTGGCAGCCGCCACACGGCTGCGACGCGTCCCCCGGATTGCCGAACCTTGTTGCTTGAGCAACGATCCAGGGGGTACCCGGCGAGAGCTCCCACCCCTACTGGAGGACATCCATCCATGACCGTCAACGCAGCAGTGATCTACTACTCCGCCACCGGCGGCGTGCACGCCATGGCCGAGACGGCCGCGAAGGCCGCCGAGGCCGCGGGCGCCGAGGTGCGCCTGCGCAAGGTGCGCGAGCTGGCCCCCGAGGAGGCCATCGCCAGCAACGAGGGCTGGGCCGAGCACCGGCTGCAGACGCAGGACCTGCCCGAGGCCACGCTCGACGACCTGGAGTGGGCCGACGTCATCATCCTCGGCGCGCCGACCCGGTTCGGCCTGCCGGCCGCGCAGCTCAAGCAGTTCATCGACAGCACCGGGCCGCTGTGGGGCGCCGGCAAGCTGGTGGACAAGGTCGCGACCTCGTTCACCTCGGCCGCTACGGCGCACGGCGGCCAGGAGACGACGATCACCGCGCTCAACAACACCTTCTACCACTGGGGCGCGATCATCGTGGCCCCCGGCTACGCCGACCCGGTGCAGTTCGCGGCGGGCAACCCCTACGGCGCCAGCCACACCTCCAACAACGGCGCGATCCCGCCGACCCAGGAGGCGCTGGACTCCGTCGCGTTCCAGGCCCGCCGGGCCGTGGGCATCGCGGAGCTGCTGAAGGCGGGCCGCGCGGCGGCCTGACCCCGCACCCCGCCCCGTCTCGCCACAACGGCTGCGCCACCCCCCACGCAGCCGTTGTGGCCACCGCGCAGCCGGTGCAACGGCTGCGTGAGGGCACGAACGGCTGCGTGAGGGGCGGAGCTGCTCGAGGCGGGCCGCGCGCGGCTGGTGCGGAACCGGCCGCCTGCGCACCGCTCCGCGCCGGTCCTACTGCCCGTAGGAGTACCGCAGGTCGCGGTGGACCAGCTCGTTGATCCGCTTGCGGTAGTGGCCGAGGCGCGACCGGTCGGGCAGCTCGGCCACGAGCAGGGTCCAGGTGAGGTCGGTGCCCCCGCCACCGTCCGGGGCGAGCTCGAAGCGCACCAGCGCCTCGGGCTGCGCCGGCCAGGGCGAGGACCACACCACCAGGCCCTCGGCGGCCTCCACCACCCGCGGCCGCTGCTCGTCCCGGAGCAGGTGCAGCCAGGGCCGCGCCGGGTCGCGGTCCGGTTCGCGCAGCGACTCCGCGACGACGTGCGGCGGCGCGGGCAGCTTCCTGCGCCGGCGGCCGGCCTCGACCGACCGCTCGGTGGCGGGGTCCACGCCTAGGATCCTGGCGTGCCCGCTGCCGCCGTCGTGGAGGACGTGCGCATCCGCGCCGTCGACGCCGCCCGGGTCGCGCGGTTCTGGGCCGGCCTGCTCGGCCTGGACGTCGAGCTCCGCGACGGCGGGGACGCCGTCCTGCGCGGGGCGATCGGCCGCGCCGCCCTGCGGGTCGACGGCGTGCCCGAGCCGGCGACGTCGAAGAACCGCGTGCACCTCGACCTGGAGTCGGCCGAGCCGCCCGCCGGTGCCACCCGGGTCGCCGAGCAGGACGGGTTCGCCGTGTGGGCCGGCCCGGAGGGCCACCTGTTCTGCGTGTTCCCCGGCGCCGGGCCCGCGCGGGTCGCCGCGCTGGTCACCGACAGCGCCGACCCCGTCCCGATCGCGGCCTGGTGGGCCGGGCTCACCGGCGCCGAGGTCGTCCCCGGCCCGGACGGCGCCCCGCGCTGGCTGCGCGGCGCCGCGGGGCTGGGGAACGCCCTGTGGAAGTTCGTCCCCGTGCCCGACCCCCGCACCGCCGAGAACCGCTGGCAGTGGGACGTGCGCGCGCGGGTGCCGGACCTGGTCGCCGCCGGTGCCCGGGTGCTGCGCGAGCGCGACGGCGGCACCGGGCGGACGGTGCTCGCCGACCCGGACGGCAACGAGTTCGGCGCGTTCGACCCGTCACCCTGAGGCGGCGGGCCGCCCGCAGACGACCGCGTCCCGCACGGCGCCGGGTGCGGCGTCGCGCAGCGGGGCGTCCGGGCGGGCGCCGAGGGCGCCGTTGACGCTGGAGAACGCGACCCGCAGCGCCACGAACACCGTCACGGCGAGGATCTCCGGGTCGGTGAGGCCGGCGTCGCGCAGGCCCTGGACGTCCGCGGCCATGGTGCCGTTCGGGTCGCGGGCCACCGCGCGGGCCCACGCGGCCGGCGCCCGCTCGCGGGCGTCGAGCCCGCCGTCCTCCCCGCGGAGCACGCCCGCCGCCGTCTCCGGATCGCTCGCGCCGGCCAGCCGCGCCCCCCACGCCAGCGCGCAGTACGCGTCCTCGCGCGCCGAGGCGCAGGCGCTGACCAGCACGCCGCCGGTGCGCAGGTCGAGCCCGGCCCCGGCCGCCCGGATCAGCGCGAACATCTCGTCGTGCAGATCCGGGCGGTGCGCCCACGCCCGCGTCAGGTCCATGACGTACCCGCCCTCGGCGACGTCGTCGTCGTAGAGCCGCCGCACGTCCGGACCCGGCTCGGGCTCGCGCAGGAAGGTCACGGGCGGGGCTCGCCGGACCCGGCGCCATCGTCGAGCCCGACCGCCACCCGCTCCAGCGCGTCCAGCGACTCCTGCAGGCCGCCCTCCATGCCCAACGCGATGTGCCCGTCGCGGTTCTCCCGGCTCGGGTGCTGCACCAGCACCGTCAGGGTGGTGCGGCCGTCGTGCTCGGTCAGCGTCAGCGTGTTCACCGACTCGGCGCCGGGCACGCCCTCGTAGACCTCCGTGGACACCATGCGCTCGGGCGCGACGAGCTCCCGGTACTCGCCGTGGAATCCGACCTCGCCGCCGCCGTCGGCCGTCATGACGTAGCGCCAGCGCCCGCCGACGCGCAGGTCCACCTCCACGTGCGTCACCTCGCCCCGCTCGCCGGCCCACCAGCGCTTGATCAGCTCGGGTTCGGTCCAGGCCCGCCACACCAGGCGCATCGGCGCGGCGAACTCACGGGTGATCAGGATCTGGGTGTCGCTCGGCAGCTCCACCGTCGCGCTGTGCGTCGTCGTGCTCATCGCTCTCGTCCTCCATCAGGTCGGCGAGCACCGCGTCCATGCGGTCGAAGCGCTCGTTCCAGGTGCTCTCGAAGCGCCGCACCCACTCGTGCAGGGGGCGCAGCGGACGCCCGTCGAGGCGGTAGAGGCGCTGTCGACCGACGTCGCGCACCTGCACCAGACCCACCTCGCGCAGCACCTTGAGGTGCTTGGACACCAGCGGCTGCACGATGCCGAGCCGATCGGTCAGCTCGGAGACCGACATCTCCCCGCCCGCGAGCAGATCCAGGATCTGCCGCCTGCGGGGCTCGGCCACGGCGTTGAACGCGTCGCTCGTCGTCGCTGCCCTGGCCATGCACCCAATGTATACCCATATGAGTATGTGTCAAGCGCCGGAGCTCCGTGTCCGGCACTGGCGGCCGCACGCGCGCGGGGGAGGAGGACCTCCGCTCCGCGCCGACGAGGGGTGGGGCGGCCGTGACGACGCGCTCCGGCGGCTGGTCACAGGCATGGTGATCGCTGCGGTGGGTACTCCGGTGATCGAGCCGGGCGGCAGTTCCCGGCGTGCGCCGGTGAGGTGGTCGACGTGCGGGTGCTGCTGATGCGATGGGGCCTGCGCACGGTCTTCGGCCTGCCCCGCCCGGTGCGGCGGCTGCTCGCGGGCCCGTCCGTGCGGGTCGGCGACCAGGAGCTGGATCTCGACCTGCAGCTGCTCGGGCGGCTCTCCGGCCTGATCGAGAGCGACGACGGCGGGGTGCTGGACCGCGCGGCGCTGGCCGAGCAGCGCCGCCAGGCCGACCTCGCCGCCGAGGCCGCCGCGGAACCCGGTCTCGACGACGTCGTGGTCCGCGACCTCACCGTCCCCGGCGGCGCCCACCCGCGGCCCGCCAAGCTCTACGTCCCGCCGTCCGCCGGGCCGGAGCCGGCCGGGCTGCTCCTGTTCTTCCACGGCGGCGGGTTCGCGCTGGGCAGCCTGGCCACCGCCGACCCGATGTGCCGGCTGCTGGCGGCGCAGTCCGGGGTCCGGGTGCTGTCGGTGGGCTACCGCCTCGCCCCCGAGCACCCCTACCCGGCGGCGCTGGAGGACGCGCTGGCCGCCTACCGCCACGTCCGCGCCACGGCCCGCTCCCTCGGCGCGCGGCCCGAGCTCGTCGCCGTCGGCGGTGACAGCGCCGGCGGCAACCTCGCCCTGGTCGTCGCCCACCAGGAGCCCGTGCGCGGCCCGGCGTTCGTGCTGGCCCTCTACCCGGTCACCGACGTGGACCGCAGCGGGGGATCCCGCGAGGAGTTCGGCACCGGCTTCGGTCTGACCAGCGACTTCATCCGCGAGCTGGAGGGCATGTACCTGCCCGACGGCCTGCCCGCCGACGACGGCCGCGGCGCGATCCTGCGGGCCGACGACTTCTCCGCCATGCCGCCGGTCTACCTCGCGACGGCCGGTTTCGACCCGCTGCGCGACGAGGGCGAGGAGCTGGTCGAGCGGCTGCGCGCCGACGGCGTGCCGGTCGTCGCCCGCCGCTTCCCCGGCCTCGTCCACGGCTACGCGAGCTTCACCGCCGTCAGCGCCGCCGCCCGCGACGCCACCCTGGACGCCGCCAGCGCCCTGCGGGCCGGGCTCGCGCTCGTCGAGAGCCGCCTGCCGGCGCGGCCTCAGGCCTTCAGCAGGGCCGCCGCCAGTCCTGCGGGGTCGGTGAACAGGGCCTCGTGACTGCCCGGCGCCTCGATGGCCGTCACGCCGAGGCGCTCCGGGAACCGCGGCACCCAGCCGTACTCGCCCGGCGGCAGGGCCACGTCGTCCACCGAGAACACGTAGGAGACGGGCACGCCCAGCGTCGCGGGATCGATCGGCTCCACGGTCTCGGTGAAGTACTGGAACGGCTGCGGCACCAGGAGCCCGTGCACCAGTTCCTGCACCGGCCTCGGGGCGTCCCCCATGAACCCCTCGGCGAAGACCTCGAACGGGAGCACCAGGGTGTTGTTCCCCGACGCGCTCGCGAGCTGCGTGAACAGCTCGCGGTACGGCGGGGGCACCTCGTCGAGCAGGGCCCGGCCGGCGGCGGGGACGAACGCGCTCCAGTAGACGAGCTTCGCCAGCCGCGGGGCGAGGCGCGGCGCGGCGCCGGTGATCGCGTAACCGCCCCAGCTGTGGCCGACCAGCGTGACGTCGACGAGGTCGTGGCGCTCGACGTGGGACACGACGGCGTCGACGACGTCGGACAGGTGCAGCCCGGTGGGGTCGTCGCCGTCGGCCAGGCCGGGCAGCGTCGGGGTGTGCACGGTGTGCCCGGCGGCCCGGAGGTGCTCGGCCACCGGTCGCCACGCCCACCCGCCGTGCCAGGCCCCGGTGATGAGGACGAACGTCTCGGCCACAGGCACTCCCCACGTCGTCGATACCGGCAGCATGATGGAGTCCCCGAGTCCGCAGCGTCAACGGAGGAGCATGAACCACCCGGACACCACGCTCGCCTGGATGGGCGCCGGCACCGAGTTCCTCGTGCAGGCCGTCGACGCGCTCCACGACGACGCCCTGCGGGCGCCCAGCGCCCTCCCCGGGTGGACCCGGGCGCACGTCGTCGGGCACGTGGCCCGCAACGCCGAGGCCCTCACCCGGCTCGTCACCTGGGCGCGCACGGGCGTCGAGACGCCGATGTACGCCGACCCCCAGCAGCGGGCGGAGGACATCGAGGCCTCCGCCGCGCTCCCCGTCGACCGGCTGCGCCGCGAGCTGAGCAGCACCGCGGCCGACCTGGACCTCGCCCTGTCCGCGATGGACGACCGCGCGTGGCGGGCGACGGTGCGCACCGCCCAGGGGCGCCTGCGGCCGGCCTCGGAGATCCCGTGGATGCGGGTGCGGGAGGTGTGGCTGCACGCGGTCGACCTCGGGTCCGGGGCAGGAGTCGCGGACCTGCCGCCCGACGTCGTCGACGCGCTGCTCGACGACGCCACCGAGCTGCTGTCGAGCCGCCCGGGCTGCCCGCCCGCCACGCTCGCCCCCACCGACCGCTCCCGCACCTGGTCCCTCGCCGGCGGCGGGGTGCAGCTGCACGGACCCGCCGCGCACGTCCTGGCCTGGCTCACCGGCCGCGGTGACGGCGCCGCCCTCACCCCCGTCGGCGGCCCCCTCCCGACCGCGCCGCGCTGGCTGTAGCGGCTCCGCCGCCCGTGCGCGCGGAGGAGGGCTAGAACACTCCTGCGCGCTCACGAGGGCCAGAAGTAGGGCTCCTCCGGGTCGACGCCGGGGAAGACCGGCCCGTAGAACTCCGGGTCCTTGCGCAGCAGCGCCGCCCGGTGGCTGCGGTGCACGCGCTCGTCGCCGATCCAGTCGGGCAGCAGCATCCGGGCGGCCAGCTCGGCCTGGGTGCGCGGCGGCGGGCGCCCGGCCTCGGCCAGGTCCGCGCCGATCGTCGCCGCGCAGGTGTCCGCCCAGCCGCGCCGCACCCACTCCGCGCACACCACCAGGCCGTAGGCGGCCACTCCGTCGGGGAACCCCGCCCACATCCGGACGGCCGGGTGCCGTTTCCAGCCGTAGCTCAGCCGGGTGAGCGCGCGCAGCACCTGCAGCGCCTCGACGCGCTGCTTGCCCAGCCGCTTGTCGTCGAGCACGGCGGCGCTCTCGGCGAAGTCGGGGTAGGGCAGGAACGTCTGCACCTACGCCTCCCGCACCAGCGTCACCACCCGCGTCAGCGACGGCGAGCGCGGGGTGGAGCCGAAGCCGAACCGCACCGGCGGATCCACCGGCGCGAGCCCCCCGGCGTCGTCGCCGTCGAAGCGCACCGACGCGCCGGTGATGCGGTGCAGGTCGAGCGCGCCGTAGTACTCCTCGCGACCGCGGGCCGCGCTGCCCCGCGTCCGCACGCCGGGCAGCACGCGGCGCGCGACGGCGTCGATCGCGCCGATCCAGCGCGGGTGGGTCGCGAGCGGGCGCGGGACGGCGCGCAGCAGCGCGCCCAGCAGCGGGCGCCTCCCGACGGCGAACGCGGCCGTCAGCGAGGCGGCCTCGACGATCCAGCGCGCCCCGTCCACCCGGGCGGTCACCGGCTCGATCCGCACCTCGTCGAACACGTAGGTGCCGGCGACGAACTCCGCGACGCGCAGGTCGGGCGCGAGCAGCACCCGGTGCCCGTCCGCGCCCTCCACCATGACGTCGGTGAACGCGCCCAGCGGCGACCGCGGCCAGTGCCCGACCACGGCCCGCAACCCGGACGCCGTGCCCAGACCGGCGATGAACCCGTCGAAGCGCTGCACCCCGACGACCTACCCGGCACCCCGTCCGGCCGAACCGGCGCACTCCGATTAGCGTCCCGGCCGATGGCCGAGGGGGACTCGATCGCCCGCCTCGCCGCCCGGCTGCACGCCCGGACGGCGGGGGCGACCATCGTGCGCTCGGAGTTCCGCCATCCGCGCTGGGCCACCGCGGACCTGTCCGGCCAGGCGATCACCGGCTGGCACCCGCGCGGCAAGCACCTGCTCATGCGCACCGACGCCGGGTGGACGCTGCACTCGCACCTGCGCATGTCGGGCTCGTGGAGCGTGCTGCGCCCGGGTTCGCGCCACCCCCGCGACCTGCGCGTCGCCCTCTGGCTCGACGACCGGCGCTCACCGCCCGACCCGGCCGCGACCGCGCCCGCCGCCGGTCCCGCCGCGCCCGCTCCCGCGACCCGGGGCGGCGCCCCCCTCGCCGACGCCCGCGTGGTGGCGGGCGTCGCGCTGCCGGTGCTGACGCTCGTGCGCACCCGCGACGAGGCCCGTGTCGTCGGGCACCTCGGCCCGGACCTGCTCGGCGACGACCCCGACCTCGACGCGGCCGCGGCCCGGCTGCGCGCCGAGCCCGACCGCCTGGCCGTGCTCGCGCTGCTGGACCAGCGCAACGTCGCCGGGCTGGGCAACATGTGGGCCCAGGAGCTGCTGTTCCTGGAGCGGACCAGCCCGTGGCGGCGGATCGCCGACGTCGACCTGCCGCCGCTGCTCGCCCGCGGCCGCGACCTGCTCCTCGACGCCGTGGCCCGCAACCCCCGCCAGGTCACCACCGGCGACCCGCGCACCCCGCACTTCGTCTACGGCCGCAAGGGCCGCCCGTGCCTGCGCTGCGGCACGCCGATCGCGTTCCGCGCGCCCGACGGCCCGGTCCGCGAGACCTGGTGGTGCCCGAACTGCCAGGCCTGACCCACCGCGGAATACTTGCTATGGCAACTACTGTTGACCGCTCCACCGACCCGACCGGAAGGACGACACCATGCCGCAGCCCGAGGGCGCCGAGCTCGACGCCGTGCGCGCCCGCCGCGAGGAGCTCAAGGCCCGGTTCCTCAAGCCCGTGGGGGAGCGCCCGGCCACACCCGTCGGCGGGATCCACCACGCCGCGCTGATCTGCCGCGACGTCGAGGCGACGATCCGCTTCTACCAGGAGGTGCTCGGCTTCCCGCTGGTCGAGCTGGTGGAGAACCGCGACTACGCGGGGTCGAGCCACTTCTTCTTCGACCTGGGCAACCGCAACCTGCTGGGGTTCTTCGACTTCCCCGGCCACGACCACCCCGACTTCTCCGAGACCATCGGCGCCGTGCAGCACATCGCGCTGTCGCAGACGCCCGAGGCGTTCGCGGCGATGCGCCGGCGGCTCGACGAGGCGGGCATCTCCTACATCGGCCCCGACCGCGGCATCGACAACAGCCTCTACATCCGCGACCCCAACGGCGTCGGCCTGGAGTTCTACGCCGAGGAGCTGGGCCGGTTCGAGGGCGAGCCGCTGCTGGCGTGACCCGCCACGGGCCGGCGGTGGAACTCCGCAGGCGGTCCGGGCGTCCTGACCGGTGAGGGCCGACGCGTATCGTGATCGGCCGCTGGGTCCGGTTCAGCGACAGGACGGGTGGGGACGACGTGGACGAGCGACGCGGGCCGGGCGGTCCCGGCGGGGAGCGGGACCGCCCGCGCCGCCCCGACGGGCCGCCGCCGCGTCCCCCGCTGCCCGGCCGTCCGGGCGGGCCGGGCCGCCCGCCGGAGAACCGCCCGCCGTCCGGCCCGCCGCCCGCGGGACGCCCGCCGGGCGGCGCGGGCCGTCCCGCGGCGCCCCCGCCGGCCGCGCCGCTCCCGTCGTCCTGGCCGCCGCCGGCCGGGTCGCCGCCCCCGCCGCCGGCCCGGCGCCCCCCGCCCGACACCCGGGTGCTGCCGCCCGACCGCGAGCCGGTCGGCGTCGGCCCGCGCCCGTCGATCCGGGCCCCGCAGCGCGGCCGCCCCGACGCGCGCCCGCCCGCCCGCGCCTCCGCGCGGCCCGCGCCGGCCCGCCCGTCGTCCCCCCGCCCACCACGTCGCCCCGGGACGGTCGTGCGCCGCATCCGCACCGCGCTCGTCGTCCTGCTCGTGCTCGCGCTCGGGTTCGGCGTGTACATCGACACCACGCTGGACCGCGTGCCGGCCCTGCCCGCCGACAGCGCGACCTCCTCGGAGGGCACCAACTACCTCATCGTCGGCTCCGACAGCCGGGCCGAGCTGACCGACGAGCAGCGCGCCGAGCTCGCCACGGGCGGCCCGGAGTCCGAGCTCACCGACACGATCATGCTGCTGCACACGGGCAGCGGACCGTCGGTGCTGGTGAGCCTGCCGCGCGACTCGATGGTCGACATCCCCGGCCACGGCCGCCACAAGATCAACTCGGCGTACGCGCGGGGCGAGGCGGACGGCACGGGTGGTCCGGAGCTGCTCACCCGCACCGTCGAGGGCGCCACCGGGCTGCACGTCGACCACTACGTGCAGATCGGGTTCACCGGCTTCGTCAACGTCGTCGACGCCGTCGGGGGCGTGGAGCTGTGCGTTCCCGAGGCGATCGAGGACCCCAAGGCCGCCCTGGACATCGAGGCCGGCTGCCAGACCCTCGACCAGAAGACGGCGCTGGGCTACGTCCGCACCCGCGCCACCGCCTCGTCGGACTTCGGCCGGGTCGAGCGGCAGCGCGCGTTCATCTCCGCGCTGCTCAAGCGCGTGACGAGCCCCGCGGTGCTGCTCAACCCGTTCCGGCTGGTGCCCCTGGCCACCGGCCTGTCCAGCGCCATCACCGTCGACGACGGCACGCACGTCTGGCACCTCGCGCAGTTCGGCTTCGCCATGCGGGGGGTCGGCGACGGCGGGATCACCACCACCGTCCCCGTGCGCGACGGCGTCGTGAACTGGGACCGCGACCGCGCCACCGCGCTGTTCGACGCCCTCGCCGCCGACGAGACGCCCCCGGAGAACGCGCTCGGCCCGTGACGGCCCGGCCAGTCAGGCCGGCTTGCGGGTGCGCTTGCGGGGGGTCCCCTCGTCGGCGTCGGCCGCCTTCTTCCGCCGGGCCGCGGGCTTCTTCGCCGGCTTGTCCTCCTTCGCCGGCGGCGCGGGCTCCTCGGCCGGCGCCTCCTTGCCGCCGCCGGCACCGGCGCGGGCGGCCTCGACGCTGCGCTGCAGGGCGGTGAGCAGGTCGGTCATCGAGTCGCCGCCCTCGTCGCCCTTCTCGGCGACAGGTGCGGGGCGCGCCTCGCCCGTCTCGCGCTTGCGCTCGATCATCGCGACGACGGCGTCGCGGTAGTCGTCGTGGAACGACGCGGGGTCGAAGTCGGCGCCCAGGCTCTCGATGAGCGACGCCGCCATCTGCAGCTCCTGCGGGCGCAGCTCGACGTCCTGGTCGAGGATGTCGAAGTCGGGCTCGCGCACCTCGTCGGGCCACAGCATCGTCTGCAGCACGATCACCTTGCCGCGCACCCGCAGCAGCGCGATGCTCGCCCGCTGCCGCAGCGCCACCTTGACCACGGCCATCCGGTCGGTGTCGACGAGCGCCTCGCGCAGCAGCGCGTAGGGCTTGGCCGCCTTCGCCTCGGGCTCCAGGTAGTAGGACTTGTCGAACAGCAGCGGGTCGATCTGGTCGGCGGGCACGAACTCGATCACGTCGATCTCGTGGCCCGAGGCGGCGGGCAGGGCGTCGAGGTCCTCGTCGCTGAGGGTGATGAGCTCGCCCTCCTCGGTCTCGTAGCCCTTGACGATGTCGGCGTAGTCGACCTCCTCGCCGTCGAGCGAGCAGGTGCGCTTGTACTTGATCCGGCCGCCGTCGGCCCCGTGCACCTGGTGGAACCGGATGTCGTGGTTCGTGGTCGCCGAGTAGAGCTTGATCGGCACGCTGACCAGCCCGAAGGAGACGGCTCCGCTCCACATCGCCCGCATGGGTGCCAGCATGGCTGCGTGCAGCCCATGCTCGCCACCCCTGGAGCGCTCCCGACCGGCCCGGAGTGGCTCTACGAGGTGAAGTGGGACGGCATGCGGGTGCTCGCCGACGTCGACACCGGCGTGCTGACCCTGCGCGGGCGCAGCGGCCGCGACGTCACCCCGCACTTCCCCGAGCTGGCCGACGTGGCGCGCGTGGCCCCGGACGTGCTGCTCGACGGCGAGGTCGTGCTGCTCGACGGTGGCGTGCCCAGCTCCGGCGCGCTCGCCGACCGGATGCACCGCGCGGTGGACGAGCGCACCGCGCGCCGGCGGCCCGTCACGTTCATGGCCTTCGACGTGCTGCGGCTCTACGGGGTGGACCTGCGGGCCCGCCCGCTGCACGAGCGGCGCGCCACGCTGGAGCGGCTCGGCACCGCGGCGCTGTCCACGGTGTCGCTGTCCCCGGTCTACACCGACGGCGCGGCGCTGCTCGACGCGACCGCGCGCCAGGGGATGGAGGGCGTCGTCGCCAAGCGCCGCGACGGCGTCTACCGGCCGGGGGAGCGCAGCCCCGGCTGGGTGTCGGTGACGCACCGCCGCACCCAGCCCTGCCTGGTCGGCGGCTGGCGGACCGGGCGGACGGGCCCGGCCCGGATCGACGCGCTGCTGCTCGGCGTGCTCGACCGCCACGGGCTCGCGTTCGCCGGTCGGGTCGGGTCCGGGCTGGCGGGGGACCGCACCCAGCAGGTCCTCGCCGAGCGCCTGGCCGCGGTGGCGGCGCCGTCCCCGCCGTTCTCCGACCGCGTGCCGGGCCCGGACGCCCAGGGTGCGCGCTGGTGCGAGCCGGCCGTCGTCGTCGACGTCGACCACCTGGGCTGGACCGAGGTCGGGCGCCTGCGCCACCCCGTCGTGCGCCGGATCCGCGACGATCTGGAGCCCGCCGACGCCGTCCGCACCACGTGATCGCCGCCGGGGGCTCCCTCCCGACTGCCCGTTGCAACTACGGTGGGCCCCGTGACGACCATGCTCACCTGGCAGGCCGAGGACGGCACGGGGCTCGAGGGCGCGCGGCTGCTGCTCGGTCACGGCGGCGGGTTCCGCGCGCTGAGCCGGCTGGTGCGAGCCGGCTTCACCGCCTCCTACCGGCTCGTGGTGCGGGACGACGGCGCGCTGGAGCGGCTGTCGGTCACCGCCGCGACGGCGGAGCGCGAGCGGCACCTGACGATGAACCGCACCGACGACGGCTTCTGGCTGCTCGACACCGGCACCGGCGGCACGCGCGCCGAGTTCGGGGGGGCCCAGGACGTCGACCTGGAGTTCAGCCCGCTGTTCAACACCCTGCCGATCCGCCGCCTGGGCCTGCACCGCGAGCCCGGCGACCACACCCTGCCGATGCTGTTCGTCCGGCTGCCCGACCTGAAGGTCGAGCTGGTGCAGCAGCGCTACCACACGGTCTCGCCGCTGGGTGCGGACGGCACGGCCGCGGTCGGGTTCGCCTGGGACGACTTCGCCACCGAGCTCGTCGTCGACGGCGACGGGATCGTGCAGCACTACCCCGGCCTCGCCCGGCTCCTCACCCCCGCCGCCCCGGCCGCCGCCAGCGCCTGAGGTCGGCTAGGCCCAGCCGGTCACCGCGTCACCGCGGCGGCCGATCTCGCGCAGCCGGGCCAGGGCGTCCGGTCCGCTCAGCGACGCCCGGACGAGCTGCGGGTCCCGCGCGGCGGCCCAGCGCTGCCGCCCGGCGTGCCCGGCCCGCACCGTCGCGGCCAGCCCGCCGGTGGACGCGAGCGCGCCCCGCATCGCGCCGAGCCGACCGAGCGCGTCGTCGACGGCGGCGAGCAGCGCGTCGCGGTTGCCCTCGCACATGGCGAGCACCAGCTCGGGCCGGGTGCCGGCCACGCGGGTGCCGTCGGCGAAGGAGCCCGCGGCCAGGGCGAGGGGCAGCTCGTCCTCGCCGGCCGCGCCGACGGCGGCGAGCACGGCCGCGAGCAGGTGCGGCAGGTGGGAGACGCGTGCGACGGCGAGGTCGTGCTCGTCGGCGGCGGCCGGCACCACCCGCGCGCCGCAGGCCCACGCCAGCTCGGCGACGTCGCGCCACACGTCCGGGTCCAGCCCGTCGTCGGCGGCGACCACCCACGCGGCCCCGTCGAACAGCGCCGCGCTGCCGGCCGCCCACCCGGACTCGGCCGTGCCCGCCATCGGGTGCCCGCCGACGAACCGCGCCCGCGGGGCGTGGCGCGCGACGGCGTCGGCCACCGCGACCTTCACGCTGACCGCGTCGGTGAGGCGGACCCGGGGCGCGACGGCGTCGACCCGGCGCAGCACGTCGGGCAGCACCGTCAGCGGCACGGCCAGCACGACCAGCGCGTCGACCCCGGCCGCGCGGCGCAGGGCGGCGTCGGTGTCGGTGGTGACGTCCACGCCGTCGGCGCGCGCGGCGGCGGCGGTCGCCTCGGACGCGGTGGCGCCCCAGACGGGCCGGCCGGCCTTGTCGGCCGCGCGCAGCAGCGACCCGCCGATCAACCCGGTGCCGATCACGCAGACCGCCCGCTCCGTCACGGCGCGCACCCTATCCCTCGTGCGCGGCGACGAGTGCTCTAGCACTCCTCGCCGCTCACGAGCGCCGCCAGGCGCAGCAGGCTGCGCTCGTCGAGCCGCACCGAGGCCAGCTGGACCCCGGCCGGCAGGCCGTCGGTCGCACCGGGCACGGAGACGGCGGCCCGCCCGGTGAGGTTGAACGGCAGGGTCAGGGCGAGCAGCGCGGGCCGCACGGCGACCCCGTCCACCTCGGGCACCCCGATCGGCGTCGCCCGCAGCCGGGTCGTCGGCAGCAGCAGCGCGTCCACCCCCGCGACGGCGGCCTGCATCGCGGCGGCGAGGCGGCGGCGGGTGCGCTGCGCGGTGACGTAGGTGCGCGCGTCGACCCCGGCCTGCGCCACGAGCCGCTCACGGGTGATCGGCTGGTAGGCCTCCGGGCGCTCGGCCAGCCAGGCCGCGTGCGTCGCGTACGCCTCGGCGCCGACGATCGTCGCGTAGGTCGCGGCCAGCTCGTCGATCATCGGGGTGCGGACCTCCACCACCTCGACGCCCGCGGCCCGCAGCGCGTCCGCCGCGGCGTCGACGGCGGCGGTCAGCGCCGGGTCGGCCGGCTGCCAGTAGTCGTCTGCGGGCCGCCCCACCCGCGTCGCGGCGGTGGCGGGCGGACCGGGTGCCAGGGCGTCCCAGGTCAGCGCGGCCCCGGCGACGTCGGCGGTGAGGAACCCGGCGTGGTCGCAGGTCTCCGAGAGCGGGAACGCCCCGCCCAGCGGCAGCGCGCCGAACGCGGGCTTGAGCCCCACCACCCCGCACAGCGCCGCCGGGGTGCGCACGCTCGCCCCGGTGTCGGTGCCCAGCGCCAGGGCCAGGTGACCCGCGGCGACCGCGGCCGCCGAGCCCGACGACGACCCGCCGGTGATCCGCTGCGGGTCGTGCGGGTTGCGCGCCGGCCCGGTGGCCGCGACGTCCCCGGTGGGGCCGTAGGCGAACTCGTGCGTGTGCAGCTTCGCGACGACGACGGCGCCGGCGTCGCGCACCCGGGCCACCAGCTCGGCGTCCGCCGCGGCGGGCGGGGCGCCGGCGAGCACGTCCGATCCGCAGCGGGTCGGCAGCCCGGCGACGTCGTAGAGGTCCTTGACCCCCACGGCGACGCCGTGCAGCGGCCCCCGCCACCGCCCGTCGGTCAGCTCGGCGGCCCGCTCCCGCGCCTCGGCGAGCGCCCGCTCGGCGTCGAGCACGATCACGGCGCCGTGCCGGTCGGCCGCGAGGCGCTCGCACGCGTCGCGCACGTGCTCGACGGGGGACAGCGCTCCGGAGCGCAGGGCGGCGGACAGCTCGGCGAGGGGGAGCACGGCGCCATGATGGCAGGAACGCGGCGCTGCCCAGCAGATCTGCCACTGTCGTCCCGGGGGCGCGACGGTCAGGATGGCGCCGTGACCGCAGCGCTCGTCGTCGTCGACGTCCAGCGGGGCTTCTCCGACCCCTCCTGGGGCCGCCGGGGCAACCCCGCCTTCGAGGCCAACCTGTCCGCACTCCTCGACGGGTGGCGCGACCCCGTCGTGCTCGTCCGCCACGACTCCCGCGAGCCCGGTTCCCCGCTCGCACCCGGCTCACCGGGCAACGCGTTCTCCCCGCTGCTCGACGGCGTCGACCCGGCGCTGCTGGTCGTCAAGCACGTCAACTCGTCCTTCCACGGCGACCCCGACCTGGCGGCGTGGCTGCGCCGGGAGGGGATCGGGGAGATCGTGCTCGCGGGCATCCAGACGAACATGTGCGTGGAGACCACCGCCCGCGTGGGCGGCAACCTCGGGTTCGCCGTCACCGTCGCGCTCGACGCCACCGCCACGTTCGACCTCGCCGGGCCCGACGGCGCCGTGCTCACCGCCGAGGAGCTGACCCGGGCCACGGCCACCAACCTGCACGGCGGCGGCTTCGCCCGGATCGCGTCGGTGGATCAGGTGCTCAGCGCGTCGAGCGCCAGCCCGGCGTAGACCGCGACGCCCGCGGCCATCGCCGGCTCGTCGAACACGGCGCGGTTGGAGTGGTTGGGCGCCGCGTGCCCGGGGTCGGAGCCGGCCGGGCACCCGCCGAGGAACGCGAGCGCCCCCGGCACCTGCTCGAGCACGTAGGCGAAGTCCTCGGCGCCCATGATCGGCGCGGGCATCTCGGCGACGCGCGGCGCGCCCAGCACGCCCGTGGCCACGTCGGTGACGTGCGCGCTCGCCGCGCCGTCGTTGACGACGACGGGGTAGCCGGGCTCGATCTCCACGACCGCGGTGCAGCCGTGCGCGAGCGCGGTGTGCGTGCAGACCCGCCGCACGGCGTCGCGGAGCCGGGTCCGGACGTCCTCGCTCAGGGTGCGCAGCGTCCCCTCCAGGAACGCGGTCTCCGGAATGACGTTGGTCGTGGTCCCGGCGCGGATGTGGGCGATCGTGAGCACGGCCGCGTCCGCCGCCGCCACCTCGCGCGTGAGCGCGGTCTGCAGCGCGCCGACCATCGCCGCGGCGGCCGGCACCGGGTCGAGCGCGTCGTGCGGGGCCGAGGCGTGCCCGCCGCGCCCGGTGACGACGACGCGGACGGTGTCGGCCGCGGCCATCAGCGGTCCGGGGCGCACGTGCAGCTCCCCGGCCGGGAGGGTGGCGCTGATGTGCAGCGCGTAGGCGCGCTCGGGCCGCCCGCCCGGCCCGGTCTCGTCCAGCAGCCCCTCGTCGATCATGTACCGCGCGCCGTGGTGCCCCTCCTCGCCCGGCTGGAACATGAACAGCACCCGGCCCGCCAGCTCGTCCCGCCGCGCCGCCAGCACCCGTGCCGCCGACGCCAGCATCGCGACGTGCGTGTCGTGCCCGCAGGCGTGCATCCGGCCCTCGACCTCCGAGGCGAAGGGCAGCCCGGTGTCCTCCGCCACCGGCAGCCCGTCCATGTCCCCGCGCAGCAGCACCGTCGGCCCGGGCCGGGCGCCGTCGAGCACCGCGACGACCGACGTCGTCCCGACCCCGAGGTGCACCTGCAGGGGCAGGTCGGCGAGGGCGGCGAGCACGGCGTCGCGGGTGCGGGGCAGGTGCAGACCGAGCTCCGGGTGGCGGTGCACGGCGCGGCGCAGCGCCACGGTGCGCGGCTGCAGGTCGCGCGCCTGCGCGAGCAGGTCGGGGAGGGCCACACCGCTGATCCTCCCCGGGCGGCCCGCTCACCGGTCACCCCCCGGATGTGGTGTGGCCCACAGCGCGAAAGGCGCCTACCGTGGTCCCATGGCTGTGCAGAGCGTCCAGGCGCCCCCACGGGTGTCGGCCCTGCCCGGGTTCGCCGTGGCGGCGATCCGGGAGGAGGGCCGGTGGCGCTGCGCGCGTCTGGCGCCGGAGGCCCTCCAGGACCTCGACGCCGCCATCACCGAGCTGCGCGGCCTGCGGTCCACGGGGGCGGTGCTCGGGCTGCTCGATGTCGACGACGAGTTCTTCGTGCTGCTGCGGCCGGTCCCCGGGGGGATCGCGCTGCTGCTGTCCGACGCCGTCGCGGCGCTCGACTACGACGTCGCCGCCGACGTCCTCGACCTGCTGCGCGTCGAGCTGCCGCCCGACGACGACGCGCTCGACGACGCCTGGCCCGAGGGCGACCTCGGGATCCTCGCCGACCTCGGCCTGCCCGCCGACGAGCTGCAGGTGCTCGCCGGCGACCTCGACCTCTACCCCGACGAGCAGCTGGCCGCCATCGGCCGGCGCTGCGGGTTCGCCGACGAGCTCGCCGAGGTCGTCGACGCCCGGTGACGCCCCCCGCCCCCGCCTCGGACGAGGCGCTGGTGCGGCGCGCCCTGCAGCTGGCGGCCGCCGCCCCGCGCACCGGGGACGTCCCGATCGGCGCCGTCGTCGTCGACGCGGACGGCCGGGAGCTCGCCGCCGCGTGCAACGCCCGCGAGGCGCTCGGCGACCCCACCGCGCACGCCGAGGTGCTGGCCCTGCGCGCCGCCGCCGCGGTGCACGGCGAGTGGCGGCTGGAGGGCTGCACCCTGGCCGTCACGATCGAGCCCTGCACGATGTGCGCGGGCGCGCTGGTGCTGTCCCGGGTCGCGCGGGTGGTGTTCGGGGCGTGGGAGCCGAAGACGGGGGCGGCCGGGTCCCTGTGGGACGTGCTGCGCGACCGCCGGCTCACCCACCGGCCCGAGGTCGTCGGCGGGGTGCTCGGCGAGGAGTGCGCCCTGCTGATGGAGACCTTCTTCGCCGGTCACCGGTAGCGTCGGCGCGTGCGCCGGTTCCAGCGGGTCGGGTCCTACGCCGTGTGCGTCCGCGACGGGGCGGTGCTGCTGTCGCGGTTCACCCGCAGCGGGCGCTGGACGCTGCCCGGCGGCGGGGTCGACCACGGCGAGGACCCGCGGGACGCAGTCGTCCGCGAGGTCCTCGAGGAGACCGGGCTGGTGTTCGAGGTGGGCGGCCTGCTCGACGTCCGGTCGCGCCGCTGGGAGCACACCGACCCCGACGGCAGCCCCGTCGACGTGCACGGCGTCCAGCTGCTGTTCACCGGCGAGGTCGTCGGGGGAACGCTCACCCACGAGGTCGGCGGCAGCAGCGACCGGGCCGAGTGGGTGCCGCTGGCGCGCCTCGACGACCTGCTGCGGTCGAGCGCGGTCGACGAGGCCCTGGCGGTCCTCGGGGTCAGGCCAGGCGCCCCGCCGCGATGACCCGGGCGAGGAACTCCTGCGTGCGCGGCTGCGCCGGGTCGCCGAGCACCTGGTCGGGCGGGCCCTGCTCGAGGATGCGCCCGCCGTCGAGGAAGCAGACGCGGTCGGACACCTGCTTGGCGAACCCCATCTCGTGGGTGGCCATGAGGATCGTGGTCGTGCCGCGGGCCAGCTCGCGGACGATCGCCAGCACCTCGCCGACCAGCTCGGGGTCGAGCGCGGAGGTGATCTCGTCGAGCAGCAGCAGCCGCGGGCGCACCGCGAGCGCGCGGGCGATCGCGACGCGCTGCTGCTGACCCCCCGACAGCCGGTCCGGGTGGGCGTCGGCGAAGGAGCCGAGCCCGACCCGCTCCAGCAGCCCGCGGGCCTCGTCCTCGGCGTCGGCGCGCCGGTGCACCACCCGCGGGGCGAGCGCGACGTTCTCCAGCGCCGTCATGTGCGGGAACAGGTTGAACGCCTGGAACACGATCGCCATGCGCCGCTGGGCCGCCGCCGCGTCGCGCCGCGGGTCGGACACGTCCTCGCCGTCGAGCAGGACGGCGCCGTCGTCGATCTCCTCCAGCAGGTCCACGCAGCGCAGCAGCGTCGACTTCCCCGACCCGGACGCGCCGATGAGCGTCACGACCTCGGCCTCGGCGACGGCGAGGTCGACGCCGTCGAGCACCGTCGTCCCCCCGTAGCGCTTGACCAGCCCCTGGACCTCGAGCACCGGGGTCACCGGCTCTCCCTCCGCGCGGCCCGCGCCGCGACCGCGTCGGCGATGCGGCCGGTCGGGATGGCCAGCAGCACGAACAGCAGCCCGGCCACGACGTACGGGGTGAAGTTGAACCGGTTGGCCGAGGCGATCTGCGCGGCGCGGATCGCGTCGACCGCGCCGAGCACGGAGATCAGCCCGACGTCCTTCTGCAGCGCCACGAAGTCGTTGAGCAGCGGCGGCAGCACCCGCCGGACGGCCTGGGGCAGGACCACCAGCCGCATCGACTGGCGGTGGGTCAGCCCCAGGCTCCGCGCCGCGGCCCGCTGCGAGGGGTGGATGGACTCGATGCCCGCCCGGAACACCTCGGAGACGTACGCCGAGTACACGAGGATCAGCGTGATCGTCCCCAGCACCGCGGTGTCGGTCGGGATCCCCTGCAGGCGCAGCGCGGGCAGCCCGAACCCGATGAGGTAGAGCGCGATGAGCAGCGGCACGCCGCGGAACAGGTCGACGTAGCCCACCGCCAGCGCCCGCACGGGGAAGAACACCGGGCCCTGCAGCGTCCGCAGGGTCGCGATGGCCAGCCCGAGCACCAGGATCCCGATCTCGGCGACCACCAGCACCCGGACGTTGAGCCACAGGCCCTGGAGGATCGCCGGCAGCGACTCCCACGCCACGACCGGGTCGAAGAAGAACGCCTGCACGCGCGGCCAGCCGGGCGTGCTGACGAGCCCGATCCCGACGGCCGCGGCGAACACGACCGTCGAGACGAGCGCGACGAACGTCGAGCGGCGCGCGCGGGAGCGGCGGTAGGCTGCGCGGTCGAACCCGGCGGCGCGGCCGACCGCGGTGGTCGGTCCGGTCACCGCAGCTCGGGCGCGTTCCCGGCCGAGGCGAGCCACTCCTGCTCGATCCGCTCCAGCGAGCCGTCGGCGCGCAGGGCCTCGACCGCCTCGGACACGCACGGCGTGAGCGGGCTGTCCTTGTCCAGCACCGCGCCGAACTGCTCCGGGGTGCCCCCGCCGGCCGGCAGCTGGCCGACGATCACGCCGCCCTCCAGCTCGGCGGAGGTGATGAAGAAGGCCGTGGGCAGGTCGACGACCAGGGCGTCGATCTGCCCGTTCTGCAGCGCGAGCTTGGCGTCGTCGTTGGAGTTGAACACCGCGATCTCGCCGGTCGGGCGGATCTGCTGCTCGATCGCCGAGTAGCTGGTCGTGCCGACCTGCGCGCCCAGCCGGACGCCCTGCAGCGCCGCGATGCCCGTCGCCGTCGCCGCCGGGTTGCCCTCGAGCGCGACGACCGCCTGCGCGACGTCGTAGTAGGGCGCGGAGAAGTCGACGGCCTGGCGCCGCTCCTCGGTGATCGAGAACTCGGTGAGGTTGAGGTCGAACGTCTTGGGCCCGGGCTGGATGGCGGCGTTGAACGGCACGCGCACCCACTCGACGGCGTCGCGCGCGTACCCGAGCTCCTCGGCGATCGCGTAGGCCACGGCGCTCTCGAAGCCCTGCCCGCTCGTGGGGTCGTCGTCGAGGTACCACGGCGGGTAGACCGGCTGGTCGGTGCCGATCGTCAGCGTGCCCTGCGTGAGCGTGGGCAGGGCGCCCGGCGCGCAGGCGTCGCCACCGGCGGCGGCGGGGGCGGCCGGCTCGGTCGGGGCGCAGCCGGCGGCCAGCGTCAGGGTGGCCGCGGCCAGCAGGGGAGCGAGGAGTCGGCGCAAGCGCATGTCCGGATTCTGCACCGTGCCGACGCCCCCGGAGATCACAGGTCGGCGTCTTGTAGAGTCTCCGGCGGTGGCGTGTCCGAGCGGCCGAAGGAGCACGCCTCGAAAGCGTGTGAGGTGCAAGCCTCCGTGGGTTCAAATCCCACCGCCACCGCCAGCCGTACCAGGCAGAACGCCGGGGAGGTCCGACAGGACCGACCCGGCGTTCGTCGTCCGGTCCCAGTCCCGCGCTGCCGCCCTGCGCTCACGCGGTGACTCCGTCGATCCCGTCCCAGGACCCGGTCACGAGCGCTCTCCACGATCTCGCCGATGACGTTCGGCTCCACCCTGCGGCCGTGCTCAGCGCGGAGCGGGAGGAGCCCGACTGCTGGCGGGTCGACCCGGTCGCCGGGTCAGGCCCGTCCGTCGAGTGGGACGACGACGGCGAGCGCTGGATCGCCGTCGGAGTCGGTGACCACCAGTTCGCGGTCCTGCGGGACGTCGAGGCGGTCGCGTACGTGCGCGACATCGTCATGGCCGCGATCCGGGGCGGGAGCGCCGACGGCCCCGTTCCGCCGTGGCCGACGTGGACGGCGTTCGTCCCGGCACTGGCCGGTCCGAGGCCCCGGCCACCGGGAGTGCCCCCACTGCTGCTGCGACCGCAACCGGTGCACGCTCGACGAGCCGACCGCGGATCAGGTGGCGGGCTGTCGATCGCGCCCGCCCCGACCGGGCCGCCGCCGGTCAGCGGAGGGTCACGACCAGCCGGCGTCGGTGCGGGCGACGGTGGCGCCGTCGGTGAGCAGCGCGGTGGTCGTCCCCTCAGTCGGCGTAGAGCCGGATCTCGATGTCGTCGGGGTCGTGCAGGCCGACCAGGACGGACCCGCCCCGGTGGCCGGTGACGACCCCGCCGTGCGGCTCGCCCGCCTCGTCGAGGCGGGCCTCCCACGACCGCACGTCCTCGCGGGTGGGCACGAGCAGGGCCAGTGCGTCGAAGCCGGCGAGCGCCTCCGCCCGGTCGGGGTCGTGGCGCAGGGCGAGCTGGACGTCCGACCCCTCCCGGGCGAGGGCGACGCCGCGCACGGTGCCGTCCTCGACGAACTCGATCACCAGGTGGAACCCGAGCACCCGCTCGTACCAGGCCCGGCTGGCGGCGACGTCGCTGACCGGCAGCTTCACGTGGTGGATCCCGCTGATCATCAGCCCCCCTCCTTCCGTTGTAGTGCAACTCTAGAGCTAGACTCCAACGCATGAGCGATGCTGTCAAGCCCCGGACGGCGCGGACCCGGGCCACCCGGCGGCGGATCGTCGACGCCGCCACCGAGCTGTTCGTCTCCACCGGCTACGGCTCGACGACGCTGGAGCAGATCGCCGCGCGGGCCGGCGTCGCGGTGCAGACCGTGTACTTCCACTTCGGGAACAAGCGCACGGTGCTCAAGGAGGCCGTCGACGTGGCCGCGGTCGGGGACGACGAGCCCGTCGCCCTGCTCGACCGCTCCTGGACCGACGAGGTCCGGGCGGCGCCGGACGCGCGCCGGGTGCTGGAGCTGTGGGTCGGCCACGGCCGGGAGATCCAGGCGCGGGTCGCGCCGATCATGCGCGTCGTGCGGGACGCCGCGGTGACCGATCCGGAGATGGCGGCCCAGTGGGCCACCAACGAGGCCCAGCGGGCGACGGCGTGGCGGGTGCTGGTCGACGAGCTCGACGAGCGGGGTGCCCTGCGCATCCCCGTCGACGAGGCCGTCGACGTCGTCTGCGCCCTGCACAGCCTGGAGGTGTTCGGGATCCTCGCCGCGCGCGGCTGGACCCCGGAGCGGTGGGAGCGGTTCGTCGTGGACGCGCTGGTCCACGCCCTGCTGGGGTAGTCGGCGACCCGCTACTTCATGGCGGCGAGCTGGATCAGGTTGCCGCAGGTGTCGTCGAGGACGGCGGTGACCACCGGCCCCAGGTCGGTCGCCTCCTGGGTGAACTCGACCCCCAGCCCCTTGAGCCGCTCGACCTCGGTGTGCACGTCCTCGACGGCGAAGGAGGTGAACGGGATGCCGTCGGCGACCAGGGCCTTCTTGAACGGGCCGACCGCCGGGTGGCCGCTGGGCTCCAGCAGCAGCTCGACGCCGTCCGGCTCGGCGGGCGAGACGACGGTGAGCCAGCGGTGCTCGCCGGTCGGCACGTCGGTCTTCTTCACGAAGCCCAGCTTCTCGGTGTAGAACGCCAGCGCCTTGGCCTGGTCGTCGACGAGCACGCTGGTCACGTTGATGCGGATCACGGGTCGGGGTCCTTCCGGTCGGTGGGCCAGCGCTCGACGATCGCGCGGAGCGGGCTCGTGTCGATGTGGTGGAACTTGTAGCGGCCCTGCCGCCGGGTGCGCACCAGCCCGGCCTGCTCGAGCACCGCCAGGTGCTGGGAGACGGCCTGCCGCGAGGAGGCCAGACCGTGCTTCATCGTCAACCGGCCGCAGATCTCGAACAGCGTCTGGCCGTCCCTCTCGGTCAGCTCGTCGAGGATGGTGCGTCGCGTCGCGTCACCGATGGCCTTGAACAGGTCGGGATCGGCGTCCACCCGCCCTTTATAGGCAAGTCTTCACTTGCCTGTCAAGGACTCACGAATGCAGGGCCCGTCCCAGCAGCCCGAGCGCGAGGAGCATCCAGACGGCGAGGTGGGTGAACGCCGCCGCCGGCGAGACCACGGTGTAGAGCAGGCCCGCCACCACCGAGGCGGCGACGTTGCCGACCGCCTGCACCGTCGCGAGCAGGCCGAACGCCGACCCGCGCAGCTCCGCCGGCGCGAGGGCCGCGACGGCGGCGTGCTCGGCGGTCTCCGCGCAGCCGATCCCGCACCCCGCCAGCACGAACGCCACCAGCAGCACCCCGATCGCCGGGCCGGCCGCGGCCAACAGCGCGTACGCCACCCCGAGGGCGGTGACCCCGCCCGCGGTCACCAGCAGCGGGCCGCGCGGGCCCCACCGGTCCGCGAGGCTCCCGGCGGGGAACGAGGTCAGCGTGGCGGCGACGTTGTAGGCGACGTAGAGCCCGATCGCGGCCTGCGTCGCCGACTCGATCCCCCGGCTCCCGGCGAGCAGGTCGGTGGCGCGCAGGATGAGCAGCGTCGCCGCCACGTTGCCCACCTCGAAGGCGGCGAACCCGAGCAGCGCCCGGCCCAGCCGTCCGCGCAGGACCGGCCGGACGCGGAACCGCAGCGGCCGTCGGGCGGTCGTCCGCGGCAGCCGGGTGCGGCGGATCGCGTAGACGATCGCCACGGCCGCGAGCAGACCCGGGACGACGGAGAGCAGGAGCGCCCCCCGCACCCCCACGGCGGTGACCAGGGCCAGGGCGAGCAGCGGTCCGGCGATGGCCCCGAGGTTGTCCATCGTGCGCTCGAACCCGTAGGCGCGCCCGTAGGCGTCGGCGGGCACGAGGTCGGCCAGCAGGGCGTTGCGCGCGGGCACCCGCAGCCCCCGGGCGGCCCAGGCGGCTCCGCGCAGCACGCCGGCCTGCACGACCGACGTCGTCACGCCGATCAGCGCCGACAGCACCGCCGTCGCCGAGTAGCCGCCCACGGCGACGGCGCGCCGCCGCCGGGGGTCGTCGGCGAGCGCGCCCCCGACGAAGCGGCCGGCCCCGGCCAGGCCCTCGGAGATCCCCTCGACCAGACCCAGGGCGGCGGCCGGGGCCCCGAGAGTGGAGGTCACGAAGCTCGCCATGAGCGAGGTGGGGACCTCGTGCCCGACGTCGGCGAGGAAGCTCGCGGCGCCGATGCCCCCGACCCCTGGTCGCCACCAGTGCCGCCGCCCCGTCGCCGGTGTGCTCGCCACTGGGCAACTGTGACACTCCTGCACCGGAACTGCTGCAGAAACCGCCGAGCGCCACCGGCGTGCCGGACCTGGCCGGTGTCCCGTCGTGGTCGGTCAGAGACCGAACAGGAACGTGGCCGTGGCCAGCACGATCTGGCTCTGGGCCACCTCGCGGGGCACGCCGGGCTCGCCGTCGCCGGGCTGGTCGCCGTAGTCGCCGAAGAACGCGTGCGTGCCCCCCGCCACCACCACGTAGCGGGTGTCGGGCGGCAGCAGGGGACGGGCCGCGTCGACGTCGGCGGGGGTGGCGAGGCCGTCGCGGTCGCCCGACACGGACAGGACGGCGAGGCCGGAGCCGGACAGGTCGTCGGTCGGGTAGGCCGCCCACAGCGCCAGCCCGACGACGCGCGGGTCGTCGGCGGCGAACGTGGCGGCCGCCCCGCCCAGGGAGTGGCCGCCGAGCACCCAGCGCTCCACCTCCGGGTGGTCGTCCATCACGGCGGCGGGCGAGGCCAGGAGGCCGAGGTCGAGCGGGGGCTTCACCAGCACGACCAGCGTGCCCGCCTCGGCGAGCGGGCGGAGGAGCCGGAGGTAGGCGCGGGCGTCGACGCGGGCGCCGGGCAGGAACACCAGGCCCGTCCCGCGCGGCGCGGTGGTCGGCCGCAGCACCCACGCCGTCGCGGTGTCGACCACCTCGATGCGGTCGCCGGACGCCGTCGCCGGGGCGGTCGCGGCGAACGGGCGCAGCCACGCCGTCGCCGCGAGGACGCCGACGAGCACGACGGCGGCCGCGATCCGTCCGGCCCGTCGCCACCCGCCCGCCCGCGGTCGGCGGGCGCGGACCAGCAGCGCCGCGCCGACGACGACCAGGGCGACCAGCAGCACGAGGTACGCCGGGTGCCCCGCCCACACCGTCGAGCCGCGCGTCGCGAGCACCCACCCGGGCACGGCCAGGGTGACGAGGGCGAGGGCGACGCGCAGCACGGGGCCATCATGCGCGGCCCCGCAAACGCCGACGGCCCCGTCCGAGGGGGACGGGGCCGTCGGGCTCGTTCGTCTACCGCGTCACGTGGCGACGCCCCACGACCGCCCGGTAGATGCCCAGCAAGATCAGGGAGCCGACGAGCGCGATCAGCCAGGTCCGGATGTCGAAGAAGCTGCCCGTGCTCACCCCGAACAGCGCCGACCCGATCCAGCCACCCAGCAGGCCACCCACGATGCCGATGATGATCGTGACGATGATGCCACCCGGGTCCCTACCCGGCATGATCGCCTTCGCGAGCGCGCCCATCAGGCCGCCGACGATGATCCAGCCCAGAATGCCCATGATCAACTCCGTAGTGCCTCGGGATCGCACCTGACGATCCGCTGCCACGGTGTGCCCGATCGTCTTGCGCATCATGCGGTTGTATGAGAACCGTGATCTGATCATGGTCTCGTTACTCCGGATGGAGCAGCTTCAGCCCCAGGACGCCGGCCACGATGAGGACGAGACAGAGGATCCGGGCCGCGCTGACGGTCTCACCGAGCACCACCATGCCGTACGTCGCAGCGCCGACGGCGCCGATACCGACCCACACCGCGTACCCGGTGCCGACCGGGATGGTGCGCAGCGCGTAGGCCAACCCGGCCATGCTGAGCACGAGCGCCACGCCGAACACCACCGACGGGGCGAGCCGGGTGAAGCCGGCGGAGCGGGACAGGGCCGCCGCCCACACCGTCTCCAGCACTCCCGAGACCACGAGCACGATCCACGCCACGACGCACCTCCGGTGCAGCGTCGTCTTGTCGTGCCGGGTACGACGCGCTCGTCCGGGGTGCCCGCCCCCTCACGGGACCGGTTCCCAGGGTAGTCGCTCCGCGGGCTCGCGGGACCCGTCGGTGAGCGGTCCGACCCCTGTCAGCCGGTTGATCGCCGCGAGCCGTGCGCCGCGGCCCCACGTGGGGCGGTGCCGTGCGTCCCGCGGCGATCGCCGTCGGTGAACACCACCGCCGTCGGCGAACAGCGGCCGCCGGAGCACGCGCGGCGGACGGTCGGGGCGGCAGGATCGGTCGTCGGAGTCGTACGAGCGAGGGGGGTCCACCACATGAGCGCGGTCCGGGAGCAGTACCTGCGCGCGTGGCAGCACGTGCTGGCCACGGCCGCGGCGGTCGACGGGTCGAGGTGGAGCGCACCGAGCCCGTGCGCGGGGTGGACGGCCGGTCACGTGGCCGGTCACCTCGTCGACGCCGCGGGCCAGACCGCCGCGCTCCTCCTCGGCGCCCCGGCGGTGACGCCGACCGGCGATCCGGTCGCCCTGCGCGGCCTCGCGGGCGAGGACCCCGCCGCGCGGTTGCGGGAGGCCGTCGACCCGCTGGTGGCGCAGGTGCGCGCCCTGGACGTCCGCGCGTCCGTCCCGACCCCGCACGGGGACCTGCCCGCGCAGCGGTTCCTGGCGATGGCGCTGGTCGAGCCGGTCGTCCACGGCTGGGACCTCGCGGTCGCCACCGGGTCACCCGTCCGGCTGGACGACGACGCGGTCGCCTCGCTGCTCGCTGCCGCCGAGGCGATGGGCGGGCAGCTGGCGGCCACCGGCATGTACGCCCCGGCGCTCCCGGTGCCCGAGGCCGCGAGCCCGCAGGAGCGGTTGCTCGCGCTGCTCGGCCGCCGCGCTCCTGAGGGGCTGCCGGGACCGGCCACCGACCGGCGGCCCACTGCGGACTGACGGTGGCCCCGACCGGGAGCGCCCGTCGTCGTGCCCGTGCCGGAGGCCGAGTGGGTCGTCGGTGAGCACCGCGCCCGGCTGGACCGCGCGGCGGCGTGGGGCGTGCCCGCGCACGTCACGGTCCTGCACCCCTCGGTCGGCGCGGTGCACGTGCTCCAGGGATCGGACGCCCCGGGCTCGTGGCACCGGCTCGCGGAGCTGCCGTTGGGATGAACCGGGCCCCCCAACGACGGAGCCGGGTGCGCATCGTGCTGCGCACCCGGCTCCACCTGCGGAGGATGGGGGATTCGAACCCCCGAGGGCGTGAACCCAACACGCTTTCCAAGCGTGCGCCATAGGCCACTAGGCGAATCCTCCAACGGGGAGAGAGCATAGCCCGCCCTCCCCGTGCGGCCGACGACCCCCTAGACTCGACCCCGGACCCCGCGCGGCGTCCATCCTGTGAACTCCCCCAGGGCCGGAAGGCAGCAAGGGTCAGCGGGCTCTGGCGGGTGCGCGGGGTCCCCTTTCGTCCCGGGGTCGAGCCGCTCCCAGCTCCTCCGCCGCCTCCCGCACGGCCGTCAGCAGCGCCAGCGCCGCCGGCACCCGGCGGGTCTCCGGTCGCACGAGCACCTCGACGATCCGGTCGTCCACCCCCGCCACCCCGACGGCGGCGACCCCGTCGTGCCGGGACGCCCGCAGCGCCCACTCCGGCAGCAGGGCCACGCCGAGGCCCTCGGCGACGAGCCGCTGCACCACCACGTGGTCGTCGGTGGCGAACCGGACGTCGGGGGTGAACCCGGCCGCGGCCGCGCATCGCAGCAGGTGGGTGCGGCACCGCGGGCACCCCGCGATCCACGGCTCGCCGCGCAGGTCGGCCAGCGCGGTCGGGGCGGGCCGGTCGGCGGGGTGGACGATCCGGACCGGGTCGCGCGCCAGCGGTTCGCACAGCAGGTCGCCCGGCGGGGGAGCGGCGTCCCCGGCGTGGCGGAACACCAGCGCGACGTCGGCGTCGCCGGCCCGCACCGCCTGCTCGGCCTCGGGCGGCTCGTGCTCGGCGAAGCGCACGGCCAGGGCCGGGGCCCGGCGCCGCAGGGCGGCGAGGGCGGGCGGCAGCAGGACAGCGGCGGCGGTCGGGAACGCCGCCACGCGGACGGTGCCGGTGAGCAGACCGGCCAGCGCGGCCACGTCCTGCCGGGCGGCGTCGAGCCGGTCGGCCACCGCGTCGGCGTGGGCGACCAGCACCGCGCCGGCCTCGGTCAGCGCGGTGCCGCGGCCCTGCCGCACGACGAGCGGCACGCCGACCTCGCGCTCCAGCCGTGCGATCTGCTGGCTGACGGCCGGCTGGGTCGTGCCGAGCGCGCGGGCGGCGGCGGCCATCGACCCGGCGCGGGCGACCTGCCGGAGCACCAGCAACCGTCGCGCGTCCACCCCGACATCCAAGCAGGGCTTGGGTCAGCGGGACGACCGCACGATCTGGACGGGAGGTGCTCCCGGCGCGACGCTGGCCGCATGCAGACGATCGGGTTGCTGGGTGGCATGAGCTGGGAGTCGACGGCGCTGTACTACCGGCTGGCGAACGAGCGCGTCCGGGAGCGCCGCGGCGGGCTGGCGAGCGCGTCGCTGGTGGTGCGGAGCCTCGACTTCGCCGAGATCCGCCCGATGCAGCTGGAGGACCGCTGGGACGACGCCGCCGACCTCCTGCTCGCCGAGGGCCGCGCGCTCGAGCGGGCCGGGGCCGAGCTGGTGCTCCTGTGCACCAACTACATGCACAAGGTCGCCCCGACCCTCGAGGCCGGGCTGTCCGTGCCGTTCCTGCACCTCGCCGACGTCGTGGGCACCGCGGCCACGGCCCGCGGCCTGCGAAGCGTCGGGCTGCTGGGGACGGCCGGGACGCTGCGCGAGCCGTTCTACGCCGACCGGCTGGCCCGCCACGGGCTGGAGGTGGTGGTGCCCGACGAGGCGGGCGTCGAGCGCGTCGACCGCGCCATCTTCGACGAGCTGTGCCGGGGCGTGCTGTCCGACGCGACCCGGGCCGAGCTGCGCGCGGTCATCGGCCGGCTGGTCGGCGCGGGTGCGGACGGCGTGGTGCTGGCGTGCACCGAGCTGGAGCTGCTGCTGGACGCGTCCGACAGCCCCGTGCCGCTGCTGCCCACCGCGCGCCTGCACGTCGAGGCCGGGGTCGACCGCGCCCTCGCGCCCGAGCCCGTCGGGTAGCCCGGGCCGCCCGCCGGGGTCGGTGGGTAGCCTCGCCCCGTGGCCCTGGCTCTGTACCGCAAGTACCGCCCGGCGACGTTCGCCGAGGTCGTCGGGCAGGAGCACGTCACCGAGCCCCTGAGCACCGCGCTGGGGGCGAACCGGATCAACCACGCCTACCTGTTCTCCGGGCCGCGCGGCTGCGGCAAGACCTCCAGCGCGCGCATCCTGGCCCGCTCGCTCAACTGCGTGCAGGGCCCCACCCCGACGCCGTGCGGCGTGTGCTCGTCGTGCGTCTCCCTCGCCCCGGGCGGGCCGGGCAACATCGACGTCACCGAGCTGGACGCGGCGTCGCACGGCGGCGTGGACGACACCCGGGAGCTGCGCGACCGGGCGTTCTTCGCGCCGGCCGAGTCGCGCTACCGCGTGTTCATCGTCGACGAGGCGCACATGATCACTACGCAGGGCTTCAACGCCCTGCTGAAGATCGTGGAGGAGCCGCCGGAGCACCTCGTCTTCGTCTTCGCCACGACCGAGCCGGACAAGGTGCTCCCCACCATCCGCTCGCGCACCCACCACTACCCGTTCCGGCTCATCCCCCCGGGCACGCTGCGCGCGCTGCTGGAGCGGATCTGCGCCGACGAGGGCGTGGTGGTCGCCCCGGCGGTGTACCCGCTGGTGATCCGGGCGGGCGGGGGTTCGGCCCGCGACTCGCTGTCGGTGCTCGACCAGCTCCTCGCGGGCGCCGGCCCGGAGGGCGTCACCTACGAGCGCGCGGTGGCGCTGCTCGGGGTCACCGACGTCGCGCTCATCGACGACATGGTCGACGGGCTCGCCGCCGGCGACCGGGCCGCGGTCTTCGAGACCGTCGACCGGCTCGTCGAGGCCGGGCACGACCCCCGCCGGTTCGCCTCCGACCTGCTGCAGCGGATCCGCGACGTCACGCTGCTGCAGGCCGTGCCGGAGGCCGCCGGGCGCGGGCTCGTCGAGGCCGCCGACGACGAGCTCGCGCGGATGGCCGAGCAGGCCGGGCGCCTCGACGCCGCCACCCTGACGCGCTACGGCGAGATCCTGTTCACCGGGCTCACCGAGATGCGCGGGGCCACGGCGCCGCGCCTGCTGCTCGAGCTGCTGTGCGCGCGGATGCTGCTCCCGGCCGCCACCACCGGCGACGGCGGGCTGCTGGAGCGGCTCGAACGGCTGGAGCGGCGGTCGGCCATCGAGCCCGGCCCCGCGTCGCTCGGCGACCCGGCCGACGACGGCGACGGGGCCGAGGCGCGCCGCACGTTCCGGCGCCGCAGCGGGGCCGGCGAGTCCGCCGGGGGAGGCGCTGCCGAGCCCCCCGCGCCGGCGGACGACCGCCCGGCCCCACCCCCGGCCCGCGCGGAACCGGCGCCGCCGCCTCCGCTCGCCACCGCCCCCGCCCGCGCGGCCGTTCCCGCCCGCCCGGTCCCCGCGGCCGAACCGCCGGCCGAGCAGCGCCCCGCGGCGCGCCGGCCCGATCCCGCTCCGCCGCGGCCCGTGACGCGGCCCGCGCCCGACCGGCCGTCCCCGCGGCAGCCCGCCCCGGAGCCCGTGCCCGAGACCCGCCCGGAGCCCGCGGCCCCGGCGCCGCAGGCCGCGTCGCTCGACGCCGCGGCCGTGCGCCGCGTCTGGCCGGAGATCCTCGCGGCCACCCGCACGCAGAGCCGCAGCATCGAGGCGATGCTCGTCAACGCCACCGTCCGCACCCTGGACGGCGACGTGCTCGTCATCGGCATGGGCGTCCCGTCGCTCGCCCGGCGGCTGTCGGAGGCGAAGAACACCGAGGTCGTCACCGCCGCGCTGCTCGCCGTGCTGGGGGTGCGGTGGCAGGTGCGGTTCGAGCACGGCGACGGGGCCGCATCCACCGCCCGCGGGGGAGCGGCCGCCCCGCCGCCCCCGCCGCCGCGCCGGCCCCCGCCCGTCCGCCGCTCCACCGCCCGCGACGACGGCGAGCCGCTGCCGCCGGAGCCGCCGGAGGAGGAGGCGCCGCCGGAGGACGAGGAGTCGATGATCGCCGAGGCGGCCGCCACGCAGCCGCCGGCGGGGGAGCGGCGCGACCCGGAGGAGGAGGCGATCGAGCTGCTCACCACCCAGCTCGGCGCCCGCACGATGGAGCGGAGCTGACCCGGCCGACGCCGGGCGGCGGATCGCCATAGGCTGGGGGTCCACGCCGGACGAGCACCAGGAGCGCACCGTGAACCCGGGGGACCTCGACCTGCAGCAGCTCATGCAGCAGGCGCAGCAGATGCAGCAGCAGCTCATGTCGGCCCAGGCCGAGCTGGCGTCGTCGGAGGTGCTGGGCCAGGCCGGGAACGGGCTGGTGCACGTCCGGATGACCGCCGCCGGCGAGGTGCAGTCGGTGAAGATCGACCCGAAGGTCGTCGACCCCGACGACGTCGAGACGCTGCAGGACCTGATCGTCGGCGCGCTGCACGACGCGGCGCGCGCGGCGCAGGAGCTGCAGGCCGAGAAGATGGGCCCGCTCGCGAGCGGGCTCGGCGGGCTGGGCGGCGGCATGCCGGGCCTGCCCGGGGCCTGACGGGGCCGGCGTGTTCGAGGGCCCGGTCCAGGACCTGATCGACGAGCTGGGACGGCTCCCCGGCATCGGGCCGAAGAGCGCGCAGCGCATCGCGTTCCACCTGCTGGCCGCCGAACCGGCCGACGTGTCGCGGCTGCAGGAGGTGCTGCAGAAGGTCAAGCAGGGCGTGCAGTTCTGCGACCTGTGCGGCAACGTCTCCGAGCGGGAGCGCTGCCGGTACTGCGCCGACGCCCGGCGCGACCCGACCGTCGTCTGCGTGGTCGAGGAGCCGAAGGACGTGCTCGCCGTGGAGCGCACGCGCGAGTTCAAGGGCCGCTACCACGTGCTCGGCGGCGCGCTCGACCCGCTGGCCGGCGTCGGCCCCGACTCGCTGCGCATCCGCGAGCTGCTCGCGCGGCTCGGCGGCACCGGCCCGGCGTCGGACGAGACCGACATCGCCGAGGTCATCATCGCCACGGACCCCAACACCGAGGGCGAGGCCACGGCCACCTACCTCGTGCGCCTGCTCCGCGACTTCCCCGGCCTCACCGTCACGCGGCTCGCCTCGGGGCTGCCGATGGGCGGCGACCTGGAGTTCGCCGACGAGCTGACGCTCGGCCGCGCCCTCTCCGGTCGCCGCGCCCTGTCCTAGTCGTTCAGTCGTCGTCCCACTCGCGGCCGTCGTCGACACCGCCGTGGAACTGCAGGCGACGCGCCTCCCAGCGGGCGCGCCGCTCGGCGGCCCGTTCCCGCGCCGTGGTCCGGCCCGCGGCGTCGGTGATCCCGACGACGACGGCCAGCAGAGCGAGCGCCGCCAACCCCGCGAGGATGAGGGTGATCACGGAGACCACCCCCGGCGTGCGATCCCGATCTTCTCGATCGTCCCCTTGACCAGCATCTCCTGACTCCTCTCCCGTGCACGGACGCCGGCGGTCGCCGGACGAGGGTGGGTCCCGGCTGCGGCCGGGGCGGGGGGTGCGGCACCGCGTGGGCGGGGCGCGCACGAGAGGGGGCGGGGGGTGTTCACGGTGGCCTCCTCTCCGGGATGCCAGCCATCCGATGTGTGGTGTGCACCACATCGGCGGCTGAGCTCTAGGATGCCTCAGAGTCACGCTCACTGCAATTGCAAACTGGCTGGGATTGCAAAGATTTGAGGTTCGGATGGACGGTCAGGGACCCGCCGGGTCGCGCCGGCGCCTGGGCGCCGAGCTGCGCCGGCTGCGGACCGAGGCCGGCCTGCACCTGGACCGGGTCGCCGAGCAGGTCCCCTGCTCCACGTCGAAGATCTCGCGGCTGGAGACGGGCAAGGGGTCGCCGAAGGCGGCTGACGTGCAGCGGCTGATGGAGATCTACGGCGTCGGGCCGGGCGCCGAGGCGGAGATGCTCCTGCGCCTCGTGCGCGACGCCCGGGGCCACGGCTGGTGGGAGCGCTACACCGACGGCGTGACGCCCGAGCGGTTCGTCCTCGACGACTCCAACCGCTACACGGCGCTGGAGGACGACGCGGTGGCCGTCCGCTCGTTCGACCTCGTCGCGCTGCACGGCCTCGTGCAGACCGCCGGCTACGCGCGCGCCGTCATGGCCGCCCTCCTCCCGCACCACCCCGCGGCCGAGATCGAGCAGCTCGTCACGCTCCGGCTCAAGCGGCAGGAGGCGCTCACCCGCGCAGTCGACCCGCTGCGCTACTCGGCGGTGCTCGACGAGTCGGTGCTGTCCCGCGTCGTGGGCGGGCCGGACGTCATGCGCGAGCAGCTGCAGCACCTGCTCCGGGTGGCGGAAGTGCCGACGGTCGACCTCCGCGTCCTGCCGTTCTCCGCCGGCATGCACCGCGCGCACACCGGTCGCTTCGCCGTCCTGGAGTTCCCCGCTGCCGTCGGTCCGCCGGTGGTGCACGTCGAGGGGTCGGCCGGCACGAGCTACCTCGAGGCCGAGACCGATGTGGCGGTGTACGAGGAGGTGTTCGCCGACGCCGCCCGGCGCGCCCTCGACCCCGCCGCATCGGTCACCCTCGTTGATCGTTATCTTCACGACCTCGCTCCCCGCGCCCGGAAGGCCACCACCCCGTGATCGAGTACAGGACCAGCAGCTTCTGCTCCCTCGGCGACTGCGTCGAGGTCGGGTTCACACCCGACGGGCGGGTGGCGGTGCGGGACAGCAAGGACGGCGACGCGGGACCGCTCGTCTTCACCCGCGAGGAGTGGGTGGCGTTCGTGGCCGGGGTGCGGGCGGGGGAGTTCGACCCCGCCTGACCGGCCGTCGCAGCGCCGCGCTCCACGGTCCGCCCGGACGGAGCGCGCGCTCGGCCGTGCTCGCGCTCGGGGACCTGTGGTAGCCGGCCGGGCACGGGTGGTGATCGGTGGCCAAGGCGTAGTGCAACCGTGACGTCCGCACCTACCCCCGCGTAGCGAGCAGCACTACCGTCTCGGGGTCTCCTACGAAGAGGTGTGCTCTCCCATGAGATCTGCCCGACGACTGTCCGCCGCCCTGACCGCGGGCGTCCTCGCCGTGACCCTCGCGTCCTGCGCCGCGTCCGAGCGCCCGGACGACGCCGGAGCCGCTCCCGGCGGCGAAGGCGGCGGGGGCACGATGGTGTTCGGGGCCCCCGGTGCCCCCGACATGTTCGACCCGATCTTCGCGACCGACGGCGAGACGTTCCGCCCCTCGCGCCAGATCTACGACACGCTGATCACGTACGAGCAGGGCACCTCGGAGCTCACGCCGGGCCTGGCCACGGAGTGGACGCCCAACGCCGAGGGCACCGAGTGGACCTTCACGCTCCGCGAGGGCGTGACGTTCCACGACGGCACCCCGTTCGACGCCGAGGCGGTCTGCTTCAACTTCGACCGCTGGTACAACCTGCCCAGCGAGGCCGCGCAGAGCCAGGCCACGTACTACAGCGACACGTTCGAGGGCTTCGCGAACAACCTCGCCGGCGGCGGGGACCCGGTCTACAACTCGTGCGAGGCCACCGCGCCGAACACGGCGGTCATCCGGCTGAACCGCGCCAAGGGCGCCTTCCCGGCCGCCTTCGGCCTCACCTCGCTGTCGATCTCCAGCCCGACGGCGCTGCAGGAGTTCGACGCGGACACCATCGAGCAGAGCGGCGAGGCCTTCACCTACAGCGCCTACGCCAACGAGCACCCGACCGGCACCGGCCCGTTCAAGTTCGAGAGCTACGACCGCGCCGGCAACACGATCACCCTGGTCCGCAACGACGAGTACTGGGGCGAGCCGGCCAAGCTGGACCGGCTGATCTTCCGCGTCATCCCCGACGAGAACGCCCGGCGCCAGGAGCTGCAGGCGGGCACGATCGACGGCTACGACCTGCCGAGCCCGGCCGACTGGGAGTCGCTGGAGGCCGACGGCAACCAGGTGCTGGTGCGCCCGCCGTTCAACATCCTCTACCTCGGCATCAACCAGGCGAACAACCCGGCGCTGCAGGACGTCCGCGTCCGCCAGGCGATCGCCCACGCGCTCGACCGCGAGTCGCTGGTGCGCAACCAGCTGCCCGAGGGCGCCGTGGTGGCCACGCAGTTCATGCCGGACACCGTCGAGGGCTACGCCGACGACCTGACCCCGATCCCCTTCGACCCGGAGCGGGCGCGCCAGCTGCTCGCCGAGGCGGGCCAGTCGAACCTGACGGTCAACTTCCACTACCCGACCGAGGTCACCCGGCCGTACATGCCGAACCCGACCAACATCTTCACGGCGCTCTCGGAGAACCTGCGCCAGGTCGGCATCACGGTCAACCCGGTGGCCGAGCCGTGGAACGGCGGCTACCTCGACTCCACGACGGTGAACGGCGTCCACGACCTGCACCTGCTCGGCTGGACCGGTGACTACAACGACGCCGGCAACTTCATCGGCACCTTCTTCGGCCGCAACAAGCCGGAGTTCGGGTTCACCAACGACCAGCTGTTCTCGGCGATCGCGGCGGCCGACGCCACCGTGGACCCGGCGGCCCAGGAGACGGCCTACCAGCAGGCCAACCGCGACATCATGGCCTACCTGCCGGCCGTCCCGATCAGCAGCTCGCCGCCTGCGGTCGTGGTGTCCGAGGCCATCTCGGGCCTGATCCCCTCGCCGCTGACCGACGAGCGCTTCCTGACGGTCAGCAAGAACTGACGCACGGCACCCGGGTGGCACCGCTCCGCGGGGCGGTGCCACCCTTCTGCGTCGGCGAGTGAGGAGGGGGACATGCTGCGCTTCGTCGTGCGGCGGCTGCTGCAGGTGGTACCCACGCTGCTGCTCCTGTCGATCCTGGTGTTCGCCTGGCTGAGGAGCCTGCCGGGCGGACCGGCCACGGCGTTCCTGGGCGACCGGGCGACGCCGGAGCGGGTCGCGGAGCTCGAACGCGTGCTGGGGCTCGACCAGCCGATCCCGGTGCAGTACGTCCAGTTCCTGGGCCGGGTGGCGAGCGGGGACTTCGGCGCGTCCACCATCACCGGGCAACCGGTGCTGGCCGAGATCGGCCGCGCCCTGCCGGCCACGATCGAGCTGTCGGTCGCCGCGCTGTTCCTGGCGGTCGCCCTGGGCATCCCGCTGGGCTACATCGCGGCGCGACGCCGGGGCGGCCCGCTCGACGTCGGCACGGTGATCGCCACGCTCCTCGGCGTGGCCGTCCCCGTCTTCTTCCTCGGCTACGTGCTCAAGGCCGTGTTCGCCGTCGAGCTCGGCCTGTTCCCCCCGTCCGGGCGGCAGTCGGTGGCGGTGGACGCCACCAGCGTCACCGGCTTCGCCGTGCTCGACGGCATCCTGACCCGCGAGTGGGACGCCAGCCTCGACGCGTTGTCGCACCTGGTGCTGCCCGCCGTCGCGCTGGCGACGATCCCGCTCGCGGTGATCGTGCGGATCACCCGCGCGTCGGTGCTCGACGTCGTCAACGCCGACTTCGTGCGCACCGCCAACTCGAAGGGCCTCGCGCCGAGCACGATCCGGGGCCGGCACGTGCTGCGCAACGCGCTGCTGCCGGTCTCGACGACGATCGGCCTGCAGGTCGGCCTGCTCCTGGCCGGGGCGGTGCTCACCGAGCGCGTGTTCGTCTGGGGCGGCATCGGCACGCTGCTCGCCGACGCCATCACCCTGCGGGACTACCCGCGCCTGCAGGCGATCCTCCTGCTCGGGGCGCTGGTCTACGTGCTGGTGAACCTGCTCGTCGACCTCTCGTACGCGATCATCGACCCGAGGGTGCGCCTGTCATGACCACGCTGCTGCAGCGCAAGCGCGGGCGCATCGACGACCTCGCCGGCGGGCGCTCGCTGACCCAGGAGGCGCTCCGCCGCCTGCGTCGGGACCCGATCGCCCTCACCGGTGCCGCGATCGTCGGCGCCTTCGTGATCGTCGCGGTGCTCGCCCCGCTGCTGGCGCCCTACGAGGCCACGCAGCAGTTCCCCCAGCTGCAGGAGGACCTCCGGCCGGGCTCGATCCCGGGCCCGCAGGAGGGCTTCCCGCTGGGCAGCGACCAGCTCGGCCGCGACTTCTACTCCCGCATGCTGCTGGCCTCCCAGCAGACGCTGCTGGTCGGCGTGCTGGCCACCGTCATCGGCCTGGTGGTGGGGGTGGTGATCGGCACGGTCGCCGGCGCGTTCGGCGGCTGGGTGGACACCGTCCTCATGCGCGTCACCGACGTGCTGCTCGCGATCCCCAGCCTGCTGCTGGCCATCTCCGTGGCCGCCCTGTTCGCGAGCCCGTCGCAGACCTCGGTGATCATCGCGGTGTCGATCGTCGGTGTGCCGATCTTCGCCCGGCTCCTGCGCGGATCGATGCTCGCCCAGCGCGAGAGCGACCACGTCGTCGCGGCCACCGCGCTCGGCGTCAAGCGCCCCGCGGTCGTGATCAAGCACATGCTGCCCAACGCGATCGGCCCGGTGCTGGTGCAGGCCACGCTGACGCTCGCCACCGCCATCCTCGACGCCGCCGCGCTGTCGTTCCTCGGGCTCGGCGACGCCGACCCCGGGCGCGCGGAGTGGGGGCTCATGCTCGCCCAGGCGCAGCCGCTGCTGGAGGTGCGGCCCGCGCTCGCCCTGTGGCCGGCCGGGGCGATCATCGTGATCGCGCTGGGCTTCACGCTGCTCGGCGAGTCGCTGCGCGAGGCGCTGGACCCGAAGGGGAGACGATGACCTGCTCGCAGGACCGGGAGGCAGCGCGATGACCGCATCAATGCAGAAGGAGCCGGCGGCGTCCACCGGCGAGGCGCTGCTGGAGGTCCGCGACCTCACCGTCGCCTTCACCCGGCGCGGCGAGCCCGACTCCGTCGCCGTCGACGGGGTGAGCTTCGACGTCGCGCCCGGGCAGATCGTCGGCCTGGTCGGGGAGTCCGGCTGCGGCAAGTCGGTGACGTCGATGGCGATCACCCGGCTGCTGCCGTCGCGCGGCGTCCGCGTCACCGGCTCGGTGAAGATGGACGGCGTCGACCTGCTGACGCTCCCCGAGAGCGAGATGCGCGAGCGGCGCGGCCGGGACATCTCGATGGTGTTCCAGGACCCCCTGTCCTCGCTGAACCCCGTGATCCCGATCGGCCTGCAGGTCACCGAGGTGCTCGCCCGTCACCGCGGCATGAAGAAGGAGGCCGCGCGCACCGAGGCGGCCGACCTGCTCGACCGCGTCGGCATCCCCGACCCGCGCCGCCGGCTGGACTCCTACCCCCACCAGCTCTCGGGCGGCATGCGCCAGCGCGCACTCATCGCGATCGCGCTGGCCTGCCGGCCCCGGCTGCTCATCGCCGACGAGCCCACGACCGCGCTCGACGTCACCATCCAGGCCCAGATCCTGGAGCTGCTGCGCGAGCTCGTCCGCGACACCGGCGCCGCACTCGTCATGATCACGCACGACCTCGGCGTCGTGGCCGGGCTGTGCGAGACCGTCAACGTCCTCTACGGCGGGCGGATCGTCGAGCGGGCGCAGCGCCACCGGCTGTTCGCCACGCCGCGCCACCCGTACACCAACGGCCTGCTCGGCTCCATCCCGCGGCTCGACGCGCCCGCGGGCGAGGAGCTGAACGCCATCCCCGGGTCGGTGGCCGACAACCTGCCCTGGACGAGCGCGTGCGCGTTCGCGCCGCGCTGCCCCCGCGCCCTGGAGGTGTGCACCACCGTGACCCCGGAGGCCGAGACGAGCGGCGGCCGCCTGCTGCGCTGCCACAACCCCGTCCCGGCGAGCGCGGAGTGAGCGCGCTGACCGGGAGCTCCGCGACGGGGAGCTCGGCGAGGGGGAGCTCGGTGCCCGGGGAGGACGCGGGCGGGCCGCTGCTCGACGTCCGCGACGTCGCCGTGCACTTCCCCATCAAGCGCGGGCTGGTGCTCGACCGCACCGTCGGCCACGTCTACGCCGTGGACGGCGTGTCGCTCACCATCCGGCGCGGCGAGACCTACGGGCTGGTCGGCGAGTCGGGGTGCGGCAAGTCGACGCTCGGGCGCGCGATCCTGCGCCTGGTCGACCCCACCGCGGGGTCGATCATCTTCGACGGCACCGACATCGCGACGCTCAAGGGCGAGGCGCTGCGGACCATGCGCCGGCGCTTCCAGACGGTGTTCCAGGACCCGCTGTCCTCGCTCGACCCCCGGCAGTCGGTGGAGTCGCTGCTCATGGAGGGGCTCAAGGCGCACGGGCTGTCGAAGGGCCCCGAGGCGGACGGCGAGCGGCTGCGCGAGCTCGTCACGCAGGTCGGCCTGCCGGTGTCGGCGCTGCGCCGCTACCCGCACGAGTTCTCCGGCGGCCAGCGCCAGCGCATCGGCATCGCCCGCGCGCTGTGCGTCGAGCCCGACCTCATCGTCGCGGACGAGCCGGTGTCGGCCCTGGACGTGTCGGTGCAGGCCCAGGTGCTCAACCTGCTGGCGCGCCTGCAGGCCGAGCTGGGGCTGACCTACCTGGTGATCGCCCACGACCTGGCCGTGGTGCGGCACGTCAGCGACCGGATCGGCGTGATGTACCTGGGCGGCATCGTGGAGGAGGCGCCCTCGCAGGCCCTCTACGACGACCCGCAGCACCCGTACACGCGCGCGCTGCTCTCGGCGGTCCCCGTGCCCGACCCGGAGCTGGAGGACCGCCGCGAGCGCATCCTGCTCACCGGCGACCTGCCGTCGCCGGCCGCGCCGCCGCCCGGGTGCCGGTTCCACACGCGCTGCCCGTGGCGCCAGGAGACGCGCTGCGACGACGAGCGGCCCGAGCTGCGGGTGGTCGAGGGCGCCCCGGAGGGGCACCGCGTGGCCTGCCACTGGGCGGAGGGCATCCGCAGCGGTGAGATCCGGCCGCACCGGGTGGAGGCGGTCGCGCGCGACGACGTCCTCACCCCGGGGACCGCGCCCACGCCGCCCGGCTCGGTGACGGAGGTCCTCGGCCGCTGACCGCCGCCCACGATCAGATCGCAAGCCGCTTGACGTCGGTGGTATCACCGGCGCCGGTCGGCCCCTCTCCTCAACGGCGAGGAAAGGGCGGGCCATGAGCACCCGATGGTGGGATACGGTCGACGCTCCGCGAGACCCGCGGAGCGGTGCGACCCGGGGCAGGTCGAGTGGAAGCGGACGAGGTGGCGGACGCCGTCCGCCGAGCGGCGAAGGGCGACCAGCGGGCCTGGGACGCCCTCGTGGCGGCGTTCGGCCGGATGGTGTGGGCGGTGGCGACCGGCCACCGGCTGGGCCCGGCCGACGCGGGCGAGGTCTCGCAGACCACCTGGCTGCGGCTGGTGGAGCACCTCGACCGGATCGAGCAGCCGGAGCGGCTGGGCGGGTGGCTGGCCACGACGGCCCGCCGCGAGTCCCTGCGGCTGATCAAGCTGCGCTCCCGCGAGTTCCCGACCGACGACGAGAGCCGCCTCGACCACGCCGGCGACGCTCCCACCCCGGAGACGGTGGCGCTGGACCACGAGCGCGACGCCGACGTGCGGCGGGCCTTCTCGGAGCTGCCCGAGCGCTGCCGCCTGCTGCTGCACCTGGTGGTCGTGGTGAAGCCCCCGTACGCGGAGGTCGCCGCGGCCCTGGACATGCCGATCGGCAGCATCGGGCCCACTCGGGCACGATGTCTCGAACGGCTCCGGCGGCTGCTCGGCGGGGACGACCCGAAGGTGGCGCTGGGAGGTGCGTGACGTGGACGTCGACCATGACGACCTCCGCTCCGACGACGCCCTCATGAGCGAACTGGCCGGTGCGCTGGGCCCGGAGCTCGAACCGCCGGCGGCCGTGCTGCAGGCCGCGCGCAGCAGCCTCACCTGGCGCACCGTGGACGCAGAACTGGCGGCGCTGTCGTCGGACTCGCTCCTCGACGGCGAACGGGTCGGGTCGCGGTCGGCGGCGACGTCGCGCACGCTGACCTTCGACTCGCCCGAGGCCGTCATCGAGGTGGAGGTGTCGGGGAGCGCCGGGGACCGGAGGCTGGTCGGACAGCTTGACCCCCCGGAGGCGGCCCGACTGGAGCTGCGCACCACGGGCGAGCCGGTGACCGGGTCGGCGGACGAGCTCGGCCGGTTCGTCCTGGCGCTGCCCGCCGAGCGGCAGCTGTGCAGCCTGCGCTGCCTGCTGGCCGGCGGGGTCGTACAGACGTCCTGGATGGTGCTCTGACCCCTGCGCGTCAACGCGCGGGAGGGGCAGCCCGTCCGGCGGACCGGACGGGCTGCCCCTCTGCGGTCGTGGGTCAGGTGCCGGGGAGGATCCGGACACGCGTCCCGTACTCGTCCGGCTTCTCGGGAGTACTGCCCCGACGGTGGAGTTCCGCCACAGCCTCGGCCGGGGTCATGTCGTGCTCGTTGCTCATGACGAGCCTGGCTAGCGCGCCCGTGATCTGGGGTGCGGCGAACGAGGTGCCGGTCCACAGGGCCCACGCGTTGTCGCCGTAGGTGTCGGGATGGGGATCGCCGATGAGGGCCCCGTCCTCCTCGCCCTTGACGTAGGTGGACACTACGCCCTCCCCGATGGCGGAGAAGGTGGTGCCCTCGCGGCGGGAGGACCACGGTGCGGGCTCGCCGGACGCGTCGAGGGCCGCCACCGACACGACGTTGGGGTGCGTGCCCGCGAGGGCCGCCGGCCAGACGTCCTCCACCTTCCCCCCGTTGCCGGCCGCGCAGACGAACAGCACGTCGGGGTTCTGCTGCACCACGTCGGCGACGGCGGGCGGGGGCTCGCCGTCCACCGTGACCGTGCCGAGCGACAGGTTGATGATCGTGGCCCCGTCGGCGATGGCCGTGCGCACCAGGTCCGCGAGGCCGGTGTCGGTGGTGATGCCGTCGCTGTCGACGGCCCGGTAGATGCGGACGTCGGCCTCCGGCGCGACCTGCTGCACGATGCCGGCCACGAAGGCGCCGTGACCCGCGGCCGCGTCGAGGTAGCCGGCGCGGCCGAGCTCGTCGAGCGGGTCGATGTCCTCGGCGTCGAGCTGCATGGCCAGGAAGTCGTCCGTGCGCCGCTCCGCGGAGACGCCGGTGTCGAGGACGGCGATCACGGGCGACGGGCGGAGCTTGGGGAACCAGACCTCGCCGAACTGGCGGGCGCCCGCCGACGGTTCCGGCCCGCCCCCGCCCTTGATGTGCCCGGCGAGGGGGAGGATGTGGTTGACCCCGACGTCCGGGAGGTCCTGGCGCAGCTCGTCGACGATCTCGGCGATCGTCCGCCGGTCCTCGCCGCTGCGGCTCACGTCCATCCGGCGGCACACGTGGTTGGTCACCGTGGCCCGGCTGGTCAGCGCCTTGAAGACCTGGTCGGGCATCCGCTCCCCCCGCACGACGACCGACCCGGCGGCGACGAGCACGGGCGTCGACTCCGCCTGCACCATCTCGAAACGGGTGCGACGGGGACGGGTCGCGCGGCGCTCCACCAGTCGCCCGATCACCGCCTTCAGCCGTTCCGGCTCCTTGCTGAGCCGGTCCAGACCGGCGATCTGCTCCTGGGTCGCCTCCCGTTCCTGCCGCCTCTGCTCGTCGCTGCGGTGGTCGGGGTAGTCGTGCTCGGCGAATGCGTGCGGTGCGGGCATGGAGATTCCTCCTCGACGCGCCGGTCGGCTCTCGACAGAATCTAGTTGTGACCGGCATCGCGGTTGAAGAGCCGGAGACCTCCCTGCTGATACGGGCGTCCTCCGTGCACGACGCGATCCCCGCCGATCCCACGACCTTCGGGCCGGTGGCCGAGCAGGTCGCCTCGCAGGCCCGGGCGGTCGGCGACGACGAGGCCTTGGTGATCGCGCTCCGCGCCATGGCGTGGGCCGAGCGGCTGCGCCAGAACAACGGTCGCGCGCTCACCCTGCTCGGCGAGGCGGCCCGCCGGGCGGGCGGGATGCCGCACCGGCTCGGCGAGGTGCTGGTGAGCCGGGCTGCCGTGCACCTCGAGCTGGGGCGCCTCCGGGCGGCGCTCGCCGACCTCGACCGCGCCGCACTGCTGGTGCCGGACAGCCACACCCCGGAGCTGGACCACAAGCGTGGAGTGCTGCTCAGCAAGCTCGGGCGCCTCGACGACGCGCGCGACGCCTACCGCCGGGTGTCGGCCAGCCCGCACGCCGGGGTCGACCTGCGGGCGCGGGCCGCCAACAACCTCGCACTGGACGCGGCCGGCGCGGGCCGGGTCCGCGAGGCGCTGGAGCTCATCGCCCTGGCCGGCGCGCTCGCCGCCCAGGTCGGGCCGGCGCTGGCCGCGCTGGTCGCGCAGAACCGGGGCCTGGTCCTCGTCCAGTGCGGGCTGCTCGCCGACGGGTTGCGGCAGCTCGACGACGCGCTCCACGAGCTCACCGCCGTCGGTCTGCCGCTGGGCGAGGCCCACACCGAGTCCGCGGAGGCCCTCGCGGCCCTGCGTGCGCTCCCGGAGGCGCGGCAGGCGGCGTCCCGGGCCATCGCCGAGCTGGTGGAGCAGGACGTGCCGCTCATGCTCGCCGAGGCTCACCTCGTCCGTGCCGAGATCGCTCTGCGCATGGGCGACGACGCCGCCGCCGTCCGCGACGCCGAGGCCGCGGCGGCGCTGTTCCGCAAGCACGGCAGGCGCCGCTGGGTGGCGATGGCGACGGTCGTGGTCGTCGATTCCCGCCGCCGGCAGGGCACGCTCACCACGTCCGATGTCGACCGCCTGCAGCGCGCGGCGGACCTGCTCGCCTGTCAGGGGCTCCTGGCCAGTGCGGTCGCCGCCGAGCTGGCGGCCGGCCGCGCGGCGCTGGCCGTCGGCCGTGCCACCGTCGCCCGCCGGCGCCTCGCGTCGGCGTTCGCCCGCTCCCGGCGCGCCCCGGTGCTCGTCCGCATCCAGGGTCGGCTGGCCGCGGCCCTGGAGGCCGACGCACGGGGCGCCGGCCATGAGGCCGTCCGGCACTGCCGCGCAGGACTGGACGAGCTGTCCGCCCACCGGGCGGCGCTGGCCTCCACCGAGCTGCGCGCCATGGCGTCAGGCCACGGCGTCGAGCTCGGGTTACTGGGCCTGGGCTGCCTGCTGCGCACGGGCTCACCCGCCCGTGTGCTCGACTGGATCGAGCGCACCCGGGCGGCAGCCTTCCTGCCGGTGGCTCCGCCGGCCGCCGACCTCGCCGCCGAGCGTGCGGAGCTCGCGGCCGTCCACGCCGACCTGGCCCAGGCCCGCGGTGGGTCGGGCGACGACCTGCCCGGGCTGCTCGCCCGGCAGACCGCCGTCGAGGCCCGGATCCGGCGGGCCACGTGGCACCGCACGGGGAACGTGGTCCGCACGAGCGGGCGGCCGCTGCGCACGGGAGTCGTGGAGCAGGCACTGGGCGACGACGGGGTCCTGGTGTCGTTCGGACGCCACGACGGCGCGCTGCACGCCGTGGTCCTCGACCGGGGCCGCCGGCGGCTCGTGCGGCTGGGTCCGTGGGACGCCGTCCGGTTCGAGTCCGACGCCCTGCACTTCGCGCTGCGCAGGCTCTCCCGCCGGGCTGCCCCGCGGTCCACCACGACCGCGCTGGTCAGCGCCCGGCACGCGCTCGCCCGCCTCCGCGCCCTGCTGATCGCCCCGCTGCGTCTAGACCCCGAGGCACCACTGGTCGTGGTGCCCGCCCGCGACACCCACCGCCTGCCCTGGTCCGCGCTGCACGACGGCCCGGTCTCCGCGGCCCCCTCCGCGACACTGTGGGTGAGCAGCAGGATCCGCGCGGCGGCGGCGGCGGACGGGGGCGTGGTCGCCGTCGCCGGCCCCGGCCTCGCCGGCGCGGAGGCCGAGGTCGCCGCCGTCGCCGCCGTCCACCCCTCCGCAGTCGTGCTCGGCTCGCGCTCCAGCACGGTCGCCGCGGTCACCGGAGCCATCGACGGCAGCGACCTCGTCCACTTCGCCTGCCACGGCCAGCTGCGCGCGGACAACCCCACCTTCTCGGCCCTGCAGCTCGCCGACGGGCCACTCACCGTGCACGACCTCGACCAGCGCGGCATCGCGCCGCGCCGCGTCGTCCTCGCCGCCTGCGACTCGGGGGCGGACGTCAGCTACGACGGCGGGGAACTCGTCGGGTTCGTCACCGCGCTGCTCGCGCGGGGTGCTGCCGGCGTCGTCGCGAGCACCGTCGCGGTGGACGACCTTGAGGCCGTCGCCCTCATGGGCGCGCTGCACGGGCACCTGGCCAGGGGTGCGTCCATGGCCCGGGCCCTGCACCTGGCGCGTCGCGCGGTGGATCGCACCGATCCCCGGCAGTTCGTCAACTGGTGCGCCTTCACCGCCTACGGAGCCGGCTGAGCACCGAGGGTTGACGCTGCGTCACGCCCGGGGCTGGGACGCGGCTCCACCCACCTCACCGACTCGCCCGGGTCGTTCGGCACCGCGGGTGGGTCGGGCTGGATCCTGACCGCAGTCATCGCCACCTCGCCGGCGACACCGCGCAGCCGACGGCGCCGTGGACGTCGGGCGACACCGTCCTGCGCCAGGACGGCGCCACCCGTCCCGGTACGTCCGTCGGGCCGCTCGCGGTCGGGCCGCAGCCCGGCGCGCTCACCGCATCGCGCGGTTGACGGCCGACACCACGGCCTTGAGCGAGGCGCTCACGATCGAGCCGTCGATCCCGACGCCCCACAGCACCGTGCCGTCCACCGCGCACTCGACGTAGGCGGCGGCGCGGGCGTCGTCACCGGACGACAGCGCGTGCTCGTGGTAGTCGAGGATCCGCACGTCGAAGCCGATGCTGGCCAGCCCGTCGACGAACGCGGCGAGCGGGCCGTTGCCCCGCCCGGTGATGTCGTGCAGGTCGTTCTCCACGCGCACCGTGGCGACGATCTCGTCGGTGCCCTCGCCGTCGCTGGTCAGCCGGTGGCGGATCAGCTTGAGCGGCGTGACGCGCTCGAGGTACTCGACCTCGAAGGCGTCGCGCATCTCCTTGGGCGAGACCTCGCCGCCCTCGGAGTCGGTGACCTGCTGGATCACCTTCGAGAACTCGATCTGCAGGCGGCGCGGCAGGTCGAGCTGGTGCTCGGCCTTCATGACGTAGGCGACGCCGCCCTTGCCCGACTGCGAGTTCACGCGGATCACGGCCTCGTAGGTGCGGCCGATGTCCTTGGGGTCGACGGGCAGGTAGGGCACCTCCCACGGGTGCGCGTCGACGTCCGTGCCCGCCTCGGCCGCCTCGGCCTGCATCGCGGCGAAGCCCTTGTTGATCGCGTCCTGGTGGCTGCCCGAGAAGGCGGTGTAGACCAGGTCGCCGCCCCACGGGTGGCGCTCGGCCACGTCCAGCTGGTTGCAGTACTCGACGGTGCGGCGGATCTCGTCGATGTCGGAGAAGTCGATCTGCGGGTCGACGCCCTGGGTGAACAGGTTCATCCCCAGCGTCACCAGGTCGACGTTGCCGGTGCGCTCGCCGTTGCCGAACAGGCAGCCCTCGATGCGGTCGGCGCCGGCCTGGTAGCCCAGCTCGGCGGCGGCGACGCCGGTGCCGCGGTCGTTGTGCGGGTGCAGCGACAGCACGATCGCGTCGCGGCGGGCCAGGTGCCGGTGCATCCACTCGATCGAGTCGGCGTAGACGTTCGGCGTCGCCATCTCGACGGTGGCCGGCAGGTTGACGATCATCGGCGACTCGGGGCGGGGCTGCCAGATCGCCGACACGGCGTTGCAGACGTCGACGGCGTACTCCAGTTCGGTGCCGGTGTAGGACTCGGGGGAGTACTCGAAGCGCCAGTCGGTGGCCGGGTACTTCTCGGCGAACCGCAGCACCTCCTCGGCCCCGTCCGTGGCGATCTTCGTGATGCCCGGGCGGTCGGCGCGGAACACCACGCGGCGCTGCAGGATCGAGGTCGAGTTGTACAGGTGGACGATCGCGCGCGGCGCGCCCTCGCACGCCTCGTAGGTGCGCTCGATCAGCTCCGGCCGGGCCTGGGTGAGGACCTGGATCGTGACGTCGTCGGGGATCGCGTCGGTCTCGATGATCTCGCGGACGAAGTCGAAGTCGGTCTGGCTCGCGGCCGGGAAGCCGACCTCGATCTCCTTGTAGCCCATGCGCACCAGCAGGTCGAACATCCGCCGCTTGCGGGTGGGGCTCATCGGGTCGATCAGGGCCTGGTTGCCGTCGCGCAGGTCCACCGCGCACCACAGCGGGGCCGTGGTGATCCGCTTGTCCGGCCAGGTGCGGTCGGGCAGCGACACCGGCTCCACCAGCTCGTGGAACGGGCGGTAGCGGTGCACCGGCAGGTGCGAGCCGCGCTGCCGGTTCCAGGCGGGCTGGTCGTCCGGCGCCGGGCGCGACGGGGTGCGCAGCCGGCTCGCGGGGGAGGAGGAGGTGAAGGCGTCGGGCGAGGTCATCGGGGTGCTCCAGGGGTGGGCCGATCGGGAGGGACCGGCGCACGCCGAGGACCCGCGACGAGGGGCCGGTCGGTTCAGACCCCGCCGCGGCACCGAAGGAGCAGGCGCGCCACGCCGACGACCCTAGCCCGGCCCCCCGGGGCCGTGGCAAGCCGGCTCCCGCACCGCGTCACCCGACTGGCTGATACCGGTCGGTAGGTGCCGGGTGTCCGGTGCTGCCACGATGGCCCCCTCACACGGGAGGGACGCACTGTGGCTGTCGGAACCGGCAGGAGGCGCGGCCTGGACGCGTTCGCCTCCGTCCTGCGCACCATCGGCCTGGCCATCGTCGCCGTGCTCGTGCTGCACATCGTGCTCACGCTGCTCAGCGCGAACCCCGACGTCTGGCTGGTGGCGCTGGTCGCCGACCTGGCCGACGCGTTCGACCTCGGCCTCGCCGCCCTCTTCCAGCCGGCCGACCCGCAGCTCGCGGTGGTCCTCAACTACGGCACCGCCGCACTGATCTGGTTCGTCCTCACCTCGGTCGTCGTGCGGCTGGTGCGGCGCCTCGGCTGACCCCGGCCGGCGCCGGGAGTGGCCTCGGTCATCCCGGTCGGCCGGGCAGCCCGCCGACGGTAGGGTGACCTCCCGACCGGAGGACGTCGGACGGCCGTGCTGCGGCCGGGTCTCGGAGGTGGGTCGGTGGCCCTCGTCGTGCAGAAGTACGGCGGATCGTCGGTGCAGGACGCGGACCGGATCAAGAAGGTCGCCGAACGCATCGTCCGCACGCACAAGGAGGGCAACGACGTCGTCGTGGTCGCCTCGGCGATGGGCGACACGACCGACGAGCTGCTCGACCTCGCCGACCAGGTGTCCCCGGCGCCGCCGCCGCGCGAGCTGGACATGCTGCTCACCGCCGGCGAGCGCATGTCGAACGCGCTGCTGGCCATGGCGATCCACGCGCTCGGGGTGGACGCGCGCTCGTTCACCGGGTCGCAGGCCGGCATGGTCACCACCAACAAGCACGGCGACGCGCGGATCGTCACGGTGAACCCGCAGCGGCTGCGCGAGGCCCTCGACGAGGGGTCGATCGTGCTGGTCGCGGGGTTCCAGGGCGTCAGCCAGGACTCCAAGGACGTCACCACGCTCGGCCGCGGCGGCTCCGACACCACCGCCGTCGCCCTGGCCGCGGCGCTGGGCGCCGACGTCTGCGAGATCTACTCCGACGTCGACGGCATCTACTCCGCCGACCCGCGCATCGTCGGCGACGCGCAGCGCCTCGACACCATCACCTACGAGGAGATGCTGGAGATGGCCGCGTGCGGGGCGAAGATCCTGCACCTGCGCTCGGTCGAGTACGCGCGTCGCTACCAGGTCCCGCTGCGGGTGCGCAGCTCGTACAACGACAGGCCGGGCTCGCTCGTCACCGGCTCGATCGAGGAGATCCCCTTGGAGAACGCGATCATCACCGGGGTCGCGCACGACCGGTCCGAAGCCAAGATCACCGTGACCGACGTGCCCGACGCCCCCGGCAGCGCCGCGCGGATCTTCCGCACGGTCGCCGACGCCGAGATCAACATCGACATGGTGCTGCAGAACATCAGCCGGTCGTCGCAGAGCACCGACATCACGTTCACGCTGCCCCGCAAGGACGGCGCCCGCGCGGTGGCCGCCCTGACGGCCGCCCAGCCGGAGATCGGGTTCGGCGAGCTCATCCACGACGAGGAGATCGGCAAGGTCTCCCTGGTCGGGGCGGGGATGCGCAACCACCCGGGCGTCACGGCCACGTTCTGCGAGGCGCTGTCCTCGGCCGGCGTCAACATCGAGACGATGAACACCTCGGAGATCCGGATCTCGGTGGTGTGCCGGGTCGACCAGCTCGACGCCGCGGTCAAGGCGCTGCACGAGGCGTTCGAGCTGGGCGGGTCCGAGCAGGCCGTCGTGCACGCGGGGACCGGGCGATGAGCGAGCGCCAGCGAGCGAACCACCGGCACAGCGCCCTGCGCGCAGCGCCGACCGAGCGCAGCGAGGGAGAGCGATGAGCGCGGCGGAGGGGCCTGTCCTCGCCATCGTGGGCGCCACCGGAGCGGTGGGTTCCACGATGATCGACATCATCGACGCGCGCGGGAGCGTGCCGTGGTCGGAGATCCGGCTCGTCGCGTCCGCCCGGTCGGCCGGCAAGGTGCTGCGGGTGCGGGGCGAGGACCTGACCGTCCAGCTGCTCGCGCCCGAGGTGTTCGACGGTGTCGACATCGCCGTGTTCGACGTGCCCGACGAGGTCAGCGCGGAGTGGGCGCCGATCGCGGTGGCCCGCGGCGCCGTCGCCGTCGACAACTCCGGGGCCTTCCGGATGGACCCCGACGTGCCGCTGGTGGTGCCCGAGGTCAACGCCGACCAGGTCGCGCACCGGCCCAGGGGGATCATCGCGAACCCCAACTGCACCACGCTGTCGATGATGGCCGCGATGGGCGCACTGCACCGCGAGTTCGGGCTCACCGCGCTCGTCGTCGCCTCCTACCAGGCGGCGTCCGGCGCCGGGCAGGCCGGCGTCGACCGGCTCCAGGCCGAGCTGGCCGCGGTGGCCGGCAAGGACGTCGGGGTGCGCGGCGGGGACGTCGCCGAGGCGCTGGCCGGCCTGCCGGACGACTCGCCGTTCCCCGCGCCGCTCGCGCTCAACGTCGTGCCGTGGGCGGGCTCGCTCAAGGACGACGGCTGGAGCTCCGAGGAGCTCAAGGTCCGCAACGAGTCGCGCAAGATCCTCGGCATCCCGGACCTGAGGGTGTCGGCCACGTGCGTGCGCGTCCCGGTCGTCACCACGCACTCGCTCGCCGTGCACGCCACGTTCTCCCGCGAGGTGACGGCGGAGGCCGCGCGGAAGGTGCTCGCGGCCCAGCCGACGATCGTGCTGCGCGACGACCCCACGGCCGGCGAGTGGCCGACGCCCGCGGACGCCGTGGGCGGCGACCCCACGTGGGTGGGCCGGATCCGGCAGGCGCTGGACTTCCCCGACACCCTCGAGCTGTTCGTGTGCGGGGACAACCTGCGCAAGGGCGCGGCGCTCAACACCTACGAGATCGCCGAGACGGTGGCGGCGGCGGGCTGATCGACCATGGACGAGCTGCTCCACCGGCACGCCTCCGGCGGCGCCGCGCGCGCGGCGCGCGCCGCCGCGGGCGCCCAGGCCCGGCCGCGCCTGCACACCGTGGTCGTCACGTGCATGGACGCCCGCATCGACCCCGTCGTGCTGTTCGGGCTCCAACCCGGTGACGCGCACGTGCTGCGCAACGCCGGCGGGGTCGTCACCGACGACGTGGTGCGCTCGATCGCGGTGAGCCAGCGCAAGCTCGGCACCACCGCGGTCCTGATCGTCCAGCACACGGAGTGCGGCATGGCCACGTTCACCGACGAGTCGTTCGTGGCCGACCTCCTCGCCGGCACCGGCCGGAAGCCGGGCTGGCGACCGGGCGCGTTCACCGACCCGGCCACCTCGGTGGCCGCCGGGATCATCCGGCTGCGCGAGGACCCGTTCGTGCAGCCCGGCACGGCCGTCCGGGGCTTCGTCGTCGACATCGGCACGTTCGCCCTGCAGGAGGTGCCGGCCGCCCCGCCCTCGCCCGCGCCACGGACCTCCCGCCGCAGGTGAGAGGACCGCGCACCGTCCGGTCGTGCGCGCACGGCCGGACGTGCGCGGAC